>TARA_R110002051_G_scaffold207593_1_pt1 | contig 136942 bp, 136 predicted proteins | sample TARA_R110002051 | Tara Oceans TARA_R110002051 (sample SAMEA4397023) | marine metagenome | biome: Polar Biome; feature: [MES] marine water layer (ENVO:01000295) within the mesopelagic zone...; material: water (ENVO:00002006), including particulate matter (ENVO:01000060) such...
CTGTTTACCCAGTGCCCTGTTCCTAGCGGAACATGGCACTGATGGATTCTTCATTACTGATTCGGCGCATCGCCTCGGCGATAATCGGTGCCATATCCAGCTGGCGAATACGGTCACAGGCTGCGCTTGGACCGGTCAGCGGGATAGTGTTGGTCACGACCAGTTCGTCGAGCATTGAATTGGTAATATTATCTATCGCCTTGCCCGAGAGGACGGCATGCGTGGCGTAGGCAAAGACTTTGTCTGCGCCGTGGTCCTTCAGGGCCTTGGCTGCATGACACAAGGTGCCGGCAGTATCGACCATGTCGTCGATCAGAATGCAATTGCGGCCTTCCACATCGCCGATGATGTGCATGACTTCAGACTGGTTGGCCTTGGGTCGACGTTTGTCGATAATCGCCAGGTCTGCACCGATCTGCTTGGCTACAGCGCGGGCGCGGACTACACCGCCGATATCTGGGGATACGATCATCAGATTATCGTGACGCTGACTGATCAGGTCGTCGACCAGTACCGGTGAGCCATAGATGTTGTCGACGGGGATATCAAAGAAACCCTGAATCTGGTCAGCGTGCAAGTCGACGGTGAGAACTCTGTCGACGCCGACGGTGCCGAGCATGTCGGCCACCACTTTGGCGCTGATGGCAACGCGCGCCGAACGCGGACGGCGGTCTTGGCGGGCGTAACCGAAGTAGGGCATAACGGCAGTGATACGTGACGCCGAGGAGCGGCGCAGGGCATCGGCCATGATCACCAGTTCCATCAGGTTGTCATTGGTCGGTGCGCAAGTGGGCTGGATGATAAAAACATCCTTACCGCGAACGTTTTCGTTAAGCTCGACAGTGACTTCACCGTCGCTAAAGCGACCAACCGAGGCGTCGCCTAGGGGAATGTGCAACTGACGCACGACGCGTCGTGCCAGATCGGGGTTGGCGTTCCCCGCAAAAACCATCATCTTGGACACGCTGCATTACCTTTTTTGGGTAGTGGTCAGTGCGAATGAATCCGCGGCACGGCCATGCAGATGCATTGGACCCGAAGCGGATTCAAAATGTAGTGGTTGCTGCCGGAAAAAATGGCAGGGGCGGCTGGATTCGAACCAACGCATGGCGGGATCAAAACCCGCTGCCTTACCGCTTGGCTACGCCCCTGTAACTGTCCGGATGCACGGCTGCATCCTTATTGCGCGTCTTTGTTGAGCATTTGGTGTAACGGTGATCTGTTACATCCGTGTGCGACAAAGCTTTGCAGAGTGGCTGGCAACCGGGCGCGAACTTTATCAGCTTCGCGTTCGTTTGGGAAGGCCCCAAACACACAACTGCCAGTTCCGGTCATCTTAGCCTCACAATAATTGTTTAGCAAGATCAAAGCGTTACGTATTTCAGGATAACGCTCTTCCGCGACCGGCAGGCAATCATTACGACCGCCTTGTTCTCGGAAGGCCGCTAATGTAATGGGCTGGGTATCACGCGTCAACCTTTGATCAGAAAATATCTCTGCGGTGCTGACCTGGCAGGCCGGCACAATGACCAAATACCAGGGCTCATCGAGCTCTACCGGGGTGATTTTTTCGCCCACCCCTTCCGCCCAAGCGGCGCTGCCAAGCACGAAAACCGGCACGTCGGCGCCCAGTTGCAGGCCTAGTACAGCAAGCTCTGCGGGTGTTACGCCGGTCTGCCACAGGTGATTGAGACCGACCAGTGTGGTTGCGGCGTCCGAACTGCCGCCGCCGAGTCCTCCGCCCATCGGCAAGCGCTTGTGCAGCACAATATCAGCACCCAGTGATGTGCCTGTGTGCTGTTGCAGCAGGCGGGCGGCACGGGTGATGAGGTTGTCGTCCGTTGCTACGCCTGCCAGCTCGCTGTGAAGCAGAATCTGATTATCTGAGCGGCAGGTGATGTCCAAGGTGTCGGCGATGTCCAGAAACTGAAACAACGTCTGCAGGGTATGGTAGCCGTCGGCGCGGCGCCCGGTGATATGCAAAAACAGGTTGAGTTTGGCTGGTGCTGGCAAGCTCAGAGAGGTGGGGCTCATGGCAGCGTGCGTGGCTCCCAGCTGGTGACTACCAAGGTCAGCAGCACGTCATGGCCGGATAACTGCATGCGCTGTGGCAACTGCATATTCCCGACTGTTTGATAACGGCTATATTCGATCGTCCAGCCGGACTGATTGAGTCTTGCCAGCCGACTGTCTGTATCAAGCTGCAAGCGGCTCGGGCTATCAGGCGCGGGCAGGCCGCGGACCCACCAGAGCAGGTGCTCGACCGGCAGCCGCCAGCCTATCTGTTGTTCGAGTAGCTGTTCCGCCGAGGCGGCGCGCATGGTGGGCTGGCCGGCGATATCCAGGACGATACCGTTACTATCGCCTTGCAGTTGCGTCGCGCCACGGCCCAGCGGGCCGGACAGGCGGATGTCGTAGCGCTCCTGCTGTTGCTCCCAATACAGGGTGCCGCTGCCGGACTCTTGGGGTGAGCGTACGCCGAGCTTACCGTGGATCAGCCAGGCGTCGAGTGATACCACGCTCTGGCGGTGTAGCTGCCAGGCTTGGCTGTCACCGCCCAGTTCGAGGGTTTCGCGTTGATGCAGGTTGCTACAGGCGGCGAGGGTGGTGATTATTATCAGCAGTGACAGGTTACGAAGCAGGCGCATGGGCTCAGTGGCTTTCCAGACGTTGGCGAGTAGCGGGGACAATGTCATTCTCCGGATCGGCTTTCAGGGACTTGTCCCAGATTTTTCGGGCTTCCCTGTGTTTGCCTTGGGCCCAGAGAACTTCTCCCAGGTGTGCGGCCACTTCCGGATCGGGATAAGCTGTGTAGGCTTTGCGCAGATACTCTTCGGCAAGTTCAAGATTGCCCAGGCGGTAATGTACCCAACCCAGGCTATCGGTGATCGCCGGGTCGTCGGGGTTAAGCGCGGCGGCCTTCTCAATCAACTGCAAGGCTTCATCCAGACTCTCATTACGATCAGCCAGCGTGTAGCCCAGCGCATTTAGCGCCATGCTGTTCTCCGGTTCGCGCTCAATGATCGTGCGTAAATCGACTTTCAGTTGCTCAGGCTGGCCTACTTTTTCTGCCAGCATGGCGCGGGTGTACAACAGGTTACTGTCAAACTCATAGCGTTGCAGGGCGTCGTTTGCCCGCTGCATCGCCAGGGCCGGGTTGCTCGGTGCGAGCGACTCTATCTCGATCAAATACAGCTGCAAGGCCGCATCTGGCCTGGCTGCGCGGTCGGCTTCCAGGCGCGTGGCGAGCTCGTCGACACGCCCTTGATCAGCCATCAGTTGGCTGATGCGCAAGCGAGAAGTGAGAAAATCACGTTCACCCTGAACGCCCTGCCACGCCTCTAATGCTTTTTCTGGCTGGTCCAGCTGCTGATAGGCGATACCCAGATGGTAGCGCGCCGTATCGTTGTTCGGATCAGCGTCCAGTAAGCGTTCAAAATGCTCAGCTGCGGCGGCAAATTGCTCCCCTTCCAAGTTGATCAGGGCCAGGGACAGCAGCAGATCCAGGTCGTCAGGGTTGTGTTGTGTGAGCAGTGTGAACTGCGCAGCGGCAGCATCCAGCTCACCTTCGGAGACCAGCAGGCGGGCTAGCAGTAGGCGCATGCGGCTGTCGTCCGGACTCTGTCTCAAGCCTTCCTGAAGCAGGCTGATGGCCTCATCAGTTTGGCCGTCGGCAGCGAGTAGGCGGCTGTGCAGCATTAATGCTTGCGGGGCGGAGGCGGCGACCGGGTTACGGTTTAGTAGCACCAGCGCTTCATCCTCACGTTCATCCTGTTGCAATAGCAAGGCATTGGCGAACAGCAACTGAGCGTTCTCCGGGTTGGCTGCCACCAGCCGTTCAATGCTGTGCAACAACGCTTTGCGCGTGTGGCTATCGCTTTGGGCCGCCGCCAGGGCGAGAAAGTCAAAATGGGTTTCGCCCTGCATGGCCAGCACTGTCTGCATCGCCTGCATGGCCTCTTCATGCTGGCCGGCGCGGGCCAGATGCAAGGCAGCAGAGCGGAATGCGTCGGGATTCTGTGGGTCTACGTCGGTCCAGAGCATGGCCATATCCAACGCCGGACGATGGGCGCCTAGAAATTCGGCCACCCGCATGGCTCGCTCGACCACACCGGGGTCACGGGTTTGCTCCGCTTGCAGCAGGTAATTACCCAGCGCCACGTCATATCGATTACGCTGCCCGGCAATTTCCGCCGTCAGCAGGTCATAAAGCGTATCCTTGCGGAAGTTGCCATAGACGACAGGCGCTTCAGCGGCCTTGATCTCTTCGGCCTGACTGGTAGGCGCGGGCTCAGGTGCCGTCGGGCTGGTGCCTGTTGCGGCGCAGCCGGTCAGAATCAGGCCCAGGCCGAGGCTCAGCAACGGGCGTTGGAGGACTGCCTTGATGGGTTGGCTCATGCGTACTCTGGAGTTGTTCGGCGGAGACTTCATCATGACACAGGATCTGTTGCAAACCCACTGGGTCAAGGGAATTGATCGCCACCGGTATACATAGGACAATTGCACGTTATGTGGAGATAAACGGGATACCATGGGCTTCCTCGCGTTCGGGATCAATCACAAGACTGCAGCTGTCGATCTGCGTGAGCGGGTGGCGTTTGCCCCCGAGCAACTGGCTGGTGCGTTGCAGCGGCTGCGTGATGAGACTATGACCCAAGAAGTGGCGATTCTATCCACGTGCAATCGTACTGAAATATATTGCTCGCAGGATCACCCCGACGCCGAGCGCTTACTCGCCTGGTTTGCGGCCTTCCACGGCTTGACGATTGACGAGCTGCGCGGTTGCAGTTACCTGCACAGCGATGCTGGCGCGGTGACGCATATGATGCGCGTCGCTGCCGGGCTGGATTCGATGGTGTTGGGCGAACCGCAAATTCTCGGGCAGATGAAAGATGCCTGGCAGTCGGCGCGCACCGCCGGCACCTTGGGGCCTTATCTGGATCGGCTGTTCCAGAGCACCTTCAACACCGCCAAGCAGGTACGCACCGATACGGCTATAGGCGAGAACCCGGTGTCGGTGGCTTTTGCTGCCGTCAGCCTGTCACGGCAGATATTCAGTGATCTCAAGCGCAGCACTGCGCTGCTTATCGGTGCTGGGGAAACCATTGCGCTAGTCGCCAGGCATTTGTTCGAGCAGGGCGTAGGCAGGATCATTGTGGCCAATCGGACCCTGGAGCGTGCCGAACTGCTCAGCGAGCCGCTGGGCGGCCAGGCGATTTTGCTTAACCAGATCCCGGATTTTCTTGCCCAGTGCGACATCGTCATTAGCTCCACCGCCAGCCCGCTGCCGATTCTGGGTAAGGGTGCGGTTGAGCGTGCGCTGAAGCAGCGTCGGCATAAACCTATGTTTATGGTGGATATCGCCGTGCCGCGGGATATCGAGCCCGAGGTCGGCGGTCTGGCGGATGTCTATTTGTATACCGTTGACGACCTGCACGAGGTGATTGAAGACAACCTGCGCTCACGTCAGGATGCCGCGGAAGCCGCCGAACGGCTGATTGATTTGGGTACTAATGAATTCATGCAGCGCCTGCGCGCCCTGGCAGCGGTGGACGTACTGCGGCGCTATCGGCTCAAAGCTGAAAGCCTGCGCGATCAAGAGCTGGCCAAGGCCCAGGCGCGCCTGGAACGCGGTGCTGACGCTTCAGTGGTGATGGCCGAAATGGCCCGTGCGCTGACCAACAAACTGCTGCACGATCCCAGTGTGCAGCTGAAACAGATGAGCGCCGAGGGCCGTGCCGAGGCCCTGGCGCTGGCCCAGGAGCTGTTTGCCCTGGACGATGTGACTACCACGCAAGGCAAACCATGAAGGCATCTTTATTAAATCGGCTGGATATCATGCAGGAGCGCTTCGAGGAACTCTCGGCGCAGCTCAGCGATGCCGAAGTGATCAGCGATCAGACCCGTTTTCGCGCCTATTCCAAGGAATATGCCGATCTGGACGCGACCATCCAGTGTTATATCGGTTGGCAGAAGGTACAGGCTGATCTGCTCGAAGCACGCAGCCTGCTCAAGGACAGCGATCCGGACGTGCGCGAGATGGCCGAGGAAGATGCCGCCGACTGCGCTTCGCGCCTGGAAGCAATCGAAGAACGGCTGAATTTTCTGTTGCTGCCCAAAGATCCCAACGACGAGCGCAACGTGTTTCTCGAAGTGCGCGCCGGGACCGGCGGTGACGAGGCGGCCATTTTCGCCGGTGATTTGTTCCGCATGTACAGTAAATACGCCGAGCGGCAGGGCTGGCGTATTGAGATACTCTCGGAGAATACCGGTGAGCATGGCGGCTATAAAGAAGTCATCGCCCGGGTGGAGGGGCAGGGCGTGTATGCCCGTTTGAAATTCGAGTCCGGTGCCCATCGCGTACAGCGCGTGCCCGAGACTGAATCCCAGGGCCGTATTCATACCTCGGCCTGTACTGTGGCTATCATGCCCGAGGCTGACGAGCAGGCGCAGATCGAAATCAACGCCGGGGACTTGCGCGTCGATACCTATCGCTCCTCAGGCGCAGGCGGTCAGCACGTGAACAAAACCGACTCGGCTATTCGCTTGACGCATTTGCCCACCGGTATTGTTGTCGAGTGCCAGGAAGAGCGCTCTCAGCACAAGAACCGGGCCAAGGCCATGAGCTTGCTGCAGGCCAGGCTGGATAACCGCCAGCGCGAGGCGCAGGAAAAGGAAATGTCTGATACGCGACGCTCGTTGGTCGGCTCGGGTGACCGCTCCGAACGCATTCGCACCTATAACTTCCCGCAGGGACGCCTTACCGATCACCGCATCAACCTGACCCTTTATAGCCTCGATGACGTAGTGCAGGGCAACCTGGATCAGGTGATCGAGCCGCTGCTGCGTGAGTACCAGGCAGACCAATTGGCTTCGCTGGAACAGGTCTGATGGCCTGCATTGCCGACGTGCTGGCGCAGGTAGCGTTGCCGGGTTCGACGACGCCGGATCTGGATGCGCAGTTGCTGTTGGCCAAGGTATTGGGCAAGTCGCAAAGCTATCTGCGAACCTGGCCGGAGCGTGAGCTGGATGCTGACCAGCTTGCGGCTTACGAATTGCTGATGGCGCGTCGGCGCGAAGGCGAGCCTGTGGCTTATCTGCTGGGCCAGCAGGGCTTCTGGAGTCTGGATTTACACGTCAGCCCGGCTACCTTGATACCCCGTGCCGATACCGAGCGGCTAGTCGAGCTGGCGCTGGAGCTGGGGCCTGCCGGCCATGCGCGGGTGCTGGATCTGGGTACTGGTACCGGTGCTATTGCCCTGGCGCTGGCCAGTGAACGCGCTGACTGGCAGATACTCGGCTGCGACAGCATAGCGCAAGCAGTGGAGTTGGCTGAACGCAATCGGCTGGCGCATCAGTTGGTTAATGCCCGCTTTGTGCAAAGCGACTGGTTTACTGCACTGACCGCAGAGGCTTTTGATCTGATTGTCAGCAACCCGCCTTATATCGCTACCGCAGACCCGCATTTGCAGCAAGGCGATGTCCGATTCGAGCCGGCCAGTGCGCTGGTCAGCGGTGTCGACGGGCTCGATGCCATCAGGCATATCGTCGATCAGGCGCCAGACTATTTGCAGCGCAAGGGTTGGCTGTTGATTGAGCACGGTTGGGACCAAGCTGCTGCGGTGCGCGAGCTGCTGCGGCAGCGCGAATTTGCTGCGGTGCAGTCCTGGCAGGATTTGGTTGGGCACCAGCGAGTCAGTGGAGGGCAATGGTGTGGATGATGAACAGCTGCTGCGTTACAGCCGGCAAATTCTGTTGCCGCAGATTGACATCGATGGCCAGCAACGGTTGCTCGACAGCCAGGTATTGATTGTCGGTCTGGGTGGCCTTGGTGCGCCGGTGGCTTTGTATCTGGCTGCTGCGGGGGTCGGGACCCTGGTGCTCGCGGATCACGATCAGGTCGACCTGACCAACCTGCAACGGCAGATCATTCATCATACTACCGATATCGGCCGGCCCAAGGTTGAGTCTGCATCTGAGCATCTGTTGGCGCTTAACCCGCAGATCCAGATTCGCCGCTTGCAGCAGGCACTGGCCGATACGGCGCTGCATGACGCGGTCGCTGCGGTGGATCTGGTGCTCGATTGTTCGGACAATTTCTCCACTCGGCAGGCGGTCAACGCCGCCTGCGTAGCCCTGGGCAAGCCCCTGGTGTCCGGTGCCGCCATTCGGCTGGAGGGGCAACTGAGCGTGTTTGATCCGCGCAACCCTGAGAGCCCCTGCTATCAATGCCTGTACGGAACCGGCGGCGAAGACGCGCTGAGCTGCAGTGAGGCGGGCGTGATCGGTCCGCTGGTGGGTCTTGTGGGTAGCCTGCAGGCGCTGGAAGCCTTGAAGCTATTGGCTGGTTTCGGCGAGCCGTTGGTGGGGCGTTTGCTGTTGATCGATGCGCTGAGCAGTCGTTTTCGTGAGATGCGCATTCGGCGCGACAGCGCCTGCGCCTGCTGTGGAGCTCGTCCGTGAATGCGGCCCCAGTAGGTGTATTCGATTCCGGCGTTGGCGGCTTATCGGTATTGCACGAAATTCGGCGACAATTGCCCAATGAATCGCTGGTATACGTCGCCGACAGCGGCTACGTTCCCTACGGAGAGAAAAGCCCCGAGCAAATACGTCAGCGCAGCCGGGCGATCGCCGGCTTTCTGCTTGGGCAGGGCGCCAAGGCGCTAGTCGTCGCCTGTAACACCGCCACCGCCGCGGCGGTAAATGATCTGCGCAGCCTTTATGACCTGCCGATCATCGGCATGGAGCCAGCGGTCAAGCCCGCGGCACAGGCGACGCGCAGCGGCATCGTTGGCGTGCTCGCGACCACCGGGACCTTGCAAAGTGCCAAGTTTTCCGCGTTGTTGGACCGCTTCGCTGGTTCGGTAAAGGTGATAACCCAACCCTGCCCTGGACTGGTTGAGCTGATCGAGCAAGGCGAGTTGCAAGGTCCACGGATCGAAGCCTTGTTGCGCGGTTTTACCGCACCTTTGCTGGCTGCTGGCTGCGATACGCTGATCCTGGGCTGCACTCATTACCCTTTTGTTCGGCAGGTTTTGCAACACTTGCTCCCGCCAGAGGTCAATCTAGTCGATACCGGTGCCGCCGTGGCCAGGTATTTGCAGGACAGGTTGGTGGAAGCCAATCTGCTCGCCGCCGGTCCAGCCGCAGTCGAGCGATTCTGGACCAGTGGCGATGTTAAGCTGATGCACAAGGTGTTGCCGGTGCTATGGGGGCGTGATGCCAACGTGGAATGGTTGCCGGTTTAAATTCGACCAAGCTTTGAGCATGAAGTCTTGGTCACTTTTGCCAAACGTCTCTTTAGGAATGGATAGATGAAGAAAAGCAGTCTTTGGGTAATGGCCGGCCTCAGCGCCGCGCTGCTGACACAGCCGGCATTTGCCGATCGCGGTTTTACCTTGGAACTGGGCCAGAGCTCGGAGTCCGAACTAACCTACCGAGCGGGTCTGGAATTCGACTTTGGGAAACCTATTTGGCAGAGTGATACTGGAGCGGTAGTGCTGGACGGATACTGGGATGCGGGTTTGACCTATTGGGATGGTATTGACGCGTTCAGCGCCTCTCTGGCTCCGATGTTTCAGTTTAATTTCCCCCGCGCCATGAATGATGTGACCCCTTTTGTCGAGGCGGGTATCGGCGCAGCGCTGTTCTCGAAGACCGATTTGGCTCACGGCGCTGACATTGGCTCGGCTTTTCAGTTTGAGGATCGTATCGGCCTGGGTATGCGTTTTGCTTCTGGCTCTGAGCTGGGCGTGCGCTACTACCATTACTCCAACGCCAGCCTCAAACAGCCCAATCAAGGTATCAACAAGACAGCGCTTTACTACCGGGTCAACTTCTAAGTTTGCCAAGCTGATTTCCGCCCGGCCAGCCGTTGATATTGCTGTGCCGAGGTGGGGCTCTTGCGGGAGATTACCGCCGCTTAGCGATTGTTCTGCACCCGCTGGCGTAGCCGAAGTTGCTCGCGATACAGATGCGAGAAGCCGTGCAATAGCGGGTAGATGACCGCCCAGCACAGTGCCAGGATAATCAAGCTGGTCTGGGTGCCGAGTGGCAATCCGACATCCGCCAGGCTTGCGCCGGCGAAGTATGAGAGCGGCCCGGCGATAGCGCCCAATAGGCAGGCGCGCCACACGGGTTTGGCACTCCAGGCCAAGCAATGATTCAGTGTGGTGCCCAGCATTGCCCAGAGCAGTACCAGCCACAAGGGTGCCAACAGTGGGTCACCAGAGAAGCTGAAAACCCCCATCTGCAGCAGAAACGAATCCACTGCAGTGCCTGCCAGCATGACGCTGACCACCAGTTTACCTTCCGCCGCCCAGGAGCTGATCCAGGTGAAGTGAATAATGAGCGCTGCTAGCGGAATCAGCAACCAGCCGCTGGTACCGCCCAGTACGCAGGCAAACCAGCCAGCCTGGAACAGCAGTGCATTGGCGATCAACTTCACGGGCATATATCAGGCTCCCAGATTGTACAGGTCGAGCTCCGGCCGGGCGTCGGGCTTGCTCAGTAGTATCTGCGCTGTGCCGATCGAGCGCTCCAGAAAGCCACCCTCGCAGTAACACAGGTAGAATTCCCAGAGCCGGAAGAAGTAGTCATCATACCCCAGCTGCTCAAGGTGACTGCGCGCGGTTTTTAGATTCTCGTGCCAGAAGCGCAGGGTGCGGGCGTAGTGGCTGCCGATGTCTTCCAGGTGCAGCATGGACAGATCCGTGTGCTTGCGAGTCAGTTCACCAATCAGGCTGACCGAGGGCAGTGAGCCGCCGGGAAAGATATAGCGCTGGATAAAATCGACGCTGCGTCGAGCTTGATCGTAGCGCTGATCGCGTATGGTGATCGCCTGCAGTAGCATCATGCCGTGGGGCTTGAGCAATTTAGCGCAGGTTTCGAAATAGGTACGGAAGTACTCATGGCCGACCGCCTCGACCATTTCGATCGAGACCAGCTTGTCGTACTCGCCGGTTAGCTCGCGGTAATCTTTAAGCAGCAGGGTGACCCGGTCCTGCAGTCCCAGCTCCTCGACCTTGGCGCTGGCATAAGCCAATTGCTCTTTCGACAGGGTCGTGGTCGTCACGCGACAGCCATAATGCTGAGCCGCATAGATGGCCATAGTGCCCCAGCCGGTACCGATCTCCAGCAAGTGGTCGTCCGCGCTCAGCTCGAGTTTACGGCAGATGCGTTGCAGTTTGTTGAGTTGAGCCTGTTCCAGATTGTCGCCCTGCGGCGGGAAGACCGCGGCGGAGTACATCATGGTCGGGTCGAGAAAGTTCTCGAACAACTCGTTACCCAGATCATAGTGAGCCTGAATGTTGCGCCGTGAACCGCTTAGCGTATTGCGATTGAACCGCTGCAGGGCTTTGAGCGCGGGCAGGCCTAGCCGGGCAACGCCTCTCTCCATCGCGTCAAGCACCTCCAGATTGCGCACGAATATCTTGCTCACGGCGGTCAGGTCGGGCGTAGTCCAAAAGCGATGAATGTAGGCTTCCCCCGAGCCGATGCTGCCGTTGGTGGCAATCATCGGGTATGCCGCATGGCTGTGCATATGGATCTCGGCATGCAGACCATCCACGTCAGGTTGGCCGAAATGCATGATTTCGCCCTGATCATGCACAGTGATGGTGCCGCGTTGGATGGCCTTGAGCTGCTTGAGAACCAGCGTGCGGCTCAGGCGCACCAGCCAGCTGCGCCGGGTCTTGTCTTCCTCGTTGAGGTTGCGGGTATTGCCCAGTAGTGCCCGGGTACGTTCACCGACATCGGGGCTGATGGGGTCACAACAGCTGGCGGTTGACTCACATCGGCTATTTTTCATCGGACTGCTCCTTTACCTGAGTCGCTGAGGCTGCCGCCGTCCGTGTGGAGGGCGCGCGATGATCGAAAATGGGAATCCGCTTGAAGGCCAGACGCACCGCCTGCCAGTAAATCCCCAGTACGGTTTTGCTGACCATGAAGGGGAAGGACAATGCTTCGCGGCGCAGCAACGCGGCGCTGAGCGGCTGACGTGAGAGTGTCAGAGTGGCGTCGAACAGCCGTGTCTCGTGTTGCCAGTCTTCCATGTGCACCATCAGCGTTTCGGCTGGCTGATTGAAGCGCATGCGATAGGTCAGTTCCTGGGGCAGAAAAGGCGATACATGGAAGGCTTTGTCCAGCTCGAAATACTGCAGCGGCTGCGCCGGATTGGTTGCCATGACGTAGCAGAAACGCTCGCGCCACGGTGTGTTGGAGACTTCGGCGATAATCGCCTGCAGTTGGTCTTGGCAGTCGTGGCAATAAAAAAACGAGACGGGGTTGAACAGCATGCCGAAGCTGCGAACCTGCGTCAGCAGTCGAACCGGTCCGTCAAGCTGCTTGCCTAGGTGCTCGCTAACCAGGCGCCGCGCGGCATCACTCAGTGTTTCACCGGCAGCACGCTGGTTTTTGAGGTAATCACGTTCGCGAAAGCACATGGGTGACCACCAGCGCCCTGACCATAGCCCGCTGATCGAAAATACGCGCTGTTGCTCGCTAAGGTCTAGCCAAAGCAGGCTGATCCGGTAGCGGAAATGGTGCTCCTGCGGGGCGTGTCGCCGGTGGCGAATTACCCCGGTGTAGAGCGCGCTGTGCAGGGACATTACAAGGTCTCCCCTAAGGCTTCGGTTACCCGCAGTGCACTCATTACACCGTCTTCATGGAAACCATTGGCCCAGTAAGCACCGCAGAAATAGCTGTGGTTGGCGCCGAGCAATTCTTGCCAGCGCGCTTGTGCGGCAGCCGCCACCAGGCTGAACTGCGGGTGCGCATAGCTGAACTGGCCGAGTATTTTCGTCGGGTCAATGGCCGCGGTCTGATTAAGGCTGACGCAGAAGGTGGTGTCGGAGTCGATGCCTTGCAGGATGTTCATGTTGTAAGTCACGGCTGCGGCGCGTTGCTGCGTGCTGTTGGGCGTAGCGTCGAGGCGGTAATTCCAGCTGGCCCAGGCCAGCTTGCGGCGGGGCAGCAGGCGGGTATCGGTATGCAGCACCACGTCGTTATCGGCATAGCCGATGGCGCCGAGAATGGACTGCTCTGCTGCGGTTGGCTGGGCCAGCAGACGCAGCGCTTGACCGCTATGGCAGGCGAAAATGATCTTGTCGAAGCGTTCTTCCCCTCTCGGGCTGATCAGGCTGACGCCGTGCTTATCGCGAATGACGCTCTGCACGCGGCAATTAAGCCGGATCGCATCCTTGAACGGGGCTATTAGTGGCTCGATATAAGAGCGCGAACCACCGCTGATAACCCGCCACTGCGGCCGGTCGCTGACCGACAACAAACCATGATTCTTGAAAAAGCGAACGAAGAACGCGAGTGGAAACGCCAGCATATCGGCCAGTGACATTGACCAGATGGCGGCGCCCATCGGGATGATGTAATGGTTGATAAAGCGCTGCCCGTAACCTTTGGCCTTTAGGTAGTCGCCCAAGGTGGTTTCGGCGTGAATGCGGCCCGACTCCAGGTCGTCTAATGCCTCACGGTTGAAGCGCAGAATATCGCGGACCATGCCGATAAAGCCGGGCGAGAACAGGTTGCTACGCTGGGCAAACAGGCTGTTGATGCTGTGCCCGTTGTACTCCAATCCCGTGACGGGCTGGTTAACCGAGAAGCTCATTTCAGTTTCGTTCGATGCAACGCCCAACTGATCCATCAAACGAATAAAGTTCGGATAGGTCCAGTCGTTGAAGACGATAAAACCGGTGTCTATCGCGTAGCCCTTGCCATCGACTTCGACATCCACCGTATGGGTGTGCCCGCCGATCCAGTCTGCCGCTTCGAACACGGTAACTTCGTGCTGGCGGGATAGCAGACGGGCACTGACCAGTCCGGAAATACCGGAACCAACGACGGCGATACGCATTATGAGGCTTCCTTGTTTGAGGTCGGACGTGCCATGCCCTTGGTCAGCGCGAAACGCAGCCAATTGGGCAAGCGGCCCATTAGCTTGAGCACGGCAATGAAGGGGCCGGGGAAGCTGATTTCCCGCTTGCCCTGGTGCATGCCTTTGATAATGATGGCGGCGGCTTCGTCGCTACTGACCTGCATTGGCATGGGGAAGTCATTGGCTGCGGTTAGTGGTGTTTCCACAAAGCCGGGGCTGACCAGGGTCACGCCGATATTCCACTGGGCCAGGTCCAGTTCAAGTGACTGGAACAGATAGCGGATCGCCGCTTTGGAAGCACCGTAGGCAGCCGCGCGAGGCAGCGGACAGAAAGTCACGCTGCTACCAACCCCGACCAGGCGCGGCTGGATGCCTTTGCGTAGCAGGGGTAGAGCAGCTTCGATGCACTGCACTGTGCCCTGGACGTTAGCCTGCATGACGCGCTGAAACATTGCCGATTCGAAATTGGCGACGTCGACGTATTCACAGGTGCCGGCATTCAGGATTGCCCAGTCGAGTGCGCCCCAGGCCTGGGTGATCCGTTGTCCGACCTGTTGCACTGCCTCGACATCGGTCATGTCCACGGGCAATACCAATATCTGTCCGGGAAAGCGCTCGGCTAGTGCCTGAAGCGGCTCCGCGCGGCGTGCGCTAACCGCTAACAGATGACCCTTGGCGGCCAACTGCGCGGCAATGGCTTGGCCAATGCCGCTAGAGGCGCCCGTCAGCCAGATCCTTTTTTGTACGCTCATGCCAGTCTTCCTTTCAGCCAGTGGATGATTGGGCCCAGCACAGGAATATGCTCATAGAGCAGGGCGCCGGCATCGTAATAATCGATATGTCGAGATACGCGCTGATCGTGAAAAAAGAGGCAGCTGCAGCCTTCCACTTTTATTTCCCGGCCCTTGTTCAGGCGCGGGTGGCAAAAGGTCATGGTCCAGCGCAGCAGGGCCTGGCCCTCGCGCACGGTGTCGCATTGATGGAAATCAAAGCCGATATGCGTCACGTTGGCGTACATCTGTTCAAAGTATTCACGCATGGCATCCAGGCCGCGTACGTCGTGCAGCGGATCGGTGAAATGGATGTCAGCGGCATAAATGTCTGCCAAACGATCAAGGTTGTGCTTGTCCAGCTGGGCAAAGGTTTTGGCGAAAAACAGCGGAAAATCATGAGTCATGTTGTTCTCCCTGGCGCTTGAACACCTGCAGTGCACGTCTGCGGCTTTGACCCAGATCGACAATCGGAGCCGGATAAGTCGCTGTGGCAAATAAATCGGCTACGGGAGGTTGGTGAATCTGCTTGATGGAGAGGTGGCTGATCTCCGGCACCCAGGTGCGAATGAAGTCGCCCTGCGGGTCGAATTTGCGCGCCTGGGTAACCGCGTTGAATATGCGGAAGTAGGGTGCTGAATCGGTGCCGGTCGAAGCGCTCCATTGCCAGCCACCGTTATTGGCCGCCAGGTCGCCGTCGATCAGGTGCTGCATAAACCAGCGCTCGCCATGCTGCCAGTCGATCAACAGATTCTTGGTCAGGAACATGGCGGTCAGCATGCGCAGGCGGTTGTGCATCCAGCCGGTGGACAGCAGTTGGCGCATTGCCGCGTCAATGATCGGGATGCCTGTGCGCCCCTGCTGCCAAGCCGCCAACGATTGGGAATCATCTCTCCAGGGGATATGCTGCATATCCGGGCGAAAGGCACGGTGCTTTGACACACGGGGGTAACAGACCAGTATGTGCTTGTAGAACTCGCGCCACAGCAACTCGTTGACCCAGGTAACGGCACCCGGATTGCCCGAGTCGAATTCACCTTGGTTCGCGGCTAGCGCAGCATGCAGGCACTGACGCGGGGAGAGTACGCCTGAGACAAGATACGCCGAGAGGCGGCTGGTGCCGTCGATATCAGGGCGGTCGCGGGCGCTGTCATAGTCGGCCATGATCTGCTCGGCGAATAGCGCCAAGCGTTCGTTGGCTGCCGCTTCACCGGCCGGCCAAAGCGACTGTTGTTGGCTGCTGGCAGGCTGGTAACCAGCGATCTGCTCCGGCACCGCATCGGCCTGGATACCGGTAGCGGATTGTTCTTTCGGCGCGGGCAGGCAAGTGGGTAACCCGTTGTGCAGCCGTCGGTAAGCTTGTTTGCGGAATTGGCTGTAAACCTTGAACATGCTGCCGGACTGGGTCAGAAGACTGCCGGGTTTGAACAGAATCAGATCGGTAAAACGCTGGCAGGTCAGACCCTGTGCGCTAAAGGCGTCGGCTACTGCGTCATCACGTTGTTGTTCGTGCGCGCCATATTCGTTATTGAAAAACAGTGCCTGAGCATTCAACTCGGTTGCCAGATCCTGCAACTGCTGCGCTGCGGTTGCCCAGTTCTCGCCGTTAAGTACTCGTAGCGGAATGTTCAGGGCCTTGAGTTGCTCGCCGAGTTGCTGCAGATTGCGCCGCCAGAAGTCGACTTTTACCGGTGCGTCATCATGCTCCAGCCAGGTGCTCGGGGTCAGCAAGCAAACCACCACTACCGGACCGCTTTGGCTGGCATGCCAGAGAGCGTGGTTGTCATGCAGGCGCAGATCGTTGCGCAGCCAGCATAGTTGTATTGCACTCATTGTAATGTCCGCAGTTGGTCAAGCAGAAGAGGGTAGGCCAGGCTGGCGCGCTCCGGCAGGGTCAGAACGCCGAGCTCCATGAGTACCTGTTGATGAATCGCAGCAGCAGGGCCAGCGAGCATGACCGGGAGAGGTTGGTGCTGAACCAGTTTGGGTAATTGCCGGCGTAATTGGTGGGCGGATAATGCACGGCCACTGAAAAGCACTATGGCCGCAGCGCTGCAACGCTCGGTTATTAACGACAGCTCGCTTGCCGGCACTTCCCATTCGAGCATCGCATAGCGGATGCCGTCGGCATTCAACATCATGGCCAACAGCCAGAGGCTCGGCTCACAGGGTTGTTCGGACAAATTGACCAGCAGTACCGGCTCTCCGCACAGCTGTTGATTGATTTCGTATAACTGGGTGGCCATGCGGTTGTGTAGCCAGGTATGGCAGAAGACCTCTTCAAGATGGCTACCAAATTGCCCCTGCCAACGTTGATGCAGATGCTGCAGTACGGGTTCTAACAAGTGATGAGCGACCTGCTGGGCACTGAAGGTGCGCATGGCATGGCTGAATATCTGCTCCAGCATGGGCGCATCGAAGGTTAGCAAGGCATCGATAAAGTCCTGTTGCCGCTCATGCCAAAACGAGTCGGCGGTACCTATCAAGGGTTGCGGCGCATGCAGCAGTTCCTTTACCTGGCCGACAGCCACACCACGGCTGAGCCAGGTGAGAATAGCCTGAATCTGCTGCACGTTTTCTTCAGTATAAAGGCGGTGGCCTTTGACGGTTCGGTGTGGGGTGATCAATCCATAGCGGCGTTCCCAGGCACGCAGCGTAACCGCGTTGACCCCGGTCACTCGGGACACCTCCCTGATCGGTAGTAGGGCCTCTGGTGAAGCGCTCATGGCTTCACCGTTAAGGCAGGTGCCAGGCAGTGTGATAGCTGAATGGTTAAACAGCGAGACGGGGGCATAGCAACTCCTTCTTATACAGCTTTTTGTCTCTGTATAAGAATTAGTGTACACCAGTTGCTATTTTGTACAAGTATTTGATCGTTTGGCCGCTCAGCGCCAACCCGTCAGCCACAGACTAGAGTCTTGTAGTGCTCGCCATGGCAGGTGCTGACTGCGCTTGGTGAGCACAGCTTGCAGTTCGACGCTGACCACCAGGTCGTGCTCGTCCAGTTGGCACTCAATAACGATAAAGTGCTTTTCTCGGTTGATTGGCTGGCTGGCAGTCCATTTCGACAGTAGCAGCTTGCGCGGGTTGATCTGGTTCACCGCTTGTCCATTAGCGTGCGTGCGGCTTGCTGGCCGCTCAGCCAGGCGTTTTCTATACGTCCGCCGAGACACCAATCACCGCACACGTACAAGCCTTTCTCAGGAGCAGCGAGGGCTCCCCATTGGCAGGGTTCTGTTGGTCGTGCGTATAGCCAGCGGTGAACATGGAGGAAAGCGGGCTCAGGAATCGGGCCTCCGATGATCTGGTTGAACGCCGCGAGCATCAGCCTGGAGACCTCTGATTTGTCTGTCTCCAGGTGGGCGAGCGCCCATTCGGGAGTAGACTGCAGCACCCAGCTGTCCTGGGTGGAGCGTCCAGGTTTGCTACTATTACGCGAAATCCAGTCCAGCGGCCCGGCTCTGACAAAACAGGCTTCGACAGGCGTATTCAGCGGCGTATGGAAAGCCACTGCTAACGTCCAGCCGGGGTCCATCTGGACCTGCGATACCGTGTGTGCCAGTTGCGGCGCCTGTTCGAGCAGGGGGATGGCCTGGGGCGCCGGGGTGGCGACAATAACGCGCTCGAAGGGCCCATGCACTTGATCCTGGTCATCTATCAAAAGCCAGCCACTCTGGTCGTCCTGCCGCAGACGGCTGATGTGGGTCTGACTGACCAGATTTAACCCTGCCAAAAGTTCACGAGACAGCCCGGTCATGCGCGGGTTGCCGACAAAGCGTTGTAGGTCGTCGCTTGAACTATGTAATCCCTGATCATCGTAGGAATACATCGCCGGGTCCCATTCACTCACCCAGCCCTTATCCAGCCAGTCGCGTAACTCGTGGCGAAAATGCGAATCCCGGGCGGTAAAGTATTGGGCGCCCATATCCAGGTCGCCGAACTCTGTCCGTTTGCTACTCATACGCCCACCACTACCACGGCTTTTGTCGAATAACGTGACCAGTTGACCTTCAGCGGCCAGCGCAGTGCCTGCGCTAATGCCGGCCAAGCCTGCGCCAATGATGGCAATAGAGTGAGTGTGCGTCATATCGGTCTGTGTCCTGGCTGGCCAGCGTTTGGAATACGTCGCTGTATGCTTGTTGGTAATTAGTCTCTATTCTACTTAACTTGTACATTAATTAAAGCTTGTATAGCATCGCGCAATTGTGAACTCTGTGCAATTGACCGTAGAGATTGGCTGCTATGCTAGGCGGCGACACTCATTTCGCTGCATATTCAAGCCTTTTACCTTGGCTGGGCACTTCGTACAGTGATGGCCTATGTGACAAGGGCCTGTAAACAGGGCAACGTGAGCAGACGACGGTAGCGAGCTTTCATTTTTGATTACAAGGAGTTGCCATGCGCGTACTCATAACCGGCGGGACAGGGCTCATTGGCAGCGTACTCTGTGGTCGTTTGTTGGCTGACGGTCATCAGGTCACAGTCTGGAGCCGCTCTCCAGATACAGTCAAGGCACGTTGCGGGGAGGCGGTAACGGCTATTGGCGCGCTTGAGGAACTGGACGGTACCCCGGTTCAGACGGTCATCAATCTGGCGGGTGAGCCCATCGCGGATAAACCCTGGACAGCCAAGCGCAAGGCCGCTTTATGGGCAAGCCGCGTGACTTTGACCGAACAGTTGGTGGCCTGGATGGGGCAGCAAGTGGTCAAACCGCAAGTGCTGATCAGCGGCTCGGCCGTAGGTTGGTACGGCGACGGCGGGGAAAAACGCATCACTGAAGAAAGTTCGGCACGGGCCGAATATACTCATACGCTCTGTGATGCCTGGGAGTCGGCGGCCAAGCGTGCTGCCGCTCACGGCATTAGAGTGTGCCAGCTACGCACCGGGCTGGTGGTAGCGCCCGGCGGTGGATTTTTGCAGCGGCTGTTATTGCCGTTCAAGCTTGGATTGGGTGGCCCCATAGGCTCAGGCCAACAGTACATGCCCTGGGTACACCTTGATGACATGCTCGGGATTATCTTGTTTTTGCTATATCAGGACCAATGCAAGGGGCCTTTTAATGCGACGGCACCCCACCCGGTCACCAATCGCGAATTTGCCAAAACGCTCGGCAAAATGCTCAAACGACCGGCCTTTATGCCGTTGCCGGGCTTTATCCTGAAGGCGACGTTGGGTGAGATGGCTGGGTTGTTGTTGACCGGTCAGAATGCTGTACCTGACAAGCTGCTGAAGGCCGGGTATGTCTTCCAATTTGAATATCTTGATGCGGCCCTGGCCGCCGTTTTAAAAACCGAGGAGTAATTGATGTCTGATCGTGCGGTCTTGCTTGCCAACCTGGGCTCCCCTGCCAGCCCCGAAGTGGCTGATGTGCGCCGTTATCTCAACCAGTTTCTGATGGACCCTTATGTGATTGATCTGCCTTGGCCCGTTCGCCGGCTATTGGTCGGGCTTATCCTGCTGCTGCGGCCAAAGCAGTCGGCTGCCGCCTATGCGTCGATCTGGTGGGAAGAAGGCTCCCCGCTGGTGGTGATCAGCCGGCGTGTACAGCAGGCGCTGCAAGCCAGGCTGGATATGCCGGTTGAATTGGCCATGCGCTACGGCCAGCCGTCGATTGAAAAGGGTTTACTGGCGCTGGCCGCGCGTCCAGGGGTGAAGGAGGTATTGTTCATGCCACAGTACCCTCAGTTTGCCGACAGCACGGTGACGACTTCAATCGTGGAGGCGCGGCGCGTGGTGGCCGAGCATAAACTCGACATCAAGCTTACGGTTGTGTCTTCGTTTCATGACAAACCCGGTTATATTGATGCGTTGGTGGCCAGTGCCGCGCCCCATCTGGAGCAAGGCTTCGACCATCTGTTATTCAGCTACCACGGACTGCCGGAGCGCCATTTGCGCAAAGCGGACCCCACGGGCTCCCACTGCCTGGCCTATCCCGATTGCTGTGACCGTCCATCACCCGCGCACGCTACCTGCTACCGCGCGCAGTGTGTCTCGGTCACCCGCGCCTTCACCGAGCGTTTGGGTTTGCGCGATGGGCAGTGGTCACTGGCCTTTCAGTCGCGGCTGGGCAAAGACAAATGGATCGAGCCCTACACCGAGGCGAGGATTGACGAACTCGCAGCGCAGGGCGTCAAGCGTTTGCTGGTCATGTGCCCGGCCTTTGTCGCCGACTGCATCGAAACCCTGGAAGAGATCGGCGATCGGGCGCGCGAACTGTTTATTGAAGCCGGTGGCGAAGAGCTGGTGTTGGTGCCTTGCTTGAATGACCATCCGCAATGGATCGACACCCTGGCGCACTGGTGCCAGACCGAGCCGAGCGCGGCCTGAATGCTCAGAGTGGTTGGGGCCCGCGCTTCAGCCACTCGCTTAATACCAAGTGCAGGCCAAGGCCGATCAGCACCGTGCCCATCAGACGATCAAACCAGTGCCCGAGTTTACCAAAGCCTTGGCGTACCCGAGCGTGGCTGAACAACAGCGCTACCAGGCAGAACCAAGCGGCGGTTGCCAGTGCCAGATAGAGGCCGTAAAACGCCTGGATGCCCATCGGGGTGAGCGGGCTGATGATCAGGGTAAACAGCGAAAGAAAGAACAGGGTCGCTTTGGGGTTCAGGCCGTTGGTGATAAATCCGTTGGCGAAGGCTTTGCGCGATGAGAGGGTTGACGCTGCCGGCACATCACTATTGAGTGGCTGGGGTCGTGAACGCAGCGCTTTGACGCCCAGGTAGAACAGATAACCAGCGGCCGCGAGCTTGAGCAGATTGAAAAGCCAGGTGGATTGCGAAACGATCAGGCCAATGCCTAGAAGCGAATAGGCTACATGCACCAGAATTCCACAGCCTACCCCCAGGGCAGTGGTTAGGCCGGCTTGCCGGCCGGCACCGACGCTATTGCGAATGACCACAGCGAAGTCCGGCCCAGGACTCATCACCGCGAGCAAATGTACCAGCGCAACCAAAAGAAATTCGTTCAGGTACATGGACGCCCCCGGTTAAAATCGCCATTCTAGACACTGACCTCTCAGCCAAACAGATACAGTCAGCATGAATAATTCGTCTTCCGTTGTTTTTCTCGACCTGGCCTCCCTGGACAAGGATGACCTGGATACCAGTGCATTGCGCCAACGCTCGGCGGAATTCAAGGCCTACCCCAGTACTGCGCCTGAGCAGGTACAGGAGCGTATTGCCGGTCGTACTGTAGTGATTACCAACAAGGTGGTTATCGATGACGCAGCGATGCAGAGCAACCCTGCGCTGCGGCTGATCCTGGTGGCCGCAACCGGTACCAACAATATCGATTTGGTGGCTGCCGAGCGGCTGGGTATTCAAGTGCGCAATTGCCAGGCCTATGGCACGCCTGCGGTAGCACAGCATACGCTGATGCTGATGTTGGTATTGATCACGCGTTTTGAGTCTTATCGTCAGGCAGTGAAAGACGGAGCCTGGCAACGCAGCAGCCAGTTCTGCCTGTTGGATTATCCCATCGCCGAGCTGGCTGGCAAGACCTTGGGGATTCTTGGTTATGGCGAGCTGGGACAGGCGGTTGGTCGTCTGGCCGAGGCGTTCGGTATGCACGTGATTGCCGGCGCGCTGCCGGGCCGCCCGCATGCGGACCGGCCTGAGCTTGCTGCATTACTGCCTCAGGTGGATGTTCTCAGCCTGCATTGCCCGCTTACGGAGCATACCCGCAATATGCTTGATGCCCAGGCGCTGGCGCTGATGAAACCCGGCAGCCTGCTGATCAATGCTGCCCGCGGCGGCCTGGTAGATGAGCAGGCACTGGTTGATAGTTTGCGTAGCGGGCATCTGGGCGGGGCCGCCTGTGACGTACTGAGCGTTGAGCCCCCGGTGGATGGCAATCCGCTGCTGGCAAACGACATCCCCAACCTGGTAATTACCCCGCATTCTGCATGGGGCAGCCGCGAAGCGAGGCAACGTATTGTCGGCCAACTGGCAGATGGCCTGAGTACCGTTGCCGAGTAAAAGCCGCCGTAAAAGGTCTCAGTCATTAAACGCGCAACTGCGTTTTCAGCAGGGTTGCGCAAGTTCTATCTCACCCTTTTGGATGGTTGCCAACCCGTCTGTAAGACGCTAACGTTTTAGCCATCAAGGCCCTGTCGTAGTGTGTACAGGATGTAAATACACACCGTACGTAGCGTGCGCAGATGTCAGCCATGACATCACCAGCCACACCATCGCGTGCACTTCAAGGGACTGAACGATCATGCACGCAAGGATGCGTTCGACACCATATCGCTGCTATTTCTACCCTGGAATAACCTTGTTCCAGCGGTCGGCTGGGCGACAGCGCGGGGTCAGCCTGCTGGAAGTGATGATCGCCGTGCTGGTACTGGCGGTGGGTGTCCTGGGTGCCGCAACACTGCAACTCAATGCTATTCGTTATAACGCCAGTGCCGGTTACAGCACTCAGGCCAGCCTGATCGCTAGTGATCTGCTGGACCGCATGCGTGCCAACTCAGGGCAGTTGAGCCATTATGCGACTGCTTCGGTGGCGGGGGAGTGCACTGCGAGTTCCGGTGGTTCCAGCATTGTTTTGCGGGATATAGCGGATTTTATCGAGTCGGTCACCTGTCATTTGCCGAGGGGGGCCGGCAGCATTGCGGTCAGCGATAACCGGGTGATCATAACCGTCAGTTGGTCTGAAGCCAGGACCCAGGCTGGTGAAGATGATACCCGCTTCGTTACTTCCTCGGTGGTCAGGTGATGATGCGCTGGGTCTGCCATCCATTGCACCCAGCACCGTGGCGGCTGGGTATACGCCCGGCAGGCTTCGGGTTGGTCGAGCTGTTGATCGCATTGGCCCTCGGGCTGGTGCTGGTGCTGGGTGTAGTGCAGGTGTTTCTCGCCAGCAAGCAAACATTCATGGTGCAACGCAGCGCTGCAATCTTGCAGGAGGATGCGCGTTATTTGCTGGGTCGCCTGAGCCGGGAATTGCGCATGCTGAACATGTACGGTTGTTTGGATCTGGCTCGTTTGCCGGCCAGTATCCGCGCTACCGTTCCGGCCGCGTTGGAAACGCCTCTTATATATTCCAGTGACAGCGGCCTGGATACTCTGACCCTGATTACCGCTGTGCCCAACAGCGAGTCCTTTACCGTATCGACCACCCGCCGGCCCGGCGATTATGGCGCCCGCTGGTTGATCGTGAGCAATTGTCGCGACACCGCAGATCTGCGTATCTCCGAAGCGGCTGATCTTGTGGTCAGGCCCGGTGATCTGGTTATTCCTCTGCGTCAGGTCGACTATCGGGTCAATGCTCATGCGCTGCAGATAAGGAATAACGGCGTGGGCAACTATCAGACCCTTCTGGATGGAGTGGCAAGCTTGTCCTTGAGCTTTGGATTGGCCGCCACGGCAGGGCAGCGTCAAGTCAGCGGGGCTTATGTGAATGAAGTGGCTGCCCACCAGGGCGAGCTGATTCGCAGTGTCAAGCTTGAGCTGCAGCTGAGCGACACGCCAGCGAGCCCTGAGCAGGGTAGGGTGCTGGCGCAGAATTTCAAGCAGGTGGTGGCTCTGCGCAACAGGATTGAGTAACCGGGATTGAGTAACAAGGACTGGAGCTGATTATGTGGGCAAGGATATTCGATAAAGAACAAGCAGGATCGGCGCTGATTGTCAGTCTGGTGTTCTTGTTGCTGCTGACCCTGGTGGGCGTGGCTGGCATCACCTCAGCGACTCATCAGGAACGCATGGCCGCCAACGTAAAACTCAAGAACGACAGCTTGCAGGCGGCGGAGGCGGCGCTGCAACTGATCCACCAGCAACTGGCGCAGGCAGTGCAGGAAAACAAACCTATGCCCAATCCTTGTCGCGCAGCCGACTGTGCGATCCCCTCGAGTGTGTTTGATATCGACTCCTTTGGCTCACCCGGTGCAGGTTGGGTGCAGATACCTACTTCTGTGGATACCAACCATATGCAGGTCTGGTATCGCATAACCGCTCTGGGCGAGACGCTGGCGCCGGCTCATACCCTGACGGCCAACCCCCCTTATGAGGGGCCGGGCAATCTCTATCGCATAGTGGTGGTGAGTTACCGAGGCTCAACCCGAACGGTATTGGAGGGTGTCTATGTGCATTACGCCGTCTGATCCGTTCTGCATCGCTGGTGTGGCCAGGGCTTGGCTCTGCGGCGCTGCGCTGGGTATCGCGCTGGCGCTGCCAGCGCAGGCGAGCTTCAACCCGCTCAGTGGGCCGATTCTGGCAGCTTCCGCAGTGGCGCCTAATGTGGTCATGGTGTTTGATAACTCATCGAGCATGGTCGTCAATCGCATCGATGGAGAAACCCGGCTGCAGATCGCCCGTGAGGTGGCCAAGGAGGTTATCAGCAATAACCGCGACGTGCGCTTCGGTCTGTTTAGCTTTCGCGAAACCGAGGGCAATGGCACCAGCCGGAATGCGCCGGGTGGTCAACTGCTGGTCGAAGTGGGGGATATTTCACCTGCAAGCAGTGCCGGAATCGCCCGATTCAATGCGTTAAACCGCCAGCTTGATGCCATCGACCCGAGCCCCCATGCTCCGTCGTACACCTATACGCCCTTGGCGGAAACCTACTATGAAGTGACACGCTACATGCGCGGGATGCGTGCGTTTTACCCGCAGTCTGCCAGCGAGGCGAGCCGCGAGCAGTTTTCCAGCCCGATCGAATACCGCTGCCAGAAGAGCTTTGGTCTGATTCTGACCGATGGTCTGCCCACCTACGACTCCGAATTTCCCAATAATGCAGGGATTGAACCGGATATCGACAATCCCGCAGTACCGGGCTCGGTCAATTTGCCGAACTGGGATGGTGATGACCGGGGCGACAGTACCGGTGGTCCTCTGGGGACGGAGGGGAGCCGCTTCTACCTCAATGACATTGCCCGGTTTGCCTATGATATTGATCTGCGTAATACCGATCGCCCTAGTGTAGATAAGGATGCTGCAGGTGCGGGCTGGGACGACCCGGATTACCCACGGCAGAACATGCGCACTTATACCCTGGGCTTTGCGCTGGATGATGCACGCCTACAGGGGGTGGCCGAGGCGGGTGGTGGGAGTTACTACACCGCGTCTGATCGCGAGCAACTGAATGTGGCACTCACCAGCGTATTGCAGGAGATCAATGCCAAGGCAGGCTCAGGTGGGGGCGGCGTTGCCAGCGGGCCAGAGTTGGTGGCTGGTTCGTGGTTTTACCGTTCTCACTATGACCCGCGTGACTGGAGCGGTGTGCTGGAGGCGCTGAGTCTCGATGCCCAGGGCCGGGCTGACAGCCTGGAGTGGACCAGCGATGTGACGGTCAATGCCAACGCCGCAGCGCGTTATCAGACTTGGCGACTGCCGCAGGGTAATAGCCCGGGCGCAGTCATCAGTCTCGGCACCAATACCTACGCGCGTCTCACCATTGGCCAGCGAGACCTGCTCGATCTGGCTGCCGGTGATCAATCAGGGCAGGCGTTGCTGGATTGGAGTCGTGGCGTGGAGGTGAGCGGCTATCGGTCCCGGACGCGTCTGTTGGGCGACGTGGTGAACTCGTCGCTGGTACTGGCTGATTCAGGAGCCGCGCTGACATCCGGGCGCCATGCTGGTTACGCCGATTATCTTGTGGCCAAGCAGAACCGAATGCGCTCGCTATTGCTGGCCGGCGCCAATGACGGTTTTCTGCATGTGTTGGCAGCCGATACGGGTGAGCATCGTTTGGCTTTTTTACCCGCCAGTGCCCACTCAGCCTTGGGTTCCAGGGCCAGGCTGGATGATCTACACGGCGCTCATGTGTCTGGGGTTGATGGCGCTGTAGTAGTAGCGGATGCACCGTTGAATGGGGTCTGGTCGACGTTGGCGGTCGCGGGTATGGGCGCTGGTGGGCGAGCGTTATTGGCACTGCGGCTATTTGACCAGTCGACGGGTAACGCTGCGCTGGGAGGCTTGTGGGAGATCACACCCGCAAGCAGTGGCTTTGACGAGTTAGGCTTCAGTTACGGTAAACCGGTTATCGCACGGTTAAACGGAGAGTCGGTGGCCATCGTCGGCAACGGCTACGGCGGGGCGTCCGGTCAGCCGGTTCTTTACGTGATCCGCCTCAGCGATGGGCTGTTGATCAGGAGCATTGTGGCGGCTGGAGCGAACTCGGCGTCTGGCAATGGCTTGTCCTCGGTGCAGGTGGTTAACAATAGTCTGGGCGAGGTGATAGCCGCTTATGCGGGTGACTTGCAAGGGCGACTGTGGAAGTTTGACCTTGAGGGCGCGCCCTCGGACTGGCGCGTGGCGCTGAATGGCGCACCGCTGTTTACCACTGGGCTGGCTGAGAACGCAATTCAGCCGATCACGGTGCAACCTGTAGTAGTCGAGCATCCGCAGGGCGGTCGAATGATAGTGTTCGGGACTGGCAAATTGATGGAAGCGGCCGACCGACAGGATACTCGGCTACAAGCGGTCTATGCCGTGTGGGATCGGCCTGGGGGCAGCGGAAATCTGACCGCAGCGACCTTGCAACCGCAGTATATTACCAGTGAGTCGAGCGTCGGTAATCGCCGGGTCAGAACCCTGAGCCAAAATCGAGTGAGCTGGAATGGGCCGCGCAGCGATGGCTGGTATCTGCCGCTGATGTTGGGCACAAACCCCCGGGGTGAGCGGGTGACGCGTAATCTGCTGGTTCGAGGTGGGCGGCTTCTATTCAATACCGCCTTGGTGCAGGACGATGGGGATCCCTGTATCCACACGGGCTCTGGCTGGCTGATGTCGATGGATCTGTTTTCCGGTGGCATGCTGCATGTGGCCACGCTGGACAGCAATGATGACGGCATTGTCGATAGTGCCGATACGCCGGTGGCGGGCGTGAGCATCGAAGGCGGTTTGCCAGGCGATCTGGTGGTGCTCGAACAACCGCGGATCCAGCCTGCTGGCGCAGATGAAGAAGCGAACCCGCTTGATCCTTCTGCTCCCGCCGTATGTGACGCGGCGACAACCTTCTGCCCGTGCGATCCCAAGGTGGATGATTGCCGCTGTCAGCCGGGCGATTCCGCGTGTCGGTTTATCTACTGTGGGCAAGAATACAATGTGGCGGCAACAACCACCTCGGTGGACCGAGTGATCGGCGCGGGCAACTGCCGTTTCAACCGCATTATGTGGCGGCAGTTGATGTGATGGCAGGCAGACAATATCAGAAGAGTAACGGCCGATGAACATGACCAGGCAAGCAGGCTTTACCCTGATAGAGCTTATGCTGGTAGTGGCGGTGGTAGGTATTCTGGCGGCTATTGCTTATCCGTCCTATCAGGAACAGGTAAGGCAGACCCGGCGCGCAGAAGTGGCCGCAGTATTGCTGGAAAATGCCCAGCTGTTGGAGCGCTTTTTTACCCGCCACGGTAGTTACGAAGAGGGTGCCGCTGCGCTGATTAGCCAGAGCCCCGCAGCGGGACAGGCGGTGTTTGTTATTACCTCAACGCTGGAGGTTGATACTTACCTGCTAAATGCGCGTGCGGTGCCGGGAGGCGTTATGGCCGGGGATGCCTGTGCGCAATACAGTCTTAATCAAGTTGGGCAGCGCACGCCAGCGGAGATCAAGTGCTGGCGACGCTGAGGCCGGTATTACTCGCCGAGATGGTCCGCGTTTGCCGCGGCGGGTGTCCCTTTGGGCAATACCAAATTGAGGATGATCGCCACTACGCCGCACAGGCTGATGCCCTGCAGACTGAAACTGTCGTTGCCGATAACCAGGCCGCCAATGCCGAACACCAGGGTCACCGATACGATGCACAGGTTGCGCGCCTGCGACAGGTCGACCTGGTGGCGAATCAGCGTATTCATGCCGACCACTGCAATCGAGCCGAACAGCAGGCAGAGAATCCCGCCCATAACGGGTACCGGCATACTCAGCAGCACGGCACCAAACTTGTCGACAAAGGCCAGGCCAATAGCAAAAAAAGCTGCCCAGATCATCACGTTGGGGTTGAAGTTGCGCGTCAGCATGACGGCGCCGGTGACTTCCGAGTAGGTGGTATTGGGTGGCCCACCGAGACAAGCGGCAGCCGAGGTGGCCAGACCATCGCCTAACAGCGTGCGCTGCAAGCCGGGTTTGCGTATGTAGTCCTTGCCGGTCACCGAACCGATCGCCAGTACGTCACCGATATGTTCAATCGCCGGAGCGATGGCCACAGGGATCATGAACAGTATCGCGGCGAGCTTGAATTCGGGGGTGACGAAGCCCGGTACGGCCATCCACTCGGCCTGATCCACGACGCTGAAGTCAACCACGCCCAGCAGCCAAGACAACCCGTAACCGACCAGTACCCCGGCGAGGATTGGAATCAGGCGGAAAATGCCCTTGGCAAACACCGCGACCAGTATCGTGGTAGCCAGTGCCGACATGGAAATAATGATCGCGGTAGAGTATTCGACCAACTGCACACTGCCGTCGCCGGCTTTTCCCATGGCCATGTTCACCGCGACAGAAGCCAGCCCCAAACCAATGACCATGATCACCGGGCCGACCACCACTGGCGGTAACAGGTGCTGGATAAACCCCGGACCGCGCAGGCGCACAATCAGGCTCAGGAGGATATACATGATCCCGGCCGCCAGCAGGCCGCCGAGTGTGGCAGGCAGCCCCCAGGTCTGGTTGCTGTAAAGAATAGGCGCGATAAAGGCAAAGCTGGATGCGAGAAATACCGGTACCTGACGCTGGGTAGTGAACTGGAAGATCAGCGTGCCGATACCCGCGGTGAACAGCGCCACACTGGGGTCCATGCCGGTGATTAGCGGCATCAGTACCAGCGCGCCAAAGGCGACAAAAAGCATCTGCGAACCGGCTAGCGCCGTGCGCCAGCCAGTGGTTTCCACTCCCTGCATCAGTGAATATCCTTCTGTTTGGTGCCGAAGATCTTGTCACCGGCGTCGCCCAGCCCGGGAATAATATAACCCTGCTCGTTCAGTCGCTCATCCACCGATGCGGTAAAGATCTGTACGTCAGGGTGGAGTTTGTTGACTCGAGCGATACCCTCAGGGGCGGCGACCAATACCAAGGCGCGAATCTCCCGAGCACCCGCGCGCTTGAGCATATCGATGGTGGCGACCATGGAGCCACCGGTAGCCAGCATTGGATCAATGATCAGCGCCATGCGTTGATTCATTTCGCCGACCAGTTTTTCCAGGTAAGTGTCCGCTTCAAGCGTTTCCTCGTTGCGCACCAAACCAATCACACTGACCTTGGCGCTGGGGATCAAGCTTAGAACGCCGTCCAGCATGCCTAAGCCGGCACGTAGAATAGGCACCACCGTGACCTTCTTGCCAGAGAGCTTTTCTACCTCTACCGTGCCGCACCAGCCTTCGATCTGCTGGGATTCGATCGGCATGTCCTGGGTCGCTTCGTAGGTCAACAGCGCAGCGACTTCCTGTGCCAGTTCGCGAAAGTTCTTGGTGCTGATTTCAGCACGGCGCATCAGACCCAGCTTGTGGCGGATCAGCGGGTGGCGTATTTCTTTAACATTCATCGGGAGTGGCTCTCGTGCGGGGCGCATAGATTGGGCATAGCCTAAACTAATGTCAGTTTGCGGTCATCCGTCTTTGGCTCAATTGGCGGGCGGCTTTGCTTGCGTTTGGCGACCAAGATCAGTATTTTGCGCAGCCTTTACTGCGCTTTGCACCCACCGGGAGTCCTGCATGTCCGTCGATCTGGATCACATTCGGAAAATCAAGGCCGAGGCCGATTGCCTGTTTACTGCGGCAGAGATACAAGCTGCCATGGATCGTATGGCGGCCGAGATCAATGCGGCGCTGTCCGAAGCCAATCCGATCGTCTACAGCGTCATGAACGGCGGGCTGGTGATCGCTGGGCAGTTAGTCACGCGCTTGGATTTCCCGATGGAAGTGGGTTATCTGCATGCCACGCGTTACCGCAACAAGCTGTCGGGGGGTGAGCTGTTCTGGAAGGCGCGCGCCGAGCATTCACTGGTGGGCCGTACGGTGCTGATTGTCGATGACATCCTCGATGAAGGTCATACTTTGGCTGCAATCACCGAGTATTGCCGCGACGCCGGAGCCAGTCAGGTATTGACCGCAGTGCTGCTCGACAAGCAACACGATCGCAAGGCCTATGTGGGTATGCGTGCGGACTTTACCGGACTGCAGGTGGTGGATCGCTATATCTTTGGCTTTGGTCTGGATTACAAAGGCTATTGGCGCAATGCCAATGGTATTTTTGCCATACCTGAGGCCTGACGCGGACGGCGGCGTATTCGCCTCAACTCACCGTTGAGGCGTCGGTCACGGCATCCCTGGCCAGTTGCTGACGAATTAGCTCGGCGGCCCGGTCCGGGCTGGCCACGTAGTGCCGGCGTCCTGGTAGCGCACCTACGCCGGCTCGTTTGAGCTTCAGGCGTACCGAGGCATTTACCCCGATCAGGTAGATCCGGATTCCCCGCCGGTCCAGGTCCTTCAGGGCTTTTTCAAATATCACCAGTGCGCTCATATCCATGCTTGGCACTGCCTGCATATCGATCGCCAGGAAGGCGATGTCTTCGTCATAGCGGCTCATGGCACTCAAGGCCTTGTCTGCGGCGGCGAAAAACAATGGGCCGTTGATCTGGTACAAGGCGACGCTATCGGGCAGCGTTGACAGGGCCAGATGCTGATGCCGGGGCATTTTGGCGCCCTGGCTCAAGTCGACCATGCGTTTAATAAACATCACCGAGGCCAACAGCAGGCCCACCCCGACCGCCAGAACCATATCGAAGAGTACCGTCAGTACCAGGCAGATCAGCAGCACCCAGACATCCTGACGCGGTCCGATGCGCAGCATATGTAGCACGTGAGGGACCTCGCTCATATTCCAGGCAACGATCAGCAGCATGGCGGCCAGCGACGCCATTGGCAGATAGGCGAACAAGTCCGCCAGCAGGACCACGGCGAGCAGAATGACCAGTGCGTGGAAGACCCCAGCCATGGGTGTGCGAGCGCCTGAACGCACGCTGGTCGCCGTCCGGGCAATGGCTGCTGTAGCGGTAATACCGCCAAAGAAGGGCACGACCATATTGCCCAGTCCTTGGCCCATCAGCTCGGCGTTAGGGTCGTGGCGGGTATTGGCCATGCCGTCGGCGACCAGCGCACAGAGCAGTGATTCGATGGCGCCGAGCATGGCTACTGCCAGAGCAAACGGCAACAGCTCGCGCAACAGGTTGAAGTTCACCTGCAAAGGCGTGCCGTCGGCGCCGGGCAAGGTCCAGGGCAATAGCCACTGCGGCGCAAAGGGTGGAATGCCGGCGTGCGTTATGCCGTCTAGCTCGTAGCTGAAACGTGAGCCCAGAGTACTGACCTGTAGGTCTAACTGCAGTAAAAAGGCGGCCAGCAGGCTGCCCGCAAGCAAGGCCACCAAATGACCCGGCACGCGTCGAGTCAGATACGGCCAGCCGATTAGAATCAGCAGCGTAGCCAGACCGACCAGCGTGTCGCCAAGCTGAATGCTCGGTACAGCTGAGGCGAGCGCCTGCAGCTGGTCCAGATAGCTCTCGTGCTGGCCGACATTCTGCAGGCCGAAAAAATCCTTGATTTGTAACGTGGCTATCACAATGCCGATACCCGCGGTAAAGCCCATTACCACCGGGTAAGGCACGAACTGGATCAGATTACCCATCCGAGCAAGACCCAATGCCAGCAGAATAACCCCCGACATGCCGGTCACCAGCAGCAGCCCGCCCAGCCCATAGCTCTGGGTGATGGGCAGCAGGATGACGACAAAAGCGGCGGTCGGCCCAGATATGTTGAAGCGTGAACCGCCGGCCAGGGCGATGATCAAACCGCCGATAATGCCGGTATATAGCCCATGCTGGGGCGCTACGCCAATGGCAATCGCCAGCGCCATGGCCAACGGAATGGCAATGATGCCGACAGTGATGCCGGCCAGTAGGTCACCGCGCAGCGTGCTCAGGCTGTAACCCTCCCTGAAGCTGTCGCGCAGGGCGGTAAACAGCGGCAATTTGAACGAGAAGGGTCTGGCCATGGATGTCCCGGATTGACAAGGTTCGGCAGGAGTGCCACAACAGATCTTTGTCTGTTTCAGGGGAAGTGCATGTTGATCGGTTCCAGACTACTTCTTAGCATACTCCTGGTGCTGCTGTGTAGCGCACCAATGGCTAATACGCTCGGCCTGCCGCATGACCAGTACATGCCGGATGACCTCTATGCGGCACGCCGTGACAAGCCCGATCAGATGCTCTTTGAGGTGGACAACTATCGCGTCACCCTCGGTACCGAGTATCGGCCCAATGCCTTACCTGCGCCGCAGTCTTCAGGTGTCTGGGTGTTCCTCGAAGGTCGTAGCTTGATCGCCGGTAGCCCGGTGCGCCAGGCCCGGATCGCTTTTGTCGAAGCTGGGAGCAAGACGCGTCCAGCCAGGCTCGAGAGTAAAACCCAAACGCTGCATATCGAGTATCCGTTAGCCCACCTGGAAGTCTTGATGCGCCTGCTTGAGCGCAACAGTCCGGCTTTTGTTCAGGCGCGATTTTATGGCAATGGGACGATTTGGGCGGATGTGCACGGCGGCGACTAGTGAGTACGCAGTGGCCTGGGTACAATGCGCACTTTGTCATCTGCTGAGTTGGGGGTAAGGGTGCGTAAAGATAAAGAAAAGGTCATTGGCGAGTCGATGACCGATGAGCAGGTAGCCGCTTTCCTTCAGGCGCGACCCTATGCCGGAGAATCGCTTGAACAGCACATTCTGACGCGCGCCTATCGGGGCTTGCGCGTGCAGGATTTCGAGCGCTTCTTAGCGATGTTCAAGGCGCAAGGGTTTGATCTGGATGCGGCAGACGCTCAGGGCAATACGTTTTTGCACAGAATCAGCGCCCATGCTCAGGCGCAGGCCTATGTCGAGGCGCTCAAGGCCGCTGGCGCTAAAAGCTGATCAACCGCTGAATGGCGCTTGGTTGACCTGTGGGCGCCTGAAGATCTGCCCGTGCATCACGGGGCAGGGGCCGGCCTAGCCAATGCGGATTGAGTTCAGTCACCTGCACCCAATGCCCGGTATCGGGTGATTGGTCCAGCGCCCACAGGGCCAGGCAGTTGTCGTGTGCATCGAGTTGGGCGAAATAGTGCGCCGGGGATGCTTGGCGTTTGAAAAGTCTTGAGATGAGCATAGCTGTCCTCCAACGGAGGCTTAAGTATGCTTGTGCAGTATGTCAGTAATATGATGCTTTGCGCCTCAGCGTTCAGGCTGGAACCAGCGTATGCTGAGCGGGTCCAAGCTGCCATTATGGGCACTATTTCGTGGTAGTTTCATTGATCATTTTTCAGGAGAGTTGAATATGCTTAATCGTCTGGCAATGCTGGTCGTTGCCGGGGCCGCCTTGGTCCTGGTTGGCTGTGCGCACAGCCCGCAACAGCTCAATGTGCAGCCTCAGGTTCAGGTCCCGCTCAATCCAGTGGCAAGTGCGCAGCCAGTGGTGGTAGTGGTTCAGGATACGCGTCAATCCAAGGTGCTGGGGACGCGCGGTGGCATGTACCCGAACTCGAGTAACATCACCATCAGCGATCAGGCGCTGCCACAGATCAAGCAGCAGGTTGAACAATCATTGCGTCAGTTGGGTTTTAATGTGGTTGCCGAGGGCACGCCCAATGCCAATCGCCTGACTGTCAGCCTTGCCGAGTTGCGATATCAGTCGCCGACGTCCACTACCTATGTGACTGAGGCGGATATCGGTGCCACTTTTGCAGCTGAAGCGCGCGGGATGAACAAGCAGTATCAGGGCCGCTATGGCGCATCGGCCAACCACCGCTTTGGCTACGCGCCCAATCAGGCGACCAATACCCGCCTGGTGACTGAGGTGATGAGTGATGCACTGACGCGTGTGTTCAGAGACCCCGAGATCGTTCGCGTATTACAGCAGTAAGTACTGCAGGTAAGTCTAAAAAGCCCGATCGGCACAAGCCGATCGGGCTTTTTAGTATCAGGTGGCGGGTTTTTCTACGGGTACGTCATGCAGCATCTCGTCGTGCTCAGCCATGTTCCAGGGCAGGCTGCCGGGAGATATATGCAGGAAGTGCAAGTACTTTTCAAAGTGGTCGAGAATATCGCCGATCAACTCCTGCGGATCATAGCCATAGACATCGTAAGTCTGGCCACCACGGCGCAGGAATACCTCCGCGCGGTAGTAGAACTCCTCGGCGTCACCGGGGCGACTCATTTCTGGAAAGGCGAAGCTAGGCCGGGCGTACTCACGCATGCGGATCTCGTAGATAAAGTCCGCCTCGCCCTCCTTGATAATCTCGATATAAACGCGGCCATGCTCGGCATCGGCTTGTACGTCCGCCGTCCAGCCCTGCTCGACCATATTCTGTTGCAGGCCTTGCATAGCCTCCAGCGCAACGCCGTTGATGAATGCCTCCACCTGGGTCTTGTCTGGAAAGTTGACGATCCCGGCAAGGCGTTTCTTCCAGGCCGTGGTCGGGTTACCGGTATTGTGCCGGGTGCCCTGCATGGGGTGCAGCAGGCTCTGATCGCGGTGGCCCTCTATGACCAATGCGCGCCACATACCAATCGCGGCAACGATCATGATGATCGAGAAAGGCAGGGCACTGGCAATGGTCATGGTTTGCAGTGCGCTGAGACCGCCAGCCAGGAGTAGAACCGACGCCACGACCCCTTCAAGTATCGCCCAGAACGCGCGCTGCCAGGCAGGTGTCTGCATCGCCCCGCCGGAGGCCAGCGAGTCAATCACCAGCGACCCTGAGTCGGAGGAGGTGACAAAGAAGGTGATGATCAGAATGACCGTGATAAACGACACTATCGAGGTCAGCGGTAAACGTTCATAGAGTTTGAACAGGGCGATAGCGGTATCGTTCTGCACTTCGGTGATCAGCGAGGTGTAGCCCTCGTTCATGATCAGATGCAGAGCGGTATCGCCAAAGATCGAGAACCACAGGAAGGTGAAGATGGTGGGTACCAGCATCACACCCATGACGAACTGGCGGATGGTGCGGCCGCGGCTGATCTTGGCGATGAACAGACCGACAAAGGGTGCCCAGGCGATGGTCCAGCCAAAAATGAACAGCGTCCAGTTGCCGATCCAGTCACCGCGGCTATAGGCCTGCAAGTTGAAGGTGCGCTCGACAATATTGTTCAGATAGCTGCCGGTATTCTGCAGGAACGTCTCCAGAATCATGATCGACGGCCCTACCGCGAAGACAAAGATCATCAATGCTACGGCCAGGGCCATGTTGAGGATCGACAGGTTCTTCACGCCCTTGTCCAACCCCGCCACGACAGAGATCAGAGCTAAGGAGGTAATCACCGCGATAGCGATGATTTGCACCGTCACATTCACCGGAATACTGGGCCACAAGTAATTCAAGCCAGCGTTGATTTGTGACACCGAGAGCCCGAGCGTGGTGGCGATGCCGAACAGGGTGCCGAGGATCGCAAACACATCCACGGTATGACCTATGGGGCCGTAGATACGATCACCAATCAGCGGATACAGCGCGGAACGCATCGACAGCGGCAAGCCATGCCGAAAGGAGAAATACGCCAGGACCAGCCCGACCAGCCCGTAAATGGCCCAGATGTGGAAACCCCAGTGGAAGAACGCAATCTGCATCGCCTGCTTGGCCGCATCGACGGTCTCAGCGGCACCTGCTGGCGGGGCTGCATAGTGCAGCACTGGCTCGGCCACGCCGAAGAACAGCAATGCGATCCCGTAACCAGCTGAAAACAGCATGGCAAACCAGGCGGGGAAACTGTATTGCGGTTCCGAGTGATCAGGCCCAAGTTTTATGCTGCCCCATTTGCTAAAGGCGATCATGACAATGAAAATCAGGAACATCGCCACTGCCAGCATATAAAACCAGCCGAAGGTGGTGGTGATATAGGCCAGCGTGCTGCTGAACGCCTCGCCTGCCAGTTCCGGGTTGCTAATGGTGCCTATCACCAGCAGCAGTGTAATGATCACCGCTGGGGCGAATACCGGGATCAGTATCGTGTTGTTCCAGAGGCGTTTCTTTGCAGTGGTGTTGTCAGCCGTCGTGTGGTCAGACATGGTGCCGTCCTTTTAGCTGTTTGGCAGAGTAGCGGCGCTGGGCTGGGAGTGGGGATGGGATAAAAATAGTAGAGTGCCTTCTGGTTAGGTGTCGGATCGAGTATAGACCCTAAGTTGGCCAAGAGGTGCCTGCGAAGGGGGATCAACCCTCAGTTAGCGCGTTTCAGGAGTCGCCGGGGGTCAGGAGTCTTCGTCATCGCTGCAGAGGGAGAGTCTGACGCGAGCGATGCCGCGTCTGACCATATCCAGTTCCACCGCCGCCTGGCGGGAAAGATCAATGACTCGATTGCCGGTAAAGGGCCCGCGATCATTGATCCGCACGATGGTATCCTTGCCGTTATACAGATTGGTTACGCATACCCTGGTACCGAAGGCCAGGCTGGGATGGGCTGCCGTTAGCTCGGTCTGATCATAGCGCTCGCCGTTGGCGGTATGCCGGCCATGCAACCGGGCGGCATAAAAGGATGCCTGGCCGGTTTCCTGCCAGATGGCGTCCTCTATGTCCTCGGCGGCATCGCTGATATCGGCCACGCCCATGGGGGTGACGAATAGCAGTAAAGGTACCGCCAGCATGGCAATCCAGGGCATGACAATTCTCCAACTGGCAAACGGCAGCTGATCGGCGCATAACCACCTCGGCTGCCACACAGTGTCAGCCCTGCAGTTTCTGGCGTAGCAATTCATTGACCTGCTGCGGGTTGGCCTTGCCCTTGGACGCCTTCATCGCCTGGCCGACAAAGAAGCCGAACATCTTGCCGCGCTTGTTCTCGTCACTGGCGCGGTATTGCTCAACCTGTTCGGCGTTGGCCGCCAGTACTTCATCGAGCATGGCTTCGATCGCGCCACTGTCGGTGACCTGTTTCAGGCCCTTGGCCTCAATGATCTGATCGGCACTGCCATCGCCGGCGGCCATGGCCTCAAAGACCATCTTGGCGATTTTACCGGAGATAGTGTTGTCCTTGATCCGCGCAATCATGCCGCCTAGTCGCTCGGCGCTGACGGGAGATTGTTCGATATCCAGATCCGACTTGTTCAACAAGCTGGACAGGTCGCCCATCACCCAGTTGGCTGCCAGCTTGGCGTCGCCACAGACGCGCTGCACTTCTTCGAAGTAATCGGCCAGCTCACGCTGCGCGGAGAGTACGCTGGCGTCGTAAGCGGAGAGCCCGAACTGGCTTTCAAAGCGCTCGCGTTTCTGTTGTGGCAACTCCGGTAGCTCAGCGCGCACCTCTTCGATAAACGCCGGCTCGATAACCACCGGCAGCAGATCGGGGTCGGGGAAGTAACGATAGTCGTTGGCTTCTTCCTTGCTGCGCATGGACCGGGTTTCGTCCTTGTTCGGGTCGTACAGGCGTGTTTCCTGGGTGACCTTGCCGCCATCTTCAATCAGTTCGATCTGGCGCTGCACTTCGGTATTGATGGCTTTCTCGATAAAGCGGAAGGAGTTGACGTTCTTGATCTCGCAGCGAGTGCCGAACTCGGCCTGGCCTTGCGGGCGGATGGATACGTTGCAGTCGCAGCGCAGCGAGCCTTCGGCCATGTTGCCATCGCAGATGCCCAGATACCGCACCAGTGAGTGAATCGTCTTGGCGTAGGCCACAGCTTCCTTGGCGCTGCGCATGTCCGGTTCGGAGACGATCTCCAGCAACGGGGTGCCGGCGCGGTTCAGGTCGATGCCGGTCATGCCGTGGAAGTCTTCATGCAGACTCTTGCCCGCATCCTCTTCCAGGTGCGCGCGGGTGACGCCAACACGCTTGATGGTGCCGTCGTCCAAGGTGATGTCGAGAAAGCCCTTGCCCACAATCGGCAAGTCCATTTGACTGATCTGGTAGCCCTTGGGCAGGTCGGGATAGAAGTAGTTCTTGCGCGCGAAGACGTTAGTGCTGCTGATCTCAGCGTCAATCGCCAGGCCAAACTTGACCGCATTGCGTACCGCCTGGGCATTCAGTACCGGCAGAGTGCCGGGCATGCCCAGGTCGATCAGGCTGGCCTGGGTGTTGGGCTCGGCGCCGAAGGCGGTGGGGCTGCCGGAGAAAATCTTCGAGGCGGTGGTGAGCTGGGCGTGGATTTCCAGCCCGATTACGATTTCCCATTGCATAGTCTGTTCTCAATCCTCTCAGTAGCCGGTCGGCGCGCGGCTGTGCCAGTCGGTAATCTGCTGATATTGATGCGCGATGTTCAGCAGGCGCGCCTCACTGAAATACGGGCCAAGCAACTGCATGCCCAGCGGCAAGCCGTTGGCAAAGCCAACTGGCAGCGCAATGCCGGGGACGCCCGCCAGGTTGGCGGTGATGGTATAGATGTCAGTCAGATACAAGCTGACCGGATCATCGATTTTTTCACCAATTTTGAACGCCGGGGTCGGCGAGGTCGGGCAGAGAATCACATCGACCTGTTCGTAGGCAGCCATAAAATCATTTTTGATCAGGCGGCGAATCTTCTGTGCCTGCAGATAGTAGGCGTCATAGTAGCCGGCGGACAGCGCGTAGGCGCCGACCATGATGCGACGCTTCACTTCCGCGCCAAAGCCTTCACTACGCGAGCGCTTGTACAGGCCGGTGAGGTCGGCCGGATGCTCGCAGCGGTAGCCGAAACGCACACCGTCAAAGCGCGACAGGTTGGAGGAGGCTTCGGCCGGCGCGATGACGTAATAGGCTGGGATGGCCAATTCGGCATTCGGCAGGCTGATCTCCTTGACCTCGGCGCCCAGCGCCTGGAACTGCTTGACTGCCGCCTGGATGGCGTCGGCGGTGGCGGCATCCAGCCCGCTGGCGAAGTATTCCTTCGGCAGACCGATGCGCAAGCCTTTGAGCGAGTCGTTCAGGCTGGCACTGTAATCGGCTACCGGCTGATCGACACTGGTGGAGTCCTTGCTATCGAAACCGGCCATAACCTGCATCATCAGCGCGCAATCTTCGGCAGTGCGCGCCATCGGGCCGCCCTGGTCGAGGCTGGAGGCATAGGCAATCATGCCCCAGCGCGACACCCGGCCGTAGGTTGGCTTCAGGCCGGTCAGGGCGGTAAAACCGGCCGGCTGGCGGATCGAGCCGCCGGTATCGGTCCCTGTTGCTGCAGCGCACAGGCGCGCCGCCACGGCCGCCGCTGAGCCGCCCGACGAGCCGCCGGGTACGTGCTCAGTATTCCAAGGGTTACGCGTTGGGCCGTAAAAGCTCGACTCGGTGGAAGAGCCCATGGCGAACTCGTCCATGTTGGTTTTGCCCAGCGTCACCGCGCCAGCTTCAATAAAGCGTGCGGTCACGGTCGATTCATAGGGCGCGATAAAGTTGTCGAGCATCTTTGATCCGCAGCTGGTGCGTAGATCCTGGGTGCAGAACAGGTCCTTGTGGGCCAGCGGAATGCCGGTCAACGCGCTGGCGCTGCCATCCGCCAGGCGCTGGTCGGCGGCCTTGGCCTGGCTCAGGGCCAGCTCCGGAGCGACGGTAATAAAGCTGTTAAGCGTGCCATCGAACTGTTCGATGCGCTTGAGGTAATGCTCGGTCAGCTCGACGCTAGAGATCGTCTTGCTGTGCAGGGCCTGTGATAGCTCGGCCAGGGTTTTCTCATGCATGGGAAATTCTTCTCGTGTCTTGGCGAGTGCTGCGCGTGTTACCGCGCTATTCAATGGCTGTTATTCAATAGCGGCTATTCAATAACCCTAGGCACCAGGTACAAGCCCTCTTCGGTGGCTGGGGCTATGGCTTGATAGGCGTCGCGTTGATTGGTCTCGGTCGCCTCATCATTGCGCAGCCGCTGCGTGGTTTCCAGCGGGTGCGCCAGGGGTGCAATACCTTGAGTATCCACCGCCTGCATTTTGTCGATCAGGTCAAGAATGCCGGACAGCTTCGCCGTGGTGGCGGGAATGTCCTCTTCGTTCAGAGCGATTCTGGCCAGGTGGGCGATCTTTTCCACCTCTGTGCGGTCTAATGCCATGTGCTGTTCTCCGTGAAGCAGGGGGCGATGCGTCTGAATGTAACCGATGTGTTTGACATAAGGTGATTTTGTCGCGGAAATCAAGACAAAGGGGCGAATTTACCACAGACGCGCCTTGCCCAAAAACCCCGCCGTTGTTAGAGTTGCGACACTTCCGGAAGTACCGATTAGTTACCTGCGCATTCGAGTTGGCCTATTGGTCATTTCGCCTCAGAAAGTCTTGGTGAAGATGGCCGGTATTCCAGACAGGTAGTTTATCAGTGTTTCTTATACGATTAACCCACGCGTACCAGGGTGTACTTACCGCATGTTCAAAAAAATTCGTGGCATGTTCTCCAGTGATTTATCCATCGATCTGGGCACAGCCAACACGCTAATCTATGTTCGCGACCGCGGCATTGTTCTGAATGAGCCCTCGGTTGTGGCCATTCGCACCCATGGCAACCAAAAGAGTGTTGTCGCCGTTGGTACTGACGCCAAGCGTATGCTGGGTCGGACTCCGGGCAATATTCAGGCGATTCGTCCGATGAAGGATGGGGTGATTGCCGACTTCAGCGTCTGTGAAAAGATGCTGCAGTACTTCATAAACAAGGTCCATGAAAACAGTTTTATCCAACCCAGCCCCCGCGTCCTGATTTGTGTGCCGTGCAAGTCTACCCAGGTTGAGCGGCGTGCCATTCGCGAGTCGGCACTGGGTGCCGGTGCCCGTGAAGTCTTTCTGATTGAAGAGCCGATGGCTGCAGCGATCGGTGCCGGTCTGCCGGTAGAAGAGGCGCGCGGATCGATGGTGGTGGATATCGGTGGTGGTACTACCGAAATCGCGCTGATCTCGCTCAATGGCGTGGTTTATGCCGAATCAGTCCGGGTCGGTGGCGATCGCTTCGATGAAGCCATTGTGACCTACGTGCGTCGCAACTATGGCAGCCTGATCGGCGAGTCCACTGCCGAGCGTATCAAGCAGGAAATCGGCGTGGCCTTCCCCGGCGGCGAAGTGTTGGAAGTTGACGTTCGTGGCCGCAATCTGGCCGAAGGCGTACCGCGCGCCTTTACGCTGAACTCCAATGAAGTACTCGAAGCCCTGCAGGAGTCCTTGGCGACTATCGTGCAGGCGGTAAAAAGCGCGCTGGAACAGTCGCCGCCAGAACTGGCCTCGGATATTGCCGAGCGTGGTCTGATTCTCACCGGCGGGGGTGCTTTGCTGCGTGATCTGGACAAGCTGCTGGCGCAGGAAACCGGCCTGCCGGTCATTGTTGCCGAGGAGCCTCTGACCTGCGTGGCCCGTGGCGGTGGCAAGGCGCTGGAAATGATGGATCAGCACACCATGGATCTGCTCTCTACCGAGTGAGCAGATTGCAGGCAGGGTGTTGGGTTCGCCCCGAGCACCCTCGCCCATCTGGGTTGCTGACAGCCTGAAGCTTGTCGCTGCGAGGAGCTCGCCATCAAACCGCTTTTCATCAAAGGCCCATCCCTGGGCGTCAGAGTTCTGGTTCTATCGGTGCTGGCTATCGCGCTGATGGTGGTTGATGCGCGTATATCAACACTACAGCCGCTGCGCTCGTATCTGAGTTTGATTCTTACCCCAATCTATTATGTCGCCGATTTGCCGGTGCGGTTCTGGGACACTGCTTATCAGCAGGTCACCAGCCGGGCCGATCTGTTGGCGGAAAACGAGCGTTTGCGCGCCGAAGCACTGCTTAGTCAGCGCAAGCTGCAGAAACTCGCCACGTTGACCGAACAGAATGTGCGTTTGCGCGAACTGCTCAACTCGTCTTCGCTAGTAGATGAGCGTGTGCTGGTAGCTGAGTTGGTGGGCGTGGATCCTAATCCCTACACCCAACGGGTGCTGATCAATAAGGGTGAGCGCGACGGGGTGTTCCTCGGCCAGCCGGTGCTGGATGCTACCGGCCTGATGGGGCAGGTAGTCGAGGTGACACCTTTCAATGCTCGGGTGCTGCTCATTACAGACAGCTCGCATAGTCTGCCGGTGCAGGTCAATCGCAACGGCCTGCGGGCTATTGCCAGTGGCGCCGGTAATAACGAATGGTTGGAGCTGCGTTTTGTTGGCGATACCGCCGATATTCGAGTGGATGACATTCTGGTCAGCTCCGGCCTTGGGCAACGCTTTCCTGCTGGTTACCCGGTGGGCCGGGTATTGTCCGTGGAGCAGGACCCGGCGCAGCCCTTTGCCGATGTAAAAGTCGCGCCTACTGCCCAGTTGAACCGTAGCCGCTATATGCTCCTGGTGTTCAGTGCCGAATCGGGTTACGGCGAGTTGGTGCCCGCGCTGGAAGAAGACGGCGAGCTGAATGACGCCGAGGTGCAGGCCGTCGAGGCAGCGCTACAGGACGACGTTTCTCAGCCGGGTATTGACGGGGAGGGTGACGATGAGAACTAATCTGATTGTCGCGTTTACTATTGTTGTAGCGCTGTTGTTAAGCGTTATGCCCATGCCCGCGCCGATGGATCTGGGCCGGCCTATGTGGCTGGCCATGGTCGTAGGCTACTGGGTGATGGCTTTACCGCACCGCATTGGTCTGCTCACTGCCTGGGTCGCGGGCCTGGCCACCGATGTATTGTATGGCCAGTTATTTGGCCAGCACGCCCTGTTCATGACGCTGGTCGCCTGGATGATGCTGTTGCTGCACCAGCGCATCCGCCGCTTTCCGCTGTGGCAGCAAAGTCTGGTGATGCTGCCGGTGTTGGGTATCGCGCAGATGGTGCTGCTATGGCTGAACAGTCTCACAGGCAGCCGCCCACCGATTCTGTTATTTCTGCTGCCAGCACTGGTCAGTGCGATACTCTGGCCTTGGGTATTTTCAGTGTTGCGCGCGATCAGGCTGCGCTTTCATGTACTCTGAGCCTATAGCGGGCAGCCTGTATCTAGCCTCTGCATCGCCCAGGCGCAGTGCGCTGCTCACGCAAATTGGTGTGCTGCATCGCCAGTTTGCCTGTGATGTTGATGAACAAGTGCTTGCTGACGAGTCAGCCGCTGCTTACGTTGAGCGAGTCACCCAGGCCAAGGTACTGGCTGGCCAGCAGCGGGTCGCGGTAGACGCAGTGGTGCTGGCGGCAGATACGGTGGTGGTTGTGGATGGTCGTATCCTCGGCAAGCCAGCCGACCAGGACGACGCTAGGAATATGTTACGTAGTTTGTCGGGTCGTGCACATCAGGTGATGACAGCGGTCGCCGTTGCCAGTGGCCCACGTAGCGAGCTGATCAGGGTAGATAGTCAGGTTTTTTTTAGATGTCTTGGTGAAGCAGAGATAGCCGCTTATTGGGCGACGGGTGAACCTGCAGATAAAGCGGGTAGTTACGCTATCCAGGGGTTGGCCGCCATTTTTGTCGAGCGGATCGAAGGTAGCTACAGCGCCGTAGTCGGTTTGCCGTTGATGGAAACAGCCAGTTTGCTGACCAGTTTTGGGATCGCCCGTTGGCAGCAGCCCTGAAATGGAATTCCGATTTCCGGTATTCTGAAGCACAGTGTCCAGGCCGTTGAAAGGATCGCGAGCGAAGTCGCATTTCGGCGATCTGGTTTGGAGAGCGCATGAGCGAAGAAATACTGATCAACGTGACGCCGATGGAAACCCGGGTCGCCCTGGTGGAAAACGGCGTGCTGCAGGAAGTGCATATCGAGCGCACACTGCGCCGTGGTATCGTCGGTAATATCTACAAGGGCAAGGTGGTCCGGGTGTTACCGGGGATGCAGGCTGCTTTCGTCGATATCGGTCTTGAACGGGCGGCTTTTATCCACGCCTCCGAAGTCTCCGAGCGCGAAGGATCGGCGGTGGAGCCGATTAACGCGTTGCTGCATGAGGGCCAGGCTTTGGTGGTGCAGGTGACCAAGGACCCGATCGGAACCAAGGGTGCCCGCTTGACTACCCATCTGTCGATTCCATCGCGTTTTCTGGTCTATATGCCGCGCACGCCGCATGTGGGTATTTCCCTGAAGATCGAGGAAGAAGCCGAACGCGACCGGCTTAAACAGATCGTTGCCGATTGCGTTGCCTCCGAGGGTATTGAAGAAGCAGGCGGTTTTATTCTGCGCACCGCTGCCGAGGCGGCCCGTGAGAGTGAAATTCTTGCCGATATTCGCTACGTCCGTCGCTTGTGGTTGCAAATTTCTCAGCAAACCCAAGCGGCCGCTTCCCCCTCAGTTATCTATGAAGACCTGTCGCTGGCGCTACGTACCTTGCGCGATCTGGTCAGCCCGCGAACGGAAAAAGTCCGGGTTGATTCGCGCGAAACTTTCCAGAAAATCGAGTTGTTTGTTCAGGAGTTGATGCCTGCGGTATCCGGCTTCCTTGAGCACTACCCAGGTGAGCGGCCGATTTTCGATCTCTATGGTGTTGAGGACGAAATCCAGAAAGCGATGGATCGCCGGGTCATGCTCAAGTCGGGTGGCCATCTGGTGATTGACCAGACTGAAGCGATGACGACGATTGATGTGAACACCGGTGCTTTTGTGGGTCACCGTAATCTTGAAGAAACGATTTTCAAGACCAATCTTGAAGCGGCCACGGCCATCGCCCGTCAGCTGAGATTGCGCAACCTCGGTGGGATCATCATTATCGATTTTATCGATATGGAAGATGAAGAGCACCAGCGCCAGGTATTGCGCACGCTGGAAAAGCAACTGGAGCGTGACCACGCCAAGACCAATATTATTGGCATTACCGAGCTCGGTCTGGTGCAGATGACGCGCAAGCGCACCCGGGAAAGTCTTGAACAGATTCTCTGTGAGCCTTGCCCATGTTGTTTGGGCCGTGGCATTCAGAAAACGCCGGAAAGCGTGTGCTACGAAATTTTCCGTGAAATCCTGCGTGAGGCGCGTGCTTATCAGGCGGGGGCTTATATGGTCCTGGCCTCGCAATCGGTGATCGACCGGTTGCTGGACGAAGAATCCGGCCATGTGGCTGACCTCGAAATTTTCATCGAGCGCCCGATCAAGTTCCAGGTAGAAACGGTTTATACCCAGGAACAATATGACGTGGTGCTGATGTGATGATGGGCTGAATCGCCATGCACTGGCAACGCTGGTTAAAGCTTACTCTGGATGGGTTGATCGTGCTGCTGGTGGTCTGGTTGCTGCTGGTGGCCGCGTACGTCAGCCTTGGACGCCAGTTTGTGCCGGCGGTCGCGGACTATCAGGTCGAATTGCTGGACTGGGTCCAGGAGAAAACCGGTCGCTATATTCTGCTCGATAAGCTCGAAGGAGAAATGCAGGGAGCTCAGCCGGTGTTGACCTTGCACGGTTTGCAGGTGCACGCCGACGCCAATCCAGCCAGCCCTGTGCTGTTTGCACTGGAAGACGTTATCGCGCGGGTTGATATCTGGTCCAGCCTCTGGCAACGGCGGCTGGTCATGGATGCCTTGCAGATCGAGGGTCTAGCTCTTGAGCTAGTCGAAGATGGCGAAGGCCGTTGGCAGCTTTATGGTCTTGGCGATCGAGATGTCGGTGAAACAGGGCTGGATGATGCGCTGGAAGTGCTATTGGATCAGCGGCGCATCACCCTGCTGAATACGCGCATTCAGATCAGTCCGCATGAGCAACCGCAGTGGTTGTTTCGCGAGGGTGACCTGACGCTGCTGAATGCTGCCGATGGGCATCGCCTTGATGCCCAGGTGAAGCTGCCGGATGGCCAGCTAGTCCGTTTGCAGGCGAGTGCAGCGAGCTTGGGAAGGCATTGGCAAGACCTGACGCTGGGCTTTTTTCTGGAGCTGCCAGCCATCGACTGGGTTCGTTACCTTCCGGCGCCATTGCTGGAAACGGCGCGTCTTCAGGAGCTGGTGGCCGGGGGGCGCTTCTGGGGGCGTTGGGGCGAGCGGCAGTTGCAGGCCTTGCAAGGGCAATTGATCGCTCCTGTGGTCGTTCCCGCAGTGGACCCGTTGCCCGATCAGAGCGTAGCGCAAATACGTGATTTGCTTGCCGACTTCCAATTGCAGCTGGGGGCGGAGCAACGCTTGCAAATCGACAATCTTACCCTGCGTCTGAATGATCGGGTTTGGCCCCGCACCCGGCTGCAAGGAGAGCGGAATGAGCAAGGACATTGGGCCTTGCGCATGGACCTCCTGCCCTTGGCGCTCGTCAGCCAGGGTCTAGCACCGCTCCTTACCAATGAGGTGCACCGTCAGCAGCTGGCAACCTTGGCTCCGGAAGGATTTCTGCGCGATATTCATCTGCGTGGCGGCGCTGATCCTGGCGATCTGGATAGCCTGCATCTGAGTGCGACCCTTGATCGGGTGGGTATAGCAGCCTGGGAAGGTGTACCTGCGCTGCAGGGTATCAGTGGCACGATCGAAGGCAGCCCTGGCGCAGGACAGCTGCGCGTTGACAGTCAACGCTGGGGAATGCATCTACCGCGCCTGTTCCCCCAGCCATGGGCATATGCTCGGCTGCAGGGGCAGATGGGCTGGCAATGGACCCGCGAGCTTGGCTTGAATCTGGATGCCCAGGGGTTAAAGGTGACCGCCGAAGAAGGCCCGGTCGCGGTGAATCTGGGCCTGCATATTCCGCCTGCCGGGGGGGTGCCGAGCATGAGTCTTCAAGTGGCGCTGCGCGATAGTGATGCCGTCTATGCCGAGCAGTATCTGCCGACGCGGGCACCGGCTTTTAATCCCGCTCTGGTAGATTGGCTGACGGCCGCCGACTTTCAGGGCCAAGTGCCGCTGGCGATCTTTCAGTTTGAGGGCTCGCTGCTCCGCGAGGCCACCCGTGATGAGCGGCAACTGGATCTTTATCTGCAGGTCGAGCAGGGCAGTTTGAACTTCCAGCCGGGTTGGCCGAGGCTGGAGCAGGTGCGCAGTGTGGTGCGGCTAAACAACACCGATCTGACTATTCAACCGGCCGAAGCGCGACTACTGAACACGCAACTGAGCAAGGTGGTAGTCACTACTGGCCGAGCCAGCGCAGCAGAGCCGCTGATGCTGACGGTTGCCGGGCATGCAGAGGGCCCTTTGGCCGATGCGCTGACGGTCATGCAAGATACACCGCTGGCACAAACCTCGGGGGACCCCTTGGCTGGCTGGCAGGGCAGTGGCCAGTTGGCAGGCGATCTGTCTCTGGCTTTCCCGCTCAACTCCGAGCAATCGCCGCAGATCCGAGTCAATTGGCAGGCGCAGGTGCAACAGCTACAGATCCCGCCTTTGCAGACACCGCTGACTAACCTGACAGGTGACTTCGAGTTTGATCTGCAGCAGGGTCTTAAAGCCCGCAACCTCAAGGCCGATGCGCTGGGCGGGCCGGTCACTGGCAGCATAGAGCAGGTGTCGGACGAACAGCGCATCCAGCTCAGCGGCCGACATAGTATCGATCAACTGCGCGCCTGGCCGCTGTTGGATGATCTGCCGGATGATCTGTTGGATAGTCTGGCGAAAGGTGCCGCAGAATGGCGAGCTGCCGTCACGCTGGGTGCCGGGCAACAGCGTATTGAGGTCAGCAGTAACTTGCAGGGCATTGCCCTGAACCTGCCTGGACCGCTAGCCAAACCCGCTGACCGGAGTCTACCGAGCAGCCTAATACTAGAGCTGGATGACCAGCGTCAGCGCTGGAGCTTCAACTTGGGCGAGGAGCTGAATGGCCGTTTGCGCACGGGTGCAGGGGAGCTCAGCGGCGATATCAGCTATCGGCGGAGCCCGGTGGAGGCGGCCAGCGTATCGGGGTTGAGTATCAGGGCAGGATTTGACCAGTTGAATCTGGATGAGTGGCAACGCTGGGTTGAAACGCACAGTGCCGCTGCCGGGGAAGTCCAGACCGCGCAGACCCTACGCGGTACCGCGACTGATCTGGTCAGTAGCATAGATCTGCGCGCGGCACGCTTTTCCGGGTTTGGTCAGCAGCTGGAGGGCTTGGCGGTGACCGGGGCGCGGGTGGATGACGTTTGGCTGTTCGATATCGATCAAGCACGCATTCGCGGTCAAGTAACGCTGCCTGATGTTATCGCCGAGCCGGTGTTGGTCAACCTGCAGCGTCTCCAGCTGGAACGGCCGGCCGAGGCGCCGATGGTCGATGCCCTGGCCAAACCCCTGTTGCCAGAGGATAGCCTGCGCTTGTTCAAGCCCAGCACGTTGCCGCCGGTGGACCTGCATATTGATCAGCTCTACTGGGCTGGAGACCCGGTGGGCGCGGTGGACATGCGCTTGAGGCCCGATAACTCAGGGGCAAAAATCCATGATCTGGACGTGAACCTGCGCGGGCTACAGCTGAGCGGCGAGCTGGATTGGCGCGACAGCGGGCCGCGCAGCCATTTCAAGGGGCAGATGCTGGCCGGCAATATGGGTGAGATACTGAAAGCCTGGGGTTATGCGCCCACTTTGACCAGCGATAGTTTCGCCATGCAGGCTGACTTGAGCTGGCCAGGTTCACCGATCTTTTTCGCCCTTAGCCGCAGTACCGGGCAACTGCAACTGCAGGCTAAGGACGGCGCATTGCAAAGCGGCGAGACCGGCGCGGATGCATTGCGCATTTTCGGCCTCTTGAACTTCAACGCCTTTACCCGGCGTCTGCGCCTGGACTTCAGCGATCTGTTCGGCAGTGGTACTGCCTATGATACGTTGAAAGGCGATATGGTCTTTACCGACGGCGTGATGTACACCGTCAGCCCGCTGGTGATGGATGGCCCCGGAGCCAAGCTGCAGCTTGATGGTAAGCTGGATTTGGCTGCCGACCAGATCGACATGGGTATGCTGGTCACGCTGCCGGTGACCAATAACCTGCCACTAGCGGCGCTTATTGTCGGCGCGCCCTACATCGGTGGTGCGTTGTTCATTGCCGACAAGATCCTCGGGGACCGGGTGGCCCGCTTCGCCTCGGTCAAGTACAAGATCAGCGGCGATTGGAAGCAGCCCAACGTCGAATTTGATCGTGCTTTTGACAGCAAGGCCGCTTTGGAGGGCGATTGACATGCATCAGGTTGCAGCAATACAGATGATCAGCAGTACCGACGTGCAGGCCAATTTGACACGCGCCGCTGAGCTAATAGCCGAGGCCGCCGCGCAAGGTGCGCGGGTGTTGCTATTGCCTGAATGTTTTGCGGTGTTCGGTACTGCCGATCTGACCCGCGTGGCCGAGGAGGAAATCAGCGGCGCCAAGCCGATCCAGCGATTTTTGGCCGAACAAGCCAGGCACCACGCCGTGTGGTTGATTGGTGGCAGTATTCCGCTGCCACGCGAGCCCGGCAAGAAGGCCATGGCTGCCTGTCTGGTGTTTGATGAGCAGGGCCGGGAAGTGGCGCGCTACGACAAGCTGCATTTGTTCGACGTGGAAGTTGCCGATAATCAGCGCAGCTATCAAGAGTCCCGCGATTACGATTATGGTGATCAGGTGGTCTGTATCGATACGCCGGTCGGTCGGGTGGGACTGAGCATCTGTTATGATCTGCGCTTCGCCGAGCTGTATCTGGCACTGAGCCGTGCTGGCGCCGAGCTGATCGTGGTGCCCTCGGCCTTTACCGCCGTCACTGGCGCCGCGCATTGGGACGTGCTGTTACGGGCGCGGGCCATCGAAACCCAGTGTTACATACTGGCGGCCAATCAGGGGGGGCTTCACCCAGGTGGCCGTGAGACCTTTGGCCACAGTTGCCTGATCGACCCCTGGGGCGTGATTCAGCAGGTCATCGCCAAAGGTGAGGGCGTAGTTTGCGGCGCTCTGGACCTGGACTATCTCAAGTCTGTGCGCGGGCGTATGCCGGTGGCGCAGCATCGTCGTTTTGCCGCTGCGGATACTATTGTCCCAGCTGCCAAGGAGTCTGAACACCATGAGTAATCTACTCGCTCAAGTTGAACATCGTCTGCTGTTGCCGGCTGAACTCACGCCGGACTCTATCGCCAAGGTACTGGGGCAGATCGTGTCAGCACCGGGTGTGGACGCTGCTGATCTGTACTTTCAGCATCAGATCAGTGAATCCTGGGTATTAGAGGACGGCATCGTCAAGGACGGCAGTTTTAATGTCGATCAGGGTGTGGGTGTGCGTGCCCAGTCCGGCGAGAAGACCGGTTTCGCTTACAGCAACGATATCCGCATGCCAGCCCTGAGCCAGGCCGTCGGTGCTGCACGTTCTATTGCCCGTGCCGGCCAGACGGGTAGTGTACAGGCGTGGAAGCGCGGTAATAGTGAACCATTGTACCTGGCGGATAACCCGCTGGATGTAATGCCTCAGGCCGACAAAGTGACGTTTTTGCAGCGTCTGGACGCCTACACGCGCAGCCTGGACCCACGCATTACGCAAGTGAGCGTCAGTCTTGGCGGCGTACATGACACCGTGCTGGTGGCTGCCAGTGATGGCACCTGGGCGGGTGATATTCGCCCGCTGATCAGGCTTAATGTCAGCGTGATCATCGAACATAACGGTCGTCGTGAAAGGGGCAGTTTTGGTGGCGGTGGCCGCACCGACTACCGCTTCTTTGAGGCCGAAGACCGCGCTCTGGGCTATGCCCGTGAAGCGGTACGCCAGGCCGTGGTCAATCTCGATGCGGTTCCCGCACCGGCAGGCAGTATGCCGGTGGTTATGGGCCCGGGCTGGTCTGGTGTGCTCCTGCATGAGGCCGTAGGCCACGGCCTGGAAGGCGACTTCAACCGCAAGGGCAGCTCAGCCTACAGCGGCAGGGTCGGTGAAAAAGTTGCCTCAAGCCTGTGCACCATTGTTGATGACGGTACCCTGCCGGGGCGTCGGGGTTCACTGAGCATGGACGATGAGGGCAACCAGACCAACTGCACCACCCTGATCGAGAACGGCATTCTCAAGGGCTATATGCAGGACAAATTGAACGCCCGGTTGATGGGCGTGGCCGCGACCGGCAATGGCCGGCGCGAGTCTTATGCACACTTGCCAATGCCACGCATGACCAACACCTACATGCTCGCCGGCGAAAGCGATCCGGAAGACATCATCAGGTCGGTCAAGAAAGGCCTCTATTGCGCCAATCTGGGCGGCGGACAGGTGGACATCACCAGCGGCAAGTTCGTGTTCTCCACCAGCGAAGCCTACCTGATTGAAGACGGCAAGATCACCGCGCCGGTTAAAGGCGCCACCTTGATCGGTAATGGTCCGGAGGTCATGAACCGCGTCTCGATGGTCGGCCATGACCTCAAACTTGATACTGGCGTGGGTACCTGTGGCAAAGACGGTCAGTCACTGCCCGTAGGCGTGGGTCAGCCAACGCTGAAAATCGATCAGATAACCGTTGGTGGCACAGGCTGACCTCAGCTAGCGCTCCTCAAAGCGTCCGGCCAGTCGATTTTTGCGTACGCCGTCGGCAGGGAAAACCCGCCCGCTCATCGCAATGTAAACACCGGGCTGGCAGGTATTCAGTGCGCCAATGGCCAGGCCCAGGTTAAACAGGGCATCAGAATCTCGGAAGCGAGCGGGCTGCATGGCGCCGGTCAGTACGATGACTTTACCGTCGATATCCGCCAGGCCTGCGGCGGTAACGGTCATGGTGTCGGTGCCGTGGGTAATCAGAATATGCTCATGCGGGCAGGCTTTGATCTTGTCGTGGATCAGCGTGCGATCAACGTCGTCGAGCTCCAGGCTGTCCTTTTTCATCAGCGATTCGACCGCATAATCAAAGCCGACACGCGCCTGCTCAAGCAGTTCGGTCGCGACCGGGTCACCGATCTGATACTCACTCAGGGCATCGAAATACACCTTGTCCAGGGTGCCGCCCGTGCTGAAAATCTGTATAAACATGGCTAACTCCAAGGTTTTAGATCACTAGTATGCCTGCGCACAACACGGAACACAGCACCCCAGCCCCCAGTACCGAAAAAAGCTGGTGGGTTTACATGGTGCGTGCCGCTAACGGCCACGTGTATACCGGGATCAGTACCGACCCACAGCGCCGTTTGGTACAACATCAGCGGGGCAAGGGCGCGCGCTTCTTTAACCGCAGCCCTGCCATAGCCCTGGTGTGGCAGGCGAGGTGTGTGGACCATTCCGATGCGCTGCGTCAAGAGCGGGCGATCAAGGCGCTGGCGAAGGTGACCAAGGAACGACTGATCAGTCAATTCAATGCCGAACTATCAACGTCCGCGAGCGGCTGTGCAGCACCCGACGCAGGCGCTAAGCTGGAGCCACTTTGACAGGAGAACACCCAATGACCGATTTGATTCTGCATCATTATCCGCAATCCCCATTTGCCGAGAAAGCCCGTTTGATGCTCGGTTACAAGGGGTTGGCCTGGCACTCCGTGATGATCCCGGCAGTGATGCCCAAGCCTGATCTAACGGCGCTGACGGGTGGGTACCGGCGTACGCCGGTGCTGCAAGTGGGTGCGGATATTTTTTGTGATACCGCCCTGATCGCCCGGCGTCTTGAGCGTGAGAAGGCCACGCCAGCGCTGTTTCCAGAAGGTAAGGAAGCCGCCGCTGCCGGCCTGGCGCAGTTCGCCGATCAGGTGTTGTTTCAGCACGCCGTGGCTATCAACTTCCAGCCCAAGGGCCTTGCCGCACGCTTTGCAGGTGCGCCTGAAGCTATGGTTCAGGGCTTTATGGCCGACCGCAAGGCGCTGTTTTCCGGCGGCTCTGCTAGCCGGCTGGATTCTGCTGTGGCCTTGTCCCAGTGGCCGGCGCTGATTGGCCGGCTGGAAACCCAGCTCGATCGCGATGGCGAGTTCCTGTTGGGCGATACACCCAGCGTGGCCGACTTCGCGTATTATCATCCGCTGTGGTTCGTCGCCAATAACGCCGCTGTGGCGGACGCTCTGGAAGGCTACCCCGCCGTCAAGGCGTGGATGACTCGGGTCGCCGACTTTGGTCATGGCTCCTTCACCGCACTGGACGCCGCCGCTGCCATCAGCATAGCCCGTGACGCCACCCCGGAAAGCCTGCCGGCTACCGGCTTCGTCAGTCCTGGCGGATTTGCCATCGGCCAGCAAGTCAACGTCAGTGCGGTTGATTACGGTACCGATGAGGTTGCAGGCAAGCTGGTATTCGAGGATGCGGAAGAAGTCGTGATCGCGCGCGAAGATGAGCGTGCCGGGTTGGTGCAGGTACATTTCCCGCGGTTCGGATTCAAAATCAGCGCTGCCTAACGCACCAGGGTAATATCGCCCCCCATTTGCATGGCAGGTGGGGGGCTTTTTTTGCCTGGGTTTCTGGCAGAGGCTTAGCCTCAATGGTTAATCCAGCGGGAAACTAACGGCGAGTCTGGTAATGGCTTAAAATCGGCGCGCGAGTGAGGTGGGGGGAAGATGTTCAATCCTATATCAGGGGTGTTGTGATTCGTATTTCAGATCAGGTCAAGGACTTATGCGTGGGGCCCAGCGGCGCCTTGCGCGTAACATTTTTGTGCCTAACGTTATTACTGAATAGCCCCCTTTTCGCCGCCGATCCGCCGCCACTGACAGACGCTGCCCGTTCGACTACGGCACCTGCCGGTGTCAACGCTCAGCAGCTGTGCGCGGCACCAGTGCTCGCGTTTCAAGAGAGGCTGGCCGAGGCTATGCTGGAGCGCGTGGTGACGCCCGGTCATCAGCAGAGCTTCCTCAAGCAAGTGCAAAGCTGCCGGAGGGTTTACCAATTGGAAGTTGAGCGATTGGAGGCTGATTTCGCCGCGTTGCCGAGCAGCTCCGTCTGCCATGCCGCACTGCGTGAACTGCCCGAAGGTCTGGATGTATTCAATGCAATCGAAAAGCGCGCGCGGGCGTTGCGGCTGGACTCCCAGGAGAACCGAGACGCGGCGGGCGCTTTTTTTCGCTTAACCAGCCCTGGATTGGTACGCGCAGTCAACGGCCTGTATCTGCTGCGTCACGGCGTGTGCATGGAGGAGGTATATGCGCCTTTTGCTACAGTCCTGACAGATCCCGAAATAAGTCGCGCGCTCATCTACCTCGAATAACCGGGTCTCCAGTGCGTTTGGCTGGCGGGACGTGAGAAGATAAGAGACTTTGATTTCCCAGCTTCCAGGAGGCACCGTGGATCCCATCATCACTGTTAGCGGATTGACCAAAACCTATGCGTCGGGTTTTCAGGCGCTAAAGGGCGTTGATCTATGCATCCGGCGTGGCGAGATATTAGCGCTGCTGGGTCCCAATGGCGCGGGGAAAACCACGCTGATCAGCATTATCTGCGGCATCGTCAACGCCAGCGCCGGCCAGGTATTGGTCAATGGTCACGACATTGTGCGCGACTACCGTGCGGCACGTAAAACCATCGGCCTGGTGCCCCAGGAACTGACCAATAACATGTTCGATACGGTATGGGCGACCATGCGTCTGAGCCGTGGTTTGTTCGGCAAGAAACGCGATGATGCGCATCTTGAGAAGGTCCTGCGGGATCTGTCGCTGTGGGACAAGCGCAATGAGAAGATCATGGGCCTGTCTGGTGGCATGAAACGCCGGGTGTTGATTGCTAAAGCGTTATCCCATGAGCCGGACGTACTCTTTCTCGACGAGCCTACTGCCGGGGTCGACGTGGAACTGCGCCGCGACATGTGGGAGATGGTACGGCGCCTCAGGGCCAGTGGCGTCACTATTATCCTCACCACCCATTACATCGAAGAGGCTGAGGAAATGGCTGATCGGATTGGGATAATCCGTCAGGGCGAGATCATTCTGATCGACGACAAGGCCGCGCTGATGCGCAAACTGGGTACCAAGCAGTTGAGCATTCATCTGCAACAGCCGTTGCTGGCTATCCCGGCTTCCCTGGGGGGATTTCCTTTGAGTCTGGCCGATGAAGGCTACCAACTGATCTATACCTTCGACGCGCTCAAGGAGCAGACGGGGATCGCCGGGCTGCTGCGCGCCCTGGCGCAGGAGGGGATCGACTTCAAGGACCTGCATTCCAGCCAGAGTTCGCTGGAGGATATCTTTGTCGAACTGGTCAATGACCGTGGTGGGGCAGCCGCCGCCACGCCTTCAGTACAGGTGGCGTCATGAATTTTTATGGTATTTGGGCGATCTACAGCTTCGAACTGGCGCGTCTGCGCCGCACCATGTTGCAGAGTATTGCGTCGCCGGTGATTTCTACATCTTTGTACTTCGTGGTCTTTGGTGCAGCCATCGGCTCGCGCATGGCTGAAATAGACGGGGTCAGCTATGGGGCCTTTATCATTCCCGGGTTGATCATGTTGATGTTACTTAACGAGAGTATCTCCAATGCCTCGTTCGGCATTTACATGCCCAAGTTCACCGGGACCATTTACGAGGTGCTGTCAGCGCCGGTATCGCCAGCTGAGATCGTGATTGGCTACGTCGGCGCGGCCGCGACCAAATCGGTGATTCTCGGGTTGCTGATCCTGTTGACCGCGCGGCTGTTCGTGCCGTACGAGATTCAGCACCCGATCTGGATGCTTGGCTTCCTGGTGCTGACCGCGATTACCTTCAGCCTGTTCGGTTTTATTATTGGTATCTGGGCAGACGGCTTCGAGAAACTGCAGATTATTCCGCTGATGATCGTCACGCCGCTGGCGTTTCTGGGCGGCAGTTTTTATTCCATTACCATGCTGCCGCCGTTCTGGCAGACGGTTACCTTGTTTAACCCGGTGGTCTATCTGATCAGCGGCTTTCGCTGGAGTTTTTACGGGGTGGCCGATGTGCATATCGGCGTCAGTGTCGGGATGACACTGGTGTTTCTGCTGATCTGTCTGAGCCTGGTATGGCTGGTGTTCAAGACCGGCTACAGGCTCAAACCCTGAGCGTTTATGGTCTCAGTAGGCGGGCTTGCATATTGGCATACGTCCTGCGCTGAAGATGCTATAAACGTAACTTTTTAGTGGTCCATTAATTGCGGGCGATACCAATAGCAGATGCCCTTGCCAGGCAGTCGCGGAATAAGAGGTTGGTGATGGTGAAGCACGCTTTTCTAGCTCTGTTGTTGGGCTGCCTGTTGGTTCCTCTCGCTCAGGCAGACACAACAGCTCAGCAGCGCGCTGACTGGGCTGCGCTGTTCGAGCGCTATGCTGCGCAGGGGACCATCGTGGTGGCTGATCAGCGCCGGGGCTCGGGTCAGCTCTGGGTAGTCGATCCTGAGCGCGCTGCGCGGCGTTATTCACCGGCATCAACCTTCAAAATAGCGCACGCGTTGATCGCGTTGGACGCGGGCTTGATCCGTGATGAGTTTCATCTGTTCCCCTGGGACCGTGTGGAGCGCAGTTTTACCGCGCACAACCGGGACCAGGATCTGCGCTCGTCGATGCGTCACTCTGCGGTCTGGGTGTATGAACAGTTTGCCGCCAAGCTGGGCGAGGGCCAGGCGCGTAGCTATCTTGAGCGTATCGATTACGGTAACGCCGATCCCAGTGTCGACGAGGGTGCCTACTGGATCGACGGCGCTCTGGCGATTTCCGCTTATGAACAGATTGTCTTCTTACAGCAGCTTTATCGGAATCAGTTGCCGTTCGAGGTCGAGGACCAGCGTCTGGTCAAGGACGTCATGATCAATCAAGCCGGCCACGATTGGATCCTGCGCGCCAAGACCGGCTGGGAAGGACGGCATGGCTGGTGGGTGGGTTGGGTCGAATGGCCCACCGGACCGGTGTTCTTCGCGCTGAATATCGACACCCCCAACCGCCTGGATGACCTGTACAAGCGAGAGGCCATTACCCGTGAGATATTGGTCTCGATACAAGCCTTGCCTGGAGAGGTGAATGACTGAGACGCCGATGGCCCCCAAACGCGAGATCTTTGGTTGGGCTATGTTCGATTTCGCCAATCAGGGCTATACACTGCTGATAATTACCGTGATCTACGGTGATCTATTTACCCGGGTTATCGTCGGCGATGCGCCGGATTATCGCTTGGGCAATCTGCTCTGGAGTCTGGCACTGGCGGTCAGCTACTTGCTGGTGGTGGTGGCCAATCCATTGTGCGGCGCGATCATGGATTACACCGGCAGCCGCAAACGCTTTCTGTTTGCCAGCTATCTGCTTACGGTCATTACCACTGCGCTGTTATATGTCATTGAGCCGGGTTGGCTGACCCTCGCCGTGCTGCTGATCATCCTGTCGAATTTTGCCTATTCGATAGGCGAGGGCTTTATCGCCAGCTTTCTGCCGGATCTGGGGCCGCGCAAGGCGCTTGGCTGGATTTCCGGGCTGGGCTGGGGGTTGGGCTATATTGGTGGCCTGGTGGCAGCGATCTTCGCCTTGCTGTTTCTCGGTGAAGTATCCGCGGATAATTACGATACCGTGCGCTGGGTCGGCCCCTTTGCCGCGGCGTTCTTTCTGGTTGCCGCGATTCCGACCTTCACCTGGTTGCAGGAGCGCGGTAAGCCACACCCGGCGCCCACCGGCGAAAATCTGCTGCGCATTGGCGTGCGCCGCGTGCTAACGACCTGGCGCGAGGTCCAATATTTCCGCGATCTGCGCTACCTGTTGATATCGGTGTTCTTCGCTATGGCTGGTGTCTATATCATCATCGCCTTCTCTTTCATCTACGGTGCACAGGTGATCGGCTGGGATGAGGATGTGCGGGTCTACATGTTCATTATCGTGCAGGTTACTGCGGCCCTGGGCGCGGTCGGTTTTGGCTGGTTACAGAGTCATATTGGTGCCCGCACGACCTATCTGATTACATTGGCGCTCTGGTTGGTGGCGATCATGGCCATCTGGCAGACACCGACGCTCACCGTGCTGATCGCTAACTGGTTCGGCGTTAGCTGGGAGGCGCAGTATGTGTTCCTGATTGCCGGGGTGTTGGCGGGGGCCAGTCTGGGCTCGTCACAGTCGGCGACCCGCGCTCTGGTCGGCGTGCTCACGCCCAAGGGCAAGGCGGCAGAGTTCTTCGGTCTATGGGGCATGGCTTCGAAACTGGCAGCGGTGTTCGGCATTTTCGGCCTGGGCATCATTCAGTGGGGCTTCGGTCTGGCTGATGCCATCGTGTTTTGCCTGCTGCTGTTTGTGCTGGCGATCCTGTGCGTATTGCCAATGCGCGAAGCCCGGGGCGCATTGGCGGCAGAGCAGTGGCAGGACGAGGCAGCCTGAGCGAAACTTGCGAGCTTAGCGGTTTCCAGCGGCATCGGTGTTTTCGGCCAGTGCATTGATCAGCTGGTCGATGGCTGCGCCTAGCACCTCGATCGGATTACCCTCGGTCTCAGGCAAAATAATCACTTGGCTGCCGCCAGCCGCAATGGCTGCGCCGAGTGCCACGTCGGGCTCGCGATCAAGCACCACCCCAACCACATCGTAGCTACTTAATTCAGCGCTGAGTTCAGCCAGTTGCTCTGAGGTCCAGCTGCCGTCTTCGGGTGTTGCAACCTGCACTACGTCCATATTCAGACCGCTGAGCAGATAGGCCGCGTCCGTGGTCAGGCTGACGACGGTAATGTTATCCAACTGCGCTAATCGGCTTTCGCTTTCCGCACTCAGCTGCAGCAGACGACGTTTGAGCGTCGCCAGGTTACTGTCGATCTGCGACTGATCTGCCGGTACCAGGCGGGATAGGTCGGCGGCCATGACATCGGCCATGCGCCCGAGATTATTGATGCTTAGCCAGGGCTGGCTGGCGAGCTGATCGGTGACTTCAGGTTGCAGTGCGATGCCCGGCAGGGCTCCGTCCACGGGGCGAGCAGCGTCAATCTCGACAATGCGGATATTGCTGCGCCGCGCCAGCGGATACAGCGGATCTTCCGCCCAGAGTGAGCGCAGGGTAATAACGGCATCCGCTTCACCGGCCGCGGCGTCCAGACTCTTTGCGCCGCGGCCGGAAAAATACGAGGGTTGGCGGCTGGCTGGCAGACTGTCTGGTGCCGCACGTACTAGTTCGACGCCACTACCCTCTAGCAATATAGACCCCAAACCGTAGGTTACCGGCAGAGTGGCGAGGACTTTGATCTCGATAGCGTCATTCGCCGCCACAGGGGCGCAGAGCGCGACACTGGCGAGCATAGCGAGAGCCGTACGATATAAAGTGCACTTGTTCATCCAATATTACCTTTAAGACTGGGCAGCGTACCGCGGGCGATAGCCGCGAAAGCGAAAATGATGCCGGCGGTGATGATAATGGCCGCTCCGGACGGAATCGGCAGATCCAGCGCTATGGGCAGGTAAATACCGGTTAGTGTGCTGAAGGTAGCGATCAGCACGGACAGCCAGAAAAAGCCTTTGAGGGATTGGCTCAACAACCGGGCAGCGGCGGCCGGGATCACCAACAACGCGCCGACCAGAATCGCGCCAATGACCTTGACCGCCGCAACCGTCACCAGTGACACCAGAATGACGAACAGGTAATCCAGCACACGCACGCGAATGCCCCGCACACTGGCCAGTTGGGGGTTGAAACTAGCGAGCATGATCTGGTTGTACAGCGGCAAAGCCAAGCCCACCACCAGCAACGAAACTGCGGCGAGCACGGCCAGGTCCTGGCCATTGACCGTTAACACCGAACCGAACAGCACGTTTTCGAGAATATGAATATTGATGCGTCCGGCTAGAACCAACAGCAAGCTGGCACCCACGGCCAGGGACACTGACAGAAACACGCCAATCAGAGTGTCCGGGGCCAGCCCGGTACGATTGCGTAAATAGTTGAGCAGAATACCGAACAACAGGCAGTAGCCAAATAAACTGCCGTACGGGCTGGTATAGGGTTCGCCGAGCAGGATGCCGATAGCCACACCGGTGAGCGCGGCATGACCCACCGCCTCGGAAAAGAAGGCAAAACGTTTGACCACCACCAGCGTGCCCAGGCCGCCCAGTACGGGGCCGATCAACAGGCCGGCGAGCAGCGCGTTGACAATGAAACCGTAGGCGAGGGCTTCGGGCAAATACCCCGCGCTGCTCCAGGCCTGGATCATCTGACGCACAGCGTCGAAACTCATGGTTGAGCCTCCGCAGAGCGCGCCGGATGGCTGGAAAACAACCTGAGCACGCAGTCAGGGTTGAGCAATTGTTGCGGGTCACCGTCGAACAGCACGCTGCGGCTCAAGCCGGTGACGCGGTCGGCCAGGCGGCTGACGGCCTGCAGGTCATGCTCCACCCAGAGCACGGTGGTGCCCGCGCGGCGCCAGTCGGCCAATAACTGTTCAAACACTTGAACGCCAGGCTCATCCAGTGCTGACATGGGTTCGTCGAGCACCAGCAATTGCGCTTCAGGTACCAGGCCCTGGGCCAGCAGCACCCGCTGGCGCTCGCCGCCGGACAGCGCACCCATGCGGCGCTTGCGTTTATCGAGCAAGCCCACGCGGCTCAGGGCCTGATCGATAGCGGCTTTACGCTTGACCGACAGACCCATAAAGGCGGGCTTGCGTTGACACATGGCGGCCATGAAATCGTCCACGGTCATCGGCAGGCCGCGGTCAAATTCCATGGCCTGGGGCACATAGCCAATGATGCTGGGGTTGGCCGGCCAGTGCAGGCTGAGCTCACCCCGGTGCGGCATCTGGCCCAGTAGCGTCTTGATCAGCGAGCTCTTGCCGCCGCCGTTGGGCCCGACCAGGGCATGAATGCTGCCGGCGGCGACCTGAAAGCTGACCTGTTCGAGAATGCGCGTGCGTCCGAGGTTAAGGTCTACTGCATTAAAGTGGATAGCCGGGCCGCACATAGCGGAGGGCGTGGCGCTGACGGGCAGGGGCGCGCGCGCGGTCATGGATTATTGTCCTGGATGGCACGTACCACGGTGTCCAGGTTTCTGGCCATTTCCTCCTCGTACTTCCCGGTCTCGTATTCACCATAAGAAATATGCGTGAGCGCGTAGAGCTTGACGCCGGACTCGCGCTGAATGGTGTCGACATAGCTTGAGGGAAAGTCCATTTCCGAAAAAATCACCTGTACGTTCAGGTCAGCCAGTTGATCGATGGTCTTTTTCAACTGGCTGGGACTCGGTTCTATGCCATGGGCCGGCTCGACTACCGCAGTGACCTCCAGGCCGAACTCACGCAACAGGTAGTCGTAGGCGCCGTGAATGGTGGCCACACGCAATTCGGCACCCGGGCTCTGACTGAGCTTGGTCAGCGCCTCGGCGCGCAAGGTACGCAGCTGTTTGCCGTAGGCGCGGGCGTTCTGGCTGTAAGCTTTGGCATTGGCCGGGTCGAGTTTGCCCAGCTCGCGGGCAATGGTGTTGATCTGGGTAATGGAGGCGCTGATTGACAGGAAGGTATGCGGGTTGACCACCTTGCCGGCACCACGGGCTGCCATGCCGGTGGCCGAGAGCAAGGGCACATTGGCGTTGGCTTCGATCAGCGCAATCTTTGGTTTTTCGCTGGCGGCGATCATGCGGTCGGCAAAGTCGTCGTGACCTACGCCGTTGAGTACGATCACGTCGAGCTCACCAATGCGCTTAATATCCTCGGCGCGCGGCTCGTAAGCGTGCGGATTGAAGCCGGCCGGAATCAGCGGTATTACCTCGGCCAGATCGCCGACAATATGGCTGACGAAACTGTAATAGGGGTGCAGCGTTATCCCTATTCTCAATCGTTGTTCATCGGCAGCCTGGGCGAAAGAGGAGAGGCTGCTGGTGCCCAGTACGACGAATATGCAGATTAGCAGCCGACGTAAGGTTAGCGAAAAAGGCATGATAGGGGTGTCCAGGTCAGTGGCGATGCTGGCGAGTGACGCCAGCATCGAAATGGGCGACGACTTGCCGCCAGCCGGCGGCGATCAGTTGGTCGGTCGTTAGCGTGGTGGGCAGGTTGATGTCGCTGTCGCGGGTCAGCCAGATTTCTGCTTCGCTGGCCTGCGGCCAGAGTAGAAACGTCCCGGCGATGTCATGCGCCCGGCTTTGGCCCAGATAGAAAATCTCGGAGCCGAGTTGCAGGCGATGCCATTGGTGACCGCCGCGGTTGCTGGCGCTGGCATCATCGATAAACGGAGGGAAGCCCTCTGTAGCCATTTCCGCTGGGCTGGGTAGCTGACCTTGCTCTGTCAGATACCACTGCATTTCCTCAAAGGCGACACCCAGGTCGGTATGCACGCCCTGTTCGGCTGCGGTCAGATCCATCCGCGCATCGAGTTGATAACTGGCAATATCACGCTCGATATCGGCCTTGGCATGCGAGAGCACCACGCCGCTGGCCCCAAGCAGAATCAACAGGCATAGCAGTAATACCCACAGCGTTTCATGCCCGGCGCCGGCGGGGCGTATAACCTGAGCGGTCATAGGCCGGAGATATCCGTGTGGTCGACTTCGACCACGTGACCGGGGCCGGCGTCGAACAGAATGTAGAACTCGCCGTCCGGCCGCTTGAAGCTGAACCGCGAGTCATCTTCGAGCTTGCCGGGTATCAATACTTCTTCGTCGTAGCTGATCACATCCAGAGTCACCCCGGGTGCGCCGCTGCCATCAGAGAATCCGCCGGTGCAGACGATCTCATCCCCGGTGCCGGGCTCGCACTGGCAGATTGGATTGTGTGCCAGCGCCCAGGGTGACAAGGCCATGCCGAGCAGCATGATCAATCGTTGTGCAGATGTTTTCATCGGGTTGGGTTTCCTTGTTTTTCGAGCCAGGCCAGGGTTGATGGCGATGCTGTAGCCAGGGCAACTGGGGCCTGATGAACGCTGCCGTCCCAACCCTCCATGGTGATCCACAGTTGCGCATCGGGTTGGGTGTTGGCGGCTATGGGTAGATTGGTGCCCATGCGGTAAGGGCTGCCAAAGAACAGCGCGCCAGCCGCGCGCAGACTGCGCGGTTTGCCGACCCGCAGGTAGGTCGCTTTGACCTGATTTATGCAGCTCTGGCACAGGGCTGCGTTGAACACCTTCATGTAGCCGGAAGGGCCTTCAAGATGCGGGGGTTGGGCGCGGAACTCCGCCAGGCGCACACTCCAGGGCCCTACCTGGACCTCACCAATTTCCCGTTCCCCCAGTCCACGCTCGCCACGGAACAGGGCGACGTCCTGAAAGTATTTGGGCATGAAGCCCAGCGGTATCAGCACCAGCAGTATGTTGATATGAAACCGCCACCGGCGCCAAAAGCCGCCCAGCGTCGAGGGCTGAGAAGAGGGAAGGGCTTTGCTCATGACGGGTTCACCGGTGTTTGTTCAAGTCGGGATGCGGTCGTTCGGGCCGGTTTGCGCTTATGGATTAGGGCGCTAGTGGCCTTGGCGGTACGTTTGCTCCAGATCAGCAGGCCACTGAGCACCATCATGCTGAGGATCAGGCCAAATACGAACCAGATAAGCTTGACCCACAGACCGCCAAAGTCACCGGTATGCAAAGGCCGCATGGACTCGGTCACAAATTCCAAGCCACTGCGATCACTGAGTAGGCGCACGGCGTCTACCTCGCCGTTGTAGGGATTGATCTCTACCGACTGGAACATCAAGGGGTAATTACCGCGCCCACTGATGGAAATGTGTCCGTAGGCATAGCTTGGCAGCGCGACCGAACTGACATCCAGGCCGGGAATGCGCTCGCTGGCGATAGCCACGGCCTGATCTAGACCAATGCGTGGCACGGCATCGGCAGACGCAGCCAGGGGCACCACATCGCGCGCAATGACCGGGGGCACGCCCTCGGTGGAGATGGAAATTTGATTGTCGAACAGCACTGCTTGCACCAGAAACCAGGTGCCTGTCACCGAAATAACGGCAATAAACCAGATCGACCAGATGCCGGAGAGGCGATGAAAATCGCCCCAGAAAATCCGCGAGCCTTGATTAAAACGTAGTTTGGGTTTGAGAAAACCTTTCCAGAAGCGTTTGTACACCACCAGGCCGGTGACCAACGAGACCAGCATCGGCAGCCCCATGAAGGAAACCAGATACCAGCCCCAGCTGAACCCATTGGTAAATGGCACCAGCCACCAGCCATGCAGGGCGCGGGTAAATTGGCGGAAGTCGAACTGAGGGCTCATGCCCTGAATAGCGCCCGTGTAGGGGTTGACGTACAGCGTTGGCGAGCTACCGTCCGGGTAGGTAACCTGGACGTTCAAGGCAAAGTGCCCTTCATCCGGACGTCTGATTGAACGCACCATGACCTCGGGCGCGGACTGGTCTATGGCTTCGATGATCTGCCCGTGGGTGAGACGCTGGGCCTCGTCAGAGGGTTTGTTGGCACGCACATCCGGATTGGCCAGCCAAATGATCTCCTGGCTGACCGTGGCCAGCGTGCCGGTCACACAGATGATCAGCAGAAAGAACCAGACCGGTAATGCCAGCCAGCTGTGAACGAGAAACCAGGTGCGAGCCTGAGACTTCTTAGCCATGGTGTTGTTAGCCAAATGTTGTAGATCGAAATAGAGTGCTGAATGACATGGGCTGGCTGACCTGAGGGTCGCGCATCGGGCCGTCAGGGCGGCGTTAAGCTACGTGCATCCAAATCTTAATAATAAGGATTATCATTCTATGTATAGGGGTGCGCTGAATCAAGGGGAAACATCAAAAGCGTGGTGCTGGGTAGATGCGGATGCAGGGAAAGGGCGGGGGTCGTTACCTGCGCTTGCTCGGCATTTTTTCTTTCGAGCAGGCGCAGGCAGTTAGAACGGCAGGCGGGCTTATCGCTTCTTTTTCTGCAACTGCTGCACCAAGCCCTTGGGTGGGTGCTTGATCACCAGTGAGTCGTCCGACTCGTCGTATTCGACGCGCTCGCCGAGCAAGTGCGCTTCAAAACTGATCGACAGGCCGTCGGCCTTGCCATAAAAGCGCATGAAGTTGTTCAGCGTGCGTTTGTCCGGCGGTATTTCTGGGGACAGGCCGTAATCCTTGTTGCGTATATAGTCGTAGAAGGCGCGCGGCTGCTGCTCGTCCATCAAGCCGGACAGTTCCTCCAGCGCGACCTGCTCGCCTTGGCGCGCCTGGCCGCTGACATAGCTGCTCATCGTCTTGGTCTTGTCCTTTATGGCTACCGGCTCCATGTCGGCTTCACCGACATAATCCTGAAACGCCTGGAGTAGGGTAGTGGTCTCTTCCTCGGGGTTGGCGCCTTCAACGCAACCGATAAAGTCGCGGAAGTAGTCCGACACGCGCTTGCCGCTACGGCCGCGGATAAAGGAAATATACTGCTTGGAGCTGGCGTTCTGCTTCCACTCGGTGAGGTTGATGCGCGCCGCCATGTTCAAGGCGGACAGATCCAGGTGGCGGGCCGCGGCAACGTCGAGGTTGTCGGTAACGGTGACACCTTCAGTATGGTGCAGCAAGGCAATGACCAGAAACGCGGTCATGCCCTGGCGATAGCGGATAAACAGCACATGCCCGCCTAACGCCAGGTTGGAGGCTTCCATCAACGTCTTCAACTGCTCGCTGGCCTTGGCCGTGAAGTTGACAAAATCCAGTTCCTGATCGATCAACTGCTGCAGCCAGCCGCTGAACGGGTAGGCGCCGCTTTCTTCGTGAAAGTAGCCCCAGGCCTTGTTCGGTTTGCTGTTATAGGCTTCGATCAGCCCGGCGAGCAATTGCTCCAGCGCCTCGGAGTTGGCCAGTTCGGCCTGGCGCAGGGTCAGACTGGCGGGCTGGCCGTCGGGCTTTTTGTGAATCTGGTGGACTATGCTGCTATCGATGGGCATGGGGTCTGTCCGCAGGGGTTTTTTCAGGGCTGCACGTTAACTCAGTTCGGCAGACGGCGCAAAGGCGATACCGTCAGGCATCTGCTGCTACAGAGGGAACAGCAGCGGTACCAGTATGACGCTGACCAGCATGACCAGCGCGGTGAAGGGCACGCCGATGCGCAAAAAATCGACAAAACGGTAGCGGCCCGGATCGAGAATCAAGGTATTAACCGGCGAAGAGACCGGGGTCATGAACGCCGCCGAAGCTGCTAGCGCAACGGTCATCGCGAAGGGTACCGGTGATACGCCCAGAGCTTGTGCGGTGGCAATGGCGACCGGCGCCATCAGCACGGCAGTGGCCGTATTGGAGATGAACATGCCGATCAGCGCCGTAGCCAGAAACAGGGTTGCCAGCAAGGCATGCGGCCCGGCATCGCCCAACAGCTGAATCAGCGCGCTGACGGTAAGGTCGATCCCCCCGGTCTTCTGCAGCGCGCGAGCGAAAGGCAGCATGCCAATGATTAGCAGCAGGCTGGGCCAGTGGATGGCACGATAGGCCGAGTCCATATCGATACAGCGGAAGGCGCCCATCAACAGGCAGCCAATCAGCGCCGCCAGCACGTTGGGTACCCATCCGCTGACCATCAACGCGACCATGATGGCCAGACTGAGCAGCGCATAAGGGGCCTTGCGTTTGGCAGGAGCCACCTCGTCTATTTCAGCAGGCAGGCTGAGCAGCAGGAAGTCGCGGCTCAAGCCATGCAGGCGCTTGATCTCTTTCCACTCCCCAGCCACCAGCAGCGTGTCGGCGGGTTTCAGGCGTTCGTCAACCAGCAGGCCTTCAAGTGCCTGACCGCCGCGGCGCAGACCGACCACGTTGAGTTTGTGCTGGCTGCGAAAACCCAGTTCCAGAATGGTTTTGCCCGGTAGGCGGGACTCCGGTGGCAGGGCTACCTCGGCCAGTCCCAACTGGTGCGAATGGATACTGTAATACGAGGCGCTGAGCGGCAGCGGCTCCAGACCTAGTTCGTCATAGGCGCCGAGCAGTGCGATGGCCGGGCTGGCCAGATCGATCAGCAGCACATCCCCCGGCAGAACCAGGCTATTGCCTGTGGCGATTTGCAACAGCGTGCGAAAGCGCTGCTGGCGCTCCACCGCAATCACATTGATGCCGTACTGACTGCGTAGCTCCAGCTCATTCAGCGGCTTGTTCGCCAGTGGCGAGGCGAGGCCAACCTGCAAGCGTCGCTCACGTTCGGTCAACCTGTAGCTATCGGCTAGCTGCGTCAGTGTCTGGCGCGGCAATGCGTACTTGATATCGGTCTTGTTGGTGCCGAGCCAGCGCCGTGCAATCAGCATGTAACCGATGCCTAGCAGCAATACCAATAGACCGATAGGGGTGAAGCTAAAAAAACCGAAGCCGTCCAGTCCGCTGCGGACCAGTTCGCTATGCACCACCATGTTCGGCGGTGTGGCAACCAGCGTGAGCATGCCGCTGATCAAGCCGGCGAAGCTCAGGGGCATCAATAGCCGCGCCGGAGAGCTGCCAATCCGCGTGGCAATGCTCAGTACAATCGGAATAAAGATCGCCACCACGCCGGTCGAACTCATGATCGAGCCAAGCCCGGCCACTGTCAGCATTAACAGAATCAGCAGGCGTACTTCGCTGTTGCCGGCCTTGCGCACCATCCAGTCGCCAAGTTGATAGGCAATGCCGGTGCGCACCAGGCCGTTGCCCATCACGAAAAGCGCCGCAATCAGGATAACGCTGGGATCGCTGAAGCCGGCCAGGGTTTCCTCAAGCGTCAGGACCCCGGTCAGTGGCAACGCCAGAATGACCAGCAGCGCTACCACGTCCATGCGCGGCCTGTTGATAATAAACAGGATCATGCTGCTCAGCAGTAAACCCAGAACCAATAACAGTTCACCGCTCATGTGAGTGCTCCCGCCGGCCTACAGCCCGGCGATGTGGGTACGCTGCTCACTGAGCTGGGTCAATGCTTGCTCGGCATCGGCCAGCTTGGCGCGTTCCTTGTCGATCACCGCTGGTGGCGCCTTGTCAACGAAGCCGGCGTTGGACAGCTTGCCGCCAATACGTTTGATCTCTCCTTCTAAGCGCGCTATTTCCTTGTCCAGGCGCGCCAGCTCGGCAGTCTTGTCGATCAAGCCGGCCATCGGTACCAGCACCTCTAGTTCACCCACCAGTGCGGTGGCGGACAGCGGCGCTTCTTCACCGTCAGCCAGTACCCGGATGGATGACAGTTTGGCCAGCTTCTTCAGGAAGGTATCGTTCTCCGTCAGGCGTCGCTGGTCTTCACTGCCAGCCCTGCGCAGCAGCAGTTCCAGCTCCTTACCCGGCGCCACATTCATTTCACCGCGGATATTGCGCACGCCGAGAATCAGCGCCTTGAGCCATTCGATATCGCCTTCGGCGGCTGTATCGATGCGCTCTTCGCTGGCCACTGGCCAGGGCTGCAGCATGATTGTCGGACCGGCTTTGCCGGCCATTGGCGCAATACGCTGCCAGATCTCTTCAGTAATAAAGGGCATGAACGGATGCGCCAGACGTAGCGCTACTTCCAGTACCCGCACCAGCGTGCGACGGGTGCCCCGCTGCCGTTCGGCTGACGCGTTTTCATCCCATAGAACTGGCTTGGACAACTCCAGATACCAGTCGCAGTACTGGTTCCAGATAAACTCGTAGAGCGCGGTGGCCGCCAGGTCGAAACGGAACTGCTCGAGCTGGCGGGTCACTTCGGCCTCGGTGCGCTGCAGCTGGGAGATGATCCAGCGGTCAGCCAGGGTCAGTTCAACAGCTTCACCACCAACACCTGTGTCTTTATCCTCGCACTGCATCATCACATAGCGCGCGGCATTCCAGATCTTGTTGCAGAAGTTGCGATAGCCTTCCACCCGGCCCATATCGAACTTGATATCACGCCCGGTGGACGCCAGCGAGCAATTGGTAAAGCGCAGCGCGTCAGTGCCGTAGGCGGCAATGCCGTCGGGAAATTCGGCACGGGTCTGTTTCTCGATCTTGTCTGCCAGCTTGGGCTGCATCATGCCGCTGGTGCGCTTGCTGACCAGTGATTCCAGATCGATACCGTCAATGATATCCAGCGGGTCTAGCACGTTGCCTTTGGACTTGGACATCTTCTGGCCCTGGCCGTCGCGTACCAGGCCGTGCACGTAAACGGTCTTGAACGGAATCTGCGCGGTGCCATCGTCATGCTTCATCAGATGCATGGTCAGCATGATCATGCGCGCGACCCAGAAGAAGATGATGTCGAAGCCGGTGACCAATACGTCAGTTGGGTGGAAAGTCTTCAACGCGTCGGTCTGCTCGGGCCAGCCGAGGGTAGAGAAGGTCCACAGCCCGGAGCTGAACCAGGTATCCAGTACGTCTTCATCCTGGCGTAGCGGCGCATCACCTAGGTTATGTTTGGCGCGCACTTCGGCTTCGTCGCGGCCGACATAGACCTTTCCTGATTCGTCATACCAGGCGGGGATGCGATGGCCCCACCACAGCTGGCGCGAGATGCACCAGTCCTGAATGTCGCGCATCCAGGAGAAATACATATTTTCGTACTGCTTGGGTACGAACTGGATACGCCCATCTTCCACCGCAGCAATCGCCTGCTCGGCCAGCGGCTTGGTGGAGACATACCACTGGTCGGTCAACCAGGGCTCGATGATCACGCCGGAGCGGTCGCCCTTGGGCACTTTCAGCGCGTGCGGCTCGATCTTGTCCAGCAGGCCCGCGGCGTCCAGATCGGCAACGATACGTTTGCGCGCGTCGAAACGATCGAGTCCGGCATAGGCCGCCGGCAGGCTGGCGTCCAATACGGTATTAACGCTGCCATCAATGTTGAAAATTTGCGCACTGGCGAGAATCGCCGCGTCTTTGTCGAGAATATTGATCAGCGGCATTGCATGGCGCTTGCCGACTTCATAGTCGTTGAAGTCGTGAGCCGGAGTGATCTTCACGCAGCCAGTGCCAAATTCCGGGTCGCAGTAATCGTCGCCGACAATCGGGATGCGCCGGCCAACCAGCGGCAGTTCGATAAATTTGCCGATCAGCGCCTGATAACGCTCGTCGTCGGGATTGACCGCAACAGCGGTATCGCCAAGCATGGTTTCCGGGCGCGTGGTGGCAACGATCAGATGATCCTGGCCGTCGGCGGTTTTCTCACCATCGGCCAGCGGATAACGCAGGTGCCACAGCGAGCCGGTCTCATCGTGGTTCTCTACTTCCAGATCGGAAATTGCCGTATGCAGCTTCGGGTCCCAGTTGACCAGGCGCTTGCCGCGGTAGATCAGCCCGTCTTCATGCAAGCGAACGAAGGCCTCCTTGACCGCATCGGACAAGCCAGCATCCATGGTAAAACGCTCACGGCTCCAGTCCACCGAGCTACCCAGCCGGCGAATTTGCCGGGTAATGGTGCCGCCGGATTCTTCCTTCCACTCCCAGACCTTTTCCAGAAACTGCTCACGGCCCAGATCATGGCGTGACTGGCCTTGGGCCGCGAGCTGGCGCTCAACCACCATCTGGGTGGCGATGCCAGCGTGATCGGTACCCGGTTGCCATAGGGTGTTGCGGCCCTGCATGCGCCGGAAGCGGATCAGCGCATCCATGATCGCGTTGTTAAAGCCATGGCCCATATGCAGGCTGCCGGTCACGTTCGGCGGCGGCAGGGCAATGGTGTAGGACTCGCCTGAGCCCTGCGGAGCGAAGTAGTTGTTCTGTTCCCAGGTCTGGTACCAGGAGGTTTCGATGGCGTTGGGCTGGTAAGTCTTATCCATGGGTGTTCAGGGTGTCCGGATGTTGGGTTAGGCGAGTGATTAGTCGCATTTTCAAGGGGGGGCGACAGCCGCGCAAACGAGCATTATAGCGGTCTGGGGCAGGTCAGGCCCAGTCTGTTAAGTTATTTCATTTGTTCTTGAACCATCTGCTCCAATTTATCCCGCAGTCGGTTGCGCAGTTCGGCTTCGATGGTGGGAATCAGATCGTCGATCACGTCCTGCAGGATTAATTGCGCTTCAACGTGCAGGCGAGCTTCCATACGCAATTGGCGGGCGCCGGCTTGCGCATCGGGCGGGGTACCGAAATGCTTGGTCGAGTATCCCGGCGGCGGATTGACCAAGGTGCTGGTGTGGGTGCCAGGCTTGGGGGCAGGGGGTATATGGCCAGCCATCAACCGGTCCAGTTGCACTCGCTCTTCTGCTAGCCTGGCCAATTGGTCGTAAGGTAGAAAAGGGTTGGGCTTGGGCCGCAGGGGTTGGGTCGCAGGCGCCTCGTGTTCATTTTCGCCAGGGCGGTTGCCAAGGGGGGTGAGCGGCCCGGTAAGGTTCAGCCCGGGTGCGTCGACGATCACGTCCTGTAGCAACGGAACATCGAGGTGCTCATCTGATACATGGGCTAGCGCTGTCTGTTCCGACTCGTTTGGATGCTCGTCCAGCAGGGTGCGGATCGATTCCAGATCTTTCAGTAGTCTTGAGGGTTCAGATGGGTCGCGCTGCGCCATGATTCATCCCGCTGTGCGTAACTGATGCGTTTGCAGAGGATAGCCCCGTTCACGGTAGAAACGAAAGCGCTCACGTGCCGGGACGCGAACCGGATCAAGTTCGATGACGATTTCAGCCAGACGGTTAAATTGGCTGAAAAAGGCTGGGCTCTGGTCCGCCAAGTTGATCAACAAGTCATGATGTTCGCCTGCATCCTCCCCGTAGCCGCAGACGACCTTGGCATTTGGCTGCTCGGTAGTGCTGGCGTGGGGTAAAAAGGCATCGGCGCGGAAGCTCCAAAGCAGTTCGTCCAGTGTTTGGGCTTGTTGTTCATCGGCGCAATGCAGGTAAACCTGGTGACCTTTGCTCCAGGCCTTGTGTGCCAGTCTGCAGGCATAGTCGAGCCGCGTTTGCGGTGCGCTGCTGGTCAGCAGGTAGAAGTCGATACGGGTCATAAGGCAGCCTCAGGCTCCAAGCGGCACTCTGCAAGCGAAAGCTCATGGGGCCCCGCAGGGCTGATTGAGGCTTGTCGTTTGCAGAGTGCCGCAGCTGGCGTCAGCCTGCCTGGTTGAGCAGGTACTGGGTCAATAGCGGTACCGGTCGGCCGGTTGCGCCTTTGTCCTTGCCGCCGCTGGTCCAGGCAGTGCCGGCGATGTCCAGGTGCGCCCAGGGGTAGGCCTTGGTAAAGCGCGACAGGAAGCAAGCCGCTGTAATGGTACCGGCTTTGGGGCCGCCGATATTGGCTATGTCAGCGAAGGGGCTGTCCAATTGCTCCTGATATTCGTCGAACAAGGGCAACTGCCAGGCGCGGTCGTCGGCTTGTTTGCCGGCATCAAGCAGTTGTTCGATCAGCGCGTCATTGTTGCCCAGCAGGCCGCTGGTGTGGGCGCCCAGCGCCACTACGCAAGCACCGGTCAGGGTGGCAATGTCGACCACACTGGCGGGCTTGAAACGTTCCGCGTAGGTCAAGGCGTCGCACAGGACCAAGCGTCCTTCGGCATCGGTGTTTAACACCTCGATGGTCTGACCGGACATGCTGGTGACAATATCGCCCGGCTTGGTCGCAGTACTGCTGGGCATGTTCTCGGCGGCAACCACCAGGCACACCAGGTTGATCGGCAGCTGCAAGCTGACGACCGCTTTCACGACGCCGAATACGGTAGCCGCGCCACACATGTCGTACTTCATTTCATCCATGGCAGCGCCAGGTTTTAGGCTGATGCCACCCGTATCGAAGGTGATGCCTTTGCCCACCAGCATATGGGGCTTGTCTTTGGTTTTGCCGCCCTGGTAGCTGAAGCGAATCAGTTTGGCCGGTTCTGCACTGCCGGCGCTGACCGAGAGCAATGAACCCATGCCCAGAGCCTTCATGTCTTTTTCTTCCAATACTTCTATTTCCAGCTCTTTGTACTGCTTGCCCAGTGCTTTGGCTTCCTTGGCCAGATAGGTCGGCGTACAGACGTTGCCGGGCAAATTGCCCAAGGTGCGAGTCAGGTCGGTACCATCGCTGATTGCCTGGCCATGGCTGATAGCCAGGGCGAGCGCCTCAGCGTCAGCCTTGTCGGCGGCCCACAGCAGGCATTTTTTCAGTCTTGAGGGAGTGGCCTTCTTGCTCTTGAACTGATCGAACTGATAAAGGCTTTCACGCAGGGTTTCGACTAGCAAACGACTGCGCGAGTACAGATCGCGGCCCTTCACGGCCAGTGCCGGCAGGGTCAGCAGCGCGTCGGTCGCACCGCCATCCTTCAGGGTTGCTGCAATCTTCTGAACCAGTTTGCGCAGCTCCCGATCACCCAGTTCTTCATCTTTGCCGCTGCCAATCACCAGAACGCGCTGGGCGGTGATGCCCGGCAGGCCAAACAGCATCAGTGTTTGACCGGCCTTGCCACTGATGTCGCCTTGTTTGATGGCTGCGCTAATCTGACCGTTACAGGCGTTGTCCAGCATCTTCACCGGACCCGTCAGGGTTTTCGCTTCGCTGAGGGTGACAACCAGACAGCCCGTCTTGATTGTTTCCAGTGTGCCGTGCTTGACGTTGAACTCCATGGTACTCCCCAAGACAAATGATGTGGTATGACTGATAATACTCGCCCAGAACAAGCCTGGTGCAAGGACTACCTTGCAGGACTTGAGGGTGCGCTTGCAACCAGCCGCGCTATCCCTGCATTCTGGCTTATTCCCGTGCCTTGAGCCAAGGAAGTTATCGTGATTGTGTTTCGTTATCTGAGCCGCGAGGTGCTGTTGACCCTGACTGCTGTCAGTGGGGTGCTACTGCTGATCATTATGAGCGGTCGTTTTATCAAGTATTTGGCTCAGGCTGCCGCAGGGCAGCTCGACCCGGGCGTGCTGTTCTTTATCATGGGCTATCGGCTGCCCGGCTTTTTGGTGCTGATTCTGCCGTTGGGCATGTTTCTGGGGATTTTGCTGGCTTACGGACGTATGTATCTGGACAGCGAAATGACCGTGCTTTCGGTCACCGGCATCAGTGACCGAAAGATTCTTGGCTATACCCAGGGCTCGGCATTGGTTGTCGCCTTGCTGGTGGGCTTTCTGAGTGTATGGGTGGCCCCGACCGGGGTCTTGAAGACCCAGCAGCTGTTTAATGAACAGGACGCGATGACCGAGTTCGACACGTTGGCCGCCGGGCGCTTTCAGTCGCTGGGCAGCGGGCAACGGGTCACCTATGCGGGTGGTTTGTCGGATGATCGTACCCAGCTGCAGGAAATATTTATCACCGAGCAGGCTGGCGATGTCGAAGAAGGGCGGGTGGGTGTGCTGGTAGCAGAAACCGGTCGCCAGCAAATGAACCCGGATGGCAGCCGTTATCTGATGCTTTATAACGGCTTTCGCTACGACGGTAAGCCAGGCGCTGCGGACTTCCGGGTCATTCAATATGACACCTACGGCGTGCTGCTACCCCGGCCAGAGGTGGTGACTGAAGTGACCGACCGCGAGGCGATTGCCACACTGGATCTGTTCGGCAGTGACGATCTGCGCCTGCAAGCGGAACTCCAGTGGCGTTTGTCTTTGCCGATTCTGGTCTTTGTTGTGGCCTTTTTCGCTGTACCTTTGGCCCGGGTGAATCCGCGTCAGGGTCGGTTCCTCAAGTTGTTGCCAGCGGTGATGCTGTATATGGCTTATCTGGCACTGTTGATCAGTGCCCGTGGCTGGATGGAGTCGGGCGCAGTACCAGCGTTCCTGGGCTTGTGGTGGGTGCATCTGGTGTTTGCTGGGGTAGGGTTGATGCTCAACCGCGAGGCGCTTTTCGCGCCTTCATCGGCGGCTCCGTACAAGCGAGGTCAGCATGCATAAGCTTGATTGGTATATCGGCAAGACGGTGTTGCTGAACATCTTGGTTGTGGCGATGATTATTCTCGGATTGGATCTGGTATTCGCCTTTATTGGCGAGCTGGACGATGTAGAGGGCAATTATGGCGCGGGGGATGCCTTGACCTATACATTGCTCACCGCTCCCCGCCGTCTTTACGACATGCTGCCCATGGCTGCGCTAGTGGGCTGTCTGATTGGCTTGGGTACCTTGGCCAGTAACTCGGAATTGACGGTGATGCGCGCTGCGGGCGTGTCTGTGACGCGGATCGTTGCGGCGGTGTTGAAACCGCTGCTGGTGCTGATGCTCGCTGGAGTGCTGCTGGGTGAGTACGCCGCGCCCTATAGCGAGAACCTGGCGCAAAATCGCCGGGCTATTGTCCAGGGCAGTGATGGTGCTTTTCAGTCCCGGGGGCTATGGCACCGTGAAGGTAATGATTTCCTGCATATCAACGCGGTACAGCCCAGCGGTGAACTGGTGGGTGTGACCCGCTATCGCTTTGGCGCGGAGCGTCGCTTACTGGAATCCAGTTTCGCCAGGCGGGCTACGGTGCAGAGTGATCATTGGCTGATGCAGGATGTCGAGGCCACCCGGTTTCTGGACAACGGCAACAGTGAGGTGGCAGTCAGTGACGAGGCGCGCTGGGATGTGCTCTTGTCTGCCGAGCTTTTGCGGGTGGTGATGCTGGAGCCTGACGTGCTGTCATTGTCAGCTATCTGGCAGTATCAGAACTATCTTGCCGAACAGGGGCTTAACAATAGCCAATACTGGCTGGCCTTCTGGAAAAAATTGCTGCAACCCCTCGCCACCCTGGCGCTGGTGTTCGTAGCGATTTCTTTTGTATTTGGCCCGTTGCGTTCGGTGACGCTCGGGCAGCGCATATTTACCGGTGTGCTGGTGGGTTTCAGCTTTCGCATCCTGCAGGATTTACTTGGCCCTTCCAGCTTGGTGTTTGGCTTTTCGCCGCTGATCGCGGTGTTGTTACCCATTGGTATTTTGCTGGTAATGGGCTCGTATCTGATGAAACGGGCTGGCTAAAAACCAAGCGGATATTGGGCATTCGGATTTAGCCGCTAGCGCTTGAATGTGCCTTTGGGTAGTGCGACCAGTCGCGTACCGGAGGCAATATCCTGCCAGGTGCGAGACTGCTTGTCCCAGAGCATCCACAGCAGACCAAGACCGCCACATAGCCAGGCCGCCTGGGCGGCAACAAAGCGTATCAGCCCCTGCTTGCGGGTAATTGATTGTCCGTCAGGCTGCTCGACCCGAATCCGCCAGACCTGCATTCCTAGCGTTTGGCCCTTGAGTGTCCAGAAGCTCAGATAGAACAGCAGGCTAACGGCAAGCAGGATAAGTCTTAGCAGGTAATCGCCATCGAGCATTCCGCTTTCGCTTTGCTGTTGGACCTGTTCTGCGCCGCTGATCAAAACGCGTACACCCAGGTACGCAAAGGTGGCGACCATCCAGAGAGCAATGAGCAGAAACAGATCATAGCCAGCGGCGGCGAGCCGACGAATCAGGCTGGCCGGGGGGAAGTCGCCAACGGGTTGGAGTGGCTTGACCTGCATGAGTGCTCCAGAAAAGGGATGGTTAACGCCGGGTAAGGGGTGCGCTGGCAAAGTGTACGGCGGCCAGACCATGTTGCATCAGGGCGCGAATATTGGCGTGGTCCTGTCCTGCGGGTGTGGCCAGTACGGCCTGATAGTGCTCGGCAAAACACTGTAGTGTCTGTTCATCATTCAGTTGCTGATCCTGCGCCATGGCCAGCACCTTGCAAGAGCCCTGGTTCTGCTCGGAGCTGTTGCTCACCGGGCCGTTAGTAAAGGCGCTTGCCTGGCAGTAGTAATGCTCGGCGATAAAATCCAGGGTATCGGCAAAGCGATGTTCTGCGGTGCCCAACCGGGCGATCAACTGGTTGGCTGTCATGGTTTGCTCGCGGTGTTTTGAGCCTTGTCCAGCGCAGCCTGCTGTGCTGGACTGGCTTCTTTCTGGTAGCGCGCTTTCCACTCGGCATAGGGCATGCCGTAAATGGCTTCGCGCGCCTGCTCCAACGACAGTTCGATATCCATGTCATCGGCGGCGCTCTTGTACCATTTGGCCAGGCAGTTGCGGCAGAAGCCAGCCAAGGTCATCAGATCAATATTCTGCACATCCTTGCGGCTGCTCAGATGGCCGAGTAGCGTCCTGAAGGCGGCTGCCTCCAATTCAATGCGTTCTTGCTTGGTCATGTGTTCAGCTCCGCTTGATCGGGACATGTTGACGGGGATGATACTGGCCCCTCAGCACAGCGGCAATGGCTCGGTTATCTCAGTTATCGTGGCTAGCGCTCAGGGTGATGGAAACCGACTCGGCAAAGCGCAGGGCATGAGGTTTGTCCACCTCCACTTCCGCGTAGTGCACCTGGGGATGGGTCATGATCAGGTCCAGCACTTCCTGCGTCAGCCGTTCGAGTAGCGCAAAGCGGTGAACTTCAACATGACTGATAACGGCCTTGGTGATAGTGCGGTAGTTCAGTGCTTGCTCAATCTGGTTGCCGGAGACCGCATCAGCGGCCGGATACAGGATAGTCAAATTGATCTGCACATCTTGCTTGTTACGGATTTCGTCTTCGTTGATGCCGATATAGGTGCGCAGCATCAGATTTTTGACTCTGATGCGTGCCATGCCGGGTGCCAGACGAGGCATGTTAGCTCCCTCTCGTGATCAGTTGCAGAAACTCCTGACGGGTATTCACTGACTCGCGAAAGGCACCGAGCATCACCGAGCTGTGCATTGAGGAGTTCTGTTTTTCCACGCCGCGCATCATCATGCACATGTGTTTGGCTTCGATGACTACCGCAACGCCCTTGGCCTGGGTCACCGATTGCAGTGCATCGGCAATCTGCCGAGTCAGGTTTTCCTGGATCTGCAGGCGTCGCGCATACATGTCGACGATACGTGCCACTTTGGATAATCCGATCACCTTGCCGGTGGGGATGTAGGCGACGTGTGCTTTACCGATAAAGGGCAGCAGGTGATGTTCGCACAGTGAATACAGCTCGATATCCTTGACGATCACCATTTCATCGTTGGTGGAGTCGAACAATGCGCCATTGACGATCTCCTCTAGTGACTGGTCATAGCCGCGGCAGAGAAACTGCATCGCTTTCGCCGCGCGCAGCGGAGTGCCTTTCAAGCCCTCGCGCTGCGGGTCTTCACCTAGGCCGGAGAGGATGTTGTGGTAGTTCTGGGTTAGGTCTTCTAGGCTCATCTCTGGAGTCTCGTGGGGTGTCATTTCAGGTGTCTGCCGCCGTTTAGGGTCAGGCTGGTTCCGGTGATGTAGCAATTGTCCATCAGGTAACGTATTGACTGGTAGACCACATCCGGCCCTGGCTCTATACCCAATGCCGACTTATTCAGTGTGCGCTCACGGTAGGCCTGATCATCTTCGGGGTTGAACATGATCAGCGCCGGGGCGATCGAGTTGACCTTGACACTGGGTGCCAGCCGTTTGGCGAAGGACAGTGTCAGATTTTCCAGGCCTGCCTTGCTGGCAGAATAAGCCATGTGATGGGTGCTGCCTTGTTGGGCCGCGTAATCGGTTAGATGAATGATATCTGTTTGGCGGTCCGGATCCAGCAACTCCAGGCAGGCATTATTGATGAGCATGGGTGCCTGCATGTGCAGCATAAATAGGGTCTGGAACGCGTCGGCGCCAGCGTCGTCGTCGAGCCAGAGAGAAGCGTTGTGAATGATCGCGCGTAGTTTTGGGGCGCGGCTTCGCAATGTGTCGATAAACTGCTCGATTCCACTCATGGTGGAGAAATCAGCCAGTATCGCTTCAATTCCTTTCAGCGGCTCGGTCAGCCACTCCTGGCGCAAATGACGGCAGGTAATGATCACATGATAGCCATCTTCGGCCAGTCGCTTGGCGCAATGCAGGCCGATACGCTGACCTGCTCCCGTGATCAATATGCTTTGTTGGCCTGTCATGTCTGTCTCGTATTCTGGGTAGGACTTGGCAATCTCGGGCCGGGGGTACTGCGGCAACGGCGACGAATTGCCAAATCCTGCCTAAACTTATACCAATACTGTATTCTGTACAATTGTTTGAAAGTATTTAGCTACAATTGCTCGCTTTTAGGCGGTTTCATCACTCTTTATGAGTTGAAAAGGTGGCGTTGATCGACTTTTTTGTACAATAATTTTGGCTCCGGCCATTATCCGATAGAGGCACCGCTTCATGATGTTAGGCGCAGATCTCAAGCGAGCTAGCCAAGTGGTCCCGACACTGACACTGAATATTATCACGCATAGCGCTCTGGGACGGTACGCGGTGCAGATCCAGGCTGAAGGCCTGGGTCCTCAATTGCTGCTTGATGGGCGTGGGCGTCCCCGTTACTGGTCGGGGTTGGCGGAGGTGCGCGCAGCGTTGCGCGCATGGGGCTTTCGCGGAGTCTCTTTGACGGTTATCGTGCCACAAGATGAGATTATTGGGCGCCAGTAAGGCGCCTGGCGCTCACTCCAACCCGGATTTGCGCCGAGTCGTTCGCTGTTGGCATTGCCCGCTACTGCAAGCGTTGCCGGCTGGCATGGGTATTATCTTGGTCAGATGTGGCCTGATCATGCAAAATTGCCGGTAGCTCCATTGCCAGAATGGCCGCGCCCAGCGCCATGCCAGTGGTTTTACTAACCAGCCAAGGCCTACTGCACAGTAGCTCCAATAAGTTGCGTCTATTCCCGAGACGACCCGTCCGTTGTTGAAGCTGGCATGTAAACAGTTGAGCATTTGCTCCCGGGTCAAACCTGGCAGTGGCTTGGTCTCGATTGCGGAAATATCCAGAAGGTGCAACCTTCCTCGCTGGTTTCGCTTCAAAAACAATTGTATTTCGCGTAGACACAGAGGGCATTGCCCATCGTAATAGAGCGTTAGTGGCCAGCATGCAGTGGTAGGCAGGGTATTGGAGGTCATGGTGTCGGCCTGTTGGAGAGCCTGCGGTAGCAGGCAGCTTCTAAGTGATGTACAGGCTTTAGCTATTGCCTAACTTCTGTACAATGGGGATCAATTTAGCGGCCCTGTACAGCACTCCACAATCGTTAAAACACGGAACACTGACTTTCACTGTAAGTAGATATGACCACATGACTGAAAAGCCAGCTTCTCTAGCGCCGTCCCTGGATCTTAATAATGAGGATCTGTATCCGATTCGTGAAGTCTCCAGGCTCACCGGGGTAAACCCCGTGACCTTGAGAGCATGGGAACGGCGCTATGGCCTGCTGGTGCCGCATCGCACTCCAAGTGGGCACCGGCTTTATTCTATGGCAGATATAGAGCGAGTGCGCTCGGTCATGTCCTGGATCGAGCGTGGTGTTGCGGTCAGCAAGGTGGCATCCATTATCGACCGGCAAGTTAATCCCGCCACTGTGGCCGAGCCCGCTGCCGAAGTCGATACGGCTGCGGCCAATCTGGCTGCTGCCGATCTGCAGCAGTGGCGAGGTCGGTTGATTGAAGCGGTCAACGGCTTTGATCTGCGCGGTCTGGATTTGCTCTACGGTCAGGTGCAGGGCGACTATCCGCTGTCGGTGATGTTCGAGGGTGTGGTTATGCCGGTATGGCGACGCTTTCGCGATAGCAGTGAGGGCGCAGGGGTGTCAGGTCAGTGGGCGTTTTTGGATGCCTATCTGCGCGGACGTTTGTTTCAACGCTTGAGCTATCGCCGTTCGGGCTACCCCAGTGTCATGCTCGCAGGGCTGCCGGGGCCGCAGGCAGAGTTTGAAATGCTGGTGGCCGCGACGTTTATTGCTGCTGCGGACGTCGATGTGATCTACCTGCCAGCAATACCGTCGCTCTCCGAGCTGACAGATATGGCCCAGCGTTGTGGCTGTGATGTGCTCGCCCTGTATGGCGAGCGTGCGGTTGAAGATGATCTGCTCAGGCAACTATCGCGGATGGAGCAGGCGCTGGAGTGCCCGGTAGCGGTGGTCGGCGCCTTATGTGAAGTGCAGCCTACGGATCTGCTGCGTGCAGGTGCATTGCTCTTGGGTGAGCCATGTGAGGGGCTCACCGCCAAAATGCAATTGCTGCTAGCGGGGAGGTTGGATGCCTGAAAACTACATTAGGTACAGCCGTTGCGTTATACGTTATTACAAATAGCGACGATTAATCCTACATCCTTCTGTACAAAATGCGGATTCATGGATAACTTGTGTATAAGTTAAGTATGTCGACACCGGCGTCGATCACATGAGCTGCGCACCCCAGTAGCCGTCTTCCCCCTTTGTGGCTACTGGGGTTTTTTAACTGAGGTTTTTATTAAGCCCACGTGATTCGTTTACTTGTACAGCTCCCGCCATATTCTCCGATCACGGAATACCGTACTCATCCTTGTTGTTTCGCTAATTGCGCTCTTAGACGGCAGATCTCAGCTTCCAGTTCTTGCACCTTCTGCTGCGCCGCAACCTGCTCGGTGACATCTTTCTGAATGCCGATGTAATAGGTGAGTTGGTCTGCTTCATTGAATACAGGGGTGATGGACAGCTCGTTCCAGAACAAACTGCCGTCCTTGCGGTAGTTGCGAATCACCTGGCGGCAGGGGACTCCATCCTTGACTGCTTGGCGGATAACATCCAGACCGGGCTGATCGCGGTCATCCTTTTGTAGGAAACGGCAATCCTGATAGAGGATATCATCGGTTTTATAGCCGGTCAGCGTCTCGAATGCGTGGTTCACGTAGATAAGGATGTTGTCGTCGCCCTCTTGCTCGGCAACACAGATACCGTCGTTCGACGCGTTGACCACAAGCTGCAGTAGTTTGGCATTGATCATTGCAACAGTATTCCCCTGATATTTAGACTCATTCTATAGCAACCTCCTACGCTGTCTACCGCCCCCGAGACTAAAGACTGCGGCATAATAGGCTTCTTTTTGAGCGACACTCTGGAGTAGTTCATGCAAGTAGCGGTGCTCAGTGGTTCGGTGTTTGGCACAGCCGATATGGTGGCAGATGAGGCGGCCAGTGTGTGCGCAAAAGCTGGCCTGGATGTAATTCGAATCAAGCCGGCCACGGTGGACGCATTGCTGGCGGCCAAGCCGGATAGTCTATTAGTGTGCACGTCGACAACTGGTATGGGCGAGCTGCCTGACAGCTTCATGCCTTTCTATCTTGAGTTGCAGAGCCGCTTTCCGCTGCTGACCCTTGTGCCATTTGGGGTGATCGCTTTGGGTGATTCTGCTTACGGCGACACCTTTTGCCAGGGTGGCGAGCTGATGCGCGAGTTATTGCTTGAACTGCAGGCAGTGGAAGCCTTGCCGATGCTGCGCTTGGATGCCAGCGAAAGCGTCACGCCAGAATCCGATGCCCAGCCCTGGCTGGAGCAATGGGCCAGTCTCGTCGCCGGTTAATCTTAGGCTTTAGGGTCAGCCTTCCAGGCTGGTTTCCCCTGTGGCCAAACGGGTCAGTGACGCTTCATCGAGGATGACTATCTGCCCGTAGCGTATGTTTAGCCAACCAGCAGCTTCGAGTCGTTTAAGCAGTTTGTTGATGCTTTGCCGCGAGCTATTAAGCATCAGGCCGAGCGATTCCTGTGAGAGTTGCACAGAAGGGCGGCCGCCTTCGTCGTCCGTCTGGCCATAATTGTGCGCGTGCATCAACAAGCGTTTGGCCAGGCGTGACGGCAGCGGTAACAGCGCGCTGTCCTCAAGCATGGCGAAAGAAATACGGATGCGGCGGCATAACAGGCGCATGAACAGAGGATAGAGCTCCGGTCGGCGATCCAGCAGTTGCTGAAAGCCCTTGCGCGGGATCAGCAATAGCTCGGTAGATCCGCTGGCATGCGTATCGTGGGAGCGCGGTAGCCCATCGAACAGGGAGATCTCGCCAAACCAGCTACCTGGGCTCAGAACCGCCAGCACCGCCTCACGGCCGTCCGGGCCGATATTGCTGATACGTGCCGCGCCGGTGATGACACCATACAAGCCGTCGGGCTCGTCGTCCTTGGCGTACACGCACTCGCCGTCATCTAATTGGCGAATTTTTGCCAGCGCGAGCATTTCCTCCAGGCAGTATTCCGGAAGCTCATTGAACCAGCGATTGTTCTGCAGCAGTTTGGATAGTTTGCCGTTATCTACTGATGCGGCGACTGTAACCTGTTTGACAGTCCGCTTTGCTGTCACCGTCTAGACTCTCTTTTATATTGAACACCCCACAGTATGCCGCAACTAACCGGGGATGTGACAAGCCTGGGCGCCTGGAAAGGCTCTCATTTTTCATCTTAGACAAGAGGATTAAGCCGATGAACGCAATGCAGCCATTGCCAGTCGTTAACTTGCAAGACCAAGTGAGTGCCGAAGAGTGGCAAGTACGTGTTGATCTGGCCGCCTGTTATCGTTTGATTGCGATGTACGGTTGGGATGACGTGGTGTTCACCCACGTATCAGCCAAGATCCCAGGCACAGAGCACTTTCTGATCAACCCCTATGGGTTGATGTTCGAGGAGATGACCGCCTCTAACCTGGTCAAGATTGATCTGCACGGCAACAAGTTGACGGACACGCCCTACGATATCAATCCGGCCGGTTTTACCATTCATAGCGCGGTACATGAGGTGCGTCATGATGCCGGTTGTGTACTGCATACGCATACAGCAGCGGGTGTTGGCCTTTCCGCACAGAAGAATGGCATTCTGCCGATCTCCCAACAGTCTATTTTCGTATTAAGCAGCCTGTCCTATCACGATTACGAAGGTGTAGCGCTGAATGATGAAGAGAAGGTGCGGTTGCAGGCGGATCTGGGTAACACCAACAATATGGTCCTGCGCAATCACGGCTTGATGACCTGCGGCAAGTCAGTCGCAGAAGCCTTTCTGGCCATGTACACCCTGCAGCGCTGCTGTGAAATTCAGATCAGCGCCCAAGCGGGCAGTGGTGAATTGATTCCTATCCCGCAGCAGATCCTTGATGGCGCACGTGAGAGCATGCGCAAGGTCACCAAGGGCGCTGGTGCGAACCTGGCCTGGCCGGCGCTACTGCGCAAAGTGCAGCGGGTTAACCCCGGTTTCGATCAGTAAAAGCTGAGGCTTAGTTGCGCTCTTCGCGCAAGAACACCAGCTTGTCTTCTGATGAGCTGGCTGGGTCGAAGCGGTAGCCGTCCAGATCAAAATCCTTCAACTGCTCGGGATCGGTGATGCGGTCCTTGATCACGTACCGGGCCATAAGGCCGCGCGCTTTCTTGGCGTAGAAACTGATGATCTTGTATTGGCCGTTTTTCTGGTCTTTGAATACGGTATCGATCACCCGCGCCTTCAATGCCTTGGGTTTCACTGCGCCGAAGTACTCCTGAGAGGCCAGGTTCAACAATACGTCGTCCCCCTGCTTTTTCAGATCCTTGTTCAGCCAATCACTGATGTGTTCACCCCAGAAGCTGTAGAGATCCTTGCCGCGGGTATTAGCCAGTTTGGTGCCCATTTCCAATCGATAGGGCTGCATCAGATCCAGCGGGCGCAACAGGCCGTACAGGCCTGAAAGCATGCGCAGATGCTGCTGGGCAAAGGCAAAGTCATCTTCAGTAAAGTCTTCCGCGGCCAAGCCGGTATACACATCACCCTTGAAAGCGAGCACCGCCTGCTTGCTGTTGGTCTTGGTGAACTTGTCGCTCCAACTGCCATAGCGCGCTACGTTCAGGCTAGCCAGCTTGTCGGACAAGGACATCAGCTCGGCGATATCTTGTGGCGACTTCTCCTGGAGGATGTCGATCAGCTCGCGGCTGTGTTCGAGAAAACGCGGCTTGGTATGGGTGTTGGTAACCGGGGCTGTTTCGTAATCAAGGGTTTTGGCGGGCGAAATAACCAACAGCATAAAAAACCTCCGTATATGACTGGACGCTATTATGCCGGATTGGTCTGTGGCGTGCTCTGCATTGGGGTGATAGGTATAGCTAATAGTTCCAAGCTACAAGCGGGCCGAGAGCGGCAGAAGCTTCTGGTTGTCCTGAGGCAGTGATGCTTGACTCAGGACAACCAGAAAGCGCTCTGCATGCCGCTTCTAAAGGTGGGTTTCGGCGTACTCCGCCAATATTGAACGGGGCACGCCTTGCAGGTGGATATGCACGCCGTGGGGAAAGTCCTTAAAGCATTCGGTCAGGTAAGTCAGGCCTGAGCTGGTGGCATTCAGGTAAGGCGTGTCGATCTGCGCCAGGTTGCCCAGGCAGACTACTTTCGAGCCGCTACCCGCGCGGGTGATGATGGTCTTGATTTGGTGGGGTGTAAGGTTCTGGCTTTCGTCGATCAGGATAAAGCTCTGCTGAAAACTGCGCCCGCGAATGTAGTTGAGCGATTTGAACTGCAACGGAACGCGGTCGAGAATGTAATCCACGCTGCCGTGGGTACACTCGTCATCCATATGCAGGGCTTCGAGGTTGTCGGTGATCGCGCCCAGCCAGGGCTCCATTTTTTCCGCCTCAGTACCCGGCAGAAAGCCGATGTCTTCATCCAGGCCCTGGGTGCTGCGGGTGGCAATGATGCGTCGGTAGGTCTTGCTGACCATGGTCTGTTCGATGGCCGCAGCCAGGGCCAGAATGGTTTTGCCCGATCCGGCGGCGCCGGTCAGGTTGACCAGGTGAATATCTGGGTCGAGTAGCGCATACATGGCCAGCGACTGGAATACGTCCCTAGGCCGCAAGCCCCAGGCTTCCTGGTGCATCAGCGGTTCTTGATGCAGGTCACGCAGGCTCAGATGGTCGCCCTCAATCGATTTGACCCAGCCGATAAAGCCCTGGTCATCAATGATGAAATCATTGATATGCAAAGCTGGCAGGTTGTCGATCAGTTGCACGTCATGCACGGTCTTGCCCAGCCGCTGATGGGTTTCCACGCGTTTGACGCGATCCCAGAAAGAGCCTTCAACCTGATGGTATCCGCGGGCCAGCAATGAAATATCGTCGAGTAGCTGGTCGGTCTGGTAATCCTCTGCATCAATCCCGCAGGCCCGCGCTTTCAGGCGCATGTTGATGTCTTTGGACACCAGTGCTACGCGTGAATCGGGGTACTTGTGTTGCAGTTGGCAGAGCTGGTTGATGATCTTGTTGTCGTTCAGGTCGTTGGGCAGGCAGTGGGCGGGGATCGGCGTCTTGTCCATCAGAATCGCCAGGGTGCCATTCGGGCCTAGCTTGCCGCGTTGAATGGGAACGCCTTTTTCTACCTGATCAGGGGGCGCATCGGCGAGGGTTTTGTCAATCAGCCTGATCGCCTGCCGGCAATCGGCAGCTGTACTGGCTTTTCCGGATTTGAGTTTATCGAGTTCTTCCAGAACGGTCATCGGGATGATGACGTGGTGTTCTTCAAAGTTCAGCAGCGCGTTGGGATCGTGGATGAGGACGTTGGTATCGAGAACATAGAAAGTATGTCGTGTCGGTCCGCACGCTTCCATTTGCAGTTACCTCGCAAGTGCCGTTATACGAGACTGTATCAGGCGCTTGAGCTGCGTCTGGCAGTCCGGGCCGACTCGGAAGGCCTTCAGGTATCAGGGGATCACCTTGGGGTTTCGGTCGGTTGACCGATATATAGCGCAGTTCAAATGACCATCACAAGCGCAAAAAAGCCAAATTGAAAATAAAGTGTACAAGCGACGAACGGGCATGTTCAGGGGCCAAAAAACCACGTTATAGTCATTGGCCCGGTGAGATGAAACGCGCTGTTACCGCCGGTTTCCCCGTTGCCCATCACGCCCACTTGCGCGCTTCTTGTTGGCTGCTGCCGCTGCCGCCTGTTCGGCTTCGTTGGCATCGCTGGCGGCTTTTTCTTCGGCGCTCTGGTGGCGCTGGGGCAGAGCTTTAAGCAGATGCATCTCCGGAGGGATACACACTAGCTTGTTGCCCAGCAGCACTTCGATAGGGGGGATCTGGAAGGCGTCATCCTCGCAGGCAAAGCTGATCGAGGTGCCTTTTGCGCCGGCCCGGCCGGTGCGGCCGATGCGGTGTACGTAGTCTTCGGGGTCATCCGGCAAGGTGTAGTTGATCACGTGGCTGATGCCGTCGACGTGAATGCCGCGGCCGGCAACATCAGTGGCTACCAGCACCCGCAGGCTACCGTCCTTAAAGCTGTCCAATGTCTTCACCCGCTTGTTTTGCGGCACATCTCCGGACAACTGGGCGGCATTGATACCATCGCGTACCAGTCTCTCCTGAATGCGTCTTACCTGATCCTTGCGGTTGGCAAAGACCATCACCCGGGTCAGATCAAGCTGCGTAATCAGGTTATACAGCAGCTTGTACTTGTCGCTACCGGTAACGGCGTAAACCTGCTGGTCGACGTTTTCCGAGGCGGCGCGCTCGGGTTCGATTTCGACTATGGCCGGATCCTGGGTCCATTGCTGGGACAGGTTCATCACGTCGTCGCTGAAGGTCGCAGAAAACAGCAGGGTTTGGCGATCACCCTTGCGCGGCGTTTGGCGGATAATCTGGCGCACCTGGGGGATAAAGCCCATATCCAGCATGCGATCGGCCTCATCCAGAATCAGTACCTCGATCAAATCCAGATGCACTTCACCGCGGTTACAGAAATCCAGCAGCCGGCCCGGCGTCGCGACCAGGATGTCGCAGTGCTGTTTTTCCAGTTGTTTGATCTGCTTGTCGAAATCCATGCCGCCAACAAAGGCCATCACATTCAGTGGGCAATACTTGGTCAGGCCTACTGCATCATTGGCAATTTGCATTACCAGCTCGCGCGTGGGCGCAATAATCAGCGCGCGGGGTTCACCCATGAAGCGCTCATCCGGCGGCGGCGTTTCCAGTAGCTGGGTAATAGTGGAGATCAGAAACGCAGCCGTTTTGCCGGTACCGGTCTGGGCTCGGCCTATGGCGTCCTGACCCTTGAGCGTGCTGCCCAACACCTGTGCCTGAATCGGCGTACAGTAGCTGAAACACTGGTCCTGGATGGCACGCATCAGGCTGTCGGGCAGGTCGAAATCATGAAAGCGGGTTTTCCCCTCAGCTGGCTCGACAAGAAAGTCCCCGCGTGACCAGGGGGTTACTGGCGCGGCTGGCTTTACCACGGGCTTGTCTCTGCGTGGCCTCTGCTTGGGCGCGGGTCGGCTATTAGTAGCGGCGCTGTTTGCGGCGTCAGACGGGCTTCTTTTGGCCTCAGCGGCAGGGCTTTTGCGTGGGCTAGGCGTAGCTGACTGCGGCTGGGCTTGTGGCTTGTCTTGCGGCTTGAACAGACTTTTCAGTGCTTTGAGCACAGGCATCTCTCAGTGTGGGCAAATGGATAATCACCCAGCAGTGTACTGCAACGTTTTGTTTTCGCGAAGCCCTGACCGGTTAATTTTTGATCAATCCGCTCAGGGCGCTGGGGCTAGAGTCCCAGGCGTGCAACCAGCCATTGACGAATGTCGGCAATTTCTTCCGGGCAGACTTCATGACCCATGGGGTAGTCATGCCATTCCACCTGGTGACCTGCGGCTTGCAGCAGGTCATGGGCTTGGCGGCCCAGGTTGGTTTTCACCATCTCGTCGTGCTGGCCATGGGCGCAGAAGATCGCCAGCGGCCTCACGGATTCTCCCTCGACCAAGGTGTCCAGAGTGGGCCCATAAGTCGACAGCGCCATCACGCCACCCAAGGGCAGATGACTTTGCATAGCGGCGTGCAGTACCACCGCTCCTCCTTGGGAAAAACCGGCAAGAATGATGCGTTCTATCGGCACGCCTGCAGCGATTTGTTCATTGATCAAGCTGATAACCATGTCCGCTGAGGTCTGCATCTGTTCGTGGCTGATCGCACGCGCCGGTGCCATGCCAAGAATGTCATACCAGCTGGGCATCGGCAAACCGCCGTTGATGGTCACCGGGCGAGTTGGCGCCTGGGGGAAGATAAAGCGTACGGCGTGGTGTTGGGGCAATGCCAGGGCCTCGACGACCGGGACGAAATCAAAACGATCAGCCCCCAGACCGTGCAACCAGATCACGCAGGCGTCGGCAGGGGCAGTGGGGGAGATGATATAGGGGGCGGTCATAGCGCTGATTTACTCCTTGGATGGGGCTTCAAGCGGCAAGCTGTTCGTGCAAGTAAGGGCTGCTTCTTTCTGCCGATATGTCTTGGCAGTGAAGTGCGCCCTTAGGCGCGCGACATAAATTTGCCGGTTTCGGTATTGATGCGTAGCTTCTCGCCGGTTTCCAGGTATTCAGGGATCTGGATTTCCAGGCCGGTAGCGAAACGGGCGGTCTTGGTGCGGGCGCTGGCGGAGGAGCCTTTGATCGCTGGAGGGGTTTCTTCGATCGGCATTTCGACTACCGCAGGCAACTCCACGCCAACCAAGTTGCCTTCAACAATCAGGCCGTACAACCCAGTGATGCCGTCGTGCAGATAGGGAATCTGCTCTTCAAGCTGATCGGCGGTCAGTGTGTACTGGCTGAAATCCTCATTATCCATGAAGGTATAGCCGTCGGCGTCCAGATACAGGAGTTGCACCGCACGCTTCTGAAAGTCGATAGAGGCTAGCATGTCATCGCCAGTCAGGCTCTGATCGAGTTTCTGCTTGGTTTGCACATGATTGAAGCGGACTTTGTACAAGGTCGTGCCGCTGCGCGATGAAGGGCTTTTCACTTCGATGTGCGACACGATATACGGTTGGCTGTTGATCTGAACGATCTGGCCTTTTTTCAGTTCGGCGGCTCTGGGCATGGGACGGCTTACTCGGGTGGTCATTGAAGGCAGATATTGTGCGGCTATTCGTCAGGCCGCATCAAGCGCCGGAAGCTGAGCCCCGGCGCAGTGCCCTGGCCGCGTTAAAGTGAAGCAGGGCTGTCGGGTTTAGGGGAATCAGGCTCTGGCGGCGGTTCGTCGAGCATGTGGCTGGAAATCAGCTTCTCTACTCCTGAGCTGGTGCGCAGATTGACATCCAACTGACGGAAGGCGATCTCAATGTCGTTCTCGTCGAACAACCGGTCAACCTCCCGGTTGATTTCGTCGATAGCCATATTGCGGTCGATCAGTTCGCGTACATGAATGCGTAATTCGTGGTCGAGCGTGCTGTCACCGAAGTTGAGAAACAGCACCAGCGGCTCGGGGTCCTTCAAGACCCGCGGATTGCTGGTTGCCGCCTGCATCAACAGTTCCTTGGTTTTCGCCAGGTCGGAGCCATAGGCCACGCCAACCTTGATAATCACCCGGGTGATGGTGTCCGAGAGCGACCAGTTAATCAGGTGGTCGGTTACAAATGTCTTGTTCGGAACGATAATTTCCTTGCGGTCAAAATCGGTGATGGTGGTGGCGCGAATTCGGATCCGGTTGACTGTGCCGGACAGCTCGCCGATGGTCACCACGTCGCCAATACGGATCGGTTTTTCAAACAGGATGATCAGGCCAGACACGAAGTTGGCAAAGATTTCCTGCAGACCAAAGCCCAGGCCGACACTGAGCGCCGCCACCAGCCATTGCAGCTTGTCCCAACTGACCCCCAGCGCTGAAAGACCACTGATTATGCCGATACTGACAATGATGTAGCTCATCAGCGTGGTGATAGCGTAGCTGCTGCCCTGTTCCAGTCGCATACGCGACAGCACGAGAATTTCCAGCAGGCCGGGTAGGTTACGTGCCAGGGTCACCGTAAAGGCGACGATCAGCAATGCGCCCAATACATCACTGGCGGTCATCGCCGTGGTCGAAGGATTCTCCGGCGTGCCGCTGGCGTACTCCCACAGGGTGATCGACTCCAGATAGTAAGCCGCACTGATCAGATCCGACCAGACGAAATACACCAGCACACCAAACAGCATCAGAATGCCCAGTTTGGTCAGTCGCAGTGATTGTTGATTGATCTGCTGGATATTCATCTCCGGGATTTCGATCCCGGCTTCATTGTCATGGCCATCGCGGCTTTGTGCGGCCTCGCGCTTGGCCATCGCCCGCTGATAGGCCAGCTTGCGGCCGGCCACACTCAGATTGCGGACCACGGTGCCCTCTACCAACATCCACAATACAATCAGGTAAAGCGTGTCGATAAAACGGTCGGCTAGCTTTGTCGAGGTGTAGTGATAACCCCAGTAAGTCATGCCGGCGAGTGCCAGTGGTGTCAGAGTCAGTACCAGTAACGCGGTGAAATGCAGTACTCGAGAGTTGTAGAGCGGTTCGCTGCGCCACATCATGCGGCCCAGCAATACGCAGAGTAACAGCATGCCGGCCATCATCAGGAGTCGCCCGACCACATCGTTGGCCTGCTGTTCGGGTATTTCCGCATTCAGACTGATGATCAATACCACCGGCAGCATGATCCAGGCGAGATTGCGGGTCAATCGATGCAGGCGGTGCACAAGGTCGGCTTCCCAGCGGAAGTGCCGGACGGCGATACCCTTGGGATCCAATACCCGATACAGCAGATGCAGAATGAACCAGGCGATAGACAGTTTTAGTAGTGCGGCGCCGATGACCGGCACGCCTGTCTCCTCGCTGCGGCTCAGCAACAGGCCTAGCGCCGCCAAGACAACGGGTACAGGCAGCACGCTCAATGCGCTGAGCGCGATGGCCTTGGGCGTGTGGGACACGGTGTCACGTCGGAAATGGCCGACATCTTCATTCAGGGTGAACAGCCTCTGTTTGATTCTGTTGCGGTACCCGGTATGCACAGCCACCAGTGCTGCCAGCAACAGTAGCCAGGGCCACTTGTCCTTCAACGCGCTGAACGCGTGTTTAATATGGATGACCAGTTGCATTTCGTTGAACTGTTTTTTTGCCTGTTCACCGAAGGACATGACCCAGGCACGGTCTATCGGCCGGTTGCTGGCGACCCAGAACAATTGGTCATCAATAGTGCGTCTGAGGTCGCCACTCAGTTGCCGCAACTGACGCTGGTTGATCTGCAGGGTGATAGCCTGGCTAAGCAGGTTGTTGATGTTGCTGCTGAGTTGATCAACCAGATTGATTCGGCTATCGATCACCAACTGCATGTCGTCGCGCAGGTTTTCCCGCAGGTCCTCGGGAAGCCGCCCTAGTAGTTTGTTCAGATAGGCCTGGGGCCTGCCCAGTTCGTCACGCAGGCTGTTGAGTTCAAATTGGCGCAAACGCAAGTCAGCGATCTGATCGGCAACGCTATCATCCAGTCGGACATTGGGTAGCGCGCGCTTTTGCTGATGGAGTATTCGCGAAAGCAGTACGCTGCCTTCCAGCACATCGATCTGCTGTTCCAGCGCGCGGTCAATCTGGTTCATGCTTTCGATCTGTTGCAGTGTCTGGATATTCTGACGGGTCAACTCGCCGACGCGCGTGGTGGCAGCAAGCAGCTCTTCGCTGAGGCGTTGATTCAGGCCACCTTGTTCGCGCAGTAGTTCGTTTTCGGTGGTTTCCAGCGCCTCGGTAACCTCACTGACCGTCTGTTCGGACTGGCTGCGCCGCTTCTCGTTGATGACTTCCTGCAGAATACTGACTTCGTGCTCGATATTATCGATCTGTTGTTTGAGCAGGTCGCGTTTCTGGGTGGCCAGGTCTTGCAGCAGGCTGTTGGCGTTCAACTGCTGGCGCATGAAACGGTTGCTCAGTTGCAGGTTTTCCTGTTCGGCAGTCAGCCTGCGCAGGTTGGCCTGATTGATGCGGGTATCCGGTTGACGCTGCAATATACGTATCTGCTCGGCGATAGCCTGTTCGCGAGTCTGGTTTTCCGATACTTGCGCTTGGGTGCGTTCAGGACGCGTCTGCGCTGCAATCAAGTCACTGTTGACGCTGGTCAGGTCATTCTGCCAGGCGAACATCTGTCCGACCTTTTCGCCCAGCAGGTCCTCCAGGGATCCAAGATTCTGGCTGGCAAAACTGCGGCGTACGCTATCGGAGTCCTGCACCCGCAGGTTCTGTATCTGTTGCCGTGCGGCGCGTATTTTTTCCGGAGCCTGCTGCAGCTCCTGTTCAAGCTTGGTGGTGTCCCGAGCGAGCTTCTGGCTACGCTCCAGGAAGATCAGCGTGTTCTGGTAGGCTTCCTGGAATTCACGCTTTTCCGCATCTGACTGGTTGCCCTCGGCCAGGGTTTTGATCTCGGCCTGCAAGGCTTCGATCGCCTGCTCAATCTCCGACTGGGCGACGGCGTGGCTGGCGAAGGCCCATTGCCCCAGTAGCAGGACACAGCAAAGCAGTTTAAGAAAACGCGACATGAAAAAATTCCAGAATGATCCTGAGCAGAGGTTAGTCTTACCCGATGATATTGGGAAGCAGCTTTGACAGACCTTCAGGCAAACACCGTCAAACAAAGACCCTCAGGAAGACATAAGTTTAGGAAAGAATAGGTGCTGACAAAACAGCCGCGGGAATAATAACGGCGGCATAAAAAAGCCGTCGCAAAGGACGGCTTTTTGTGGCGTGCGGCAACGCAATGGCTACGTTCAGAACCAGTCGTTCTGCATCTCCAGGCAGGTGTTATCGCGATTTTCCAGAATGCTCAGCGCGTGGTGGCAGCCCGGTACTTCCCAGGTCAGGAAGAATCTTGCGGCCTGTAGCTTGCCGCGATAAAAAGCAGCATCGTTGGCCTTGCCTTCGGCCAGGCCGCGTTCTGCGCACACGGCCTGTTCCAGCCAGCGCCAACCGATGACCATATGGCCAAAGGCATTCAGATACAGCGCTGAATTGGCCAGCGCCTGATTGATCTTGCCTTGACCCATGTCGCCGAGCAGCGCCAGGGTAACCTTGCCGATGTGCGCAAGCAGTTGTTCCAACGGCTCGCGCAGTGGCGCCAGCGAGTCATACTCGCTGGCGCGAAGGCAAGTAGCCTGAACCAGGCTGGAAAGCTGCTTGAGCGCGGCGCCGTTGTTCATTGCTACCTTGCGTCCAAGCAGGTCCAGTGACTGGATACCGTGGGTGCCCTCATGAATCGGATTCAGGCGGTTGTCACGGTAGTACTGCTCAACTGGATACTCGCGGGTGTAACCAGCACCACCGAGAATCTGGATGGCGTGCTCGTTGGCCTTGAGGCAGAACTCCGACGGCCAGGACTTGACGATTGGCGTCAGCAGATCCAGTAGTTCCAGAGCGGTACGGCGCTCTTCCTCGGTTTCCAGGGTTTCGGTGTCATCGAACAGGCGGGCGGCATACAGACCCAGATCGAAGGCACCTTCTACATAGGCCTTCTGGGTCAGCAGCAGACGCTTGATATCAGTGTGCTCGACGATGGCCACCTGAGCAGAGCTTGGATCCTTGCCATCAGGCAGACGGCCTTGCGGGCGATCACGGGCGTAATTCAGCGAATACAGATAGCCGGCGTAGCCGAGCATGGTAGCACCCATGCCCACGCCGATACGCGCTTCGTTCATCATCTGGAACATATAGCTCAAACCCTGGTGCGGCTTGCCCACCAGGTAGCCTACGCACTCGCCCTTTTCACCGAAGTTCAGTGCGGTCGAGGTAGTGCCGCGCCAGCCCATCTTGTGGAACAGGCCAGCCAGGGCGACGTCATTGCGCGCACCGACGCTGCCGTCATCATTGACCAGGAACTTGGGCACGATAAACAGCGAGATACCTTTGACGCCGGGGGGCGCATCGGGCAGCTTGGCCAGGACCATATGCACGATATTGTCAGACAGCGGGTGATCGCCCCCGGAGATATAGATCTTGTTGCCTTTCAGGCGATAGGTGCCATCTTCAGCGGGCTCGGCCTTGGTGCGAATATCCGACAGCGACGAGCCGGCATGCGGCTCGGTCAGCGCCATGGTGCCAAAGAAACGGCCTTCGATCATCGGCTGCAGAAAGCGCTGCTGCTGCTCTTCGTTACCGAAGGCTTCGATCAGGTTAGCCGCGCCCATAGTCAACATTGCGTAGGAGGAGGTTGCCGCGTTGGCAGACTGGAAATGCGCAAAGCACGCCTGCGACAGCAGGTTGGGCATCTGCATGCCACCCTGCTCGAAGGTACGCGTAGCATTCAGAAAGCCGGCTTCGAGGAAGGCATCAACCGCCGGCTTGATTTCCGGAATCAGCTCGGCAGCACCGTCCACATACTTGGGCTCGTTCTCGTCGCTCTTGCGGTTATGGGGAGCGAAGTACTTCTCCGCGATGGTGCGTGCGGTACCGATGGCCGCGTCGAAGGTTTCGCGATTGTGATCGGCAAAGCGCGGGCGCTGGGTCAAGCCTTCGGCATCAAGCACTTCGTACAGTTCGAAGGCCAGGTTGCGGGAGTCGAGGAGTGTGTCGGTCATGCTCGTTGCCTCTGAAAAAAGTGCCTTGAAGTGTATTCAGTCACAAGGTGACTGGGAACGGCCATTGATGTCCCTTATACGCGCCGATCAAAACATCATCGATCAGAACAACCTGAGCAGCGGCTCGTCGAGCGCGGCGCGCTGCTCGCGCAGAGTCAGTACCTGATCGGCCCAATAGCGTTCGCTGGCAAACCACGGAAAGTGTCGTGGGAAAGCCGGATCGTCCCAGCGCCGGGCCAGCCAGGCGCTGTAATGAACCAGGCGCAGGGTACGCAATGACTCGATCAGCGCCAGTTGCCGCGGATCGAAATCATAAAACTCGTTATAGCCTTCGACCAGCTCGGCCAATTGCCCCTGGCGTTGATTGTGATCGCCGGACAGCATCATCCACAAATCCTGAATGGCTGGGCCCTGGCGGCAATCGTCCATATCTACCATGTACAGGCTCTCGTCGCGCCAGAGCAGATTGCCCACATGCAAATCGCCATGTAGCCGAATCGTGGAATAAGGATTGGCCTGCATGCGTTGATCAATGACCTGCATCAGATCATCGGCCACCGAAAAATATGCCGGGCGCAGGTTTTCGGGCACGATGCCCGATTCGCGCAGCCAGGCCAGGCTGTCATGCCCAAAATTCTGTACCGTTAGTGTCGGCCGGTGCTTGAATGGCTTCATGGCGCCCACCGCGTGCAGGCGGCCGAGTAAACGGCCGAGCATCAGCAGGTGGTCAGGGTTATCCAGCTCAGGCGCGCGACCGCCAAAACGTTTGAACAGGCTGAAGCGAAAGCCGGCGAACTCGAACAAGGTACGGCCGTCGATCTGCATCGGCGGGATGACCGGAATATCCCGGTCGGCCAGTTCCAGTGAATACTCATGCTCCTCAAGAATGGCTTCGTCGCTCCAGCGCTCCGGGCGATAGAACTTGGCAATCAGCGGCTGTGCACCTTCGATGCCGATCTGGAATACACGATTCTCGTAACTGTTCAGCGTCAGGGTGCGGGCGTCACTGAGAAACCCCAGCGACTCCACCGCGTCCAGCACGGTGTCGGGAGTAAGCAGGGCAAAAGGATGTTGCGAGTCCATGGTAGCTCCGCCAGACCGAATTAGGCTGCTATGGTGTCACATCCCGGCACACTCGGGTAATGGCGCAGTGTAACTGTCTGTTGTATCGGTCGTTTTATACGCTCACAGCATCAAGGCGTTCTGGCCACGCACCAGATACTGACGCTCTGCGCGCCTGCTTTTAACAGCGTATAGCTGGCCTCGTCGGCGGTGGCCCCGGTAGTCAGTACATCATCGATCAGTGCCAGATGCAGGCCCGTGACTTTTTCTGGTGCAGAACACTCAAATGCACCTCTGAGGTTGTGTTTCCGCTGTTGCGCAGTCAGTCCTTGTTGGGTATGGGTAGCTTGTACTCTCTTCAGCGTAGCGCTAAGCATTGGGCAGCCCAACGTTCGGGCCATAGGCCGGGCCAGCTCCAGCGCTTGATTAAAACCACGTTGCGCCTGGCGCTTGCGATGCAAGGGCATGGGTATAAGGGCGTCAGGTAAAGCGTGCTGCTGTTCCTGATAGGCAAAACTGACGTAATCGGCTAATAGATGAGCGAGAAGGCGGCCGTAGATCAATTGCTTGTGATATTTGAAAGCAGGCACCAGGCTATCCAGCGGGAAACGGTACAGAAACGGGCAAATGACTTGAGAGTAGGCGGGGGGATGCTGCTGACATTGGCCGCACAGTTGCCCGGCAAACGGTAGTGGCAACGCACACTGCCGGCAGCGGCTACCGAGCCAGGGCAAATCCCGTCGGCAGGGCTCGCAGAGTCCGTGCTGTACAGACGCGTCAGTGCTCAAGCATAGCAGGCAGCGGCCTGGTTGCTTGTTATTCAGCCAGTTGTAAACCTTGGTGATGTGCAATGGTTGACAGCCTCCCTGCCATCGCTATCATGCGTGCATAGCTCAAATATAGATGGTTGTTCATCCCCATTCAGGATTCTATTCATGACAGTTTCATCCTTGACCGCTTCAGTCACCCGTCATAACTGGAAACCAGCCGAAGTGCTGGCGCTGTTTCGTCAGCCCTTCAATGATCTGATGTTCCAGGCGCAAACCGTACACCGCCAGCACTTCGATGCCAACCGGGTGCAAGTGTCTACTCTATTGTCGATCAAGACCGGCGCCTGCCCGGAAGACTGCAAGTACTGCCCGCAGTCAGGTCATTACAACACCGGGCTGGACAAGGAAAAGCTGCTGGAAGTCCAGAAGGTGCTGGATGAAGCTGTTGCCGCCAAGAAGATTGGCGCAACCCGCTTCTGCATGGGCGCAGCCTGGAAGCATCCGTCTGACAAGGATATGCCCTACGTACTGGAGATGGTCAAGGGGGTACGCAAGCTGGGCCTTGAGACCTGCATGACCCTGGGCAAGCTGACCAAGGAACAGACGCGCGAGCTCGCCGAAGCTGGGTTGGATTACTACAACCACAACCTGGACACTTCACCTGAATTCTACGGCAAGATCATTACCACCCGGACCTTCGGTGACCGTCTGGAAACCCTGTCTTACGTTCGCGACGCCGGCATGAAGATTTGTTCCGGTGGCATTCTCGGCATGGGTGAGTCTTTGGAAGATCGCGCCGGCCTGTTGATCCAACTGGCGAATTTGCCCGAGCACCCGGAAAGCGTGCCGATCAACATGCTGGTCAAGGTCAAGGGCACGCCGCTGGAAAATGAAGCCGATGTGGATCCCTTCGATTTCATCCGTACTCTGGCCGTGGCTCGCATCATGATGCCGAAGTCTCACGTGCGTTTGTCCGCTGGCCGTGAACAGATGAACGAGCAGACCCAGGCGCTGGCGTTCTTCGCCGGGGCCAACTCGATCTTCTACGGCGACCGTCTGCTGACCACGTCCAACCCGCAGGCCGAGAAAGATATGCGTCTGTTCGATCGTCTGGGCATCAAGCCTGAAGAGCGCGAAGAGCACGACGACGAGGTTCACCAGGCGGCCATCGAGCAGGCGTTGGTGGAACAGCGCGACAGTGAACTCTTTGTTAATGCGGCGGGCTGAGTAACAGCAGCGGCAAGCTTTCAGCGACAAGCGGCAAGCTGAGGGTGCAGTCAGCATCCTCGGTCTGTCATCTATTCAATCGGTAATATGCACGGCTGCTTGCTGCTTGAGGCTGGCCGCTCGCAACTCGCCGCCTGCAGCTGCGTGAGCCCTATGTCCTTCAATTTATCGTCCCGTCTCGCTGAGCGCCGTGCGGCGCATCTGTACCGCCAACGGCCGCTGCTTGAGTCACCGCAAGGTGTGCGCGTAGTGGTCGACGGTCAGCCATTGCTGGCGTTTTGCAATAACGATTATCTGGGCCTGGCCAGTCATCCTGCGGTGATTGAGGCGTTTGTCCAGGGCGCGCGGCGCTGGGGCGTGGGTGGTGGCGCTTCGCATCTGGTGGTGGGGCATAGTCAGCCGCACCATGAGCTGGAAGAGGCATTGGCCGAGTTTACCGGGCGGCCGCGGGCGCTACTGATGTCCAATGGCTATATGGCCAATCTAGGTGCGGTCACTGCGCTGGCAGGGCAGGGCGACACGGTGCTGGAAGACCGACTCAATCATGCCTCTTTGCTGGACGCCGGCCTGCTTAGCGGCGCGCGCTTTTCCCGTTTTCTGCATAACGACATTCCTAGTCTTGAAGGTCGGCTCGACAAGGCACAGGGCAACACGCTGGTGGTCACGGACGGCGTATTCAGCATGGATGGGGATCTGGCTGATTTGCCTGGCATCTGTGCTAGCGCCAATAAGCGTGGAGCCTGGGTGATGGTCGATGACGCACATGGCTTTGGTTGTCTGGGCAACAATGGCGGCGGGATCGTTGAACATTTCGGCCTCAGCCTGCAGCAGGTGCCCGTGCTGATCGGCACCTTGGGTAAGGCGTTCGGCACCGCAGGCGCCTTTGTCGCGGGTAGCGAAGAGTTGATCGAGACCCTTATCCAGTTCGCGCGGCCGTATATCTACACCACCAGCCAGCCTCCGGCAGTTGCCTGCGCCACCCTGCGCAGCCTGCAATTGCTGCAGGGTGAGCATTGGCGCCGGGAGCGCCTGGCGCAGCTGATTGCGCAGTTCCGCATTGGTGTGACCGATATCGGCCTGCAACTGATGAACAGCCCCACACCGATCCAACCTATTCTGGTGGGTAGCAGCGAACGTGCGTTGGCGCTGTCCGCTGCATTGCGCCAGCAGGGGATTCTGGTCACCGCCATTCGCCCGCCGACAGTACCGAGCGGCACCGCGCGCCTGCGGGTAACGCTCAGCGCCGCGCATAGCGAAGATGACGTCAACCAGTTGCTGGACGCCTTGAAACGCGCCGTGGCGCAATTACCTGAGGCTCAAGATGCTTAACATTACCCTTTTACCTGGCTGGGCTCTTGCCCCCACGGCGATGCAGCCTCTGGCCAAGGCGCTGGGCCAGAGGCTGCCTGAGTGGTGCATCCAGACTCCGGCTTTGCCAGCGCTGCAACTTTCTACGCTGGAAAGTGATCTGGCTATACTGGCCGAGCAACTGCCGCCGGGCGTACTGGTGGGCTGGTCACTGGGCGGTATGCTCGCGGTGCAACTGCAGCGGCGTTTTCCGCAGCGTTTCAGCCACGTGGTGACCATCGCCAGCAATGCCTGCTTTGTGATGCGCAAGGACTGGGCCGCAGCCATGCCAGCCGAGACTTTCAAGGCATTCTTGAACGATTTCCGCGCCGCGCCAGAGAAAACCCTCAAGCGCTTCGCCCTACTGGTTGCCCAGGGCAGTGAACAACCGCGAACCCTGGCACAAACACTGGAATGGGACAGCGCCGCAGCGGATCAGCGTCTGCATGCGCTGGCTTTGCTCGGTGTGCTGGACAGCCGAGCAGCGTTGAAGGCTTCGACCGCAGCCAGCCTGCACTGTTTTGGCGGGCGCGATGCGTTGGTGCCGGTGGCGGCTGCTCACGCGCTTGCACAAATGCAGCCTCGTCTGCAGGTCGCAATTCACGATCAGGCCGGCCATGCGCTGCCTTTGGAGCAATCTGAGTGGCTGGCCGAGCGTATTGCCGGGTTTCTGGGTCAGCGAGATGACTGAGGTGGCCATCGACAAACGTCGGGTGGCTGAATCCTTCAGCCGCGCCGCGAGCTCCTATGATCAGGCGGCGGAATTTCAGCGCCAAGTAGGCACCAACTTGCTGGCGCGTTTGCCGGAGCGCTTCGCGCCACGGGCGATTATCGATCTGGGCTGTGGCACTGGCTATTTCACCCGTGCCTTGACACGGCGCTACCAGCAACCTGTCATCGGGCTGGATCTGGCTGAAGGCATGCTGCGCTTTGCCAGTGCACAATCTGCTATTGCTCCGTCCGGTTATGCTAGCTCCTGGGTTGTAGCCGATGCGGAAGCCCTGCCGCTCAAACCCGAGTCACTGGATCTGATCTTTTCCAGTCTGGCGCTGCAATGGTGTCCGGATCTGGGGCGGGCTTTAGCTCAGGCTGCGCAAGCACTGCGCCCTGGCGGCTGCCTGGCGTTGTCTACACTGGTCAAAGGCACGCTGACGGAGCTGCAGCAGGCCTGGCAGACGGTTGATGGTTTTGTGCACGTCAACCGCTTTATGGCTGTGGAAGACCTGCAGCAATTACTGGCGACGGCCGGCTTTGGTCGTTGGCACTGTGAACTAGAAGCACATGTATTGCATTACGCGCAGCTCAGCGGGCTTACCCAGGAGTTGAAAGCGCTAGGTGCGCATAACCTCAATCCGGGGCGTCCGGGAGGCCTGACCGGACGTACCCGCTTGCGCGCGCTGACCCAGGCCTATGAAGCTTTCCGTCAGCCCTCCGGCTTGCCGGCTACCTACCAGGTGGCCCAGATTCTAATGTTCAAGGAGGAGTCCTAACATGGCTCAACGTTTCTTCATTACGGGCACCGACACCGAAATAGGTAAAACTACAATTGCCTGTGGCCTGCTGTTTGCGGCCAAACAGGCGGGCCTGACCACCGCTGCTGCCAAGCCGGTTGCGGCCGGGTGTGATGACGCGGGGGAGGGTCTACGCAATGAAGATGCGCTGGCGCTGCAGGCTCAGTGCCAGCCGGCATTGGCTTACGAGCTGATCAATCCGATCGCACTGAGATCCGCCATAGCTCCGCACATTGCTGCCCTTGAAGAGGGCGTGCCCTTGACTGTGGAGCTACTGGCTGGTGGTTGCCTTCAGGTATTTGATCGTAATGCTGAGCTGACCCTGGTCGAGGGGGCAGGTGGCTGGCGCGTACCCCTGAATGATGAACAGACCCTGGCAGACCTCGCCAAGGATTTGAATATCCCGGTGGTGATGGTGGTAGGCATGAAGCTCGGTTGTATCAACCATGCGATATTGACCGCCGAGGCGATCGCCGCCGATGGGTTGACGCTGGCGGGCTGGGTAGCCAACCAGGTCGATCCGCATATGAGCCGTCCGTCGGAAAACCTGGCGACCTTGCGCCTGCAGCTCAAGGCGCCGTGCCTGGGTTTTGTGCCCTGGATGGAGGAGCCGTCGGCCGCTGCTGTTGCCGCCTACCTGGATCTGGCGCCACTGGTCTGAACCAGGCCGTTCGAACTGACCGGTGGCGGTACTTGCTGTAGTGGCTTTGTGCTTTAATAGAGTTAACCGTATTCATTGAGGGTAATCCCCATGGCTTCACTCGACCTGATGTCAGCCGGACTGAATAGTGTTCGCCAGGGACAGTACCGCGCCAATACCGCCGCTGCTGAGATCGCTCGTATGGGCGTCCAGCCGGACCCCGCTGCTTCCCAGGCTATTCCGCTACAACCTGCCAATGGGCAGCCTGCAGCAACTACTGCAGTGGATAGCAATCGGCCGGTGAATCTGGTGGCAAGCCTGGTCGAGTTGCAATTGTCCCAGCGTGAAGTAGAAGCGGGTGCCTCCATGATTGATACAGCAGATGAAGTGCTCGGCACGCTGCTGGACGTTACTGCCTGATCTGCAAGGCCCCCTCGGGTGAATAACCTTGGTGTTTCTTCTGTATTCTCAGGCATTGCTGCCGCCTACCCGCGTGTGGCTGGCGCCGCGGCTGCTGCCTCTGCTAGCGGTCCTGCGGCCACTGCTGCCACAGCAACGAGCCCGATAGCACAGGAGGTTGTGCCGGGCGCTGGGCAGAGCGGGGCACTGCCAACCAATGCCGCCAGTCCTTCTGATGAATCCGCTGCCGACAGCCAAGCTGAGCAGCAAGCCCAGATACAGCGTCAGCTCAGCCAGGTCGAAGCGGAACTGTTGCGCGTCAGACAAACAGAGATACGTGAGCTGGCCAGCCGTGACCGGGAAGTGCGTACTCATGAGCAGGCGCACAAGGCGGTGGGCGGTCAATATGCCGGTGCCGTCAGTTACAGCTATGAGCGCGGACCGGATGGGCGCTTATATGCAGTGGGTGGTTCGGTAGCCATTGATACGGCTCCCGTACCCGGCGACCCGGCAGCCACGCTGCAAAAGTTGCAGCAGGTTCAGCGCGCCGCACTGGCCCCTGCGCAACCCTCCGCGCAGGATATTGCCGTAGCGGCACAGGCGGCGCAGGCCATGGCTCAAGCGCGCGCCGAGCTGGCGACCGAAACGGTGGATGCCTCCACCGGCGAAGATGATGCAGCGACGGTTATTCGCGATCGGACAGCAGCCACTGCAGATGCCGACAAGAGCCTCGCGGTCTATCGGCAGGTAAGTGCTGCAGACAGCCCCGCTGGCGGCTCCGCCAGCCCGTCAGTGCAAACTTGGGCCTGAGCTGTCCCGGGCTGTTGTTTATCCCACATGTATTGCTTCCTGCCGCCGTTGATCCTTTCCTCTCTGGTCCTTCCCAGTTACAAATTTTTTCTGACCCTCCGGCACACAAAGAGTTGACATCATTTGCGCGTAAACGTATGTTTCAAACGTCTGTTTGAATCAGCTGCTGATGTAGTCTTAGATGAACTGCCGAATGTAGCGCCCAACCGCAGCCTCGATGCTGCTCTTGAATCCCGTTATAACCGTTGAGGTCAAGTACCATGCCCGATTACAAGGCTCCCCTGCGTGACATCCGCTTCGTCCGTGACGAACTGCTGGGTTATGAAGAACACTACAAGAGCCTGCCAGGCTGTGAAGATGCCACGCCGGATATGGTCAACGCCATTCTGGAAGAGGGCGCCAAATTCTGTGAAAACGTCATTGGGCCGCTCAATCGCGTAGGCGACACTGAAGGTTGTACCTGGAGCGCTGAAGGCGTCAAGACGCCCACCGGTTTCAAGGAAGCTTATCAGCAATACGTTGAAGGCGGCTGGCCGAGCCTGGCGCATGATGTCGATCACGGCGGTCAAGGTTTGCCTGAGTCTCTAGGTCTGGCGATCAGTGAAATGATCGGTCAGGCCAACTGGTCCTGGGGCATGTACCCCGGTCTGTCCCATGGTTGCATGAACACCATCTCCACCCATGGCACTGACGATCAAAAGCACACTTACCTGACCAAGCTGGTATCGGGTCAGTGGACCGGCACCATGTGCCTGACCGAGTCGCATTGCGGTACTGATCTGGGCATGCTGCGCACCAAGGCCGAGCCACAGGCCGATGGCAGCTACAAACTGAGCGGCACCAAGATCTTCATCTCCTCGGGTGAGCACGATATGGCCGAGAACATCGTCCACATCGTACTGGCGCGTCTGCCCGATGCACCGGCGGGTACCAAGGGTATCTCCTTATTTATCGTGCCGAAGTTCCTGCCGGATGCTAATGGCGAGAACGGTGAGCGTAACGGCGTGAATTGCGGCTCGTTGGAACACAAGATGGGTATTCACGGCAACGCCACCTGCGTAATGAACTTCGACGGCGCCACCGGCTTCCTGATCGGGCCGCCGAACAAGGGCCTGAACGCGATGTTCACCTTTATGAATACCGCCCGCCTGGGCACCGCACTGCAGGGGCTGGCGCATGCCGAGATGGGCTTCCAGGGCGGCATCCAGTATGCCCGTGATCGTTTGCAGATGCGCTCGCTGACCGGTCCCAAGGCGCCGGAAAAGGCTGCTGATCCGATCATCGTGCACCCTGATGTGCGCCGCATGCTGCTGACCATGAAAGCCTTTGCTGAAGGCAACCGGGCGATGGTGTATTTCACGGCCAAGCAGGTCGACATCGTCAAGAACAGCCAAGATGAAGAGCAGAAGAAACAGGCCGATGCGCTGCTGGCCTTCCTGACGCCAATCGCCAAGGCCTTCATGACCGAAGTCGGCTTCGAAGCCGCCAATCATGGCGTGCAAATCTACGGCGGCCATGGCTTTATCGCCGAATGGGGCATGGAGCAGAACGTCCGTGACGCACGTATCTCCATGCTCTATGAAGGCACCACCGGTATCCAGGCGCTGGATTTGCTGGGTCGCAAAGTGCTGATGACTCAAGGCGAGGCGCTGAAGTGCTTCACCAAGATCGTGCACAAGTTCTGCCAGAATCAGGAAGGCAACGACGCCATCAAGGAATTCGTCACGCCGCTGAATCAGTTGAACAAAGAGTGGGGCGAGCTGACCATGAAGGTCGGTATGGCTGCCATGAAAGACCGCGAAATGGTCGGTGCTGCGTCCGTGGACTACTGCATGTACTCCGGTTACGCCTGCCTGGCCTATTTCTGGGCTGACATCGCTCGCGTAGCGGCCGAGAAGCTGGCGGAAGGTACCTCTGACGAGGCTTTCTACCAGGCCAAGCTGCAGACCGCGCGCTTCTACTTCCAGCGCATCCTGCCGCGCACTCGCATGCACGTTGATGCGATGCTGTCAGGCGCCGACAACCTGATGGACATGCCGGAAGAGAACTTCGCTCTGGGCTACTGATCGCTTCGGTTGTTGTACTGATCAAGGCCGCTCCCATAAGGGGCGGCCTTTTTTATTGAGTGAATTTCAACTGTTTGCGCTATTAGCGGGCCAAACGCATTCCGCTGAACTGCCAGCGGGCCTGGGCGGGAAAGAAATTGCGATAACTATGCCGCGCATGCCCCGGCGGTGTGGCTAGCGAGCTGCCGCGCAGGACCATCTGACTTAGCATAAACTTGCCGTTGTATTCGCCCACCGCACCAGCCGCCGGTTGATAGCCGGGGTAGGCGAGGTAGGCGCTGTTGGTCCATTGCCAGACTTCAGCATGCAGCCCCGGCAGGGTGTCCGATTGCGCGGCCAGCTCCCACTCAGCTTCAGTGGGCAGGCGTGCTCCAGCCCAGCGTGCATAAGCATCTGCTTCGTAGAAACTGATATGGCAGACCGGTGCCTGATGGTCTAGCGGCACTCTTCCATGCAGAGTAAACACACTCCAGCCTTGTGCATCGTGCTGCCAGTAAAGCGGCGCCTGCCAGCCATGCACGCGGATATGGTCCCAGGCCTCGGCCAGCCACAGCTCCGGCCGACGATAGCCACCATCGAGCATGAACGCCAGATATTCACCATTGCTGACATTGCGCGTGGCCAGCTCGAAGGGTTCCAGCCAGACCCGGTGACTGGGCCGCTCATTATCAAAGCTGAAGCTCGAGCCCTTATGACCTATCTCGATCAAACCGCCCGAATAGGTCTGAAAAGCCGGTCCGTGGTCATCGCCTGCCCGCGGCGACTGGTCAGCAGACTGATCCCGCCAGGCGGGCGCTAGGGGGTTGCAACTGAAATGATGTTTGACGTCAGTGAGTATCAGTTCCTGATGTTGCTGCTCATGCTGGAGGCCCAGTTCAATCAGATCGAACTCGCTGTCGCCGAGGTTGGGTTCAGCAAGCAGGGCCAGCATATGTTGGTCCACATGCTGACGGTACTGGAGAACCCGCTCTAATCCAGGGCGTGAAAGCAGGCCGCGCTCGGCACGCAAGTGACGCTCACCAACGCCAATGTAGTAGGAGTTGAATAGCACCTTGAAGGCTGGATCGAAGGGCGGCGGCGGGCGGTTGGATTCCGCCAGCAAAAAGGTCTCGAAGAACCAACTGGTGTGCGCCAGATGCCATTTTATTGGACTGGCGTCGGGCATGGACTGCAACTGGCAGTCTTCAGCGCTCAAGCCGTCCACCAGGGCCATGCTGTGGGCCCGTACCGCGTTGAATCGGGCTGCTAGGGTGGCCCCGCGGGGGAATGGTTGATGCAGGCTCATGCTTCAGCCAGAAAGACGCCGAACCAGTGCTGCGCATCGGTCCAGTAGTGGTGCCGGCTAAAGCCTGCTTCGGCTAACATGGCGGCGAAATCCGCGGGGGTGTATTTGTATGAATACTCGGTCAAGATGCTTTCCCCCTGATCAAAATGCCTCACGCTGCCTGCACCCAGGCTGACGTCGTGGTGCTTTTGCGATACCAGGCGCATTTCGATACGGCTGTCGAACTCATTGAAAACCGCATCGTGCCTGAAGTTTTCGAGCAGGAAATCGGCATGCAGTTCCCGGTTGACGACTTTAAGTACATTCAGATTGAAGGCCGCCGTCACGCCCTCGCGGTCGTCATAGGCTGCTTCAAGTACGTCTCGGGACTTAATCAGATCAACCCCGATCAGTAGTTTGCCATGCTCGCCACAGTGCTCGCGGATGCGTCGCAGCAACTGCAGCGCTTCCGCCCTGGCGAAGTTACCTATCGAGGAGCCGGGGTAGAAAAAAACCGGAGGTGACAGCGGTTGTTCAGACAGTAGATCGCGCAATTCCAGCGCCTGGGTAAAGTCGCTGACCACGCCAATACATTCAACGCCAGGGTGGCTGATGGCTATCTTGGCCAGTGAGTGCTGGAGAAAATCGGCGGCAATATCGACGCCGACCAGCCGCGAGGGCTGCACCTTGTCCAGCCATTTTCTGGACTTGGAGCAGTCGCCGCAGCCCAGATCGATCCATTGCGCGCAGCCAGGCAAGACTGCGGCTATTTCAGCGCCACAGTGGCTGAGAATCGTGGCTTCGGTACGCGTCGGATAATATTCGTCGAGTTCACAGATATGGGTGAAGAGTTCGCAGCCAACATCATCGTAGAAGTATTTTGAATCGATACGTGCGGCAGGGTGTAGAAGGTGTTGGCGGAGGAGGTGATGCTCCCTAGTGTGATCTTCCACCAGGGTATTTTCCAGACGTGGCACGGCGAGGGCTGGGGTCACGGTCAGATCCTGTGCGTTGTGGGCTCAGAATCTGAAAGCTAGCAGTATGTTCGGGCTTTCGCCAATCGGTCGGACGACAGGTCGTACAGTGGGCTTTGCGCAGAAACGGTCCGGGTACTGCTATTACAGGTCGGTTTCCACGGTCTCGCGAATCAACTTGAACAGCTTGCGCGCGGCGGCGGGTGGTTTGTTTTCTGCGGCTTCCTTGCTGGCCTGACGTACCAGTTGACGCAGCGTCTGGCGTTCGGTTTGCGGGTAGGCGCTCATAAAAGCTTCTTGTTCTTCGGCACTGCCGGTCAGTAGCCGGTCACGCCAGCGCTCCATCTGGTGAAAGTGCTGGGCGTGAGCTTGAGTGCTGCTGTCCAGACGATCGATATGGGCGCGGATGGCGTCTATGTCCTGATCTTTCATCAACTTGCCGACAAAGCTCATATGGCGCTTGAGCGCACCACGGGCGGTGTGCTTGGGAGCTTCCTCGAGAGCAACACGCAACTCTTCGGTTAGCTCGAGCTTCTGCAATTGGGCCGGTTTGAGCTCGAGCAGGCGGCGGCCAAGATCACGCATCTCCTGAAGCTCACGCTTGACCTGAGTTTTGCTGATGCCTTCTTCGTACTGTTCGTCGTCGTAAAACTCTGTCATGGTCACCTCGTTGCGGCCCGGCTGCGGGTACGTTTAATGCACTATGATACCCGTTCACAGCAGCGCTGTCCGGGGTACAATGCCCGCCCGAGAGGAGATTACATGAGCCAGATCCAACCCGCCCAACACGAAGACCCCGAAGCCCTGCGCGCCGAACTGGAGCAACGGGTCGCCTTTATTCTGGACGAATCGCGCCGTTTAGGCGCGACCGCCTGTGAGGTGGGTGTCAGCCAGAATACCGGCTTGTCGGTAGGGGTGCGCCAGGGTGAGGTTGAAACGGTCGAGTTCAATCGTGACCAGGGTTTCGCGATCACGCTGTACGCAGGGCAGCGCAAGGGCTCGGCAAGCACCTCGGACACTTCCGATGAGGCCATTCGTTCGGCTATCGAAGCGGCAATGGGTATCGCCCGGCACGCCTCCGAAGACAGCTTTGCTGGATTGGCGGCGGCGGAATTAATGGCCACCGAGTTACCGAATCTGGATTTGTATCACCCCTGGGCGCTGACGGCCGAGCAAGCGATTGAGCGCGCTTTGACTTGCGAAGCGACGGCACTGCAAATGGACCCGCGGTTAACCAGTGACAGCGCTAATGTCAGCAGTCAGCAGGGTTGCCGGGTGTATGGCAACAGTAACGGTTTTATCGGCAGTGCGTTGGGTACTCGGCACAGTGCTTCTGCGGTCATGATCGTCGCCTCAGAGCAGGGTATGCAGCGCGACTACTGGTATGGCGTCGACCGGATGGCCGCTCAACTCCCGAGCCCGGAAGCCCTGGGGCGCAAAGCTGCAGAGCGCACCCTGGCCCGGCTGGGCACGCGCTCGATCAAGACCGCTAAGCTACCGGTGCTCTTTGCTGCTGATCAGGCTGCCGGTCTGCTTGGGCATTTGATCGGTTCTATCGCAGGCGGCGCAGTTTATCGCCAGTCGACCTTCCTGCTGGATGCCATGGGGAAGCCGGTCTTTCCAGACTGGGTGACCATCGACGAACGTCCCTATATGCCACGTGCGCTAGGCAGCTCGGCGTTTGACGGTGACGGCCTGGCGACGCGCGAGCAGGCCTTTATCGATAACGGTGTGCTGCGCAGTTGGGTGCTGGGCACTTACTCCGCACGCAAGCTGAAACTGCCGAGCACCGCCAATGCCGACGGTGTGCACAATTTGCATGTGACCAGTAACGCCGGCGATCTACCGGCCCTGCTGAAGGAGATGGGCACCGGTTTACTGGTCACCGAGCTGATGGGGCAGGGCATCAATGGGGTTACCGGTGATTATTCCCGCGGAGCGGGTGGCTTTTGGGTGGAGAATGGTGAAATCCAGTTCCCGGTTCAGGAAGTGACTATCGCCGGCAATCTGAAGGACATGTTCGCCAATTTGCGCTGTGTTGGCTCTGATATCGAGCGTCGGGGTAACAACTTGACCGGGAGCTGGCTAGTGGACGGGATGACGGTGGGCGGCGAGTAAAACCAGCCGCAAGTCGCAAGCAAAACTCTGGGTTTGGGATTTGTAGATCTGGTTGGCAAGGTCCACTTGGATTCCCGCCTGCGCGGGAATGACGGGTGTGAGCCCGGGAATGACGGGAGGTGGGTGGGGTGGAAGGGCGTTGGGCTATTCCCCCTCCCCAAAATAATCCCCGATCAGCGCTAGTAGTTCTTCCATGGCTTGGTCGGCTTCGTCGCCTTCGCAACTGATGCAGACTTCCGAGTCTTTGCTCGCGGCCAGCATCATGACTTGCATAATGCTTTTGCCGTCGACCAGCTCCGCTTCACTGCCGCCAATCTTCACCTGGCAACCATAACGGTTGGCGACCCCAACGAATTTGGCGGCGGCGCGCGCGTGCAGGCCGAGCTTGTTGATGATTTGTACGCGGGTAGTAGGCATTGTCAGGGCAGGTCGCGGTGGCGGATCAGCAGGTTCGGAATGCTCGCGGAAAGCTCTTTTACCAACCGCTCAGTGAGGTACACCGAACGGTGATGGCCACCAGTGCAGCCGATGGAGATGGTCATGTAGCTGCGTTCGCCGGCGGCGTAGCGCGGCAGCCACTTGTTGAGGAACTGGTGGATATCCTCGTACATTTCCTGTACCTCGGGCTGGGCCTGGAGGTACTCACTAATTTGCTGATCACGTCCCGAATAAGGTCTCAGCTCGGCTTTCCAATAGGGGTTTGGCAGGCAGCGCACATCGAATACCAGATCGGAGTCCACTGGCACGCCGCGCTTGAATCCAAAAGACTGGATCATCACCGAGGTGCTGCTGGACTGGCTGCCGAGCAAGCGTTGCTTGAGCAGGTCGCGCAGTTGGTACAGATTCAGGTGGCTGGTATCGATTTTCAGACTGGCTAGATCGATAATCGGCTCTAGCAGGCGCAGCTCTGCGGCGATCGCCTCGCCCAGCGAATAGGTACCATTGGTCAGCGGGTGCTTGCGACGGGTTTCAGAGAAACGTTTGATCAATACTTCATCAGTCGCGGCGAGAAACAGGATATCGCAATGCACCCCGGCTTCACGTACCTGTTTAAGTAACTCCGGAAAGCGTTCCAGATCGCTGGGTAAATTGCGCGCATCAATGCTGATGGCTACTTTGGGCAGGTTAAGCCCGGTGTTTTCGGCGTTGTTGACTTGGCGAGCAAGCTCCGGCAGCAGCCCCGCCGGCAGGTTGTCGATGCAGTAATAGCCGTTATCTTCCAGCAGATGCAGAGCGGTACTTTTGCCGGAGCCGGAACGGCCGCTGACGACTACCAGGCGCATAGGTCAGCTCCCGCTATCGTCAGCGGTCATGATCTTGTAAAGACTCTCAGCGTCTGGCGCATTGCGCAGGGCTTCGCGCAGACTGGCTTGATCCAGTTTGCTGGCCAGCATTTTGAGAATCTGCAGATGTTGTTCAGTGGCTTCCTGGGGCACCAGCAATACGAAAATCAAGTCAACCGGCTCGCCATCGAGCGCGTCATAGTCGATCTTGGAGTCTAGTTGCAGTAATGCGCCGACGGCCTTGTGGCAACCCTCCAGCCGGCAATGGGGAATGGCAATACCATTTCCGAAGCCAGTGGAGCCCAGTTTCTCTCTGGCAATCAGGCTTTCGTAGATGCTGTCTGGATCAAGATGGCTATGCTGGGCAACCAGCTTGCCAATCAGCTCCAGGACGCGCTTTTTTGAAACCCCTTGCACACCAGCAAAGGTGCGCTCGGGGGTCAGTATATGATCAATTTGCATAATGATGCGCAGTGTCTACCTTAGCGGTCGTTGACGCCCTGTTGGCGATTAAGGGTCTTTTCCTTGAACTTGATCAGTTGTCGATCAAGTTTGTCGGTCAGCAAGTCGATAGCTGCGTACATGTCAGTATGTTCGGCATTGGCAACCACTTCGCCGCCAGCAACATGCAGGGTTGCTTCGGCTTTCTGTCGGAGTTTTTCCACTTCCAGCGTTACTTGTACGTTGGTTATCTTGTCGAAGTGCCGTTCGAGACGGGACATTTTCTCGTTAACGTAATCGCGCATTGCATCGGTGATGTCTAATTGATGACCACTGAGGTTCAGTTGCATACGACTTCTCCTGATTGGCTTCAAATAACGGGGTGCCAAGTCGACGCCCCATGGTGTGCCGCCTGCTTTTACTCTATTCGTAGTCCCGGGCCGGCTAGATAAGCCGTTTGCGTTCGCTCGAAGGCGCTATGCTGAGCGACTCGCGGTATTTGGCAATGGTTCTGCGGGCGACATCAATGCCCTGTTCTTCCAGTAAACCAGCGATCTTGCTGTCGCTCAATGGTTTCTTCGGGTTTTCTGCAGCAACCAGCTTTTTGATCAGCGCACGAATGGCGGTTGAGGAAAACTCGCCGCCGTCGGAGGTGCCGACATGGCTGGAGAAGAAGTACTTCAGCTCGAAGATTCCCCGCGGGGTGTGCATGTATTTCTGGGTTGTCACACGCGAAATAGTAGACTCGTGCATCCCTACTGCTTCGGCGATATCGTGCAGCACCAGAGGCTTCATTGCCTCTTCGCCGTGTTCGAGAAAGCCGCGCTGGTGCTCGACGATCTGCGTGGCCACTTTCATCAGCGTTTCGTTACGACTCTGCAGGCTCTTGATAAACCAGCGAGCTTCCTGCAGGTGATTGCGCAGGTAGGTATTGTCCTGGCTCGAATCCGCCCGGCGGACCATGGACGCATAATGATTATTGACCCGTACCTTGGGTACTGATTCCTGATTCAGTTCGACAATCCAGCGTTTGTTATCACGGTGCACAATAACATCAGGTATGACGTATTCAGGCTCGCCTGAGGCAATCTCCGAACCTGGCCGAGGGTTCAATGTCTGGATAAGGCTGATCGCACGGCTAAGCTGGTCTTCTTTCAAGCGCGTGCGACGCATCAGTTGCGTAAAGTCGCGGCTACCCAGTAGCTCCAGGTGATCCTTGACGATCTTCTGAGCCTGCTCAAGCATCGGCGTGTCTTTCGGCAGTTGGCGCAGCTGCAGGCTGAGGCATTCACTCAGGTTGCGTGCGCCTACGCCTACTGGCTCGAATTGCTGGATCCGGTGCAAGACCATTTCTACTTCGTCCAGCTCGACTTCGAGCTCCGGATCAAGCGAGGCGAGGATCTCTTCCAGAGATTCATCCAGGTAACCGTCAGCATTGATTGCATCGATCAGTGACAGGGCAATCAATTGGTCAGTTTCAGACAATGGGATCAGGTTGAGCTGCCATTCCAGGTGGCTCTGCAAGGTCTCTCCCGAGCCGGTACGCGCGGTAAAGTCCCATTCATCGTCATCCTGGCTGGGTAGCGAGCTGGCCGACGTCTGGTAGACGTCGTCCCATTGCGTGTCGACCGGAAGTTCGCTGGGAATTTGTTCGTTCCAATTGCCTTCTTCCTCCGCCTGACTGTGTTGCTCGATGGCGTCCATTGCCACTGGCTCGGGCAGGGTGACCGCCGGGGCGTCATCCTTGTCCGCGCCATTTGCTTGGTTTGGGGGATAGTCATCGTCACCGTCGTCAGCCATTTCCAGCATGGGATTGGCTTCCAGTGCTTCCTGCACCTCTTGTTGGAGGTCCAGGCTGGATAGCTGCAACAGTCGGATGGCTTGCTGCAACTGCGGCGTCATCGTCAGTTGCTGACCCATCTTCAGGACGAGCGAGGGTTTCATGTCTGGGCGTATTACCTTATGCGCAAAGTTGATTCGATGCCGCTGATTGGCAGGATTTTAGCATGCCTGAATTCCTGGCAGATTCACAGGCGGAAGGCGTGGCCAAGATAAACGTCCTTGACTGTCTGGTTGGCCAGAACGGTTTCGGCATCACCTTCGGCAATGATGTGCCCGTCATTGACAATGTAGGCCTTATCGCAGATATCCAATGTTTCACGCACGTTATGGTCCGTGATCAATACACCAATACCCTTGCTTTTCAGATGCTTGATGATTTGCTTGATGTCATTGACGGAAATGGGATCCACGCCGGCAAAGGGCTCATCAAGCAAAATGAATTTGGGCTCAGTGGCCAGTGCTCGGGCAATCTCGGCGCGGCGCCGCTCACCGCCGGAGAGGCTCATGCCGAGGCTGCCGGCCAGATGATGGATATGAAACTCGCGCAGCAGCGACTCCAGCGCCTCGGCGCGGCCTTGTTTATCCAGGTCCTTGCGCGTTTGCAGAATAGCCATGATGTTGTCAGCCACACTGAGCTTGCGGAAGATTGAGGCTTCCTGCGGCAGGTAGCCGATACCCTGGCGTGCCCGGCCGTGCATGGGCAGCTTGGTGACATCCACGCCGTTGACCAGAATAGTGCCCTCGTCAGCTTTGACCAGACCGACGATCATGTAGAAACAGGTCGTTTTGCCCGCGCCGTTAGGGCCGAGCAGGCCGACTATCTCGCCGCTGTTGATAGAGACCGACACATCGCGCACGACCTTGCGAGATTTGTAGGCCTTGGCCAGGTGGCGCGCTTCTAGTGTGGTCATGGCGTGGCCGGTTCACTGCGCTTGCGTGGTTGAATCAGGATTTCTATCCGGTCTTGCTGCGCGCCGGTCCCGCCGGCGCTGGCCGCGCGACCCGCGTCGACTACCTGGCGGTTGATGTCGTAGCTGATGTACTCGCCCTGAAAGGTGTTGCCTTGCTGTTCCAAAAAGGCCTTCTCGATCAATACCACGCGGTCTTCATCAGCGTGGTACTCGATCGTCTGGCCGCGCGCGTCGACCGGAGAGCCGTCCGCAGGTGTCTGCTTGTAGGTGGCGGGTGTGCCCTGGCTGACAATTTTTCTGACGGCCCCTTCAGCATCAGTATTCAGCGTTACGCGGTTGCCGGTCAGGCGCATGCTGCCCTGGGTAATGATCACGTCGCCGTTATAGACTGCGGTGTTGCTGCGGTCATCCAGCGTGGCGCTGTTGGCCTGAATACGGATGGGCTGGTCGCGGTCCGCAGCGAAACCTGTCGCAGACACAGCAAGCCCCAGTACCAGGGCAGCTAAGCCCAGGGATTTAACGAACCTCATGGTGGCCCCTTACGGTGGACAGCAGCTCGAGGCGGCCGTCGTTAAGATAAACTTGCATGCCGACGGCAGTAGTCACGTTGTCGGCATCCTCAATTCTAACGCTTTGTGCGGTTTCGGCATAATCCCGAGCAGGAAAAAGGGTCAATGCTTCGGTGGTCATGCGCCGGCTGGGCTGGGCAGGATCCTGACTTTGCAGTAGAACGTTCTGGGTCAGCTCGACGCGGTCACCATTTTCAGTGATGACGCCATGATCTGCTTCGAGCAGCCAAGGCTCTGCCGCCTCTCCCCGGTAAAACACCAGGCGGGGCTTTTCCATCACCGTGGCGTCATCACTGCTTTGGTGGGTGGCCCTGAGGCTGGTCAGCTCGTAGGCTGGCGTGCCTTGTTCGTTGAGCATGCGTATGCGATTGTTTTCCATGAAGAAATCAGGCTGGTCTGGATCGCTGATGCGCAAATTTCCATCAAAGCTGGCGGGGCGAATATTGAAGTAGCCGACCGATACGCCGATGACCACAGTCAAACCCACCAGTAGCGCAGTGAGCAGATAGCGGGGGATGTTTGGAAGGCCGGCCATTACAGGTACGCCGCCCTGGCCGCTTCCAGAGTGCCTTGGGCAAACATGATCAGCTCGCAGAATTCGCGTGCTGCACCCGCTCCGCCAGAGGCCCGGGTAATACCGTGGGCATGCTCACGCACAAAGCTGTCAGCATTAGCCACCGCTATCCCCAGGCCAACGCGACGCATGACCGGTAGATCGGGCAGGTCATCGCCGAGAAAAGCGATTTGATCGAGCTCGACATCCAGAATGTTACGCAGTTCTGCCAGGGCATTGAGCTTGTCTTCGCGGCCTTGGATAAGATGGCGGATACCCAGATTGGCCGCGCGTTTTTCCACTAAGGGCGACGAGCGGCCACTGATAATGGCGACTTCAACGCCGGAGGCCATAAGCATCTTGATGCCATGCCCGTCCAGGGTATTGAAGGATTTGAATTCGGTGCCGTCCGGCATGAAATACAGCCGACCATCGGTCAGTACGCCATCGACGTCGAATATCGCCAAGCGAATGACGCTGGCACGCCGAAGCATTTGCTGGTCCATTTGGCTCATACCACCCCTGCGCGCAGAAGATCGTGCATATTGAGTGCGCCCACCGGGCGGTGTTGTGCGTCGACAACGAAAAGACCGCTGATCTTGGCGTCTTCCATCACTTTCAGTGCTTCGGCGGCGAGTATGCCCTGTTGCACCGTCTTACAGTTGCGCGTCATCACCTCGGCAATGCCGGCGCTGCGGATGTCGATGCTCTGGTCTAGTGTGCGGCGCAAATCGCCGTCGGTAAAGATCCCGGCTAATAGACCTTGGTCATCGGTGATGCCAGTGAGGCCTAAACCTTTGCGCGTCATTTCCAGCAGCGCATCGCGCAGAGAAGTGTCTGGCGTGACCAGCGGCATGCTGTCGCCGCCATGCATGATGTCATCGACCAGCAGCAGCAGGCGTCTACCCAGGGTGCCGCCGGGATGTGAAAAGGCAAAGTCCTCGGCGCTGAAGCCGCGGGCTTCAAGCAGGGCAATCGCCAGGGCATCGCCCATGACCAAGGCGGTCGTGGTGCTGGAAGTGGGCGCCAGATTCAGCGGGCAGGCTTCTTGCTCTACACCCGTGTGCAGGTTGGCCAGCGCCGCGCGGGCCATGATGGACTCAGGATTGCCGGTAATACTGATCAGCGGAATGCCCAGGCGCTTCAGTAGGGGCAGCAGGGTAACTACTTCAGCCGTATTGCCAGAATTGGATAGGGCAATGACGACATCCTGACGGGTGATCATACCCATATCGCCATGGCTCGCCTCGCCAGGATGGACAAAAAACGCCGGTGTACCGGTGCTCGCTAGCGTAGCGGCGATTTTTTTGCCGACATGTCCCGATTTTCCCATCCCGGTCACCACTACCCGTCCGGTGCAGGCCATTAACGCGTTGCAGGCGGCGGTGAAGTCCTGGTCAAGTCGCTCCAGCAAGCTGTTGACGGCGTCGCGCTCCATTTCGATGGTGCGCCGGGCAGAGGCTGTGTAGTTGAAATCAGGCATGAAGTATCTTGAGGTAATGGTCGGGCCGCTTAGTATAGCGCCTTGTGCCATCCAACTCACCAATGAGGGTGAGTTGCCGTGGACAGGTCGGCGTTCAGCTTGGAGTCCGGCGGCGCCGGAGCGTTCCAATGCAGTAGCGCAGGCCCCGGAATTTGATGAGTAGATATTGCTCAGAGCGCTAATTGTTTTCCGGTTACTTGGGCTGCCAAGCGCAAACTGGTATATTAGCGCGTCCAAATTGCCCGCCACGTTATGGCAGCTCCGAGAAGCCAGATGCATTTATGACCGACTCTTCAGACTATATAGTTGACCTGAAAAAGGTCACGTTCAGGCGTGATGGACGCCTCATTTTCGATGGGGTCGACATTCGCATCCCGCGCGGAAAAGTGACCGGCATCATGGGTCCCAGTGGCTGCGGCAAGACCACGCTGCTACGGCTGATCGGTGCTCAGTTGCGCCCGGATAGCGGTGAAGTGTTGGTCAATGGTCAAAATATTCCGCAGCTCAAGCGTGAGGAGCTGTTCGATGCGCGCCAGCATATGGGTATGCTGTTTCAGAGTGGCGCGTTGTTCACTGATCTATCGGTATTCGAGAATGTCGCCTTTCCATTGCGCGTGCATACCGACCTGAGTGAAGACATGGTCCGCGATATCGTGTTGCTCAAACTGCAGGCGGTAGGTCTGCGGGGCGCCCATGCGCTTATGCCAGACGAGTTGTCTGGCGGCATGAAGCGCCGGGTGGCGCTAGCACGAGCTATCGCGCTGGATCCCGAACTGATGATGTATGACGAACCTTTCGTCGGTCAGGACCCTATTTCCATGGGCGTGCTGGTGCGGCTGATCCGTTTGCTCAACGATGCGTTGGGCTTGACCAGTATTGTGGTGTCACATGATCTGGCCGAGACCGCGAGTATTGCCGACTATTTATATGTAGTGGGCGATGGCCAAGTGCTGGGCCACGGTAAGCCGGATGACTTGATGCATTCGGACAATCCGCGTATCCGACAGTTCATGCTCGGCGAGCCCGACGGCCCGGTACCTTTCCATTACCCAGCACCGGGCTTTATGGATGATCTGATCGGGGGGAAAGGACAATTATGAAAGCCCTGACTGACAGATTGGCTATGATGGGTGCCTCAGGACTTGGCGTGCTGGAGGCATTGGGTCGCTCAGGTGTATTCCTGTTCCAGGCGCTGTGCGGCCGCTCGAATTTCGGCAGTGGTTGGGCGCTGTTGCTCAAACAGTTATATGCGGTTGGCGTGCTGTCACTAGCGATTATTATTGTGTCCGGGCTGTTTATTGGTATGGTGCTCGCCCTGCAGGGCTTCAATATTCTCAGTACCTACGGCTCGGAACAGGCGGTCGGGCAGATGGTCGCTCTGACATTGCTGCGTGAACTCGGCCCGGTGGTCACCGCACTGCTGTTTGCCGGCCGTGCGGGCTCGGCACTGACTGCCGAAATCGGCTTGATGAAAGCGACTGAGCAGCTATCGAGTCTGGAAATGATTGGCGTGGATCCGCTCAAGTACGTGATTGCGCCGCGCTTGTGGGCAGGGTTTATCTCTATGCCGCTGCTGGCAATGATTTTCTGCGTGGTCGGTATCTGGGGTGGCGCGATGGTTGCCGTGGATTGGCTGGGAGTGTATTCCGGCTCCTACTGGGCCAACATGCAGAACTCGGTCACCTTTTCTGACGATGTGCTCAACGGCCTGATCAAGGCCGTAGTGTTCGCCTTTGTGGTGACCTGGATTGCGGTATTCCAGGGTTATGACTGTGAACCGACGTCCGAGGGTATCAGTCGTGCGACAACGCGCACCGTAGTCTATGCGTCACTGGCTGTTCTCGGCCTGGATTTCATTCTTACAGCGTTGATGTTCTGATCAGCCAAGGAAACCGAACATGCGTACCCGTACTCTTGAATTAACTGTTGGTCTGTTCATTCTGATCGGCATCCTGGCGCTACTGGTGCTGGCGCTGCGCGTCAGCGGACTGACCATGAGCGCGTCGGCAGACAGCTACAAAGTCTATGCTCATTTTGACAACGTGGCGGGCCTGACGCCCCGCGCCAAGGTCACTATGGCGGGGGTCACTATCGGTCAGGTCACGGGCATCGAATTTGACAAGAATCGTTACACCGGCAAGGTTGAGATGGCCATTAATGGCAACATCAATACCCTGCCATCGGACAGTACGGCATCCATTTTAACAGCCGGTCTGCTCGGTGAAAAATATGTAGGTATCAGCGTAGGCGGTGAAGAAACCATGTTGGCAGAGGGAGATCAAATTTATGATACCCAGTCAGCCCTGGTACTTGAGGAACTGATTGGACGTTTCCTGCTCAATACCGTCAGCAAAGAAGATTAATCGGAGATTTACCATGCGTTTACTGACCAACCTATTACTGGCCGTAAGCCTGAGCATTCCGCTGCTGGCTCAGGCAAATGCGGCTACGCCGCAAGAAATTGTGGAAGATACCTCCAGCCGGGTCATGACCGTCTTGGACGCCAATCGTGATACTTACAAGGACGACACGGACGCCTTCATTGAAGGTCTCAATGAAGTACTGGACCCGGTTGTGGATTTTCACGGTATCGCCCGTAGCGTCATGACCGTGCGCTATAGCCGTCAAGCCAGCGATGAGCAGATGGAGCGCTTTATCAACACCTTCAAGCGCAGCATGGTCGAATTTTACGGCAATGCGCTACTGGATTTTGATAGCGGGCAAATCAAGGTGCTGCCCAGTAACGGCCGTGGTCAACGTTCGGCTGAACGTACCAGTGTCGATATGGAAATCCGCTCCTCCAACGGTAATGTGTACCCGGTGACCTACACTATGGTGAATCTGGACGGTCAGTGGAAAGTCCGTAATGTGATCGTTGAAGGCATCAACATCGGCCTGTTGTTCCGTGACCAGTTCGCACAAGCCATGCAGGCCAACCGCAATAACCTGGATGCCGTGATTGATGGCTGGGGTGGCGTAGTTGCGCAGTCCGTCGAGCAGGTTGAAGAACAGGTCGATAAAGAGGCGAAGAATTGAGCGCACAACTGAAGCTGGTTGAGCCGGGTCATATAACGCTGGAAGGCCAGCTTGATTTTGTCAATGCAATGGCCGTGCGCCGGGAGCTGCAGCAAAGCCTGGAGCAGGTGCAGGGCGCTGTCACTCTGGATTTGTCTGGAGTCAGTCACGCCAACAGCGTCGGGCTCTCGTTGATTCTGTTTGCCGCGCGTATCGTTACCGCACGCGGCGATCAATTACGCGTAGTTAACATGCCGGAAGGGCTGCAAAGCATAGCTCGGGTCTGTGAACTGGAAGACTGGCTGGCTAGCGTAGCGGCCTGAAAGGCTCGTTAAAACATCCGTCATTACCACATCGGAATATTGGAATTATTATGCAGGCGGTAGAAGTCAAGAAGCTGATTGAGGCGCAACTGCCCGATACCCAGTTGGAAGTAGAAGGTGAAGGCTGCAATTTTCAATTGCTGGTGATCAGCGATAGCCTTGCGGCATTGTCACCGGTGAAGCGGCAGCAACAGATTTATGCACTGCTCAACGAGCAGATTGCTGACGGCAGCATTCATGCGGTAACGATGAAATTCTTCACCCGCGAAGCCTGGGCCAACCGCCCCTGAGACCTGCGCAGCGTCTCGGCGCTGTTGCACTAATTTGCCCAAGCCCTTTTGCCCCAAGCCCTGAGAGACGATCTGCACATGGACAAACTCATCATCACCGGCGGTAACCGCCTGGACGGCGAAATCCGCATTTCCGGTGCCAAGAATTCCGCGCTGCCCATTCTGGCCGCGACACTCCTGGCTGACGGACCGGTGACCGTGTGTAATCTGCCGCACTTGCACGACATCACTACCATGATCGAGTTGTTTGGCCGCATGGGGATTGAACCCGTGCTGGACGAGCGCATGAATGTGGAGGTTGATCCGACTACTATCACCACGCTGATCGCGCCCTATGAGCTGGTCAAGACTATGCGCGCCTCGATCCTGGTGCTGGGCCCGATGGTCGCGCATTTCGGCTATGCCGAAGTCGCATTGCCCGGCGGTTGCGCGATTGGTTCGCGCCCGGTGGATCTGCATATCCGCGGCCTGGAGGCCATGGGGGCAGAGATCACTGTGGAAGAGGGTTACATCAAGGCACGCGCGCCTGAAGGCGGGCTGCGCGGCGCGCATTTCTTCTTTGATACGGTAACGGTGACCGGTACCGAAAACATCCTTATGGCTGCCACGTTGGCCAAGGGACGTACTGTGCTGGAAAACGCTGCCCGCGAACCTGAAGTGGTGGATCTGGCTGAATGCCTGATTGCCATGGGCGCCAATATCAAAGGGCACGGGACCGATACCATTACCATCGACGGCGTTGAGCGTCTGCACGCCGCGCGCTATTCGGTAATGCCTGATCGTATCGAAACCGGTACCTACCTGGTAGCCGCCGCAGCAACACGCGGGCGGGTCAAGCTCAAGGACACTGACGCATCGATTCTCGAGGCGGTTTTGCTCAAGCTGGAAGAAGCCGGCGCGCACATCGAAACCGGCAAGAACTGGATCAGTCTGGATATGAAAGGCAACCGCCCTAAGGCGATTAACCTGCGCACCGCGCCTTATCCTGCATTCCCGACCGATATGCAGGCGCAGTTTATCGCCATGAACGCGGTGGCCGAAGGCACGGGTACCGTTATTGAGACCGTGTTCGAAAACCGCTTTATGCACGTGCAGGAAATGAACCGCATGGGCGCGCAGATTTTGGTGGAAGGCAACACGGCCATCGTTACGGGTGTCGAGCGTCTCAAGGGCGCACCGGTTATGGCGACTGACCTGCGGGCGTCGGCCAGCCTGGTGATTGCCGGCCTGGTGGCCGATGGCGATACCTTGGTAGACCGCATCTACCACATCGACCGTGGTTACGAATGTATCGAAGAAAAGCTGCAGGCGCTCGGCGCGATCATCCGTCGTGTACCAGCCTGAACCAGACAAGGATCTCCGCATGACCGAGACACTGACCATCGCGCTGTCCAAGGGCCGCATTCTGGATGACACCTTGCCGCTGTTGAAGCAGGCTGGCATCGAGCCGTTGGAAGATCTGGAGAAAAGCCGCAAGCTGATTTTCGATACCACCGATCCCAGTGTGCGCTTGCTGATCGTGCGCGCCACTGACGTGCCAACATACGTAGAGTTGGGCGCTGCCGATCTGGGTGTGGCGGGCAAAGATGTGCTGATGGAGTACGGTAGCCAGGGGCTCTATGAACCGCTGGACCTGAAAATCGCCAATTGCCGGCTGATGACCGCCGGCCCGGTCAACACGCCGGAGCCTCGTGGTCGTTTGCGCGTGGCGACCAAGTTCGTCAATGTTGCGCGCCGCTACTACGCGGAGCAGGGTCGTCAGGTTGAGGTGATCAAACTGTACGGCTCCATGGAGCTGGCACCGTTGGTGGGCTTGGCCGACAAGATTATCGATGTGGTCGATACCGGCAACACGCTACGTGCCAACGGTTTAGAACCGCAGGAATTGATTGCTACCATCAGCTCGCGGCTAATCGTCAACAAAGCGGCGATGAAAATGAAGCACGCGCGCATCAAGGCGCTGATTGATCTGCTTGCCGCAGCAGTAGATCAGCGCGCAGCCTGACGCTGTCTCACACCTATCTCAAGAAAGGTAACTGCCATGAGTACACCGCTTAAAATCGCTCGTCTGGATGCCAATCAGGCTGATTTCAAGCAGCATCTCGACGCATTGCTGGCATGGGAAGGCGTGTCGGACAAAAGTGTGAATGAGCGGGTGGAGGAAATCATCGCGGCAGTCCGCGAGCGCGGCGATGCAGCGTTGGTGGAATACACTGCGCGTTTTGATGGCTTGCAGGTCGCCAGCATGGCCGACCTGATTCTCGACCGCGCGCGTTTGGAGCTGGCGCTGGAACGCATCACGCCCGAACAGCGCACCGCGCTGGAAGTGGCTGCCGAGCGGGTACGTATCTATCACGAACGCCAGTCGCAACCGTCCTGGCGCTATACCGAGGCTGACGGCACCGTGCTCGGTCAGCAGATTACGCCGTTGGATCGCGCCGGTCTGTATGTACCGGGTGGCAAGGCCTCCTATCCCTCATCAGTGATCATGAATGCCGTACCGGCCAAGGTCGCTGGCGTGCGTGAAGTGGTCATGGTTGTGCCTACGCCGCGTGGTGAAATCAATGAACTGGTATTGGCGGCTGCCTGTCTGGCGGGCGTTGACCGGGTCTTTACCATTGGTGGCGCTCAGGCCGTAGCGGCGCTGGCCTATGGCACCGAAAGTGTACCCCAGGTCGACAAGATTGTTGGCCCCGGCAATATTTATGTGGCCACGGCCAAGCGTGCGGTCTTTGGTCAGGTGGGCATCGACATGATTGCTGGCCCCTCGGAAATTCTGGTGATCTGTGACGGTCAGACTGATCCCGACTGGATTGCCATGGACCTGTTTTCCCAGGCCGAACACGACGAAGATGCGCAGTCGATACTGTTATCGCCGGATGCGGCCTTTCTGGACGCCGTGGAAGCCAGCCTGAACAACTTGCTTGGCAGCTTGGAGCGTGCGGATATGGTGCGTGTTTCATTGGAGAACCGCGGCGCGCTGATCAAGGTCGAGAGTCTTGAACAAGCCTGTGAGATATCCAATCGCATAGCTCCCGAGCATTTGGAGCTGTCAGTGGCCGACCCGGATGCGCTGCTGCCAAGCATTCGGCATGCCGGGGCGATCTTTATGGGCCGATTTACCCCGGAAGCGCTGGGCGATTACTGCGCCGGCCCCAACCACGTACTGCCCACCTCCGGCACTGCGCGTTTTTCTTCGCCGCTGGGGGTCTATGATTTTCAGAAGCGTTCGTCGGTGATTTTCTGCTCGCCCGAAGGCGCCTCCGAGCTCGCCAAGACCGCCTCCGTCCTGGCCCGCGGCGAAAGCCTCACCGCCCACGCCCGCAGTGCGGAATACCGGATCAAACCCTAGCGCCAAGTTGCGAGCGGCAAGCGTCAAGCTCAGCGGTGCAGTCTGCACGGCCGGCTTGACGCTTGGATCTTGAGGCTTGAAGCTCAAATGAGGATCAATCTGTGAGTCGATTCTGGAGCCCCTTCGTCAAAGACCTGGTGCCCTATGTGCCGGGTGAACAGCCGAAGCTGGATAATCTGGTCAAACTGAATACCAACGAGAACCCATTCGGTCCCTCGCCGGCGGTGCTTGAAGCCATTGCGGCGGTAACCGATGCGTCGTTGCGCCTTTATCCCGCGCCTAATGCCGACAGCCTTAAAAGCACCATTGCTGAGTATTACCATGTGCAGCCGACCCAGGTATTTGTCGGTAACGGGTCAGATGAGGTATTGGCGCATGTTTTTCATGGCTTGTTCCAGCATGGCAAGCCGTTGCTGTTTCCGGATGTCAGCTACAGTTTTTACCCGGTGTACTGTGGGCTTTATGGTATTGAACAGAAGACCCTGCCATTGGCGGCGGATTTCACCATCAATATCGAGGATTATGCCCAGCCTAACGGCGGTATTATCTTCCCCAACCCGAACGCGCCTACCGGTATCGCGCTAACTCTGGCGCAGATCGAGCAAGTGCTGCGCAGCAGCCCCGATTCGGTCGTGGTGGTGGATGAGGCCTATGTCGATTTTGGTGCGCAAACGGCAATCAGCCTGGTAGACCAGTACCCTAATCTGCTGGTGACCCAGAGCCTGTCCAAATCAAGGTCGCTAGCCGGCTTGCGAGTCGGCCTGGCGGTAGGGCATGCGGATCTGATTGAGGCGTTGGAGCGAATCAAGAACAGCTTTAACTCCTATCCTCTGGACCGCCTGGCTCTGGCTGGTGCCGAAGCGGCATTCCGTGATCAGGCGTATTTCGATCATACCCGGCGGGCGGTGATCCAGAGCCGGGAGCAGATGGCAGGCAACTTGGCTGAGATGGGCTTTGACGTACTGCCATCGGCGGCCAACTTTGTCTTCGTCAGACATCCGCAGCGCGATGCGGCCCAGTTGGCCCAGGGTTTGCGTGAGCAGCGGGTGATTGTGCGGCATTTTGCCAAGCCGCGTATCGAGCAGTTTCTGCGTATCACCATCGGCACGCCAGAGCAGAATGCCAAACTGATTGAAGCACTGCAGACGCTGGTCTGAGCCGCGGCATACGGCCAGTGTTCTAGCTGCGGAAGCTTGGCCTTACGCCCACTTCCGCTTCAAACTGCATGGCTTCGCCGTTGCGCAATATGCTCAGGCGGACCTTCTGCCCTGGGTTGGCTCGGGCGACCTGATTCATTGCCTGGCGCCCGGTACTGACCGGCTCCTGGTCAATGCGCAAGATCACATCGCCTGGCATCAGCCCGGCCTGCCAGGCCGGCCCTTCACGGTAAAGGCCTGAGACCACAATGCCTTCGCGGATATCCAGCCCGAAAGACTCGGCCAGCTCGATGGTCAGTGGCTGCACCTCCACCCCGAGCCAGCCGCGGATAACTCGGCCTTGAACGATAATGGCCTGCATGACTTCTACCGCCAGATTAACCGGAATGGCAAAACCAATACCCTGCGAGCCCCCCGATTGGGAAAAAATGGCGGTGTTGATACCGATCAGGTTGCCATTGGCGTCAATCAGCGCGCCACCCGAGTTGCCCTGGTTAATGGCAGCATCGGTCTGAATGAAATCCTCATAGGTATTCAAGCCGAGTTGGTTACGGCCGGTGGCACTGACAATACCCATGGTGACCGTCTGTCCAAGACCAAAAGGATTGCCGATGGCCATGACCACATCCCCAATGCGCTGCGGATTAGGGCTGATCATGACCGCCGGCAGATCCGGTAAATCAATCTTGAGTACCGCCAGATCTGTCTCTGGATCGGTGCCAATCAGCGTGGCCAGGGCTTCGCGCCCGTCGCGTAGGGCGACCAAAATCTCGTCCGCACCGGCAACCACGTGATTATTGGTCAGCAGATACCCTTCTGAGTTGAGAATGACCGCCGAGCCCAGGCTGGTCTGCTGGCGGCTGGGTACGGGCAGCGTTTCCGAATAATCCCGTAAAGGTGGGTTTGGAAAAGGCTGGGGTGTGTCGCCGTTGGCAACTTTGCTGGTATAGATATTGGCTACGGCCGGGGCTGCACGCTGCACCGCATCACTATAGGAGTAGGGGCCCTGAGGGGAGGGCTGCCCATTAGCAGAATTGGCTTCCGAGATGAGAGGGGCTTTATCTCCATTGTCATCGGGCATGCCGAGCCAGTGCGGGTAGTACTGCAGAATCAGCAGCGCCAGCAATACCCCACACAGGGCAGGCCAGATCCAGTTGCGCAATAGTGCGTTCATTCTTTATTCCCAGATTCCCCAGCTGTCGGCAGACAAGCATTGCGTCATAGTATAAGGCTATAGGGGCTATTCTGCCGAGTCAGCGAACGAGAATGATCAGCGTGACTGGCCAAAGGGCACAGCAGACAGGACAATGGTGATATTCAGTTGAAGGAGTTCTGCCCATGATAGATCGCGCCACCTTGGTCGATTATTGCAACGCGCTGCTCGACAGCGCGGCTTTTCAAGACTACTGCCCCAACGGTTTGCAGGTCGAAGGGCGAGCATCTATCAGTCTGCTGGTCACAGGTGTCACCGCCAGTCAGGCGCTGCTTGATGCTGCGGTGGCCGCCGATGCCGATATGCTGCTGGTACACCACGGTTATTTCTGGAAGGGCGAACCGGCTGTCATCACCGGCATCAAACAACGGCGCTTGAAAACGCTACTCAGCAACGAGCTTAATCTGCTGGCCTATCACCTGCCCTTGGATGTGCATGCCACGTTAGGTAATAACGCGCAGCTCGCGCAGCTAATGGGCTGGTCGATCAGCGGCGGTCTTGAACCGGATAACCCGCGCTCGGTGGGGTTGTATGGCGAGCTGGCTCGGTCCATGAGCGGTAGCGAGCTGGCAGCGGATCTTGCCAGGGTGTTGCAACGCGAACCCCTGCATATTGCTGGCAGCGACCGCCCGATCAAACGTGTGGCCTGGTGTACCGGCGCGGCCCAAGGCTATATCGACAAGGCTATCGCGCTGGGCGCGGATGCCTTTGTGACCGGTGAGATTTCCGAGCCCACGGTGCACGCCGCCCGGGAAAACGGCATTCACTTTTTTTCCGCCGGGCACCACGCCACGGAGCGCTACGGCGTGCGGGCGTTGGGTGAACATCTGGCCAGCCATTTCGGGATTGAACATCGGTTTATTGATATGGATAACCCGGTTTAACGACAGCTATATCCATATAACTTAAAGGTATTATGGCGCGACTTATTAGATTGCTTGGCCTTTGTTACAATGCCAGCCATCTGACCTCGGGATGCCCGGCGTCCCCCTCATTATCGTGAGTACGCCATGCTGGAAAAATTGACCCACCTTAAGCAACTGGAAGCCGAGAGTATTCACATCATTCGTGAAGTCGCGGCTGAGTTTCAGAACCCAGTAATGCTGTACTCCATTGGCAAGGACTCCGCCGTAATGCTGCACCTGGCGCGCAAGGCCTTCTATCCTGGCCGTTTGCCGTTCCCGGTGCTGCACGTGGACACTGGCTGGAAATTCCGCGAGATGTACAGCTTCCGCGAGAAAATCGTTGAAGAGATGGATCTCGATCTGCTGGTGCACAAGAATCCAGACGGTGTCGCGCAGGGCGTTGGCCCCTTTACCCACGGCAGCGCCGTGCATACCGACGTGATGAAAACCCAGGGCCTGAAGCAGGCGTTGAACAAATACGGTTTCGATGCGGCCTTCGGTGGTGCCCGGCGTGACGAAGAAAAGTCCCGTGCCAAAGAGCGTGTTTACTCGTTCCGCGACAAACACCACCGCTGGGACCCAAAGAATCAACGCCCGGAGCTGTGGAACGTTTATAACGGCAAAGTGCACAAGGGCGAAAGTATCCGCGTGTTCCCTCTATCGAACTGGACTGAGCTAGACATCTGGCAATATATCTATCTGGAAAGCATCCCGATCGTGCCGCTGTACTTCGCCGCCGAGCGTCCGGTGGTAGAGCGTAATGGTTCGCTGATCATGGTCGATGACGAGCGCATGCCGCTAGGCGAAGGCGAGACCCCGGAAATGAAAATGGTTCGTTTCCGCACCCTTGGTTGCTACCCACTGACCGGCGCCGTTGAATCCACGGCCGCTACTTTGCCGGAAATTATTCAGGAAATGCTGCTGACCCGTACTTCCGAACGCCAGGGCCGCGTGATTGATCACGATCAGGCCGGGTCCATGGAAGAGAAAAAACGTCAGGGCTATTTCTAACTTCAGCTAAGCGGGGCGCTTAGCCCGGAGAGAACCATGAGTCACCAATCAGATTTGATCAGCGAAGATATTCTGGCCTACCTTGGCCAGCACGAGCGCAAGGAGCTACTGCGTTTTCTGACCTGCGGTAACGTCGATGATGGCAAAAGCACGCTGATCGGACGTCTGCTGCACGACTCCAAAATGATCTACGAAGATCATATGGAAGCCATTACCCGGGATTCGAAGAAATCCGGCACCACCGGAGAAGAAGTGGATCTGGCGTTGCTGGTTGATGGCCTGCAGGCCGAACGCGAGCAGGGCATCACCATTGATGTGGCCTACCGTTATTTCTCCACCGCCAAGCGCAAGTTCATCATTGCCGACACCCCCGGCCACGAGCAGTACACCCGTAATATGGCCACCGGCGCTTCGACCTGTGATCTGGCGATCATTCTGATCGACGCCCGTTACGGCGTGCAGACCCAGACCAAGCGTCACAGCTTTATTGCCTCCTTGCTGGGTATCAAGCATATCGTCGTGGCCGTGAACAAGATGGATCTGAAAGACTTCGACGAAGGCGTCTTCAATCAAATCTGTGCCGATTACCGCGAGTTTGCCAAAGGCCTGGAAATGCTCGACGGCAACAGCGTGCATTTCGTGCCGATGTCAGCCCTGAAGGGCGACAACGTGGTTAACCGCAGCGAACGCAGCCCCTGGTACAGTGGCCAGACGCTGATGGAAATTCTTGAAACCGTGGAAGTCGCAGCGGACCGCAATCTCAAGGACCTGCGTTTCCCGGTTCAGTTAGTCACGCGCCCAAACCTGAACTTCCGTGGCTTTGCCGGCACCCTGGCCTCCGGTGTGGTGCACAAGGGCGATGAACTGGTGGTGCTGCCCTCGGGCAAGACCAGCCGGGTCAAGTCCATTGTTACCTTTGATGGCGAGCTCGAAAGCGCTGGCCCCGGCCAAGCCGTGACCCTGACGCTGGAAGACGAGATCGATATCTCCCGTGGCGATATGTTGGCCCACGTGGATAACCGCCCGCTGATTGGAGATCAGTTCGAAGCCAACCTGGTGTGGATGGACGACCAGCCCATGCAGCCGGGTCGCAAGTACGACATCAAGCGTGCAACCAGCAACAGCCCTGGCTCCTTCACACGAATTTTGCACCGCATTGACGTCAACACCCTGGACGAGCAGCCTGCGCCGCAGCTGGGGCTGAACGAGATTGGTCGGGTGGAGCTGACGCTCGAACGGCCAATTGCCTATGACGATTACCGCGCCAACCGCACCAGTGGCTCATTTATCGTTATCGACCGCATGACCAACGGCACCGTCGGTGCTGGCATGATCGTGGCCAAGGGGTTGATCGGCCAGAACACCAGCGGCAGCCGCCATGGCGGTTTTGCCCATGTGACCGCCAGCGAACGCGCCCAGCGCTTCGGCCAGGAGCCGGTGACGCTGTTGCTAACTGGCCTGTCCGGCGCGGGCAAGAGCACCATCGCCTACGCCGTCGAGCGCAAGTTGTTCGACAGCGGTCGCGCCTGCTACGTGCTGGACGGCAAAGCGTTGCGTCAGGATCTAAGCAAAGGCCTGCCGCAGGACGCCCAGGGCCGGGGCGAAAACCTGCACAAGGGTGCTCGTATCGCCCGGCAGATGAACGAAGCGGGCCTGATCGCCATTGCCGCCTTTATGGCACCTACCGAGGAAAGCCGCGCCAAGGCGCGTTACATCCTCGGCGAGCGTTGCCTGTTGGTACATCTGGATGCGCCGCTGTCGGTCTGCCAAGAGCGTGACCCCTCGGGCCTGTATGCCGCCAATGTGGAAAACACCGTGCCGGGTGTGTCCTATCCCTATGAGGCGCCTACCGATGCGGATCTGGTACTCAACACCGCCGAGCAGAATCTGGAAACCTGCGTCAATCAGGTGATAGAGCTACTCAGAACCCGCAAGCTGATCTGACGCTGCGCCCATGACACCAGCCGATATCGACTTTATGCGCCTGGCACTGGCTGAGGCGCAGCAAGCGGCAGCTCTGGGCGAAGTGCCCGTGGGCGCAGTGCTGGTGCGTAATGGTCAGGTGATTGGTCGGGGCTTCAACCAACCGATCAGCAGCAACGACCCCAGCGCCCATGCGGAAATGGTCGCTTTGCGCCAGGCCGCGACCAGCCAAGGCAACTATCGCCTGCCGGATACCACGCTCTACGTCACCCTCGAACCCTGCACCATGTGTGCCGGTCTGCTGGTGCACAGCCGCATCACCCGCCTGGTTTACGGCGCCCCCGAACCCCGTTCCGGCGCGGTTATCAGTCGCGCGCAAGTGCTCGCCCAGCCGTGGCTGAATCATCATGTGGAAGTGGAGGGCGGTGTACTGGCGGAGGAGTGCGGCGCAGTGCTCAAAGCGTTTTTTCGGGCTAAACGCGAGCAGAGTCAATAACTACACCACGCCCGTTCCACCCCGTCGTTCCCGCACCTCTACCCTCGTCATTCCCGCGAAGGCGGGAATCCATTTTGACCTTCGTGCTCTAAGCACATGGGGCCGGGTCAGCTCAAAACCCCTGCGGCAATTGCTCCAATATCCCCGGCGTATGGTATTTCTCCGCTGCCGCCGGGGCCATTTCCGCCTGCGGCTGGGTCACCCACTGCAGTATCTCGTGGTAGCGACGGATGTTCTGTACGTAATGCACCGGTTCGGCGCCGCGGGCGTAGCCGTAGCGGGTCTTGCTGTACCACTCTTTTTTCGACAGCAGCGGCAGGTGATCCTTGACGTCGATCCAGCGATTCGGGTCGCGGCCGTTGCTGCTGGTCAGCTTGCGCGCATCATCCAGATGGCCGATACCGACGTTGTAGGCAGCCATGGCGAACCAGGTGCGATCCGGCTCAGGAATATCGGTCGACAATTGATCGCGTACCCATATCAAGTAGCGCGCGCCACCAAAGATGCTCTGCTTGGGGTCTACCCGGTTGGTCACGCCAACGAACTTGGCGGTCGGCAGCGTCAACATCATCAGCCCGCGCACCCCGGTAAAGGAACGGGCGTCGGGATCCCACAGGGATTCCTGATAACCCATCGCGGCTAGCAACCGCCAGTCCAGTCCGTACTGGTCACCGGCCTGGCGAAACAGCGTTTCGTAACGCGGCAGACGTTGCTGCATATGCCGGGCAAAGCCACGTGCACCGACGTAGTCGAGTACGTCCGAGTGGCCATAAAAGCGTTCGATTAACTGGTCCAGGGTGCCGTCGGCGCGAATGTCGGTGAAGAATTTATTTACCGCATCCAGCAGGGTGTCGTCCGGGTCGTTGGGTAGTGCCCACGCCATGGGCCGCTCATCAGACAGATCAAAGCCCACGCGCACCGCAGGATAGAACGCCTGATTAACGATCAGCTCATTAGAGTAGACCACCGCATAGTCGATCTCGTTATCGTTAACCAGGCGCAGCAGGTCGACCACCTCGACGTGGTCCGATTCCTCGAAAATTAACTGCGGGTGCTCTGTTTGCAGATCCCGCAGCTGGTCCGCCAGGCTGCTACCCTTGAGTACCATGATGCGTTTGTCGTACAACTCTTCCAGCGAGGTTGGCTGACGATCGCCGCGGCGGTAGACCACCTGCGGGGTGACATCCAGATAGGAATCGGCGAAGCGCACCTGACCCTCGCGCGCCGGATTCACCGTAATGCCGGCGGCACCAATATGCGGGCCGCCGTCACTGGCCAGTTGTGCGTAGAGTTCATCCAGCGTGCCAATGGTCTCGACTTCCAGCTCAAGATCCAGACTGTCGGCGAAACGCCGGCTAAGCTCGTATTCCAGGCCGGTGCTGCCGTGACGGTCCTGGTAATAAGTGGTTGGCGAATTACGTGTTACCACCCTGAGCGTACCGTCTTCCTTGATCTGCTGCAGGCGCGGCGGCTGCGGCTGTTCACAGGCGCTCAGCAGCAGCGCGCAGAGAAGCGTGGACAGTAACGACAGCGTGATCGAACGGGATGATTTTTCGCTCATGCGGGCAGTATATTCAAAAGCAGCAGAGGGCAATAGCCGCATGCTGTTAAGGAATGTCTTTGCCAGGCTGGGGGGCAGCTCGGCATGGCTCATAGGCGCGGCATGAGGTATCCTATGGGTCTTCTTTTTCATTTCCCCAACTTCAGCTTCCCGAGGCCGTATACAGCATGCATACCCTGCGTGGCGCCCCAGCCCTTTCCGAATTTCGCCGTCAAAAACTGCTCGCCCGGTTGCAAGCTGCCGTGCCGGCTGTCACCGGCGTTTATGCCGAGTTCATGCACTTCGCCGAGTTGCACAGCGAGCTGGATGAACAGCAGAATGAAGTGCTGGCGCGTCTGCTCAAGTACGGCCCCTCGGTCGCCGTGGAAGAGCCACAGGGCAGCCTGTTTCTGATCGTGCCGCGCTTTGGCACCATCTCGCCCTGGTCAAGTAAAGCCACAGATATAGCGCATAATTGTGGCCTGCAGGCCGTCGCCCGGATCGAACGGGGCATTGCCTACCATGTGGCAGGTGACATCAGTACCGAGCAGCGGCCGCAACTGGCCGCCTTGCTGCACGACCGCATGACCGAGCTGGCGCTTGAGAGTCTGAATGCCGCCGCCGATCTGTTCCGCCATACCGAGCCGCAGCCATTCCAGCGCGTGGATATCCTCGAAGGTGGTCGCGAGGCCCTGGAGCGGGCCAACACCACCCTGGGCCTGGCCCTGGCCGATGACGAGATTGATTACCTGGTCAGCAGTTTCAAAGAGCTCAAGCGCAATCCCAGCGACGTCGAGCTGATGATGTTCGCCCAGGCCAACTCCGAGCATTGCCGGCACAAAATCTTCAATGCCACCTGGGATATCGACGGCCAGGCGCAAGAGAAGAGCCTGTTCGGCATGATCAAAAACACCTACCAGATGCGCAGTGAAGGCGTGCTGTCTGCGTACAAGGACAACGCCGCGGTTATCGAAGGCTTCGTCGCCGGGCGTTTCTTCCCGGTGCCGGGTACTGGTGAATACCGTACCCACGAAGAGCCTGTGCATATCCTGATGAAGGTGGAGACCCACAACCACCCGACCGCGATAGCACCGTTCCCGGGTGCTTCTACCGGCTCCGGCGGCGAGATCCGTGATGAAGGCGCCACTGGCCGCGGCGGCAAGCCCAAGGCCGGCCTGGCCGGCTTTACTGTGTCCAATCTGCGTATTCCCGGCTTTGTTCAGCCCTGGGAAGAAGACAACGGCAAGCCCTCGCGCATCGTTACGCCTTTGCAGATCATGATCGAAGGCCCGCTGGGCGGCGCTGCGTTTAACAACGAATTCGGCCGCCCGAACCTGACCGGTTATTTCCGCACATTCGAGCAGACCGTCAGCTCGCCGCGCGGCCCGGAGATTCGCGGTTATCACAAGCCGATCATGATTGCCGGCGGTATGGGCAACATCCGTGCAGGCCACGTAGAGAAAGCCGAAATTCCGGTCGGCGCCAAGCTGATCGTGCTCGGCGGCCCGGCGATGCTGATTGGCCTGGGCGGCGGCGCTGCCTCGTCGATGGCCACCGGCAGCAGTGCCGAAGACCTGGATTTTGCCTCTGTTCAGCGTGAAAACCCGGAAATGGAACGCCGTTGCCAGGAAGTCATCGACCGTTGCTGGCAGATGGGTGACAAGAACCCCATCCGCTTTATTCACGATGTTGGCGCGGGCGGTTTATCTAATGCCTTCCCCGAGCTGGTCAACGATGGTGGCCGCGGTGGCCGCTTTGAGCTGCGCAAGGTGCCCAACGATGAGCCGGGCATGAGCCCGCTGGAAATCTGGTCCAACGAATCCCAGGAACGTTATGTGATGGCGGTAGATAACGCCGACTACGAGCGTTTTCAGGCGATCTGCGAACGCGAGCGCTGCCCCTTCGCCGTCGTTGGCGAAGCCACCGAAGAACAGTTGCTGGTGCTCAACGATACCCATTTCGACAATCAGCCGGTGGATATGCCGTTGTCTGTGCTGCTCGGCAAGGCGCCGCGCATGCATCGCAGCGTCGAGCGTGAAGCCGAGCCTTCGGATGATTTCGATGCCAGCGGCCTGAATCTGGCCGACGCGGTACAGCGCGTACTGCGCCTGCCGTCCGTTGCCAGCAAGAACTTCCTGATCACCATTGGTGACCGCAGCATTACCGGTCTGGTCGCCCGCGATCAGATGGTCGGCCCCTGGCAGGTACCGGTGGCTGACTGCGCCGTCACCAACAGCAGTTTCGACGTGCACACTGGTGAAGCCATGGCCCTGGGTGAGCGCACGCCGCTGGCGCTACTCGATGCCCCGGCCTCTGGTCGCATGGCCGTTGCTGAGTCGGTGACCAACCTGGCCGCCGCACGGATTAACGCGATTTCCGATATTCGCCTGTCTGCCAACTGGATGGCCGCTGCCGGCCATCCCGGTGAAGATGCGCGGCTGTTCGACACCGTGCGTGCCGTGGGTATGGAGCTGTGCCCCGAGCTGGGCATCACCATTCCGGTCGGCAAGGACTCCATGTCGATGAAGACCCGCTGGTCGGACGCCGGTGAAGATAAGTCTGTCACCTCGCCGATGTCACTGATCGTCACCGGTTTTGCGCCAGTGCAAGACGTGCGCCGCACACTGACGCCACAGCTGCAATTGGATCAGGGCGATACTGACCTGATTCTGATCGACCTGGGTCGTGGCCAGAACCGTTTGGGCGGCTCGGCACTGGCGCAGGTGTACAACCAGATCGGCAAGACTGCCCCTGATCTGGACGACGCCGAAGACCTCAAGGCCTTTTTCGCCGTGATCCAGGGCCTGAATCAGGAAGAGCAACTGCTGGCTTACCACGACCGTTCCGACGGTGGCCTGTTGACCACATTGGCCGAGATGGCTTTCGCCGGGCGTTGCGGTCTGCAGATTCAGCTGGACGTACTTGCAGATGAAGCCAGCGAGCTGGCTGGCGCGCTGTTTAACGAAGAGCTCGGCGCAGTTATTCAGGTACGCCAGAGCGATACCGAAGCCGTCCTCAGCCAGCTGTCCGCAGCCGGGCTGGGTGACTGCAGTGCCGTGATCGGCCAGCCAAGCCAGATTCAGGATCTGCACTTTAGTTTTGCTGGGCACACCGTGGTCAGCGGCACTCGTGCTGCCTGGCAGCAAGCCTGGAGCGAAACCAGCTGGCAGATTCAGCGCCTGCGTGACAACGTCGAATGTGCCGACCAGGAATTCGAGGCCCTGGCCGATGACGCCAACCCCGGCCTGGAAGCGATGCTCAGCTTCGACATCAATGAAGATGTTGCCGCGCCGCTGATCAACACCGGCAAGCGCCCGCAAGTGGCGATTTTGCGTGAGCAGGGCGTTAACGGTCAGGTCGAGATGGCCGCCGCGTTCAACCGCGCCGGCTTTAACCCGATTGACGTACATATGAGCGATATTCTCAGCGGCCGGGTCGAACTGGAAGACTTCCGTGGGCTGGTTGCCTGTGGTGGTTTCTCCTACGGCGACGTACTGGGCGCAGGCGAGGGTTGGGCCAAATCCATCCTGTTCAATGCCGAAGCCCGCGAAGCCTTCAGTGCCTTCTTTGCCCGTCCGGATACGTTCACCCTGGGCGTGTGCAACGGCTGCCAGATGCTCTCCAATCTGCGCGAGCTGATTCCCGGCAGCGAGCACTGGCCGCACTTTGTGCGCAACAAGTCCGAACAGTTTGAAGCGCGGGTGGCGATGGTCGAAGTGCAGGCCTCGCCCTCGATCTTCCTCAACGGCATGGTCGGCTCACGTATGCCCATCGCCATCGCCCACGGCGAAGGTCATGCCGAGTTCGCTGACAGCGCATCGGTGGATGCCTGCGAGGCCAGCAACAGTGTGGTCATGCGCTATGTCGATAACCGTGGCCGCATGACCGAACGCTACCCCGCCAACCCCAACGGCTCACCGCGCGGTATCACCGGTCTGACCACCCGCGACGGACGCGTCACTATCATGATGCCGCACCCGGAACGGGTGTTCCGTGCCGCGCAAAACTCCTGGCACCCGCGTGACTGGAGTGAAGACGGCGCCTGGATGCGCATGTTCCGCAACGCCCGCGTCTGGGTCGGCTAAACCGCCCAGCTTCAACCCCAACATAACCCCGGCGCCCGCCGGGGTTATACGTTCTGGCCGCAGTTCATCTTTTTGCACAACGCCTTGGACAATCCACGCCGCAGTGGATTACTCTCGAATCCAGCAAAGGAATGCCTGCCACATCCCGCCTCCAGGCAAGGACAGCCTGCATTCCTTCCCCAATACTGTTAAAACGTTTCGCCGACTTGTCCGTGAAGAGGATAGGGCGGTAGCGTGCCTGGAAAAGCCTTTTATCTTCGACTGAGCCACAGACCTACTCGGTTTACGGGAAAAATGATCGCAGTGACCGATATCTGGGCGCTAGCCAGAAATGATGGATGTTTGGATTGAAAATCAGTTGGTTGGCTGAAACCTGAAAAATGGTGATATGAGGCTTGGTGATCGTTTTGTCGGCGAGGTGAAAATTGATAGCTAGGCGGAGAGGGCCGGATTTTAGGCGTTGTAGAGGATTGTGGGGCAAGGTTGAAAAAGACAAAATGATCGCCGACATATTGGTCGGTGTGATTCATATATAAATGTTATGAGTACCAGCAATGTCGTACATAGATAAGCTGATCCAAGAAAGGCTAAGTGGCGACGAAACTAGAGTTGCTGAGCTTTTCTATGACGGAGCTGTGCTCAATGAGCTAGCTAGTCACGGAACGGATAGTGATTGGTATCACTTCGAACCAAAAACCTTTGATGGCGAATATTTCATCAAAACTGGCAATGGGTACGCATGCTACCAGCAGGATCGAGGGGCTAAATCTGATTCAGTGTCATTCGGCAACGTACATGACGCCGCTGTGTATTTTTTCGCAAAAGCTGGCTACATCAAGCCAGCTAAGGTCCAAGAAAAGAGATGGTGGCAGTTCTGGAAGTAAGAACTCATAACCAGCGGCAGCACAGTGACCGCTTCTCCGCCGCTTCGCGGCTACAAACCGGCACGTGTGCCGGGCGTTAATTGCCAAGGAGAGGTATGGCTATCAACTTCAAGGTGAACCATCCCATCACCACGGATCAGTTCATCGGTTTGCTGGATAGCTCTACCCTCGGGGAGCGTCGGCCAGTTCACGATCGAGATTGTATGGAGGGGATGGTTTCCAACTCCAATCTCATCGTAAGCGCGTGGGATGAATCTTTACTTGTCGGTATCGCCCGCAGCGTCACTGATTTTCACTATGCTTGCTACCTGTCAGATTTGGCAGTTCACCAGAGCTATCAGAGGTCAGGAATAGGTAAGAGATTACAGTCACTGACCCAGGAGCAACTGGGGCCGCTCTGCAAATTGATACTCATCGCGGCACCGGCAGCTAACTCGTACTATGGCCAGATTGGTTACACGCACAATGATCGCTGTTGGGTTCTGGATTCGGGGGTGACCATTGGCAATTAACAAGTGACTGTGGTGTCAACGCGCAAAATTAAGCAGTTTTTT
>TARA_R110002051_G_scaffold16377_1_pt1 | contig 134817 bp, 132 predicted proteins | sample TARA_R110002051 | Tara Oceans TARA_R110002051 (sample SAMEA4397023) | marine metagenome | biome: Polar Biome; feature: [MES] marine water layer (ENVO:01000295) within the mesopelagic zone...; material: water (ENVO:00002006), including particulate matter (ENVO:01000060) such...
GTAAAGTGTGTCCGAACCAATGCCGCCATTAAGAGAATCGTCGCCGCTCGTCCCCGAAATCGTCGCCATGAAATGCTCCCGGCATTTAATCCATAATAACAATAAGATTTGTTAACCATGACGTATATTGGTATGTCCCTCAAGGGGGGTGAACTTTTATATTTTTACCCTTTTGGATCGTTGGTTTAATTCAAATCCACGCTTCATCCGGCAGCACGAGCGTTTTGCGCATTCCCCTCTTAACGCTCTCTCCCGCTCCTGCTAGATTCATAAAAAATTACACTTGAACAGGAGAATCCCCGTGTCCCGCATTGTTACCATCGGCGCCGCCCAACTCGGCCCGATTGCGCCGGATGAGTCCCGCGCCAGCGCCGTCAACCGGATGATCGAGTTGCTGAAGCAGGCGGGGGACCGCGGCTGTAATTTTGTTGTCTTTCCGGAGCTGGCGCTGACCACCTTCTTCCCGCGCTATTACGAGGAAGACATCTCCCGGATGGATCACCATTACGAGCGTGAGATGCCGAGCGCGGAAACGCGGCCGTTGTTCGAGGCGGCGGCGGAGCGGGGGATCGGGTTTTATCTCGGCTATGCGGAGCTGACGCCCAACGGGCACCGCTACAACACGGCGATCCTGGTGGACGAGACCGGCAAGATTACCGGCAAGTACCGCAAGGTGCATCTGCCGGGCCATTCCGAATACGACCCGAACCGGCCGTGGCAGCATCTGGAAAAACGCTATTTCGAGCCGGGGGATCTCGGGTTCGGGGTCTGGCGTCAGCATGGCGGCATTATCGGCATGGCGATCTGCAACGACCGGCGCTGGCCGGAGACCTATCGGGTGATGAGCCTGAAGGGCGCGGAGCTGATTGTGCTCGGCTACAACACGCCGGACGTGAACACTTCGGCCTTCGAGCCGAACCATCTCAGGATGTTCCACAACCATCTGACCATGCAGGCCAATGCCTACATGAACTCGGCCTTCGTGGTCGGCGTGGCGAAGGCCGGGATGGAAGATGGCTGCATGCTGATCGGCGGCTCCTGCATCATCCAGCCCTCGGGCGAGATCGTCAGCCAGGTGTCCTCCGTCGATGATGAGTTGATCACCTATTCGGCGGATCTCGACCTCGCCAAGATGGGCAAGGAGACGGTGTTCAACTACGCCAAGCACCGGCGTATCGAGCATTACGGCAACATCACCGCGCAGACCGGGGTGGAACTGCCGCCGGAACTTTCCGAAGCGGCCGAATAGGTCACGACCTCGTCAGCGCGGGTGAGGCGGACTTGGCGCTATAGTGAGAACGCTATAGACCTGAGTCCGCCCGCCGATGCGTGGCGGAACCACCGACCTCCGGAGTTGCCATGCTGCGGTCCGCCCGGCTCATCCTCGCTGTTCTGCTGTTTTCCCTTTCCGTCATGCCGGATGCCCGGGCAGGGGAGGTCAGGCGGATCACGGTCGAGGGCGAACTGATCGACACCTGGTGCTATGTCACCGAAATCATGTATGCCCGGGGCTCCGCGCATTTCCAGTGCGCCGTATGGTGCGCGGTCGGGGGCATTCCGGTCAGTATCCGGGCGGATGACGGCACGCTTTATGTCGTGCTGCGGGTCGAGGATGACAGCCAGAACGTCTCCAACCCGGCCATGATCCGGATCCAGAGCCATCGGGTCACCGTCGAAGGTGATCTGATCGAGCGGGACGGTGTGAAATATCTGCTCGTCACCCAGGTTGCGGACGACAAGGGCATCGTCGATCTCACGCACGAGAAATTCGGCATTCAGCCATGGGGGATGTGAGAATGGGGCGGTTGCGCTCACTTGCGGTTGCCATGGCACTTTTTCTGTCGACCGCTTCTCCATCCTCGGCGGCCCAGAAGTGGGGCATCGACGGGGAGATGGTCGCCCAGTTCGAGGCAAAAGTGGTTGATATGCTTTGCGAACTACGCGGCGATTGCCCGGCTGCCTGTGGCGGCGGTAAACGCCAGCTCGGGCTGGTGCGGGACGACGGCACGCTTTTGCTGGCGGTGAAAAGCAACACCCTGTTTGCCGGGGCGACGCTGGACTTGCTGCCATATTGCGGGCAGCGCGTGGAGGTGGATGGGCTGATCATCTCCCACCCCGGGATGGTGATTTACATGCTGCAGCGTCTGCGCGCGCCCGGGACCACGGAATGGGTGCGGGCCACGGCTTTTGCCGAGGACTGGAAACAGCGCAATAATACCGAAAACGCCAAGCGATGGTTCCGCCGCGACGGTATGGCAAATGACGTGATCCGCACTTTCGGCAAGGTCGGCCGGCCCGACATCGTGCCGCCTCCGTCTGAATAGACCGATGCCCTTTCACCGCACTTTATCGGTGCTCCTCCTTTTGCTCCCGATCGGGTTTCTCAATAACCCGACTGAGGCGAAGTCCTTGCGCCTGCCCGCTCTTTTCGGCGGCCCGTTCCAGTTGACCGACGAGCAGGGGTTTGGGGTCACGGCGGATACCTATAAAGGCAAGTTCATGCTGGTCTATTTCGGGTACAGTTACTGCCCGGATATTTGCCCGACCGATCTGAGTATCATGGCCGCCGCACTGGATGCGCTGGGGGACGAAGGCGGGCAGATACAGCCCCTGTTCATCTCTGTTGACCCGCACCGGGATAGGCCGGAGACGCTCCGGGAGTTCACCGACGCTTTCCATCCGGACCTGATCGGGCTGACGGGGACGGAAGCGGAGGTTGCTGTGGCGGTGAAGGCCTATCGGGTGCATCGCCGCCGGTTCCAGATGGAGGGGATGACAGGCGAGGATTACCTCGTGGATCATTCAACCCTGACCTATCTGATGGGGCCTGACGGCGCTTTCGTGACCATGTTTCCGCGTGGCACGTCGGCCGAGAAAATGGCAGGGACAATCCGGAAATATATTCGCTCTGGCAGCTAGCGGGGAGGGTACCTGCCATGAAACTTCCCGAAGGCCTGAAATATCTGAAAGCCTCTCCAGAGGCGGAGCCGTGGTTCAGCAGCCTTCCGGCGCTGCTTGAAGATATTACCGCCGAATGGGATCTGACATTGGGAGAGCCCTTCGAGCTTTGCCATGTCTCCTACACAATGCCTGTGGACTCTCCATTTGGTCCCGCCGTTCTGAAGCTGCAATGGCCACATCCGGAGTGCCAATGGGAGGCCGACGCGCTTATCCACTGGAAGGGGGCCGGTGCGGTCAAGCTGCTGGCTCATGACCGGGAACGTCATGCGTTGCTGGTGGAGCGGTGCGAGCCCGGGATAACCCTTGCCGAATGCGAAACGGGGGACAGGATCGCGGTTTATCTGGACCTGCTCCGGGAGTTGTCCGTACCTGCCGGCGCGCCATTCCGCAGCCTGCGGGAAGAATCCATGGAATGGCGAAGCTATCTTCTGCCGCGCTGGGAGGCCGCCGGCCGCCCCTGTCCCGAGGAGCATATCCATTCGGCCCTGGACTTGCTGGATTGGCTTCCTGGCAGTCAGGGGGAGCAAGTTCTGCTGCACCAGGATCTGCATCCGGGAAATGTGCTCACCGCCGGCCGTGCGCCGTTTCTCGCCATTGATCCGAAGCCGCTGGTCGGCGAGCGGGAATTTGCCCTGTCACCGATCATCAACGCCTTCGAGCTGGGGCACACCCCGGAAGACAAACGCGCCCAGCTTGACCGGCTGTGCGATGGCCTTGGGCTTGATCCGGAGCGGGCGCGGGGATGGGCGATTATTCAGGCGCTTGCCTGGAGCTTCAGCACGCCGTTCGCTGCCTATCGGCACGATACGGCGCGCTGGCTTATAGAGATGGACAAATAGTCCGCTGTCTCAGTCCGGGCGGTTCATCTCGAAGACTTCGCCGACGGCACAATAGTCCATGTAACCGAGGCGGCCGACCGGCTGGTACTTGGTGACGTCGATGCGGCCGTCGGCCACATATTTCTCGTCGATATGAATACCGACCACTTCGCCGAGAATCATGCGATTGACCACAGTGTCGCTGACGGAGGGCAGCTCGATCGTTTTCAGATACTTGCACTCGAGATGGACCGGCGCGTCCTTGACCCGGAGAGGTTTCACGAACTGGGACGGCACGCCCTCAAGGCCCGCATGCTGCATCTCGTCCGTGCCGTGCGGGAAATGGATGGCGGTCTGGTTCATCTGTTGTGCCTGGGCCTTGCCGACAATATTGCAGACGAATTCACCGGTTTTTGCCGCGTTCAACGCGCTGTCCTTCGGCGACCCGTCGGGGCGGGAGCCGCTGGAGAAGATCACGCAGGGCGGGGCCCAGGAAACGGCGTTGAAGAAGCTGTAGGGGGCGAGGTTGGTCACGCCGTTCTCGTCAATGGTCGAGATCCAGCCGATCGGCCGGGGCGAGATGGTCGCCTTGAAGGGGTCGAAGGTGAAACCGTGATTCTTGTGATCGCCAGGCTCGAAAAACATGCGCCTCATCCCTGTTCTTAACTTTTTCGCTAAAGCGGAATGCCACAAAGACCGAAACCACGCAACGCCGGGCAGGAGCAAGGGTGCCATTCCCCGCCGCCGCGTATCGTGCTACCGCACAGGGCGTGGAGAGGAGCGCCGATGTCCGTATCACCGGAAGACGATAAAGCCTTGCTGGAGAACCTTCGCGCCGAGTTCGGCAAGAAGGAGACCATGGAGCGGTTGTTCCACACGGTCATCCCGCATCTGGAACAGGGCAAGCGGACGCTTGTCTACATTCTGGCGCAGGTCGACCGGATCGGTCACACGGCGATGGAGCCGTTTTTCCTCAAGTCTCTCTATGGCCCGCACTATGACCGCATCATCCTGGTCACCGGGCAAGGCGAGGGGGCCGGTTACAACCCTTTTATCCTGCAATGCCCGGGGCCCGAATTCGTGCATGTGCCGACCGCTGACCCGATCCTTCCCATGCTCGGATTTCTTGATGGCGGGGTGCATGACCTGCAGCTTTTCCATCTCTGCCTTGCCTCGCCGCAGCGAGTCATCCGCGACTTCGGACGCCATGCCACAGCAGGCGGCGATATCCGCTTTTTCGAGCTGCCCGACACGATCCGTGCGATTGGAGAGGCCTTCCTGAAAGAGACAGGCAAGCCGGCGAATGCACCTTTTGTCGTTCTGCATGCCCGCGACATGAGTTACTTGCCGGAAAAGGCGCATCACGCCTTTCGCTGCGCTGATATTCGCAGTTACGAGGGCGCGGTCCGGCAGTTTGTCGATGCGGGGTACTGGGTTTTCCGTCTGGGAGACAAAGGGAGCGTGCCACTTGAAGGCTACGGGGAACAGGTGGTCGATCTGCCGCACCATCCTGCCTACAGCCAGGCGCTCGACGTTTTCCTGTCTGCCCGCTGTGCCTTTGCCTTCAATCAGGCATCCGGCCCGGAAGCACTGGTCCGGGCCTTTGGCCGGCCAGCGGCGACCGTCAATCTTGTCTATGAATTGCTGCGGTTGCCGATGAAGGACGACCTGCTGCTGTTCAAGCATTATCTCCGGGCTCGCACCGGTGAGCCGCTGTCATACGTGGAGATCCTGGAACTCGGACTACCCGCCATCGGCAAGGGCGAAGATTTCGGGACGAAAGGCGTCGTGATCCGTGAGAACAGTGCCGAAGAGCTCGAAGCGCTTGCTGCTCTCATGATTTCACGGGATCAGGACGGGCAGGCGCCCGAGACGGACGTTGCCTGCCTTGCCCGGTTCCGTGATCTGGGGCGGAGCTATGAGCAGAAGCTGCTCGCCGCGCCGGAAATGCAGGCCGACAATCTGGATTTTTATGCCTATGCGCATGATTTTGGGCAGCCCGCGCCCTCTGTGCTGAGCCGCAAAGGATTTCTGGACCGGCCCTGACGGCTGGTCTATCACCGTCGCGCCCTGAAATCCTCGGAACCGTCCCGTATGCTCTATCAGTTGTTCGCGATCATCGTGCCGGTCTTCATATGCTCGGGTATAGGCTTCCTCTGGGCTCGTCTGAAGCTGCAATTCGATAATGAAACCATCACCTCTTTGGTGACCCTGGTCGGCACGCCGTGTCTGGTGTTCGGCACGCTGGTAGGCCTTGAGCTGTCATTGGAGTCCCTGTTCCGCCTCGGTGCAGGGAGCGCGCTGGTTGCGGCGATCACGGTTGCGGTCGTGATACCGATCCTGTTTCTGGCAAAAAAATCTGTGCGGGCCTTCCTGCCGGCCCTGATGTTTCCGAACACGGGCAATATCGGCTTGCCGCTGTGTCTCTTCGCGTTCGGGCAGGAGGGGCTGGCACTGGCAATTTCCTTTTTCGCCGTGCAGGCCGTGATGATGTTCACCATCGGCACCGGGATCGCATCCGGCCAGTTCGGCCTTTCCTCGCTGACCCGTAACCCGATCATCTATTCGGTCATCGCCGCGCTCGTCTGTATCCTTGGGGATATTGAGGTGCCGAAATGGATCATCAATACGGCGGATCTCGCTGGCGGCATGTGTATCCCGCTGTTGCTGATCGCGCTGGGCGTGTCGCTTGCCAAGCTCCGGATTTCTAATCTGATGGAGAGTTTCGGGATCGCGGCATTGCGGCTGATTGTCGGTTTCGGTTCCGGCGTTTTCGGCGTCTGGATCTTGGGAACCACCGCAATGGAAACGGGCGTGCTGATCCTGATGTCGAGCATGCCCGTCGCGGTCTTCCCCTACCTCTTCGCCGTTCGCTACAACCGGGAGCCGGAAACCATTGCCGGCTGTGTCATCGTCTCGACGATCATCGGTTTCGTCACCATGCCGGGACTGCTTTATCTGGTCTTCAGGCTTTCCGGCACGGCTGGCTGAACGGATACGGCGCCGAAATCAGGCGAATTCGAGCGCGAGATAGGAATTCATCACACTTTCCATCGTTTGCTTCTCCAGATCCCGGACGATGAAGACGAGGCGGGAGCGGCGGTCCTCGCTCGGCCATTTCTCGATCTTGGCCGGGGGATGGAACATGTGCTGCACGGCATGGACGACAACCGGCTGGTCGTCATCAAGCTCTTTCAGGTTCAGCAATCCCTTGATGCGCAGGATGTTGGCGCCGTGGGTCTGGGCCATCATGTCCAGCGCACCCGCGATCCGGTTCCATTCCAGAGGCTCGTCGAAATACAGCACGAAGGAATGGATGTGATCGTCATGCCGGCTGACATCGTGGTGGTGACCATGACCATGATCGTCGTCGTGGCTATGCCCATGATCGTGATGATGCACATGGCCTTCGGTTGCCCGGTAGGCTTCCTCGCGCAGCCATTGGCCGACATCCGCGCTTTTGGTTTTTGGATTATAGAGCCCGGCGTCGAACAGGACTGACGGCGCGACGTCACCCTGAATAGCCTTGATGACGGGAGCCGCTGGATTGAGCTCGTAGAGCCGCTTTTCAACGGCGGAGACCATCTCTGCATCCGTGACGTCGATCTTGGTCAGCACGATCCGGTCGGCGACGGCGGCCTGCTTGACGCTTTCGAACTGCTTGTCGAATTGCTCCATCGCGTGATGCGCGTCGACCACGGTGATGACACCGTCTAGCCGGAAGCGGGTGACCAGGAACGGGTCGGCCATCATGGTGTGCAGGATCGGCGCGGGGTCGGCGAGCCCGGTCGTCTCGACCACGATGCGATCGAAATCGGGGATATTGCCCTTTGCCCGGTCCTTGAACAGCCGCTTCAGCGTATCCACCAGATCGCCGCGCACGGTGCAGCAGAGGCAGCCGCTGTTCAGCAGCACGACATCTTCGTTCGACTCCATGACCAGCGCGTCATCGAGCCCGACCTCGCCGAACTCGTTCACGATGACGGCAATCCGGTCCATCTCCGGGTGGTGCATCAGCTTCGACAGCAGGGTGGTTTTGCCACTGCCGAGGAACCCGGTGAGGATGGAGACCGGAAGCCGGTCCGGCTCGCTTGTCGTGTTTGTCATTTAATGCTCGTGGGTCGGTGTCAGTGTGGTCGGCTCAGTGATGGTGCCCGCAATGGGGGCCGTGTTCGTGATCATGGGTATGATCATGGTCGTGACGATAGGGCACGACGGCGGCTTCGTCCAAGCGTCCGAACAGGGCGCGGAAACTCGGATCGCGCTCGATCTCCGCGGGATGGCCGGTGCAGCAGACATGTCCATTGAGGCAGAGCACCCGGTCCGTTCCGCGCATTACAAGATGCAGGTCGTGGGAAACCATGATTATCGCGGCACCGGTTTCCTCCCGGATTGTCCCGATCAGCCGGAACAATTCAGACTGTGCGGCGACATCCATGCCCTGGGTCGGTTCGTCCAGCACCAGAAAATCCGGTTGTTTCATGATCGCCCGGGCCAGCAGCACGCGCTGGGTCTCGCCGCCGGAGAGGCCTGTCAGTTGCTGGTCCAGCAGATGCGTGATGCCGGCCCGCTCCGCAGTCTCGGCGACCCGGCCGCGCGCCGATTTCATGCCGAGCGAAAGGAAGCGCCGTGGTGTCAGCGGCATGGAATTGTCGAGCGCGAGCTTTTGCGGGACGTAGCCGATACTGGTGCCAAGAGAGAGCTGTACCGTGCCGCTGTCGGGCGTCAGCAGTCCGAGGATGACCCGTAGCAAGGTGGTCTTTCCGCCGCCGTTCGGGCCGATCACGCTCATGATCTCGCCGCGGCCGAGGCTGAAGCTGATTTTGTCGAGTATCGTGCGACCGCTCCTCAGAACGCTGAGGTCTGATACTTCGAGCAGGGCCGGGGCGGCTTTCAACATATCAGGCCGCACGGGATTTGCAGGACGGGCAAAGCCCCTCGATCTCGACTGTGCTGCTCCGGGCTTCGAAACCGTGGCGGCTCGCCAGAGAGGCCAGAAGTTCGCTCAGACCGTCATCCTCAATCTCCAGAGCCGAGCCGCACTCCCGGCAAATCAGGAAGCCGCAATCGTGGCTCCCTTCAGGGCGGCTGCAGCCGATATAGGCATTCTGGGATTCGACCTTGTGCACAAGCCCCTGCTCCATCAGGAAATCGAGTGCCCGGTAGACGGTCGGCGGGGCCACCTTGGCGCCCGGCTTGCCGTCCTTCTCTGCATCGCGCTGCATCTCGGAGAGGATGTCATAGGCACCAACCGGCGCATGACGCTGCCAGACAAGCTCCAGCACCCGGCGGCGGGCCGGGGTTATCCGGACACCACGCTCCGCGCAGAGCCGCTCCGCGGCGCCGAGGGCGTCGTTCAGGCACCGACCATGATCATGGTCCGGTTTGGGAAAGCTGTTGCGGGCATGTGCCAAGATCTGGGATCCGTCGCTCTGAAAGCTGCTTCACTGCAATAGTATAATGTTTCAGATGCGTGTTCCAAGGGCCACCATTGATCCGGATCTTTATCGCGGACGTAAAGCCTTATGCGGATCGGGTGCCGGAGGCCGGCAACCTGGGTTAGCTGAGAGCTTGTTTCATGAGATGTTCGCTGTTTCGATATTTCCGGGTTTTTGCTCTGCTCCTGCTTATCATTCTAGGGGCGTTCGCATTTTCGTCGCCGCTATGGGCGAATGCGCCGTCCGGCTGGGCGCAAGACGGGCTGATCAAGTTCCAGGTCTTCAGAAACGATTCTCCGTTGGGAGTCGTCATGCTGCGATTCAACGTCGATAACGATGTATATGCCGTTGATACACAGACGTTATTTGATTATCGAATCGGCCCGTTCTCGCTCTATTATTACGCGCTCAGGGCGCGGGATGAATGGAGCGGGCCACTCCTTCTTTCAGCGCGCGGCATGGTCAATGATGATGGAGAGATCTTCCGCGTGGACGGGGAAACAGGGCCTGACGGATTCCGGTTTTCCGGCGGAGAGGGCGAGCAACTGGCGCCGCTTGGCACGTCCGTTCCGTCAACCTACTGGAACACGGCGCTGACCAGAGCAAGCGAACTGATCGACCTGCAATATGGCCGGCTGCGCAAAATCACCATGACCAAGGCCGGGCCGGAAACCATCCTGTCCAAAGGCGAGCGGATCGAAGCTGAGCGCTACCAGATGCGGGGCGAGCTCGATCTCGACATCTGGTACGACAAGCGCGGCGAATGGGCCAAGATGAGCTTTACCGTCGACGAGTCCGATTTCGAGTATGTCAGGATCGTCCCGCGCGCCGGTGACGAAACCCGTTTCCTGGAATTGGAAAGCGTGAAGGATATCGGCTCTGAAGAGATCCGGAATGTCCTCAGGGAACTCGAGTAGCGTTTTGGGAAATAGAGAGGCCGGCATGACATCGCGGTGTGTCTGGATTACCGGGGCAAGCTCCGGTATCGGGCTTGCACTGGCCGAGCGGATGATGCGCGATGGTTGGATTGTTGCGGGATCAGCGCGGTCGGCCGGTGCGCTGGTGGATTTGGCTGCAAAGCATGAGGGGCGGTTCTTCGCCTATCCGCTGGATGTGACCGACGCGGATGCCGCAGCTGTAACTGTCACCCGTATCCGGGCGGAGCGGGGCGGACTTGATATGGCCGTATTCGCGGCCGGAACCCACAAGCCCGTCGAGGTCGAGGACTTTCGCATCGAGACTTTCCGTGACCTGATCGATATCAACTTGATGGGGGTGGTGAACTGTCTGGCTGCGGTTACGCCGGGTTTCATCGCGGCGCGCCGTGGCCATGTTGCCGTGGTTTCATCCGTTGCTGGCTATGGCGGGTTGCCGACTGCATCAGCCTATGGTGCGACCAAGGCGGCCCTGATCAACATGACCGAGGCGCTGAAACCGGATTTCGACCGGAACGGCGTGAAATTGCAACTGGTGTGCCCGGGCTTTGTCCGTACTCCGCTGACGGACCGGAACCCGTTTCCGATGCCGTTTCTGATGGAGCCGGAAGATGCTGCAGAGGCTTTTTATCGCGGACTTCAGTCCGACCGGTTCGAGATCACTTTTCCAAGGATCTTTGCCATTATTCTGCGCTGCCTCAACGCGTTGCCCTATAGCCTTTATTTCCGGCTGGTGAAGCGGGGGACTGGCAAGTGACAGTGACTGACGGAGCGACCGCACTGGCTGCCTATGCCATCTGTTTTGAGGAGCTGACATCGGATCATCTCGAAGCCCTGTCGCCACTCCTGGCGGACGATGTTCGCTTCCGTGACCCGTTCAGTGACGTGCGAGGCAGGCAGGCCGTGCTTGGAATCTTCCGGCATATGTTCGAGGCAATGGAAGCACCGACTTTCGTTGTGCTAGATCAGGCTGTCGGCAAAGAGGCCTGTTATCTCAAATGGCGGTTTTCCGGGCGGGTGAAGTCGGCTGGCCGGCGGGAAATTGAAATCACGGGTATGAGCGAGGTGGTGTTCGACGAAAATGGCCTCGTCATCTCGCATATCGACCATTGGGACGCTGCGTCTCAGGTCTTCGGGATGTTTCCGGTACTCGGTCCGCTTTTGCGCTGGTTAGGCCGCAGTTTTTCGCCGACCAGATGATGCGCTCTCCGGTCGCGCACCTTTTTGGAAGAACAGCGTGACTGTGCCGATCGTAATCCCGAATTTCGAGACATCGGCTTTGTTGATAAGGACGCCGTCCGGCTGCAGGAACATCCAGTCGTTGAAGCTGACCTTTATCCGGCTGTCGCCGACTTTCAGCATCAGATCGTAGGACCAGTTCAGTGCCTTGCCCCGGGCAATGCCGTTGGCGACACCGACCACATCATCCGCGCGGCCCTCATAGGTGCCGTCGCCGGTTCTTGTGATGCGCCAGATCCGCTGCTCCGTCTCGCCGTCCGAATATAGGAAATCCTCGATCAGGGTCAGCGTGGTGCCGTCCCAGTCGCCCTCAAGGTCGACGGTGAACTCTCGCTTCAGGTTGCCAAAGCGGTCCTCGAACATGCCCCAGGCCCTGCTCGGTCCGGCAAAATATGTTTCCGGACGGAAATCAGGGTCGGTTCCGGCGAAATCATCGATCTTCATGGAACTACACGCTCCGAGGCTCAACAGCACTATAAGCAGATACGGTAAGACACGGGTCATGGATCATCTCCAGATGGTGTTTATTGGATGTTTTCGGCGATCTTGCGTTGCAACGCGGCCTGCCGCGTCGCGGTCAGGGGGAAGTTGCGCATTATGGCGATGGCCGTAAGTTTCAGGATGACGGGTGCCGCGCCGTAGAGCAGAGAGAGCGTCAGCAGGGCGTCCGTATCATTGCTGCCGTTGGCATCGAAACCAAAGGCGGCAAGTACTGGAAAGGCAATGCCGACGGCCAGGGCAAGGGCCAGCTTCGTCGCCATGCCCCAGAGCGCGAAATAGAGTCCGGTTCGGCTGCCGCCTCCCTCTGCCGTATCCACATCCACCACGTCGGCCTGCATGGAAGGAGGCAACACCAGATCTGCGCCGAGGCACGCGCCGGTGCCGATGCAGATGGCAAGGAAGGCAAGATAGTCGCCGGGGCCGAGCAAAGGCACGAGCGCGAAGATTACGCTGTTCACCAGCATGGCGGCGATCCATGTGCGATGCTTCCCGGCACGATGGCTGATGGTGAGCCAGAGGGGGACGCTGAGGATCCCGGCGAGGAAGTAAATCAGCAGCAGCCCGTCCGTCTCCTGCGGCAGGCCGAGACCCTTGTCCACGAAGAGCACGAAGAGGGTTGCCGCAAGCCCGTTTGCCAGACCGTTCAGCAAATAAGCCAGGATCAGCCGGAGGAAGGGCTTGTTTCGGAGCAGAAGCGCGGCTCCGGTGCGCCAGTCGGGCTTGTGATGCCGGGGCGCGGCGAGCTTCGGGCGCTCTGGCATGATTGCGGTTGCGAGCGTGATTGCGACAGGCAGTGCAATGATCAGGAAGAGCGCCAGGACAGTGAGCACCGTTCCGGTATCCTCGCCGCCACCGGCTGCGGACACGATGGCGGGCATACCAGCTGCCAGCAATGTACCGAAAACCAGCATACCTTCGCGAAAGCCCGCTATCCGCGAGCGCTCGTGATACCCGCCGGACAGCTCTGCGCCCCATGCCGTGTAGGGCAGTTGCACCATGGTCCATCCGAGGTACAGCAGGGCACTCCAGCCGAAGAGGTGGAGCGTGCCAGCCCCTTCAGGCGGGACGAAAAGCATGTAGACGGCAAGGCTGGTAATCGGCGTCCCGGCGAAGAGCCAGGGCTTTCGCCGGCCGAAACGGGTTTCGATTCTGTCGCTCAGCATGCCGATCAGCGGATCGGAGACGGCGTCCCACAATCGGGCCAGCAGCAGTGCGAAACCGACAGCTTCGAGGCTTAGACCCCGGTTCTGCGCGTAGAAGGCGGGCAAGAAGATGAAAAGCGGCACACCGAGCCCGGCCAGCGGCAGTCCGGGCAATCCGTAAGCGAGAAGCTGGCCCCGTGAATAGCGCGCGGGAGTGCCGTCGACCGGCGCTGTGACTGCCATTCGCTTAAGCGTGTTTCAGCGCGATTTGCCGGACATCGATGAGGCCGGCACGAAAGCCACCTTCGCAATAGCAGAGATAATATTCCCACATCCGCCGGAACCGCTCGTCGAAGCCGAGTGGGGCGATCTCCGGCCAACGCGCGAGGAAGCGTTCCCGCCAGATCGCCAGTGTACGGGCATAGTCGATACCGAACCCGTCATTGGCGACGCATTCCAGACCGGAGGCGTCGAAATGATCTGTCAGGCGCGCTTCCGACGGCAGCATGCCGCCCGGGAAGATGTATTTCTGAATGAAGTCCGGGTTCCGGCGATAGGCGTCGAAATCCCTGTCGTTGATGGTGATGATCTGCATGGCGGCACGGCCGGTATCGGTCAGGCGTGCTTTCACTTGATCGAAAAAGACCGGCCAATATTGCTCGCCCACCGCCTCGAACATCTCAATGGAGGCGATATGGTCAAAGCGCCCGTCCACATCGCGGTAATCACAGAGCTCTATGGAAACCTTGTCGGCGATGCCCTCGCGCTTGGCGCGCTCTGTCGCGTAGTCGTGCTGTTCCTGGGAGAGGGTGAGGCCGACGACGCGAGCGCCGTATTCGCGTGCGGCAACGGATGCGAAGCCTCCCCAGCCGCAACCGATTTCCAGCACGGTCTGGCCCGGCTCCAGTTGCAGCATGTCGGCGATGCGCCGGTATTTCCGTTGTTGCGCCGGCTCAAGGTCTTCTTCGCCTGGCTCGAAAACAGCAGACGAGTAAGTCATGCTCGGGTCCAGCCACTTGCCATAGAAGGCGTTCCCGATGTCGTAATGATGGGCAATGTTCCGCCGGCTGCCGCTCTTGGTGTTGCGGTTGGAGAAATGCCCGAGGGTTTTCATGAAGCGGCCGAAGCGGGTGCCATCCAGCGCCTTCGCGAGGGCATTGCGGTTGGCGGCCCCGAACGCGAGCAGGGCGGTCAGATCAGGCGTATCCCAGGCGCCATCCATATAATCTTCGCCGAAACGAAGATCGCCTCCGAGCAGCAGATGCCTGCACACGGCATCGCTCCGCAACAGCAAATGCGCCTTCGGGCCGGGCTCGGCTCCCTTGATGACATGGAGCTGGCCATTGGGTGTCTGCAGGTGCAGCTCGCCCATGCGGACAGCTTTCAGCATGAGCAGCACGACCCGGGTCCAGGGCATGAATGCATTCGGTTTTGCCGGAAAGCTGTCGCCCAGCGTGGAGGATGTTTCGCAAATCTCGCGATCAGTCATTTCTGCCCGTCCCAATCTTGATCACTTGGCTTACGCAGTATGGTGTTCGGTGGATGATTTTTCGCTGACGGAAACCGGATTTGCGGGGGCTTCCGGCCGTTTATGGAAGACCGCTCCCTTGATCCAGAGTTTCAGGGCTTCCCAATGGATGCCCGCCACGACCTTAGCCGTGAGCAGCGGATAGAGCAGGGCCATTTTAAGCAAGGCCCGATCGGTCATCGCTTCCCGCGTTCCGGTATGGGTGGCGACCAGAACCTCTCCCTCCGGCGTGTCCTGGCGGATCAGGATGGAGAGGGTGTCGTCCGGTTTCTTCAGGCGGAACCGGTAGGTTGCGATCATGTCCATGAAGGGGGATACATAGAAACTTTTTTCGCAGTTCTGCCGAATCGTGCCACCGTTTCCCTGATCCGGCTGGACCGGGATCAGGTAGCAGTGCTGCTGGCCAAAAGTGTTTTTCACCTCGTAGAGAATGGCTTGCAGCCGGCCGTCTTCATGATGACAGAAATAGATGGATAGTGGGTTGAAGACATATCCAAGTATTCTTGGAAAACAATGAATTAAAACTCGTCCTTCAAGCGATTTGTATCCTGCCGCGCGAAGCTGCTTCCGGACCCAGTCAAGGGTGGGGCTGCCATCGCGCGTTGCGTGATCGCGATCGAAGAAAGAGAACAGGTTGAACCGGTTTCGGGAGAACAGGCGCAACCTGCCTGCAAGTGCGTCGATTTCCTCCAGGTCCACCAGCATGGAGAAAACCCGGTAGGTGAAACGATGCCGGAACGGGATCAGACGCGCATGCATCACGATGCCCCGATAGAGGGACGACCGAGAGGTTGTGTCACCCGCAGGCGCTGTCATGTCAGTCATCACCGGCTTCACGGTCCAGAACGGCGGAGCCATTCCGGGAAAGCCAGCAATGACTGGCTGGTGTGACATCTGTTTTCCAGGGTGGTGTGACCCCCAGACTGCGGGCAACGGAAATGGCTGCTTTCAGGCCGTCCTCATGAAAACCATAGCCGCAATAGCTGCCACAGAACCAGGTGTTGCGGACGCCCTGAATGCTGCCGAGATTTTCCTGTGCGCTGACAGCCGCACTGTCGAATACCGGATGAGTGTAGTTGAACCGGGCGAATTCCAGCGCCGGGTCGGGCTCCTGAAGCGGGTTCATGGTCACGAAGAGAGGGTGCTTTTCGTCAATACCCTGCAGCAGGTTCATCCAGTAGGTCAGGGCAACGGCGCGGTCCATGTCGCGGCGGCCTTCCGCCAGATAGTTCCAGGAGGCCCAGGCCATGCGGCGCTTCGGCATCAGGCTGCTGTCCCGGTGCAGGACCGCGACATTGTCCTGGTAGCTGAAACAGCCGAGCAGGGCGCGTTCTTCGTCGCTGGCGTCGCTCAGCATGACGAGAGCCTCGTCGCCATGCGCGCCAATGACAACCTGATCATAATAGGTCTCGGAGCCGTCCGGCTCCTCGATCATCACGCCGGTTTCAAGGCGCCGGATATGCCGGACCGGATGACCTGTCCGGATCTGGCCGCCGCGCTGTTCGATTTCCGAGGCAAGCCGCTGAACATAGGTGCGCGACCCGCCATCGACGGTGAACCATTGGGGCCGCATCGCGTGTTTCAGCAGGCCATGATTGACGAAGAAACGCACAAAGCTGCGGGCCGGAAAGGCCAGCATGGTCTCGACCGGGCAGGACCAGATCGCGGCCCCCATGGGCAGCAGGTGATCGTACAGAAAGCCGTCGCCATAGCCTTCCCGTTTCAGGAAGGCGCCGAGCGTAAGATCCGGATCGCTCTCTTCCTCAAGCAGGCGCGGGGCGGCGCTGAAGAACCGCGCAACATCGGCCAGCATTCTGTAATAGCTCGGTTTCAGGAGATTGGCCGGCTGCGCCACAAGCCCTTTAAGCGAGCCTTCATATTCGAGCGCACCATTACCCACGGAAACGCTGAACGACATGTCGCTGAGCTTCGTTGGCACATCGAGGGCGGCGAACAGGCTGATCAGATTCGGATAGGTCGCCTCGTTATAGACGATGAAGCCCGTATCGACAGGAATCTGCTTGCCGTCATAATCAACAGAAACCGTGTTGCTATGGCCGCCGAGCCGGTCATTCGCCTCATATACGGTAACCTGGTGGCGCGAGGACAGCAGCCATGCCGCGCCAAACCCGGCGATACCGCTTCCGATAATGGCTATTCGCATTCCAATATTCCCCCGGCGCAAATCCTATCCGCGATGGTGCCCGCTGTGCAGCTAATTGATGTGTGATTAAGCACACTTGGCGGCGTTGGCTTGAGCTTCGTCCCCCAGGCTTTTGAACGCGGCGAGGGCTCTGACGCGGCCGAATGCAAGATCAACAATGGGGGGCGGGTAATCCGGTGCCGGATTACCGGGAGCGTCCCATGGTTTATGCAGATATCTGTTCGGAACATTGGAAAGCTCCGGCACCCAGCGGCGGGTATACTCACCCGCCTTGTCGAATTTCTCGCCCTGCAGAACGGGATTGAAGATCCGGAAATAAGGGGCTGCATCTGCGCCGGACCCGGCGACCCATTGCCATGAGGCGGCATTGTTCGCGAGGTCTGCATCGACAAGGGTATCCCAGAACCAGGCTTCGCCCGCACGCCAGTCCACCATCAGATGCTTTACCAGGAACGAGGCGCAGATCATCCGCACCCGGTTATGCATGTAGCCGGTCTGCCAGAGCTCGCGCATGCCTGCATCGACGATCGGAATGCCGGTCATGCCGCGCTGCCAGGCATGCAGGGGCTTTTCCGCTCTATCCCATGGGAAATGCTCATATTCCGGGCGCAGACAGGCGTGCGGCAGGTCCGGATTGTGGAAGAGCTGGGCGGTCGAGAACTCCCGCCAGGTGAGCTCTTTCAGGAAATGCTCCGCCGAGCCGGAGAAAGGCTCGTCTCCGGACTGGATGCAATGCGCGACCGTGCGATGCCAGATCTGGCGCGGCCCGATTTCCCCGAAGTGAAGATGGGGAGAGAGACGGGAGACCAGAGGTTGTGCGGGGAAGTCCCGGCCATTGCGATAATCTTCCAGTGCGTTTTCCAGGAACCAGTCCAACTGTGCCTGCGCGCCGTCTTCTCCGGGGTGCCAGCAGGCGCTGAAACCGGATGCCCAGTCCGGATTGCGCGGCTGAAGCTTCCAGTCCTCAAGTCGCTCGCTTGGCGGCAAAACCTTCACTGGCAAGATTTGATCGGGGGCGGGCCCTTCAGGTGCGGGATCTCCGAGAAGACGCATTGCCCGCCAGTAGGAGGAGTAAACCTTGGGGGGCGTACCGGATTTGGTTTTTACTTCCCAGGGCTCGAAAAGGAGGCCCGCGTTAAAGCTCTCCACTTCTATGCCATCATCCTTGAAAGCGCTTTTGAGCGCTTTATCGCGCTGGATGGCATAAGGCTCATAGCACCGGTTCCAGAATACGGCACGCGCCTCTGTCTCCGCCGCGAAGGTCCGGATGATCCCAGCTGCATTACCGTGTCTCAGAACCAGAGAGGCGTCCTGTTGTTGCAGGGAGTGCTGAAGCGCTGCCAGACTTTCATGCAGCCACCACCGGGACGCACCGCCATGGGCCCATTGCCCGGGTGTTTCCTCGTCCAGGACAAAGAGGGGAATGACCGGTGCTCCGGTCGCCACGGCCGCCGCCAGCGCCGGATTGTCGCTCAGTCTGAGATCCTGACGGAACCAGACAATGACAGGTTTTTCAGACACGCACATACCCCTCTCAAGACACAAGGGATACGATGGCAAATCGAGACTGGATCACTTGAATTAACAGCGTGCGTCCGAGAGGGAAGCGGTAAAGCTGCCGGGAACCGTTCATGAGCCGGGGCCAACGATGTCTCGCTAAAATTTAGGCGGATATGACATGTCGCGGCATTTAGCCCCAAAGTCCGGTATTAATGGTTAATTTTTAATGGGTTATGAACATATCTCCGGGAGAAATTCCCGCATTGCGGATGGTCTCATGCGATGTGTATGGCGCAAAATAACTTGCGATTGCGCACTTACGTTCTATGTATCAGCAACGTTTAGAAATCGCTGTTAAAAGACTGCCTCGCCGCTTTGCCGGTCGGCCTAGTTCGTTATCCGATGTTTTGGGCGTATCTTGGTCTGTTGCATAGGGCTACGGACCGCAAATTTGTCATGAAGGGAAAAATCATGACCACTGGCAAAGTTAAATGGTTTAACTCCACCAAAGGCTATGGCTTCATCGAGCCGGAAGACGGCTCCAAGGATGCATTCCTGCATATCACCGCTCTTGAGCGCGCAGGCATTTCTGGCGTTGATGAAGGTCAGCGCGTCGAGTTCGATCTGGTCCCGGGCCAGGGCGGCAAGTCGTCTGCCGAAAACGTCAAGCTTATCGACTGATAAGCTCAAGAATGCGGGTAAGGGCGGTTTCTGATCGCCCTTACCTGGACTTATATCTCCGGCGTTTGATCTCGATTGATCCGCCATGAACTATTTTTCCATGAACTATTTTCCAAGGTACTTATGAATTTCGAGACTATTTTCCTTACGAATTACGGCCTTCAGAACTACGTATCCTTTTCCCGCTCAAACGGTGTGAATGTTTTTTCGATCAAGGGCTCAGAGAGCCCGAAAATGGTAAAGCACGCACGAGGCCTCATTTCTGAAATGTATGGCGGGTCCTCAACAATCGTCGTGAACTAAGCGGCCATACGGCACGCGGCGGCTATTATTCTTCCAGCCTGGGCCCCTCAAGCGCCCAGGCGGTTGCATCCTCTTTGTGCTTGAAGCACTTGAAATTGCTGCCTTGAAAGATCGTGCCAAAGGCTTTGTCTACAAGCTGGGTGATCCAGTAATTCTCGGTGACGATGGCAACGTGCTTTCCCGGGTTTCTGCCACGTGCATATGCTTGCCATTCCTGCGCGACGGTAAGCAGGCCGTTCCAGCTCCAGCTGCTGGTTGCCTCATGCTGATTCTTTTCGACGATCACGTTGTACCAGATGATTTCGGGATTGTTCTTCCAGATCATGGGGACGCGTTTCGTCAGCTCGGTATCGGTGATGCCCGCGTTCAGGTGAATGAAAAGCAAGCGTCTTTCCGTATCCACGTGCCACGTCAAAGCCTCCGGTTTACCCGACTGGCTGTCATTCTCTTCAGGAGCCGTCATCGGGGCGTTGCTGGAGTTCGGTGAAGGTTGGCTAATTCCGCGAGGAGTGTGGAGGCTGTCTGCATGAATACCTCTATCAAGTCCGGTCTATCGGAACGATACCTACGCAGATACGACATTTGGGGCGCATACGCCAATACCCAATGGTAAAGAAAGTTTCGAATTATCAAATAGCTAAATGATTAACAGGCGACGCGAGGTCCCGCTATCGGTCTGCCCTAATCCGGCTCGTCGGCTCCAGTGGCCCAGGCAATCGCCATGTCCAAATCCTTGAAACAACGGAATCTCGATCCGGGAAAGACGAATGCAAGGGCATTGTTGACGATTTGGGTCAGCCAGTAATTTTCCGTGAGGACCGCAACGCGTGACCTGGTATCGCACCCTTGGGAAAAGTCGGCCCATCGACGGCCGACCTCCTTCATGGCCCCCCAGGTCCAGTTATTCCTGATTCCGAGCCTCCTGTAATCGACAACTGTGTCGTACCAAAGGATCTCGGGATTTTCCTCCCAGATCCTTGGCACGAAGTTCAGCAGGTCATAGTCGGAAAAATTATCTTTGATTTCGATGAAAAGTAACTGCTTCTCCTTGTCTGTCGACCAGACGAAATGTTGTGTCTCTTCCCCTGCCGCGAGGCGCTGATCGGGTGCGTCCTTTTTGGGTATATTCATGTTGCTGCATCTGGGTACCAGGCGGGCTGCCGCTTTTCTGCGAAGCTCTTCAGGCCTTCGGCTGCTTCATCCGATTGCCGTTTCTCTGCGTGTTGGGCGACCAGTTGCTCGAAATAGGCGGGGGCCAAGGTGATGTTGGCGTGATCCAGGATGACCTGTTTTGTTTGCGTGATGGCTTCTGGCGCGGACAGCAATAACTGGTCGATCACGGGAGCGGCGGCTTCGTCGAGAGCGCCGGTCGGGCAGACTTCATGGACTAGGCCCATCTCAGCCGCTTTCGCTGCCTTGAACCGCTCGCAGGTGAGGGCATAGCGCCGGACATTGCGCGGCCCCATCGCGGCATTCAGGTGCGGCACGATGATGCCGGCCATGACGCCCCAGCGGGCTTCGGTGATGGCAAAAATCGCATCCTCGCTGGCGATAACAACGTCACAGGCCGCGACAATACCGACGCCGCCACCGAAACAGCCGCCATGCACCAGGGCCACGGTCGGCTTGGGAAAGTCGTTCAGGCCGCAGACGGCGGAAGCTGTACGGCGCGAAACCTCGACATTTTCTTCCGGAGAGAGGGCACCGATCGCGTTCAACCATTTCAGATCGGCGCCAGCCTGGAAATGCTTACCGTTGCCCCGGAGCACCACAACACGAACGGCATCGTCCGCGGCGCAGTCGCCGAAAGCATCGATAAGCCCCTGGATGACGTCGCCGTTATAGGCGTTGTTTACATCGGGACGGTTGATCGTGACGGTGGCAACGCCACGCGGGTCTTTGGCGAGCAGGACAACGGGGTCGGACATGGAAAGGCCTTTTGTCAGCATGGAACGTTACCCCGGGCGGGGTGATGCAGATTAGGGCGTGTATCTTTTCTGTCCAACCTTGCTGGCGTATTCGGGGCATAAAAAAACCGGAATGGAGTTTCTGGCTCCATTCCGGTTTTTCCTCGCGAGGGCGAAGATTCAGGCTGCTTTTTGCGGAGGTGCGTTATTGTCTCCGATGAGATCGGCACCATCGCCATGACGTGCCAGACCTTCAATCATTTCCTCTGCCGCCGCGAGATAGAACCGGGACCATTTACGCTGGATATCAGCGAAATAGACCCGCGGCTTGTGAGTGCGTTCGGTGATCATTATCTCTTCCGTTCAGGCAAATCCGTTCAGTTTCCGGATATAGGAGATTGTGGCGGAGAGTAGAAATGAGAATGTTGCAACGCAGCATTGATTCATTCGCATTTCGTGTTTGATGGTGGGAAACAAGCCGCATTAATGCGTGAAACGCTGCGTCGTGACGCTGGAGTCTCGCTCGCTGGTCGGCTAAGTTCCGGCATCTGGAAAACCCGAGAATCCGAGGCTCCCTTGAACAGTTCCGACATCAAGTCCCGCATCAAGATGATCCTGGATGCGGAAGCCGCCGCCATCAACGCGATCAAGGTCGATGAAAGCTACGAGAAGGCGCTGGATATTCTCCAGAACACGCCGGGCAAGATCATCACCACCGGCATGGGAAAAGCCGGCTTCATCGCGCATAAATTCGCGGCGATCCTGAGCTCCACCGCATCTCCGGCCTTCTTCATCCATCCGAGCGAGGCCGCGCATGGCGATCTTGGCATGGTCGCGCCGGGGGATTGCATCGTCGCTTTCTCGACCAGCGGCAAGACCCGGGAAGTGCTGGAATTCATTGAGCTCAGCCGCCATGTCGATGCGGGCAAGGTCATCGGCATCACCTCGCACCCGGATAGCGGGCTGCGGGATTTGTCGGACGTGATTATCGATATGGGTGCGGTGAAAGAGCCGTGCCCGCTTGGTCTCACGCCTTCCGCCAGTATGGCGGTGATGGCAGCCGTCAGCGATGCGCTGGCTCTGGTGCTGATGGAGCGCAAGGGCGTGTCCCGGCATGAATACGGGCTGCGTCACCACGGCGGCTATCTCGGCAAGCAGGCAAGAACCGATAATATCGAGTAGGGATGGCCAAAACCGCACGGTTATCAGAGCGAGGGATTTTCCATCCCGTCTTCCCAACCCAAGCGTTTTCTTGATAAAGACAGATAACGTCTTGGAAAACCGCTATGAATGACCGTGCCGCCGACCGCATTATGTTCCAGTTGAAAACCCGGGGTCCGCAGACCATCGGCGACCTCGGCGCGCATTTTTCGATGACCGGGGAAGCCGCGCGCCAGCACCTGGCAAAACTCGCCGATGCCGGTCTGGTCGAACCCGAGGACAGACGCCAGGGGCGCGGCCGTCCCCGGCGCTACTGGATGCTGACAGAGTCCGGCCATGCCCGGTTTCCGGACAATCATGCCCAGCTCACTGTTGAGCTGCTCCAGTCCGTCCGGGAGCTGTTCGGGGAAGCGGGTCTCAGCCGTCTTATCGACAAGCGCAGGTCGGAAAGCCTGCATGCTTACAGTGCTGAAACCGGGAAAGCCGACAGCTTCGCGGACAAGCTCGACCGTTTGACAGCAATGCGGGAGCGGGAAGGCTATATGGCGGACTGGTCAGAGGCGGAAGACGGCTCTTTTCTGCTTATCGAGAACCATTGTCCGATCTGTGCCGCGGCGGCGGAATGTCAGGGAATTTGCCGGGCTGAACTGGAGCTTTTTCAAGATGTTCTCGGCCCGGATTGCATGGTAGAGCGGACCGATCATATTCTTGCGGGGGCGCGTCGCTGCGCCTATCGGATCACGCCTCGATGAATCGCATTGACCGGAAAAAGGTTTCCGCGCTGGTTGGCCTGCGCAAACGGGCTCCCATTGGGATCGGGCATAATATGGGCCCGCCGCTCAGCAACGCCTATCATCTGAAATATTGGCGCAAGGCCGTCGCCAAGGCCTGGGAGCCGCCGCCGGATCGCCTGATCCTGCAGCGCCGGCTGAAAAGGGCGAAAGAACTCGGCATGACCTACCGGGAATACATGCTCGAAATTCTTGAACGCGGGAAGCATCTCTAACGCGTCAGAGCATGCCGCCCGATATCAATTAAAATGGCTCAACAGCTGGTTTGCTCCGTTGGAGATCTGTTCCGGATTGCCGGAATTGTCGACCAGGACATAGGCCGCATGCTTGTTCGAGAAGAGGGCGACCGACCGGCCGGCATATTCGAAGGCGGTTGGCGGGTCTTCACGGCTGTCCTTGTCACGGGCGATAGCGAACAGCAGGATCCGTCCGAGCTCCGGTGTATCGAGCGCAACGGCGACTCCCGGCCGTTCGGGTGATGAGACGACTTGTACATCCCGGATGATCCAGCCGTCGGGTAATGTCGGCAGCTCGATACCGAGGGCGCCGACGATTTCGCTGCTGTTCAGGACGGTGCTTTCCGGCTGCGAGACCATCCAGTGCCTCAAATCAAGCGCGGCCTGTGCATCAAGCGCCGTTTCGACAAGCGGGTGACCTTCATTCGACTCTATCGCCTGGTAGGCGAGATGTGTGCTCCAGCCTCCGGCGAAGAGCACGAGTGCTGCCGCGATCGGTGTGACGCGTCTCAGGACACGCTGGCGCCGGAGCCGGCCCTGCAGGTGCCGCGCCTCCGAAAGGAGCTCTGGGGAGGGCGGGTCGGCCGGAGTGGAAAGCGCGAGCCGAAGCCCTTCCGTGTTACGCGCATCGGCCAGCACTTCAGCCGCCCGCTCGGGGCGTTCGGCCAGATAATCTGCCACTTCATAGGCGCGTTCCGGGTCCAGTTGCCCCTGGAGAAGAGACTGGATGTCAGCTTCGATGCCGCTGTGATGATCGGTCTTGTCAGTCATCTCGTCCTCCTACAATCCTGAAAGAACGTGTTGGTGCATTGCTGCCGCTGCCGGATTCCTCGAACTCTCTCAGCGCGGCCCGGGCACGGCCTACACGCGACATGACGGTGCCCGGCGGGACATGCAGGATTTCCGCTGCCTCCGCGATCCCGAGGCCCTCAACCGCAATAAGGTGGAGGGCTTCCCGCTGTTCGCTATTGAGAGACAGAAATGCCTTCCTGAGCTCTGCAAGCCGGACGGCCATTTCCCCCGACGGCGCGACATATCCGGACTGCAGATCGCTCCAGGCCCGTTCTCGAGCCGCCGTGCTCAGTCCAGCTCGGCGTTCGTCGATGAAGATATTGTGCAGGATCGACATCAGCCAGACGCGAAGGTTGGCGCCATCGCGGAAACTGGAGCGCCTTTCATGTGCCCGCAGAAAAGCCGACTGGACAAGATCGTCGGCCGCTTCGGCATTGCGGGTCAGGACCCGCGCATAACGGCGCAGGGGATCCAGGTGTCCGACAATATCGAGGTCATCCTTACCCATGGTTTGTCACTCAATTTCCAGCGTGGCTGTTCATGTCGCCGTCTCGGTGGCCGGGCTTGGTACAGGATTCGAGCCTGGGTCGTTTTCACCGATATAGCGGGCATTCTCTTTACGGATGCGGGCCGCTGCGTCGTCGTAAAGGAACGGCAGGAAAGCGAAGCGCCGTCCCCGGGTTACCTTGCTGACCCGGTGCAACAGCGAGCAGGAGAACACCACGGCACCACCCGGCGGTGCTTTGAAACTGCGTGGGCCATATTCAGGGAAATTGACCTCACCGCCATCAAAATCATCGTTGAGGTTCACGGAAACGGCAAAACGCCGATGGGCTGTTCCCTTGGTCGTATTGTCGCGATGCGCGGAGAAATGGCCGCCATCCTCGGCGTCGTAGCAGGACACAACATACCGCTCCATCCGCGTCACCTTGAACTGATGCACCTTTGTGATCTCGGGCATGACGCGGCGTATAAACCTCTTCTGCAGCGCTTCAATCAATTCTCTGTCCGAGAGGTAATGATCCTTGCGCCGTTTGAACTTGGGGTCCGTGATACCAACCGTACGCCCGCCGACTTCCCGCATGAAGCCGCTCTCCTGGCCACCCTGGGCTTCGTACAAACCGATCAGGTGCTGGCAAAGCTCGGGCTCGAAAACACGAGGCAGATAAAGGATGGGCGCCATCAGTTCCGGCCCGGCGAAGCATGCCGGCGGGGGAAGGCGATCGAGAATGGCGAAAACCTCGGTGAGATCACCATAATTGTCGCGGAAAGGGATGACGTCGATCACGCGCATTGTCGGATCGATGATCACCCACTGACGGGACAGCGGGAACTCTCCGAGAACCGGCTGGACGTCCCTGGGAATGACGCCATAAAGCTTTGATACAAGCAGATCGAAATCCCAGAAATGCCGGTAACCTGGCATCTGGTTGACTACCCGTTTTTCGGCCTCGTCCTCGGGGTCGATGCTGACGCCGAAAAACGATGCCATGCTGTCATCGAAGAGATCGGGGCGTTCCCGGGCAGCTTTTACGGCTGCTTGTGCATGCGCGTCGCCAGCGGAGCCATAAAAACACAGAACAAGGTAACGTCCTGCCGTGGATTCAAAGGCATAACGCGGGTTTGCTATGCTGCGCTGAACGAATCCCGGCGCTGAGTCGCCGGGCTGCAACAGTGTCGTATCCGCAATGTTCAAGGAAAAGGCCATGGTGCTCGCATCCCGGTTTATTTGAATGGGATACGGAGCCGCCTGTCTGTTTCATCCCGAGAAAAATGGATGAGAGGGAAAATTATTTGGAGTCTTATTTCCTGTTATCGAAGGCCAGGCGTAGCGCCAGTCCTACGAACACGGTGCCGAGCAGATATTGAGAGAGAGTCCGGCTCCATTTGCTTCCCGAAAGTATGGAGCCAATACGGCTCGCAGACAGGATGATAAAGCCGTTGATCAAGAATCCGATCGTGTTCAGGATTGTTGCCAGCACCATGATCTGGACGGCGACGGAACCTGTTTCCGGTACAATAAATTGCGGGAAGAGTGCCAGGACGAAGATTGCCATTTTGGGGTTGAGAAGGTTGGTCAGCAGTCCCTGCCGAAACATGACGGTTGCTGTATGTGTTTTGCGTATGGATGCGCTACCGGTCTGTTCATAGGACGGATCCTTTGACGTGACGGCCTTCCAGGCCAGATACAGGAGATAGGCTGCGCCAGCATATCGAACCGCATCATACGCAACTGGAACGGCGAGAAAGAGCTGAGTCAGCCCAAACGCGGCGGCGAGAGCGTGGCAATAGGTGCCAGCTGCGATACCTGACCAGGTTGCGAGCCCCGCGATGCGTCCCTGGGCTGCGCTTCGGGACGCAATGAGCAGCATATCAGGTCCCGGCGACGCCGTGAGCGCGAGCGCCGCGACAGAGAAGAGAAGCAACGTCGAGATATCAGGCATTTGAATCAGCCCATTTTAACGAATGGAGATGCCAATGACCTTAGGATGCTCAAAACTGCTTCGTAAGATCGCTATTAGCGCACTCTAGCGTTCGCCGCCATTCCGTTTAACCATGCTGAAATTCTCTTCCACATAGGCCATCAGTTCAGCAACGGATTCATTAACTGTCCGGTTCGCTGTCTCGACCGTGACCTCCGGTGTCACCGGCTCTTCATAGGGGGCCGAGATACCGGTGAATTCCTTGATCTCGCCGGCACGGGCCTTTTTGTAGAGCCCTTTCGGATCGCGCCCCTCGCATGTCTCGACATCGGCCGCGACATAGACTTCGTGGAACAGCTCCGGTGCGATGGAGCGGGCCCGGTCGCGGTCGGCGCGATAAGGGGAGATGAAGGCCGTGATGACCAGTACGCCAGCGCTGGCGAAGAGTTTGGCAACCTCGCCGACGCGGCGGATATTCTCTACCCGGTCTTCCGGCGCGAAGCCGAGATCGGAGGACAGGCCGAAGCGGACATTGTCTCCGTCCAGCACATAGACCTGATAGCCTTTGGCGAAGAGCTGCTGCTCAAGCTCGATGGCGATGGTCGATTTGCCGGCGCCGGAGAGACCAGTCAGCCAGAGAACACCGCCTTCATGGCCGTTGGCATGGGCACGCAGATCCGGGGTTACCCGGTGCTCGACCGCCGTGATATTGGTCGAGCGTACGTCGCTGTTGCTGCGCTGGTCGGGATAGCCTTCCATGAAGATGGTGCCGCCGCCGACCGTGTCGTACTCGTCCACGAGAACAAAGCGTCCTGTCTTCGGATTGTTGGAGAACTCGTCAAGCGCCAGCATGGCGCGGGCCCGCAGCGTCACCTCGCCAATGGCGTTGCGCTCCAGGGTGTCGCCTGAATGGGTTGTCAGGTTCTCGACATCGATCACCGTCTCGATCGACTGGACCTCAACCATCTGCTCATTCGTGGCGAGCTTCAGTTTGTAGCGCTTGCCGACTTCCATCGCTTTCTGGCCGAGCCAGAAGATTCGAGCGCGGAACACATTTGTCTCGAACGGCGCGTTGTTGTCATGGCTGATGACTTGGCCACGCTCGATAAACAGCTGTTCGCTCAGCGTGATGCCGACGGACTGACCGGCGGAGGCACTGATCGCGGGCTCTTTGGTATTCCAGGTCTCGATGCTCTTGACCGTCACGGTTTTGTTGGACGGGGAGATCAGGATCTTGTCGCCGGTGCGGATACGGCCACTCTCGATACGCCCGGCGATGATCCGGCGCTCGTCGAACTTGTAGACGTCCTGCACGGGAAAGCGCAGCGGCCGCTCGGTCGGCAGGACCGGCGGAGCGAAATTATCCAGAACCTCAACGAGGGAGGGGCCCTGATACCAGGGCATTTGGTCCGGCGCCGTGATCAGCCCCTGTCCCTCGCGGGCGGAGACCGGGATGATGGCCGAGGCTTCGAGGCCGAGCTCGGAAAGATAGCTGCGGATTTCCGTCGTCAGTTCCTGGAAGCGCTCTTCCCGGTAATCCGCGAGATCCATCTTGTTGATGACGACCGCGACCTGACGCACACCGAGCAGGTGCAGAATATAGCCGTGCCGCCGGGATTGTTCCTGCATGCCGTCCTTGGCATCGATCACCAGTACGGCGGCATCGGACAGCGCCGCGCCGGAGACCATGTTCTTCAGGAATTCCTTGTGGCCGGGCGCATCGATGATGACGTAATTGCGCTTCTCCGTATTGAAGAAGATCTGCGTCGTATCGATGGTGATGCCCTGGTCGCGCTCCGCCTGCAGGGCATCGAGGACGAAGGCCCATTCAACCGGCATGCCGCGCCGTTCGGACATGGCGATGACAGCTTCGGCCTTGCCATCGGGCAACGAGTTTGTCTCGTGCAGCAGGCGGCCGATCAGGGTCGATTTGCCATGGTCGACATGGCCGACGACGACGAGCTTGAGAGCTGGAATTTCAGAAGAAACGTGCATTTTTAATTCTCGTGACCGATCAGATGCGGCAAAGGGGCTTACATGTAGCCTGCGGTACGGAGCCGTTCGAAGGCGTCTTCCGCCTCGTGGTCCATGGCGCGGCCGCTGCGTTCGGCAATACTGGTGCCTTCAAGCTCGGTGATGATCTCTTCGATTGTGGCGGCTTCGCTCTCGATCGGGTTCGTGATGTCCTGATCGCCAAGAGAACGGTAACGCTTGCCGTTTTTCGAGAAATACAGATCGACGATCGGAATGTTTTCACGCTGGATGTAGCGCCAGATATCAAGCTCCGTCCAATGCAGGATCGGATGGATCCTGATATGGGTGCCGGGCGCGAAGTCGGTCTTGAACTGGTCCCAGAATTCCGGGGGCTGGTCGCGGAAATTCCATTCGGCATTCTCGCCGCGCGGGCTGAAGACACGTTCCTTGGCGCGGGTTGCTTCCTCGTCGCGCCTGATACCGGCAACCACGGCCTGCATTTTCTGCTCGGCGATCAGGCGCTTCAGCGCCTCGGTCTTGCGGGCAGCGGAGCGGGTCGCTGGTGGTAGCGTCGGGTCGATTTCCTCAATCGGCGGGCAGTCGCGAACGATGACGTTCACACCCCACTCGGCGGAATACTTCTTCTGGAATTCATACATCTCCGGAAATTTCTTTCCGGTGTCGCAGAACATCAGCGGGAACGGGACATGGCCGAGGAACGCCTTGCGGGCGAGCCAGACCATGACATTCGAGTCCTTGCCGAGGGACCAGAGCATGCCCATACGGTCGAATTTGTTAAAGGCTTCACGCAGAATGTAGACACTCTGCGCTTCCAGCGCGTCGAGATGATCCATCGGGCCGGGTATTCCGTTCAAAATCCAAGTGGAGCGCGGTTTCTAGGCGTCATATGGCTTCTTGTCAAAAGTGCAAAAGGGGGTTGGGAACGATTTGCACAGTTCGGTCGCCTTTTTGTATCGCTTAAGGAAACTCTGGTCTCTTTACTGCTGTTCAGTGGAAATCTTATTCCCGCTCAGGACTCCTCGCCGGAAAAATAAACAGCATCCGCGAGTGAGGGACGCTCCGGCGCGAGGTCGGCAATGGCAAGCCCCTCTGCTACAACCTGATCCGGCAGCGGTTTGCCTTGTGCCAGCGCGGCGGACGTCATTCCCATGGCGGCGGAAGTCTGGATGCCGTATCCGCCCTGTCCCGCAAGCCAGAAAAAACCGTCGAGACCGGGCTCGAACCCGACGACGGGGGACTTGTCTCCGACGAATGACCGCAGCCCGGCCCAGCGGCTATGAAAGCGGCCGACCTTGAGGGTTGTGGCATTTTCGATCCGGTCTACGGCGATGGCGAGGTCGAGATCCTCGGGTTGGGCATCGGTTGGCATGGACGGGGTTTCATCCGCCGGGGAGCCGAGGAAGCGTCCGCCTTCCGGCTTGATGTACCAGTCCTCGTTCACATTCACGACGGCAGGCAGAGTGTCCGGATTGATCCCTTCCGGCGGGTCGAAGGTGAAAGCCGTACGCCGTTTCGGCACAAGCCCTATCGGCTTGGCGCCGGCCATCTTGCCGATCTCGTCCGCCCAGGCGCCGGCGGCATTGATGATGACAGGGGCCGCGAAGGTCCCGGCCCGTGTCTCGAGCATCCAGCCGTCCGCAGTTTTTGTCAGCCCCTGAAGTTCCGCGTCCGTGACGATCTCACCGCCATTGGCCCGCATGCCGCGGATAAAGCCCCAGTGCAGGGCGTGGACATCCATGTCCATATCGCTCGGATCATAAAGTCCGCGCACGACCTTGGCGGGATCTATGGCCGGGAACAGTTCCAGCAGTTCGGCACCCTCGACGAGCTTCGTCCCGTTTGCGTTTGCCGCCAATTCTTCGTGCACGGCATCAAGCGCATCAAGCTGGTGCGTCTCGGCCAGGACCAGCGAGCCGCGCGGTGTCAGAATCGGATCTTGGGCAAACCCTTCCGGCGGGTTCAGGAAGAAGGGTTTGCCCGCCCGGTTCAGGGCACGGATCGCCGCATTGCCATAGCTCTCTATATAGAGGGCGGCGGACCGTCCGGTTGTGTGGTAGCCCGGCTGGGATTCCCGCTCCAGCAGCAGGACGGAGCCGTGCGGCGCAAGGAAATAGGCACAGGACGCGCCCGCCATGCCCGCGCCAATGATGATGTAATCCGCTTTTCGCAGTGTGCTGGATGTCATGTCGTAATCCCGGTCTGGAGCCAGCCCCGACCCTACGCCTTCGCCTCGGGGAATCTCAAGGCCAGTATGCCGGGGTGTGATCCGGAGAAGACAGGACTGGTGCTGTCCGCCTTCGGGATAAGTTCTTCCGGGACCATTGACTTAAAGGCCGTCCCCGCAGTCCGATCTAGGCTAGGACACACGTATTGAAGGGATCGGGATATGGCTGAGGCAGGGTTTGATATCGTTCTGGAAGGCGGCGACGTTGTCGATGGCACCGGTGCGCCGCGCAGGCGGGCGGATGTCGGCATCCGGGACGAACAGATTACTGCCATCGGTGATCTTTCCGAGTCGCAGGCGGGCAGCCGGATCGATGTCAGCAACCGCATCGTCGCGCCGGGCTTTATCGACGTGCATACGCACGATGACCGGATGCTGCTGTGCGAGCCAGATTTCGACATGAAGGTGAGCCAGGGTGTCACGACCGTGGTCGTCGGCAATTGCGGCATTAGCCTTGCACCTCTGGTGACCGACGTGCCGCCACCGCCGCTCGATCTGATCGGGGATGCGGAGTGGTACAAGTTCGCGACCTTCGATTCCTTTCTGCGCGCCATCGAGCAGGCACCGGCTTCGGTGAATGCGGCTTTCCTGGTTGGGCATTCAACGCTGCGGGTCGGGACGATGGACCGTCTTGACCGGGGCGCGACCAGTGAAGAAATCAAGACCATGCGCGGGTTGCTGGAAGAGGGACTGGAAGCCGGAGCAGTCGGCTTTTCGACGGGGCTGTTCTATGCGCCGTCGCACAAGGCGCCGACCGAGGAAGTGATCGAAATTTCACGCAGCCTGAAGGCCTTCGGCGCCCGGTATGTGACGCATATGCGGAACGAATCGGACCAGATCATGGAATCCCTCGAAGAAACGTTCACCATCGGCCGCGAAGCGGATGTGCCGGTGATCGTTTCGCACCACAAGGTGCAGGGAAAACATAATTTCGGCAAAAGCTGCGAGACCCTGGCCTGCTTCGAAAAGCATATGCACAATCAGGATATCGGCCTTGATATCTACCCGTATTCAGCGTCCTCGACGGTCCTGAAGGAAGATTCCATCCTGCTGGCAGAGAAGGTGAAGATCACCTGGTCGAAAGCGCGCCCGGACCTTGCCGGACGGATGCTGGATGATATCGCCCGGGAATTCGGCTGCGACGTGCTGGAAGCAGCCGACCGGCTGCAGCCGGCGGGCGCGATCTATTTCAGCATGAGCGAGGAGGATGTGCAGCGCATCCTCAAGTTCGAACATGCCATGATCGGCTCCGACGGGTTGCCGCATGACGAATTCCCGCACCCTCGGCTGTGGGGCACGTTCCCGCGTGTGCTTGGACATTATTGCCGGGATCTCGAGCTCTTCCCGCTGGAGGAGGCGGTGCGCCGGATGACAGGGCTATCCGCCGACAAGTTCGGTCTGAAGGGCCGTGGCCGGATTGCCGAAGGGAATTTCGCCGATATTTGCGTGTTCGACGAAAAGACGGTGATCGACCGGGCGGATTTCGACAACCCGACCGCGCCGTCCGGCGGGATCGAGAGCGTCTTCGTCAATGGCCGTATGGTTTGGGGCGCGGGTGCTCATACCGGGGCACGGCCGGGCAAGGCCCTGCGGCGCGGCATGGGACCGCTCGCCGCGTAAAGCGCCGAAGAGTGCAAACGGGAGGAAACAAAAATGAGTGATACGCCGAAAACATTGCTCCAGATGGCCGGTGTGCCGAATACGCCGCCGGCCATGGAAGACGCGGTTCTGTTGCTGATCGATGCACAGAACGAATATATCAGTGGCGCCCTGGCTTTGCCGGGGGCTGCGCCGGCAGTCGATGTGCTGGCGTCAGTGCTGGTGAAGGCGCGGGCGGTTGGCGCCCCGGTCGTGCATGTCCGCCACAAGGGCAATCCGGGCGGGGCGTTCGATCCGGAAGCGGACCGGTTTGAAATCATCGACGCGGTCGCGCCGCATGCTGGCGAAGGGGTCGTCGACAAGAAGCTGCCGAATGCCTTCGCAGGCACCAACCTGCAGGCCGTTCTGGAAGCGACAGGACGCAAGAAGCTGATCATTGGCGGGTTCATGACGCATATGTGTGTCAGCTCGACCACCCGCGCGGCTCTGGATCTGGGCTGGAGCTCGGCGGTGATTTCGGATGGTTGCGCGACCCGCTCCCTGCCGAGCCCGACAGGCGGCAAGGTGGTCGAGGCAGAGATGTTGCATGAAGCCAGTCTGGCCGGGCTTTCGGACCGGTTTGCGATTATCGCGCCGGGCTCTGCTTTCTAGGAACAAAACCTATTTGTAGTAGTGCGCCTTCAGGCTGTTTGTGATGGCGATCAGCTGCGGATCGCTCATGTGCTCGAACTGCACATGGACGCCATTTTCGGTACTGCTGACGACCCGGGCCGCCACCTTTCCGGCTTCCGGAATGTTCAGCTCGATCTCGGTATCCGGCCGGATCGGCCAATCCGCCACGATATAGGCGCCGCCGATGGACCGGTCCTCAATGGCGCAATCGACTTCCTTGCCGTCGATCCGGAAGATGGAAATATCGCGGCGCGGCTCTCTCAGGTCGCGCCGCCGGTCTCCATCCTGAGGCAGGTCGACAAGCAGCCGGAGCGCCGTGAGCTCATGCAGCAGGTCGGCGACCTGGGACGCCATGTTTTCGTCCTCGACCTTGCCGAGCAGGCGTTCGGCCTGCCCCTGTACGCTGGAAAGTCCCTCTGAAAGAGTCTTGGTCTGTTCCTGGCGCAGCTCTGGCACGGTTGCTTCCTCTCACTCTGGTGAGATCATTGATCTACCCAGAGTGAGTATTCGCATGTTTTTTCGATCTGTACAGGCCGACGGTTGATTGCGCTCAGCCGCCGGTTGGCATTTTAAATGGGCAGAGCGCCTCATAGGCGGCGCTCGCCTGCAGGACCTTGTCCTCGCGATATTTGGCCGCGACGATCTGCAATCCGGCAGGCAAGCCCTCGCTGGTGAAGCCGCAAGGCACGGATGCGGCCGGATGCTGTGACAGGTTGAACGGGTAGGTGAAGGCGGTCCATTCGGTCCAGCGCCGCATGCCGGAGCCGGTCGGAACCTCTAGCCCGGCATCGAAAGCCGCGGTCGGCATGGCGGGGGTCACCAGCAAGTCGTAACGGTCCAGCAGCTGGTTCACTTCAAGGCCAAGTGCTTCGCGGGCCTGAATGCCGTCCTGATAATCGGGAAGCGTGATTTCAAGGCCTTCTAGACAAACTTCGGCAAAGCCGGGATCGAGCATCTCGCGCTGCTCTGGGCTGAGTGTCCTGTAGGCATTGGCGGCACCGGTAAACCAGTGAAGCCTGAATGTTTCGGCGGAAGAGGAATAGTCGAGATCGACTTCCTCGATATGGGCGCCGAGTTCGCCGAGACGTTTCACCGCCGCGGAGACCAGTACGGCAATCTCCGGATCGACTTTCGCAAATCCCAGATCCGGGCTGTAGGCAACACGCATGCCCCGGACTGATTTACCGGAGAGCTGCCGGAAATCGCATCCGTCATCGGGGGCGGTGTACCAGTCCATGACATGAAGACCGCTCATCACGGTCAGCATCAGGGCGGCATCCGCGACAGTTCGCGTCATCGGGCCGGCATGGGAAACCGTGCCCATTACGCTGGCGGGATATTGCGGCACACGCCCGAAGGTCGGCTTGAGACCGAAGATACCGCTATAGGCTGCCGGAATACGGATCGAGCCGCCGCCGTCTGTTCCCTGGTTCAGCGCGCCCATACCGAGAGCCGTCGCCACAGCCGCGCCGCCGGAGGAGCCGCCGGGGGTCTTCTCCGGGTTCCAGGGATTGCGGGTAATGCCGGTGAGCGGGCTGTCGGTCACGCCTTTCCAGCCATATTCCGGTGTCGTGGTCTTGCCCATGAAGACGGCACCATGGTCGCGCAGACGGGCAACGAAGGGCGAGTCAGTGGCGCTCCTGAAATCCGGATCGCTGGTCTTGGAGCCGCGCCGGACCGGCCAGCCTTTTACCTCGGCCAGATCCTTGATCGTTGTCGGCACACCGTCGACGATACCGAGCGGCGTTCCGGCTTTCCAGCGTGCCTCGGAGGCTTTCGCGGACGCCAGCGTTGCATCCTCATCGATGTGGACAAAGGCGTTATAGGCCTCGTTGTGTTTTCCGATCTGATCCAGTGACGCCTGCGCGGCCTCGACCGGGGAGATGGTTCCGGCGGCATAGGCTTGGACCAGATCGGTCGCACTCATCATCGCGAGATCGCGGCTCATACTATTGCTCCTGCACTTAAAACTGTTCAGCTGACCGGTGAGGGCCAACTGGAATCCCTGAATTCCTGAATCTCGAAACGGTAAGAGCCGATACCCCGGAAAAAGGCCGAATAGACGTTGAAGGTCTCGCTGTATGCGGGCGGGGCATCGAAGACGACGCCTCTGGCTTTCATGCGCTCATAGAAACCGTCCACGTCACTGGAGACGAAAGAAATGGTGACCGCCGGATCTTCCGCTGGCGGACGGTTTGTACAAATGCCCAGGAAGGCATTCGGCGCCACTTCGTAGATATGACAGCGGTCATTCTGATTGAGGGCGAGACGAAACCCCAGGACGTCACCGAGAAAGGCGGAGGCGGATGCGAGATCCTCGGTATAGATAAAGGACAGCATCTGGCCGATTGATGACATGTCTTGTAGCGCTCCCGGGGGGCCGTGGTGAAGGAGGCGGGCCACGGCAAAATCGACTGAAGCGGGAGTTTAGGACGCGAAATAATCCGGACGCAATTCGATCATGCAAACAAGCTGTTATTCATACGGGGTGATGGCGTCCGCCTCGAGACTGTAGCCGACTTCCGCCAGGTCCGTTTGCTCTTCCAGAATGCCGAGTACGCCGCTGACATAGACCGGCTCGAACATCTCGCGCGGATTATAGGATTGCGCGATCCGGACCAGAATAAGCTGGTTCGGTGGTGGCGGCGGGACGTGGATGCAGGCGCCGACATAGGGAACGAGGATGAGCTCGTTCACGCCTTCGCCATTGTAATCCAGGGGGATGATGTATCCGGGAATGCGGATTCTGGTTCCGGCAAGCTCCCGGACAACATCATTACCGACCATGCTTTGTTCCGGGGGAGGGCCGCTATTGTCGAACAGCGATGTGCTCTTGTCCGCAGGCTGAGGAGCGCTGGCTGCGGGGATGAGGTCTTCCCAGAGGATGTCGCGCGGCTTTCCCGAGGCACCTGCCGGGTAAGCCCGCATCAGGAATGTCATGGCCGTCGCTGCGGTCATGCGCAGTGCGGTCCGGCGGTTGAATGTGAAATCTTTCATACCACTCTCCTCATTGCCGGACGGTCATGCCGTCGGCCAGGGACATCCGGTAGGCACCGATGGCGGGAATGAGGCCCGAAAGAATACCGGCACACACAAATCCGCCCAAAATCAGAAGCTCTCTTGCCGAGGGTAACGAGAATGGCAGGTATAGCCCATAGGCTTGATCGACAATCGGGCCGGCGATCAGCAGTCCGGCAAGGAACAGGAACGTTCCGGCGAGGGCCCCGGCGAGGGCGAGGGTTCCGGCTTCCAGGACCATCAGACAGCCAACTGTCCTGGGGCCCGCACCAACGGCCCTGAGAATGGCCATTTCCCGACGCCGTTCGGACAAGCTGGACAGGATCGCGGCCACCATGCCGATCAGGGCGGTAAGAACCACCATGCCGGAAACGCCCGCCAGTGCCGACTCGGCAACGCCGATCAGGGACCAGAGTTCCTGCAACGCCACACCGGGCAGGACGGCGAGCAGGGGTTCCTCGGGATACTCGTTGATCCGGCGCTGCAGGCTGAAGGTCTTCAGCTTGGAGGTCACGCCAACCAGCACGGCCGTGATGCTTTTCGGCGTCAGGTCCATGGCCCGAACGTCATCGGCGCTGGTGGAATGGCCGGGCGTACGTGCGCCGCTTTGCCAGTCGACATGAATGGCCTCAATCGCCTTGAGAGTGACATGGACTGTGCGGTCGACCGGCGTGCCGGTCTTGGCGAGGATGCCGGAAACCCGGAACGGCATGTCCTCGTGTTTGGTGAAACCGACCGCTCCGAGGCCGTGCGCCACGACAATCGGATCGCCGACCTTGTAGCCGAGATCGGCAGCGACATCGGCGCCGAGGACGGCGTCGAAAAGATCGTTGAAGCGTTCGCCCTTGGCAAGGATCAGGGGAGCGTTGCCGCGAAACCGGTAATGCTCGAAATAGGCATCGGTTGTGCCCATGACGCGAAACCCGCGATGGCTGTCGCCAAGGGAGATCGGCACGGTCCAGGCCACTTCCGGCCGGTCGGCGATGTCGCGGTAGCTTTCCCAGGTAATGTTGTTGGTGGCGTTGCCGATCCGGAAAACAGAATAAAGCAGCAACTGTACGCTGCCACTGCGGGCGCCAACGATCAGGTCGGTGCCGGCGATGGTATTCGCGAAACTCGCGCGGGCGCCGGTTCTGACGCGCTCGACCCCGAGGAAGAGGGCGATGCTGATGGCGAGCGCGAGAATGGTCAGCAGTGCGGTCGAGCGCCGGTTCGCCAGGGATTGCAGGCTAAGACGCAACAGCATCATGCATTTCCTCGTGGTTCTGAATGTCGGTCAGGCGGATGACGCGATCGAACCAGCCGGACAGGCTCTCGTCGTGACTGACCATGAGGAGTGATGATCCACTTCGGTCCAATTGCTTGAAGACCAGTTCAAGAAAGGCTTGCTGGGACTCTCCGTCGAGAGCGGAAGTCGGCTCGTCCGCGATCACCAGTTCGGGATCGCCGATCAGGGCTCTGGCGGCGGCGACCCGTTGTTGCTGGCCGGAGCTGAGAAGGGAGGCGGCCTGCCCCTTCTGGATGTCTTCCGGCAATCCGAGCGCGGTCAGCAGCCGTGCTGCAGCCACATCCTCGCTTTCCGTCTCCCGGACCCGGCTCGCCCGGTTCGGGGCAAAGCTGAGGCCGAGACGGACATTGTCCAGGGCGGAAGCATAGGGCAGCAGGTTGAACATCTGGAAGATGACGCCGAGATGTTCCGCCCGGAACCGGTCGCGCTGTGCCGAGGAGAGGGAGCCAAGGTCCGCTCCAAGCAAGTCGATCCGGCCTTTTTGCGGCCGGATGATGCCGGAAATCAGGCCGAGCAGGGTTGATTTTCCTCCCCCGGACGGGCCGAGCAGCAAAACCCGCTCGGCCCTTTCAATCCGGAACCGGTCGACCCCGAACCGGAACGCGCTGCCCGGCCACTGGAAGGTGACATGTTCCAGCAGGACAGTCGGCGATGCCGGTGGGGTGGATGGTTCGGTCATGGCTCTCAGTCCAGTGTCAGTGCCGGCTGGTCGGGGCTCACTTCAAACTGGAACTGACCTTTTGGCGAGACGATTTGCACGTCAAGTTCCTCGCTGTTCGGAAACTGCTTGAAGAACGGAAAAGCAAACCCGCTGATCTTGGTGGTGTCGGTACAGGTGAACCGGTAGTTCACATGGAATTCCATATGTTCGCCGTCATGATCTGCATCCTCGGTCTTTTTATCATGATCATGGTCTTCCCCCTCGAGGAAACGGGCCTCCTTGAGGGTGCAGCCTGCTTCACCGGTGACTTGGAACAAGGCATCTCCCTTGGAGAGTTTGGCTTTGCCCGCATCGAAGATCTCGTGCTGCTCCGCGGTTTCGGGCGGGTGCTCGAAGCCGACGATATCCGCGCCCGGGATTTCAATCTCCATCTCGATCATTGAGCCTTCGATGGCGATGGTGAGTTGACCATGGCCATGCTCGTGCGCGTCAGCGTGGCGCGTTTCACTGGCGGCGGCCATCGTGCTCGACGCGGTCAGCACTACCGCGAGGAAGAGGGGAAGTCGGGTCATTTGCGAAGCTCCTGGGAGGGAAGATCGGGATAATTAATGAATGTTATAACGTTACATTTTTATCTTGTGATCAACCCTTTTCTTTGAACTCCGGTTTTACGGCTGAATTTTGATCTGGGAGCCTTCACGCGGGGTGCAGTCCCCGCTAAGCCACTGTTGAACCATGCTTTCCTTGCAAGCAGCCCAGGGACGGTCAATGCCGCCACCGATCTCTTCCTGATAGATCGTCGCGAAGACGATCACCAGCAGGACGGCGGCTAGGATCCACATATTACGGCTCATGGCTTCGCTCCTCTGTTCGCCCCATCAGGTGGGAAGTCTTGGATGGCGAGAAAAGGGTTAACGCTGCATTTTCCTATTCGGCCCACTCGACAATATGATCCGGCAGCTTGTCGTCCGGTACATATTTCTCGGAGACGGCCCGGCCCCGGACGGATATTCCGGCCACATGCACCATGTCCGGGTCGCCACAGACAAGATGATGCCAGTGCGGCAAATCCCGTCCTTCCTTCACAAGGCGGTAAGCGCAGGTGGAGGGCATCCAGATAAGATCTTCCAGCACCTCGGGCGTCAGTATGACGCAGTCGGGAACCTTCGCCTTGCGGTTCGGATAATCCCCGCACTGACAGGACTGGCAGTCGAGCAGGGTGCAGGCGACGTCGGTGTAATGCAGATCGTCGGTCACATCGTCGATCAGCTTGACGAGGCAGCACTTGCCGCAGCCGTCGCACAGGGCTTCCCACTGCGACGGGCTCATCTGCTCCAGCGGTGTGGTTTTCCAGTAAGGCGTTTCTGCCGCGTGCTGATCTACAGCCATTCAGTCCTTGTCCGCGATTTTCGCCAGCACCGGGAGGAAATGTTCCCGGAAAGCCGCCGGATTCTCCGACATCGGGAAATGTCCCATGCCGGCCATGATGATCGCTTCCGCACCGGGAATACGCTCTGCCGTGCGCAGCGTGTCTTCCGGCGTGCAGGAGTAATCATATTCTCCGGTCATCAGATAGACGGGACAGTGCCCCGTGTCGATGGTGCTGCTCTCCCGGGCATAGTCGCTGTCGGTCCGGTAGAAGTGCATATCGCCCTTAAAGACCTCCGGCCCGCCTTGGTAATAGTGCCAGAGAGTCTCCCAGCGGAATTCATCCGGGCTTTGCGGCGCGACAAGGCCGGAGACCAGGGCCGCGCAAAAATCGCCGCGCAGGAATTCCGGGCTTTCCAGCCAGCTGTTATCGTACCAGGGCGAGGGGCTGTCCGAGCCTTCAAGCCCGATAACGCCACGCAGGGCCTTACCCTGTTCCTGCGCCAGCCGGACCACGACCCGCCCGCCCATGGAGCAGCCCATGACAACCGGCCGCTCAAGCTGCATTGCCTGCGAGAAGGCCGCGATTGCCGCGACATAGAACTGGCTGGTCAGTTTATAGTCCTCAGCCTCCCAGCCGACCGGCGGGTTCGACTTGCCATGCCAGGGAAGATCGAAGGCAATGACCCGGAACCGGTCCGTTACCGCCTCGTCGCACATCAGGTGACGGTACTGGCTGGAATGCGCTCCGGCTGTGTGCAGGCAGAGCAGCGGGATGCCGCTGCCGGCTTCCTCGAAATAGATCCGGTAGGGCCGTCCCTCGATATCGAGATGGACATAGCGTCCGGTAATCGGCTCGATCCGCGCGCTCATTGGCCTGTCTCCCGGCGAAGCTGGCGTGGCAGGGCCAGAAGCTCCTTCACGTAGCGCAGGTTATGCAGCAGGGGCGCCGTGTTACCCTCAAGGCTGGCATGGCCGTAGCGTGTCATCGCGAACAGATCCTGATAGCCCGGCGGCGGCATGTCGGAGCTGAACACGTCCCAGACTTCCTTTGGTGCCCGGATGGCGAAATCCCAGCTCCGCATCTTGAACGGGCCGATCTCGACTGCCGTTACCTGGCCGCTTTCGACCGTGACATGATAGGGCGTGTCACCGACTTCCAGCAGGAAGCGGGCATGCATGTAACGCCCGATACGCTGCAGGTCCGGTCGCGCCGCGACAGCGTCTTTCAAGCAGTCGAACATGGAATTTCTCCTTACTTTGGGGAGCTTGACCTCAATAAACGGTACGGCCGCCGGACACATCGAAACAGGCGCCGGTGCTGAAACTGCATTCCTCGGAGAGCAGCCAGCACACCATCGAGGCGCATTCCTCGGCGGTGCCGAGACGCTTCAACGGGCTTTTAGAGATCATGACCTCCACATGCGCCGGATCCATCCGGTCCACCATCTCTGTGTCGAGGGCGGCGGGGGCCACCGAATTGACCAGCACACCGGTGCCAGCCAGCTCCTTGCCCATGGATTTGGTGAGTGCGATGACGCCGGCCTTGGCGGCACTGTAGGCGGGGGCGTTCGGGGTGCCTTCCTTGCCCGCGAGCGATGCGATATTCACAATCCGGCCGTAGCCGCGCCCGACCATGCCGGGAGCGATGGTCTTGGAACAAAGAAAGACGCCCGTCAGATCGACATTCAGCACACGCTGCCAGTCGGCCAATGTGTAGTCGATTGTGGAAACGGTCGGCCCCGCGATGCCGGCACTGTTCACCAGCAGGTCGATCGGACCAAGTGCGCCGGTTGCCGATGCATGCGCTATGCAGACGTCGGATTCGGACGATACGTCGACCACAGTGGTGATCAGCTTCCCCGATGCGCCTATAGCGTCGGCCGCGGCAGCGAGCGCGTCACGGTCCTGATCCCAGAGGGCGACTTTTCCCCCATTTTCCAGAAGGCGTATGGCAACGGCGAGACCGATGCCCTTTGCGCCGCCCGTCACAATCGCGGTGCGGCCGCTGAATTCCCCATCCTTCAAGGCGTTTCTCCCAAACGCGTTTTGTAACCCGGGCTCGTGACGGCCCGTTTGTTACCCAGTCTCGGTCGTTATTTTGCGGAGAGCGTGAATTCCCCCTCGCGAATGCGGTCAGGCCATTCGGCGACCATGTCCGCGACGGCTTGCTCTCCGTAATTCTCGATCATGTCCGTCAAGGCAGCAAAGATCGCCGACGAGGCGACCATTTCAGGGGCGCAGCCACTATCGACCGCTTCATCCCAGGCCTCGAGGATAAGTTTCAGGGCAATGCGTTTCTGTTCGTCATCCGGCAAAATTCCGGCATCCGAATCCGACATGTGTATCTCCAGCAAGTCTTCGGGGCCTGCTCCAGGGGGAGCTGGCCGGTGTTTTCGTGTTGCTTGAGGCTGGCGCCTGCCGAACGCTAGACTGAAAAGATAAACAGTGGGAGGAAAAACATGTCGAAAAATCATGACTTCTTGCATCACGCCGGTGACGAGCATCCATTCGTTGCGCGTGGTCTGAGAAACTATTTCGAGTATCGCGATCTGGGAATCGAAGAGGCATCGAAAGGCGATGTCGTCTCGCATGTCATTCGTGCCAGGGAAGGTCACAATGCGACCGGTGCCTGGCATGTGCATGATTGCAAGTTCCAGATGTTTTATGTGCTGAAAGGGTGGGCCCGCTTCGAGTATGAGGGGCAGGGCATACACACCATGAAGGCGGGCGACTGCGTTATGCAGCCGCCGATGATCAAACATCGGGAGATCGAACATTCGGCTGATCTTGAACTTATCGAAGTGGTCGCCCCGGCCGATTTCAAAACCTACGAGGTTGACGGACCCGACGCCTGACGCCTCTGGTTCGACCTATGTCTGATCGGCCGATGGTGAAACCTCCTATCGGGGCGATGTCGGCCGATCTTTCCTGGAACGAAGGCGATGCGCCTTTTTCCGAACGTTTCGGGGATGTTTATTTTTCAGCGAAAGACGGGCTCGCGGAAGCCCGGCAGACCTTTCTTGAGGGCAATGGCCTGCCGTCGGCATGGGCCGGGCGTGACACTTTCACTATTGGGGAAACCGGTTTCGGAACCGGCCTTAATTTCTGCGCGACGGTTCAATTGTGGCTGGAGACCCGGCCTCCGAGCGGCCTGCTGCATTATGTCGGCATCGAAGGTTTCCCGCTCGATGCGGGTGAGTGTTTCAGGGCGCTGACGCGCTGGCCGGAGCTTACCCCGCTCGCGTCAGCATTGCGGGACCGCTATCCCGATCCCGTGCCTGGGATGCACCGGATTCATTTCGACGAATGGGGCGTCATCCTGACGCTGGCAATCGGTGAGGCCGGGAAGATGCTGTCCGCAGTGCATGGACGGATCGATGCCTGGTTCCTGGATGGCTTCGCGCCGTTAAAAAATCCCGAGATGTGGAGTGATGCGGTCCTCGCCACGGCTGTCTCGCTGACGGCTCCGGGCGGAATCCTGACGACCGTTACCGGGGCTGGCGTCGTTCAGCGCAGGCTTGCCGCGATGGGACTGGAGGTCAGAGAAGTGTCCGGGGGCGGGCGCAAGCGGGACATGGTGACGGCGAGGAAATCGCCGGAGCAGTTGGAGGTGCGCGATAAGCGGGCGCGGCTGTCCGCGCGGGCTGTGCCGGTGCGTGAGCGGTCACGACGGGACCGGATTGCTATTGTTGGCGGGGGCATCGCGGGCGCATCCCTGATCAGGGCATTGCGGCGGCGCGGCATGGAACCGGTTCTGTATGACCGTGCCGGGCCCGGGGCGGGCGCCTCCGGCAACGCCTATGCACTTGTGGCACCACGACTGGATGCGGGAGACAGCGCTGTCGCGCTGTTTTTTGCGGCGGCTTACCGGTACGCGGTTGCGCAATATAGCGAGGGGGACGGGTGGGATCCGTGCGGCGTGCTTGTCATGCTGGAAGATGAAGAGGCGCTGCTAAGGGCCGAAAAGGCCCGGGGTTTTGCGTGGCAACCGGCTGCTGGCGGCAGGTTGCTCGACCGGGACGCGGCCAGTCTGACGGCGGGAATAGAGCTGGATTGTCCGGGCCTGTTCTATCGGTCGGCGGGGCTTTTGCAGCCCGTGCGCCTGCTCCGCGACTGGATCGGCTCAACCACGGTCATCAAGGCCAATATCGATCGCGTTTCACGAACGGCCCAGGGGTATTCCCTGCTGGATTCACATGGTGATGTTGCAGGTGAGGCGGATGCCGTCATTCTTGCCGCGGGTGATGGCAACCGGCACTTTGACGACACGCGCTGGATCCCGTTAACCCCTGTGCGGGGGCAGGTTTCCGAGGTTCCGGCCAAGGATGCGGGGCGGGCCGTGAAATGCGCCCTGTCCTGGAGTGGTTATCTTTCTCCGGTACGGGGCGGGCGCCACATGCTTGGCGCGACCAACGATAGAACCAACACTATCGGTGACGACTGGGACCGGGTTGTGCTTGACGAGGACCATCGCCACAACCACGGAAATATGCCGGATTACATGGCCCATCTCGTTGATGAACCTGATGCCTCATGGACCGGGCGTGCCCGATTGCGGGCGGCGACGCCGGATCGCGTTCCCCTGTTTGGCGCCATTCCTGACGTTGCCGGTCTGGCTGATGCGTTTCGCCGCCCGGCAGGCCGGGGCTATGTAACTTTCCCGGATGGCGACCTGCTGATCCTTGGGGGGCTGGGCTCGCGCGGCTTTGTTTCCGCACCGCTTGCTGCTGAACTGCTCGTCGCCAGACTGTTAGGGGAAGTCTGGCCGGCGGAAGAGGCTCTCGGCATCACCGGCGATCCGGCCAGGTTCGCGAGCAGAGCCCACAGGCATGCGCGCATTGAAGAACTTCTGGGCTGATCTGCCGTTTAGAATGGTAATTTTAACCTTTAAAAGAGGAATTTCTGAAAGCTTGGAGCTCTGCGGTCTTTGCCGCTTGATAAGATCTTAACCAAGCAGATAGCGGTATTTTCGCAGCGGAACGAGGAAGGGAAACAGGGTGAAGGATTCGACCAAGTCGACAAGCGGGATCTCATCCGGTCTCCGTGCGCGCCTTACCGCTTCGCCGCTGATCGTCTCCGGGCTGGCTTTTATCGTCGTTCTTTCTGCAACGTTGTTTGCCCAGTTCACAATTGAAACGCGCAGCGACGAAGAGCAGGCAGCACATCATGCCTTTGCGCGTGCGCATATCGGCCAAAACCTGAAAAACTATCTTGAAGCCCGTTTCCGTGCCGTCAACGTCATAGCCATGACCTTGGGAAAAGAGGGCAGGGCGCCGAGCGAAAGAGAGTTCGCCGACCTGGCCCAGCCCTTTCATGGAGATTTCAGTGGTGTTCAGGCGGTTAACTGGGTTGATCGGCAGGGTACGGCGCGTTGGATTGTCCCTCTGGCTGGGAATGAGCCGGTGAAAGACAGGGATCTGACAGCCCTTGTCATTCCGAACGAGGCTATCACCGCAGCGCGCTCCGACGGCCGGCCTCACGCCACGCCACCGATAACATTGCTTCAGGGCGGGACGGGGGCCGCTGCTTATTTCCCCGTCAAACGGAATGGTGAAATTTTAGGTTTCATCAATGTGGTGTTCCGCTTTGCCGACCTCCTGGACAGCATTGCTGGTCTGGGCCCTCGAGGGTCCATCTCTGCCGCACTGCATTATGATGGAAAATATATTCTGTCTCAGTCAGAAGGGCCGCAGGGGAAGGTTTACAACTCTCTCTACTATGATCTGGATATTCTTGATCGTCCCTACCAGGTCGAAATCCGCTCCCATGACGTGGCCGTCAGCTACATCAACCCGATCCTGCTGATCATAATCGTCAACTTGTTGTTTGCAGGCGCGATTTATCTGTTGGTGAAGCAGATTGGTTTGTTGGCCAGGAGCGAGGCCCGGTTCCGCGATTATACCGAGATAGCTTTTGATTATCTTTGGGAGACAGATCCGGAGCAGAGGATCACATATTTGTCGCCTCGCTTCGAGGAAATCACCGAACGCCCGGCGAGGGAGTTCCTTGGCCGACGGCTGGGAGAATGCAAGATCCAAGCAGCTACGGACAGCCTTGCTGCGCATGTCGAGGTGATGGAAGACAAACAGCCGTTCGAGAATTTCATTTTCTCTTCTGAGAGCGAGGACGGAATAAAAACATGGATATCGTCCTCCGGAAAGCCGCGTTTCTCGGCAGGGGGGCGCTTTCTTGGCTACAGGGGAGCCGACCGGTCCATCGATGAGCAGGTTCGAACTGAAAGACGGTTGCGTCGCGCCTGGGAGCTGGCTGAAACAGCTAATCAGGCAAAGAGTAATTTCCTTGCCGGGATGAGCCATGAGCTGCGCACGCCGTTGAATTCGATCATAGGCTTCTCCGAAATCATTCGTGACCAGATGCTCGGCCCTGTCGGAAAGCCGCAATATGCTGAATATGCCAGCGATGTCGTGTCATCTGGCCGGCATCTGCTGTCGCTGGTTGATGACGTCCTCGACTTGTCAAAGATAGAATCCTCTACATTCGAACTTTCCGAAGACGAAATTGTGCTCGCCGATGCTTTTGAATTTGTTCGCCGCGGATTCAGGCGGCATGCGGAAGCTCGGGGAATCACGATTGATTTCGAAGTCGCGGACAATGCGGTCCGTATCCGCGCGGATACGCGGCTGGTACGTCAAATGGTAATGAACCTGGTCTCGAATGCCGTAAAATTCACGGATTATGGTGGCAAGATCAGGATCACTTCTGAGCGTGATGAAAACGGCTGCGTGCATGTGAAGGTGACCGATACGGGGATCGGTATTCCAGAAGAACATCTCGCACGTGTCTTTGAACCATTTGTCCAGGTCCGTGAGACGGCATTACTCAGTCACGAGGGGTCAGGCCTTGGTCTTTCGCTGGTGAAGCGGTTTATTGAGCTGCATGGCGGAACGATAGATCTTGAAAGCCGGGTTGATGAGGGGACTTCCGTCGATCTTGGTTTCCCCCGAAACCGCTCACTTTGACGCTGTTTTAGCGTCTATATGACTTATGTCTCTTTAATTGTATTAAAATCCTAATGGTCATGAATGGCGTTAACCTATAGGGTGTACTTCACTCTTCAAAGTTATCAATGACCCAATGAAATTCCGTCTTTTCTTTCTCCCTCCCTATTCCAAGGCTTGAAGGTTTAGCGTGGCTAATAGAAATAAATCTTGCCTCGTTCGTCGTCATTTTCGTTTGCGCGATGCAAATGGGAATGAGCTGCGGCGGTCTATCGCTCTTGAGCCGGGTTTCTGGTCCGCGCTGGATGATATGGCACCGGGCGATAAGCTGAGGGAGCTGATAGAGCGCTGCTTGACGGAACTGAGTGCCGAAGATTCCCTCGTATCAATCCTGCGCTGCACGGTGCTGAAGCATTATCGTGCGTTGTGTAATACGAGGCATGCGGAAATGAAATTAAGCGAGGCCGCCGGAAAAGAACGCAAGCAGCCCGGAATGAGAAGCTAGCTTCCTGTTTCGGGTAGGCGGGTGATGGTGCCGGTTGAGGGACTTGAACCCCCGACCCTCTGATTACAAATCAGATTGTTAACGGGGTTGTGCGAACCTGATCTGGAGGATAGTCCAGAAAATCGCAAAAAACATAGCTTCAGAATGATCGCCATTGGCTTGTCAGTGGAAAATTGTGGTACCCAGTCGGTACCCAGTTTTTAGAGGCAAGCAGATGGCCGGACGCCGAATTCGATGTGAGATTTCCGCAAGAGCAATCAAGGTGGCGCGCAAAGCGGTCGGGCGGAAGGAGATTGAGATCGCGGATACGCGTGTTCCGGGGCTCTCAATCCGGGTCCGGCCGAGAGGGGCGAAATGGTGTTTGAGGGGGCGGTTGCTCGGCAAGCAGATGAACTGGACAATCGGTTCGATCGACAAGTTGTCTGCTGCCCAAGCGCGTATCCGAGCGGAAGAAGCCCGAACTCAAATACGTCGCGGAATTGATCCTAGAAAGTGGTTGGCTGAGGCGGAGCTTGGCGGTCCGGTCGAGCGGACAGGAGATCGAGCGAAAGACGGTCATTCCTATTTGGAAGCCGTTGACATCTATCTTGAGCACATCAGGAAGGAGCGCAGGATATCGACCTACCGGGATTACCTTGGCGATCTGAAATCCGGGCGCTGCAAAGGCTTGTTCGACAAGCTGCTGAAAAACATCACGGACGAGGATCTGCTGCGTATACGTACGAAGGCAGAGGTCGATGGGAAGTCCTATCTGGGTTCAAAGATCCTAGCGAGCCACAAGAGGTTCTTCGGCTGGATTGTCGAAAAAAAGGATATCTTTGGCCTCGCAGATTCTCCGGCAGACAGGATTAAGCCACGAAGGCCGGTATTGGTTCGGAAGATCTCCTTTCCCACTGACTCCGGTATCGAGCAGTTCTTCCAAAAAATTGACGCTCAGAAATGCTCTCGATCAATCAAGCTGGCTTGCTACCTCACTATGTTGACCGCGCAGCGTCGGTTGACGGTCGTCTCGGCGCGGAAGTCTGATTTCGTTCCGCTTGATGAACTTGATCAGTGGGGATTCGACGTTTCGGGTTTTGGTCGGGATCTCGATGAAGGTTACGAACTGGCGAACTTCGGCGCGCTTTGGCGCATCCGGCCGGAATCAATCAAGAGCCATCGCGAGCACCTTGTTCCTCTCCCGCCTCGGACATGGGCCGTGGTGCAGGCGGCGATGAAATTGACGGATGCCGGTTCGCCTTGGGTGTTCCAGCAAACCCGAAAGCATCGCGCTGAAAAGTCGGCCAATGGACATCTGTCCGAATTTACGCTGACCCACACCTTCTCGAAGGCGGGTGTCGGTTTCACGCCGCATGCATGTCGCAAGATATTCACGACCAGCGTGGTCCGGGAGCTTGGGTTCGAGACAGCTGATGTCAAATTGATCCTCGATCACACCGAGGGGCGGGCAGGAGATGTGACCGTGGAACACTATCTTGAAGATCCGGCATTGGAAAAGAAATGGCCTGTTATGCTTGAGTACGAGGACATGATTCTGAAGGCGCCATCTCTCAAAGAATTTCCGCACAAAATCGGAGCGCTAAGGGCCCCAGCTTCCAGGCGCAGGTCTTCCATGGTGTATGGTGACTGGGAGTGAGAGGCGGCCTATCGATAGGCGAGCCTTATTCGGTTTCCGAAGAATCACCTAGCATGAGGATCGGGCAACAAAGCTCGCGGTGCCGGGATCGTAGCTGTACTTCGCGATCGTACCGTCCTTGATCTTCTCCACGGCTTCATCGATCACATGCAGAGGCACCAGAAACCATTCGCGCGGGGTCACGGGGTTTCCGAACCGGTCCTTGATCTCGATATCCAGCCGGGCTGGCGCAAAGATGCGGTGAACGAGGTTCTCCAGCTTGGCCCGGTTGATGTTGAAGAGTTCGTAGGTTGCGACGATCTCGACATCGGCCATCAGGAAGGTTGGCTGCAGCCTCGCTCCGGCTATACGCTTCTGGACGCTCAGGTTCGTCACGCCGATCTTGTGAAGGAGTTCCCGGTTTTTCACGACGAGGGGAAGGTCGGATTTGCTGCGAAGCACGTAGATCGTGCCGCTCGCTTCGTCTCCATCGACCGAGTGATCGGCGAACAAAGGTCCCGCCACGGGATCGGTGATCCGGCGACCGGCATCATCCTCGTTAAGCGCGCGCTGGAGCGAGCGCATCAGCAGGTTGCTCTCAGTCCCGTTGTCGAAGATTACGCGCAACCGGGCGTCGCGGCGCCCCTGGGCATTGGTGAACACCTCACCCTTCTCGGCGACATAGGCCTTCTGCCCCCCGACAATGAAGAATCGCCCCGTCTCGATCTCCGCCTTCAGTTCGAAGGGTCGTGTTTCGCGTAGGCCGGTCTCAAGATCGTTCTGAACCATTTCGAATATCTGCTTGAAACGGTCGAAATCTGCGCAGCGTTCCCGGTTCGCCACTTGCTCCGCAGCGCGCCGTTCGTCGCTTGACCGTACATGGCGAAGCTCGGAGATGCTTTCGCCCGGCTTATCGAGGTCGGCAAGTTCCGCCAGAAGTTCGTCGTCGCTGATCTCGTCGAGAGAAGCGCCAGAGCCACTCACACCCGTCGACAGCAGGCCTTGATGGTCAAGCGGCTCCAGAATACTCCGGCAGTCCTCCAGCGCACGCAGGCGGTCGAGGCGGACCGCGTACATGCGCTCGAAGATGTCATTGCTTTGGCCATGCCGGGGCGGATGGCCATGCTCCTCCACAAATCGCTGGATTTCCTCGAACCCGGCAATGATCCGCTCCTCACGTGGCGATCGGCCAACACGCTTGTCCGGCGCCTCGAATTCAGAGAGTTCCTCGGCCAGTTCGTCGAGGTTGATATCAGCCATACCGGCCTTCCTTCTTGAACCGCATGAAAGCGGTCGCACCTTCGGCCATGCGGCGCTCCCATGCGTCGGCGGAGGTCGCGGACGGCACCCGCCCGCGCTCTTTTTTGAACTGAACGGCCCGGATTGCAAGATCCTTCGCCTCTTCCGGTCCGAGGGACGTCCGTTTCGCCGCAATGACCGCCGCAACCTGCTTCAGGCTTTCCTCGCTCATGGTCTTGGCGAGAATGGCATAGGCCTCGCTGAACGGATTTATGCGGTCGATCAGGTCAATATCAAGCTCGCGGACATCCATCGCGAATTTCCGGACTCCGTCGATCAGGGCGGTATTGCCCGATTGCAGCATTTCGGGGTCGGAAGTCACAATCTCCTTCGCCTTCTGGGTCAGGTTGAGGGCCGCAACCGCCCGCTGACGGACGGCCTCAAGATCCTCTTCATCAAGTTCTGGATACTTGTCCCGGACGATCTTGCCCATTCGCTCGATCGTCAGCTGCTCCGGCGGCATCTCCTGATCAAAGAGGCCTTTTTCGATGGCGGGTTTATCCTGAACGAAAGCAGTGATGACCTCGTTCAGATCCTCCTGACAGATGCGTTTGGCTTCCTCGCTCTTCGGTTCGACCAGTCCCTTGATCTCGATCTGGAATTTGCCGCTGTCCTCGTTGAAGCCGACGTTGGTGCTGTCAGGGTCATAGCCTCCCTCGCCATACTCGAAGCCCTCGGTCGGGCCGCTCTCGGGCGTCTTTGGCTTGAACTCGAAGCGGGGCGCGAGAACCTGTTCCATTAAGAGGCTTGCTGCAATGGCCTTCAGAGTGTCGTTCACCGCCTCGGTAACGGCCTCCTCGGAAGCATCCGGCTCGGCAATCAGGTTGGTGAAGCGCGCGCGTATCTTGCCAGGGGCGTCACGCGTAGCGCGGCCGATAATCTGTACGATTTCGGTCAGGCTCGAGCGATAGCCGACAGTCAGCGCATGTTCGCACCAGATCCAGTCGAAGCCTTCCTTTGCCATGCCGAGGGCAACGATGATATCGACATGGTCCCGATTGTTCTTCTCGCCGGGGTTCTTCAGGGCTGCGGAGACTTTGTCCCGCTTTGCCGGATCGTCATCGACAAGATCGGCAATACGGAGCAACCGTCCGTCTTCCGTCTTCACCAACTGAAAACCGGTCGCGTCATCCGTTCGCTGCCATTCTCCCAAGGCGTCGATAATGTGCTCGACCTCTTTGTGCTTGTCCTTCGTGCTCTCCCGCGAATTTACATTCGGGATATGCACGATGGTTTTCTCATTTGGATCGAGAACCTCAAGGATCTCGTCGGAATATGCGCCGGAATAGAAGAAATAGCCGATGTCGAGAGACTTCAGATACTCATAGCCGTTCAACTGCTCATAGTAAGTGTAGGTGACGGTCTCGAACCTGTTTTCGTCCTGCGGCGCGAGGACGGCCTCGCTGTCACCCCTGAAATAAGATCCGGTCATGGCGACGATGTGCACCCTGTCGCGTGCGATGAACTGGCCGAGATGCTGACCGAGCTTGTTGTCCTCGTTCGCCGAGACATGATGGAACTCGTCGACTGCGATCAGGCGGTCATCGAAGGCCTCGACACCGAACCTGTCGACGGCGAACCGGAAGGTCGCATGGGTGCATACGAGAACCTTATCCCTGTTCTGGAGAAACGTTCCGACAGATCCGACCTTGCCGCCCTCGGCGCCCGGCGCGTTGCAGAGATTCCATTTCGGCTCAACATGCCAGTCGGACCAGAAGCCGAATTTTGTGAGCGGCTCATCATTGAAGCTCGCGCCGATGGATTTCTCCGGCACCACAATGATCGCCTGCCGGAGGTTCTGATTCTCCAGCTTGTCGAGCGCAATGAACATCAGGGCACGGCTCTTGCCGGACGCAGGCGGAGACTTGATCAGGAGATACTGTTCACCTCGCTTTTCATAGGCGCGCTCCTGCATGGGCCGCATGCCAAACTCGTTGGATTTCGTCGAACTCCCGGTTCTGGCGTAGTTAACCGAAACGTGGGGGACGGTAGGTTTTCCCGCCACGTGCCTGCTGGGCCCAGGTGTCGTCATATCCCCGGGTAGAACAAGTCTCGCCTCTTTGAAAAACGACTCATCGGCCTCTGGGATGTCCGAGGTGTCGATCTCATCATCGGCAATCGCCTCGATTTCAGTTAGACGCTTTTTTGAGATAGACATCGAAGTTTTTCCGTTCGCCCTTGGTAGCTTTGCGGGCACTGATAATACGTATGACGCCATTTCGGTCCGTGTGGATCACGCACAATACCACCGTGCCGCCGAGAAGCCCGTAACTCCGTTCTCGGACCTCACTATGGTGTGTGTCTTCTAGTGAGAACACCGGTCCGTTAAAGATCAAAGAAGCTTCTTCGAAACTGATGCGATGCTTAGCTTGGTTCGCGAGATTCTTTGTCTCATCCCATTCGAACTTGGTCATCTACGCGCCTCTGGGTCCCAAATATCTCGCGATAATTGCAGTCAAGCAGATTTAAACTTCGGAGTCAGCACGTTGGACGCTAGTGCAGATGCCTGAAACGGGTTGAGCGTTGGTGGTATTTTTGCTCACTGGCCGCCTTCCCGGTCGAAGTATTCCTCGAAGGCCCTGACGCTGCCGTAAGTCTCGACAACACGCGTCTGCACCTTGCGCATCATTTCCTGCCCGCGTTCCGGCCAGCCGTGGTGCTCGAACATTTTTGTAAAGTTCTGAAACCGTTCCTTGGCGACGCGGGCAATGGCCTTCGCGTCGCCGCCCGGTTCATATGGCGCTTTGCGATCGATCATGCTCCACCCTCGAATGCCAAGTTCCACGCGCGATGCAGTGACATCTCATCTGTAAGAAAGAACTCCCCGCCGAGCGACACTTGCTCTCGTGCGAGGAAATCTTTGATTTTCGTTTCCGCGTTGATGGCCGGTTTGGACGATGGGAAGAGATCGCGCCCATCTCTCTCGTTCGTGCGCACAATCTCCCAGCGGTATGCCTCTGTCGGAAGGGCGTTGTTCAATGCGGCGCAGCGGGAGGAGGGGGTGCCTGAGATCCCGGCCTTGATAATTTGCTTCGCACGGGCGTCACGTCCGAGGAAGGACGTTTCGTCGCCAAAGAGTCTGAGAATATAGAGGCTCTTTGGGCCTTCGGACTCCTTGCAAAAATATCCGGATTGGGAAATCGGTCCGGGCTTTGACGGGGCAAAAAGGTCTCGCCCCGGCACCGCGACTGCGGCCTCGACTGGAATTTCGCCGAAGACAGACGTCTCGATCAGGGTGAGATCCAGAATATGTTGCGCCTCGGTTGAAGTTAGCCGCGTTCCCTGCGAACCGATATACTGCGCTCTTCCGGTCGAATAAGACTCTGGCGCGAATTCCTCTATCGGAAGATAGCTCTCTTGCGCGACATGCCATGCGCGTGTCGCTTTTGCCGCAAGATTCCACCTGCCTGCTCGCTCCGCGTCAGCTTCCTTGCGAACACACTCTGTCGGGGACATGAAATGCTGGGCATGGTTGACCCTGTGGGAGACCTGCTGGATTCCGATCACCATTCCGCGCTGGTTTTCTGGAGCCATTGTCTTGTGACCGTAGACAACAACCAGAACGCCTGGTTTGGTCTCCCGGATGAAGTGTTTTCGTTGCCCATTGTTTGAGAAACCTAAAAACCCCCAAGCAGAGGGAGCAAAACCATAGAATCTGGTCAGCCAGACGTTCGGAGGAGTGCTTTCAATCGCGTCAAGAGGGGTCAACTTGCAGTATCCGTTTTCTGCTTCTTCGCCCCGTCGTTTGCGGTAGTTAGTCTTGTGTAAATTTCGAACAACCTCTCCAAACGCTCTGTGTCGTTTCGGAAGCGGCGACCGATGTAAATGCGCTCCAAGACCTCGTCGTTACAATCATGAGCCTCGCGCAAATCTGCAGGCATCGTCTCTCGATCATAAAGCTCAGCGATGGTTGACGGGTAATGTCTTGCACGTGCAATAAGAATGTCTTCTGCGCATTGGGTGAGGTCAGCTTTGTTTTTTTCGGTAAGTGTAGGAATCGGGAATGTATTCCAACCGACCGTGTTGGAGTATGAAAAACGCATTTCGAGCCGGACACAGACAGTACCGATCCACACCCAATGTAAGCGCGAGGCGATCAATGCCAAATTCCAGAGGGGGGCGTCATAGAGCGCGAAGCACTTGTTTGATGCGATGTAATCTGCGGGTACGAGGTCACACGGAAGATACTGACGGTTTTCGGAGCTAACACCGGCAACAAAAATCGCATGCTGCTTGGCTACTCCCCCAATCTGAACAAACCGATGCGGACGATTTGCAAACTCCCGAGTTGAACTTGCGCCGGATCGCAACCTGTTTTCTGAAACGAGCGATAATCTGTGGGCTATGAAAGAATTTTGACGCACCGCTTTAGCATCTTGATCTTCAATCCATAGACAATATCGTTGCTTGCCGTTGATAAGCTCCTCCGCACCTACGAACTGTCTGACATACGGGCGCGTTTGCGGGTTTTTCTTGAGTTCAAAGGCTTCATCTGCGCTCAGAAAAAGATGCCCGCCATCTCGCGGCATGTTTCCGAACAACATTGTTGATTGGGGGCCGATCGGGGTATTCGTTTTTTTTACGACCTCAGATCTGCCAGGGACGAGATAGGGGCCAATAACTGAGCATTCGCGGACAAGGCTAGCCTCGTCATATACCTGTTTTGTTTTTGCCGATTTCGAACCGAGTCCTAAGATGATGACTGTTACACCTGCATTGTGACTGGCAAGATTTTTCCATTTAAAAGGTGTATGGGCGAATCGAATCTCAATGCCATTCTTAAAAACAATCGGCCAAACATCAGACGCCTGCTGTCCTTGGCAGATGCTATTGGTCGTTACAAAAGCAGCGACTGCATCCGGGACTTGTTTGACAAATTCAAGATAGCGAGCGATCCAGCCAGAAACATAATCGGTTGTCTTAGCCAACTGTGGCTGATTGGCCCACGCGTTTGCTAATTCGGACTTTTGTTCTGGACTCTGCCACTTGCTTCCCTTGTAAGGCGGATTCCCACATATGAAAGTTTCCCCACCTTCATTCTCAAAGTCGATCTGGGTTTGATCTAGCGGAGTTTGAAGCAAGTCATCAGAGTGCAGCTTCACCGCAGATCCCGTGGGCTGGCAAACACTGAGCCAGTCAAGCCATAAGGCATTGCCGCAAGTGATCCAGTTTCGCGCGTCCAGCGGCAAAAACTCAGCTAAAGCCTCCTTCTGTCCGCGATATAGGACATCGCATTGAAACTCCGCAATGATCAGGGCGAGGCGGGCGATCTCGGCCGGAAAATCACGTAACTCAATACCGCGAAAGTTAGTCAGCGGTATTTCGCTACGCCGTTCTGCTTCGCCTCGTTGCCGATTTATCTCCGCCTCAATCGCTCGCATCTCCTTGTAGGCAATCACGAGGAAGTTCCCTGAGCCGCATGCTGGGTCAAACACCCTGATTCGCGCCATCCGGTTCCGCAGGTTTACGAGCTTCCGAGAGTTGTTGCTCGCTTCCTCCAGCTTCGTCCTCAAGTCGTCAAGGAAGAGAGGGTTCAGCACTTTGAGAATGTTGGGCACGCTAGTGTAGTGCATGCCAAGAGCGCCGCGTTCCTCTTCATCGGCGACAGCCTGGATCATTGATCCGAAGATGTCGGGATTGATTTTGGTCCAGTCGAGCCCGCCAATATGTAGAAAATAGGAGCGGGCCATCCGGCTGAAGCGCGGCACATCCAAGCTTCCGGAGAACAAGCCTCCGTTGACGTAGGGGAACTGATCGGCCCAGGGGCGCAACTTGGCCCCCTTCCTGTCATTGATCGATGTGTTCATCGCGCGGAAGACTTCGCTGATCACCTGATGGGTGTCGGAGGAGTCGCGCGCACTCATCTGCTCTACGGTCGCGGTGAACAGGCCACTTCCATTGAATATGTCGGTGTCCTCAGCGAAGAAGCAGAAGATCAGACGGGCCATGAAATGGTTCATATCGTGGCGCCGTTCAGACGTCGCCCAGTCCGGGTTGTCCTTCAGCAGTTCGACATAGAGGCGATTGAGGCGGCCGGTCGCCTTGATGTCGAAGGCGTTCTCCCGGATCTCCTTGACGGTGGAGATACCGGCGAGCGGCAGAAAGAAGCCGAAATGGTCCGGAAAATTGGCGTAAGTACAGGCGACTGTCTCACCCGAACCCAAGTCCTCGGCCTCGAAGTCCGCACCGTCCGTCGCGAGAATGAACTTTGCCTTCGCCTTCGCCGTCGCCGGGCTGGTCCGTAGGGTGGCGAGGGCCGCAGATGTCTGGCCTGCTTCGCATACCTTGATGTGAATGTTACTCGTCTGAAGAACGCCGCCGAGATCGGACCTGTTGCTCGCGCCCGCCCGCAGCTTCTTGATCGTCGCGGGCTTGTTCCCGAACGCTTCAAGGAACTGGAACGGGAAGCTCTCCGCGTCGAATGGCTGTTCCGCCAGGGTCGAGATTGCCTGCTCAATTTCTACGGGATTCATCAACGCAACTCTAAAGTGATCAGTGCCGACTCCGGATAGGTATCTATGGCTGGCGAGTGAACGGCACGCAACTGGTTTGGCCTGCCGGGGATGTCATCTGTCGGATGGAGCGCATCAAACTCGTGCGCCGTTTTGAGGGGCTGTTTCCTCGCCTCGACAGTGTTCTGAGTAAATTAAAAAGCTCACAGGGGCGCATGAAAAGTAAATTCAAACCGTGCAAAATTCCAAAATACTAAACATTAATTTTAGAATTCATAATTATCATTTTGATATGCTCAAGATCATTGAAAAATCAATATCCAGATACCTACAATAATACTTGAGAGAAAAAATTGCCAGCCGTTGCAAATATCTACACGTCACTATGTTTGTCTACACATTTGCAATCTGGCCAAGGGGAAAGCCCCTGTGGAACCCAGATCGGAGGCCAAAATGACGAAAAAGACGAAAGGCCTGCACATCCGGCTAACCGAAGAGCAACGCCTCGCATGGCATGCCGCAGCCGGACACTGGAAGCTCTCGCGATGGATTCGCGCGCTGGCCGATGAGGCGGTGCTCACCGCCGCCAACAGCGACAATGAGCCAGGAGACAGGCTGGCGGCTTTCGAAGACATTCGCGGCGACCTTGCCGACCTCAGGCAGCAGGTCCAGCGACTCGGGAACAACGTCAACCAGATCGCTGCGCGGCTGAACGACGGTGACTTCGTCGACGGCGCCGAGATTGATGCCGCCGGTGATGCTGTTCGGCGGTTGGTCGGAAGTATCAACAGCGTTCTTGGAACCTTCCGGGGGCGCTGACGATGGTCGTGAAGGGCACGAGAATATCAACGAAGCGCGGCGCCGCTGGTATCGCGGACCATGTTTTCCGTGGCTCGGAAAATGAGGAGATTGTGTGTGCTCAGGGTTGTGAGGCCGAACTCCTCGACATGATGGCCGATGCCAGGGCTTGTGGGGCCAAATACGGCCTTCGGCAGATCATCCTCAATCCTGCCGAAGAGATGACCCGTGAACAGGCCATGGAAGGCTTCAGCATGGCTGCTGCTGAATTCGGTTTCCGCGTCACAGACATGGTGATCGTCGAGCATCGCAAGCCGCGTGCTGAAGGAGGTTTTGGGCTTCATTGGCACGGTTTCGCCCCAGAAGTCGACGCCCGGACAGAGAAGGTTTTGAGCAACAAGGCCATGTTCCGGCGACACGAAAAGCTGGCCCGGAAGATGGAAGATGCATTCGGGCATCAGATCCTGAGCGGGAAGCACGATATTGCGGTCGCGAGGGCGCTGCGCCAGGAAAGCTTTGACCTGCTCGCCGACAAGGTCCTCAAGGCCCGAAGTGATGCTGGTGGAGATAAACGCGCCGCCTACTCTGACGCGCAACACCAGATCGCCAAGAGGCAGGGCATCAACCTGCCGGAGGCGAAGAACGAAATCCGAGACCTCTGGAAGCGGTCAGATAATGGACGAGCATTCTGTGCAGCGCTTGAGGGGGCAGGCTACTCGCTCGAGCGAGGCAGAAAGGCCAATACCTGGATCGTCCAGCGAGACGGCAACCTCATCGGCTCAGTCGACCGCCTGACCCGAACTCCAAAGGTCGAGGTCGCGGACCGTCTTGCAGGCGTTCAGCCTTCGGGCCCGCATGTCGCGTTCGGCCATCTTCGGACGCCTGACAATACAAGGCGTGCGAGTGTTTCAAGCGGGGCGTCCATGAGTAGCTCCGCTGGTGGCGGCGCGATTTCCGACAGCTTGGAAGCCTCGCTGGTCCATGACCTCACTAGTGGCGACGAGCATGCCGCAGAGAAGGCACTTCGGGCGGCGGCGTTCCAGGAGCGAAAGAAGCAGGCCTCCGTGGCGAAAATCGGACGTCAGCATATCGACTATGGCGCGGTTGAGGCTGCCCGGCAGCTGACCGCGCGTCTTTTCCATAAAGGAGGCCAGAATGGCAGAGCAAGATCAATCCACCCGCGTCGAAGGGAAGCACCGGTTGCCCTACACAAGCTGCAACGGCTGCATTCACTCCCTTATGTATCGGACCTCGACCACATCCGGCCAGCCGGACGTGATGATCTATTGCGGCGCAATGCACGCGATCGTCCACGAACTGGGGGCGACCGAGTATGTGACTATGTGCACCAGGCGGGAGGCAGAGCCGACAGAGGAAGCGTCAGAAGCCGCCTGACACCGCAACAGAAGCGTATCTACGCCATCAGAGCGGACATCAAGCGGCTGCGAGCGGTGATCAGTGGCGCGCCCTGCCCACCAGAAGCACTCGACCGAGATCGCCTTATGGCGGCCGATATCGTGGCGATCGAAGAGCAGGCGGAAAGCTTCCGGCAGGCCCGCTTAAAGGCCGAGCAGCGGCTGTTGCGGGCGGAGGCAGCAATCAGTCCGGTGGACCGCATCAAGCATGCCCTCGGGCTTCCTGTGGCCGCCTTCGGCCGGATGGAGAAGGCTAAGGCAAACCTGTCCGACGTCTGCGCGCGCATCCAGGACGAGGAGACTATCCGAACCCGCTGCCTTGCGGTCGCGCAAGTTGCCGACCAGACCATCCGAGAGCGGAGAACGGCCAACGCTGCTTACGCCAAGGAAGTCGGGGAACCGGCGAAACGGACTCTCAAACTCGATTACCGGATCGAAGGCCTCCTTCAGGAAAGCGATTCGGAGTTCCTTGCATGCAGATCAGTCAAAATGATGCAGCAGCTAATGCGCAAGCGCTTGGCCGCCGAGCGACGGCAGCGCGACGAGAAACTCCGGCTGCGGAAGGAACATGACGAAGGGTGGGCGCGCGGATGTGCGCCCTAGGCATGACGATAACCAAAGGAGGTCAGAATGACCGAGTACACCGATGAACAGATCATCACCATTCTCAGGCTAATGGCGCGGCAGGACATCGACGGGCTTGATGATCTGGACCTGAGCGGAATGACGCCGGACCAGCGTGCCCGCGTCATCCGGCGTTGGCTTGAGATCAAGGCTAGGAAAGCACTCCAGCGGCGCATCGCCGAAGGCAACCTCAGTTCTCGGCGGAAAACCGGTGGCAACGATAAGCCCGCAGATGTCGTTCAGGAGTTCTTGATGAGCCCGGAATTTATGATGGCTATCGGGGTCTTCGCGGCTGCGCTCTGTGTTACCGGCGCCGTTCTGAACGCGGTCTCATATAGGGCCGTTCGGCAGAGTGAAGCTCACCAGGCGAGGATCCTCTCGGAATACCTGATCGCGAAGTTGTCAGGCGGTCGACGAGAGGTCCGAAATTTGGAGAACCTGCATCCGCACCTTCGCGCGTTCGGCAATGCGATCCGTCTTCAGGAGGCGCAGGAGATCATCGATATGAGCGATGGGACGCGTGCGAGAAAGATCTCCGACTTCAAGCAACGTGGTCAGGCCTTGGAGAGGGCCTATGAGCGTCCGCTGGGGCTTATTGGCGTTTCACTGACAGACGCACACCCGTCGAGTGATTTCTGGGCGCTGCCTTGGTTCGAAATTGGTTTGCCGCCGCTACCGGGGGGCAAACTTGAAGCGGTACCGCCGGAGCCAAATCTCGCCCACTGTTCAGTCGAACAGGAGCAGGGCTCTCTTGGGCGTTATGGCGCTCAGTAGCGTTTGCGGAATGAAGGTGTTCGTCTTCTTCATGCGGATAAAGCTATTTGCCAGGGAATCAGGAGGAGGTCGTCTTGTGAGCCCGCTCACGAGGCCTCCTCCTGCTTTCTCCCGAAGTCAAATTCCAAAAACCTTTCGGAATGACCGGTGAGTCGTTGCCGAAACACGGCCAACCCAATCGTGTTCTTCATCCGTCCACCAGATTAGTCGGACGTCCTCATGCTTGAGGCCGTCTTCCTTAAGAATTTTTCTGGTACGTTTGGTGATACCGCTCCATACACCGCCCAAACTTCCCTCGCTTTCGGCGTCGAGAGCCTCCATGACGGCTGCTAGGTCGAAACCTTCTGGATCTGCCTCGGCGATCACGCGGAGAGTTGTGCGGACTTTGTTGCTCACGCGGTCCAGAAATTTCTTAGCCTGCGCGACTGTCAAATCTGGTGGAGCCTCGCCCGCGTCAATTTGGCTTGGAGCCGACTCGGTAGGTTCGGCAGAACTCCAGTTCGTTTGACCCTTCACAAACTCTGCAATCTCATTCTGCGCGGCCGTGCTGAACTTCGTCAGATCGGCAAATGATATTAAGACGCCACTGTTCATGACTGATGTCCTTTCGTTAGCAGTCGATATCACTCAATATGGAGATCTTTAGTCGAGTGTCAACGATTGTATAAGAATAAGACCATTTTTTGCCTTTTCATGAGAGCTCGAATGCGATGGATTGCACTCGATCTCGCTCGATATGGGTCGTCTTGATGGTTGTGCTGGCGATGATATTTGCGTGCTTTGTATTTTTCGACTTCCATGAAAGGTGGATGCGGCGACGGTGAATCCAAAAATTTTGAGGGAGCGTGGAATGGATGAGGAGATATTGAACACAGCTATCTGGATCGCGGGCGCGAATTGGATGCTTTGGCGAGCCGATTTTGAGCATCAGGGCGCCGTCACTCAAATTCCGGTCTTGATTGACCCCCAACGGTTTGGGCGATTTAGGAAGGAGTACAGCCTGCTCAAGTTCCGAACTGACGAATTCTGCGAACAGTTGCGCACCGAGTTGTGCGACGCCGACGAGTTCGGACAGGCTGTTGTCGATCCAACCGGAGCAGAACTCGAGGAACTTGCAAGTACGCTTTCGCAAAATTATGCCGCTGCCAATTTAGGAATGCAGCGCTCCTTTTTGTCTAAGCTTGCTGCATTCGCTAACCCAGCAATATTTGCGCCGTGGGATCGTTTCGCGAGGCTCGGACTTGGCTTTCAGTTAAACAATCAGATGACGTATCCCCAGTATCTCAACGCCGTGAATGAGTTCGCAAATGGTCCAGAAGGGACTGAAATATCGGGCCGCTTAGATGAAATCGATGCATATCCGACCGATAACCAAGATGGCTTCCAACGTCGGGTGATGGACGTTTACCTTATGATCCGTGGCGGCAGGTGGGCGGATCAGATTGTTCAAGCATAATTGGGTAGGCAGAAGAAACGCTACGAGTGTCGCCAGGATAATGTCCCGTTGATGAAGAAATCTGGGAGAACTCAGCCGGGTGATTCAAAGGGCTAAACACGAGCCGTTGCACTACCTTCTCTAACGGGATCAGCCGAGCAGAATTCGGAAGCCCGAAATGCGGATTAGGGCCTGTTGCAAAAATGGTACAAGCCTTGGTTTTTGGTTGTTTGATTTGGCCCAGTCGTTGAATTCAGGGATATCGACCAGTCACAATTATAGACGGTTCCGTTCCGGTTTGCGGTTCGGCATCGATATGCGATTGGATCCCCTCTATGGTTATCTCTGACCTGCGCGCCAAGCGACGTTCACGCTCGTTTATGGATGTGTACGAAGAACTTCCGCCACTTTTCTACGAAGAGGCGCAACAGCAAATTCCTCCCAAGTCCTCGCGAGAATACAGTATCCATAAAGCGAATAGGATTATTGCGGCGCGCATCCACACCGGTGGAGCGGAGGAAATTTACGTATCGGATGAACTCACGGGCGATGACGCGATTGCGTTGGATGGAAGCAATCGGCGGGAATTCCTAGGCCGACAGATTCGCCGCACAGCGCTGAGTCCCGTTAAGGCACGTGACGACAGCGGGAAGCTGGTTCGCGAGTACGGCGTTTTTGCTAAGAAGAACGGAATTCGCTCCACATTCCAGATTCGTATTGCTCCACCAAAATGCATTGTCCCACTCTCGCTGTACCGGGAAACCCATAGGGTTGTCGCACGACAACTGAACCGGATGATCAGCTATGTCTGCGAGCGGGATGAATGCCACGTAGATCTGGTCGGAACGCACTTCTCGCGCGACACAAGCGCAAAGGACTGCGGGTACTTGCATTTCCACGTGGTTTTTCGCGGGACCAGGAAACAAGCCGACGAGTTCATCCGATACTTCGAGACCCGTCGGAAGAACCGAGAAGCTTGGCAATGCTGGATTGAAGATGGTGCGAACGTCAGGAACATCTCAGCCAATGTTGTCTACATCGCCGGTGGGGCGGCCGCTTCCGCACAATTTTGCGGGTGGACGCATGCCCAATTGGCGGAACTATACCGGCAGACGATTGGCTTGGCCTTAACCAGAGCCAGAGGTGAGTTCCGGAAGTTCCTTGGAGAACTGTCCGCGCGCAACGAGGTCATTGCTGCCGATGGCACCATCAGGAAGAGGTTTGAGTTACCGCCGAACTTTCATGAAGCCCGAAAGCGGAACGAGTTCCTGTATGCCTCGGTTGGGTTTCGCATTCTGCGCGTCGTTGAAAGACGCTTCCGCGACGCTAGCGGAAAGCTAGAGCCGTTCACGCGCCGCGCTGCAATCGTGCGTGGGTATGGTGCTGTCACCGAAAAGCAAATCCATGACATCTACGAGTTCGGACCGGCCAAAGGCGAAGAGACACGTTTACGAATTAATACGGCTATGTCCCAATTTTTGGCCGAGGAAATTCCGCCGGACGACCCTCCACCAGAACATGATCCAGAGTCCGATTACCCATTCTAGTCGGCAATAAAGACCACCAAACCCAGAATAAGGAATACGGAAGCGGCAGGGTTTAGCCGTAATGCCGAGGCGTGCCTTGAGAGATCAAAGTTCTCAGATAGGGCGCGGATTGCCATAGGTGAATTAAATGCTTGCTATTCCTCTTTTGCGGGAAATTATGGAATCTTGGAAGAAGCCGGTGGAAGGGGCGGGGAATGCGGCTGGTTAGGTTAAAGGTTCGGAACTTCCGCTGTTACGCGAACGAGATTTCCGTCGATTTCGACGATTTGACGGCGATCATCGGTCGAAACGATGCCGGAAAATCGGCGCTCTTGGAGGCACTGGCGATTTTCTTCGAGGAAGCCAAGCTGGACAAAGACGATGGCTCTGTGGCTGGCAATGCGACCGATGTCGAGATTTCCTGTGAGTTTGGCGACTATCCACTCGAAGCAGTCATAGACAGAGACTTTCAGACCACCTTCGCAGACGAGTTCCTGCTGAATGGCGAAGGCCGTCTTGAGCTTGTGAAGAAGTACAATGGAGCCCTAGCAACGCCGAAGGTTACGGGAATTTACGCGCGGGCGCGCCACCCATCCGCCGACGGCTACGGTGACCTTCTCCAACTCAAGAAAGCGGAACTCATCAAGCGGGCCGCTGATCTAGGAGTAGATCTCACCGGGGTGCCCAGGAATGCCAATGCCCCGATCCGGGCTGCAATTTGGCGAAACGCGCCGGAACTGGGTATCAGTGAGATGTTGGTATCCTTGGACGAAGCCGACGGAAAGCAGGTCTGGTCTAGACTCTCTACCTATCTACCGACCTTCGCGTTGTTCAAATCAGATCGCGCGAGCACTGATCAAGACCCGGAAGCTCAAGACCCACTCAAGGCTGCAATCCGGGATGCTGTGAAGTCGAAGGAAGCCGAACTTCAGCGCATTCAAGAACACGTCGAGGAAGAGGTGCGTAAGATCGCCGAGGCGACCGTCGAAAAGATCAAAGAGATGGATCCCACTCTGGCTTCTACCCTGTCCCCAGTCATTACAGCGAAGAAGTGGGATAGCCTCTTCCAGACGAGCATAACCGGTGACCACGGCATCCCGCTGAATAAGCGCGGGAGCGGTGTTAAGCGGCTCGTACTGTTGAATTTCTTCCGCGCTAAAGCTGAAAGGGCGGCGCATGAGGCGGAGAAGACCTCCGTCATCTACGCAGTGGAGGAACCGGAAACCAGCCAGCATCCACGTAATCAGCGAATGCTCATGGCTGCTCTTACAGAACTTTCGGCCGCTCCTGGTCGGCAGGTAATCGTCACGACCCACACGCCTATGCTTGCCCGAGCGGTTCCGGAGAACAGTCTGCGATTCGTGCGTCAGGTGGAGGATGGTACGAGGGAGATTCTGAAAGGCGGCGGCACCACAAACGAGATCATTGCCAAGTCCCTTGGAATTCTACCGGACAACTCAGTGAAGTTATTCGTGGGTGTCGAAGGCAAGCACGATATCAGCTTCCTGAAGGGGATTTGTCGGATGTTACGGGCGGGCGGTGTGGGCGTACTCGATCTCGATGCCCTTGAACTCGATGGTCAGCTGATATTCTTCCCATTCGGCGGAGAAAATCTCGCTCTTTGGACATCCCGTTTGCGCCATCTCAACCGACCAGAGTTCCATATCTGTGATCGCGACAATCCTCCACCGCAGGACCCCAAGTACAAGTCCCATATCGATGGCGTGAATGGCCGGGATGGATGTTCTGCCGTCTGTACGAATAGGCGGGAGATGGAGAACTACATCCATCATGAGGCGGTCATTGAGGCCTATCAGGAAAATGGTTGTTCTCCATCAATCAGCCTGCCGTTCCAGCCATTCGACGATGCGCCCGAAATTGTTGCCGAAGCGGTGCACGTAGCTTCAGGAAGCGCGACCGCTTGGGCGGCCCTTGAGCGAGAAGACCAGAAGAAGAAGAGTTCTCGGGCGAAAGGGATCCTCAACGGACCGGCGGTTCAGAAGATGACCGTTGACCGGCTTAAGGAAACGGACCCTTCCGACGAGATCATCGGCTGGTTCAGGAGCATGGAAACGATGATGCGGGCGGGCGAGTAAGCTGGCGTCTACGCAAAATGTTACCCAGATGGTACCCGGTTAGACCAATTGGGTGTCGCCTCTTGTTGGGCATAATAATAAGATTTTGATTTTATTGATAAATTTTGGTGCCGGTTGAGGGACTCGAACCCCCGACCCTCTGATTACAAATCAGATGCTCTACCAACTGAGCTAAACCGGCTATCAAAGTGCGCAGCGGAATATCGCGTTTCGACCCGATGGTCAACGGGATCGCCGTTCGGTAAGGCAAGTTTCTGGCCGGACTAAAATCCGGAAATGCCTTTTCCCGTGTTTCTATGGGTTTGAGACAACCAGGCGCGGCTTGGAAAAACGGGGCTGTGAGCCTGCGGCTACCACCGTTCGCGCGGCATCGACGAGACTCGTCACAGAAACTTTTTCCGAGCAAAGATTCTCCAGTGCCTGCGTTGCCCGTTGCAGCATGGAAATTTGAGTCTCGGAATATTCCGAGGCTTTATGGTTCGGAGCCGCAGCTTCTTCAAAACGCGTGACGAGTTCGGATATCAAGACGGAGACATCATGGATGGCGCGATCAAGCTCTGAGATATCGCCGTCACCGTCACCGGCTTTCAATTGATGCAGCCTGACGTTCAGTTCGAGCAATGAGTACACCTGATGGTGACGCACATAAAGCTCGCGTCCGCGCGGGTCCCGACTGTTTAATTCTAAACTTTCGAGCATCTAATGACTCCAAGCCAGGCTGTGGCCATCGTTTAAATTCCGCCAGGCGTTGCCGCCACACGGCGTTCCAAATTGCGTCTGTTTGGATTTTAGGCAGCAAAACGTGAATCGCTCGTGAATCACCGGGCAGGAAAATCGGGATAAAAACGGAGGGCTGACGGAATGTACTTCTTATGATCTTTTTATGTTTTTGTTTTGTTTCTTTTTGCATATCTCATTATGTCGATATGTGAGCTAATTTTTCCTGAAATTTGTAATTTAAACGCTGCCTCCAGCCGATTTGCATGAAATGGATTTAGGTCCCATATTTAATTGTGGCTTTTAGATCTGAAAGCCTATCTGGAAAGGATGTATCGTCCTTATCAATCAGCTGCGTGCCCTCAGGCAGCATTGATCCCGTCGAATTTGATGCGGCTGTGTTTATCAATTCTTAAACTGAATGATGGATAAGGTCGCGTGCCCCCGGTTAGAAAGAGCGCTTAATTCATGAGTGTCGATTTGCAGGACAAGAAGTCGGACAAGGCTGTAGTCGATGAGGATGCCCTCGACTCGCTGCATACCTTGCCACTCTCGATCATCCCTTTGCAGACGCCCGGTCTGAAAAAAGCTTTCATGATCAAGAATGCGCGGCTGGAAAGCGCCATTGAGCTGTTTCGTGACGGTGTTTCGGGAAGCGGTCAGGTTGAGGCAAAGGAACTGCACGGATATTTTCAGGATGTTGGGGGAGCGTTGTCTCACGATCTCATCATTCTGGAAAAACTCTCTTCGCTGGAATCGTTCGACGTCTATTCACTGCGTCTGGAACTGCGCAACCTGGATATCGGTTTCGAGGATTTTTCGGCACTGCAGCTCTCCGAAGCGAAGCGTGCCGAATTGACGGAATATATGCGCGCTTTCACGCGCCCGCTGATCCAGAGGGTCTATGGTGGGGATCAGTCAGAAGAGATCAGCGATGTCGGCGAGATCATCAAAATGGTCTCATCGCCAAACCGGAACGAGGCCGTGGCAAAGCTGAAGCGCCTTGCCGAAGAATTGAATACTGAATTGAGTGAGGTGCCGAAGTTCCTTGAGCGGTATGGAGATATTTTTCTCTCGCTGTCGTATTTCCGGAATTGCCTCGACAAGATCATGCAGCAAATCCCGACCTTTATTTCCTGGATGGAGGAGTTGCACAGCAACTACCAGATCCAGAATGACCGGAATCAGCTCAAGATTCTCAAGGACATAGAGTCGGACCTGAACGAAATTTCAACATCGCTCGTGGGCCGGTTTGAATATTTCAATCATCGTTCTCATGACTTTTGGGACAATATCAGCGCGGATTCATTTCAGTCTTTTCAGGAACTGGTCACCGCGCACCATGTCAGCATCGGTGCTGTGCTGTGTGGCCTTGCCGTGAAGATGAATCTCTACGAAGCCCGGTTTCCCAATCATGGTGGTGGGCCGGTGAAGCGTCTCGAGTTCATAAATTCCGAGATCAAACCCGGTCTGCAACGCATCAAGGATATTGAGCAGAAGGTCGGTGCGGTAAAATAAAGGGAAGCAACCCCGCCCGGGGATATGCTCTCTCAAAATGAAGGTTGGTCGCAACGATAAGTGGTAATGTCGATCCTCTACGGCCGAGGAACTTCTTTCAGATGACCGGATCGAACCTGATCGAGCCAAAAAGAACCAGTAATGCCGCAGCGCCAGACGCTGAAAACCGTGCACGGCTGCTACAGATCGCAGAACGGCTGGCAAAGCTTGGATACTGGCGCCTGGATCTCACGACTAATACCGTCTTCTGGTCCGAGTTCGTTTATCTGTTGCATGGCCTGGAGCCTGAATCGGGTTCCCCGGATCTGGAAGCGGCCCTGAATTCGTATCTTCCGGAAGACAGGCCAAAAGTCAGCAGAGCAATCGAAAACTGTGTGACGGCAGCAGAGCCTTTCGAGTTTTCTTTGCGAATCCGGCGCCCGGATGGCGCGGTCCGTAACGTGAGATCATGTGGCCTCCCGGAACTGGATCAACACGGGAATGTCATTGCCGTTATCGGCATTTTTCAGGATGTCACAAGTCAGGAAGACATAGAAAAAACTCATAGGACCAATGAGTTGTTGCGCCAGACGATTGACGCTCTCGATGAGGCGGTCAGTATTTACGATCCTGATGATCGCTATGTGTATGCCAATCCGAAATATTTCGATTTGTTCCCCTATCTGAAAGAGATCGAGGGGCTTGAGGGAAAATCCTTTGAGGAGGTGCTGCGCATCAGTTTGCAGAATCGTGTCGTCGACAGTCCTCTGGCCCTCAATGATCCGGAAGCTTACATCGCAGAGCGCTTGAGCGCGCGCAGGGACGTTCGGGGGGAACTCGGAGACAGGCGGCACAAGAGCGGGCGCTGGTATGCTGCCCGGGAATTCCGGACGGAGGTCGGCGCACATATCACGATGCGCCGCGATGTTACGGAGCAGCGCCTTGCCAGCCAGGAGCTGGAGCAAGCCAAGGAGCGGTTTGAGCTTGCGGTAACAGCAGGGGGAATCGGCGTTTGGGAATATGACCGGTCCGCCGACATTTTCTACTGGTCCAATTTTGCCTTGAGCATCCTGAGTGATGGTGCGGGATCGCAACCTGCCGGTATAGAGGCGCTCTTTGAAGCGGTCGTCCAGGAGGATGTCAGTCACTTCAAGGGCCAGTACTGGGCCTGTGTGACGCACCGGGCGGTAATGGATATAGAGATCCGGATGCGCTCTCCCGATGGTCAGATGAAATGGGTGCATTGGCGTGGCCGACCAATTGCCGATAATAAAGGCAAAATCGTCCGCATTGTGGGCTCGGTCGTCGATGTAACGCGAAGAAAGCTCGACCAGGAGCGCATCATCCGGAGTGAGGCCCGGCTGAGCGAGATCGCCAGAACGATTCCGGGTGTTCTGTGTCAATGGTCGCTCGGCGCTGACCGGGTTCCGCGTTTTTTCTATCTCAGTCCGAAGGTGATGGAAGTTTTCGGGTTCGAAGACGTGAGCCCAGAGAGCGTTTCCGCCAAATTTCTGCCAGTCACCGAAGATGAGGAAGCGGTAAAGACTGCCTTGGCGGCTTCTTTCCGGACTGGGGATGAGGTTCGCTTCGAGGCACGCTACGAATTGCCCCGGCGTGGAATACGCTGGATCCGGAATATGTCGGAAGTCGCGCGTGTTCTGGATGATCGGGTTGATTTCACCGGTGTCATGGTCGATGTCACGGAAATCAAGGAGGCCGAGAGCAAGATCCAGGAAAGCGAACGGCGTTTGGTGGACGCCATCGAGTCGATCAATGAGGCTTTCGCATATTTCGACAGCGGCGATTGTCTGATGATGTGCAACGAGACATACCGCAATCTGCGTCCAGCGATAGCGGATCGCATTGTGCCCGGGTTACGGTTTGAGACTTTCCTCGAACTCGTGGCGGAATGCGATCAAATTCCGATGAACTATGGTGGCAGAGAGGAATGGGTTAAAGAGCGCCTCAAAATGCACCGCAATCCGCATTTTGAACCCGTGCAGCAGGTATGGCAGGACGGGCGCGTTTATCTCGTCTCCGAACGCCTAACCAAGGAAGGCGGTACGGTTATCACTCTTACGGACATTTCCGATCTGAAACGCCGGGAGACAGCGCTTGAGGAAGCGCATGAGCGCTTATCAAACCAGCATGATGCGCTCGAAAAATTGGCAGAGGACCTCGATAATGCCCGGCGGGCCGCGGAAGCGGCGAATGACGCCAAATCGCAATTCCTGGCGATGATGAGTCATGAAATCCGGACGCCAATGACCGGGCTGCTGGGAATGGTGCAGATGCTCCGTGAGGAGGACCTCAATGCGGAGCAGCGGGGCTATCTTAATGTCTTGGGGCAATGTGCCGATACATTGCTGAGCCTTCTGAACGACATTCTGGACCTATCGAAAATCGAAGCCGGCCAGCTCACTCTGGAGAGCATAGAATTCGACCTGGAGCGTGCCGGACAGGAGGTTGTCTCCTTGTTCAGCGGGAGCGCCTCGGACAAGGGCCTGCGACTTCTTTATCGCATGCCGGAGGCCGCTATTCGTGCTGTGCGTGGCGATCCCCTGCGTTTCAAGCAGGTCCTCGCAAACCTGGTCAGTAACGCGATCAAGTTTACCGCTGAAGGCGAGGTCTCTCTCTCGCTGGATGCTGTTTTAGACGGAGACAAGGTCATGGTTTCGGGCCAGGTCTCCGATACTGGCATCGGTATTCCCGGAGAGGCAGTGTCCCGGCTGTTCAACAGGTTTGACCAGGTGGATACCTCGACCACGCGGAAGTATGGCGGCAGTGGCCTCGGTCTCTCTATCTGTCAGAGACTTCTGACCTCCATGGGAGGGAGCATCGAAGTGGAGTCGGCGGCGGGGGAGGGGAGTACATTCTCGTTCTCCCTTGCGCTCGATGCCCGCCTCATAGAAGGCGCTCCTGTTCCGGGCGATGGCGCGCCAGATACGGGCATGAAGCACGTTCATAAGGTCGATCCGGAAAGCACGCCAAGCCTGCGGATCCTGATTGCAGAAGACAACGCCCTCAATGCCGACCTGATCGCGATGATGCTGCAAAAATGGGGACACCAAGCGGACATTGCTCCAGATGGCAGAATGGCGGTGAACAAGGCGGATAGCACGGAGTTCGACCTGATTTTGATGGATATGCAAATGCCGGAACTTGACGGCCCGGACGCAACGCGTGAAATCCGTTCCGGCCACGGCCCGAACCGGGAGACGGCAATTGTCGGCTTATCCGCCGATGCGATGCTTGAGCACCGGACGCGATACCTTGAGGCGGGGCTGACCGATTTCGAGACGAAACCTGTTGACTGGGACCGGCTCCGGGAGCTGATCGCGCGGCTTTACGAACGTGGCTTAATGCCCCATCGCTGACACTCGTGACGAGGCTCAAGACTGCTGTTTTGCGGCCTATTCGTCCGTCACATTGCGCTGGTCGCGCTTCATTTCCTTCACGGAATATGCGGCTCCGGCGAAAATCACCAATGACCCTGTGACCGTCAGGAGGTCCAGAGATTCCTGGAAGAACATGATTCCGATCAGGCCGGCGAATATAAGGCGGCTATATTCCATGGGCTGTACGGCGGACGCTTCACCGTGTTTGTAGGCCTGAATATTGGAGTATTGGGCCATGGACATCACTACGCCGGTCAACAGCATGGCGACGAATTCCATAACCGTCGGTACTTCCCAGTAGAGATAGGCAGGGATTGCGAACGCGATGGCCAGTCCGAAGGATTGGTAGGTCATGATTGTCACCGGGCTTTCCGTTTTGGTCAGCACTCTGGTCAGAATCATGATGAAGGAAACGAAAACCGCAGAGATAATCGCCAGGAAGGCGTAAAAATCGATCCCGTCAAAACTGGGGTGTAAGACGATGAGGACTCCAATGAACCCGAATATCGTGGGGCCCCAGCGTTTGTGATCGACAACTTCCTTCAGGATGAAGGCGGCCAGTAGCGTGATGAACAGCGTGCGGGCGAAGGAGATCGCAGTCGCATCGGCCAGTGACATGTGAATCACTGCCGTGAAGCCTGTAGCCATTGCGCATACGGAGCAAAAGATTCGGGCTCCGTGAAGTGACAGCCGTTTTGTTTTGAAGGCGCCGGGGAAAGATTGGATGAGGCGCGGAGACAGAATCAGAATCACGCAGATCTGCCGGACGAAAAGGATTTCCCAGACGGGGATTCTTTGACCCACATCCTTTATCGCCGCTGTCATAATCGTAAAAAGCAGCGAAGCGATGAGCAGCCAGCCACAGCCTTTCAGATTCTCTGGCACGCGACTCCAGATTTGAGACGTCTTGCTCTGCACCTGTCGGGAGCCGATCAGGCCTTTCCAAGACTCTAAGCTTTCGGGCATGTGGACTGCTTACATATTTCTTGACGACGCTATTCGTGGTGTATTTTTGGTTGTTGTCAATCGGTTTGTGCCGCAATCCCTGCTGATGAAAGGCTGTTTGTTAATCATGTAACGCATCCCAAAACGGCGGGCCCATTTGCGGGAGAGTATGCTAATGATCGTCGACCTTCCTATCCTCCGATTGAAATTCCGCGATTCTCATGACTGAAAAAAATGTTGCAAAGGCGAGTATTGAGCCTTTGACCGGTGACTTTCTGGAAGCCCTTCAAAAGCAGGCCCGGATATTTGAAACGCCATGCGGTGACGGCCGTATGGTCTGGCGCAAATGGGGCGAGGGGCCTTGTGTCGTTCTGGTGCATGGCGGTTTCGGGTCCTGGAACCACTGGTGCCGGAACATTCAGGCCCTGTCGTGTGAATTCACGGTGATTGCGCCGGATCTCCCGGGACTTGGCGACAGTGACAGGCCCGATGAGCCTAAAACGGCGGAGCATATTGGCGCTATTCTGGCCAGGGGGCTGGATCAGGTTCTGCCGCCCGAGGCCGATTTTCATCTCGGATGTTTTTCTTTTGGTGCCGTTCCGGGGAGCGTGGCGGCAGTTCGGCACGGGCGCCGTGTGCGCAGCTTCACCCTGATTGGTGCCGCCGGGTTCGGCCCGCGTGAGCGTCCGACGGACGGTCTGGTCAGAATTCTGCCGGAAATGGACGAGGCGACGCGCCGGGCAACTGCCCGGAACAATCTTGAGGTTCTGATGTTTGCTGATCCCCGGAACGTGGACGATCTGGCAATCGACATTCAGCTCGCCAACACGGCGCGGGCACGGTTCCGGTCCCGGCCATTGTCACTGTCCGATACGGTGTTGCGGAACTTGCCGCTGATAAGCGCCAGACGGAACGCGATCTGGGGAGCGGAAGATGTTACGGCCAAAGGCATGCTGGCTCCCCGGAATGCGGCTTTGAGAGAAGCCGATCCGGAGGCTGAAATTGTGCAGATGGACGGTATCGGGCATTGGGTTCAGTACGAGGCACCTGACGCCTTCAACAAATGCTATCTCGAGATGCTCAAGCGGGCAGTTTGAGGACTGACGATCCGGCGTGAAAAAGCCGGACGTAAAACAATGGAGGAAGCAAAATGAAACTGGTTGTTCTACCCGGAGACGGCATAGGATCGGAGATTGTCAGCGCCACGCTGACGGTCCTCAAGGCGGCGGACGAGCGGTTCGGCCTTGGGCTGGAGCTGGAGGAGCACGCCATCGGCGAAGCGTCGCTTGCCAGCCATGGCTCGACCCTGCCTGAACCGGTGTTCGAAAGCGCATCGGCGGCGGACGGTGTCATTCTGGGACCGGTTTCAACCGCCACCTATCCGGCACCATCCGACGGCGGGCTTAACCCGTCCGCGGAATTCAGGCGACGGCTCGATCTGTTCGCCAACATCCGGCCGAGCCGTTCGGTCGGAAACGACGCGGCACTGGTCAAGGATATGGATCTGGTGATCGTTCGGGAGAATACCGAAGGGTTCTATGCCGTCCGCACCATGTTCGCCGGCGGCGGGGAGTTCATGCCGGACAAGGACATGGCTCTTGCCGTGCGCAAGATCACGCGGCAAGGCGCGGAGCGGATTGGCCGGGCTGCTGCGGAGCTGGCCATGACCAGGCGCAGGAAACTGACGATCGTGACCAAGTCGAATGTCCTGAAACTCAGCGACGGGCTTTTCCTTGAGGCAGTAACCGAGGGGGCGAGTGCTTTTCCGGAACTGGAGGTCGAGGAAGTTCTGGTCGATGCCATGGCATCGCATCTTGTCCGGAAGCCGGGGGCGTTCGATGTCATCGTTACCTCCAACATGTTTGGCGACATTCTCTCGAATGAAGCGGCCGAGCTGGCTGGCGGGCTGGGCTTCGCAGGCTCGCTCAACGCTGGGCTTCGGCACGCGGTCGCGCAGGCTGCGCATGGATCGGCGCCGGATATTGCAGGCAAGAACGTCGCTAATCCGAGTTCCGTTATGCTCTCGACCGGGATGCTGCTTGAATGGCTCGCGGACCGCAGTGACAGTAATGCATTGCGGGAAAGTGCCCGGGCGATCGAAAGATCCGTGATGATCTGCGTTGCGGATGCGGCCACGCGTACCAGGGATATCGGCGGCGCGCTGAGCACGGATGCCTTCGGAGAAGCTGTTGCCAGGCGGGTTGCCGAAGTTTGATAATTCAACGCGTATAAAGGAACGGACGATGCGTACTCTGACATTTCCGGATGGCCGGTCCGTGCCGGCCCTGGGGCTTGGCACTTGGTATATGGGCGAAAGCGCCGGAGCTCATGACGGAGAGGTCAGGGCACTGCAGACGGGTATCGACCTTGGCATGACCTTGATAGATACGGCGGAAATGTACGCGAGCGGCGGGGCGGAAGAGGTCGTCGGCGATGCCATTCAGGGGCGCCGGGATCAGGTTTTCATCGTCTCCAAGGTCCTGCCGTACAATGCCAGCCGCAAGGGGACGATCAAGGCCTGCGAGGACAGCCTGCGCCGCCTCGGAACAGACCATATCGATCTCTATCTGCTGCATTGGCCTGGCTCACATTCGCTTGCTGAAACAGTCGAGGCTTTCGAGGCTTTGCGGGAGACAGGCAAGATCGGCGGATATGGCGTCAGCAATTTCGATGTCGCGGAAATGAAGGCATGGGAAAAGGTTGCGGGTCCCGATCTCTGTCAGACTGACCAGATCCTCTATAATCTCTCCCGGCGCGGGATTGAATGGGATCTGGCTCCCTGGGCACGGGAGAGAAAGATGCCTCTCATGGCATACTCGCCGCTTGAGCAAGGACGGCTGAGAGATGGCGCGCTTGACGCGGTCGCTGCCAAGTATGGCGTAACCGCGATGCAGGCCGCGCTGGCATGGGTTCTGCGGGATCCCGGAATCATCGCCATTCCGAAGGCATCGAACCCGGAACATGTTCACGCCAACAAAGCTGCCCTTGATCTGACTCTCGACGCGGAGGATCTGGCGTTGCTTGATCGTGCCTTCCCACCGCCGAGCGGAAAACAGGCCCTGGAAGTTCTGTAGAGACTTGTCTCCAGATCCGGGTGCTCTAATTAAAGCGCATGCGATGTTTGGCTTCGCATGCGAAAGGCGTTGCGGGATTTCGTATGGCTGTTGCTGTGCGCATTCGGCCGTATCGCGTTTCTTATAAAAAGAACTTGGCAAAAATCGGACGACTCATCACAATATCAAGTATTGTGGCTTGAATACGCGACAACTTGGAGTACGGGCAATGAGTGCCGTTGACAACAAACATGTTGAGCGTAAGAGCCTTGAGATCCTCGCTGAAGCGGTCGATCGAACGGTCGGAACCGGCTATGTGCACGCAGCCATAGCCAAGGCAGCCAAGACCCTCGAGGTAAAGGAATACAATGCGGCGGATAAGGCATTTCGGATGCTGAACCCGCGCGAGACTCGGAAAGTCGAGAAAACCGCTCTTGAGAGCGCGTCGATCCTGGCTGAGCACGGTGAGTATTCAGATCCGACCGAGGATATGAAGCCTAATCCTGAATTCGGCGATATCCGGGCGCGCTCCGTCAAACTGGGGTCCTGACGCCTTACAGCTTACAGGCTTTTTCGGGCGCCCTTTGCCGCCAGTATAATTGTGCCGGTTCCAGCCAGGGCCAGTATGGCGGTGACCATGAAGCTGCCGCTGTAGGTGCCGACGAGTTGGTAGCCCAGCGTGAAGACAGCGGGTCCGACGATCACTCCTGAAAATGTAAAGAACAGGGCTGCGCCGGTCATGTTCCCGGCTTTTCCCTGGGGGCTGTGTTCGACGACTGCCGACGCGAACACGCCGTTCCAACCCATTGCAGTAAAACCGAAAATGAAGAACAGCAGGTAGACGATACCGACCGGCCATTCCGGTGCGACGAAAACCGTCGCTAGGGCGGATAGGGCCGTCAGAAGCGCGTTGATTATGAGCGCGGTAAACCCGCTCCGGATGCGGTCGGCCAGAACACCCCATGCAATACGGCCGATCACGCCCGCGACCTGCACCGCTGTGAGCGCAAGTCCGGCTGCGACAAGGGTGTATCCGGTCTCTTCCACCAGAAAGGTCACGGCGAAGGCATTAAGGGAGAGCTGGATCGCGGCCAGAAACAGGCCGGTGAAGCACAGCCAGCGGATAGCCGGTAATTTCCAGGCGGCCTTGATATCGGCCAGAGGCGAGCGGAACAGGGGAGCGGCGCGGGACCGGTCACTGTCCCAGCGTTTCCGGAAAAACTCCATGATGAACACCATGGCAACTGCCACGCCGATGGTGACATACATGCTTGACTGCCAATCGAGCGAAAGAGCGATGGCAGGCGCGAAGGTGCTGGCGGCGATCCCGCCAAGAGGCACGCCGGTAAAGCGGATGGAAAAGACGAGATTGCGGTTCTTCGGCGTAACCACCTTGGACATCAGATGGGCGGCGGGCGGATTGATCAGGCCGTAGCCAAAGCCGATGATGAAGGAACCGAGAGCCATCAGGGGCAGGGCGCCGCTCGATATTATCAGGTGGGCGAGGGCAAAGAGCCCAAGGCTGACCTGGGAGACTCTCCAGGCACCGAGCCGGGCAACCAGCCCTCCGGCAAACAGACTGGTGATCATGCCGCCCAGATAGACCACGACCACCTGAAGACCAATGAGCGATGCGTCAATGCCGAGCGCCGCGGCGGCTTCCGGTGCGATCGCCGGAAGCCAGAGCGAAGCCATCGACCCGATCAACTGAACCCAGATCATGAAGAAGACAACCGTCACGGTATCGCGAAGCGGCGGGGTCGGCTGTGTCTCTATGTGATGTGCCATGCAGGCGTGCCGTCCGTCAGCTTGGGTGCAATGCCTCGTCGGGACCGAGCACAGCGCTGCGGAAGGTGTTTTTCACGAACTTTCCATCGCGTGGCGGCATGATGGTCTCGCCGGTCGCCACATCGATCTTGATGACGGCAACAAGCGGGAACCGGCCTTCTTTCAGGATGCTGACCAATTCATCAAGCCCGGCTTCATCCCTGATTGTCATGGTGTTGGAAATACCGGCGCCGGCTGCCATCGCTGCGAGGTCCGTGCCGCGTCCGGTCGGTGCGGCCTGCATGCCGGTTTCGCCATAATGCTCATTGTCGAGCACGATGATTGCCAGATTCTTCGGCTGCTGCATAGCAATGGTCGAGAAGCTGCCGACCCCCATGAGCTGTTCGCCATCGCCTGTCAGCACCCAGACGGTGCGATCCGGTTGTGCCAGGGCGAGTCCGAGCCCGGTTGGAGCCGCGCCCCCCATGCCGCCCCAGATGTAGAAATTCTCCGGACGATGGTCGATGGCTGCAAGATCCCAGGTCGGGGAGCCGAGGCCGCTGATACACAGGGCATCACCACGTGCTGTCATTAGTTTTTTTACAACATCGCGGCGGAAGAGTTTGTTATTGCTCATTATTCAATCTCCTGCCGACTCTTGTGCGGCGGGTGCCGAGAAGGCTTTGGCACCGATCAGTTTTTGGCTGACCAGAACGGCAACAGCCTCGCCGCCATGGAAGGACATCATCAATCCGGCCTGAACGGCATTCGCCATTTCGTCGGCGGTTTCCGCCCGAATGCAGCGCACGCCAACCGCTTCGAGTACCGGCTCGACCGCACGGCCCATGGGCATCTGCCAGGGATTGGACTCGCCATAATCGCCGCGCATGGTGACGATCATGAAAAGCGGGAAAGCGCAGGTTGTGGTCAATGACGCGATCATGTTGATCGTATTGCCCACACCGCTGCTCTGCATCATGACGGCGCATTTCTGCCCGCCGAGCCAGGCGCCGGCCGCAACGGCAATGCCTTCTTCTTCGGTTGTCAGCGGAACAGTCTGGATATCATTGTCGGCGAGGCTCGCCTTGATAAGTCCGCTGAGACCCGCATCCGGAACATAAGCGACTTGCTTGATACCATGTTCCTTGAAGAGACCATGCGCCTTCGCGCTCCAGTCACTGCTCATGAGTTTCCCGCCCGTTTATTGAGTTGCGACAACCTTGCCCGGCGCTGCGGCGGCTGTCCATCTGCGGGGAGCGGGTTATTCGGAACCAGTCCCGTTCCGCGATGTCCGTATTGCCAAGCAGTGCATTGTCTTGGTGCGGCGCCTGTCACATAGTCGTCGCGGATAGAAATCGGGAATTCATCATGTCGCTCAAGACCGACCGCCGTCTGATACCAACCGCCGCTCACTGGGGCACCTATTTCGCCGAGGTCGAGAACGGCAAGCTCGTGGCCATGCATGATTACGACAAGGATCCGGCGCCGGCCATCATCGGTCCGGGCATTGTCGATGCTATCGAGGACAAGGTACGGATACGCCGCCCGATGATCCGGAAGGGCTGGCTGGAGAATGGCCCGTCTTCTCGTGAGGGGCGTGGCAGCGATCCCTATGTTGCCGTGCCCTGGGACGAGGCACTCGACATGGCGGGTGCCGAGCTGAAACGGATCGCGGATACGCATGGCAACGAGGCGATTTTCGGCGGCTCTTACGGCTGGTCCAGTGCCGGACGGTTCCATCACGCGCAAAGCCAGGTACACCGGTTTCTGAACTGCATGGGCGGCTATGTGCGCCATGAGGGAACATACAGCTATGCGGCGGGGCAGGCGATCACGCCGCACGTCGTCGGTCATTTCAAAGATCTGCTCGATACCCATACGACCTGGCCGGTGATTGCCGAGACCAGTGAGCTGGTCGTGATGTTTGGCGGTGCCCCCGTGAAGAACGGTCAGGTGACGTCAGGCGGCGTCGGCCGTCATACCGTCTTCGAAGGGCTGAAAACCGCCTACGAGATGGGAGTTGAGTTCGTCAATATCAGTCCGATCCGGAATGATGTGATCGAAATGGTCGAAGCCGAATGGATCGCTCCGCGCCCGAACACGGATGCGGCGATCATGCTGGCACTGGCCCACACCCTCTATACTGAGGGACTGCACGACGAAGGTTTCCTTGCCGACTATTGCGTCGGTTTCGACAAGTTCCTGCCGTATCTGCTGGGCCAGACAGACGGGCAGCCGAAGACGCCGGAATGGGCGGAGGGGATCTCCGAGGTTCCGGCCGATACCATGCGTGCGCTAGCCCGCCGTATGGCAGGTGGCCGTACCATGATCATGGTCGCCTGGAGCTTGCAGCGCGCCGATCATGGTGAGCAGCCTTACTGGCTCGCAATCCTGCTTGCCGCGATGATTGGGCAGATTGGGTTGCCGGGGGGCGGTTTCGGGCTTGGCTACGGCTCCGAGAACGGCATCGGTAACCCGGTTGAAATGTTCAAATGGCCAGCTCTGCCGCAAGGCCGCAACCAAGTCGACAAGTTCATTCCGGTGGCACGGATCTCGGACATGCTGCTCAATCCCGGCGGCAGTTTCGAATTCGATGGCGGAACGCATACCTACCCGGACATCAAGGCCGTCTACTGGGCAGGCGGAAACCCGTTCCACCATCATCAGGACCTGAACCGGCTGGTACAGGCGATCCGCCGTCCGGACACCGTGTTCGTGAACGAGATCTGGTGGACAGCTTTGGCGCGGCATGCGGATTTCGTCTTCCCGACGACGACAGCTCTTGAGCGCAACGATCTCTGCATGACCCATTGGGAGCAGACCATTGTGGCCATGCAGAAGGCAATCGAGCCGGTCGGCGATTCCCGCCACGACTACGATGTTTTCACTGGCCTTGCCAAACGGGTTGGTGTCGCCGAGGCCTTCACCGAGGGCCGGGACGAGGAAGCATGGCTACGTCATCTCTGGGATCAGGCCCGGCAGCGCGCGGCGGAAGCCGATTTCGAATTGCCCGATCTTGAGACCTTCCGGGAGATCGGTGCCATGGAAGTGCTGCAGCCGAAAGAGCCAACGGTTCTGCTGCGGAAGTTCCGGGAAGATCCGGAAGCCAATCCGCTGTCCACTCCGAGTGGAAAGATAGAGCTCTTCTCGGAGACAGTTGCCGGGTTTGGCTATGAGGACACACCGGGGCATCCGGCTTGGGTGGAGCCCTATGAATGGCTTGGATCACCTTTGACCGAGACCTACCCGCTGCACCTGATCTCAAACCAGCCGAAGACCCGTCTGCACAGTCAGCTCGACAGTGGTGCGATCAGCCGGGGCTCGAAGATCCAGGATCGCGAGCCGATGAGCATGAACCCGTCCGATGCTGCCGCACGCGGGATCGAAAATGGAGATGTCGTCCGGCTCTATAATGACCGTGGAGCATGCCTCGCCGGGGTGATCATCTCCGACGCGGTACGGCCGGGCGTGGTGCAACTCTCGACCGGTGCCTGGTACGACCCGGAGGAGCCGGGCGTGATCGGCTCGCTTTGCAAACACGGCAATCCGAACGTGCTGACCCGCGATATTGGAACCTCCCGTATCGGGCAGGGACCAAGCGCGCAGTCAGTGCTGATTGAAGTCGAAAAGTATAAAGGCACGCCGCCGCCGGTGACCTCGTTCGTGCCGCCGCAGATTCTGGAAAAAGCTTAAAAGAAAAACTGTTCCGTGCCTCTGTTAATCCGGCCTTTTGTGAGAATTGGAAGACAATGCTGGTCGGTAAAATGACCCGGAAAAACCTACTCGCCTGCCTGCCAGCGGGTGGTGTGGCGATCGAGATAGGTGTCGCCGAAGGTGTGTTTTCTTCCAATATTCTCGAGATGGCCAAACCGTCCAACCTCCATTTGGTGGATCCCTGGATCCACCAAAGCCGGCCGGACTACCAGCTGGATGCCAATAATGTTGACGATGAGGCGAATGAGGAGCGTTACCAGGCGGTCCTGAAGAAATTCAGAGCCGAAATCGAAAGCGACGTGGTCCATGTCCACCGCGGCTTCTCAAAGGATGTATTACCGGAATTCGATGATCATGCTTTCGACTGGGCCTACGTGGATGCCATGCATACGCGTGACGCGGTGCGCGAAGATCTTCAACTCGTCTGGCCGAAGGTAAAGCCTGATGGGTTGATACTCGGACATGACTTTTCCAATAGCCAGGAAGCACGGGCGCGTGGTTTCGGTGTTGTTGATGGTGTGCAAGACTTCATCCGGGAAACAGGGGCGCATCTTGTCGCCATGACGATGATTTCTGAGTTTTTTCCCTCCTATGTCCTGGCCAAATCATTTCACCCAAGGCTCAGGACGTTTGCGGAGCAGTTCGTGCTGCGATCGGAGGCGACGGTTGAAATCCGGTCGAATTCTCCCGATTACCAGCACAAGATGGTCAAGATAGACGGCAAAATTATAGCCTATCCTTCTTTCTAGCGTCTTCCGGACGGGAGAGTGAAATGGTCCACGCAGCCCCTGCACCACGCACCAAAACGGAAGAATTCTATCCTGGGTTCCGGTTTCCGGAGCACCCGGTGATCCGTACGCGGGACTATCAGGACAGCCGGTTGCGGGCCTGCGGTGTCGATCCCGCTCTCTATGGAGATCAGGCGGCGGCCGGTTTGTTCGGGCAGGATTGCTTCAAGGCGATGCGGGCGGCTGGCCATCAGGTCGACGGGTTGGTCCAGACCGAGCAACGCTTCCGGCAGCTGGAGCCGATTGCCGTTGGGGAGACTGTTACCCAGCGCGGCTGGATCGAGGCCTATGAAGAGGTGCCGCGCGGGCACAGGTTGCATAGAAGCTTTGAATTCGTGTTGAAAGACGGCACCGTCGCTCTCACAGCTGATGTTATTGGCTTGGTGCCCGACAAGGACAAATGGGCGGCAGCGACCAAGAAAGCGCCTCAGTCAGCTCCATCCGATCCTCGTGACGGGTTTGAGCTGGTTTCGGAAAAAACCATGACACCGGAAGATGTTACGCTGTTTTCCTCAGACGTTGGGAACCTGATCCATTTCGAGCCTGACTTCGCAGCCAACCTCGGCTATCGCGCGCCGCTCGCGCAGGGCCTGCAGACCATGGTCTGGATGATGGGGAAGCTTACAGAGGACGGCCCTCCGGCGTCGTTCGAACTGGCTGCGAGCTTCCGCCGTCCGGTTTTCTGGGATGATGGCGCGAGCCTGTGGCTGAATCGGGCCAAGACCGGTTTTATCGACAGTATGCGTGCGTTGAATACCGGCGGGAAGGTGACCGCGGAGCTTACCGTCTCTTCGCTTTCCTACGCCTGATCCGATGAGCGGAAAATCCGTCCGGAACCTCCTCTTCGTGATGTGCGACCAGTTGCGATGGGATTATCTGTCCTGCGCAGGCCACCCACATCTTCATACTCCGCATATCGACGCGCTGGCAGCGCGTGGTGTCCGCTTCGACCGGGCTTTCTGTCAATCGCCGATCTGCGGGCCGTCGCGAATGTCCTTCTATACCGGCCGGTACATGTTCAGCCATGGCGCGGGCTGGAATAACTACCCGCTGCGTGTTGATGAATGGACCCTCGGCGATTATCTCCGGCCGCTCGGCCTCAGGGTTGCGCTGGCGGGCAAGACCCATATGAAGGAAGATCGCGCGGGTATGGCGCGGCTTGGCATGGACCCGGTTTCAGAACACGGCGTGCTGGTCTCTGAATGCGGCTTCGAGCCGTTCGAGCGGGATGACGGTCTGCATCCTGACCGGAGCGCCGACCCGGATCTGCCCTACAATCATTACCTCCGCCAGAAGGGCTATTCCGGCGCGAACCCCTGGTCCAGTCATGCGAATTCGGTGCGCGGCGAAGCGGGAGAGACCCTGGACGGCTGGTATTGGGGACATTCGAACGGCGCTGCGGAGATCCGTGAGGAGGACAGCGAGACGCCCTACATGACCGATAGGGCTATCGACTTCATCTCCGGAATGGGCGACCGGCCCTGGTGCCTGCATCTCTCCTACATCAAACCGCACTGGCCCTATATCGTTCCCGAGCCCTATGCATCGCTCTACGGGCCGGATCAGATGCTGGATGTGCACCGGGATGCTGGCGAAGAGGTGGATCCGCATCCGGTCTACGCGGCGTTCATGCGGCACAAGGACAGCCGCCTGTTCCGGCGCCCTGAGGCACGGAGAACCATCGTTCCCGCCTATATGGGGCTGATCAAGCAGATCGACGATCATTTCGGCCGCCTGATGGCTGAACTGGAGCGTCTCGGCCGGCTTGACGACACCATGATCGTTTTTACCTCCGACCATGGCGATTATCTCGGTGACCACTGGCTCGGCGAGAAAGACCTGTTTCACGAGGCGTCCGTGCGTATCCCGATGATCGTCTGCGATCCGCGTCCGGCGGCGGACGCAACCCGGGGCACGGTGTCGCGCGAGTTGGTCGAGGCCATCGATCTGGTGCCGACCTTCATCGAGGCTGTCGGGGGAGAGGCGCCCTATCATCGGCTGGAAGGCCGTTCCCTGATGCCGCTGCTTGAGGGCCAAAAGGTCGACTGGCGATCCTTTGCGGTTTCCGAGAGCGACTATTCAGGCCGGGATGCCCGTGCGGACCTCGGGCTCGACCCGATGGACGCCCGCTGTTTCATGCTGCGGACCGAGCGCTGGAAATATGTTTTCCACGAGAAGTATCGACCGCAACTCTTTGATCTGAAATCAGATCCGGACGAGTTCGCGGATCTGGGCACTGATCCGGAGCACGCCGCAATCCGTGCCGAGCTGCACGAAAAACTATTTACCTGGTTCCGCAACCGCAGGCTTCGCATCACCATTTCCGACGATGAGATCATCGCCAGAACAGGTGGTGCGGACCGGCAGGGGATTCTGATCGGCTATTGGCGGCCGGACGATCCCTGAATTGAAATCGGGAGGCGGCGTGGTGCCCTCAAGCACACCCAGACAATGCTTGAGGTTGGTCGCTGAAAACTCTGTCTTTCCGCTCTTCTAACCGGCGAACTGGACGAAGCTGGAGGAATAGAAACGGGAGAGGCCGCCGGGATTCAGCTTGTCCGGCAATGCAGTGGACTGCGCAGTTGCCGTGCGGCCGAACATTTCGTCCTCGATTTGACCCGCGTTGGGACCGCCGCTGCCCGCCTCGTATTTTGTGACCGAGAGAGCCCCGCCATATTTGCTCTTCATGGCATCCAGAACAGCGCGGGAGACAAATTCCTCAAGCTGATCTCCGGACAGCCCGTAGCTCTGCCCCTGATGATAAGCCTGCACGGAAAACTGCCCATCTGCGTTAGAGGCAAAGGTGCTGCCGGCGCCATGAACATCCATGGCAACGACCTTGCCGTTCACCCGATAGACCGTTTCCACCTCTTGCGCCCTCTGACGGGCGATCTGCGCCTCTCGTTCCTCGGCGGACTGGCCTTTCATTCTTTCCAGATTTTGTCTGAAAATCTCCGCCCATTTATCCGCAGCCTCACCATCGGGTTTGACGAATTTGGCTTTTGAGAGATCGATGGCGATGGTTTGGTCGAGGGGAATTGAAAAGGGATTGTCACTCATTGCTTGGCTCCCGAATGTGACGTGTAAAATCGGACGCTAAAGCCATGCATAAATTGTGCCGTTGGCGGGGGGCTCTTACGTCAGAGCGTTTCACCACGCAGCATTGAGACGGCGTCCTCAAAACGGGGCCGCCAGCCAAGCTCGCGGCGGATTTTTGTGCCGCTCATACGCTGCTTGAGCGCGGGACCGGCCGCCCAATCTCCGTGGCGTTCAATGGCTTCTTCCAGTGGCAGGATCCTGTGCGGGATTGCGGATTTTGACCGGGCCGCGATGGCGTCGGCAAGAGATCCGGTCGAAACGCCGTCCTCGGCGGCAACGCAGTAGCTTTGACCGGCAGGTGCCGCTTCCATGGCAAGGCGATATGCCGAGGCGAGGTCCGCTCTATGTACCAGCGGCCAGATGGCATCCGGTGTTCCCCATATCTCGATCGGCTGTCCGTTCCAGGCGGCTTCGATATAGCGGCTGAGGACGCCGCCATGCTGATCGTAGACCATGGCCGGATGGATCAGGATGGGAGCGATGCCGTCTGCCTGACAGAGCCATTGCCAGTTTTCGACCATCCAGGCGAAGCTCGGCAGCGGGTCAAACGGTGTCATCTCATCCGCGATCCGCTCGCCGGTTTCACCATAAAGCCAGCAGCCGCCGGTATAGAGGACGCGCAGAGGGATTTTGCGCTCGGCAGTATTTTCCGCGATCGCGTCGAGGAGTTTTTTGTCGATTGCCCCCATGTCGGTATCGAACGCTGCCGCTGCCTGAATGAGCGCATCAAAACCGGCTAGGGCGGGCGCCCATTCTTCCGGCCTGGTCATGTCGCCGAATAAGGGAGTGGCGCCGTTTTCGGCCAAAACAGTTGCGGCTTTTTCGGAGCGGGCGAGGGCGGTGACGCTATGGCCGTGAGCAATCAGATCTTCGAGGATTGCTGAACCGATTGAACCGGTGCCGCCGAGCAAGAGGACGTGCATGAGAAACGTTCCGGGCTGAGTGCGATATGATGCAGAGATTACAGCCGGAGCATTAAATAATTAACAAGAAAAATCTTGAAATAAAATGCGCCGGACAAGGTCATCCCGCCCGGCGCATTCAGATCAGTCGTTCGTCAGCACCACGCGGCCGACGATCTTGCCGGCGCGGAGTTCATCCAGGCTCCTCTGAACCTGGTCCATCGGGCGGTTCTCGATCGGTACCTGCTTTACCTTGCCTGCCTTGACCAGCTCCATGAGCTCCTTCAGCTCCTTGAGGCTGCCGACATAGGAGCCGATGACTGCGGCAGCGCGCAGCGGAAGGGTGGGCAGCGGGATGGTGAAATCGCCGCCATAAAGGCCGACAATGACGTAGCGGCCGCCCTTGACGAGCGATCCGTAGCCGAGCTTGGCGGTCGGATTGGCCCCGACCGTATCGACAACGGCGCGCGGCCCGCCGCCAGTGGCCTCCGCCAGAGCCTTGGCCGCATCATCCCCGGAAATATTCAGGGTCGCCGTCGCGCCCATATCCTTCGCCGCGGCCAGCTTCTTGTCATCGATGTCACAGGAGAGGATCTGCTTGAATCCCATGGCGCGGGCGATGCCGACAGCGGCAAGGCCAAGTCCGCCGGCGCCCATGATCACCAGCCACTCGTCGTCGAGCACGGGCTGCGCTTTGCGGAGTGCGCTGTAAACCGTGACGCCGGAACAGGCAAACGGCGTTGCCTCGGAGGGATCGACATCGCCGATATCGACCAGGAACATCGCGTGCGGGACCAGGATATATTCCTGATAACCGCCGTCCCGGTAGACACCGAGGGTGCGCGGCTTGGCGCAATGGTTTTCCTGTCCGGATTTGCAGATCGAGCATTCGCCGCAACCGATCCAGGGATGGATCAGTTTGGTCTCACCGGTCGGGACGGAGCCCGCATCCGGGCCACCCTTGACCACCTCGCCGAGGATCTCGTGCCCGAGCACGTGAGGCAGGGGCACGCCGCGGTCGCCCATGTTGAGACGCCCGGCCGAGCCGAGATCGAAATACCCGTCACCGATATGCAGGTCCGAGTGGCAAACGCCGCACCGCGTCACTTTCACCAGGACTTCGGTACCCGTCGGTTCCGGAATTTCTTGCTGGATCATTTCCAGCGGCTTCCCGAAATCGGTGACTTTCCAACTACGCATTTGCATGGACCTGTTTCCTCCTGTTAATCGCTATTGCGAAATTCAATTTCGTTTTCGTAACTCTAGGCGGTCTTATGTGCCGCCAACAAGGTGCGAGACTGGCATTGTCTTGAAAAACATTCTCGCGGAATCCGAACGGGTTGCCGCGAACAGATCGGTGACAATTCGGCATGAGACCGAAATCGACCGGATCGGGGGAAGGGAAGAAAATGGGCGCTAGAACCGTTTTGGTTACAGGCGCAAGCCGCGGCATCGGACGTTCCGTCGCCGCGTATCTTGCAGAGCGTGGATATAACGTTGTTGGTCTGGCGCGAACGGCCCCGACGGGCAGCTTCGACGGGACGTTCAGAACGGCGGATCTGAGCGACGCGGATGCGACGCGCGAGACACTGGCCGCGATCACCGATGAGTTCGACATCGATGTCCTTGTGAACAATGCAGGCATTGCGCCGCTGGGCACTGTCGAAGAGGTGACACCGGAAATTCTGCAGCAGCTGATGTCGGTCAATGTCCGGGCGCCGTACCAGTGCATGCAGGCGGTTTTGCCCGGCATGCGGCAGCGCGGGTTCGGACGGGTGATCAATATCGGCTCACGGGCAGCTCTCGGCAAACACGGGCGTAGTGCCTATGCGGTGACGAAGGGCGGTATCGCAGCCGCCACCCGGACCTGGGCCATCGAGGCCGGGCCGGACGGGATTACTGTGAATTGCGTCGCGCCTGGTCCCATCGCCACCGAGATGTTCGAGGATGGCAATCCCGTTGGCTCGGACAGCCGGAATGCCATCGAGGCGGCGATCCCCGTCGGCCGGATCGGCCAGCCGGAGGATGTCGCCTCCGCCGTTGCCTTCTTTGCCGGCGAGGATGCCGGATTCTGCACCGGTCAGGTGCTCTATGTCTGTGGCGGCCTGACCGTCGGAGCTGCACCGCTATGAACGATCTGAGTGATATCCGGAAACGCAATCTGGCGCGGCTCGTCGCGCCGAAATCCATTGCTGTCATCGGTGCATCGGACGATCCGATGCGGATCGGTGGCCGCCCGATCGATTATTCCCTGCGTCACGGCTATAAGGGCGCGATCTACCCGGTGAACCCGAAGCGGGACACCGTGCAAGGCCTGAAGGCCTATCCGACAATCAGCGACGTGCCGGAAGCCGTCGATGCGGCCATTGTCGCCCTCCCGGCGCCGATGGTGGCGGAAACGATTGAAGCCTGCGCGGCCAAAGGCGTCGGGGCCTGCATCGTATTCAGCTCCGGCTTTTCCGAGCTTGGATCGGAAGGCGAGGCCATGCAGGCGCAGCTGACGGAAATCGCCAGGCGCACCGGCATCCGTGTGCTTGGCCCTAACTGCCTTGGCGCTTTCAATGCATCGAGCGGCTGGACCGGCACCTTCTCCTCCTCGCCGCAGGTCGATCCGCCGGAGCCAGGTCCTATCGCCATTGCCAGCCAGAGTGGCGCGTATGGCGGCCATATCTATAATCTTGCCCGCAAGCGCGGCCTTAAGGTCGGGCGCTGGATCACCACTGGCAACGAAAGCGATATCGAGCTTTCCGAATGCATCTCCTATTTGCTCGACGATCCCGAGGTGAAGGTGGTGATGTCCTATGCCGAGGGCATTCGCGACGGGGAAGGCCTCCGGGCCGCTTTCGAGAAAGCGCGTGATCTGCGTAAGCCGATCGTCATGGTCAAGGTCGGGCGCAGCGATATCGGCGCGGCAGCCGCCGCCTCGCACACGGCGGCTCTCGCCGGAACCGATGCGGTCATCGACGGTATGTTCAAGCAATATGGCGTCTATCGCGCGGACGATGCGAACGAGATGCTCGAGGTCGCCTATGGCTGTCAGCAGGGGCATTTTCCGGATGGCAACAAGATCGGCTTCATTACGATTTCCGGCGGCCTTGGCGTGCAGATGGCGGACAGCGCCTCGGCGCTTGGCCTCGACGTCTCGGAATTCTCCGAGGCTGGTCAGAAGAAGATGTTGGAGCTTCTGCCCTTTGCTGCGCCGCGTAACCCTGTCGATGTGACGGGGCAGGTCTTCAACCAGCGTGACGCAATCGCCGCCTGCCTGAAGATCATGATGGAAGAGGGCGACTATGACGTCGTCATTTCGTTCTTCACCGCTGTCGCGGCCCGCCCCGAGATTGCCCAGGATATTATCGATACCCTGAAGCCGCTCCGGGAGAGCCGTCCGGACAAGCATCTGTTCTTCTCGATCCTGGCGAGCGCGGAAAATAGCCGGTTCTACGAGAGCAACGGGTACCCGATGTTCGACGATCCGGTTCCGGCGATCACGGCGGCGAACGGTCTGATGTATTTCGGCAGGGCCTTCGCGGCGAAAAACTCTGCATTGCCTGAGCTTCCGTCTGGTGCGGAAGCTGTGCCGGACCATCCGACGGCGGAACATGAGGCGAAACGCATTCTTGCCTCCGCCGGCATTCCCGTGGTGCGGGAGGTGCTGGTGACCTCGGCGGATGCGGCGGTCAAGGAAGCGAAGACGTTCGGCGGCAAGGTCGTGCTGAAGATTGCCTCGCCGGATATTGCCCACAAGACCGAGATCGGCGGCGTGCTGGTCGGGCTTGAGGGAGCGGACGCCGTACGGGATGGTTTCACCACCCTGATGGCACGGGCGGCGGAAAAGCGCCCGGATGCCGCGATTGATGGCGTGATTGTCTGCGAGATGGTTTCCGGCGGGGTGGAGACGGTTGTCGGCGTGCAGCTCGATCCGGTGCTCGGCCCGGCGGTCATGTTCGGGCTCGGCGGAATTCTGGTCGAGGTACTGAAGGATGTCAGCTTCCGGCTGGCGCCGTTCTCGGTCGAGGAAGCGCACCGGATGATCCGCGAGATCAAGGGTTACAAGGTGCTGGAAGGCGTGCGCGGTGCTCTGCCTGCCGATATAGATGCACTGGCCCAGGCTCTGTCGAGGCTCTCCGTCTTTGCCGCCGCGAATGCGGACAAGCTGGACAGCATCGATATCAATCCGTTTATCGTGCTTCCGGAGGGGCAGGGCGCCGTTGCCGTCGATGCGCTGATCGTTCCCTCGGCACGCAGGAAGGATTGAGCGCGATGAGGCCGCAAAGCGTCCGTACCCGGATCACCGATCTCTTTGGTATTCGTCACCCGATCCTCTGTGGTGGCCTGATGTGGCTCGCCGACGCCAATTACGTGGCCGCCGCGGCCAATGCTGGTTCTATCGGGTTCATGACAGCGAAGACCTTTCCAGACCCAGGCCGCTGGAAGGAGGAGCTGGAAAAAGCGAACGCGCTTTCGAACGGCAACCCCATCGGCGTCAATCTCTACATCTCCCAGCGGCCGGAAGAGAACGAGATGCTGACGGGGCATGCCGATCTTGCCCTGCAGGCCGGTGTGCGCCGGTTTGAAACAGCGGCAATGCCGCCTGCGGATTTGGTGAAGCAACTGAAGGATGCCGGTGCTGTTGTGATCCACAAGGTCGCCTCGGTCCGGCACGCGGTCTCTGCCGCAACCAAGCTCGATATCGATGCCGTATCGGTTGTCGGCATGGAATGTGGCGGCCATCCGGGGCTGAACATGATCGGGAACATGGTGCAGGGCGTGCTTGCCGCGCTCCGTGTCGATATCCCCGTTGTGATCGGCGGCGGCATCGGTCATGGCAGGCAAGTGGCCGGTGCGCTTTCTTTCGGAGCGGAAGGCGTGATTCTTGGTACCCGGCTGCTGGTTGCATCCGAAATCTGGAGCCATGATGCCGTCAAGAAGCGGGTGATCGAGGCGGATGAAACCGGCTCCCGTCTGGTTCTGGCCTCCATGCGGAACACCTACCGCGTGATGGATAATCAGACAGCCCGCACGGTAGCGGAGCTAGAAGCCTCCGGTGCCAACGATTACGAGAGCTACCGCGAGCATGTGCGCGGCACCTTGCAGCGGGAAGCTTATGAGGAGGGCGATCCGGAGAAGGGGCTGCTTTCCATGGGCCAATCGGCTGTCTTCGCGGACCGGATAGAGCCTCTGGGCGATATTATCGACCGGATGGTTGACGAGATGGATGAGGCTCTGGACCGGTTGAACAGTTTGCGCGTCAGTCATGTGGTGGCGGCGGAGTAAGGCCACTGTACTTTCTGACCCATGCAGACGTGGTGATTGATCCTGCTGTTCCGATCACGGAATGGGGACTGTCCGAGCGCGGACGGGCGCGTATCCGGGCTGGTCTCACTCAGCCATGGCTCGGGAACATCACGTCTATCTGGTCAAGCGATGAACGCAAAGCCATCGAGACCGCGGCAATCGTCGCCGGTGCGGTCGGGCTGATCCCTGTTGCCCGGGAAGATCTCGGGGAGAACGACCGGTCTGCGACCGGTTACCTGCCGTTTGATGAGTTTGACCGCGCTGTGGACCAGTTCTTCGCCGAACCGGAGCAGTCTGTCCGGGGATGGGCGACTGCTGCCGCTGAGCAGCAGAGGATTGTCAGGTGCTTTGAGGATATCCGGAAAGCCGAGCCGGATGGTATGCCGTTGATTGTTTCACACGGGGCGGTCGGGGCTTTGTTGCTGGCGTATCTGAGCCAGTGCCCGGTTTCACGTATTTTCGATCAGCCGGGCAATGGCGGCGGCAACTGGTTTCATGCAGACGAGAGAAGGCCTGCTTGGCGGCCATTCGATGGCTGTGTGCGTTAATAGCTGCTGAGAAAATAGACGGCAGTCAGGAATTTGTCACAGGTCCTGCCGTCTTTGCTGAGCGGAAGGAGCAACCGCTCGGCCTCGCGGAAATCCTGCGTCCCCGTGTGTTTGAAAAAGGGGCCGCAGATCTGGTGCGGCATCATCGTTTCGGCGACGTGCTTATACTCGGATAAAATCTGCTGGCCGCGGCCGTAAAAATTCACTTCGGACGCGGTCTTCCCGGAATTGTCCTTGCCATACTGGTCCACGATCCAGGTACCGACCACGCGGAACCGGGCGTCGGCGCCTTCATCGAGATAGTCGGAAAGCATGATGTGCGGGAGCCAGGGGACGAGCTCGGGTACGTCGAAGTCGGCTCGTGCCGGAGCGATCCGGTCGCCGCGCCTCTCCTGCCAGAGCTGGTAGAGAGATCGAAGCTCGGGGGTGATCAGGTCATCCGCACAGTTTACCCGAGTGCAGACCCTTTCTGATGACGACAGGTCTGCAACACTGTTGCATTGATCGTGAAACACTCGTTCATCCTCTGACGAAGCACGCTTAATTGGGGCCAGCAAAGCGTGTTCATCAACGCTGCCGATACGGGAGCCGCCGCATATTCTTGTGCGTTGCTACCCGCTCGCTGTTTACGTGGAAGTTCTCTTGGAGATCTCCCCCAGCGATGGCGGCGCATATTGGTCAGATTCCGTGACTGGTCAACCTTCGCATGTGCGAAATATCCGATTTCATGGCTGCCATGCGTAATCGGGATGGTCCTGGCGAGAGGGGCTGAAAATATTAATGCGCGGAATACGGAGGAAGCGTGCCTATCAGGTCTTTGCGTCGAGATAATACAGTCCCGAAATTACCTTGTCACAAGTATGGCCATTCGCACTCAGAGGCAACATGAGCCTTTCGGCGGAAGAGAATTCCTTGGCTCCGTTGATGTCGTAAAAAGGCCTGATAATTCTATGAGGTTTCATGGTTTTTGCCGGCGTCAAAAACTCTTTCCGGACTTCTCTGGAGTGATCGGTTTCACCGATTTCCATGATTGTTTTTCCCGTGTCGTCCGCACCGAACCGCTCAACGATCCAGGTGCCGATAACGCGGTATCGAATGTCGGCGTAATCTCCAATGACATCAACAAGTTGTATATTCGGAAGCCATCTTTTGAGCTCCAGGACGTCAATATCTTTTCTCGCAGGTGCGAGATGGTCGCCGGCTTTCATGTGCCAGAATTGGTAAAGCGCGCGCAGTTCGGGATGGTACAAATCATCTGCCTGCGTAACAGGTTCCAGTGTTCGGGGTTCCTGAAGAGAAACAGAATGCAGGCTCGATTGACCATCGCTCATAGCAAGCGACTCCCGAATAACAATTGAACGTGGTTCGATCACCACGCCTGAATACAATGGTATTATTAACTCTATTGGAGCGCTTGATCCAGATCGGCGATGATGTCGTCTGCGGTTTCCAGGCCAACAGAGATGCGCATGACGTCGTCTCCGGCACCGGCTGCCGTGCGTTGTTCTTCCGTCAGCTGCCTGTGCGTTGTTGAGGCGGGGTGCAGGATCAGGGAGCGGGTGTCGCCGATATTGGCAAGATGGCTGAGCAGTTCGACCCGCTCGACGATGCGGGTACCGGTTTCGTAGCCGCCTTTCACGCCGAACGTGAAGACGGAGCCGGCGCCGCCGGGCAGGTATTTTTTTGCGAGATCATAGTAGGGGCTGCTCTCCAGCCCTGCATAGGAAACCCAGGACACGGCGGGATGCTGGTCCAGATAGGCCGCGACCTTGGCCGCGTTGGCGACGTGTCTCTCCATCCGTAGCGGCAGGGTCTCGATACCGGTGATGGTCAGATAAGCATTCATCGGCGCCATGGTCGGCCCGAGATCGCGCAGCCCGACAGCATGGCCGTAGGTGGTGAAGGCCAGGTCGCCGAAGCTCTCCCAGAAGGGGATGCCATGATAGGCGGGTTCCGGCTCGACGAGAGAGGGGAATTTGTCGTTCTGCCCCCAGTCGAATTTTCCGGAATCGACAACCGCTCCTCCCATGGCATTGCCGTGGCCGGAGAGGAACTTGGTGGTCGAATGCACGATCAGATCGGCGCCATGCTCGAACGGCCGGCAGAGATAGGGCGTTGCCATCGTGTTGTCGATGATCAGCGGCACGCCCGCACCATGTGCGATTTCGGCAAGAGCGGATATATCACTGATGACACCGCCCGGGTTGGCGAGGGATTCCGCGAAGAGCGCCTTGCAGGCCGGGTTGGCGGCAGCAGCCCGTACCGCGTCCATATCGTCCATGTCGACGAATGCGCAGTCCCAGCCGAACTTCTTGAAGGTCTTGCCGAATTGAGTGATAGAGCCGCCATAAAGCCGGGTCGAGGCGACGATCAGGTCCCCCGGCTGCATCAACGGAAACAAGGCGAGCATCTGTGCCGAATGACCTGATGCGGTGCAGGTCGTGCCCCGGCCGCCTTCCAGGCTCGCAATCCGTTCTTCCAGCACTGCCGTGGTCGGGTTTGACAGGCGGCCATAGATATTGCCGAAGGTCTGCAGGTTGAACAGCGAGGCGGCGTGATCCGCATCCTCGAAGACATAGGCCGTGGTCTGGTAGATAGGGGTGGCTCGGGCGCCCGTGGTCGGGTCCGGCGCGGCACCGGCATGAATGGCGCGGGTCTCGAACCCGGCACCGCCCTTCGGCTGTTTGTCCTCACCGGTATCCTGTTTTGTGTCTCCGGCTCTGCCAACCGCACGGCGTTTTGACGAAATCACCTTGCTGTTGAAGCCATGCCAGGAAAGCTCGCCATAAAGCCGGGAGAACTCAATCTTCGGGCAGCGGTTCATCACCACCTTCAGACCAGCTTTCTCCGCTTTCTCCGCACCTTCGTCATGCCGCACACCGAGCTGCATCCAGACCACATCGGCGCCGATTTCGACGGCTTCCTCCGCGATCGGGCCGGCGGCCTCTGAATTACGGAAAATATCAACCATATCAATCTTGAACGGGATGTCCTTCAGGGAGGCATAGACCAGCTCACCCAGGATTTCCTGACCGGCGAGGCCGGGATTGACCGGAACAATCCGATAGCCTTTTCCCTGCAGGTATTTCGCCATGAAATAGCTCGGCCGGGTCCATTTATTGCTGGCTCCGACAACGGCAATGGTGTGGACGGAGGAGAGAATCTCCTTGATGTAGCTGTCCGGATAATTCTCGTGGTTGATCCTGTGCGGTGCCTCATTCTCGGCCATGATTATTCTCCCTTCCATTCGGGCGCGCGCTTTTCGATGAAGGCGTCGATCCCTTCCGCTGCATCGCGGGCCTGCATGTTGTCGACCATCACCTGGCTGGTATAGGCGTAGGCGTCTGCGAGCGGCATTTCGAGCTGCCGGTAAAAGGCTTTCTTGCCGGTCTTCAGGACCAGCGGAGATTTCGAGGCGATCTTGCCCGCCATCTCCTGCGCCGCGTCTTCGAGCCCGGTCTCCGGAACGGCACGATTGATCAGGCCATGCGCGACAGCGGTTTCTGCATCGATCATTTCGCCAGTCAGCAGCATTTCCATAACCTGTTTGCGCGGGATGGCGCGGGAGACGGCGACCATCGGGGTCGAGCAGAACAGGCCTATATTGACGCCGGGCGTGCCGAACCGTGTGCTGTCCGCCGCGATGGCGAGATCTGCCGTGGCGACAAGCTGACATCCGGCAGCGGTAGCAATGCCGTGCACCTTGGCAATGACCGGCTGGGGGAGGTCAGTCACGGTCAGCATCAGTTGAGAGCAGGCGGCGAACACCGTCTGATGGAAGGCTTCGTCCGTGCGTGAACGCATCTCACGCAGATCGTGCCCGGCACAAAATCCCTTGCCGGCGCCTTCGATCACCACGGCTTTCACCGTCTGGTCTGTCGCGATTTTCTCCAGCTCGGACTGGAGAGCCGCCATCAGGCCAAGCGAGAGCGCATTGTAGGCTCTCGGCCTGTTCAGGGTGATACGTGCGATCCCGTCACGGTCCTCGCGCAGGACAAGCCCGGCCTCTAGTTCTTCCGCGACAGACATGCATTTCTCCCGATTGGCTATTCCGCCTTGCAACGACCTGAACACTAGCGCCGGAAGGTGCAGAGGAACAGACGTGACCATCAAAGCAAAGCCAATATGAGCGACGATTTGGTCAGGTGACTTTTAACCAGGTCATCATGCCTGCCGCCGCATGCTCGACCATATGGCAATGCAGTAACCAGTCGCCGGGATTGTCGGCAACGAAGGCTATCTCCGAAATCTCGCCAGGCTGCATCAGAAGCGTGTCCCGCAATGGCCCCATCTGCTCTTCCAGGAGCATTTGCCGGAAATGATGACCGTGCAGATGCATGCCATGAGGCCAGCGGGACCGGTTATTCATACGAATGCGCACGGTCTGTCCGGCTCGAACTGAAAGCAGAGGCTTGTCCGTCATATCCGCCTGCCCATTGAAGGCCCAGGCCTTGCCCCGGCTGATCAGGGTACGGATATCGGTATCCTTCCCGTTCATCATCGCGCCGCGCATCCGGCCCATGGCGCCACCCTCCATTATGAGGTCGACAGGGCGTGTCTCCGCGAGGGGGCCGATTTCGGTGAGAGGATTGGCCGGCAATGGCGCGGGGCGATCAGCCCGACGCTCTGCCATGGCCTGACCGACACGGAATACGGCAACGGCATAGCTCCCACCCCGCTCGTGAGAGAGGAGGGAGGCTTCCATACCTGAGTTCGCCGTAACATCGACAATGAGATCGGCACGTTGTGCCGGAGCAAGTAGAAGTTTTTCTGCCGGCACAGGCATTGAAAGTGGCTGTCCGTCCAGTGCAACAACCCAGCCGGAAAGCCCTTTCAGACTGAGGTTGTAGATCCGCGCATTCGATGCATTGACGAGGCGCAGACGCAGCCGGTCATTCTGCCGCGCGTCGGATGTCCAGTAGCCGTCGCCATTGACCGTGATCCAGTTACCGATGCGCCCGCCATGGGACCAGTCGTGCATGGCACCGAAATCCTCGGCTATCTGCGCCGTTTCAGTCAGCCGCCAGTCATCGATCATCAGAACCTCGTCCCGGTCCACGTCAGGCGCGCTGGTTTCTTCAACGATCAGGGCGCCATACAGACCGCGCGCGAGTTGTTCCCAGGTCCGGTTGTGCGGATGATACCAGTAGGTGCCTGCGTCCGGCGGCGTGAAACCGTAATCGAAAGTCTTGCCCGGCGGGACGGCGGCCTGGGTCAATCCAGGGACCCCGTCCATGGCATTGTCGATCCTGATGCCATGCCAGTGGATCGTGGACTCCTGCGGCAGATTGTTAAGGAAAACACGGTCGATGCGTTCGCCCTGCCGGACACGGATTGTTGGGCCGGGGACACCGCCCTCATATCCCCAGACCGGAGTCGGCTTGTACTCGTCCGGCGCCAGGCGCGCTGTTCCTGGCCGTGCCTCGAGGCGTATCTTCGGTGCGGGTGCCGCAAGTCCCGATTGTGCAGGGAGCGCCCCGGCGATGCCTGTAGCGCCCAGAGCCGTGAGTACATTCCGTCTGGTAAGTTTCCGCACCTGTTCCGCCCCATCAGGTTTTTACGTTCGCCAGCACCGCCCGGCATTTATGATATGGGGGCTACCGGACGCCGAGGAAATGCAAGAGCACTCCGATGGTGCCAAAAGATAGAAACGTGGAGATCAGCATTGATGTCGCGGCGGCGGGGGCGCCCGCATCGTAGCGATCCGCGAACAGATAGACATTCACCCCAACGGGCAGGGCGGCCATGATCACGGCGATATCGCGCCACAGCGGGGCGATATCGAAGATATGGGTCGCTATCACGTAGGTAATGGCGGGGAAGGCAACGAGCTTCAGGGCGCTGCCGGCAAGAGCCTCCCAGATTGCTCCGGATATCCGGTACTGGGCGAGGGATGCGCCCATGGCGAAAACCGCACAGGGCAAGGCCGCACGGCCAAGAAATTCCGTGATATCGACTACGGGCTGAGGCAGCGGCAGGTCGAAACCGTTCCAGGCCAGACCCGCAAAAAGCCCGATCAGAATCGGGTTGGTGACGAGGCTCTTGATGATGGCCCACGGAATATTGAGCAAGGCGCCTTTCTGGCCGCGTCCGCCCTCCACCAGAATCGTGACGACACCGAACCACTGCCAGGAATGGAACGCGATGATCAGAAAGACCGGCAGCGTTCCGGCGTCTCCGAAGGTGGTCAAAATCAGCGGAATGCCAAGCAAAACCGTATTGCCGAAGGCGCCAGTCATCCCTGCCAACGAAGCATGAGCGAAGTCCCGGCGGAAACACCACAATGACACGAGCATACCGAGTATCCAGACGATATATCCGCCACCGAAGAAGGAGATCAGGAACTCCCATTCAATCGGATCCGGCAGTGTCTGGCGCGACATGGTGTGAAACAGCATTGGTGGAATGGCGAAGTTGAAGACGAACTTGGAAAGGCCGTCGACGGCATCCGCCGGAAACAGTCTGAAACGGGCAGCGAAGTAAGCGATGAAGACGGTACCGAAGACCGGCAGGATGATGTCGATCAGGATTTCCATGGAAAGTCCGGTTTGGGAAAACGCGCAGGTGAGACGGTCGATGACCATACCCTCGATAGCGGAAAAAGCTTTTACATGACAGTCAAGACAGCCATGACCGGCGCGGCACCCCATCCGTTTCTGGAGGGGCCGATCGCCAGCCGGATCGCGCGTCTGGCGGCTCCGGGACTGCTTGGGGGCCTGATGCAATCCATACTTTATGTGGCCGATGGCTGGTTCGTCGGCGGGCTGGGCCCGCTGGCGCTCGCCGGTGTCGCACTGGTGTTTCCGCTTTTCGCGCTTTCGGTGATGTTTTCCGCAGGGGCCATGGGCGGTGCCGTGGTCGCAGCGACGGCGCGGGCGCTTGGTGCAAAGGATCACGAGGCGGCAGGCGCCCTGGTCCGGACGGCATTGATACTTGCTGCCTTTGGGGGGGCATTCAGCGCCCTGATCATCTGGCTCTTCGGGCCGGGGCTTTTCCGCATGCTCGGGGGTAGCGGGACGGTTCTGCAAACCGCGATAGATTATGCGGCTGTGCTGTTCCCCGGCATTATTGTTGTCTGGCTTTTCAACATGTTGGCCAGCCTTTTGCGAGGATCCGGGGACATGCTGCGGCCGGCTTTGGGGCTCGGCGTCTCCGTATCGATGCATCTCCTCGCCGCATCGCTGCTGGTCATGGGCATCGGGCCGTTTCCTTCACTGGGTATCGAAGGTGCCGCGCTGTCGATCCTGATCGGGTATGGGGCCGGTAGTCTGTACCTCGCCGCATATCTGTTTCACATCAACAGGCCGGACTGGGTCAGGATTACGGGGCCGGTTTCGTGGCGGCAGGTTTACATTGTTGGCCGCCGGGGCGCGTTCGCCAGCGTGCAGTCCGTGCTGACCATCGCGATGGCCATGGTGGTGACCGGTTATATGGCGCGGATTGGCCCGCAATCCCTTGCAGGCTACGGCATCGGGGTTAGGCTGGAACTTGTCATTATTCCGATCATTTTTGCCTTCGGCAGCGCCAGCATTGCCATGGCCGGTGCCAGTGTTGGCGCGGGTTTGCGGGCGCGGGCCTTGCGGGTGAGCTGGACCGGGAGCTGGTTTGCCGCCCTGTCCGTTGGTCTGATCGGCACCGTTCTCGCGGTTGCGCCGTGGCTCTGGAGCGGGCTGTTCACGGAGGATGCGGAAATCGCGGCCACGACCGCGCGTTATCTGCGTTTCGTCGGGCCGGCTTACACTTTCTTCGGGCTGGGCCTGTGCCTTTATTTCTCCAGCCAGGCAATGAACACGCTGATTCTGCCGGTTACAGGCGCGGGGCTCCGGCTTGCAGTCTTGCTGGGAGGCGGCGTGTTGCTTCTGGATCAGGCCGCGACGGATGAAAATACCGTTTTCCTGCTTGTGGCCGGGGCGATGGCAACTTACGGCGTCTTTAACGCCCTTGCCCTCAGGCTGGGCCCCTGGCGGCGTTGATGGCCGCGAGCCGTTAGCTTACCTGACTTCCAGAAGGGTCAATACGGTCGCAATGGTGCCGAACGAGAGAAAGGTCGACAGCAGCATGGATGTTGCCGCCGCCGGTGCGCCGGCCTCATAGCGGTCGGCAAAGAGATAAACGTTGATCCCGACGGGGAGCGCCGCCATGACCACCGCAACATCACGCCAGAGCGGCTCCATGGTGAAGATGTAGGTGGCCGCGACATAAGTCAGGGCCGGAAAGGCGATCAGCTTCAGCAGGCTGCCCGCGACGGCTTCCCCGATGGCACCGGTAATGCGGAATTTGGCCAGTGATGCGCCCATCACGAAAACGGCGCAGGGCAAAGCAGCGCGCCCCAGGAAACCGGTAATGTCCGCGACCGGATCCGGCACCGGAATGGCTAGGATGTTACAGGCCAGGCCGAGCACGAGTCCGACCAGAATGGGATTGGTCGCAAGGCTCTTGGCGATAGTCCATGGCAGGGCCTTGAGGGTGCCATTCTGCCTCCGGCTGCCTTCAAGCAGGATCGTGGCGAGAGCGAAGAACTGCCAGGAATGGAAGGCGATGATCAGGAAAATCGGGATCGATCCTGCCTCTCCGAAGGTGGTGAGGACCAGCGGCAGGCCGAGCATGGTGTTACCGAAAGCCGCGGTCATGCCGGCAAGGGACGCATGCGCAAAATCCCGTTTGAACAGCCAGCGCGAGATCAGCATGCCTGCGAGCCAGATCAGATAGGCGGTGCCGAAGAAGGAGATCAGCAGCTCCCACTCGATCGGATCGGGCAAGGGATGGCGGCTGACGCTGTCGAAGAGCAGGGACGGGACGGCGAAAGTGAAGACAAAGGTCGCAAGGCCCTCGGTCGCTTTCGTGGAGAAGAGCTTTGTCCGGGCCGCGATATAGGCAATGAACAGCGTGCCGAAAATCGGCAACACGATGTCGATCAGTATTTCCATGAATGGCCGATGCCAATTTAGGGAGCGCACTAGGTCAGTATTGCTTACATGTTTTCCGATTTTGTGCGGTGCAGCAAGAGCATTTCTCCACGCCCTATCTGGCAGCGGCAGGACTCTCAGCCTATAGTCGTTAAAAAATTGAGGATGGGAGGAAGAAATGGCCAATCTGGAAATCAGCGCCGGGAACAGTCTCTACTATGAGTATCAACCTCCGGGCGCGACGGGGCAGACGTTCGTTTTCGTCAATGCACTGACTGGCAATACCGGAATGTGGCAGGTGGATGCGATCGGCCCGGCCCTGCGGGCTGCCGGATACGGCACGCTAGTCTATAATTTCAGGGGGCAGGTGGACAGCACCTTTAGCCAGGATGCCGATCTCGGCCCGGTTACCATCGTCGATGACCTGAAACGGATCGTCGACCATGTGGCGCCGCCACGGCCAATCCTTGCGGGCCTTTCCATCGGTGGCCTGTTTGCCGCGCAGGCCTATCTCAAGGGCGCCGCCGCGGAAGCGCTGGTGCTGATCAACACCCTGCGCAAGCCGAGCCTCAGGCTGGAATGGATCAACAGCGCCATGGTGCGCATGGCGGCGACCGGCGGCGGACAGCTCATCATGGAGGCCAATCTGCCGATGTTGGTCAACCCGGAGCAGTTGGCGAAGATGCGTCCGACCCTTTTAGAGGGGGATTACCAGCCGATGAAGGATGGGGACGGCCTGTACGAGTTGATGAAAGGTTCCCTCGGCACTGACTGGGATTTCCCTTACGAGAAGCTCGATATTCCTGTTCTGTTGATGACGGGGGAGCATGACCGGGTCTTCCGCATCGAGGCGGATATTGCGGAGCTTGAGGCACGGATCGCGAAGAAATCCCACGTGGTGTTCGACAATGCGGGCCATCTGATTCCGGCGGAACGGCCGGACAGGTTTTCTGCCGAAATCATGAGTTTCGCGGCATCGCTATAGCGGCTTCCGGTGCGGAGAGCATCACCTAGCGGCGCTCTTCCGCCCTGGCTTCGAGCACGGCGCTTTCGATGTTTTCCGAATAACGGACCAGCGGCGGCCGGAGGCCATGCGTGACGAGGTCCCGGCGGGAGTCCGGCATGGCGCCGCTCAGATAAACGGACACGCCACGCCGTCCGGCTTTCTGTGCGAGGACTTCTATGGTGTTCGCTGCGGTTGAGTCGACAAAGGGCACGGCGCTGAAATCGATAATCAGCGCCCGGTGCGTATCCGCGATCTGGTCGAGAACAGAGCCTATGGATGCGGCGGCGCCGAAAAAGAACACTCCGGAGATGCGGTAGATCACGATTTCCGGATCGTTTTCGACCTCTTCTTCATACGGAGTACGAAGGCCGTCCGAATAGTCGGCTTCGTCCTCCGCGACGTAGGGGCGCTGGGATTCGACAGCCGTGGTTTTTGACATCCGGTGAATGAACAGAACCGAACCCAGTGCAAAGCCGACGATGATGGCTTCCGTCAGGTCCCGGAAAATGGTCAGCAGGAAGGTTGCCAGCAGGACGGCCGCATCGCCGCGTGAGGCCCGGATCAGGGTAATGAAGGCGTGCTTCTCAACCATGTTCCAGGCGACCAGTGCGAGCACGCCGGCGAGGCTGGCGAGCGGTATGAACCCGGCGAGCGGTGCTGCGACCAGAATGAAGACGAGCAGAAACAGCGCATGCAACATGCCGGCGATGGGGCCATGCGCGCCCGCCCGGACATTTGTGGCCGTCCGGGCGATCGTGCCGGTGACGCAAATCCCGGAAAACAGGCCAGACACGACATTGGCAATGCCCTGGGCCACCAGCTCGCAGTTCGAGCGATGCCGCCGTCCGGTCATACCGTCGGCAACGACGGCGGAGAGCAGGGATTCGATGGAGCCGAGCAGGGCGAAGGCAACCGCATTCGGCAGAACCGCGATGATCTTTTCCGGATCCAGAGAGGGCAGGGACGGCAAGGGCAGGCTGCTGGGAACGCCGCCGAACCTGGAGCTAATGGTCGCGACCGGCAGATCGAGCAGGGCGGCTGCCAGCGCGGCACCTGCGACGGCGATCAGCATGCCGGGCCAGTGTGGCCGGAAATGCTTCAGCCCGGCGATGGTGGCGATGGTTGCAGCAGCCATGCCGATGGTCACCGGATCGGCGGTCGGCAGGTCGGACCAGAGTGCGGGCAGCTTTTCCAATAACGGGCCCGGCTCCGGCGCGGACAGTGCCAGGCCAAGCAGTTCCTTGATCTGGCTGGCAAAGATGATGACCGCGATACCGGCGGTGAAACCCACCGTCACCGGATAGGGGATGAACTTGATGTAGGTGCCGAGTTGCAGCAGGCCGATGGCGGCCAGCATCAGCCCGGAAAGCATGGTGGCAAGGATCAGGCCGTCCATGCCATGGATCTGGACCGTGGCGGCGACCAGGACGATGAAGGCACCTGCGGGGCCGCCGATCTGGAACCGGCTGCCGCCAAAGGCGGAGACCAGGAAACCACCGAAAATGGCTGTGTAGAGACCCTGTGCCGGCGTGGCCCCGGAAGCGATGGCAATGGCCATGGAGAGGGGCAAGGCGACAATGGCAACGGTGAGCCCAGCGAGAGCGTCCGCGCGCAGGTTCGCAAGCCCGTAGCCCTCGCGCAGGATGGTGACCAGTTTCGGGGTGAAGGTTTCGAGAAAACTCGGCCCTTTATTGGCCGGCGAGGGGACGGCATTGCTGTTCATGCGTTGTAGCCTGTCAGCCAGGAGACGGTACCCGGCCGATCCATGAGGGAATGGTTAACAAATGAATGAAAGCAAAAAAGGCCGGAGCTGTCCCGGCCTTTTCCTTGTGTTTCCTTACCCTGTGCGGTCGTGCCGCAGATCAGAGCGCGTCGTCGCCAACCTCGCCGGTGCGAATGCGGACGGCTTTTGCGACATCGAGCACGAAGATCTTTCCATCGCCAATCCGGCCTGTCTTCGCGGCCGTGGCGATGGCCTCGACAGCGGGCTCCATCATCGCATCGCTGGTGACCACCTCGACCTTCACTTTCGGCACAAAGCTCACGGTATATTCGGCACCGCGATAAATCTCGCTGTGACCGCCTTGCCGGCCATATCCCTTGACCTCACTGGTCGTCATTCCATGAACGCCAACCTCATTGAGCGCCGCGCGCACTTCGTCCAGGCGATGCGGTTTCACAAGTGCGACAATCATCTTCATCACCGGTCTCCCTTACCTCCAGCGTGTCAGCAAGCATCTTCTGCAATGATAGCATGACACAGATAGCCGCTCTCGTCTGAGACCTCGATGCTCTTTGCTCCCAGGCAAATACCGGTGGGTAAATACCGGGTTTTCAAATTGTCTCGATACATTTGATGACGGGACATATCTCCGGCTGCTATACCGGTGCTATGGAATGCGAACTCGTTATCTTTGATTGCGATGGTGTGCTGGTTGCCAGCGAAGCCATTGCAAACCGGGTCATAGCCGCCGCCATGACGGAAGCCGGGGTCGAGATCATGGCTGAGGATGCGCTCAAGCGTTTTCTCGGCGGCAAGCTCACCTTCATCCAGAAGGACGTCGAAGCGATGCTCGGCCGGGAGCTGGGCGAGGACTGGGTCCCGAACATCTATGCCAAGCAGTTCAAGCTCTACCGCAAGGAATTGCGGGCCATTCCGGGAATCGACCTGGCACTGTCCAGGATCGCGGATTCAGGCACGAAAATCTGCGTCGGCAGCAATGGGCCGGTTGAAAAGATGGATGTCACGCTTGGCGTGACCAATCTGAAACGGCATTTCGAAGGCCGCATTTTCTCGGCCGACATGGTTGGCATTCCGAAACCGGAGCCGGACCTCTACCTCTATTGCGCGGAGCGCATGGGCGTGGCGCCGGAACGCTGCGTCGTTGTGGAGGACAGCCCGACGGGTGCCCGCGCCGGGATCGCTGCCGGCATGCGGGTCTTCGGATATCATGCCGATCACGGCCCGGAAGGGCTCGCCGACGTTGGCGTGCATGAGTTGTTCGATGACATGGCCAGACTGCCGGAGCTGCTCGGCATCGCAACCCCGGACATTCCCTCACGCGAAGTCGGCTGACAGGGAGGCCTGTCAGCTCCGTTCGAGCGGGCGGGTGAGGCAGGTCGGCCCGCCGCATCCCTTGGCTGAAATCTCCGAGCCATCATAGACATGGACGTCGACACCGGCTTGCTCAAGACGTCGACGGGTCACCGGATTTCCGTCCAGCATCACGGCAACCCGGGGTGCTGTCGCCAGCACGTTGCAGGCCATGCTGTCATATTCCCCGTCCGGCACTTCGACCAGTTCGATGCCGCGCTCCAGCAACCAGTCACGGAAGAAAACCGGCATCATCCGGGAATAGACCAGCGCCAGATCCGGCGCGATGGGGCTGATGAAGGACATCAGGTGCAACACATCGCCTGGGCCATTCCAGTGCGGCAGTGGAACAGTGATGACTTCCGAGACCGCATCTCCGAGATAGGCCGTTAATTGCCGCACGCCTTCCGCATTGGTCCGGTAACCGTCCGCGACACACAGGATGTCGCCATCCAGCCAGATCAGGTCACCACCCTCGATTTTGCCGGTGCCGCCGATTTGGCCAAGGATGGGGATGCCAGCCCGCTCCAGCCCGGGCGCCATGGCCGAAGGTTCCGGACGCCGCTTGTCCTTGCCCATCCGGCAGAGGACAAGCCCCTTGTCGGAAGCGATGGCGTTATCGCGCACATAGATGGAATCAATCCCGACCGTATCGTCCGCAGCAAGCCATTCAACCGAACAGCCAAGCCCGCTGAGAATGTCCGCAAGCGCGTCGGACTGGGCGCAGGCCTTCATGAAATCCGGTTCAGCCAGATAATTCAGGCCGCGCCATTCAGAAGAGATTTTTTCTTGGGAAACAAATGCTTGTTCCGCGTGCTTCATCAAAACCCTGCGGATCTGGCTGGTTTCATTCTGCATGCGATTGTCTCCAGTTCGCTGAATAAGCTGTTTTTCAATTTCAAATGAACCGGATTTGAATAAAGCATATGTTGAGCCAAACCTATCGGTGAGTCTGGGGAAAGTTCTTGGCGATTAAAATTGTCGACAATGGTGATTTCGTCGAGGTTCTGGGCTCCGGGTCCGTCAGTCCGGACGAGGTGTACATAGCGGCATCGGAATATTTCTCGGGCTCCCCCAAAACTAATGTTCTTTGGAATTTCCTGAACGCCGATCTCTCCGGGTTTTCAGCAGACAGGTTCAAGGAAGTTGCGAGCGATAGCGCCAAGTTTGCTCCCAAAAGGGGAGATGGTGCGCGCTCTGCAATCGTTGTGAAATCTAAAATGGAATACCTGCTGATGCAGGCATATGTCGCCCGGGCAAGTATGGAATCCCCGGTGATTTTTAAAGTTTTCACGGAACGCGAATCTTCGATTCAGTGGCTGCAGGCGGAATGACCGCAAAGCCCACGGGGGATGGAGCATCAGGTGTGGAACTCGCCAAGCCGAGGTTGATATTCGGCCAACTGATGATCTTTACTGATCAAAAATTACGGGGGGAGATTAAGCGTTGCCGGTCGAGGTTCGGGATCATGGTGAGCTGGTTGAGTTCGTGGGGAGCGGAGACCTGTCTGCCGGAGACATAATCTCGGCATCTACAGAGCATCATTCGAAGACCCCGAAAAAATGCGCGCTGTGGAACTTTCTCGGGGCGCGCATTTCATATTTCAGGGCTGACAATTTCCATAAGGTTGCCACGAAAGGCGCTGAACTTGCCCGATTACGTGGGCCTGGCGCCCGGAATGCGATTGTCATCAGCAATCAGGCCGAGCGCCAGCTGTTACAGGCCTATAGCAATATGGCGAGCGCCGTATCCCCCGTGCAGCACGAAATCTTCTATAGCCGGGACGAGGCAATCGCCTGGCTCAAAAGCGATGACGGTACTGCCTGACCGGCCGGTTAGAAGAGGATACGCACCCGTTATTTTAATGCGGCACCCGGCCAGAACTCCGGCGCGCAGCGAGCGTATTGTGCAGGGTAGGGGATGCTCTCACCCAGTTCTTGTGCAGCGTGCCAGGCCCAGCGCGGATCGTCCATCACGCCGCGGGCCAGTGCGACCATGTCGGCTTCCCCGTCTGCAATGATCCCTTCTGCCTGTTTTGGCGTGACGATCATGCCTACGGCCATGGTTGGAATACCGGCTTCTTTCTTGATTTTGTCGGCAAGGAAGACCTGGTATCCGGGCTTTACCTCTATCTTCTGACGCGGGTCGAGGCCGCCCGTGGTCACGTCGATAAAATCGCAGCCAAGCGCCTTCAGCTCTTTGGCATAGATTACGGATTCCTCCGGCGAGAAACCGCCATCGACCCAGTCGGTTGCCGAGAAACGCACGGCATAGGGCTTTCCGGAGGGCCAGGCGGCACGGCAGGCTTCGAACACTTCAAGCGGGTAGCGCAGACGGTTCTCCAGGCTGCCGCCATAGCCGTCGGTCCTCTGGTTGCTGAGCGGCGAGACAAACTGGTGCAAGAGATAACCGTGGCCGCCATGCAGTTCGGCCAGATCGAACCCGACCCGGTCTGCCCGGATGGTGCTCTCGACGAATTCCGCCTTTACCTTTGCAAGGCCGGCATCGTCGAGTTCAAGCGGCGCGGGCCAGTCCGCATAACCGAGCGGTGAGGGGCCAAGGGTCTGCCAGCGGCCTTCCCCTTCCGCGACGGGCTTGCCGCCCTTGCCAGGAGGGTTGGTCGATCCCTTGCGGCCCGAATGGCCGATCTGGATGCCGAGCTTTGCCGTTCCGTACTCTTTACAAAAATCGACGAAGCGCTTGATCGTCGCTTCATTCTCGTCCGAATAGAGACCAAGGCATTTTGGTGAGATACGGCCCTCGGCGGAAACGTGCGTCGCCTCGGTGATCAGCAGTCCTCCCGCCCCCATGGCAAGATTGCCGTAATGCATCAGGTGCCAGTCATTCGCGGAACCGTCCTCGGACGCGTACTGGCACATGGCGGAAACCGCTATTCGGTTGTCCAGCGTCAGATCGCGAAAACTGATCGGGGAAAAGAGATGACTGCTCATGGGGCTCTATCCTAGTTTTCATCACACATATGGCCGCGCATGCTGACGCGTAAAATACCGTATGAACACAACAATATCGGTATCGCGCGCCCTGGGGAGGACTGAATGACGAAGTTGAGCAATGCCGAAATGGACCGGATCGCGCGGGAGGAAGTGCCCGCGGTTGGTCAGTACGGCGTGCGGTTCGAGGAGATCGGTGACGGGACGGCACGGGCGGTGCTGCCGTATCAGGAAGATTTCCTGCGTCCCGGCGGCACGGTCAGTGGTCCGGTGATGATGGGGCTGGCGGATGTCGTGGTCTATGCCTGCGTGCTGTCACGCATCGGGATCGTGAAGCTCGCCGTAACCACCAGTCTGAACGCCAATTTTCTGCGCCGGCCAAAGCCTGCGGATCTGATCGCGGAGGGGCGTTTGCTGAAATGCGGCAAACGGCTGGCTTATGGTGAAGTCACCCTGTTCAGCGCGGGAGAGGAGGACGATCCGGTCTGCCATGTGACCGCGACCTATTCCATCCCGCCACGCGATCAGGCATGAGCGCCGAAGCCGTCATCCGGCTTTCCGCCGGGTCTCTTAACGTCGAAATCCTGCCGGAATCCGGCGGGCGCATCTCCGCGTTCTGGAGTGACCTTGCCGGGAACCGGACGGACTGGTTCGTGCCGGGCCCGCAATCCGGAGGCACTGACAGCGGATCGACCGCATGGGGCAGTTTTCCCCTGGTGCCGTTCTCCAACCGCATCCGGAATGGCCGCTTTGTCTGGAATGGTGAAGAGCACCGGATCGCGGTCACGGAGAAAAGTGCGCCGCACGCCATTCATGGCCATGGCCGCGTGGTGCCATGGGATGTGGATGACGTCTCCGTAACGCATGCCGCGCTGTCCTATGCTTATTCCGGGGAGGACTGGCCCTTTCCCTATCGGGCGCGACAGGTGTTCGATCTTGCGGACGGAGTGTTCCGCGTTGCGATGGAGCTGGAAAATACCGGGACGAAATCCATGCCGGGCGGGTTGGGGCATCATCCCTATCTTCCCTGGCGGGACGGCCCGGTTCTGGCAACGTCCTTCGGCTCAATCTGGCCGGCGGTTGATGGCGTTTTGCCGGCAGGCCCGGAGGATATTCCCGGCGATCTGGATTTTTCCGGGACAGAGGGGCGGGGGCTGCCTCGGGGACTTGATACCGGTTTCGGCGGGTGGAACGGTCAGGCGCTGGTTCAGTGGCCCGGCCAGAAACTGAGCCTTGGGATAAGCGGGAGCGAGACTCTCTCTCACACCATTCTGTTTACGCCGGAGAGCAAGCCGTTCTTTTGCGTAGAGCCTGTCACCCACTGCATCGACGCCATCAATCTTGCCGCCGGAGGTGTTGCTGGAACGGGGATACAGCCGGTTCCACCGGGAGGAAGGCTCGCCGCGTCGATGCTGTTCAGGCCTGGCGTTGAAGGGAGCTAAGCCTTTCATCCTGTTATAAAAGGACTTATATGCGCGGTAACATAATACCGTTACGATAAAGCTATTGAAAAACCGTGCTTTTTCGCGCTTGACTTCACAATGCGTATCCGTATTTTACGCCAACCGCTGCAGGGGGCTCAGGCCTTCGTGCGGCTATTGAATTTCGCAGCATCACTGGATGGTTAAAGAGATGCGTACTTACTCGGCTAAACCGAGCGAGATCGAGAAGAAGTGGTGGATCGTTGATGCCGAAGGCATGATCCTGGGCCGCCTCGCCTCCGTTCTCGCAAACTACCTGCGCGGCAAGCATAAGCCGACCTTCACCCCGCACATGGATTGTGGCGACAACATCGTCGTGATCAATGCTGAAAAGGTGAAGCTCACCGGCAACAAGCGGACCGACAAAACCTTTTACTGGCACACCGGGTATCCGGGCGGCATCAAGTCCCGCACCATGGACAAGATCCTGGACGGCAAGCATCCGGAACGGGTGCTTGAGAAAGCCGTGCAGCGGATGATCAGCCGCGGCCCGCTCGCCCGTGAGCAGATGCGCAACCTGCGTATCTATTCCGGTGCGGAGCATCCGCATGAGGCGCAGCAGCCCGAAGTGCTGGACGTCGCCGCGATGAACCCGAAGAACAAGAGGTAAGCCATGTCCGTTGAGACCGAAGCGACCAACGAAGGCGCAGGCATGGAAGCGCTTGAGGCTCTGAAGCAGGATGCTGTCGAAGAGGCGGCGAAAGCTGAGCCGAAGCTCGACAAGTTCGGCCGGGCCTATGCCACCGGTAAGCGTAAGAACGCGATCGCCCGCGTCTGGATCAAGCCGGGTACCGGCAAGTTCAGCATTAACGGCCGCGAAGACAGCGTGTATTTCGCCCGTCCGGTGCTGCGCATGGTGATCAACCAGCCGTTCGACGTTACGGACCGCAAAGATCAGTTCGACGTTTACTGCACCGTCACTGGTGGTGGCCTCTCGGGTCAGGCCGGTGCCGTGCGCCACGGTATTTCCAAGGCACTGACCTACTTCGAGCCGGGCCTGCGCCCGTCGCTGAAGAAAGTCGGCTTCCTGACCCGTGACTCGCGTGTGGTTGAACGTAAGAAATACGGTAAGGCGAAAGCGCGCCGGAGCTTCCAGTTCTCCAAGCGTTAAACCGACCGAACATATCAAATGGAAAAACGCGGCCTTGTGCCGCGTTTTTTCGTTTTGCCGATCTGTTCTGATTGAACCGCTCCGGTATGCTTTCATGCAAGGAACGGGAAACACGGGAGGATCAGGTGAAAATATTTCTGACTGGGGCAAGCGGGTATATTGGCGGATCGGTCGCGGCCCGGCTGCTTGAGGAAGGCTATACGGTTCGTGGCCTGGTACGCACGGAAGAGAAGGCGTCTCTTGTTCGGGCGAAGGGCATTGAGCCGGTTATCGGAAGTCTCGACGACGACGCGCTTCTGAAGCGTGAGGCAAGTGCCGCGGATACAGTCATCAACGCGGCGAGTGCGGACCATCGACCTGCCGCGGAGGCCTTTCTCGAGGCTCTTTCAGGAAGCGGGAAGACCTTTATCCACACAAGCGGATCGAGCATCATCGGGCAGCGCGACGAAGGGCTGTATGGCGAGGCACTATTCGATGAAAACACGTCTTTCGAGCCATCACCGGCACGCGCGGCGCGTGTCGCTCTCAACCGGGACATATTAGCGGCGGCGGAGAATGGCGTGCGCGCCGTAATTATTGCCCCCAGTCTGATTTATGGAGAAGGGCTGGGTGTCAATCCGCATAGCATGCAGGTGCCCTGGCTGATTGACCTGGCCCGCCGAACCGGCGTCGCACGCCATATAGGCCCCGGCACCAATGTCTGGTCCAATGTCCATATTCACGATCTTGCTGAACTTTATCTTCTGGCGCTGAACGGTGCTCCGGCTGGAGCATTTTTCTATGCCGAGAATGGTGAGAACGCGATGCGGGATGTCTGTGTTGCGATCAGCAAAATGCTCGGCTATGGCGGCGGCACCACGGAAATGACTCTTGCTGAAGCGGCGGGGCATTGGGGTGAGGGACCAGCCAACGACACGATGGGGTCTAACAGCCGGGTGCGGGCAGTACGGGCGCGGACGGAACTTGGTTGGGCACCGGCTGGCCCGAGCCTGATCGAGGAAATTGAAAGCGGCTGCTACGCAAAATCCTGATCCGGAAGAGCGTGCGAAATCACGCTTCGCCCAATGTTATCCCAGCAATGTTTCCCGCTCGGATTTGAAACTGTCGGTGACCCAGTCGATTGCACGGCGGAGATAGGGGAATTGCGCGTTTTCAGGCGGGATAATCATCCAGTATTCGGCCGCCAGATCCTCGATTGCAGGAGCCACGCGGGAGAGCCGTTGATCCGTGTCTCCAATGAAGCAGGGCAGCAGTCCCAGCCCGCCATCGGCCGCGATTGCGTCATGCACCAATCCTGTTGTTGTGACACGCTGGGCTGGTACAGATAACTCGAGCCTCGCATCGAGCCAGCGCATGCTTTTGTAGTGCGCCTGCTCCTCCGTGAAGAGCACCCAGTCGCATGTTTTATAACGGTGCTCAGTGAGGGCATCTTGATGCTTTTCGATATAATCCCGGCTTGCATAGAGTGCCGAGCGCAGGATCCCGACCTTACGTGTAATGAATGTTCCTGTCAGCGGCAGGCCGTGCCGCACTGCCAGGTCGGCTTCACGCCGGGCAAAACTCTCTGTTCGCTCCGAAGAAACCAGCTCAATGGCAAGCCCCGCATCACGCGCTTTGCTCAAGTGGCGCGCAAGAAACGCAGCGGGCCATTCCATGACACTGATACGGACCGTTCCTCCGGCCGGAGCCTGCAGGTGATCGCTTTGCCGGGTGAGTTCGGCCGCAGATTTTTCCATGGCTTCGGCCGTGGGCCGCAGAGATTGCCCGGCACTGGTCAGCCGGTGCCCGGAGCGCCCCCGGGTGAACAGGGCAATGCCGAGAGTGTCTTCAAGGGCCTGCAGGCGCCGGCCGGCGGTTGGTTGTGTAATCCCGAGTGACGCCGCCGCTCGCCGGAGCGTTCCCTCACGGGCGACAGCCAGAAATACGCGGAGATCATCCCAGTTCACGATGTGCAGTCCTGTGATAAAATTTCGTATCTATAGCGCCATAATTAGATATTTAAGGCGATAAATGTATCGATATTCTCCGATCACGTCTTCGCGTACCATCACTTCGGATTAATGGTCATGCAGAAATCAGCCGTCCCGGTCTTGCTCGCCTCCGTTCTGACCTGGGCATTGCTGCTGGTCTGCAGCCGCGCCCTGGTCATCGGACTTAGCCTCGACCCATGGATGTTCACATTCCTGCAAATGGGCTCCGGCGGGCTGTTCTTCATTGTGATCTCCCGGGGCGCGGAAGTCGGTGTCACGGCACTGCTCCGGCTCGATACATGGCTTATCGGTATTTTCAGGATCGGAACGGCGGCTCTCTATATGGCCGCCTTGATCCATATCGATGTGCTTCAGGCGGGTTTTTTCGGGGCCATCGGCGTTCCTGTGTCCGCTCTCGCGGTCTGTTTTCTGTTTAACCGGCAGCCGACTCGCCTTGAGATGATCGGGCATGTTCCGCTTGTCGCAGGTTCCGCCATAACGGCTTTCGGGTTCGACGGCAGCCTTGAGAACCCGGCGCTCTTTCTGCTGGTCCTGTCGCAAGTCTGCGTGCTGAGCGCGAGCCTGTTTGCCGAGCGGCACCCTCATATGACGGCACTGGCGCCCCGTACACGCCTTCGCCTGACGGGTATTGTCCTGCTGCTGACCGCTATCGGCTTTGCTCTCTGGCGGATGGTTCAGTCGGCAGCAGGATGGACCGACAGCGCCGATTTCATGGAACTTATGCGTCCCGAACTCTGGGCTGCTGGGCTCGGTCTCGGGATTACACTCAGGGGACTGGCCACGTATCTGGGCTTTCGGGCCGCGGCCATTGCCGGCACGCATAACTACCTCGCAGCAGTACTCGTTCTGCCTATGGTCGGGGCTTTGCTCGAATGTATCGTCGCTTTGTATGGTTATGGCGCCTGGCCGGAAATCGGACCCGTTCAGATAGTCGCGGGCGCCTTGATCGTATGCGGCGGAGCTGTCGTGATTTATGCCCGGAAACGGGCAGGGAAGATGACCACCCGGGCCGGTTGATGACCCGGGTGGTTTCGTGATGAAGGTCTAAAGGCCGAGCTTGTCGATATCGGCAGCGGAATGCCGTTCTTCGAGCTGTTCGCCCGGATCGCCTGCAACGCGATTGACAACACGGCCGCGCTTTACTGCCTTGCGGGCGGCGATCTCCTTGGTCCAGCGCTGTACGTTCTTGTAGGTGTCGACCTCAAGGAAGGTGCCGGAGTCGTTGTAGATCTTGCCCTGTGCCAGAACACCGTACCACGGCCAGATCGCGATATCGGCGATGGTGTACTCGTCACCGGCAATGTATGGGGTCTCGGCAAGCTGGCGATCCAGAACGTCAAGCTGGCGCTTGGTTTCCATGGCGAACCGGTTGATCGGATATTCAAATTTTTCCGGTGCATAGGCATAGAAATGCCCGAACCCGCCACCGAGATAGGGAGCACTGCCCATCTGCCAGAACAGCCAGTTCAGGCATTCTGCCCGTTTGGCGGGATCTTTGGGAATGAAGTCGCCGAACTTCTCGGCGAGATAGAGCAGGATCGAGCCTGACTCGAAAACACGGGTCGGCGTCGGTGTGCTGCGATCGAGCAGGGCAGGGATCTTGGAGTTGGGATTGATGGCGACAAAGTCGCTGCCGAACTGATCGCCGTCACCGATGCGGATGGTGTAGGCGTCGTACTCAGCGCCCTTATGGCCGCGCTCCAGCAGCTCTTCCAGCATGACGGTGACTTTCACACCGTTCGGCGTGGCCAGAGAGTAAAGCTGAAGCGGGTTTTCGCCGACCGGAAGTTTCTTCTCGTGCGTGGCGCCTGCGATCGGCCGGTTGGTGCTGGCGAACTTGCCGCCGTTCTCTTTGTCCCAGGTCCAGACTTTCGGGGGCGTATAGGGCGCTTGATCGTTCATGAAGCCTCATCCGTTCATATGGTTTCGGGTCAGGGCTAACGCCCCGTCTCTTGTCCAAATGGGAGAGGGCCACATTTGGACAAGGTTAAAAAGGGGTTTTCAGCACAGGGAAAAAGACTGTTTCAATTCTTGAGTGAGTGGAGATCATGCCCTGTGAACGACGTGCATCATATCCATCGCTGTAAGCATGCGGTAGAGGCGCTCAAATGCCTTCGCAAAATCACTCGGTGAAAAGCCGTCTTTCAATGCGAACATTGAAACGGGTTTTCCAAGGCGTCTGACCAATTCAACTTCCGTTGCAGAAAGGTGCGTGCTGATATTTCGTTTTCGGCCGTCGAATTCAACGGCAATTTTTACATGCACAGCTTCATTCTGATCCGCCCCCGTATTGTCCGGAAGTTTCAGTTTCGTGTTGAGACAGATTAAGGCTTCGGGTGATGAAATAGCTGTTTCATATGCTGAAAGGAGTTCTTGCTTAGAGGCGTAAAGAAAATGTTTGTTGAGATCGCCCAGCAGGAGTTCCGCTATGAGACGTTGATCCGAGGAGGGCAGTGCTTTTGCCGCCCGTACGGATTCTTCGTTTTTGAGGATTGCCGCAGGGTCATAGAACATAGGCGGGGTGAATCTCAGATGTGCGAGCCCGGCGCCGGTGAACAGTTCTTGCAGGTCACTTGTGTTGAATGCCCTGTCTCTTGGGTTCAGCAATGCGTCCGCAAATTCGGTATCGTCGGCTTCAAGGAGGTGCTCATAAAGCGGGTTTTTTCTAAGCCAGTTATTTTCAGGCAGTGCTTCCAGAATTGATCGGGCAATCGTGATGTCGGGTTCTGGGCCAAGCAGCTGGAAAACCATCTTCTGGAATTCGTAAATCCCGGTCCGGCCCGTTCTCCCGTATGCCATACAAGCGATGGTTCCATCGTCCGCCAGTGCATGAGAAAGAGCCTCAAGACATCCCTGTGGATTGGCGACGTGATTAAGCACACCGACGAAATCGATATAATCGTATTGGCCTGCCGGCAGGTCAGAGAGCTTTTCAATATTGCCTGTCAGGTATTTAACCTCTGTAAGGCCAACGGCATTCGCCCTGGATTCCGCTGTTTTCCGGGATGTTTCAGATATGTCGAGATAGGTGAAATCGGCATCAATTCCGAGTGCGGTAAAGCCGAGACCTAAAAGCACCAGTCCCATCCCCGATCCGCCTCCGGCGATCAGAATGCGGAGTTTCTTATCGGAGGGCACAATACCGCCGAACCCATGATGTATGGCTGCTGCAGCTTTCTGTGCTGGTGCTTTACTGTTCTTTAAGCGCTGATGATCAAAAAACGGGTATGGCCGCTGGTCATAAAAATCCTGAATTACATCACTCAAGTGTTGGGGACTCCATGTGTCTCACCCTTTTCTAACGATATTCCCTGGATATCGCAGAGGGAGAAATCGTTCCGTGCAGGCAAAGTAAGGGCCTAGATGGAACCTGATCCAGGCTATTTTTTTACTGGTTATTTTTTTCCGTGGGCAAGTCGCACTGCTTCCGGCATGGCGCGCAACCTCGCCATGGCGATGACGCCAAGGAAAGGCCCGGCGGCCAGAGGGATGAAGGCGCCGCTCCAGCCAAACCAATCGACAAGAAATGGCACGGCGTGGATCGTTGCGATGGTCAGAACGAAGCCGATGCAGGTCTGTGTTGTTACCATGGTGCCGACATAGGCGGGAGGCGACAGCTCGATGACACTGGCGGAGAACTGGGCTGAATCGGCGATGATCGAAATGCCCCAGATCACACAGAGAATGACCAGCACATAGGTCGGCATACCAAAGGCAAACCCGGCGAAGATGCAGCAAAGGCCGCTGATCGCCATGGCGCCCATCGTCAGCCATGTCCGGCCGATCCTGTCGGCCAGGATGCCGCCGGCAATACTGCCGATCGCCCCTGAGCCAATCATGGTAAATGCCAGGAGTTTCGCGAGTTCCGGTGCGTGCTCGCCACCTGGGTAAACCGCCAGGCTGGAGGCAAGGAAAAGGCCGATCCAGGCCCAGACGGCGTAGAGTTCCACCATGTGTCCGAAGTAGCCGAAATTAGCCAGCCTCAATGCCGGATCGGTCAGGGCCTGCAGCATTTGGCCCGGTTTGAAAGCCGAGGCCTTGGTGAAGGGGCGGCCGGTGCGGAAGAGCAGGCAGAGCAGTCCACCCAGTGTGGCCATGGCAGAGCTGGCGATGATGGTGAAGCGCCAGTCCAGCCCGCCGAAAAGATCGATAAGGTGTGGAGAGCCGGAACCCAGGGTCAGGGCCGCGACCAGCAAACCAACAAGGAGCCCCCGGTCCTTCTCCGTCCAGGAGGAGACCAGAACCATACCAACCGGATAGATCCCGGCCATGCAGGCGCCAACCATGAAGCGCAGCACAGGCATCCAGGGGCCGGCGGGGTCTATGACAAGAGTCCCCAGATTGGCGGTCGCAGCGGTAAGCGCGGCACACATGAAGAGTGTTTGCGGCCTGACCCGGTCAACCAGCGTGAAAAAGGCACTCACCAGAGTGCCTGCGACGAAACCGAACGAGACGGCGCTTGCCATGGCGGCGGCCTGACTGTCGCTCAAGGCCATCTCCTGGCGCAGCCCGGGAATAATTGCCGATCCGCTGAACCAGAGGGTCATGGCAAATACTTCGCAGACGGTGAGGAGAGCGACATTGCGCCATTTACCACTCATCACGGTTTTGTTTCCCGGAGTTTGTCTGAAGGGGAGAGCGCCTTTGCGTTGATGGCGCGTGCGGCCCGCAATTCGGTTTCCATTGTGGTCCAGCGATGAACTCAATGAGTTGAGCGGTTTTGCTCTCCCGCCGGGAACAATTCAAGCCTTGATGCTGCAATCGGGGGCGGACTCGGTTAAGCATGTGATCAGTGGCACAAGACAATGGAGAAACAGGTGTCGGCACTCATAAGACGCGTGAAAGGGAAGACGCCCAGCATTGCTGCCCCGTCCTTCCTCGCGGAAACCGCCGTGCTGATCGGTGACGTCACCGTCGGAGCGGAAAGCAGCATCTGGTACGGCGCTGTCTTGCGGGGAGACGACAATCCGATCCGGGTTGGTCGCCGCAGCAACATCCAGGACGGCACGATCGTCCATGTCAGCTCGAAAGGGCTGGGGACGGAGATCGGGGATGACGTGTCGATAGGGCACGCAGCGATTATCCATGCCTGCATTCTGGAAGACCGCTCCTTCGTTGGCATGGGAGCGACCGTGATGGATGGCGCTGTTGTCGAAAGTGGCGCGATGGTCGCCGCGGGCGCCCTTGTCGCGCCGGGTAAAATTGTCCGCTCGGGGCAAGTGTGGATGGGAAATCCCGGACGGCACACGCGTGATCTGTCCGCTCAGGAGAAACAGTATCTCTCCTACGTTTCTGCACATTATTGGGAGCTGGCACAGGAATATCTCTCCGAGCCGTGAGGCGGGCGGATACGCGCGGAACGTTCAGTCTTTTTCCTGCACCTTCACATAACTGCCGGGGGCGTCCTCAATCACGGTGAGAGCGCCATCGCCAGGTGTTCTGGCACCGACCTGGCCGCCGCCGTGCCGGGACATCCATTTTGCCCATTCTGGCCACCACGAGCCTTCGTGATAAGTGGCGCCTTCGAGCCATTTATCGGGCGATTTCGGGCGGCGGCTGTTGATGTAATGACCGTATTTCGGCTTGTCGCTGGGCGGGTTGACCACGCCTGCGATATGGCCCGAGCCGGCAAGACAGAACTTGATCGGACCGGAATAAACCTGTGTCGCCCTGTAGGTCGATTTCCACGGGGCGATATGGTCTTCCTTGGTCGACAGGATAAAGGCCGGGGTTTTGATCGTGGTGAGATCAATCGGCGTTCCTGCAAGGGTCAGGGCGCCAGGCTCGATCAGTTTGTTCTCCTGATACATCTTGCGCAGATAATAGCTGTGCATCACCGCCGGCATCCGGGTGGAATCCGAATTCCAGTACAGCAGATCGAACGGAAACGGATCCTTGCCGAGCAGGTAGTTGTTCACCACGAAAGACCAGATCAGATCGTTGGCGCGCAGCATGTTGAAGGTCGTCGCCATCTCCGAGCCGTCGAGATATCCGCGCTTGTTCATCTTCTCTTCGAGGGCGGCCAACTGCTCCTCGTCGATGAAGACGCCGAGCTCTCCCGCCTCCTCGAAATCGACCATGGTCGTGAAGAAGGTAATCGATTTAACGCGATCGTCTTTCTGCGCGGTCATATAGGCGAGGGTGGCGGCCATCAGGGTGCCGCCGATGCAGTACCCAATGACATTGACTTCTTTTTCGCCTGTTGCCTGCTCTATCGCGTCGAGAGCGGCGAGAGGCCCCTCAAGCATGTAATCTTCAAAGGATTTCCGGCTCAAATGCTCGTCCGGATTAACCCATGAGACGACAAAAACCGTGAAACCTTGGGAGACGGCCCAGCGGATGAAGGAATTCTTTTCCCGCATGTCCAGAATGTAGAATTTATTGATCCATGGCGGCACGATCAAAAGCGGACGGCGATAGACCGTTTTCGTTGTTGGTGCGTATTGGATCAGCTGCATCAGGTCGTTCTGGAAGACGACCTTGCCGGGGGTCGTCGCAATGTTCTTGCCGACTTCGAAAGCATCAGGATCCGTCATCCGGATCGACAGCTTGCCTTTCCCGCGCTCAAGATCCTCAAGCAGGTTCTGCAGACCGTGCACGAGATTGTCGCCATGTGTCTCCATGGTAACCCGGAGCACTTCCGGGTTGGTCATCAGGAAATTCGTCGGTGCCATCGCATCGATAAACTGCCTGGTATAGAAATCGACCTTCTGTTGGGTCTTCTGATCAAGCCCCTCGGTGTGTCCGACCAGATCCTGTGTCCAGCGTGAGGTCAGCAGGTAGCTTTGTTTGATAAAATCGAAGACAACATTTTCCTGCCAGGCTTCGTCCCGGAACCTGCGATCGTCCTTTTCCGCCTGAACGGTTGGGGCCGCCTCGTTACCGAGCCAGCGCTGCGTGGACCGGTTCCAGATATCCATGTAGCCCTGCCAAAGGTCTATCTGGGCCTGAACAATTTTCGCGGGGTTGCTCATCATCTGGTTCGTCAATGCCATAAAGGCATCCGTCAGATGCAGCGGGTCGGGCTCTGTGCTTCCGCTATCGAGTTTCTGGCGTTCCATGAATTCGCCCACGAGCTTTTGTGATCGTGTTGCGATGTTCTGCATGGTGTTGGCAAATTCAACCGGGTCGATCTGCTTCGTCTCCTCCGAATGCTCGTTCATCCCACACCTCACTCTCACAGCGGATCATTTTGAAATCCATTGTATCTACAGTAGGGATCGAGTGTGGCATTTCAAAGAATCATTGCCTGAATTTCAGATAGTAATCTGTGTTTTTCCAAGCAACTATGGTAAATCCGTCCGCTGCAAGTTTACTGTCTATGGCCGGTTTTGTTGAGACTGGCCCGAGGGTCGGAGTTTCTGAGGGATGACGGAAATGTATAGAGTGCGCCGCAGCAAATCGGCTTTGGGTTTGGCCACAGCCTTGAGCCTGACGCTTGCGGGCTGCTCGTCCGTGCCGGACGCACTTAACCCGGTCGAGTGGTATAATACTTCGTCGGACGCCGTGGGCGGCTGGTTCGATGATTCCGAAGGCGATCAGTCCGGTGATACGGGCGCCTATCCCAATGTCTCCTCTGTCCCGGAGAAACCGGCTCCGCGTACTTCGGCCGTCGAGCGGGCTGACATCAAGGATGAACTGGTCGCGGACAGGGCCCATGCGCAATATGATGACCAGGCCCCGGCGCCATCTGTGAACGATGCGAGCACGACATCCCTGTCTCAGATTCAGCCGACAGCGCCTGCTGCTCCGGCTCCCAGCGCACCCTCCGGAAGCGATTCCGCCGAGCCGATCAAGCCGGTTCGGATGACAGCCTCGGACGAAGCGACGAAACAAATGGAGGTGCCTGCTAAGCTGGCAGCTTCATCCCTGCCATCCCGAACCGTAACCACCGCGAGCGATGCATCGCCGCGTTCCAGCCTGTGGCCGAATTCACCGGCGCCTGAATCAGCCAGTGATCGCCCGGTGACGAGCGGGGATGTAGGAGAGCCGACCACGCGCAGCAGCCGTGCAGATCTCCCCAATCCCGCGGCGGCTGGTGAACGTTACAAGAGCCTGGTCCCGAGCCGTTCTTCCGGTGATGTTGCTGCAGAGAGTATGCCCGCACCGGCAGCGGAGCCGGCTAAAACTGAAATGCCGGCACCGGAACCCGCTCGGCAAAGTGCAGCCATACCAACCGCGCCAGAGCCTGCTCCGGAACCGGTCAGTCAGCCTGAGCCCACGCCCGCGCCAGAGCCCGTTGCCGTACCGGCGCCCGCGCCTGAAACCGGCGCGCTGGGACTCAACGTGCCCGATAACGGTCCATATAATTTCAATGACCCGAGCGTTATCGTCGATGAAAGCGCTTTGCCAGGAGCTGTCGGCGGTAATCCTGCCGGTGAGGGCGGTTCCTATCAGGCGGGCGTAATCCGCTTTAGTATCGGCTCCTCGCAGCTGTCCGGCGCGGATCAGGGCGTTATACGTGAACTGGTTCCGCTGATTCGGGAATATAACGCCACTGTCGAGATCGTCGGCCATGCATCGAGCCGGACCAGGAACATGGATCCGGCCGAGCATAAGCTGATTAATTTCGAGGTTTCCTTGAAGCGTGCGAATGCGGTTGCCCAGGCGTTGATCAATGCGGGAGCGCCGTCTGACCGGATTTCCGTCGTCGCTGTAGGCGATAGCCAGCCGGTGTCATCGGAAGCGATGCCGTTGGGCGAAGCGGAAAATCGCCGGGCGGAAATTTATCTCATCTATTGACCCGCGCTCCCTGCGGGGTATGAAAGCGGTGCTCTGGCGGCTCCGCCGCCGGACTGCACATCGAAATCTGGTGCGACGCGGTTCCTTTCCATGGCGGATCGCGGCGCAGGTCCGTTAGGGAGAATGCATTCATGCAGCCGTTCAAAGTAGCTATCGCCGGACTTGGTACTGTCGGGGCGGAGACGGCGCGCATTATTTTGACTGACGGCGACATGCTGAGCGCCCGCGCAGGACGCCCGATTGAGCTGAAGGCGGTTTCCGCACGGGACAGGAGCCGCGATCGCGGTATCGATCTTGCCGGCGTTGACTGGGTTGATGATGCTGCCGCATTGGCGGGACGCGACGATATCGATTGCGTGCTGGAATTGATCGGTGGCTCGGAAGGGGTCGCCTATGACCTTGTCCTCGGCGCGGTCAAGTCCGGCAAGTCGGTTGTTACCGCAAACAAGGCGCTTATCGCGCATCACGGATCTGAAATCGCAAAATACTGCGAAGAGGGTGATGTCGGCCTTGGATTTGAAGCGGCGGTTGCCGGCGGCATCCCGATCATCAAGTCGTTGCGTGAAGGGCTTGCCGGAAATCACATCAAGCGGGTCTACGGAATTCTGAACGGCACCTGCAACTACATCATGTCGGTGATGCGGGAGACCGGCCGGTCTTTCGAGGACGTGCTGGCCGATGCGCAGCGCCTTGGATATGCAGAGGCGGATCCGTCCTTTGACGTCGACGGGATCGATGCCGCGCACAAGCTGGCCATTCTTTCAGCCATTGCTTTCGGCCACCATGTCGATTTCGAGAATGTCCATGTCGAGGGCGTAAGGCACGTTTCGCCGCAGGACATCACGTTTGCTGAAGAACTTGGATACCGTATCAAACTGCTTGGTATCGCGGAGGAAACGCCCGAGGGCGTCCAGCAGCGCGTGCATCCGTGCATGGTGAAGGCAGACACCCCCATCGGTCAGGTGGAAGACGTGTTCAATGCCGTGGTCGCTGAAGGCAGCGCCGTGGGCACGACACTGTCTTACGGCCGCGGGGCAGGGGCGGGGCCGACCGCATCCGCCGTGATCGCCGATGTCATGGATCTTGCCGCTGGACGGCGGGTGCCGGTTTTCGGTCTGGATTCAAGCAAGCTGTCCGCCGCGCGCACGGCGCCGATTTCCGCACTGACGGGATGCTATTATCTGCGTCTGATGGTCATCGACCGGCCGGGCGTTCTGGCTGATGTCACGGCGGTATTCCGGGATCACGGGGTCTCTGTTGAAGCGATGATCCAGCGTGCGCGGAACCCTGAAGAGGTGGTACCGTTGGTTCTGACCACACATGAAACCTCGGAAACTGCTATCAGGGCCTCGTTCGAGGAACTGCAGAAGCTGGATTGCGTGCTGGAAGAGCCGCGTCAGATCAGGATAGAAGACTTCTGATTTCTCCGGAGCCGAGGGGCGCCGGACTGGAATTTAACAAAACCAAGACGAAAAAGAAGGACGACAACTATGGCCGAGAGGGAAACGCAAGGCGCGCTGACCATGGACCGGAACCTCGCACTGGAAGCGGTACGGGTGACGGAGGCAGCTGCACTCGCGGCGTCTCGCCTGATGGGACGTGGTGACGAGAAGGAAGCCGATCAGGCCGCTGTCGATGCAATGCGGCGCGCCCTCAACAATCTCGATATCGATGGCACCGTGGTGATCGGTGAAGGCGAGCGCGACGAGGCGCCGATGCTCTATATCGGCGAGAAGGTCGGCAATGGCGGCCCGAAGATCGACATCGCGCTCGATCCGCTGGAAGGCACCACGATCACGGCCAAGGGCGGCCCGAACGCGCTTGCGGTCGTGGCTATGGCGAACGAAGGCGGCTTCCTGAACTCGCCTGACGTTTACATGGACAAGATTGCCGTTGGCGGCGACCTGCCGGAAGGTGTGGTCGATCTCGACAACAGCGTGGATCAGAACCTCGCCAATCTCGCCAAGGCGAAGAAGATGGCAATCGAGGATCTCGTCGTGTGCATTCTCGATCGTCCGCGTCACAGCGAGCTGATCGCCCAGGTCCGGGCCGCAGGTGCGCGGATCATGCTGATCGATGATGGTGATGTTTCCGGCGTGATCGCCACTTCCCAGCCGACCAGCGGCGTTGACCTCTATATGGGATCCGGTGGCGCGCCTGAAGGCGTTCTCGCGGCTGCGGCTCTGCGCTGCATCGGCGGTCAGATGCAGGGACGTCTGCTGTTCCGGAACGATGACGAACGCGGCCGGGCCACACGTCTCGGCATCACCGATTTTGACCGTAAATACGGTTTGCTGGATCTGGCCAGCGGCGACGTGATGTTCGCGGCGACCGGCGTCACCACCGGCACCATGTTGCAGGGCGTGCGCAAATATCAGGGCGGGGCAATTACCCACTCGATCATCATGCGTTCCAAGACAGGCACCGTCCGGACTGTTGAGGCGCATCACGATTGGACCCGGAAGTCCTCTGAAACCGGTTTCGATAAAGACCAGTAGACCGTGCAGAGTTTCCTCGGGATCGAGCGCTCCTTTACCGGCAAACGCTGGATCCCGAGGCATGGCACGGACCCGGAGACCGAACGTGTCGGTCTCGCTATCGCCCAGCGTTTCGGGTTTCCGGAACTGGTTGGCCGGCTGATCGCGGCCCGCCATATCGGGCTGGATGAGGTCGAGAGTTTTCTCGACCCTACCCTTAAGTCTCTGATGCCGGACCCGGGGAGCCTGCAAGGCATGGCTCCCTGCATCGACCGGATCGCGAAAGCGGTGCGGGACGGTGAGCGCATCGCGATTTTCTCCGATTATGACGTTGATGGCGCGACCTCCGCCGCCATCCTGATCCGCTATCTGCGCTGGGTCGGCGCCGATCCCTTGCTCTATATTCCGGACCGGATCAGTGAAGGTTACGGCCCAAACGCACCGGCTCTCCTGAAGCTGAAAGAGCAGGGCGCATCCCTGATCATTACGCTCGATTGTGGCGTAACAGCCTACGAGCCGCTGAAAGCGGCGGCCGATGCCGGTATCGAGATGATCGTGGTCGACCATCACATGGCCGAGCCGGAGTTGCCGAAAGCGCTGGCAATCGTCAACCCGAACCGGATCGACGAGGACGGCTCACTTGGCCATCTCGCGGCCTGTGGCGTCACCTTCCTTGTTGCGGTTGCACTGAATCGTACTCTGCGGGAGAGCGGCTATTTTGGCGGGCGGCAGGAACCAAACTTGCTGCATCTTCTTGATCTGGTGGCACTCGGTACGGTGTGCGACGTGGTGCCGCTCAAGGGACTGAACCGTGCCTTTGTCATCCAGGGCCTTAAAGTCATGGCCCGGCGCGGTAACAAGGGGCTGGTGGCCCTTGCTGATGTTGCCGGCGTCGATGCCCGGCCGGAGCCTTACCATCTGGGGTATGTGCTCGGCCCGCGTGTGAATGCGGGTGGCCGTGTTGGCAAAAGCGATCTGGGCGCGCGCCTGCTGCTGACCGACTCTGCGGAAGAGGCGGCGGCTCTGGCGGCTGAACTCGATAGCTTCAATACAGACCGGCGCGAGATCGAGGCGCAGGTTCTGGCGGAAGCCGAAGCGCTTGCGGCAGACCAGCCGGAGGACGCCCCGGCAATCATCGTTGCTGCGGAGAACTGGCATCCGGGCGTTATCGGTATTGTCGCCGGGCGCCTGAAGGAGCGGTACGACCGTCCGGCCTGTGTCATCGCCCTGGACAAGGGGATCGGCAAAGGCTCCGGCCGCTCGGTTCCCGGTGTCTCTCTCGGGCCGGCGGTAATCGCGGCGCATCAGGCAGGCTTGCTTGTTGCCGGTGGGGGCCATGCCATGGCGGCGGGCTTCACGATCGAAACGGACAAGCTCGATGCGTTCCGGGCATTTCTTGGAGAACGGATTCATAGCGAGCTTGAAGGGGAGCCGATCGTGCCGACGCTTTCCGTCGATGCACCGCTTGCCATCGGCGGCGCCAGCCGCGAGCTGGTCGACACGATCCAGAAGGTGGGACCCTTCGGCGCCGGGAACTCCGAGCCGCGTTTCGTCCTGACCGATGTCCGTCTTGTTGATGTGCGCGAGGTCGGAACCGGTCATGTCCGCTGTGTCTTCACCGGTGCGGATGGCCGCCGCCTGAAAGGCATCGCCTTCCGCGCCCTTGAGGGTGACCTGGGGCCGGCATTGCTGAAGAGCAGCGGCCGCCCAATTCATGTCGCGGGACATCTGCGGCCGGATGACTGGAATGGCCGCAGCGATGTCCAGATCATGATCGACGATGCGGCCGACGTTTCCTGACAAACATAAAGCGGCGCCCTGAGGCACCGCTTTACTTGCCGGTAAGTGGATCCCTTAATGGATCGCGAGAGGGGCGCCCATGGAGCCCGTCGCACCCGCCACGGGGGTCGGCGTGTAGATGTAGGCGAACTGATAGACGCCGTCGGCGGCCAGCTCCGAAAGCTTCATGTTTTCCTGATTCACGATACCGTGCCGTGTCTGCAGAAATGTATGGACGCAGAAGACGCAGGCCGGGTCCGGGTTGGGCACCGCATCGACAGGCCAGGTATCGGCCCCGGTCACGCCAGCCTTGACCTCTTCGGCCACCCAGCGGGCAACCTCAAGGCCAATCCCCGGACAGCCGTTATTATATGTTGCCGCATCGTCCCAGTGTTTTTCCCAGCCGGTCCGGAAGATGATCGCGTCACCTTCAGCGAACTGGAAACCTTCCATGCCCTGCTTTTTCAGTGCCGCATGGACATCGGCCATGGTGATGACTTCCCCGGCGGCCATCGACTCGACTCCGCGTACGGCTGCGATGTCGAGCAGGATGCCACGCGCCACAATGGGATGCAGTTTCTCGACGCCGAGCTTGGTCAGCCCGTAGGGGGTGATCATCTCGTCGGCGGTGATGCCGTTATACCAGCGCATCTCCCCCTTGTTGCCGGCGGTTCCGCTATTCACGCCGATATGCCCCAGACCGTCGAACTGGGTGCCGACCTGGCCAATCTCGGTCGCCAGGAATTCGTCATTCCATAAAACCCGATTGCCGCTGGGGGCGCTGCCGGTCGGTGCCCCTGGAATCCGGAGTGAAAACTTACGGGCACCGAAAAGTGGCATGTCGGCCGTATACGGATGCCCGAGTTTGTAGGTTTTCCCGGTCTTTATCTGGGAGATTGCACGCATCACCACGTCCGGTTTCGTATACCAGTTCGTTGAGCCTGCCTCGTCTTCGGCCCCCCATAGCGGATTCGGCCACCATTTCGCGCCAAGAGGTGTTTCCATCTTGTCGCCATCCACCCATGGCTTGCCGACGCATCCTTGCCAGTTAGACGGTGTGCAGTCGGCATTGGCGGGACCGCCAAGACCGGTTATTCCGGCGAAAGCCATTGCGGCTATTACATATTTTTTCATTATTTCCTCCCTTGTATGCGGATAATGCGCTGAAGCGGCTTGCTGGCCGTCCGTGCATCCGATAGCAGTAGTTTCGACTATTGGAGGAAAAATAAAAGATATATAACGCGCCTTGCGAGAATGGAAATTCCGGGCTTGATTTCCAAAGAGTGAACGAGTACACCAACGCCTCACTCGATGACGACCCCTTCGTCTAGAGGCCTAGGACACTGGCCTTTCACGCCGGCAACACGGGTTCGAATCCCGTAGGGGTCACCACTCACCTCAGTGTGTTGAGTGAATGTGGGCATGCTATGCTCACTTGGCGACCCCTTCGTCTAGAGGCCTAGGACACTGGCCTTTCACGCCGGCAACACGGGTTCGAATCCCGTAGGGGTCACCATTTTCCTTCCGAATGTCGAAAGTACGAATCGTTCCGCGAGATGGCAGGGATTTCTCTGCTTTGGAGCTTGATCACAAGCCTTTCACGATGGCAGAGCAGACCCGAATCCTGTAAGGCTCACCATCAAAGAGTGTACTCTTTGCTAAGGTGTGACGGGTCATGATAGGCGATGCGAACAACGTTCATCACTTATGCCAAGGTTACGAATAGAGAGGGAAAGCCCTATTTTCTCTCCGCAGGTAACAGATTACGTCTGGTGCCCGCTTATAACGCCCTGGCAGAGGCTGGATTCACTCCGACGATTTTCGGTTCCGCTGAAGAATCCGAAATTATAAGCGCAGTCCAATTTCAAAAGGCAGACCAGATCGTCTTCGGCAAGATGATCAAGCCGATGCACCGGTTGCTAGAAGCCTGCCGGGATAGTGGGAAGCGGGTCATCTTCGATATTTGCGATGATCCGTGGGATTACGCCGAGCTGCATGAAATGATACCGCTGGCTGCGCAGGCTGATTTCTGCACGGCAAGTTCCGAGGGGCTCGCAGGCAAGCTCAGGGCACAACTCGGGGTGCCGGTCAGCGTTGTGAGCGAGCCGCCGGACAGCGCCTATGGTAAGCCAGCCCTGGCGCCGAAAGACTCCCTGCTTCGGCTGGCCTGGTACGGCTCCAGCACCAATGCTGCATCACTGACCGGTATAGCCGACACTCTTGCTCCCCTGACGGCGGACAGACGCGTTGAATTGACCATATTTTCATCCTTCAAATCGTCATTCGATGCGATTCTGGCTTCAAGTTCGCCAGACTTTGTCATCCGGTTCGAGGAATGGGTTCCCGATTATCAGGACAAGATACTGGCTGAAACCGATCTGGTTTTGCTGCCCAAACGAAATGATGGTCGAAGCGAATTGAAAAGTGCCAATCGTCTGGTTACAGCCATTGCGGCCGGACGGCTTGCCATCGCATCTCCAATTCCGAGTTATCAATCCCTTGCCGAATGGTCCGTTCTGACAAATGATTTTCTCGGCGGGATACAGGATGTTTTGGCCCGGCCCGATTTCTATCTCGACAAACTGCATCAAGGGCAGGCATATACACGCCTCAAGTACGATTTGCCGGTGATTGAGGCGGAGTGGAAAGCACTTCTGACGTGATCCGGATCCTGCTTGATCGCGTGTTTGGCGCGAAATTTATGGCTTAGGCCCCTTCGTCTAGCGGTTAGGACGCGGCCCTCTCACGGCTGAAACACGGGTTCGATTCCCGTAGGGGTCACCACCTTTTCAACTTTTTTCCTGCAATCCGCGCCACCACCTGTATGCATGAGCAGGGGGAGGGCCTGATGATGCTCAGATATATGCGGTTGATGGCGGTAGCCAGCCTCGGATTGTTCGGAGGCCCGGCAAGCGCGGCCGATATTCAACCCGAAGGCCCGAGCGGCCTGACCACGCAAGACGGCGGAACAGCCCGGCATTTCATGGTCTCGGCAGCCAATCCCGAGGCCGCCAATGCCGGCTATAACGTGCTCAAGGCGGGAGGCAGCGCCATGGATGCGGCTGTTGCCGTGCAGATGGTGCTTAACCTTGTGGAGCCGCAATCCTCGGGAATCGGCGGCGGCGCCTTTCTCGTGTACTGGGATGCGGCTTCGGGGAAGCTGACAACCTATGACGGCCGGGAGACGGCTCCCAAAGCGGCCGCACCTGATTATTTCCTGAAGGCGGACGGCAGCAAGAAAGGGTTCTGGGAAGCAGTCAATGGTGCCGGTTCCGTCGGCGTTCCGGGCACGGTCGCAATGCTGGACATGGCTCACAAGGCGCACGGTACTCTGCCTTGGTCCGATCTGTTCCAGCCGGCGATCACGATGGCACGTGACGGTTTTGAAATCTCGCCAAGGCTGGGCGGGGCGATTGCGGATGCCGCTGATCGCGGTTTACCGGGCCAGACAACCGCCCAGGATTATTTTTACAATCCTGACGGATCTCCGAAAAATCCGGGAAACATCCTCAAGAACCCTGCTTTTGCAGCCAGCCTGGAGGCAATTGCCGCTGGTGGGGCGAAGGCTTTCTATGAAGGCGGGATCGCAAACGGGATTCTCACTGCACTGGCAACAACGCCTGACAATCCGAGCCTTATGACCGCAGCTGATCTCGCAGACTATCGAGCCATGGAGAGGGCGCCGGTTTGCATCGCCTATCGAGGCTACGATATCTGCGGCATGGGGCCGCCGAGTTCCGGAGCGCTCACTGTCGGCCAGATCCTCGGCATGCTGTCTCAATTCGACATGAGGGCCATCGGCTATGGCCCTGTTGCGGCACATATTTTTGCCGAAGCGTCGCGGCTTGCCTACGCGGACCGGGCGCTCTATATGGCGGATGCGGACTATATGGATGTTCCGGTGCGCGGATTGCTCGACCCGCATTATCTACGCGCACGGGCTGCGTTGATCGACGCAGCGCATGCCATGAAAACAGCGAATCCCGGCACGCCGCCTTTTGCGCAAAAAGGAGAGCTGTCGCCGGATTTGCAGCCGGAGCGTGCCGGGACCAGTCATTTCGTCATTGTGGATGAGGCGGGTAACGCGGTTTCCATGACGACGACGATCGAGACCGGCTTTGGCAGCAGACTGATGGCGGGTGGTTTTCTGCTGAATAATGAGCTGACCGATTTCTCCTTCATTCCCGAGAAAGACGGCAAGCCCGTCGCCAATCGTGTGGAAGGCGGCAAGCGCCCGCGCAGCTCCATGGCGCCGACGATTGTCCTGAAGGACGGGCGCCCCGTGATCCTGATCGGCTCACCCGGAGGCAGCCGGATCATCCCTTACGTGGCCTGGGCGCTGATCGGCATGATCGACTGGGACATGGATCCGCAACAGGCGATCGATATGGGGCATGTCAGCAACAGGAACGGGGCAACGGACCTTGAAGAGGATACGCCCGTCGCGGCCTGGCGCACGGCTCTCGAAGCTAAGGGGCATAAGGTCAAGGTCCTGTCGATGAATTCGGGGCTGCACGCTATCAGTATCGGTGACGGCATGCTTTCCGGCGGCGCGGACCCCCGGCGCGAGGGGGCGGTGAGGGGCGATTGAGCCGTTACCAGTAGATCGGATACTTCTTGCCCGGGCGCAGATTGTTGAAAAGTAGCGCGACGATGACGATCAGCAGCGCGCCGGACAACACTGGTGTCAGCAAAAAGATCGGGCTTGGCTGAAGCACGAATATCACGGCGGGATCGGCACCCGCCGGAGCGTGGCTGGTGCCGGTCCACATCATTGCTGAAACAGCCAGCCCGATTGCGAGTGCCATGCCGGGCCATTCGGGGCCGAGCACAATAAGAACCGCAAGGCCGACAAGGCTGGATATAAGATGCCCGAAGACAATGTTTCGCGGCTGAGCCAGCGGGCTTTCCGGCACGGCGAAGGCCAGAAAACAGGATGCCCCGAACGGTGCCATCATCAGCACGGCATCCAGCATTTCCGAAAGGCCGGCGGCGAAACCGATGGCAAGCATGGCCCCAAGACCGCTGAGCAGGGCCGCGACTGGCCGTGACGGTTCAGGGCAGGCCCCGCCGCCCGCCATTTTCCTGAGAAGCGTTGGCATATAATCAGCCCTCCAGCTCGGCCAGTCTGGATTCCAGATATTTCAGTCGCTGACGCAACGGTGCGACGACTTCCGATATATCGGCTTCCGTGAAACGGGGGGTGATATGCTGCGGGCAGTTCCAGTCCGTCGCCTCGACGGTCAGTATTACAGCGCGCTCGACACGCGCCCTGTAATCGGGGAGCTGCAGGCGGTCCAGCATGTCCGGCGCATCTTCATGGTGCAGGATCTTTGCCCGCGTCCAGAGTTTCAGACGGCGTCTGTTTGCATAATCCATCAGGATCATTGCGACTTTATCGTTGCCGTTCATATTGCCGACGCTGAGATATTGCCGGTTTCCCCGGAAATCCGCGTAACCGATTGTCCTCTCGTCAAGCACCTTGAGGAAGCCCGCAGGACCGCCCCGGAACTGGACATAGGGCCAGCCGGTTTCTGAGACGGTTGCCTGATAGAACCCGTCCCTGGCCTCAATGAAAGCGACCTCTACCTCGTTCAGGCCGATGAAGCCATCCTCTCCTGATGACTGGAAGCGGCTCATCTGCTCCCGGCTGCCATAGCGTTCCTGCGCCGCCTGGACAGTAGGGGTAAAGCTGATTTCTGCGAAAGGTCTGGGCATGGTCGTACTCTCCTCGATGCGGGGGAAGAGGGACGGCATGCAGGCCGCCCCTCCAGTATCGCTCAGGCCGCGCGGGCCGTCAGCGCGTTCGGGAAGTCGATATCGACCTCGGTCGACTTGGCGAGGATGTTGGTCAGCAGGTTCATGCCGACATGGACAATGATCTCGACGATTTCCGCATCCGAATAGCCCGCGTCCCGAACGGCATTGAACTCGGCTTCGGTTAGCGATCCCTTGTGCTCGCTTAAGACCAGCGCGAAGGCGACGGCGGCCGCAGCCCGTGCGTCGGTCGATCCACCGGACCGGTTTGCGGTCATATCGGCGTCCGTCAGGCCGGATTTGCGGCCAATGGCGGTATGGGCGGAGAGGCAGTACTGGCAACTGTTCCGGTCGGCCAGGGCAATGGCGATCCGCTCCCTTGTCTGTGCATCGAGGGCACCGGCGCCGGCGATTTCATGCAGGCCGAGGAAGGATGTCAGGGCGATCGGCGACTGGGCGAGAACGGCAAGGAAATTGGGTACCATGCCCAGCTTGCCCTTGATGCCATCAAGCAGGGCGCTCTGTTCGTTGGTTGCGGTTTCCGTGGTGACTTTGGCAATCCGGCTCATGTCTGATCCTTTCAGCGCCGGCGGTTATGAATGGGGGAAAGCAGTGATCTCCGGCGCCCCCATTAGATCGTCTATTCCGCCTTTAGGATGAATGGGCATATAATGGAAAAAACTATTCCATTTACTGGAATTAAAATGGATCGATTCCGTGAGTTACAGGTCTTTGTGAAAGTGGCTGAAACGGGCGGATTTGCGGCGGCGGCGCGGTTGCTTGCCATGTCGCCGCCTGCGGTTACCCGCGCGGTCTCCGCGCTTGAAGCGCGTCTGAATGCCAGGCTTCTGGTCCGTACCACCCGGTCCGTTCGCCTGACCGAAAACGGCCGGAGGCTGCTGGCGGACGGACGCTCCATTCTGAATGCACTGGAGCAGGCGGAGGAATCTGTCGGAGGCTCCCCCCAGGCCCCGAGGGGGCATATCCGGGTGACGGCGCCGGTGCTATTCGGTTGTCATGTCGTTACCCCCATTCTGGGAGCGTTTCTTGACCGGTTCGACGAGGTAACCGCCGAAACACTGTTTGTTGACCGGGTGGTCAATGTCGTGGAGGAGGGGCTGGATGTCGCCATCCGCATCGGAGATCTGCCGGACTCATCCCTGACGGCAATCCGCGTCGGATCGGTCTGTCGTGTGGTCGCGGGAGCTCCGGCATATTTCGCCAGGCACGGTGTCCCCGAACATCCCGCTGATCTGGCCGGTCACAGGCTCATCAACCCGCTGGCGTTCGGTAGCCGGATCTCGTGGAGTTTCGAGCAGAATGGGAAACCATTGGCCTTCGAATCCGAGGCACGCCTGGCGCTGAATACGAACGATGCAATCCTGGAGCTTCTACGAGGCGGATGGGGCATCTCGCGGCTGCTGTCCTATCAGGTTGCAACCGGTGTTCGGGACGGCTCGCTGACGACCGTGCTCGATGCTTTCAGGCCCGCCCCCGTGCCTGTGCACGTGGTGCATCCGGAAGGCCGGATAGCATCGGCAAAAGTGCGGGCACTGGTGGATTTCATGGTGGAAAATCTCCGGCGGAATGAGATCCTTCAGGTGGCCGGATACTAACAAGGCGCCGGATTTTCCGGCAGGGAATGACTATGAAAGTGACCACACTCGGTTTCGATGCCGATGATACGCTTTGGGAGAACGAGCGCTTTTTCAAGCTGACGGAGGAGCGTTTCACCGAACTCCTTGTTGATTTTGCGGAGCCGGAGCATCTTCACGAACGGCTATTGGCGGCGGAGCGGCGTAACCTCAAGATCTACGGATTCGGCATCAAGGGATTCACCCTGTCGATGGTGGAAACCGCGATTGAGGTGACGGAGGAACGTGTCCCGGCGCATGTGATCGAACAGATCCTGTCCGCAGGCAGGGAAATGCATGCACATCCTGTCGAAACGCTCCCTTATGTGCGCGAAACCCTGGAACAACTCGCGCCGGATTACCGCATGGTCTTGATTACCAAGGGTGATCTGTTCGACCAGGAACGGAAACTGGCGGCGTCGGGGCTGGGTGAGCTCTTCGATGCGGTCGAGATCGTCAGCGACAAAATGGCGGCGACCTACACCCGGATCTTTTCTGAAACGGGTGACGATCCGGCATGCGCCATGATGATCGGTAATTCACTGAAGTCAGATATTGTCCCGGCGATTGAAGCCGGAAGCTGGGGCGTGCATATCCCGCATGAGCTGGCATGGGACTTGGAGCATGCGGATGAACCGGCTGAAGCAGAATATTTCAGAAAACTGAAGAATGTCGGCGAGGTTCCCGCATTATTGCGGGAGATAAGCCAGCCAGCATGATATCGCCCATGACAGCAGATTATCGCGCAGGGGTAATCTCTTGGGGCTATTTTTACTTTTGGAAGAGGCGGAAAACTCGAGCAGAAGCAAGAAGACTTGAAGGTTAATTTGAATCCGGCTTGCGTGTCTTTTGCAGCCTGAGGGCGTTTTTTCCGTTTTCCCGGTGGTATGACTGCCCGTCGGTCAATGCGACAATCAAACCGAGGCCCAACCCGTTTTCGGGCAAGTCGTCGAAATCCTTGTAATCATCTTCGGCCCACGGGGCTGAAGTGTGGGTGAGCAACGGATTGAACGCGGCTCCGTTATCGCACAGTACAACCTCAACAAATGTTTCACCGATCTTCAGCTCCGCTGAGAGCTGCCCCCCGGTCATGTCTGAGAAAGCATGCTTGACGATATTCGTGGCGGCTTCAACAAGCGCCAGTTCCATCTCCGATGCTTCATCGTCCGTCAAGACCTGCAGGCAGACGCCACGCAAGGCAGCACCGAGCAGACGGACCCCCTCTAAAGTGGGAGCAACCTGGATGATTGCATCCGATGTAATGCCGTCCCCTGGCGGTTCCGGGCCCGACAATGAAGACGCATCAGCCATCCGTCTGTGCGACGGCTGCTTCGGCATTGTCGTAAATCGTGAACATCCGGTCCATGCGCGTTAACTTCATCAGGTTCGCGACCGGTTTTTGCAAGCTGCAAAGGGCAATCGGCCGCTCCTGCCGGATATTCTTCAACGCGGACACCAGCGCGCCGAGACCACTGCTGTCGACAAACTCTACCTGTCCAAGATCGACAACCAGCTTGGTATCTTTCCCGTCAGTAGCCTGTATCAGCAATTCATCCCTGAAGGTGACGGCATTGGCTGCATCCAATCGCTTGGAATCAACCGAAACGATCCGCATGGTTTCATGATCGTCGACGGATAATTGCATTTCCCCTCCAAAGGCTGCTCACCCTATCTCTATATCACGTCTCCTTCCGTGTCTTTAAGATCCGGTATTGGCATGAGGTCACGCCAGACGATGAGAGATGCCGCATCCAGCCGCCTCTCTTCGGTGTCAGCCAAAGGGTCCCTGCGTTAATCCGTTTAAAACACCATCATGCCGCCGCCGGAAAACGGCGATATTTGGGTGTTGCCCTATTCGAGCAACGGGTCAGGCGCTGTCGCCAGCGGATCCTCAACCGGGTCGGCAGAATCCGGTGCGGCCAACGCGTCCTCAAGGGGCGCTTCTTCCAGTATTGCCGGCTCAAGAGCAGCCAGAGGGTCGATAGCCGGGTCAGTCTCCGGCGCCGGACCGGCGAGTGGATCAATGGCGTCAACGGGCTCTGTTGTTGCCTCAGCGGCGAGTGGATCGAGAGCGTCTATAGGATCCGAGACAATCTCCGTCACCAGCGGATCCAGTGCAGCGTCAGGTTCCAGCTCTGCGAGCAGATCGACGACAGGCTCCACCAAAAGCGGATTGACCAAATCAATGACCGGTTCCACCACGACGTCCAGAACGTCCGTCACTGTCACCGGCAGGGTGGCCGTTGCGGTTACCGTCTCTCCAAGCAGATTGGTGACCTCTGCGGTCACGGTTAGTGGGATATCGCCGGCGAAGTCCGGCGGCGGAGTGAGTGTCAGACCGGTCAATTCCTCCGCATACAATGTCACGCTGCCATCCGCGTTTACCGTACCGCTGGACAGGGACGCTCCGACAGGCAATCCGGCGATCGTCACCAGCAACTCGTCGCCAACCACCGCCCCGACCAGACCGGTTGCAATAATATCCAGCGGAATCTCCGTGTCCTCCAGGCCGATCGCTGGCAGTACGGCCAGTGCCGGACCGTCCAGAATTTGTGTCACCGTCACCGGCAGGGTCGCCGTAATGTCCTGACTTTCACCGAGTGGATTGGTCACCGTTACGGTCACGGACAGTGGGATGTCGCCCACATAATCCGGCGGCGGGAGGATTGTAAGACCGTCCAGCTGCTCCGCCGACAAGGTGACGCTGCCGTCCGGGTTTACCGTACCGTCCGAAAGGTTGGCGCCAACCGGCAAGCCGTCGACCGTCACGGTCAGCACGTCATCGGTTGCGATGCCGGCAAGGCCGGAACCGATATCCAGTATGATCGCCGTATCCTCGAGACCGATCGCCGGCACGAGCGTCAATGTGGGGGCATCCGGAACGTTGGCTGCAGCGATTGCCGCCGCGTCGTTCAGGAGTGTCTCGATTTCGGCCAGTGTCGAGGGATCCATGGCGGAGAAGTTCGCCGTGGTTAGATCGCTCAGTGCGACATCGGTGATGGTCGTCGTCTGGTTGTTGTTCAGAACCTCGATGACAAGATCGTTGCCCACCTCGGTGATTTCGAGGGTATCGGCGTTGATCCAGCCGATGGAGACGAGATCCGTCGCCGGGTCGAAATCGGTGACCGTTGTATGCGCGCCCCAGTTCCAGTCGATTGACACGGTTTGGGCCGCCCCGTCCGAGTCGATCACATCCGTCACCGTCACCGAGAGGGACGCTGTTGTGCTCGTCGTCTCGCCGAGCGTATTTGTGACTGTCGCCGTTACCTCAAGCGGGATCTCGCCGTCGAAGTCCTGCGGCGGCGTCAATGTCAGACCG
>TARA_R110002051_G_scaffold181774_1_pt1 | contig 134176 bp, 135 predicted proteins | sample TARA_R110002051 | Tara Oceans TARA_R110002051 (sample SAMEA4397023) | marine metagenome | biome: Polar Biome; feature: [MES] marine water layer (ENVO:01000295) within the mesopelagic zone...; material: water (ENVO:00002006), including particulate matter (ENVO:01000060) such...
AGCCTTATCAAAATTGATAAGGCTTTTTTGCTCCCCCTCAAGCGCTACTATCGAACCAATTGTATTTGACTATCAGTGAGTTAATGTAGTTAAAGACCCCTTTTACGCATCGAACCATATTGTTTTTGAGTTTATTTTTTTAAGTTTTAGCATCCACTCCTCCACAATTTTTGTGGGTATAAATTAAGTGATAATTTTATAAACTAAAGCTTGAATATCAGCATAACTATTCTTATCGACCCATCCTGAATAAAGGCTAAGTAATTTTCATGATTTTTGATCAATTAGTAAATTTAAAAAATCTTAAAAACTAGAATCAATAAATTAAAATACTTTAGATAAATATTTAATTTTCCTATGTTTCATTCTTTAACTCGTTTCATAACAATTCGCATCGTTTTAAAAAAAACTCCTTCAGTATCTGGAACGTAGTTTTCTGTAATAATAGTATTATTATCTATTATTTGTATCATCTCTTTAATAGTAACTACTTTCCCATTAATTGGATCTGTTGACTTTCCCTCAAAGGAAATTGTTTTCCCATCTGAATTCAATTTTCCTTTATAAGTCATTATTCCAGTTCCCATATTATCAGCAGCATATTGCTCAAATATTTTCGTTGCATTATTGTAACCAATAATTGTAAAACCCTCAAAAGGGGTATCCATAAAATCGCCAGTAAATCTACTTTCAATAAATCTTCCTCCTAAAATAGAATTTCTTTTAATAGTTGTTGTATTTTTTGTTGGCTTACTTTTAGGTGCTGTCCATACTGTAAAATCTCCTATCCAGTTTCCTTCCCACTTAGAAAGTAATAGATGCTTTTCATTAACATCCATATACTTTTCCCAAGACATAACATATACTTTATCATCAAGGGTAATATCAACATTATCTTTTCTAGTAGTACATCCTAAATAAATTAAAATAAGGAATAGGTAAAATATTTTTTTTAAATAATGCTTCATAACAATAATTTTTAGAATTAATAAGAACTAAATTACTTCTAGTAGGTTTCAAAAAATAATATTTTACATAGTGTTTTGTATCAAAAATATAATTTAGGACAAATAAATTCTGTGCTTTTTTTTCTTATGCATGAATTGAATTAATTTTAATTTCTATAGATCTTAATATTCATAATATAAATAAGCCTTTAATGATTATTTAAAAAAAACAAATATGAAACTAAATAAAGAAGACATCCTTGAAATATTTGAAAATGCAATAAGTTGGATAGTTGTATTAGCAATGTATATTTATGGTGGTGCCAAATTTTTACAATTTAGAGGTGCTGCAACAACAAATAAAATTGTTTCAGAAATGTCTGGTTTTGAAATTATGTGGGCATTCTATGGGTATTCAAAACCCTTTGCAATCACCTTAGGTATTTTCGAAATTATAGGAGGTACATTAATACTAATTAAGAGAACTAGAGTTATGGGTTGTATTTTCACATCAACAATTCTTATCAATGTTATTTTACAAGATTTTTTCTATGACATTCCTGCTATAAGAGCTGCAATTTTATATCAGTTCTTGTTGCTAATTATTTTGTGGCTCAACAAAGAAAAAATTATAGAAACGATTAAAATTTTAACCAAAAAAACTTGTGAAAATTCTACAAAATATAAAACATTTTTAAAGTTGGGTTTAGCGTTTATTACTTTTATATTTTTTAGGGTGCTAGAGTACTATATTACAATTAAATTTAAGGGATTTTAGTTTTATCCCTCCCAAAGATTTACTAAGAAACAACTTGATACATTAAGTTGCTTATTTTGTAGTTGTATCATAAATTGATTTCTTTGAGAAACTTGTCAATACTTTTCCAAAACTCTTTTCTATTCTCAATACTTTCTATCATATGACCCTCATTAATAAAGTGTACATGTTTTACATTTTTGTTTTGAGATTTTGCTTTATAAAAAAAACTTTGTCCATTGATATTAGCAGGTATTTGTGTGTCCAACTCGCCTGTTACAATTAATAAATTACTATTTAATTTATGAATGTTTTCAATAGGTGAAGCTTTTGCATAAGATTCGGGTAGTTCTTCTGGTGTTCCTCCCATTTCACCTGGTAATCCAACCATATTTTTAAGTTTAGCTTGCTCTATCCAATCTGCTGCACCATTTATCGCAATGCCACCTGCAAACATATTGGAATGAGTTAAGTAATAATAAACCATAGCAGCTCCATGGCTATGCCCCATGACTACAACCTTACTGCTATCAATTTTAAAATCCTTAATTGCATTTTCAATAAACAATTCAGTATCTTCAAGTTGTAGTTTACCATAATTTTTCTTTCGCTTTTCAATGGCATATCCTCTTGTATTAATAAAAGCGATAATATAATTTTTTTCTAAATAGGTAAATAATTTCTCATATAAGAAATAACTAAAATTAGGATATTCATCTATATAAGCACCATAGGGCAGAATAATTAATGGATATTTCTTTAATGATGTAGAATCATAGTTTTTTGGATAATAAACAAAAGAACTACTAAGTTTCCCATCACCATTTTCATAATTATGATAACTATACTTATAATTCTCTAGTGGGTTGTTTTTAATAAAAGAATAAGCTTTCTCAATTTTAGAAACCTCTTTTTTCTTTAAAGTTATTTTAGACAATTGTAGAGGTTCCACTCTATTTTCTTTGGTAAAGTAAGCTAAACTAATATTTCTGTTTTTTTGAATCGTGGTTTTATAACTAATATTTTCATCAGATAGAACCCTGTTTTTTTCTCCAGTCAAAATATTGGTAATACTATAAATCTTTAATCTTCCTTCATATTCTAACTCATAAACACATTCATCATTAAAAAAACTTAGGTAATATTGATTCGGTTTATTATGCAATTGCAAAGGCATAAATATATTGTTCTTTAAGTCTAACTGAAAAATTTGATGACCTCCTCGTGCATTTCTGGCTAGCAATTTATTATGATCATCTGACCAATCTAATCCAAAAAAAAATGTTTCATTAAATAGCTTAGATTTTGCGATTAAAGAACCTGTTGTATTATCTATGATACTAATCATTGATTTCCAACCTCCAGAAACTGAGTAGTTAGCATATGCAGTGTATTTTCCATTTTTAGAAATTGAAACATTAGAAACGTTTGTACTATCTTCTGTCAATTTTTGTAGATTATTATTTACTAAATTCAGCTTATATAATTGAAATTCCTTATTATCACTTTGGTTCTGTCCTGCTGAAAAATAAATAAAATCATTAGTACTAACTTCTATTTGATTGATTAACTGATATCTAAAAAGTGAAAGAGGTTTTTTTGATTGATCTAGTAGACTACTTTTTTTATTGTTTTTTAAATTAAATTTCCAAAGATTTCCATCTTTTTCATAAATCAAATTTTCTGAATCTTTAGTCCAGCTAAGAAAACGTTGATTACCATTAAGTTTCAATCCTATATCAACTAAAGTTAATGAGTTTTTAGAGTCTAACCCCTTTATATACAAAGAGTCTATATCTTTTAAGTAAGCGATTTTTGTACCAGTAGGGTTAACCATGATATTTGTAATGCTTTGACAAAACAAAGAAGAAACGGTTAGAGCAGTTATAATTATAGGCAAAAGAAAAACTTTTTTCATTTTTTTTATATTTTATATAAAAATCAAAATTAGCTTATTGCTGCCTATTATTTGTTAAAGACTAATTAGCCTTACTAGTTATTAAGTCCTAAAAATAATATTTGAGACTAATTTTATAAATACCAAATCAAAAATATTAGAATATGTAATTTAATAGAAAGTATTGTTTTCATAAATTGAAAAAGACCTTTTTAATAAGTTGTTTAGGAGTTAATGGATGCTTTTTACAATTTAATTTATCTGTAGAATAATAATTTTTAAGATTTTCAATCCCTAAAAACGTTCTTTATATTCACTAGGCGTTATACCTTCAAACTCTTTAAAAACCCTAAAAAAAGTAGATTTAGAATTAAAGCCACAGTCTATTGCCAATCCATCTAATGTATAATTTTCATATTCTGGATTAATAATTTTTTGTTTAAAATCTTCAACTTTAAAGTGATTTAAGAGTGCTGTAAAATTCTTAAAACCATTATTTACAACTACTTGCAATATAATTTCCTTTTTAAAGCCAATAATATCTTCATATTTTGTAACATTGAATTTTGAGTCAAGATAACGTTCATTGGTCAAAATATCATTTTTAATAAATTCAAAAGTAAGATATTGATTATCAAACATTTCTTCTGTTTTTTCGACAGGATTTACAATAAAAAAAGGCTTAATCCATACAGGTTCAGTAATGCCATATAGAAATAAAGATACACAGAGCAACCCGTAGATTGTAAAAAAAATATATTGAAACAATTCTGGATAAGAGTATTCAAACACAGCAACTAAAAGAACAACAATTAATACTGAAAAATTTAATAATATAAAATAGAGCACAGACACATAAAAAAAGAATCTATATTTTATTTTTAAAGTTTTATTTTCTTCATTTTTTTGCTTTTTTAAATAAAGATGTCCTTTAATTAAGTAAACTAAAATATAAAGAAATGATAATATGGCGTTTATATACATTATTAAATTACCAGAACTATCTGATAAAAATTGAGTGTAAATTAATTTAATTACCAAAAAAGTAAATGGAAACCAAAGGTGTTTAATAATATGATGATACTTAAATTTTAGTTTAAAAACGGAAAGCCAATAGAGATATAGAATAGGTCCTGCATAAATAGCTCTAAAAAATAAGTCTAAAAAAAGAAAGATATTATTATAAGAAGTCCTATTTATAAACAAGGCTCTTATGGTTTCATAAAGAACTATAAATATAAAATAGCTCAAAAACAAGTTTCTAATTTTAGCCTTTATTAAATTCAATAAAATAACCAAGAATAATAAAAATCCAAAAGCTAATAATAATCCATAAACTATTTCCTGTTTAATCATAAAATTTAAATTGTATTTCTAACTAGACTTCAAAATTTATATTTTGTTAAAAATATAACAATTTATATTGTCCTAAAAAATAAAATTGATACCTCTAAAAATTTTAACAACAAATACTAATGAAAAAATTATTTTAATTTGTTTTTAAATTTGAATAAACACTTCTATGTTAAAAAAACTAATTTTTAAACGAATAATTGCCTATTTTTTAGACTATTTAATAATCATGGTCTATGCTGTATTGCTATTTGGTCTTACATATACTATATATTCTCTAGCGGATATAAAATTAGCCCCTATGCCTCCATTAAAAGGAAATATCATCAGTTTCTTAACAATGACATTACCTGTATTTTTATATTTCTACTTATTAGAAAGTTCTAAACAAAAAGCAACTTTAGGAAAAAGAAAGCTAAAAATATACGTGGAAAGTCAAAAAGGAAAAAGAGGAATTTTTATTCGTACACTATTCAAAATCATACCTTGGGAAATAGCACATATAGGTATACACTGGTCTGTTTTTTATTCGGAAAAAGGAATAGAGATTCCGCTTTGGAATTGGTTAATATTAATAATACCTCAAGTTATAATCATTATTTATTTTATAACTGTTGTAATTTCCAAAGGTAGATCCAGCTTATATGATAAAATTGCCAAAACTTCGGTAGAAAAAACATAAACAAATAATTTAATTCATTTTTTTAAAGTTCAATAATTTATCCATGAAATGAATTATTCAAAAGTATTTTACAATGGTGGTCGCTTAAAACTTCTATGGCGCATCTTAATATTCATTACCCTATTAATAGGTTTAATTTTACCGCTTTTATTAATAGACAATTCTATCCAGCAATTTTTTGGTGCGGTCTTAGTATTACTCCTTGCATTATACATAAGTTCAAAATATATCGATAAAAGAGACTTTAAAGTATATGGCATTATATTTAAAAGAGAAATGTTTATTAATTTTTTAATAGGTATAACTATAGGTATCTTTTCTGTTATTATAATACTATTAATAGGCAAAGCTTTGGGTCTTTTATCCATTTCAAAATTACCAAATCAACTAAAAATATCAGTGCTATTTCTTTTTGTTAGTAAGATGTTTCTTGTAGCTATTTTAGAAGAAACTTTTTTTAGAGGCTATTTATTTACTAATTTCTATGAAGGAATTAAATTTGATAAAATATCTAAAAAACTAGCAATAGCAATAGCGTTAGTTTTTTCTTCTTTTTTGTTTGGTCTTGCCCATTTTTTTAACAACAATGCCTCTACTCTATCTATAGCGTTACTTACCATAAATGGAATAGTTTGGTGCATTCCATTCATAATTTCTAAAAATTTAGGGTTATCTATAGGTATGCATTTGGCTTGGAACTTTACACAAACTTTAGTAGGCTTTACTATGAGTGGTAATGTAGCTAAGAACGCAATTTTTTCAATTAAAAATGAAGGCTCTGTTATTTTAACTGGTGGTAACTATGGTCCAGAAGCAGGTATTTTAGGGGTAATGGGGTTTGTTATAATGTTAATACTTTCTTTGATATATTTAAATTGCATAAATAAAACCAACCAAGCTTTTGAAGTCAAAAACAGTAAATTTCAATAAGTTTTCATATTCAAAAAAAAACAATTTATATAATAGCTAGAGTTAGACTATTTAGAAGTCTCAAAAATTATTTTTGAGATAAAAAATAATTGTTTTATTAAAAATAAAGTAATTAACAATTCTAATTTTGTTACTAAATACTAATTGAACTTTTAAAAAAAACACTTATTATAAGAGAAAACTAATTAACTATTATGGTTTTATTAATAGCATTAGCAGACCTAATGAATTAAATACTACAACTTAGCATAACTAAATGAAGTTTGAAAATGTATATCGAGAAAAAAAAATTACTTAAAAAAATAATCTAAAAAGCATAGGTTAATTTTAAAAACAAAAAAGAGTAATAGAAATAGATAATCAGTCTTTAATTAATCAAGTAAAAGATGAAAATAAAAAAACAAATTTTAATACTAATTCTAGTATTCTTTAATTTTAGTTATTCTTTATTAGGTCAAAATTCATTTGGCACAATAAGATATTATGACTTGGCTATAAAAATAGATTATAAAAAAAAGAAAATATTCAACAAAGCTGAAATCACAATTATAAATGAAAGTAATAAAGAAATTGCTGTAATTCCTCTTATCTTATACAGGCTATTAAAGGTTAATTCAATTTCCATTGACAATAAGCCTATTAAATTTTATCAACAAATAAAATCATTTAAGGACTTTGAGGTTCTTCAAGTAAATGAAATTAACTTAAAGCTAGACAAACCTATTTTAAAAGGAAATTCTGTAAAAATAATTATGGAATATGAAGGAACGCTATTAGGATATGCAGAAACGGGTATGAGCTACATTAAAGATCATATTGATCTAAACTTTACTATTTTAAGACCAGATTGCTTAAGTTATCCTATTCTTGGGTATCCAGAATTCTCAACCATAAAATCCATTAGTCTACAGAATTTTGAATATGAAATTAAATTAAACATTCCAAATAATTTATGTGCAGTAAACGGAGGTATTTTAACTAATAAAGTGACTAAAAAGGGGTATACAACGTATACATTTAAAAGTTCAAAACCAACATATCAAATGGTTACAGCAATTGCTGATTATAAAAAATTAGAAACAGAAAACATTTCAACATATTATTTTGAAAAAGACTCAACAGAAGCTAAAAAAGTCCATCGAGTATTGTTAAACACATTTGAATTATATTCAAAATGGTGGGGGAAACTTAATAACAAAAATACTTTTTCATTAATAGAAATTCCTGATAATTATGGCTCTCAAGCAACAGAAAGCTATGTCATTCAAACAGCAGCTGCATTTAACAATCCAGATCAACTAATGCAGCTTTATCACGAAATATCGCATTTATGGAACGTTAAATCTACCAACAAATACCCTTCGAGATGGAATGAAGGTTTAGCAACATTTATACAATATAAAACAGTGGATAAATTAGAGAACAGAAATGTGCTGAATACAGAAATAATAAAAGTTTATGAATCAATAAAAAAGAATAAAAATTATCGTAAAAAGGCTTTTATAAATTACGGCAAAGAGAACGTCACTGACAGATCATATAAAACAGGTTTTATTTTTTTCTACGTATTGCATAATGTTGTAGGTGAAAATAAGTTTAATCAAATTATCAGAACATTTTACCAAAAATACAGTAATTCTGGTGCAACAATTAAGGAGTTTGAAAACCTCGCAACAAAAGTTTCTAACAGAAACTTAAGCAACTTATTTAACGATTGGTTCTACACAACTAATTTTTATTATAATCTAAAAGAAAATATTCCTATTTCTAAAATAGTGGAAAGCTATAACTTAAATTAATAAGCTTATATATAATTATCTTATAATTAATGTTATAGATCTATTAAAGCAAAAATGAATAAGAAGTCCCAAAAAATATTTTTGGGATAAAAGAACCCTTTGTTATAGAAAAAAAGTGATGAACAAATCTAATTTTGTTAGTAAATAAAAATTGAACTTTTAAAATCACTTTTAATTATGAAAAAAAAACACATAAGTATTATAGTTTTACTTTTCACTTTTGCACATTTAAATGCCAAAGCATTTTTTATTAACGATACTTTAAAAATCAATGCTAAAAATGTAAATCCTAATGTATTAATAGAGGGGTCACACAGGTATTTAGTATACTTTAAAAAAGGGAAAGATGCGCCACGCATAATGCCTGCATTTTGGACTAGAACTATTAAAAAAGTAGATTTTAAAAAGCAAAAAGCAATTCAAATAGAACAATTATGGGAACAAAATGATACCATAATACACAAAACAACATCTATTTCAGATGCTAAAACCATGCAATGGCTATACCATAAAAGCTGGTGGCAAAAAAAAGGAGAATCTGTATATAATTATAAGGCTAAAACTGCTAGCATAAATGATTTTCAATTAAATGACAAAGACACAGTAAAGAATAGGTCACGTTCTTGGTTAGCTTTTAAAAATTCTTGGGATGAATATGCTTTAAATTGGCATTTAGACCTAGAAATATTTCCAATTTTACCATATAAAAAAGGCGTAACTTTTGAAATTCCATTTTACGATCCTGGGTTCTCCCCTCCTAAAAATGTCTATTATACTGTTATGGGTTCAAAAAAATTAAAAGGGTATAACAACAAAGAAATAGATTGTTGGTTACTGGAACACAATACAAAAGGAAACAAAGAATTATTCTGGATAAGTAAAAAAACAAAAGAAGTCCTGAAGCTTGAACAAGAAATTTCTGAGGGTAAATTTTATAGATACAAGGTAAAATTAGCGTTTAGCAATTAATAAAACCTTTAATAATTCATCATTAAATGGGTTTAATAATATTAATAATGGGTTTTTGAAAAGTAAACGATGGCTATTTTCTCTTAATCCTAGTCTTATTTTTTCCAAAAACCCTTTTATTTGCTATAAAACTAAAAATACCTACTCCCAAAAAATATTTTTGAGATAAAAACTACAATAAATTTAATAAGTTTCTAAAACAACAATTATAAATTCGTTTCTGTTAATATTAAAATTATATAGTCATGAAAACAAATATTCTATTTTTTTTTGTTTTAGCAAGCATTTCTTTTAATACAACCCAAAATATCAATTCAACTAAAAAGCTAGCTAACCCGAATCCTATTAATTTAGAAATCAATGACATAACACTTATTAAAGAGGCGTTTCATTTACAAGGTAAATTAGGTCAGTTAGTTTGGATTAAATGGAAAAAACAAAAAACCCCTTTTTTATACAAGAAAAACGGATACGACTTTTTGCTATTTCATAAAAAGCCGCCAAAAGATTTTAATATCTTTAAAAGTACTTTTGAAAATGAATCCGTTTATTGGAGAAAGAGTAAAGATACGTTAAACTACAGAGCAACTTATCCAATAAATGAAATACCTACTGTGGTAATGTCAGCTCCTTCAATAGATGAAAATGTATGTGAATGGGTTTTAATAGCTAATCATGAAATGTTCCATGTATTTCAAGAATCACAAATTAGCATAGAATTAAAAAAGGAACAAGAATTTAATGCTAAATCAAAGAAAATTTATAATGAATTAAACTTTCCTTATGAGTATTATAATGAAAAAATATTGGCCATTCAAAAACTAGAGGCAGACAAAATATATACTTCTTTAGTGAAAAACAAAATAAAAGAAGGTGAGGCAAATATTTTAAAAAGAAGATTTGCAGATCTATACTTGATACAGTCTTCCATTATTAAAGACACTTTAAACATAAAGTTTAAATCACATATGGAATGGAAAGAAGGTGTTGCAAGGTACACAGAGCAAGAGTTAGCAATTTTAGCATCTAATAAAGACAGTTACAAACCAACTTCTGCATTCAAAAAACAATTTCAAAATTATACATATTCAGAAATAGCCGATAGATACAAAAATCAATCTGTAATCTCTCCAATTCGCTTTGTGGGCGAAGGTGTTATAGGCAGAGTTATGTTTTATTATACAGGCCTGGGGAAAGCGTATTTGCTAGATAAAATAAACCCCACTTGGAAAGCTGATTATTTTGATAAAAGCCTTGATGAGTTATTAATAGGTGAAGAACAATTTTTAATGTGCAAGACTTATTAATAAAAAAACAAATAATGAATAAAAACAAATGGTATAATATAGTAATATGGTCTATCTGTAGTATCTGTTTTTTAATATTTATAATAGCGGCATCTGGCAAGTTTAGTGTCTCGGGTAATATGTATCAAAACTTTTTAAAGTGGGGTTACAATTATACAGTTTTAATAATTGTGGGACTTTTAGAGGCATTGGGAGCAATTTTTCTACTTGTCCCCAAATTAAGAAGAATAGGTGCTTATATTCTTATTTTCGTAATGCTGGCAGCTATAATGACGCATATTATTAATTTCAATGAAATGGGGCTTCCATTGTTTCCAATAGCACTTGTTTCCCTTTTAACTTTAATACTTTTTTTAAATAAATATAACCAAAAACAACAATTATGAATTTAGGTGCTTTTTCAGTGAGTTTAAATGTAAAAAACATAGAAGATAGTCTATCTTTTTATGAAAATCTTGGCTTTAAAATAATTGATGGTGGACATCAAAATGATGGCTTTCCAGATACTAGTAAAGCAAAATGGCGTATTATAGAAAATAATACAACCAAAATTGGACTCTTTCAAGGGATGTTTCAACAAAACATTTTAACATTCAACCCCAAAGATGTCATTGCTATTCAAAAAGAATTACTAAAAAATGATATAAAGTTAATTAGTAAAGCCGATGAAAACTCTCCTTACAAGTCAACAATATTGGCAGATCCAGATGGCAATCAAATAATGCTAGATCAAATGTAGTAAGTCAATCATTTATTTAGTAAATAAACTTCAAAATAAAATAGTTTTATGCAATATGTGGTTAAAACAAATAATTTAAACTTTTCCTACAGGAGAGGTTTTAAAGATATTAAAGACATGAACCTATTGGTACCTCAAAATAGTATTTATGGCTTTTTAGGTCCTAATGGTTCTGGTAAGACCACTACAATTCGTCTTTTGCTGGGTTTACTCAAACAAAAAACAGGGCAGGTATTCTTTAATGACCAGAATTTTAAAGGCAATAGAATTAAATGTCTAAATAACATTGGAGCCTTAATAGAAAACCCTTCATTGTATGAGCATTTGACGGCTAAAGAAAATTTAATAATTGCAGCCAAGTATAGAAAGGATATACCAAAAGAACGCATAAATGAAGTACTTGAAATTGTGAATCTTAGTCACGTTGGTAATAAAAAAATCAAAGCATTTTCATTTGGCATGAAACAGCGTTTAGGTATTGCAATTGCCTTATTAAGTAAACCAGATTTACTAATATTAGACGAACCTACAAATGGTCTTGACCCAAAGGGTATTATTGAAATTAGAGCTCTAATTAAAGAATTAAGCAAAAAAAAAAAAGACAACTATATTTATTTCAAGTCACTTATTAAGTGAAATAGAAAAATTATGCACACATGTAGGTATTATTAAAGAGGGTAAAATACTTTTTCAAGACACGGTAAAAAACTTAAAAGAATCTCATAATTCTATAATAGTTCAAATTGAAACTAATGAAATTAATGATTTAGAACAATTAGCACATCACTTAAATCTTAGCCCTAAAATAATCTCTGACAATGAAATAAATTTAGCCTTAGAAAGTAAAAAAGATATTCCTAAATTAATAAACACCCTAATAGAAGAAGGGATTTCCATTTTTCAAATTAAAATAAATAATAGCTTAGAAGAATTGTTTTTATCGATTACAGAAAACTAATGATCATGAATACAATATTAATTTTTACAAGAAATATAAGTATAGAACTGTTTAAACTAAAACGTTCTTTTGCGTTTTGGCTTACTATAATTGGTGCTAGTTTCATACCTCTTATTTATTTTATTTATTATGCGCTCAAGTACAAAAGTTTAATACCTGCCGATGACGTTAATCCTTGGGATAATTTCTTGACAATTCAAATCATGTCTGCTGCCTCATTACTAATCCCTTTATTTATTGTTTTAATTACAAGTTTAATAATACAAATTGAACACAAAGCCAATGCTGTAAAATTTGTTTTCACCCAACCTATGCCGAAATGGTCTATATATTTTAGTAAACTCCTATCGGTAATAGGGATGATTGTATTTACATATGCTTTATTCTTTATGATGATGGTTATATCAGGTAAAGCTGCAGGCACATTGCATCATGAATTAGGATTGTTATCCCATTCACCAAATTTATCACAACCATTAAAGCTTTTATTCAGGTCATTTATCGCTTCAATGGGCATTGTAAGTATACAATTCTGGATAAGCTTTAGGTTTAAAAATTTTATAGTTCCTCTTGGTATAGGGATTGTGTTAGTAATTACAGGCTTAATTGTTTTTCAGGCTGAGGAATCGGTCTATTTTCCATATGCTTATAATCGATTAAGTCTTTTTTTGCTAGCTAGCGAAAAAGGGCAAATGGCTTGGTTTCCTAATATATCTCTTTTTAGCCTTATTTATTTCATAGCCTTTAGTATTCTTGGATATTTAGATATATCTAAAATTAATATTAAATATTAGAAAAATGAAATATTTTGCCTTTATACTTATAATTACCAGTTTTATTTCTTGTAGCAAGAATCAAAGAAACACGATTCAATACAATACTGATTACTTTGAATTCAATATTAACTATTGGGTCAATCTTCATCATTTCATGTACCAAAAAGCCGATAGTAGCCAATTAAGAAAACTACAAGAAGACGGATTAAATTTCATAGAAATTGGAGAGTCCAACGCTGAGCTACAAATGACCAATATTGAAAAAGAAATTTTAAATCAATCGGTCAAATATTATAAAGATAGCTTAACTACAAAAAACTTAAGAAGAGATTTAAACTATCTTAAAATGTGGTTACAGAAACAGGATGAATTTAAATCGATAACAGATACCACTTTTGGCAAAAAGTTCACAGAAACTATCAATAAAGTATCTCCTATTTATGAAAAATGCTTTTGGAAATTGCATAAATCTCACAACCTATCAATATTAACAAAACACATAGGCACAATAGACGAAATTGAGGAGGAAGTGATTAATAAAATGGAAAAACTTTCCTCAAACAAATGGCCAGATTCAACAAAAGTAAGAGTGGATGTTACAGCTTATGCCAATTGGGCAGGGGCCTATACTGCTTCAAAACCAACAATGAATATAGTCATATCGACAATTGACCCTTCCAAAATCACAAGCTCCTTTGTGGAGACAATACTTCACGAAGGTTCGCACCTACTTTACCTGTATGGCAAAAGTCCTATAAGAGATAAATTTTACTATAAAAGTGAGGAGTTGGGAGTTGAATTTCCAGGAAATCTATGGCATGCAAGTATGTTTTATTTATGTGGTAGAGCAACACAGAATGCACTTTCTAAACGAAATATTAAACATAAAATGCTTATGGATGTGAATAATATCTTTGCAAATTATAATTCAACCAATTTTAAAGAAACTAACGAAAAGTTCTTTAATGCGATAATTGATGAAAATATAATGATAATTGACCTTCTAAATCAAATAAAAGGAAAAGTTACAAGCAATGAACATAAAACAGATTAAAAAATGCTAATATTCAATTCTTATTCCATGAAAATTAAGTACTTCCTAATTGTATTATTTATAACCATAAACAATACTCTCTATTCTCAAGAATACCCAATAACAATAACAGAAGAAGGTCACATTTTTATTGAAGTAACGTTAAATAAAAACACAAAAGCAAATTTTATTTTAGATACAGGTGCAGGTGCTATTATACTATCTCAAAAAACGTTTAATAAGATTAAAGATAGTGCTAAAAAAGCAGGTTTTTTTAAGGGTTTTAGATTTGATGGGGATAGAATTGACAGTGAGCTTTATAAGATTTCATCGCTATCTGTAGGGAATGAAAAATTAACAGATGTAATCACAGGTGTTTACCCTCCGCTAGATCAATATGGTGTAGATGGTTTACTATCACTTAAATTTTTTGAAAATAAACCCTTTACAATAGATTTTAAAAATAAAACAATCTCGTTTTTAACTAGAAAGCAAGTTAAAGTTCTAGCAAAACAAAATACCAACATACCAATTATGTTAGAGATTCATAGAAACATTTCTTTAGATATGTTTATACCGCTACAAATAAACAATAAAGTACTGGTTAATGCATTACTAGATACGGGTAGTGGTTTTGGTGCACTTTTTGTAAATCAAGAATTCATAAAACCTCTTTCACTAAATCCTAAAGAAGGTAAAGAAGCTATTTACACGAATCCTATTTCGGGTAAAAAACTAAAGGATTGCGTATTCCCAGTAGAAAGTGTTAAACTACTAAATACAAACATTAAAACTAAAAATACGTACAATAAAATAATATTTAGAGAAGGTATAATATATGAGGCTCTTATAGGTTCAAAACTATTTAAAGATGCTAAAATAACTATAGAAATTCAAAATAAAAATATGATAGTCCAAGAAAAATAACAACTTAAATTAATTTATCATGATCAACACAGCTATTGACGCAATTTTACAAGTATTATTTTTAACACTAATAACTTTTATAGCCTATCTAATTAGAAAAAAATCTGTCAAAGGTTTTTGGAAAGATTTAGGCTTTAAAAAAACCAACAAGAAGGCTAACTTATATGCTTTATTAGTAATGCTCATATTGGTGTTACCAGTAATTATTTTAACACTTACCAATCAGGAGTTTAAAGAAATTATGTTAAATCCTAAAAGTGTTCCAGCTGCAATGAGAAAAATTGGTTTTGGGGTAGAAGCTTTAGTAGTCATTTTTATAGCGGCAGTTTTCACAACAGCATTATCCGAAGAAATATTTTTTAGAGGCTTTTTAGCAAAAAGGCTAATTGCAATTACCAATTTTAAAACAGGTAACGTTATACAAGCAATAATTTTTGGCGCTATACATGCGTTAATTTTCATATCTGTTACTAGCAATGTTATCTTATTATCAGTAATATTTATTTTTCCTACCATAGGTGCTTATTGTAAAACCTATTTAAATGAAAAAATGGCTAACGGGAGCATTATACCTGGTTGGATAGCACATGCTACTGCTAATATAATATCCTATTCATTTGTTGCATTCTGCGTATAAAAACAATCAAATTCAAAAACAACAACACTGTTACAGCGTTAGTTATGGAATATGAGATGGGTAACAACAATATTTAACCTAAAACCATTTAACATGAAATATTATATAGTGATTTTCTCGTTTCTTTGTTTAAATCATTTGTTGTATTCTCAAGAATTAAAGATTGATTCTATAGATACAATAAAAGCTACTAAAGTTACTCCTTCTATAAAAAAGTACATTCAATACATAGAAAATTTAGATGGGTCTGTAACCTTCAATTCAATCCTTACTAGAGAAATTCAGAAGATTAATTATAAAGGTGATAAAGCATTTTTGATTATACAAAAATATCAAATGTCAAAAGGCACTGATATTGACTCAAGTTTTGTTAATGCTGTTAATTTAAAACCATTAGCATATCATACGAATATTTCCTCTCAAGGCTATAAGGAAATAGTCGAATTCTCAAAAAACGAAATTTCCAATCAAATAATTACTGGAGATAGTATAAGCAATTCTATGAAGTCTAATAATAAATCTTTTAATGGTGTTATAACTAATGATGTAATAGGTGAATTACCTTTTGAGATAGGTAAGGTTTTCGTTTTAAATATGGTAAACCCAGGAAAGAGATATAAAGAGTATACAACTACCATTAAAGTACTAGGTATTGAAACGATTGCGTTAAATACTACTACAAAAATAAAATGTTGGAAACTAAATATAACATCTGGGCAATCTAATAAAGGTACAACTGAATGGTATTCTATGGACTATCAAATTCAGATGAAATCGGTATTTAAATTTGGCGAAGGAAAAAAATTTATAAGAACCATGATTATACAGTAATTAAGAACAGCTCCCCCACACGCCCTACTATTGAGCTAATTGTATTTGATTATCAGCAAGTTATTGTAATTCAAGACCCCTTTTATACATCGACCCACGATTTTTTTAGAATTTATTTTTCGAATTTTTGAAAAGCCTCAAAAAACTAAAAACAATTTTAATTTTAGGAAAAAATCACTTTTATTTGTTGAATGAAAAAGTACAATTCTTACCATTCTTCTGTGAAAATTTGCTATGCTTTAGGCATTCAAAATCATTTGCTACCAGATAATTTTACATCAACAATAAAACCATCAACCGCTCATTATTGGAAGAATGATAATCCACACAAATATTTAGGAAGTGAATTCTCATCTAGTATCAATAATAATATTGATGATTTACAAATTATCTATGATGAAAAAGTTTTACAGATTAAAAAAATGTTTGTTACTTTTTGTAAAGTATATTTAACTATTTTAAACTTTATTGGAGAAAAAGAATTTAAAAGTATTATCAAAAATAATAGAAATTCGTTAGTTCAATTAATAGAGAATGTTTCAACAAGCAATAACCAAAAAAACCTAATCTGTAAATTTCTAAAAATCACAGCTCATTCTTTTCAAACTTGGAAACGTTATCAAAATTATTATTGTGAATTTTCACTAGTCAATTTATGTTTTTAAAAAGTCCCACAACAAATTTCAAGAAATGAGATTCAAGTATTGAAATCATTTATGAGTAATAAACGATTTTATCACTGGTCAATAGCCTCTGTTTGGGGATTTGCATTTAAACAAGGAAAAATTTCAATGGCAAGAGGTACTTGGTATCGTTATTCAAAAATTTTAGGATTAAGTAAAAAGAGAAATCAGTATAAGAAGAAAAGAAAACGTATTTCTACAAGAGCCAGCATCCCAAATGAAATCTGGCATATGGATGTTACGTATTACAAAACCATAGATAACATTCAGTACTATATTTATACGATTGTAGATAATTTTTCAAGAAAGATTATCGCTTATGATGTTTCAAAAAAACTATCAGCAAGTATAAGATTGAAAAGTTTGAAAAGAGCAATTAAAAAGGAATTCAAAATTACAGTTGGTAACCCAAACATCGATTTAATAGTTGATGGAGGTTCAGAGAATAACAATCAAACCATACACGAATTTATTAAAAACCAACAGGTTCAAATAACCAAAAAGATAGCTCTTTTATGCATTCTTGTATTTCCAAGACAGACCAATATTATCTTCTTCAATAAACCAAGAAGTGGATTTCTTTGTGAATGATTATAATAATGTAAGACCACATTATGATCATAAGATTTATACTCCAAATGAAATTTTTAGGACACCATCATTAAAACAAGTAAAACCAATATTAGAAAAATCATACAAAACCAGATTAACAGCAAATCAGCTAACTTCTTGCGAGAATAACTGTTAAAAGGGAATTGATAGTGAGGACTTTAACTAAAAAAAGATTTTTTTATCGTAAAAACTAAAATTCAAAAGACTTAATAGAAGAAATCTAGAATTTGAAATTAGAGAATCAGATATTAGACTAATTTTATTTTAAAAAGAAAAGATGTTTTTTCTTAGAGATATAATTCGAAAATTCGAATGAACTGATTAGGGAGTGTTTGGTTTCTTTAATCCTCTTGTTTATTGAGGATTAGCGTTAATTTGTTATTTCTGTTTTATCAAAGTATTTTCAAGTCACTCATGAGATGGAGCCTTGCAGGCTATCGAGAAAGAAGTACCTCGAAAAATAAAACAGTATTCCAATGAGGATTTACGGTTGAACTTTGAAAGGGTTTATCGGGAAATAGCTATGATATTCCAAAGCCAAAAACAATTGTAATAAAACAGCTTTTTCTAGTATATAAAATAAAATTGTATATTTGTATTATACAACTTGTTTAACACCTAATTATGCCCACTAAAAATTACGATACAGAATTGCTTACAGCTTGGGAAGAAACCTATAAAAAAGGGCAGCTGAGTTTTTGGATGCTACTTTCAATTCATTCGCAATCCCGTTATGTAGAGGAAATACAAGAATGCATAAAAGAGCTTACCAATGGTTATATAGACTGTGAGCACCAAAGTATATATAGGTCGCTTCGTAAATTCCATAAATTGGAAATTGTGGATTTTGAATTAAAACCTGGTCATAAAGGACCAGATAGAAAATATTATTTTTTAACAAAGCTTGGTAAAAAATTACTTCGGGAATTCACCGCTAGGAACATCAATATATTCTATGATAAAAAGATTAAAAATCTATTAAAAGAAATAACATCATGAAAAAACTCACGACAAATTTGAAATATTTTGCTATTGCCTTAATGGTTTTGACATTGACCTTCTCTTATTATTTATACAGCTTTATAGCGTCTGAGCAATATACCAATATCATTGTTCTTGCTACAATTTTTGGGGTTTCTGTCTTTGCCATTGGCTTCTATTTTGGCTATAACGACAAGGAAGTAAATACAAGAATCGACCTTGGCTTTAATTACCATTTGTTCACATACATCATTGTAAGCGACATTGGGATTATATGGCTGTTTTCGGTACTAGGGTTTACCAATGAAAACATTAAGATGGCGGCTTCACAACTTTTATTTTGGGGAATAGGTTTGTTTGTCCATTACCTATTTAGCCGAAGAAGTATAAAGGGTTATGACAGGGACACAATATTCAAGTAAAAGGTATCAGAATCTTCAAATCACAAAAAAACACCTCTTACATTCATTTATGCTTCTTGTGTAACATTTGATTTTTTTCAAAACATCCATAACATAGTTTTACTGACATATTGAAAGTAAATCTTAAATGGATAAAAAAATCAAGAAGAAATATTGGACTTTAAAACGAATAGTTTCCTATTCCGTTGGAATTCTAATGACCCTCACAATATTATATTTCCTGTTTTTTGGTGGGAGCAACTCGTCTGTTGAAATTGACAAGGATAAAGTTACCGTTTCAGAAGTCAGAACAGGGATTTTCCAAGAATACATACCGCAAACTGGAACTGTAGAACCTAAATACACATTCTATTTGGATGCTGTTGAAGGCGGTGTTATCAAAAAAGTACATAAAGAAAGTGGCTCTATTTTAAAACCTGAGGACGTTATTTTGGAACTTTCCAACCTAAACAGGGAATTGAATGTGCTTAGCCAAGAAGCAAGTTTAAATGAGAGTATAAACCGTGTTAGACAAACACGTTTATCACTCGAACAAAATGACCTGCAACAACTTCAAACCTTAGCTGAAATTGACAATCAAATTCAAAAGTTAGAACCTCAATATAATAGAAACAAACAGTTGTTTGAGAAAAAACTAATATCCAAACAAGAATTTGAACAAATAGAAGCCGATTATTTCTACAATCTAAAAAGGCGTGATATAACTTACAAAAGCTACAAGAAAGATTCCCTATCAAGAAAACGACAGTTAGTACAATTGAACCAATCTGAACAGCGAATGTCCCAAAGTCTGGATGGCGTTGGAAAAATATTGGATAATCTCGTGGTAAAATCGCCAATTGAAGGACAACTTTCCGCACCAAACCTTTTTGAAGGTCAGTCCATTTCACCAGGGGAACGATTAGGACAAGTGGATGTTGTTGGTACTTATAAAATAAAATCCCGTATTGACGAACTTTATCTTCCTAAGATTGACACAGGTTTAAAGGCAACTACCACTATTAACGGCGAAATTTACGAATTAAAAATCACATACATCTATCCCACAATTACCGAAGGCAGATTTGAAGTCGATTTAGAATTTACAAATAAAATTCCTGAAGGTATCAAAAGAGGTCAAACCTTGAGATTAAGAATAGAATTGGACGATAGCACAGATGAAACCCTAATTAATTCAGGTGCGTTTTACAACAAAACTGGTGGCAACTGGATATACGTTCTGAATGAAGATGGAACAAAAGCCACAAAGCGAAATATTAGCTTGGGTAGGGAAAATTCCGAAGCCTATGTTGTCATTTCAGGCTTAGAACCAGGCGAAAAAGTAATCACTTCTTCTTATGACAATTTTGGGGACAACGACATTATAAAATTTAAATAGTTAATTATGATAAAAGTAAATAATCTTAAAAAAGTTTACCGAACCGATGAGATAGAAACCACTTCCCTAAACAATATAAATTTAGAGATAGATGAAGGCGAGTTTGTGGCTGTTATGGGACCATCAGGATGTGGAAAATCCACGTTGCTAAACATCTTGGGACTTTTGGACAAACCAACAAGTGGCGAATACCAGTTCAACGGTATTATGGCATCTGATTTGGGTGGAAAACAACGTACATTATTGCTCAAAGGCAATATTGGGTTCATTTTTCAAAGCTTTAACCTTATCGATGATTTAACGGTTTTCGAGAATGTTGAACTACCACTTCTATATCAAAAAGTACCTAAAAGTGAACGTAAACAGAAAGTTGAGGAAATCTTAACGAAAGTTGATATTCTACATCGGAAAAATCACTTTCCAAATCAATTATCCGGTGGACAACAACAACGTGTTGCTGTGGCAAGAGCTATAGTTTCCGAACCTAAACTAATACTGGCAGATGAACCAACAGGAAATTTAGATTCAGAGAACGGAAACGATGTCATTGAGATAATAACAAAATTAAACGAGGAAGGTGCAACAATAGTTATGGTCACTCACTCTAACCACGATGCCAGTTTTGCAAAAAGGATAATTAGGCTTTTTGATGGAAAAATAGTCGAAGATTCCATTAATGAGAAAGTTCTTGCTAATTAATATATAATGCGATTAACCCAAATTTTTATAGTTATTGGCATCTGTTCATTACCATTTAAGGTAACTGGACAGAATGCCAATTCCGTTATTACTTTAGATGAAGCGATAGAGCAAAGCCTATTTCACAATCAAGACATCATTATTCAGGAAAACAATCTAAAAGCATCAGTTTACAAAATCAAGGAAACATACAGCAGATTGCTACCAAGTCTTTCAACATTTGGGCAGTTTCAGGTAAGAAAAGGTGGGCAGTTTATAGAGCAGCAATCAGAATTTGTAAACAATGCACAGACGGATAATTTTTATGGTGCTATTGATGCCAGCATCAATATTTTTAATGGGTTCAATAATCTAAATTCAATACAAGAATCAAAAAACAATAAAGATGCCCAGGCACAATTACTGAAACGGACAAAACAAGATTTGATTCTCGAAATTTCAACACTTTATTTAAAATGTCTTATTAGTAAAGAGCTAATCCTAATCGTCGAGAACAATTTAAAAACACAAGAAACCATTTTAGAAAAAGTCGCCAAAGAATCAGAATTAGGCAAACGCGCAGAAATTGACCTTTATTTACAAAAAGCAGAAATTGAAAAATTGAAATTAGAGCTTTTAAAAGCTAACGGGATTTTCAATAATGATAAATCGAGTTTAACAAGTTTAATGGGTAGTGAACCCAACTCGAACATTGAGGTTATTGAGCCTTTAAAACTAAAACCAGAAATCTTATTTGATAGTACAAATACCAAACTGGATAGCCTCTATAGAATAGCTTTAGAAAAAAGACCGGATTTTATACGAGCAAACTCAAATATCAAAGCCGCAAAAAATAGAATTAGAATACAAGGATCAAGCATTTTACCAACTTTAAGTGCTTTTTACAGCTACAATACAGGTTACAATTCAGGATTTATAAACGATTTCTCGACCCAAATAGATGATAACCTATTGAATGAATACGGTTTGAGACTCAGCATTCCACTATTTAACAACCTTAAAGGTAGAAGTGCAAGACAACAGGCTAAAGTTGATTTTTATAACGCAGAACTCGAAAAGGAAAAATTAGAGCTACAAATAAAACAACAGATTGCGGTCGCTCATCAAAACTATTTAGAAGCCTTAAAGACCCTTATTCAAACAGAAAAGCAACTCACTCACGCAGAATTAGTTTACGATTTGGAAACCGAACGTTTTGATTTAGGTGTGTCTGATATTAAGCGCTATTCCGAAGCTACAGACGATATTATTAAGGCGAGGTCTGATGCAATTCAAGCAAAATACACACTAATGTTTCAAGAAATATTTTTGAAATATGCTTTGGGAAGTTTAAAATATGGCACTATCTAAAAGTTAAGATTATCCCACAATTTTCATCAAATCTTCCCTGTAATTTCTACCTACGGGAATTTTTGTTTGCCCTATTCGTATTTGATGGGATTCAATAATTTCCATATGCTTTTTAGATACCACATAGGATTTGTGAACTCTAATAAATTCCTCAGGACTTAAAACCTCAAATATATCCTTCATGTTTTGTCTTGACAGTATTTTTTTATCCTTGGTATAAAAAGTGAGATAGTTGCCATCTTTTTCTAAATATAAAATATCATCCACTTGTACTTTATAGAGTTGTGGGCCACTCTTAATGTAAATGGTTTTATCTGTTTCGGTATTTTGTGGTAAGATAGCTTTTTTGGTTTCAGAGGAAATCAAATTTTTGGCTTTGGTAACGGCTTTTAAAAAACGTTTAAAATCTATGGGCTTCAATAAATAATCGGCTGTATTATAATCATAACTTTCAAGAGCATATTCAGAATATGCGGTCGTAAAAATAATCTTTGGTTTTTGCTCAAGTACATTCAGAAACTCTATACCATTTAATTTGGGCATGTTAATATCCAAAAAAATCAAATCTATCTTATGACTATGCAAATAATCAATAGCTTTTACTGGGTCTCTAAAAGTTGCTTCAACTTCAATGGTGTCTGTATCATTGGCATAGCGTTGTAGTACTTCTATAGCCTTTGGCTCATCATCAATTATTATGGTTTTTATATTAGTCATTGGTTTTTATATTCAATTCAACAGTAAATTTATGCTCTTTTTCTGATATTTCTAACGTATGCAGGTTAGGGTAAATTAATTCTAAACGTCTCTTGACATTTTCCAATCCTATTCCAGAAGCACTCTCGGATAGGCCTTGATGCTCAAAAATTTTATTTTTTACTCTAAAGTAAATATTACCATCCGTAACGTCCAGAAACATTTTTATAATGGAATTTTCGTCCACACTAAACCCGTGCTTAAATGCATTTTCAACGAAGGGTAATAATATCATTGGTGCAACCTTTATCTGATCTGGATTTCCCTTTTTGTCAAAATTAATGATGAAATCCCCTTCATCATATCTCAATTTTTGGATTTCAATAAAGCTTTCAATATAATCAATCTCTTTTTTTAATGATACAAATGATGCGTTGCTCTCGTATAACATATATCGCATCAAATTGGACAATTCACTTATTCCTGTAGAAAGTTCAGGAATATTATGTTTTTGAGAAATTGAAAATAAATTATTTAATGTATTGAACAGAAAATGCGGGTTTATTTGTGCCTTTAAGAAATTTAATTCAGTTGATAGTTTTTCTTGGGTAATTTCATTTCTCAGCTTTTCATTTTTAAACCATTCGGAAGTAAAAGCATAGGCAACTGAAAGTGCCGTGTAAAAAATGAACAAAGCGATATGTAAACCCAAGGAAGGAAACATAAATAGTCCATCATTCATGCTATGAGTATAATTTACATATCGGTTAAAAAGAATTACCAATATAATAGCTAGTAACAAAATGCCTATAAGTTTTGGTAGATAGTTAAAGAGCTTACGTGATTTAAAATAAGAACGCAATAGGACAAATACATTGGTGTAAAAAACCACAGCACTTAAGAAAACAGTTACTATGGTTGCCCAAACAAAATTATCATCATAGGTAATAATAACCTGTTGTTCTTCATTGGAATTGGACTCTGCAAATACTTCTACAGATGAAACCCCAAATACCTTTGAAATGATATATATGCCAAACACCCAAAATAGAAGATGTAATAATATGACTGCAACTTTTCGAAACATTATGATAATCGTTTATTGACAAAATTACAATTAAACTTAAATATAACTGTCAAAACATTCTAAACAGCATAAAACAAGCTATAAACCGCTTGTATTAGAAATTCTAAATGCAATAACAAATAACTGTTCTTTAAGCATTGATACAAGCTCTACATCACAAACTTTTCGTGTATCTATGAGCAGTGTTTAATCTTGCTATATATAAAATATGAATTTTAAATTAATAAATTATGAATATGAAAACAATTTTAATGTTATTTATGACAATTTCGTTAGCGTCAATTAACGTTAATGCTCAAACTTCAGAAGAAACAATGAAGGACAGAGCAGAAAAATTACACCAAACCATTAAATCCAAAGACAAAGCAGTACACAAAAAATTTGTGAATGAAAATTACAGCAAAGAATTTTTGGATAAAGTTGAAGCGTCCAGACACACAGGGATGCTCGAAAGATTAAATAAAGATTTTAGCGATAGCAAAGTGGTTTCTATGAAAGTTAAAGAAAATAAATTGTTAATGCTTATTGAGAGAAATAGTGATAAACATCTGGTTACTTTCGATATCTCTTTTGACCCAAAAGATAATTACAAGATTAATGGAATGGGTATCGAGGCTGGAGAAATGTAATTAACTATTCGATTGACTTATTTCAAACCGTTTTGAATTTAATATCAGTAAAACTTAAATTATGAAAAAAACAATTTTAATTTTCTTCAGTACCATAGCATGTTTTCTTTGCTATGGGCAACAAGACATAGGAAAATCAACAGATGAATATTTTAAAAGGACAGAGCCTTTAGGATTTTCTGGGGCGATCATAATTTCTAAAGATGGCGAAACTATCTTGAATGAAGGTTATGGTTATGCCAATAGAGAAATACAGAAAAAAAATACCTCAAATTCTGTTTTTTCTACAGGTTCTGTAACAAAACAATTTACCGCAGCAGCTATTATGAAATTAGAAATGATGGGTAAATTAAAAACAGATGATAAAATTTCAAAATATTTTGAGAATGTACCTAATGTCAAATCAGAAATTAAAATTCACAACCTACTTACGCATACTTCTGGTTTAACCGGTGCTCTAGCGGATGATTTTGATGAAATATCGAAAGAAAAATATCTAAATCAAGCTTTAAATTCAAAATTAGAATTTAATCCAAGTGAGAACTTCAACTATTCTAATGTTGGCTACTCACTACTTGCAATGATTATAGAAAAACAAAGCGGAATTAGTTATGAAGAATTTCTCAATAAATATCTTTTCACACCTTCCGGTATGAATCAAACTGGGTACAAATTACCAGACTGGAATGAGTCCAATTTTGTTCAAATTTATAACGGTAGTAAAAACAATGGTTCTACCGAAATATTTACAAATCCAACATGGCATTTAATAGGTAATGGAGGCATATTATCTACTACTAGCGATATGATAAAATGGGTAAAAGCATTAAATACAGAAAAAATTCTTTCTAATAAAATTAAGGAGAAAATGTTTACGCCTTATAGAAACGATTATGGTTATGGTTGGGACGTGTTGGACGATGGAGCATTAAGACAGCATAATGGAGGTAGTACATTAGGTCTGGGTGCCGAATTGAGATGGTTTGTTCAAGATAAAGTTGTTACTATGATTTTCACCAATGCTACAATCAATGGCGATTTAGGTTTTAATGTAGTAAGAGGTGATTTAGAAGCTTTAGCAATGGGAGACAACATTCCGCTTCCGCCTAAATTTAGCACTGTAAAAGCAGATACTAAATTTTTAGTTGGCACTTACCAATTACCATCTGGTCAGCAGTTTCAAATACAAAATAATTCTGAGTATGCAGTTTTATTAATTGATAACCAAGAGTTGTTAGATTTGATTTCCGACCCAAAAAATTACAGCCCTAATAGCCCATCTATTGTGCTAAACAAAAAATTCCACGAAGCCTTTGATAAAGCTTTTTCAAATAATGATTATAGTGGATTTTCTTTTACTGGTGCGTCAAAGGAATTAGAAAATGAAATAAAAAACGAAATTAAAATGGAAGGACTCAAAAACCCCCACTTTAAAGTTGTAAAATCATTTTTATCCAAAAACAATAAAAATGCTTACATCACACAAATCGCTTTGAGTGAAGATCCTGATTTTAATAATGAAAGCATGTTATTGAGCATAGTTACTGAAAATTCTAAATATGCTGGCTTAGGTGTAGATTTTGGTTTCGTCGGTCCTGTAGAGCTAACACTTTATCCTACTGGAAAAGACAAGTTCCAAGCTTACAATTTAAGTAATAAAATGGGTGCAATAATAGAAATAACGGGTAATAATGATAACTACAATTTCATAGTAAACGGAACAAAGGTATCTAATATCAAGAAAATCAACTAAGTTTTTTAATCGCTGAACTATGTTTAAAAACTATTTTAAAACTGCTCTCAGAAACTTATTAAAAGATAAGTTAAATACTGCCACCAATTTAATTGGATTAGCCTTAGGAATTGCCTGCTGTATTCTGATTTTAATATTTGTGAACAATGAGTTGTCATTTGACCAATTCCACAAAAACTCTGACCGCATTTATCGTGCTTGGGTTAAAGAGGACTATAAATCTGGACAACAATTTTTCAATACGGTAACACCCTATCCATTAGGTTCTGCATTGGAAAACGAAATCCCAGAGATTAAAAGTGTAGTGCAAATATCATTGCTCAATTGGCAAGTAGTTTCTGGCAGCAAGAAAAACCCAACGACCATACATATGGTTGGCAAAGACTTCTTTGATGTATTTAGCTACAAAACAATTTCCGGAAACACTTCAAATATATTTGATGACCCAAAAAATATAGTTTTGACGGAAGAAATGGCTCTAAAACATTTTGGGAGTACCGATATAATAGGAAAAAATGTAGTTTTTGATTTAGATGGAGAAGAAAAAATATTCTTGGTCAAAGCAGTTGTTCAAAACCCACCTACCAATTCCAGCATACGATTTAACATGCTCATCTCTGACCTAAACAAAACAACTCTTTTAGGAGGTATGCAGTTGGAAAACTGGTTCAATATCAATCCTGAAACTTATGTACTGTTGAAAGAAGGAAGTTCTTTAGTGAATATTGAGCCTAAATTAAGTGCTATATCCAAGAAATATGTTGGGATGCCAGAAGGCGATACTTATACCATAGGATTTCAGCCATTGACAGATATACACTTAAATCCAGATTATCCAGTTGGGATTGCACCTGTAACAGACCCAAAGTATGCTTATATATTAGGAGGTATTGCACTTCTTATTTTATCCTTGGCCTGTATTAATTTCATTATGCTTTCTATCAGTAAATCTGTAGGTAGGGCAAAAGAAGTTGGTGTCAGAAAATCCATTGGAGCATTAAAGTCTCAAATTGTACAACAGTTTTTAAGTGAAGCTATTATTACCGTTTTTTTTGCACTCATAATAGGACTTGTATTAGCAAAGATTTTTCTTCCCTATTTTAATGATTTGGCCAACAAAGAACTTTCAATGTCATTTACACCTTTCTTGATAGGTATTGCACTTTCTATGGTTATCATAATTGGAATCGTTGCTGGATCATATCCTGCATTGGTAGTCTCAAATTTTAAGGCTGCAAAGATATTAAAAGGTGGTAATACAGGAATAAGTGTTAAAAATAACTTAAGAAAAATATTGATAGGGTTTCAATTTGTTCTTTCTATAGGCTTAATAGCCAGTACTTTCATAATGACAAAGCAATTGAATTTTATTAAAAATAAAAATTTAGGTTTCGATAAAGAACAACTGGTTAGTGTTCAGTTACAAGTTCCAGAAGGAAGAATGGTTGCCACCATTAATAATGGAATGGAAACGGCAAAATTATTTAAAGATAAATTAAATGGATTGCCTGAAATAGAAAGTGTTGCTGCAAGCTCGCATACATTTTCCCCAGGAGGTTGGACAGAAATAGGTTTTACTGACTTGGATGGTAAGTATAATGAGTTTAATTTAAATATTGTTTCGCCCGAATACATTTCCACCATGGACATGAAGCTTGTTTCCGGAAGGGATTTTCAAGTTGAAAATGCTTCTGACAAAAGAAGGGCAGTCATAGCAAATGAAGCTTTTGCAAAAAAGTATAATATCCAGAACTTGAACAATGCAAAAATATCGGATGCCAATTTTGGAGACCATGAAATTATAGGCATTGTAAAGGATTTTAACTACACATCGTTACATGGCGAAATAGAACCTTTAGTACTATCCCTCAACCCTTCGTTGTTTTTTGTTGGTAATGTAGACATAAACATTTATTCAAGCCTAACACCGAAGCTTTTGGTAAAATTAAAACCCAATACAGTTCAAAAAGGTTTATCGAAAATTGAACAATCTTGGACTGAAATTTCAGGAGACAATCCATTCGACTATCAATTTATAGACCAACAATTAGATGCAGTGTATGAACAAGAACGAAATTTAGGAACCATCGTAGGTATAGCTTCACTATTTGCAATTTTAGTTGGTGGATTAGGGCTATTTGCGTTGGCATCTCTAAATATTCAGAATCGAATGAAAGAATTGAGCATTCGGAAGATTTTAGGGGCATCAAACGGCAACACGCTATTCTTAATCGCTAAAGAATATATCATTTTAATAGTTATAACGCTTTTAATTGCATCACCCATAACGTGGTATATTATGTCCAATTGGCTCTCAACATTTACATATAGAATTGAAATAACGGTTGTGGCATTTCTAATTGCTGGAATTGTGGCGACAGTTACGGCAGTACTATCAATCAGTTATCATTCTTATAGAGCCATCAGAACTGAACCTATAGACTATTTGAGATACGAATAAAGAAGTTTTCAAATAACAATTTTTAGTGATTGATAACTAAACATGTGTGTTTTATAACAAAGATTTTATTAAGAACAATTAGTAACATTTCTTTATTGTAAAGTCAACATTTAACTGAAATAAAAATGAAAAAAATACTATTTATCATATTATCAACAGTCATCCTTTTTAATTGCAAGAACAATGAAAAAGTAAATGAGACAGCTCAAGCAGATTTAAGCACAGCACTTCCAGAGGCATTTGAAGCTAAAGTAGATGCTCTCGTTAAGCAATATCAAGATTTAGAAATATTTTCAGGTATTGTTTTGGTAGCAGAAAAAGGAAAACCAATTTATCACAAGGCATTTGGACTCGCAGATAGAGAACAAAATAGACCCAATAAGTTAACTACTCTTTTCGATATTGGGTCAATGAATAAAACCTTTACCGGCATTGTAATTAAACAACTTATAGCTGAAGGGAAATTAAACTATGATAGCAAGTTAACCTCTTTTATAAAAGGTTTTGAAGACCCTAACGTAGATAAGGTCGATATCGACCATTTGTTGAATCACGAGTCTGGTTTCGGAGATTATCATAGAAATGGTTATTTCGATTTACCTAAATCCGAAAAAACTATCGCAGCGATAACTGAAAGAGCAAAACAAGACGAACTATTCTTTGAACCTGGAGAAGAAAACGAATATTCTAACACAGGATATATTCTTTTGGGTGCTGTAATAGAAAAAGTAACGGGCAAAAGTTATTTTGAAAACGTAAAAGAGCGTATCATCGAACCTATAAATTTACAGAATACCTATGTTGAAAATCTTGAAAAATTTGATAACCAAAGAGCAAGTGGTTATTTGTACTCGCCACTCGGAGTATTGGAGAAAAATGAAAACTTCCAAGATGTGCCCAATCCAGATGGCGGTTTCTTGTCCACAACGGAAGATGTGATGAAATTTTACCGCTCATACTATTATGACGACATCTTATTAACTGAAGCTATTAAGTCCGAGGATTCATATTTTCAACAGATCAGAGAGCTTCCAAAAGGAAAAGCACCTTTGTCAGCAGGAGGGTTTGAAGGTTTCAACACAGCTATGTATCACGTATTGAGTGATGATAGGTCGATAATTGTATTTGCAAATATGGATGAACCCGTTGCTGAAAATCTAGCTCTGGGAATCTTAATGATTACCAGAGGTCAAGAGCCTGATGAGCCAAAGTTACCCGCTATACAAAATGTAAATAAAGCATTTAAAGAAAAGGGTGTAGAATATATTGAAAAAAGTTTTGAAGAACTCACAACTAATTTTCATCCAGAGGAGCCAAAAGATATCATCCTTAATGATTTGGGATATGCTTACATTTTTGGTGCTAATGATATTGATAGTGCTATAAAACTGTTTGAACTGAACACCAAACTCTTTCCATCTATTGCAAATACATGGGATAGCCTTGGGGAAGCCTATTATAAAAAAGGAGACAAGAAAAAAGCTTTAGAAAATTACAAAAAGGCTTTGGAAATTAGACCAGATTTAGCCTCTGCAAAAAAAATGGTATATAAAATCAAAATTTAATACCAAACAAATTGGATCACACAAAAAAACAAAAAATAAGATTTTACATCAAGTTTACAATAGTATGTGTATTGGTTTTAGTTCTATCAATTGCATTAATGACTTTGATTGATATAATGCTATTTTATTTGAAAAATTGATATAAAATAAGAAGATTGGTATGGTTAAAGAAATTAAAAAAAATATCAAATTTCATTTGATAGGTTTTAGTGTTTTTTTCATTATTGATGGTTGAAAAGGGGCATAGATTGTTATTTCATTTAATGGTTATTGTTTTAATGTAATCAAATGCCTCTTTTTTTTATCAATAAAAGCTAATCGGTAAACCAATACTTAAATTGTGATAAAATGAAATTAATATTTTTGTTTTTCTGTCCTATATTCTTATTTACAACATCTTGTAAAAATGAAAACAAGACTGATGATATTTCCAAGTTAAATGAGAAATCGGTTAAAGAACTTCACTCTGATGCATTTCAGAAAATTATGGATTCAGCCCGAGTTCAAGGCTCTATTCTCATTTACAATCCAGAAATCAACACCTATTATTCCAACGATTTCAATTGGGCCAGAACAGGCAGGTTACCAGCTTCAACTTTTAAAATACCAAATTCAATTATTGCATTAGAAACAGGTATTGTCCAAAGCGATACAACGCTCTTAAAATGGGATGGAAAACCACGAGCTATGAAAATCTGGGAAGAAGACCTAACCTTAAAACAAGCTTTTCAACGTTCGTGTGTGCCCTGCTATCAAGAGATTGCTCGCAAGATTGTGAAGGAGAGAATGACGGACTACCTTAATAAATTAGATTATGGGAATATGGATGTTAACGCTTCTAATATTGACCAATTCTGGTTACAAGGAGCATCAGAAATCAATCAATTCCAACAAATAGATTTTCTTTCAAGATTTTATAAATCAGAGCTTCCTATTTCCGAAGAAACCCATAAAGTAATGAAGCGCATTATGCACATTGAAAGTATAGAACCTTTTCGCATAAGTGGAAAAACAGGATTATCCATCAGAGATGGAAATAACAACGGTTGGTTCGTAGGTTATTTTGAATATGGAACAAAGTATTTTTTCTTTGCAACAAATATTGAACCTAAAGAAAATTTAGATTCAAATGATTTCAATAAAAAGCGCCTGTCAGTAACGATAGATGCATATAGATATTTAGAACTTATACCAAAGAAGAATCTTAATTATGATAAAGATTACGTTGAAAGAATAGTTACAAGTATTGCCAATACCTACAGCGACAACTATGTGTTTCCTGAAAAGGGCGAAACCATAAAAAATACACTTCTTAAAAACCTAGAGGATGGCTTATACAATAGTGCCAAAAGTTATGATTCTCTTTCTGCGTTTTTACAGAGAGATATGATAGACATTACAAACGACAAGCACATTAGCGTATCATACAATGGCAATAAAGTTGAAGAAGACGCAGGTGGCGTAGGTGGAAACTTTTTTGACCAGTTCAAAAATTACGGATTTGAAAAAGTTGAAATGCTAGATGATAATATCGGATATATTGATTTAACCATCTTCCATCCTATACAAATGAAACCTGAAGCTGCTACTGTTGCACAGGATGCAATGCAATCATTAAAGGATGCTAAAGCTATTATCTTCGATTTAAGAAACTGTAGAGGTGGCGACCCAGCAATGCTAAATCTTTTAGCAACCTATCTCTATTCCGAAGGAAAAAAAATACACCTAAATGATTTTTTCTATAGACCATCTAACGACACCACAAGTACCTACACCGTTGACAAAGTTAGAGGCAGAAGGTTTATTAAAGAACCTGTCGTTGTCTTAACAGGTGGCAGAACGTTTTCTGCTGCCGAAGAATTTGCCTATGACCTCAAACATATGGGTCGAGCTACTATTATTGGCGAAACCACAGGTGGTGGTGCACATCCTGTTCGCGGTATGAATGTAGAAAATGACTTTGAGGTTAGCGTGCCAGTAGGTCGAGCTATCAACCCAATTACCAAAACCAATTGGGAAGGTGTGGGTGTGATACCAGATATCAAAGTTAAAAAAGAAGATGCTTTGGATAAGGCGTTAGAATGGATAAATAAAAATCAATAATACAGAATTATGTTAAACCAAAAATCAATAATCGTAACCTTATTTTGCTCAATTAGCTTCATAAGTAGCAATGCCCAAGAAGAATTTAAAATAGAAGCCATAACCAAAACATCAGACACCTATCCATGTGTTTCCAAAGATGGAAAATTTGTAATATTCTCTTCAACAAGAGATGGTGATAGCGATTTATATATTACTAATCTAAGTGATAACTCTACAAAGCAATTAACCAACTTAGCAGGAGATGAAAGCCAACCAGACATTTCACCAGACGGAACTAAACTAACCTTCTATGCAACTGTGGGCGATGTTGAAAAAGGACTTAGGGAAATATATATGTCGGATATTGATGGCTCAAATATCAAACGATTAACAGATCACGGTGTAACCACCTTTCATCCTAAATTCACGCCAGATGGCACAAAGGTTCTATACAACAAACAGGTATCAGCAGAAGAAGATAAATTTGAGTTTTACACAGTAGATATTGTTACAGGTGAGAAAGAACTAGTACTAACGGATTCTAAAAGTATTACGTTTGGTGCATTTTCGCCAGATGGGTCTAAACTTGTGTTTGTAAAATGGATGGAAGGTATGGATACCGAAGTCTTTTTGGCGGATGCAGATGGCTCTAATCAAATAAATGTTTCCAAAAATTCGCTTTTTAATGGTTGGCCAACTTGGACACCAGATAGTAAGAACATAATTTTTGCTTCAGATAAAGACAAGAAATTTCATTTTCACTTGTATCGATACAACCTTGCTTCTAAAACAACAATAAAAATTACCGAAGGAGACAGACAGTTTATTCAACCTACAGCATCAATGGACAAGGTTTTCGCTAATAGCAATTACACAAGAGATTCATCAAGCCAAATCGTTTCTTTTCCAATAAAATAATTCACCCAATGAGATATAAACTAAGCACTTTTGCCTTACTTCTACTAATACCATTAGTTACGGTAGCTCAAGATATTGAAATAACCGGAAAGGTTATAGATACCGATAACAAACCACTCGAATTTGTAAATGCATTGGTGTTTAGCAAAGACAGCACTTTTGTAAAAGGAGCAGTCACAGATGCAAATGGGGCATTCACATTGACTAATGCCAAAGCATCAACAAGCTATATTAAACTGCAATCACTTGGGTTAAAAGAGGTCGTTCGAGAAATTGATACAAATGGTTCTACATTTCAAATGGGAACGATTACGATGGAGAACGACAACCAAATGTTGGATGAAGTTGTGGTGACTGCCGAAAAACCACTTATTGAAAGACGCTCAGACAGATTAATCGTCAACGTGAGCAATAGCATTTTGGCAACAGGGAGTAACGGACTGGAAATCTTGGAAAGATCGCCAGGGCTTTTTATTGAAGACAACGGTATTTCACTTCGTGGACGAACAGGTGTCAACGTACAAATAAACGGAAGACAACAACGGTTATCAGCGTCAGAATTAAATAATTATTTACAGTCAATACCATCATCACAAATAGAAAGAATTGAAATCATAAATAATCCTTCTGCTGCTTTTGATGCCGAAGGTTCTGCTGGTGTAGTAAATATAGTTTTAAAAACCGATGGGAATTTAGGCACCAATGGAAGCGTAAACGCTTCTTACGGACAAGGAGTTTACCATAGAACATCCGAAGGACTATCTTTAAATCATAGAAATTCAAAAACATCCCTTTATTTAGGTCTCAACCATAATTTTGACCAGCGTTACAACCAGTTATTTACGACGAGAAGATTTTCAGAAAACGGAGAAGTAGTTAGCACGTTCGACCAAGATTCTAAATCTATCACACCAACGCATTCCTACTTGGCAAATATCGGAATAGGGCAAGGTATTGGTGAGCGTTCTTATATAGGAGCAGATATTACCACAAATTGGTCAAATGCAGACCAAGATGCCAATGGAAATTCCATAATTTTAGATGATAGTAATAATCCATCTGGTTCGTTTACAACAGATACGGATTCCAAAAACAATAGTTTTAACTTCGCTGCAAATGCAAACTTTAAAACTGATTTTAAAGACGACAAAGGCAATTTTATATTCAATGCAGATTACGCCACCTACAATACAGATGCCAACCAAAATTTTGTAACAGATATCATAGATAACGGCAATGCGTCCACAGAAATATTAACTGGTGAGATTGATGGAGGCTTAGACTTGTTTGTCTTAAAAGCCGACCTTAATTTAACTAATAACAAGATTGGAAATATATCATTTGGGCTCAAATCAAGTTTCGTGACCAACAATAGCGATTTGGATTATTTTGACGTGGAAAACGGCAATACCACACCAAATGATATTTACACCAACCAATTTGAATACAATGAAAATATTAATGCAGCGTATGTTAATTGGAAACTGTCAAAAAATAAATGGACGTATCAATTTGGTTTAAGAACTGACCATACCAATATTGAAGGCAATCAAATCGATGGCGACATTAGTTTTGACCGAGATTATGTTCAGCTTTTCCCAAGCCTCTTTTTAGAGTACAAGCCTTCAGAAAAAAACACCTTTGGTTTTAATGCCAGTCGAAGAATAAATAGACCTGATTATAACCAATTAAATCCGATTAGAAATTTTGTGGACATAACCACCTCAAGAGTTGGAAACCCTGAATTAGTGCCAGAAATAGCGAATAATGTGGAGTTCATCTATAATTATGATAGCTGGTTGGATTTCAGTTTGAGCTATAGTAAAACGTCCGATAGAATTTTGCCAGTACTCATTCAGGATGATGTTAACCAATCAACGTCCGTACATTTGGTCAATATTGATGACTATAATTATTTAGGATTAAACGCAGGTATTACTTTAAAACCAGCAAAATCTTTAACAAGCAGATGGGATTTAGAATTCTTTTACAATGAATTTTTAGGTGTTGTCAATGGTTTCGATTTAAGTGAAAAAGGGTCTGCATTCAGAATACGTAGTTATAACACCTATAAATTTGGCAATGGATGGTCAACCGAACTAAACGGATTCTATCAACCACTTTACAATTTTGGTATTACTAGCTTCGACCCACGTTGGAAAATTGACCTTGGCATTCAAAAATCGGTTTTTGATAATAAGGGCAAGATAAAATTTGCCATTACAGACATATTTTGGAGATACTATCCAAGAGGCTTTACAGACTTTGGAAATATCAATGAAGATTTTAGAAGTGTTCGAGATACAAGAGTGGCAACACTATCTTTTTCTTACAATTTTGGAAACAACAAAGTTAAAGTAGAGAAAAACGAAGGAGGTGCAACAGAAGAAAAAAGTAGAACTTAATATATAAATTATGAAAAATCCATTTTTATATTTAAATATAATATTCTTAATCTTTTTATCTGCTTGTAAAAAAGAGGTTACTACGATAGTGAATAATGATACTATACAATTAAATGATACTATACAATTAAAAGATGCGCTTGATGACTTAATTTCTAATTATATCAAAGACAGTTATTACCAAGGTAATATTTTGGTAGCTAAAGGCGATTCAATATTATACATCAGTAGTTCTGGTCTAGCTAATATTGAAAAAGAACTGGCAAATACTAATGATGCAATTTTTGAGATTGCATCTATAGGCAAGTCTTTCACAGCAACAATGATATTACAGTTGGTCGAAGTAGGAAAGTTGTCATTAAATGATTCACTTGTGCAATTTAAAACATTGAATTTGGACAAGCGATACAACGAAATATCTATAAATCAAATTTTAAATCATACTTCAGGGATTGTAGATCATGATAATGTAGATGGGTTTTTTACAAAAATTTCGGTTAAAGATCAAAAACGTGAAGAATTGATAGCGTTAATAAATAATTCATCTTTATTATTTAAACCAGGCACAGATTTTAGATATAGTAACTTTGGTTATAATATTTTAGCATTTCTTATAGAAGATATAACTGGGAAATCCTTTGACGAAAATCTGTTAGTGAGTATAACTAATCCGCTAAATCTAAACCATACTTACAGAAAAATAGGGTTGCCAAAATTTGATAAAGAAAGCCTTCCCTACACTTATAATATCTTTCAAGAATCTCATATTGCAAAACCGTATAGTCATTCAGTAGATATAGGAGCTGGAGGCATATATAGCAATATATATGACATGCTAAAATGGTCGAATTCATTTAACCAAAACGCATTAATTTCTCAAACATCAAAAGATATCATGTTTCAGCCCAATGAATATGGTTGGGGTTATGGTTGGGAGAAAAGAACTATTGAAATCGACTCTTTAAATAAAATAGAGTATATGTCCCATGGTGGACTTGCCAATGGTTATTGGGGGATTTTAACTAAAGTGGAAGATTATACTATTGTTATATTATCCAATCACAGACCGAATGAAATTATTCTCAACAATATTAGACCAATTCCCATAAGGTTTATTAACAAAAATATCATTAGGACTCTTTTCAAAAAAACTATACTTCCATATAATAGTTCACTAGCAAGAAAATTCTCAAAAGTAATAAAGACTGGAGATTTGGAAGCGTTGATTCCTAAATTAAATGAAAAAATAGGCGAGTACAATTATAATGAGGACGAAATTATGGTGGTAGGCTATGAACTATTGGATTTAGGTCAGACAGAAAAAGGTATTGATATATTCAATTACATGTTGAGCAAAACAAAAAATTATGGATTAGTAAATGAATGTCTGGGCGATGCTCATTTTTACTACACAAAGAATTTTAAAGAAGCGCAAACATTTTATAAGAAAGCTTTCCAATACAATCCGGAAAATTCTTATCTAACCACACAAATAAAAAAGACTGATTTTGAAATTACAACAAATTGAAACATCTAAAAAGCTGAATGAAAAAAGCATAAAATATTAAATCATGCCAGCAGGATATTCAAAAACACCATTAGCAAAGAAATTAGGTCTCAAGCAAGACTTTAAGGTCGTATTGTACAATATGCCCGAAAACTATTTTAATCTATTCACAGATTTGCCAAAATCCTTTGAAGTGCTGGGAGAACTAAATCCTCAATCCGCAGATTTTATACACCTGTTTTGTACGTGGTCTAATGAATTAAAAGATATCGTATTAGAGCATAAAAGGGCTTTAAAAAAAGATGGGTTGTTATGGGTTAGTTGGCCCAAAGGAAGCTCAAAAATTCAAACCGATTTAAACAGAGATAAAATAAGAGAATACGTGTTATCCATTGGCTTGGTAGATGTAAAAGTAGCAGCAATAGATGAAGATTGGAGCGGATTGAAATTTGTATATAGAAAAACTGACAGATAATGAATATAACTAAAAAAGATCTTTGGTTCTTTGCTATTTGCAGCTTTTTAACTGTAATAACAACTCTAGGAATTCATTCTGGTATTTTTGATTTTGAAACCACCAATATTATCGAACAAGTCGGTCTTTATAAAAATTCTATTTATAATTTGGGGTTTTGGTGGATAATAGCACATTGTCTTTTGGTTTTATGCAGTATGTGGGGTGTTTTTTTAATTCAATATAAAAAAACATTAACCTTAATTGGCCTTGGCTTTTTGTCTTACGCTGTATTTTGCTTTACAGAAATTTTCAGGCAGTTACTTTATTTGTTCTATCTTAATGGACAATTTAAACGATACGCTTTTGCAGATAACGACGAATTGAGAGATAGCATTTTTCAAGAAATTCAATCCTTTAGTCTTATTTCATATAGTTTATTTGGATTGTTCATATTTGCATTTGCCCTGGGTAATTTGTGTTATGGATTAAGCTTGGTAAGAGGTTCAAAGTGGGACAAACTTTTAGGCTACATTCTACTTATCTGGGGAATTCAAGGATTGTTAACATTAGGCAATGAATTTTGGGAAATTAATTGGATGGGAATATTAATTGGAAAATTCTCATTGGTTTGTCAGCCATTTGCAAGATTACTTATAGGACTTTGGTTTCTAAATTTGGTTTATGAATTGCAAAAACTAAAACTAAAAAATAATGTATAAAATTATTTATCTATTATCTATTTCAATGCTTTTATCTTTAAAATGCTTTTCACAAGAAAAAACAAAAAACGATAAACAAGAACACCAATTCGATTTTTGGATTGGTGAATGGAATGTTTACAAATTTGGAACAGATACTATAACAGGAATTAGTAGTATAAAATCAATTTTAAATCACAAAACTATAGAAGAGAATTACCAATCCCTTAAATACAAATACAAAGGAAAAAGTTTGAACACCTATAATCCCACAACCAAAAAATGGGAACAATTCTGGGTAGATAATTCGGGATTAAGGTTGTATATGACAGGGGCTTATGAAAATGGCAAAATGATACTATCAGATTGTGAAACAAACGACAAATGTAACCACATAACTTGGACTAATATGGGAGACGGCACCGTTCGGCAGGAATGGGAACAGAGCATGGACAAAGGAAAAACTTGGCGAAAGGTTTTTGATGGCCATTATAAAAAAAGAGAATGAGTTTTATTAAATTAATAATAGTTTCAGCATGTGTATTGTTCCTTGGATGCAATTCAAATAAAAAGGTTAAAGAAGAATTGATTAAAGAAAGCCCGAAAATCGCTTTCACATTTGATGATGGGTCAACCAAAGACCTTCCTAATTATCAATTGGAGGAATGGAATCAACTAATTTTAAGACATTTAAAAAAGAATGATTTAAAAGCAGTACTCTTTGCCACAGGATCATTTTTAGAAGGAGAAAAAGGCAAATACGTTTTAAACTCTTGGAACGATGCTGGACATAAAATTGCCAACCACACTTACTCTCATCCTTATTATCACAGTTCAAAAGTTACAATTAACGACTTTGAGAAAGAGCTTTTAAAAAATGATTCCATCATAAAAAACTATTCAAACTATTATCGGTATTTCAGATATCCCTACCTAAAAGAAGGTAATTCAGAAGCCAAAAGAGATAGCTTTAGAGCTTTTTTAAAGAATCAAAATTATAAGGTTGGTCATGTGACCATTGATGCTTCGGACTGGTATGTGAGTTCAAGATTAACAAAAAGATTAAAGGAAAATCCCGAAGCAGATATTTCTGGATACAGAGATTATTACATAGACCACATTTACAATCGTGCATTGTTTTATGATAGTTTAGCAGCGCAGCTAACCAATAGAAAAATAAAACATACGCTTTTGTTGCATCATAATCTTACGTCTGCTTTGTTCTTGGATGATTTAATCAAACATTTTAAAAGTAAAGGATGGGAAGTCGTAAACGCAGATGAAGCCTTTAATGACCAAATATATAACGAACATCCCAAAACACTTCCAGCAGGTGAAAGCCTTATTTGGTCATTGGCAAAACAGACTGGCAAATATGACAGCATTCTGCGTTATCCTCCTGAAGATTCACAATACGAAAAGGATAATATGGATATTTTAGGATTGTAAATTGAAATTTTATCAGTCGCTAAATTTCAAATTCTCGTTGTTTATACCCATTTTTTGAATAGTAAAGAAAAACTGGCTAATTTTCATTTTAAAACGGTAGAATCATCAATTGCTATGTTTTTAAATTATCTGAAAATAGCTTGGAGAAGCCTATTGAAAAATAAGGTGTATTCTCTTATAAATATCATTGGCCTTGCCTCTGGAATGGCTATAACCATAATGATAGGCTTATGGATTACTAATGAGTTTAGTTATAATAAAACGTTTCAAAATCATGACACCATTGCTCAAGTTTATCAAACCCAAACCTTTAATGACCAAATAGATACTTGGATGGGTATTCCTCGTCCGTTAGAATTTTTATTACGCACTTCATACAAAGGAAGTTTTAAGAATATTGCCATGTCTTCGTGGACTAATTCCAATGATTTAAGAGTTGGCAAAAACAGCATTTCCAGAAGCGGAAATTATCTTCAAGAAGAAGGTCTTCAAATTTTTACACCGACAATTGTTAAAGGATCTAAAAATGGTCTCAAAGACAAGATGTCTTTAATGCTTTCTGAATCTACTTCAAAAGTATTGTTTGGCGATAAAGACCCAATTGGCCAATTTGTAGAAGTGAACAATGCCGAAAGCTTTATCGTCACAGCTATTTATAAAGATTTTCCAAAAAATTCCGCATTTTCTGAAGTGGATTGGTTCATTCCTTGGAAACATTACATCACGACACAAAAATGGATTAAAGATGCTGCTGATAGCTGGAGCAATAATTCATTTCAAATGTTTGTTCAAATTGCTGACAATACATCTATTTTAGAAGTGAATAAGAAAATCAGGGATTCTAAGACAAATGCAAATGCCGAAACTGTTGAATTTGATCCAAAAATCTTTTTACTTCCTATGGAAGATTGGTATCTACGTTCTAGTTTTAAAGATGGAATTCAAACAGGTGGAAGGATAGAAAGTGTTTGGCTTTTTGGTATTGTAGGTTTGTTCATTTTGTTTTTAGCCTGTATCAATTTCATCAATTTGAGTACGGCAAAGTCAGAAAAACGGTCTAAAGAGGTTGGTGTGAGAAAGTCACTAGGTTCAAACAGGCAACAACTAATAGGTCAGTTTTTAACAGAATCATTTTTATTGGTATGCATCAGTTTTTTAATATCAATCATGCTTGTTAATGTTTTTCTGAATGGTTTTAACCAAATTGCAAGTAAAACGGTGGCCTTTCCGTGGACAAATATTTGGTTCTGGATTTGCGCTATTATATTCATTCTCTTTACAGCCTTATTATCTGGTAGTTACCCTGCATTTTATTTATCATCTTTTAACCCTGTAACCGTATTAAAAGGAACATTCAATACTGGTCGGTTTTCTGCACTTCCAAGAAAAATACTGGTTGTATTTCAATTTGTTATTTCTCTAACATTGATAATTGGTACAATAATCGTAATGAACCAGATTAATTATAGTAAAAATAGGCCTATAGGCTATCAAAAGGAAGGGCTTATCCAAATTCCAACCTTTAGCAAAGTTTTTTCTGGTAAAAGTGATTTAATCCGAGAAAGATTAATTGCTAGTGGTGCAGCAATTGAGGTGGCCTCTGTAAGCAGTCCATTAACCGAATTATGGAACAATTTCGATGGCTTTTCATGGGAAGGTAAACCGGTTGACTTTCAAGACACGTTTGGTTGGGCTGAAGTATCCTACGAATTTGTAAATACATTGGGAATGAATGTTGTTGAAGGTAGAGGGTTTTCAAGAGAATTTCCATCAGACTCTAGCGCAGTACTAATTAATCAAACTGCAAAAAAATATATGGGAATGACCAACCCTGTCGGTAAATTTATTCGAGTTGAAGAAGGCTTGTTACCCTCAGAAGAGTTAAAAATTATAGGTGTTGTAGAAGATGTAATCATCAGCAGTCCTTATACACCAGTAAAACAACAGATTTATGTTTTAGATAAAAATGGTAAAAATAATTTTCTCATCGTTAGATTAAATCCAAACAAAAGTATTTCAGATAATTTAACTACAATAGAAAGTACCTATAAATCAATTTTTTCCACGATACCTTATAGTTTTGAATTTGTCGATGAACAATATGCCATGAAATATGCAACAGAACAACGAATTGCTAGTTTGGCTAAAGTTTTTACCCTACTTGCCATTCTAATAAGTTGCCTTGGTCTTTTTGGCTTATCATCTTATGTTGTTGAAAAGCGGAAAAAAGAATTTGGCGTTCGCACCGTTTTGGGAGCAACAGTTGCCAACTTATACGCACTAATCTCTAAAGAATTTTTAGTATTGATAATAATAGCAATAGTAGTTTCATTTCCTCTAACGTATTATATCATGGATTCTTGGCTTCAGCAATTTGATTATAGAGTTAGTATCTCATCAAAAGCATTTATAGTTGCTGGATTAAGCATACTTATCATTACACTTATAACAATTAGTTACCATTCAATAAAGGCGGCATTGGTAAATCCTATTAATAGTTTAAGAGCGGAATAAAAACAGTAACCTATATGGCAGGAAAAAAAGATAAAAAAAACAGAAAAACTAACTCGCAATCCATAATTGCAGTTTCAGCACTAATCATTGGTTTACTAACGGTAATAATTTATATTTATCAAGCTAGGATTATGGCAAAACAACACCAAGATAGTGTATGGCCGTATATATTTTCTGGCTCAAGTTTGAATACAAATGAAGGCTATAGTATAAGGATTATGAATAAAGGTATTGGACCAGCATTAGTAAAATCCGTAGCGATTAAATTAGATGGGAAAGAGCATTCGTCTTGGAAAGGATTGATGAATTCGATAGGCTTGGATAGCATAAGCTATTCATGTTCAGGAGTTGGTGTTTTATCGCCCAATGAATCACAGGTGGTTTTTCAAGTGTATAAGTTTTCGGAAGCTAAGATTGTGTGGGAAAAGTTACAAAGTCTTGAATTAATTACGGTGTATTGTTCAATTCATGACGAATGTTGGAGTGTAGACGAAAAAGGAAGGGCGAAAACTAAATCTTCTGATGAAAAAGAAGTAGGATGCGGATAAAATTAAACGATTAAAAAAACTATATATAATGAAAACCTTAATTCTAACCTTGATTTTATTGAGCTCAAATCTATATTCACAATCAAATTCTAAAAAATTTAATGAGAACAACTTTGAAGTCAAGGCAAAAGTTGACAAGCGTGTCGAGCTTCTAACGATAATAGCTCGTTTAGCCGAATTCGATGAGTATTGTAGCACACCGCTAATAAAGTATGGTAGAGATATAGATGATTTTTTTAAAGGACACAAAAACCATAAAGTAGTATCGATATTTAAACAACTTAGGGAAGAACAAGGCTTAGGTTATGATGCGGTTATGAGCATGGCAGTTCATCTCAACCCACCACCTACTCTTACCCCTAAAGTAGAAATAACAATTGATGTATTGGATAATAGGTGGGGAAACAACGAGATTATACAAGAATTTTTACAGCAGCTTCAAGACTTCTATAATACTACCAATTGTGAGCTTTTTTTCAAGCAACAGTCTCAACTATATACTACCTCAGAACAAAGATTTCAGACGTTACTGAATAAAGTAGATTTTGGTTGGTATCAAAAGTTTTATGGAGAATTGCCAAATGGGACATTTAATTTGTTTATTCGCCTTCATAGCAAAGGTAGTTATGGAGCTTCGGTTACATTGCCGAATGGCTCTAAAGATATATATGCCATCTTAAGTACTTCTGAAGCTGATGAAACAGGGCTGCCAGTCTATGGCGAGAATAGATTAGGCACCATTATTCATGAGTTTAATCACTCATTTATTAATCACTTGTTCTTCCAGAACATAGCAAAATTTGAAACTTCCGGAAAGATTATTTTCGATAAAGTGAGCGGACAGTTAAAGAAATTCGGCTACGGAAATTGGGAAAGTACCGTGATAGAATCTCTTGCTAATGCTGCGGAAGCAAGATATTTATTTGATGCAGAGACGGATGATAAACTAGCACGGAAAAACCTTTTGATTGACCAACACAGAGGATTTTATTGGATTGACGAATTGGTTGATTTACTAGGGGCATATAACCAGAACAGAAACATCTACCCGACTTTTAGCTCATTTTTTCCGTTTTTTATAGGCTACTTTAATGACTTGGCAAATAGAATTGATGATGAGTTGGTTGAATTTGATTATCTGCGCCCTCATATTCTAGCATTAGAGCCTTTCGATAATAATTTTCAAAGCGTAAGTCCTAAGACTAAGGAGTTAAAGTTGGTTTTTGATAAGCCTTTGAAAAATATTCCAGAAAATCTCTTGGATAAAATAAAAAAAGGCGAACATCAACTTCCTACAATTAAATCATTTGATTTGAATTCAACCCGTACAATATTATATCTTGAAATAGAGCTTGAACCAAATCAGCAGTACAATTTTAATTTACCAAGTGTTTTATTCGTTTCTGACCGAGGATATCAGCTTAACGACTTTGATGTATCATTCAAAACGGCCAATAATTAGAAATTACCTAGTAAGAATCAAGTCATTAAACCTGTATATTATATACATATCTAAAATCTAAAAGAGTAGTTATTTATTACTTCACTAAATAACATTAAAAGAACATTTAGTTTCATAAATAAGCAGTTTATAACAGATTCTTGACTGTGCGAGTTTAGTAAACTATTTTTAGAGTTAATCTAAAAAAGAGTAATCATGAAAAAATCGAAAAAAATTATCCGAAATTTCAAATCACTAAAGTATGCTTTAACAGCCACTTTAGCTCTATTCATTTGTCTATCAATGAATGCCCAAGAAAAGTTAAACAATCCATTGGATAATGCTGACAAAGGATTAATCTATACTCAAGAACAACAAGATAAATTAACCCAAGAGCTTACAGAGTTCTGGACAAACAAACTCACATCCGAAAAAACAGCAGAATGGAACAACAAATTGACCAATAAATTGACTACAGCATGGAATGAGAAATTAACCTCAAAATTAACAAAAGAGAATGAAGCAAAATTAACGTCTAAACTCAAGGAGAAATGGGACCCTATCTTAAATGAGAAATACCCAAATAGTGAAAAATACTATAGACAGTAAATATGACATCAAAAAGGATTTTATTGGGAATACTAACTATTGTTATTTGCAATGTTGGTCTTTCCCAATCTTTAGAGCAAAAAGTAGATGAATATATCAACCCTTTGGTCGAAGCCAGCGACTTTTACGGTTCGGTAGTGTTCGCTAAAAATGGAAAAATAGAATTGGTAAAAGGCTATGGTTTTGCAGATTTGGAACACGATGTTTTAAATACACCAAAAAGTGTATATCACATGGGTTCGGTTAATAAGCCTATTACCGCAATTGGTGTGATGCTTCTTCATCAAAAAGGAACAATTGACATCAATAAAACGATTGATAAATATCTTACCGATTATCCAAGGGGTAATGAAATTAAAGTAAAAGATTTACTGGCACAAACATCAGGAATTCCATCTTATAACAGTTTTCCAGATTATACCGAATATTCAACTCGTGAAAACACCTTGCAAGAAGTTGTGGATTGGTTCAAGACTAAAGAATTATTGTTCGACCCTGGAACAAAGTATGAGTACAGTAACTGCAATTTTGTTCTTTTGGCGCATATTATTGAGCAAGTAACTGGTGAATCGTATGAAAAATATATGCAAGACAATGTGTTTGAACCACTTGGGATGGGCAATACAGGTATTTTTGAATATGATGAAATTATTAAGAATAGAGCGATTGGTTACAATCCAGCAAATAACAAATACAGTTTAAAACCTATTGGGTCATACAATAACTCGATTAAAATTGGTAGTGGAGCAATACATTCCACAGTATTGGATATGCTAAAGCTTGAAGATGTCTTGTACACCGATAAAATTTTAAACAAAGACACTCGTAAACTGATGCTTACAGAAGTGGCTGAAAACGACTACGGTCTTGGTTGGGGAATTTGGCAACGTTTCGGAAAAAACAAGTACGACCACGATGGTGCTTCACCTGGGGCAGTTGCCTATTTTTCAACATATCCAGATGATAAGGTAACTATCATTTTTCTTGGTAATGTTAATTCTGGTGTTTTTAACGCCATGAAAAAGGACTTGGCAGCTATCTATTTTGGTGAAGAATATAATATTCCAACACCTAAAAAATATGTAGAAATAGACGAAAGCAAATTAGCAAAGTTTGAAGGCAGGTATGAATTTGAAAGCGGTAGTTTTTTTGATTTGAAAGTAATCGAGGGCAATTTAAGATTCTTATGGCGTGGACGTGGCGAATTAGGATATTTACTCTCACCACTTGATGATTATAGTTTTTACATGAGAGTAAGAGGTGACCAAATCAATTTTAAAGTTGGTGATAATGGAGAATTAAAAGCCACATATATAGAACGTTCAAGAGAAAGTAAATTGAAAAAAGTGAAATAACTTTTTACATAGCTTCAAAATCAAAATCTTGCTGTTTATAACAGGTAATTGTCAGTACACATTTATTCGTTTATTTTTCTTATTCAAATGAATAAAGTAAATCATGTTTCTAGCTTTAACCTTAAATAAATTTAGACAACTCTCATTTTTTTTAGGGATTGTCATTTTTGTAAGTATTACGAGTTGCAAAAGCACTTACTCTGACTATGATTACCAAAAATTAGAAAACATCACCATAGGAAACGGTCTAACGTTTCATCCTAAAGAAAAGTTGGTTCTCATTTCTAAAGCCACCAAAAAGAAGTCAGAAGATGGAAAACCACTATACAGAATTTTCCAGTTAAAATTCAAAGAAAATCAATGGTGCTGTGAAACCGAAGTGCCATTTTCAAGTGAGTTCACGGACTACCATCCTGTATTTTCACCAGATGGCAAATGGGTGTATTTTAATTCAGACAGACCCATTCCAGCTTCAAATGAAAAATCAGAAAAAATAAATATCTGGCGAGTACAGTGTAACGATGGTAATTGGGATGAGCCAGAATATCTTTTTGAAATCAATACCAAAAACCACGAGTCCTACCCTACAATAGCCAAAAGCGGTACACTTTATTTCAATTCAGACAGAACTGGTGGCAAAGGTTCTATGGACATCTATAAATCAGAATATATAAATGGTCAATTTTCAAAGCCCAAATTGGTTGAAGAACTCAATTCCATAGATAGCGAAAATGATATGTTTGTTGACCCTCAAGAACGTTTTATGATACTGAACAGGTACTTGTTTGACAGTAAAGAAATTGAGCTTTTTATATCCCACAATGAAGATGGAATCTGGTTAAACCCAAAACCAATAAACAGTATCAATAAAAATGAGGTTTGGGAATTAACACCTACGCTATCGCCTGATGGCAAACAGTTTTTTATAGAGGTAAATGGAACGATACTAACATATCCTATTAAGAAATTCATAGAATGAAAAAAATCAATTTCTTCATATTAATATTTTTCATTTCTAATATCCAATTAGCGAATTGTCAAGAGTCTATTGAGCTTCCATTTATTGGAAAAGGAGAATATAATGTGGGTTTTAAAACTTTTTGGTCTTTTGACGAACATAGAAAATACATACTGCGAGAAGATTCATTAAATAAAATATCTTGTAAGAGCAGGCCTGTTTTGGTGAATATGTGGTATCCCACAAAACAAAGAAATAATTTAAGCTTAACTTTTGGAGACTACCTCAAAATTGAAAGTGATAGCTTGTGTTTGAATGAGTTGTCCAGTAGACTTATAGACTATAACAAAGAAGTTTTATCAAGAGAGTTTTTCGATAAAGCATTATCCAAATTAAAACCATTTGAGCATAATTTATACAATAAACTTTTAGAGTCTAAAACTTCTATTCTCTCTAACGCTAAATCTGCAAATGGTAAATTTCCATTAATAATATATCACTCTGGTGCTGCTTCATCATATACTGATAATTTTTTGATGCTTGAGTATTTAGCCAGTAGAGGGTTTATAGTTTTAGGGTCGGCATTTCAAAAAGGAGATGGCTCTACTCTAAATATTGATTCAGATACCGATTCATTTAAAGATATCGACTTTTTGATTGAATATGCCATAAAGACTGGTTTAGTTGACCAAAACAATATTACATTATTAGGTCATAGTGCTGGAGCTCAAGCCATAATGAAGTATCAAGCTACAGGGAGTTCAAAAGCTAAAAATTTAATACTTCTTGATACAACACAGGATAATCACAGTTTAGGATTAAACTATTTGTGGCCATTCACTACTAATGTTTTAGCTAATATATCTTTATTTAATACTAATATTTTGGTTTTCGCAGAGCCTACGGCGTCATTTCAGCTTATAGAAAAGTTGCATCAAGCAAACCGGACATATGTTACAATTCCCAATTTAAATCATAATGAATTTATTTCTGAAGGGTTAATAAAACGAACACTCATTTTATCAAGTGACACTTCTAAAGAATATGAAAATGTCAAAAATAAGTATCAGAAAGTTTGTGAAATAATTCTAAACTATTTAAAACCTGAATTTTCCTTAAATCAAAAGGAACTTAATGGTTATGACATCCTAATAGAAGAATCAGGGAAAAATGTAATTGCTAATTTAAAAGATATTGATGATTTCGAAAAACCCCCAAGCCCAAGGGTTTTCGTTCACTTCTACAAACAATATGGTATGTCCAAAACAACTGATTTATTTAACAAATTTAAAAATACACACAAAGAGGCACCTATTTATAACAGCAATTTTGCGTTTGCTTGGTTGTATGATAACCTTACAAAAGAACATATTGACATAGCTAAAGAAATCTTTTTTAATTACTCTGAAATTGGAAAATCAAAAAGTATTATTAAGGCATTTGAAAACTGGTGTTGGATAGGAAAAGTATCAGGGAAAAAAGAGTTTGAAACTGAATGTAATTCCAGATTAAAATTTCTTGTAGAAAAATTATGATTTCAAAAAAAAACTTATGATTAATCTGTTTAGAAAATTTCGTAGACAACAAATTAGTTCCAAACAATATAAAAAATATCTAATTTACATTATTGGAGAAGTATTCCTTGTAGTCATTGGTATTTTAATTGCTCTACAAATTAATAACTGGAATGAGGGCAGAAAGATGAATACTGAAAAACTAAAAATACTTGTTGAGTTACAAAATGAATTTAAAGAGAATCAGAATGCTTTAGATAGAAAGATTGATTTGCATAAGTTTATAAGTTCTCAAACTGATGATTTAGTAAATCTATTTAATCCTATTCCAAAAAAAGCAGACATAAAAAAAATTGATACACTTATAATTACAATGGCATTTATGCCCGAATTTAAAGCAACGACATCGGTTTTAAATTCCGAAAAACTTGCTCTTGTTCAAGATTCTAAATTAAAAAGCCATATAGCTGATTGGAAATTCAGCTATGAAGAATATCGACAACAAATAAAAATAACTTATGATCTTTATTATAATCATATATACCCGTTCATAAGTGAGAACTATCAAATTAAAAATGCTGGAGGTATTTTTTTTGAAAGCAATAAAAGCTTTTTCGATGTTGATATAATGAAAATTCTATCAAATTCAGCTTTTGAAAATCATGTTTTTATGAGAAGTATAAACGCAAAAAGTATTCTTAATAGTGCTACCAAATTGAAGGAAATTCAAAAAATTATTATAAAGAATATTGAAACTGTAATTATAAATGAATAAAGAAGTAAAAGAAAATTATGTTAAACAAATCACAATTCAAATGTAATAGAAATTTGATATCTAAATGTACTCTGATATTTTTTATATCAATAACATTGGTTGTAAAAGCTGAAATTAAAATTCCATGTCAATTAATTGTAATAAACAAGGTAGATTATTTGGAAGTTGTAACAAAGAACTTCCAGACAAATGACTTGATAGCAGTACAGAACAGGTTGAAAAAAGTAGACATAAAAATGATTTTTAGCGATTTAAAATACAATTCGAGCAATGAAATAGTAAAACTCTCAATAGAATTAAAGCAAGGGAATAAAAGGTTGCATGCAAGTTGGGAAGATGATAACCCTATACCTAATATAGAGATTGGGATTTTACAAAATAGATTGATATTGAATTCTGTTATTTACAATAGAAGAATCGATGATTCGATAAATAGTCAGGAGCAAATAAACAAATCAAAAGGGTATTTCAAATCTTCAGATGGCGATGATCACTACGAAGACGACTTGTTTAGGTATCGAAAGTCAAATAAAAACAGAATCCATAACAATACTACAATAAAGTATAAAAACGGATTTGCAATAAAAAACATTAGTAAAAATAAATCCTTATTTGTTGTTAATGGTAAAATTGTAAAATCGAGCTCTATTGACAGTATGTTGGCTGAAAACATAGAACATGTTAATATTTTAAAAGGTAAAAAAGCTACTATAAAATACGGTGATAAAGGCAAAAATGGTGTAATCGAAATTACTACAAAAAATAATAAAAAACAGAAAAAATGAAACATTTACAGTACATTCTTTTAATTATCATATTGCCATTTGGTTTTTCATTTAGTAATGCACAAAATGATTTTATTATAGAGGGTCTCGAAAAAGGTAGATTTGATGTTGGCTTCCAAAATTTTTGGAGATTAGATGGTACAAGAAAATATGCTCTTTATCAAGATTCTGTATGCGTCGTTAAAGAACAATCTCGTCCAATTTTGTTAAATGTTTGGTATCCTACTACTAAATCTTCTAAACCAAAAATGAAGTATGCTGAATACTTCGATATCTTAAACGATAGACCGAATCTTAAAGAGTTTTCAAAGCAGCTCTATTCTTTTGTTCAAGGTGTCCTTTCCTATGAGCTATTCAAAAAAGAGTTTGAAGAATTGGATGAATCAGAGCAAAATAAACTCAATACATTTCTAAATTTAGAAGTTAGTGCAGTTAAAAACGCATCTTTTCCCAACGGCAATTTTCCGTTAATAATCAATCACTCAGGAGCATCTTCATCATTTGAAGATAATTCTGTTCTGTTTGAATTTTTGGCTAGTAATGGCTTTGTGGTTATAAGCTCTCAATTTCAAGATGGTGAGGGAAAAAGTCTCTCTGGTGACTATAAAGAAGATTCATATGAAGATATTGATTTTATAATACAAACCGCTAAAAGAGAATTTGATTTTATCGATGCAAATAAAGTCGCTTTAATAGGACACAGTATTGGTACTCAAACCATATTAAGTTACCAAGCTCTAAAGAGAAATAAAAAAATCAATAAGCTTATAGGTTTGGAGACATCTCAAGTGTATTTCGGGAGTTCGATGAATTATATGTATCCATATACTGAAATTTTATCTAAGAATCTTAATGGTTTTATTGGTAATGAGGTACTTCTAATTGCTGAAACAACAGCTACTTTTCAACTTTTTAAAAATATGATTGGTGCGAATATGATTTATTTGACAATTGACAGAATTCGGCATCACGAGCTTATCTCACAAGGAGTGTATAGAACGCTATACCAGATAGAAGAATCTAAAAGAAGCCCTTTTTTAGAGAATAAATATGCATTTATCTGTAATAGCATTTTATCATTTTTAAAGGGAGATAAAATAGAAAAACCAACAAATTTACTATACAATATTAATCTTGAACATGTATCCAGTACTTTACCTAAATCATCTTCCGTTATCAATGAATCATCAGATTTAACACCAAGACAATTTTATGAATTAGTGTTTGACTTTAGTATATCTAAAGCAATAGCATATTTAAAATCAAAGCAAGAAGAAAAAGAAAGTAACCCCCTATTTAGACCCAAATTTATTTTTCCATTGCTATATGAGTTATACAGTAATGATAAAGATATGTTGGCCATTTATAACTTCTATTCCAGCTTAGGTCTTAAAGAAAGCATAATTACACAAATAGAAAATTGGAAATGGATTGGTCAACAAGCTAAAAGAAATAAACTAATAAAAGATTGTAACGATATGATTGAAATTCTTAATAATTAAAATGATAATACGTAAAAAAAATATTTGTTTTTTTTTATTAGTGAACCTATTCTTTGGATTTAGTAAGCTACAAGCCCAACCAAATCTTGAGGGGTTTGATAATCAAGAAGTCAAAAATTTGGTTGCCTTTGCAAAATCCTACGGTTACATAAGGTTTTTTTATCCTAATACGCAAACTAAAGATTTTAATTGGGATGCTTTTTTAGTATACGGCATAAAAAAAGTCAGAAATGTTAAAACAGATATTGGACTAGAGAAAACACTTTCAGAATTGTTTTCATCTATCGCACCGTTTGTAAAGTTCAGTAAAGACAAAAATAATGAACTTAATGTAAAAACCATCTCACAGGGAGACAGTATCAGCTTTTGGCAACATAGTTCTTTTTCCATCGGTGAGAATAAGGGGGTTAAATCCGAAGGAACTAACATAAGATTTTTAGTGACCACTAAACTCGATTCTGCAAAGGCCATTACACCCGACAATTCTTTGTTAAACGATAAAGTTCAATTTGAATTTGTTGATTATTTTAACAAAAATGAATATTACTACCCATCTATCTTTCGCGAATCAGAATTTAATAGCAATTATATTCTAGACAAGCAACCCGGTACTCTGAATCCTTTTTCGTCAATGCTCAATGAGAGCATCTGTATAAAAATGCCAATAGTATTGACCAAAGAGGAATCGATGCACAATAATCATCAAAATAAAATCGAAACATTTTCACAAGAGATTACTGAATTTTATGAGGATGTTACTATCTATGAAAATGATGATATCTGGTTTGCTGATTTCATTTCGGTCTGGAACGCGATTCATCATTTATATGCTTATCGAAAAAGGTCTGAAAAAATGTTTGGTTTTAAATCCCATAATAAATTGGCAATTGGTTTAGACCAAATTTTGGGTGCAAATGACAAGAAGCGTGTTTCTTACAAGGTCGTTAGAAATTATATTTCTTTATTTAAAGACCCTCATGTAAGTGTATTTAGGTATAAGACACCAGATTTAGAGAATACGGATACAGACAATAAAAAGAACATACGTAGTTGGCTTCCTTTTTATAGAGTTTATATTGAGGATGGAATTTATGTATCAAAAAGTTTTGATTCAAAAATTAAAATTGGTGATGAGATTTTAAAAATTGATAATACAAAAGTGTCAATTCTTATAGAAGAGAAACTGAAAAGCGGAATCGGTTCGCCACAGTCTAATCTGCATAGTGCGCTTGGCACTATCGGATTTTTCATAAACAAAAAGACTTCAAAAATTCAGCTAAAGAGAAATGGAAAATTATTAACGGTCAAAGTGAAAACCCTACCCGCACCCGCTGAAAAATATTTTGAGCATATTAACAATCCGTTTAATCATAAGGCAATAGAATATCCTAATCCTACAACAATTTATTTGAATCCTTCCTTATTAAAACCTGATGATGTTGCCAATATATTAGATGAGCTACTTGAAGCAAAACATTTAATAATAGACCTAAGAAGCTATCCTAAAGCGAAGCCTGTTTTAGATATTTTTCAACATCTACCAGTATCAAATGGTTTAGGAAAAGGTTTGATATTAAGTAGTCCACTAATTATGTACCCTAATCAAGAACAGAATTTCCATATTTGGAGGTCGCCAATAACTGTTCCGACAAGCCCTTTTATAACAGCAAAGCTATCCGTTTTAATAAGCAATTCGACTATTAGCAGAGGGGAAACTTTCAGTAGCTATTTCAAATATGCCGGAGCCACTTTATTTGGAGATTTTAATACAGCAGGGGCATCGGGTGGAATTGATTGGCTTGTTACACCTGGTAAAATCAGATTTCAGCTTACCACCTCTTATACTGTTAGACAAGACGGTGAAGAAATGCAATCAATTGGAATTACACCAGATATACTTGTAAAGCAAACCGCTAAAGGATTGAGCGAAGGTAAAGACCAAATTTATGAGGTTGCTTTAAAAAGAATACAACAAGAATAACCTATAATTAAAAAGTATAACCTCAAATGGAATCTCAAAAAGAAAAACACAAAGAATGGCACAAAGACCCGTCCAATTGGAAACTTGGCATTTTTTATTACAACAAAGAGGACAAACGGTTGTTTCCACCAAAACGCTTAAAGCCCATGGGCTGGACAATCAATTTTGCAAATCCTAAATCTATTCTATTATTTCTTGGGCTAATCGTGTTGATCATTCTTATATCAAAATATATAATTTATTAATCATGAAAACAATATTTAAATATGCAGTACCTATAATTTTGTTATTGCAAACAATAAATGTTTTCGCACAAGAAAACAAAATTACGAATGTTGAACCTGTATGTAACTGTTCTATAATCTTTGACGAGTTGGTAGATAAAATAGAAAAGAACTATATCGCATATCATATAGAGATTTCAGAAAAAAGAGAAAATGAATATAGCGAACAAATCAAGAAATTTCAGCTCAAGGCAAAGAATACCACAAAAGAAGCCTGTGCTAAAGTATTAAAGGAGTTTATTGAGTTTTACAAAGACGGCCATTTGTATATCGGACAATTTCCAAAACCTACTTCAGAACAAATTGCACAACTTTCGGGTAATGCTGAAATTATAAACCTTGATGAGGATAACGTAAAAACGTATTTAAATAAAAATTTAGACAATTTAGACCCTATAGAAGGTGTCTGGTATGCGAATGATTCAACGAAATACGCCATAGTTAAAAATCAAACCAAGCATAGATATTTTGTTGCTATTTTGCTTTCAGACAAGGTCGAAAACTGGAATGTCGGTCAGGTAAAGGCAGAATTTATAAAGCTCAATGATGGCTCTTATGATGTGGTCTATTATGATAAGAACAACTATCCAACCTACCCTGGTGCATACACAAGAGGTCTAAAAGGAGGAGCAGCAATAAGACGAGATTTAATTTTGCACATGCCACCAACAAGTTGGGGAAAATGTTATCCAATACATACCGAACCTTTAAATAGGATTGACTATCGAGAACCAAGAAAACCAACCTTTAAGATAATAGATTCAGATAATATTTTAATTGCAATACCTTCTCACAGACCAGGGTTTGCAGAAACCCTCAAATCTTTTGTTCAAAAACATGACAATAAAATTAGAAATGCAAAAAACTTGATTCTTGATTTAAGAGGAAACGAAGGTGGAAGCTCTGGAGTAACAAACGTGTTATTACCTTATATAGAAACAAAAGAAAAGGAGCCTGAAAAATATTGGGTAGATGATAAGATGCATGTCCTTTCTTCAAAAAGAAACATTACATACTTTAAAAATGCTGAAAAACAAGGGTGGGCACCGAAGTATTTGGTAAAGAGGTTAGAGGAAAATAAAGACAAAGTTATTCCTTTCGCTGACCCAATAGATGCTAAAGAAACGGATGGTAGTCCTGATTCTGCTGAAACAAATCAAACAAAAGAGCTCTCAAACCCTAAAAACGTAGCCATTTTAATGGATGGCTCAATAGTTAGTGCTGGTGAAACATTCATTCTCAATGCTATGAAAAACAAAAAGGTTACACTTTTTGGTCAGCCAACGGCTGGTTGTATTGACTATCAATCCACCTATTGGATTAATTTAAATACTTGTCCAGAATTAGGTTTGTTTTTGGGTTATCCTATGTTCGCCGCTTCCAATAGACTGCCAGAAGGAGGCGTTAATAAAACTGGGATAGTTCCTGAAATTGTTATTGATGAAAATACTGAAAAACCTATCCAATTTATTCTTGATTTTTACAAGGAGAAACTATGAAAAATTAATAGAATAAAACGAAATACTATGGATTCAGGAAAAAATGAAAAGGATTGTTGGCACAAAGACCCACCCAACTGGAAACTTGGCATTTTTTATTACAACAAAGAGGACAACCGATTATTTCTACCAAAACGGTTCAAAGCAACTGGCTGGAACATAAATTTTGCAAACTCTAAATCTATTGTGCTATTTCTTGGGCTAGTCCTACTGGTAATTCTTATTTCAAAAAATATTTAATAATTAAAACTATAAACATGAAAAAATTAAATGTTTTAACCATCACAATGCTATTACTATTTCAAGTAAACACTTTGTTTGCTCAAAACCATTCCGATGATTCTAATTATTACAAAGATTGGGAAGGCATGTGGTACGAAGTTGTAGATGAAAAAACCAATGAGTTTCCAAGTTTTGTTGTAACAAAATCTTTATACGACAGCTCTTTTGAAGAAGTATGGATGCAAGGTAAAGGTGGGCATTATGGAAAAGCCTGGAGAGCTTTTGATGGCAGAACAAAAAAATGGGACTTCGCGTGGATTTCTACCGATGGTTTATTCCAATTGTGGGATGGAAAAAAGATAGATGGTATTTGGTACATCTACAAGTATTTTATTTTAGACAATGGCGAAAAAGTGCTTTCTAGACAAGCATTTATAGTTAATGATAAAACTCATATGACACGTACAAGCGAACATTCAAGAGACGAAGGGAAAACGTGGACATTACGTTTTATAGAGAAATTTGTTAAGAAATAATCAAGTTAATATGAGAAAACTAATCCTTATTTGGATTGTCTTCATTGTTTCTTGTAATAACATTACAAGGGATGAACAAGATAATAATGCTAAATTAAAAGAGCATATCCAAAACAGCGAGATTGATGTTAACTTTCCTGTTGCTGACATTGCCATACTTGGCACCTTCCATTATGTTTCAAATGTAGATTCGTACAAACGAAAATACCATATTGATATTACTTCAGAAGAAACTCAAAATCAAATAACTGATTTACTAAACAAATTGAAAGGCTATCAACCAACAAAAATTCTGGTAGAACAATCTATCTCTAATCAGCATGGTTTGGATAGTCTCTATCAAGAATATAGAAAGGGTAATTACAGGTTAAGTCACGACGAAAGTCAGCAACTGGGTTTTAGATTGGCTAAAATGTTGAATCACGAACACATATATGCTGTAGATGTGCAAGCCCCTTTACATATTGAACATGAATTACCAATGAATGAATGGGAAAGCTATGCAGATAAAACGAATCATCTTACCAAAATGAATAGCATAAATTCTAGAATGGAAGATTATCATCATTTTTTAGATTCCCTAAAAACTGCAATGCCTTTAATTGAATATTATAAATATCTAAACTCTGAAAAAAACACCACCATTTCAGGTTATGAGAAATTGACAGGTCTTATTCAAATAGGTGCTGGTGACAAATATATTGGCGCAGATGGCATTTCCATGGATTATCGGAGAAACCTAAGAATTTATGCAAATACTGTAAATCTAATAGAAAATGATAATGAACGTTTTTTAATGATTTATGGCTCTAATCATAAATTCATTTTAGGTCATTTATTTAAAAGTTCAATGGAATTTAATTACCAAGATATTATAGACTATTTAGAATAATAACTTAATGATGAAAAAAATTAATTTTCTAAAAAAAACAGCAAATGTAAATTCAAATAAACTCACCAGTATTTTAGCGCTAATGGTAAGTTTGGGAACATTTTTATTGTTGTTTTATGAAACAAGGTTAACCAGAGAACAACAATATGTAACTGTGTTGCCTTATTTGATTATTTCACAATCAATGCCTGAAATTGGTGAATATCGCATATATGTTGCAAATGAAAAATCTTGCCTAGGTACGTCACTTTTAGGAAAGCAAATTGCAAACAGGTGGTCCCAAGGTGGGGATTATTTTGGATTAACAACTGCTGAAGATAGCAGGTTTCACCTTTTATGGCCAGATGCTAGAAAGGGTAAATTTGATTTAATGACATCCACAAACTCTATAGAACTTAATTAAAATTATACAATAATGAAAATGTTAAAAACTTTTCAAGGTACTATATATCCATCAGATTGTGATCACATGGGACATATGAATGTCATGCATTATGTTGGAAAATTTGATCAAGCCACTTGGAATTTGTTTTCATCTATAGGACTTACGGGGCAATATTTTAAAGAGCAGAAAAGAGGAATGGTCGCTTTAGAACAAAATATTACTTACATTAAAGAAGTTTTAGTGGGTGATTGCGTATTTGTAGAATCAAAAATAGATTCCATATCAGAAAAAGTCATCAACTTGACACATAGAATGTTTCATTTTCCAAGTAAAGAATTAGTGTCCATGACCTCTATAGTTGGGCTTCATATAGATACTGTAAAAAGAAAAGCAATCCCACTACCAAACTGGATTGATAAATTTAAAAATTAAAGAAATGTTAGTTAAAAAATTATTAGTATTCATAGTTTTAAAAATTTACCTGATTTGCTTTTCATTCGATGCAACAGCCCAGGATAAATCTCTTATTCCCGAAGAAATAATACAATATGGACAATTTGTAGGCGAATGGGATTGTGAGGTGTCTAATCTACAAAAAGATGGCACTTGGCTATCATCAAAAGCTTTATGGCGATTTGAGTATATCTTGGGCGGGACAGCCATACAAGATTTTTGGACAAATCCTGTGAATACTAAAGATTCTAATACAACACTTCTAGGAACAAACATTAGAACATTCAACCCAAAAGAAGGCAAATGGCAATGTGTTTGGTTAGAAAATAAGAGCAAAGCAATCAACGGAATTTGGAAGTCACATCAAGATAGTAAAAACAATATTTTGCTTTATGATGATACAGGAAAATGGCTTATTACTTTTTACAACATTACCGAAAATAGTTTTGACTGGAAATGGGATTTTAAACAGGATAACGGCACTATGAAAACAATGTCTAAAATGAAAGCTATAAGAAAATAACGTCAAATTCTAAATGAACACAACAATTGTTTACCCAAAAAATGAAGAGATAAAAAAGTACATCAAATACTTTCTTTTTATAAAGAATGATGATGAAGATTATTGCAATAAGCATATAAGCTATCCAAACACAAATCATTGCCTAGGCTTACTAAAAAATTCGAGATTAATTGAAAAATCAGATGATGATTATACCGTTTCAACTAAAGAAGGATATCATAGCTACTTGACAGGAATTTACACCAGACCAATAAGGTTTAACTATTCTGGGGTTTTTGATGAGATTTGCATAGATTTTGAACCGCTTGGTCTAGAGTATTTTACAAACTGTCAAGTATCCAACTTTAGGTTTTTTAACTCGGCTATTGAGAATTTTTTTTCAAAAGCGTGGCATAATATTTACCATATCGCCTTTAAGTTTGATGACCCTTTTATAAGAGCATATCTTCTGGAAGAATTCATCCTTAAAAACGTCAAATTTAACCAACATAAAAAATTCATACCCTTTAATAGACTTAATGTTTCACGAGTGGACGAACTTGAACAGCACCTCAATTTAAGCTATCGCTCAATTCATCGTTTGTATAGTTACTCATTGGGTATATCCCCAAAAGAGTTCCTGAAAATATCAAAATTTAGAAAAGGGATTAGAGACTTAAATTATTATGATTCAAATCACTCTCAAATGGCTATTAATATAGGTTACGTAGACCAAAGTCACTTCATTAGGGATTTTAAAAATTACACGAATCTTACCCCAAAACAATTTGCAAAAAAAGTCACTTCTATTAATAATGAAGTTTGGTTAAACACAGAGGAGTAACTTGGCAGATTTATACTATTTTAAAAGTTATTTAGTATGTAGTTTTGTTTTTTAATTCTACATCAAAATATGAGACTAAATATTATTAATTCTTTAATTCTGATTTTATTTTCAGCAATTACATTCCAAGGGTGTTCCCAAAACACAAAAAAGGATAGCAAATACAATTATCAATCAATCGACAATGGACCATTTCCTGTAAAGACTTACAAGTTAAAAAATGGACTTCAAGTATTCCTTGTTCCTCGTGAAGACGAACCTCTAATACAAACAAGGATAATAGTAAAAGCCGGTAGTAACCAAGAGCCCGATGATGCCAGAGGATTAGCGCATTATTTGGAGCATTTGTTATTCAATGGTACGGATAAAATAGGAGCAATCAATTTTAAAAAAGAGAAACCCTTGCTCAAAGAAATTGAAAATTTGTTCGAGGAACATAGAAAAGCTACAAGCAAAACAGATAAATTAAAAATTTATAAGGAAATAGATAGTTTATCCTTTGAAGCTTCTAAATATTCGCGTAAAAATGAATATTCAGATCTTATGGTTGAAATGGGAATTACCTTTCTAAATGGATATACCAACTCGCATACTACAGGGTATATGAATGGTATTCCTTCAAATCAATTGGAAAAATGGCTTATTCTAGAATCAGAAAGATTTAGAAATCCTGTTTTCAGAGGATTTCATACCGAACTAGAGACCGTATATGAGGAAATGAATGCTAGGTCTGAAAATGGATATAGTCAAGCTATTGAAAAGCTTCGAAAAATAACCTTCAGTAATGATCATTATAAATCACCAATAGGTACTGGGGAAGGATTAAAAAATCCATCATTAAAAAGAACAAAAGAGTTTTATGAGACCTATTATGTGCCAAATAATATGGCAATCATTTTAACGGGTGATTTTAATGTAAATGAAGCCATTAGGTTAATAGAAAAACATTTTAGTTGGATGCAGCCAAAAGAGCTACCCAAAAAGAAAAAGTTATCATCGCCAATACTAAAATCCAACATTAAAGATTCAATAGTGACACCAGAAAATCCATCTTTAACCATGTACTTTGTTCACGAGGCGGCTAATACAGAAGAAGCTGTTATGGCAGAGTTCGTAGAAATGCTGTTTTTAAACGGCTATCTTGGTATTGTTGATATAGGGCAGACAAATGCGAAAAGTAATTGGTTTAATACATCTTATCAAAACTATTATGATGGATTTAGTGTACATTGGTTTGAAGGTGAGCCAAAAGATATTAGTCTAAAAGAGCTGGAAAGTATTGTTCTTAATGATATTAAACTTTTAAAAACAGGTAATTTTCCAGATTGGATGTTAGAAGCAGTTGCTAATGATTTAAATAAAAGATTTCTTTCAAGGGTAACTTCTAATAGCGGTATTGTGAGCTTACTTCAAGAAGCATACTCTTCAGACATAGCATTAAAAGATGTATTTGAGAAGCAAGAAAAGTTTCATAAAATCACTAAAAAAAATGTAATAGAATTTACAAGAAAATATTATAATAACTACGCTATTGTTTATAAAAAACAAGGCCCAAATAACTTTAAAAAAGTATCAAAACCTTCCATTACGGCATTAAGTACTAAAAATAATTCTGAAAATTCAACTTTTGGAAGTAAAATCAAAGCCATAGATTTAAATCCTATATTGCCCAAACTTGTTGATTTTGAAAAAGACATTAATACATTTTCAATTAACAATGGAATCAAAGTAAATTATGTTGAAAATAAAGAAAATGACCTTTTTAATTTAAGATTGGTTTTCCATAATCCAACCGAAGAACTTAAAGAACTAAAGATAGTAACTGAGTATATAAAATTAGCGGGAACCAATAAATACAATGCCAATGAATTAAAAGAAGAATTATACAAAATTGGTACTGAGTATAATTTGGTAACAAATGATTACAACACACAATTATATATAAATGGGCTTTCAAAAAATTTCGACCAATCTATTAAACTTCTCAAGCATATATTATTGAATCTAAAGGTTGATAATGATGTTTTTAAATCTGTGATAGAGTCCGAAATCTCTAAAATTGAGAATCAAAAAAGCAATAAGTATCAATTGTTTAACAAAACGTTGGACTACGTGAGTTATGGTTCAGAAAATTATCAAAAGGATATGCTTACTAAAAAGGATTTAGAAAACTTAGATGTTAATGAGATTGTTCAAAAAGTTCCCAAGCTCTTTGACTATGGCTACTACATTTATTTTTATGGATCCAACAACAAAGAAGAGTTAGCCTCGATATTTAATGAGATTGATTCAACCAAACCTTCTAATAGTAACTTGGTGAAAAGAACTCATAAGGAAAGAAAAAATTATTTTAAAAGCAATGTTTTCTTAGTAGATACAGAGAGCAAGCAGATTGATATTGCTTTCGTTACTAAATTTCAAGAATTCGACAGAAAAAAGCATTTTATGTACGTTCTGTTTAATAATTATCTGTCAACTTTGGTCAATGAAAGGATAAGGGAGACTAAAGGTTTGGCATATACCGCCAACAGTACAATGGTATATCCAAACTATCCTGATGAATCGTATTTCCAATACACTAAATTAGGAACTCAAACAGATAAGTTTAAAGAAGCGCTTAAGATAAACTACGATTTACTAAAAAATATGCCAATTGAAGAATCTGTTTTTTCTCAAGTAAAATTAAGACGACAAGCTTTATTGAATTCACAAAGAATCGTCAAAAATGCATCTTTATATCATTACGAAAAATCCATAAACAAAGGTATGGATTACGACGATAGAAAGCATTATTTTGAAGTATTGGCCAACCTTACTTTGGATGACTTTGAGAAGTTTTATAAAAAACATATCAAGAATAATATTTATAATTTGATAATCATTGGCGATACAAGTCAGATTGAAAAAGGTGAGCTATCAACTTATGGTAACATCGTTGAAGTAAGTAAAGAAACTCTTTTTGGAAAATGATTTATTATCAAAAAATAAGACTATAATAATAACGTAAGCATTTAAATACTAATCAAATCCAACCTTTTTACAACGGTTGTAATACCTATTTCAAACCTAATAGACATTATACCTAGCGCAACAACTTATACTTTTGGTTGATAGAATCAAAATGATATAAAATGAAAAATGCAAGCTATTTAATAACCATTGTTTTTTTATTTGGGTTTATGAGTGCTTTTAGTCAAGTAACCAAAACCATTCAAAGCAATTTCAATTTCAACTACACTATAAAACCTATTCCCAATGAAAAAGGTATGGATTTTAAGGTTTACCTAAATTTTAAATCAGATTCCACAATTGTTTTTAGTATGCCAAAAGACTATTACGGTGTTGATGACTACCAACAATATTTTAAAGATGTTACTGCATCAAATGAAAGTACTTTAGAAAAAACAACAGAAAAATATGAAAGGAAGGCAATACCCAATTCCAAAAACGAAATACATATAAGCTACACCTTAAAGTTGACGAAAATGGATATGGATAAAGACTTCTTTGCACCAGGAATTAGTAGTTCTAGTTTTCATTTGGCAGGAAGTCAAATATTATTGCCAATTGGAAGGTTGGAGGATGCAAATACTTATAATATAAGAATCATTGATGCACCATCAGATTGGAACTTCTATTCATCGTTTAGCAATACACCTCTAAATATGAATTTTACAGGTAGTTATTGGTCAATATTAACTACCGCTTTTGGTGGTGGTAACCAAAGAATGATTTCATTTAAAATTAAAGACAAACCAGTATCCGTTTTCATTCAGGGCGAGTATGACAATATTGATGAAACCACTCTTATTTCTGAAATTAAAAACCTAATCAACTATCAAAGAGATTGGACCAATGATTATTCCCAACCCTATTATACGATTAGTCTCTTGGAAAGAGAGAATAGCTTAAATGGTACTGCACCTGGTAACTTATTTGTTTGTTTCGTTGACCCAAATGCAACAAAACAACAGGTTCTAAAGGTCATTTCACACGAAATGTTTCACTATTGGTTACCAAACAAAGTACAGATTGAAACAGAAAATGGGGAATCAGATTTAAAATATGCTTGGTTGTACGAGGGATTTACCGAGTATTTTTCAAGAAAAATCTTGTATGAAATGAATATGCTGTTATTAAATGACTATATAGAAACCTTCAACACAGATATTTTTCTAATCGCCAACAATGAACAGGCAAACATTAGTTATGAAAAATTATTGGAACGAAGGGAAAACAAAGGTTTGGGTACTAACCTACACAAATTATCTTACCATAGAGGTAATTTAATGGCACTCAAATGGGAATCGGATATCAATAAATTCAACCCAAATTTCACACTAAAACAATTCTTTCTTGAGGTATTGAATGTGTGCAACAAGAATGATGGTTATATAAAATTTGATGATTTTATAAATATTGGTAAGAAATACGGAATTGGTGTTAGAGCTGATTATGAAAAGTATATTATTAAAGGAAAATCTATTGATATTCCTAAAGACGCATTTTCAGAAACGCACCAGTTAATAATAGTTGATCTGCCTTCTTTCGACCGAGGATATGAATTAAAAAAAGGTAAAATATGGAAACTTAAAAAAATCAAGAAAAAATCGAATGCTTATAAAGCTGGTTTAAGAAACGGTATGCACTTTTTAAACTCAAAAAACGCTTACATCTTTAGAACATCTTGGCTTCCAAATAAACCAATAGAAGTACAAATCAAATTAAAGGATGGTACAGAAAAATGGTTTGAGTATTTTCCGGCGGGCGAAGCAATTCCTTTAAAACGATACATTAGAAATTGACATAGTGAAGGATTCAAAACTAAAGTCCTTCAAATTGAGACAAATCCTTTCTTGAACCAACATTCAATTTAGAATAAATGCTGTTAACATGACTTTTAACGGTACTTACTTCTATATGAAGCATATCTGATATCTCTTTGTTTCGTTTTCCATTTATTACCAAGTCCAACACTTCTTTTTCTCGAATAGATAAAGAATTTATTAATGATTGCTTCTTCTTTGTATTATACATTTTTTGTGACTTTAGTAAAGCTAAAATAAAAACAGGAACACAAGCGATAAGAATGAAATATAAAAAATAAGTATAGGTGTTATTGGTTATTGGATAAACTTTAAGATAAGGATGTTGGTTCAACCTATTATAAGTACCATTTATCGAAGTTTCTATTTGATCTTTATTGAATCCAAAATCTGCTGAATGAGCTGCATAAATTGCTGGTAATATTAAAGAGGTAGTATCAGCATACTTTAATAATTCATCGGCAGCTTTATTTCTTAATGCTATTTTATTATCAGACCCAATGGTATTTTTATCTAGTTCATTCCATTTTTTGGCAATTGCTGATATTTCCAACATTCGGCTGTTTAAATAGCTGTTTTCAGAGCTAAAACTTGAAAGAATTGTAGTAGAATCATTAGCAAAATAGTTGATGACTTCCTCATTATCTATCGCCAAAAAGCAATGATTTTCATCTTTTGTGCCAATAATAAGGCTGGCAATAGGGTCTGTTGTTTTACTCACATGTAAACGCACCAGATAAGAATAATCTTTGTGAGGTAACGACAATTCCCAATTACCATTCTCATCAATTTTACTTTGTGCGATAATAAGATGTTCCGATGATTTATATAAGTCATAAAACGATTCTACATAACTTGCGTAAATAGTCTTTGACCAAGAAGAATCTAGTTCTGTATTTCCTACCACAATAGTTTGCCCTAAACACATAAAACCATTAAAAAAAAAGACCGATAACAGCAACAGCTTCATTACATATTTTTTAAAAACAATTGCCATTTCTAATCCATTTTAATTTTCAACTGACCTTTTGCCTTTTTAGCCTCAATTTTAAGAATCCATTTACCTTCTATTGGATTTTCCTTTGGTATTACAATATTTCCATTTGCAGATATGTGTTTAGTTTTATTATTATCATCGCCTTGCAGTATAAAACCACCTTCTCTTTTATTATTGGGATCATAAAGTGTCGCTGTCATTCTACCAAAAACTAATTGTCCTTTAATCTGAATTGTAAATGCATCTCTACCTTTTTTTATTTCAATAATCATTTCGTGCTTGTAATTTTCATTATTGAAATTGAAAGTCTTATTTATTGGTTGCGGTTCAGCGGTGTCTGATTTAGCAACAGTTTGGGCGGATAGATTTGTATAAGTAAATGCTATTAACAGAATTAGTTTTAGAAATCTCATAACTATTGTTTTTTGATTAGCTTCAAATTTAAAACAATCCATTTTTAGAACTGGATTTTACAAGGTGGAAAAAGGTAGGAAACTAACAAATATAATTTCTCTTCTTCAATTTCCATCTTTTATCCAACCTTAATTAATAGTAAAATATTTCAGTAGCTTCTACTTTCGATAATTAGAAACCAAATCGACTGTTTTATTCTTTTACACAACTAAACAAATTATTAATATGAAAATCAACAAGAAAAATATAGTGTCATATGCGGCTATGTTTACAGCTTTTATGGCATTAATCGTGTCTATATATGAAGGTTATGAAATACGCAAACATAACAGATTGAGTGTTCGTCCTCATTTAATAACCGAAATAAATATAAAAGGTGTTAGACAAGAGAGCATAATCATTAAAAATGGAGGTCTGGGGCCAGCTATCATTAAAGAATTTGAAATTTTTGCGAATGGTAAAAAAATGAAGTTCTGGAATGATGCCATGAATGAAATAAAACTTACAAAATTTTCCTCACTTACAAATTTAGCAGAAGGAGATGTTATAAAAAGTGGAGAACGATTGCCTATCGTGGTTTTAGATACAATTATAGATAATTTCAACCTTTCGTTTAACCTAAAGTTTAAGTCTATGTACGATGAAGATTTTATTCTAAAAAGCAATTTCTAAATACCAAATTTTAGCTGTTTATAACAATAATTATAAAATTCAAAAACACTCAATTAATTTAACACACTATTTATGGAAACCAAAAGATTTTTCGATAAAGAATTACAGCTATTCTTCATCCTGTTAATCGTATTTACAGGATTTTTTTTTCTTGGTCTATATTGGACAGACAATTATTGGATATTTATGTCCACAGGTTATATGTGGGCACCAGCTATTGCAATAGTACTTACTAAACTTATTTTAAAAAAGAAATTGGACTTTCATTTCGCATGGAATTCATGGAGTTATAATCTTAAAGCTATTGCAATTCCATTTTTATATTGCATTTTAATATATGGGGTAGCGTATGCTTTCGGTTTAGTAGAACTCAATTTGGATTATCTCAACAAATATGCCGAGAGATTCAAAATGGCTGACCAACTTACATTATTTGTTATTGTTTTCATTATTCTAAAAGGCTTTTTTGGGACTATAGGTAATTTAAGTTCTTCTTTCGGAGAGGAATTGGGTTGGAGAGGCTACTTATATCCAAAGTTTAGAACTAAATACAGTTTTGTTTTCTCATCTATAGTGGTTGGACTAATATGGTCTATATGGCATTGGCCTTTAATTTTGAAAAACACCTTATCAAACCCAGACATTAATTCATTAAAAATTATTTTACTCTTTACGGTTGTTATTACATTGGCAAGTTTTATATACTCTTGGCTTTTTGAAAAATCAAGAAGTGTTTGGTCAGCGGTAATATTGCATTCAGCGCATAATAGTATTATGGGAGGAACTTTTGATGGTATCTTTAATGATAGTGGTTATTATGTAGGCGAAACAGGAATTATTACCATGATAGTTCTTACTGGTTTTGCAATCTATTATATTACAAACAAAATGTCCAATTTTCAGAATAAATCTAAACCTATTCAACATGAATAAGACAATAATTACCATTTTACTACTAGCTTCAAGCATTGTAATTGGTCAAAATTCTAATGCTATATCAATTTTTGATTTTGTAAAAATTAAAGAAGGTAATAAAAAAGAAGCTCTACACTATTACAATCAAAATTGGAAACAATTCAGGGTTGAAGCAAAAAAGCAAGGATTTGTTAAGTCCTACAAATTAATTGACTTAAGTGATGAGGCATCTAAACCAAAAGATTTCGATTTTATATTTATTACGGAGCTTAAGGATATTGATCAACTGAAAGACATAGAAGATAATTTTCAGAAAGTTATGAAGAAGATACGTCCAGATGGCCCATCATTTTTAAATGACAAGCGACCTTCGGATTTTAGGGAAAGTGTATTTTCTTTCAATGCGAGCACAAATAATGAAAACATAGCTTTTAAAGAAGAGGTTTTAAAAATAGTGAGTAACATTATTAATTTCTCAAAATACTACATATCTGGTGATTACGATGCTTTGGCAAATGCCTATTGTAAAGAAGGCATTATTATGCCACCAGGGGCAGATATCATTAAAGGTAGAGATAATATTAAAAAAAGATGGATCCTTCCCGAAGGTGTAAAAGTGCCGTATCACAAAATCACACCTACTGAAATTAAAATCATTGGCGATTACGCCTATGACATTGGTTACTATGAAGGTACAACCATTAGAAAGGACAAAAGCGAAGTCTCGTTTAAAGGTAAATACCTTATCGTCTGGAAAAAAGAAGATGGCGATTGGAAGATTTATGCAGATACTTGGAATAAGATAAATTAAATGCCAGTAAAATGAGAACTACTATTACATTTTTGGTATTGCTGCTTATCACGATAACAGCAAATGCACAGAATGCATTACTTAAAGCGGGATATCTTATTAACCCAAGTGATGGTAGTGTTTTAGAAAATCAAATAATTGAAATTGAACATGGTAAAATAAAATCTATTACCAACTATAAAGACGCACCAAAAAATAGCGATTTTATCGACCTTTCAGATACTTGGGTAACACCTGGGCTTATAGATTGTCATGTTCACTTAACCCTTAATTTAGAATATGGTCAATTTGATATTTACCGAAACTATTTGGAAGATAGTAATGCGTATAGAGCTTTAGTTGGTGCTGAAAATGCTAAACAATTATTATATGGTGGGTTTACAACTGTAAAAGAAATTGGAAGTGATGGAGATTATATAACTGCGGATATTATCAAGGCTATCGATAACAACCTTATAGAAGGCCCAACAATTATATATGCAGGTAAGATTATAGCGCCTTATGGCGGACAGTTAAAAAATATCAATCCCACTCACGAAGGGTTTTGGAATTATGAATTTATAGATGCCGATTCCAATGAGGAAATCAGAAAAGCAATCCGAAAGAATATTTATAATGGTGCCAACTGCATCAAATTAGTGTCTGGAGATCAAAATTATTTCTATTCAAAAGAGGAAATTACTTTTGCTGTCAATGAAGCAAATAAATCTGGTTTAAAAGTAACAGTTCATGCTTTAAATGATAATGCAGCAAAAGAAGCTGTTTTAGGAGGTGTCGCTGCCATCGAGCATGGTATGTTTTTGAGTGATGAAACATTAAAGTTAATGAAAGAACACGATATTTTTCTTGTAGGCACAGACCTCTCAATTGAGAATTGGTTAGCTTATGGAATGTCAAAAATGCAAGCTGAATATATGTATCAAAAAACATTGGATAGATTAATTAGAGCGTATAATATTGGTGTAAAAATAGCTTTTGGTACAGATGTAATTATCGATTTAAAAAATAAAAATCGACTGGAGTCTAATTATAACCTTTTAAAAACTTGGAAGGAGGCTAAAATTCCATCATTAAAAATCCTACAAACCATGACAACAGATGCCGCTGAACTTCTAGGTATTCGCAATAAAAAAGGAAGCATCGAAAATGGATACGATGCAGATATAGTAGCATTTAGCAACAACCCATTAAATGATATAGAGAATATAAATTCGATAAAGTTTGTAATGAAAAAAGGAAATGTTATTATAAATTTTACTAAAAAAAAGTAAAGCATGAAATTATGAAGAAACTTATAAAAATGTATAGTGTATTGTTTTTAGTAACTAGCTTCTCTTGTGCCAGTTTTTCGCAAGACAAATCATTTACAGACATCCAAATTAAAGACAGTATTCAATCGCTATATGGTGTAAAAAGATACACCCAAGCTACAGAATTGGCTGATGTATATCTTAAAAAAAATCCATACGATTATGAAGTCATTTATCTAAAGGGAATTTTAGCATATTCATTAAAAGATTGGAAAAAAGCAATACATTATTTCAATGGGTCAATTCAAAACGGTTACAACATTGCAGAAGCACAATATAATACCGCTTGTTGTTATGCTTTACAAGGAAATAAAACGGAAGCTGTTACCTGGTTGAAATCAGCAATTAACAGTTTACCTTCATTTTACTATCAATGGATGGAAGATTCAGATTTACAAATTTTAGCAAATGAAGCCAAATATCTTAATGAGATACACAGTTACAACCGTGAAGCAAAAGACAGAAAAACACAATGGCAAGCAGATTTAGCTTTCTATAATGATAGGATGAAGCAATTTCATTTTAATCTGTTCAGTAAAATATCTGAAAAAGAATGGGATGCTAAAATTACTAAACTTCATAATGAAGTTGGCACTTTAAATGATAATGAAATTATTGTGAGACTAATGAAACTAGCAGCAATTGTAGGAGATGGACATACCATGCTTGTTCCGCCTATTTCGGAAAAGTTTAATTTCAAAATGTCGCCATTTCTTACCTATATTTTCGATGATGGTGTATATATATTAGAAGTACAGAAAAACTATAAACAGCTTCTGGGAAGTAAATTGACAGCAATTAATGGATTGCCAATCGATAGTGTATTGCAAAAAATTAAAACAATCATTCCTTCAGATAATGAGTACGGAAACAAATGGTTGCAACCTCTGGTTTTAAATATACCGCAACTTCTTTATGGACTTAATATCATTGACAAAAAGACAGAATATACTATAAGCTATACAAAAGATGGAAAGCAAAATATGGCGAATATTAAATGTGAAATCTCATTGAATGGAGACTTTTTAGAAAGCTGGATATATGGATTTCATAATTTGGAAGGATGGTCTAAAGTAAATCAATCAATAATTCCATCGTCTCAAACAAATAGAGAAAAACCCTATTGGTTTGCATATGACAAAGAAAATCAGATAGTCATATTTCATTACAATCAAGTTCAAACCGATGAGAGTGAAAATGAAGCTACTTTTATTAAAAGACTAAATGATTTTATTACCAACAATCCTGTTAAAGCTTTGGTTGTTGATTTACGATACAACGAAGGTGGAGACAACACCATTTACAGACCTATCTTGAATGGTATAATATCCAATGAAAAAGTTAACCAGAAAAACAAACTATTTGTGTTAATTGGTAGAAGAACCTTTTCAGCCGGAATGTGTTTTGCAACCGAACTTGAAAAATCTACCAACGCCATCTTTGTAGGAGAGCCAACAGGTTCAAGCCCTAATTTTGTGGGAGAATCGGGTGGAGTTTTCCAGTTACCCTATTCAGGTATTTATGTGAATGCTTCAAACCTGTATTGGCAAAACAGTTTTGCGTTTGATAATAGAAAATTTATATCGCCAGACGTTTATGTGAAACAATTAATTGAAGATTATATAAACGGAAAAGATGCCCCATTGGATACCATCAAGAAGCTTTTAGAAATGAATCAAAATTGAAATTTCAAAATCCTGCTCTTCACTAACTAAAATTAGTGATTTGTAACCTTGTTTTGTATAGTAAATATCTGTTATAGATTTTTGTTGGTCAATTAATTTTTGAAAAATTATGCCAAAACAAGTATTAAAACTCTTCGCTTTTATCTCAATTTTCTTTCTTCAATTTCAGGTCTATTCCCAAAGTGACGAAGATTTAGTCAGAGCAACCCTTATGGATTACATAGAAGGCACTTCTACTGGCGAGGTTCATAGACTACCTAGGGCTTTCCATCCAGATGCAAAATTATATTATATTCAAAATGACACCTTGAGTGAAAGGTCTGCGGAAGCTTATATTAAATTGTTCAAACCAGGTATTAAAAACAACAGACCTGGGCAGATTGTTTCGATAAACGTTTCAAAAGATGCAGCAATAGGTGTAGTTGAAGTTGATTTTCCTTCTCGAAAAAGAAAATATACAGACTATATGCTTTTGTTAAAAGATAAAGGGGTTTGGAAAATTGTACACAAATCATACACTTATGAGCCTTATGATAGAAAAGGAAAAATATTATTCGTCGTCTCTAATGTAAGTTCGTTTGGAGAGAACAGTAAAAAATTAACAGGGACACACTACGGAGAATTGGTTGTACCCTACCACAAATTTTCAGAAGCAGGTTATGAAATAGATTTTGTCAGCCCAAAAGGTGGTAAAGTAGCGTTGGCGTATTTTAACCTACAAGACTCACTTCAGCTAAACTATTTTTATAATCAAAAATTACAACATAAACTTAAATATAGCTATCAACCACAAGATATAAATTCTGGAGAATATAAGGCCGTTTTCTATTGTGGTGGATCTGCACCTGTATTCGATATTCCAGAGAATAATACCATACAAGAAATCGCTAGAACCATTTACGAAGACAACAATGGCGTGGTAAGTTCAGTATGCCATGGTGCAGCTGGTCTGGTTAATATTAAATTGTCTAATGGAAATTACCTGATAAATGGAAAGAAAGTAAACTCATTTACTAATAATGAAGAATCCAATGAGAATCTGCTGCCCTTTTTGGTGGAAAGTAAACTAAAAGAAAGAGGAGCTATATTCCGTTCTTCAGATAAATGGCAACCTCACGTTGAAGTTGACGGAAGATTAATAACAGGGCAAAATCCAGCATCACTAGAAGAACTATCAAACGAAGTTTTAAAAGCCCTCAAAACCGTAAATAATTAAGATTCAAAATGAATAGAATAAACAAAATTTTGCTGTTGTCCATTTTTATCCTTGGAAGCATCTACACATCAAATTCTCAAAACCGAAAAATAGCCATTACTATAGATGACCTATTGGCAACACCCGCAGATCAAAACGAATATGAATATATAACAGACAATCTTCTCAAAACACTTATAAAAAATGACATAAAGGCTATTGGCTTTGTCAATGAAAGTAGATTGTACACAGATGAAAAACCAGATTCCTCTAAAATAAAGATTTTGGAAAAATGGATGACTTCCGATATGCAATTGGGAAATCACACATTCTCGCACGTTTATATAAATATTACATCCATTGAAGATTATAAAAAAGATGTCATTAAAGGCGAACTTATTACAAGACCCTTATTGAAAAAATATAATCAGGAACTAAAATACTTTCGTCATCCACAATTAAGAACAGGGCAAAATGATGAATACAGAAGCAAGTTAACCACTTTCTTAAAAAACAGAGGTTATACTATTGCACCTGTAACCATAGATAATGATGAATACATACACGCTTTTTGTTATGCCAACGCCAAAAAGGAAGGAAACACCGCTTTAATGAATAAAATTGGAAAGGATTACATAGCTTATATGACTTCGGTATTCGAGTTTTATGAAAAACTTTCTGCTTCATTTCTAGGTTACGAAGTGCCACAAACTTTATTAATTCATGCCAATAACTTAAATGCGGATTATTTAGATGAATTGATAACAATGATGACCTCAAGAAATTATGAGTTTGTTTCCATTGACAAAGCTTTAGAGGATAAAGCTTACGCTATGTCAGAAGGCACACACGCAAGAGGACCCTCTTGGATTCAACGCTGGATGATTGCAAAAGGTAAAGACCCAGAATCGCATCCACCAATATCAAAATTTATTGATGAATTGTACCAAAAATATAGAAGTCAATGAGATTAAGCTCTAATATAATTTTGGTGTTAACCTTATTGTTTTACACCAATGTATCGTGCCAAAACAAAAATAAAAAGTCCGTTGAACCTTATAGTTTGCAAAATACCGAGCAGCGTTTTTTAAAGTCAGAAAGTAACGGTGTTGAATATAAACTATACATATCATATCCTGAAAGCTATAAAGATTCAACGCTCAAAAAATATCCGGTTTTATACCTCTTGGATGCCGATTACTCATTTGCTATTGCCAAAAATATAGTGGATCATCTTGCACAACGAAACCACCTTCAAGAAATTATTATCGTTGGAATTGCCTATGCAGGAGAGAATAAATATCGAATCAATAGAACAAGGGATTATACACCTACCAACTCGGAAGAACCTGGTGTTTCCTTTCAGGAAATCCAAAATAAATATAGCGGTGGTGGCAAACGATTTTCAAAATTTATAGAAGATGAGCTCATTCCCTATATTGACAAAGAGTTAAGAACAACGGATTTTAGGGCAATAACTGGACATTCATATGGTGGTTTGTTCTCAAGCTGGACTCTACTTACAAAACCAAATTTATTTAACGGTTATATTGTTGTAAGTCCTTCCCTTTGGTATGATGACAAAATGATGTTTGAACTAAATGATAAACTTTCTGAAAGCAAGCATGAAATTAAAGCATATTTCACAGTTGGTGATAGAGAGATCAATAACCAATGGAACATGCCAGAAGATTTAAAACAATTTGTTGAAAAATTGCGTTCCAAAAAAATGGACAATCTCAATATTAAATTTGAAATCGGTGAAAATGAGACACACAATAGTATTTTCCCTTATGCTATGAGCAACGGTTTAAGATTTGTTTTTGATGGAATATAATATCCGAAAATGTAAAAATGAGGACAGATTTGAGATTTATCGGTTGGTCAATCAGTTAAAAGACCAACCTTTAGACAGAAGCATCTTTTTCAAGAAATTCAGTAGCAATTTATTCGATAAAAATATTGAATACTGGCTCATAGAGAACCATGATGCTATTACGGGTTTTATCAGTATCCACAAAAACGAATTATTGCATCATAATAATACCATTAATGAAATTCAAGAATTCATAATCGATGAACCATTTAGAAACAATGGCTTGGGAAGCAAATTACTACGCTTTGTGCTAAATAGATTTCAAAATAAAAATATTGAACTAGCCAGTAACAAATCGAGGCTGCAATCAGCCACATTTTACGAAAAGCATGGCTTTAAAGCGACACATAATAAGTTTACACTCTAAAGGTCAATCCTAAATTTCAAAATTCTGTAATTCATAACATTTTTTTTTCAAGTTCGGGTTGAAAAAGTAATTTACTATTAATTTTTAGTGTTATGAGAACGTATAGTTTATACACATTCCTGTTATTTTTTTGTCTCTATCAAAATTCATCTGCACAAATAGCTGTTGGGGGAATTGTTCCAGAACCATCTTTGGAATTGGTACTTCAGGCACCAGTTTCCAAGTTAGACTCTTGGTCAATTCTTAAAGATAAGTGGGTGTTTGTAGAATTTTGGGCTACATGGTGTGCGCCTTGCATCGCCAAAATCCCTGATTTGAATGCTCTGCAAAAAGAACTGATTAATGAAAACATCCAATTTATTTCGATATCACCTGAAAAACCTGAAAAAGTCAAGCGCTTTTTAGAAAGAAAATCTATTTCGGGTTGGGTCGGAGTAGATACTGATAATTCTTTCATTAGCGATATGAAAGTATCAAAATACCCTACGACGATTCTAATTAGCCCTGATGGTAAAGTCCATTCAATTATTGACCAAAATGATCTTAAAAAAGAATCTCTGTTATTAACAATTAGAAATGAGATTAAAAGTTTTTCAGTAAAAGAAAATTCAAATGAATTAACTGTTGACAATAAAACTAAAGGCTCAATGTCAATGGGTGGCGGTACTAAAGGCTCTAATACAAATGAACTTACGGACTATTATGTGAAAATAGAAAAATCCGATGCGCAAGGAGGGTTTGTGATGGGCTCTCAAGGAAAATTAAAATCAAATAGCATGAGTTTGCCGGATCTTATCGCTATTGCTTATGGCACTTCTAAATTTTATGTTTTAGGTAAAGAAGACATTTTAAAAACAAGGTATAGTGTGGACATATCTTTACCACAAGATCAAAATATATTTCAACAAATGCTGCAGTCTAGTCTTGGCAAACAATTAAATATAATAGTTACTAAAGAAAATAGATCAGTTCCGGCTTATGTACTTTCATCACCAAATGGGATAACAAAAAATCTATACAAATCAGATATAAACACTAAACGAAAAGTTAGTGCTGCCGAAGGGGTTATTGCTGTTTCCAGCAGTGGTTTTGATGGTTTTTTTATTACACAATTAGAGAATCTACTCAACGCAAAGATTATCAATAAAACCAACCTCAATGATAAATATGATTACAATTTGTATTGGGATAAAGACCATCCAAAATCAATAATTGATGCTTTAAAAGAACAGCTAGGTTTAGAAATCGAAGCAATCAATACTGATGCGGAGGTATTAATTGTAAGTTCGTCCAATTAATATAAAGTTCGACTTAAGTCTAACATAATTAATTCTGATATCAATTTTACATTGTAGATTGGTTTAGTAATGCTAAATTTCAAAATTCGGTAATGGTGCAGAATAGTTGATGAACAAATTTTAAAACTTAAAATATTGTAAAACAATAAGTTAACATATCAATTATAGTGAAAAAGGATGAGCATGTAGCTCATCCTTTTATTTTTGAATGAATTTAAAGGCCTTAAAATGGATCTTTCTCATCTTGGTGGTTCAAATTAGTTGATGAAAAAGTTATGAAATGTAAAAAGTGTAAGGGTTTAGCTGTTAAAAATGGCAAACAAAAAAATGGCAGACAACGATACTATTGTAAAAGTTGTAAATGTAGTTTTCAAAGAAGTTATAGATACAAGGCTTATAAGGAGCATACAAATAAAAACATTTATCTTTTGTTAAGAGAAAGTGTAGGAATAAAAGCTACTTCAAGATTGCTTTCGATTACAAAAACAACTGTTGTCAAAAGAATAAAAATGATGGCATCAAAGATTCAAAAACCAATTATAAAAGAGAAAAATCAATATTATGAATTGGATGAAATGAGAGTGGTGGTTGGCTATAAACTAAATGAAGCTTGGATCACGTATGCTATTAATAGACATACAAAACAAATTATTAATTTTATTGTTGGCAGAAGAACTAAACGAAATTTATCTGTGATAACAAAGTCAGTATTACAATTGTATCCAAAAAGAGTGTTTACAGATAGATTAAGAACATATATAAAACTGATACCTAAAAAACAACACGATACAAGAAAGAAAAATACCACAGTAATTGAAAGAAATAATTTAACCTTAAGAACTCACTTAAAAAGGTTATCAAGAAAAACCATTTGTTTTAGTAAAAACTTTGAGATGTTGGAAGCTACTTTGAAATTATATATTTGGGGATATCAATTACAATTTTAGTAAGCTAGAAGAATATTAATATATAAATCTACATTGTGGATTATCTATATAACTAAAATTCTTAATAATAAAGTGAGCTTTTAATAGAAATATATATTCTTTTTAAAAATATTGATAATCAACTTAATATATTTGTAAATATTATGATAGTTAACAATTGATATGATGAAAGAAAAAATAGAGAGTTACAGAAAAGGAAAAGGCATCTCAAAGAAAAAATTAGCCAAAAAATTAGACATAAGTATTGAAGATTACAAAAAAATTAAAAACGACACTGAAATAAAGGGGGAGTTAGGAGAAAAAATAAGGGTTTTATTGGAAAAAAAACCTAAAAAGAGAAACACTACAATTAAATTACCTTCGGGAATCCCTGATTTTACTAAAAATTTTGCAAATTTAAATTCTATATCTAATCATTATCAAGAAATGATTAATAAAATTAATAATCCATTAGATAAGATTTTTAGGTTACAGGATTTCAAAAGTATTAATCAACCAAAAGAAATAGGTATAAATTATTTAAGAGATATTCACAATAAGCAAATTACAGGTCTAAGTAGTTTGCAAGAACTTTCAAAGTTTCCGACTTCAATAAAAATAGCAACTGATAATCAATTAAAAATATATAAAAGTTTTGACTCCATTTTTAATGATCAACCAATCAGCTTGAAATCAACTATAAAGATGCATGAAAATCTTTGGTCAAATGTAGCAAAACCAATAAGTTCTTTTGACGATATGATTAATTCTTCGCTTTTAGAAACTATTACTAATACTGTAAATAGAAATGAAATTGCTTATGAAAAGTATTTAGATTTTAACTCAGAATTAATTCAAACCTTATCAAAATCGGCTATATCAACGTCCACTTATTCAGACCTTATTTCATTAGATAATTTTAAAACTAAAAAACCATCTGTTTTAGATGTGCTTTCAGGAAGCACTTTTAGCATTATAAATGATAATGATGATTTTAAGGATGATTCAGGTATTATCAATAAAATAAGTAATACTCCAGAATACAAAGAAAAAGCTGATAGTATCTTTAAGGAGTTTCAGCAAATAGTTAATGAAGAAACTGTTGAAATAGTTGATGAGGAAAAGATGGAGCAACTTTTCGCAAGGTTTTATACTTGGATAGTTGATACATTTAGTATAAGTGTAAGTAAAGCTCAAAAAGTAGCAAGAAAATACTTTTTTCTATTACCTACTGCTATTGCGATTCTTTCATTTATAAATTCTCAATTAACAGCAAGTGAAAATAAAGAAAACTATCAGGCTATTCAAAAAGATTTAAAGTATATTCAGACTGGTTCAAAAAACATCAACGAAAAGAATGAGGAACTTTTAAAGGTTAATAAAGAAATATTGAAACTAGTAAAGAATCAATCTACAGAGCAGAATATGATAGCTTTAAGTGATGTTAACTTAAGAGCCTCAAGAGGTTCTAAAAGTAGAATTAAATCAATTATTTTAGCTTCTCAAAAAGTTATTGTTTTAGATAAAAAAACAAAGTGGATGAGAATAGCCTATGAAGATATTAAGACTAACGAGCCAATGTCTGGATGGGTACACATTAAGTTTTTTAAAGAATCAAAATAAATATTACTTTTGAAAAACATAAATATCGGATAATATATAATGTATGCCAGAGCAACAAAACATAGAGTGGAAGCAATCTTGGAGAGATGAATACTTACAATGGATATCTGGATTTGCTAATGCTAATGGAGGGATTTTATATATTGGTAAAGATGACTATGGAAATGTAGTTGGAATTGATAAGTTTAAAAAGTTGATGGATGAACTTCCAAATAAAATCAAGGATACTACTGGGATTATTTGTGATGTAAATTTACACGAAGAAAATGATAAGCATTTCATTGAGATTATTGTAGAACCATTTTCGTCTCCTGTATCGTATAAAGGGAAATTTTATATTCGTAGTGGTAGCACCAATCAAATGCTGACAGGAACTGCGTTGACTAATTTTATCTCAAAAAGTGATGGTAAAGATTGGGATGAAGTTGTTCTTCCTAACATTACTATTGAAAATTTCGATTTAGGCACAATAGAATCCTTTAAAAAGAATGCTGTAAAATCAGGTCGTCTTCCGTATATAGGTGATTCAACTCCAGAGGAAGTATTGAAGAACTTAAATTTAATAGATAAAAAAGGGAACTACAAAAGAGCAAGTATTCTGCTATTTGGTAAGAATACACAAGAATATATTCGAAGTGCTTATATAAAAGTGGGAAGATTTGGAGAGTCTAGTTCAGACCTCCAATCTCAAGAAGTAGTAGAAGGAAATGCTTTTGAAATTGCAGATAAAGTGATAAGGATATTGGATGAAAAATATGTTATTCGCGATGTCAGCTATGATGGATTGCAAAGAGTTGAAACACCTGAATATCCATTTAAAGCAATTCGAGAGGCATTACTTAATGCGATTATTCATAGAGAGTACGAAAAAACACCTATATTCCTAAGCCTTTTTGATGATCGGATGACCTTGATGAATCAAGGAGAGCTTACTGATAAACTTAAAATTGAAGATTTAAAAGTAAAGCATCTGTCATATCCACGAAATGAATTAGTAGCGAGTGTTTTTTATAAGGCAGGTTTTATTGAGACTTGGGGACGTGGAACGATAACTATTATCGAGGAGTGTGAAAAATATGGATTGCCAGAGCCAAAAATAGAGGTTTACGGAGGTGCTTTTTCTATCACTATTTTCAGAGATATTTATGATGAGAAATATCTTTCTGAATTGAATATCAATGAAAGACAGAAAAAAGTAATTCAATACATAAAAGAAAACAAAGAAATAACAAGCGGTGAGTATCAAAAGGAGTATGATGTTTCCAAAGCTACTGCTCGAAGAGATATTGATGAATTATTGGAGCTTTCTATAATAAAGCCAGAAGGTACTGGTAGAGGAACTAGATATGTGATTGATGTTGAAGGCTATAATACGAAACAATAAAATGAACCGAAAGATGAACCGTAAAATCCACTGTTTTTAGGGTTTTTGTATAAAAATGAACCGAAAGATGAACCGTAAAAGGGTGATGAATTATCGTATGTTTTTATTGATATAAGTGATAAAACTAAAAAATAGCATACCAACCGTTTTCTTAAATTTGCAACCTTGGTTGCAAATTTAAGAAAACGGTTGGTAATAAACAATTTTAACAATAGTTAGTTCATTAAAAGATAAAGAATTATTTTAGTATTGTAGAATTTGATAATTAATAGATTGAAAAATCGTTGATTTTGGTAATGGTACAGATTAGTTGATGAACAAATTTTAAAACATAAAATATTGTAAAACAATAAATTAACATATTAATTATAATAAAAAAGGATGAGTATATAGCTCATCCTTTTATTTTTGAATGAATTTAAAGGCGTTAAAATGCGTCTTTTTAACCTTGGTGGTTCAAATTAGTTGATGAAAAAGTTATGAAGTGTAAAAAGTATAAGGGATTAGCTGTTAAAAATGGTAAACAAAAAAATGGCAGACAACGATACTATTGTAAAAGTTGTAAATGTAGTTTTAAAGAAGCTATATATACAAGGCTTATAAACAGAATACGAATAAAAATATTTATTTGTTCTTAAGAGTAAGTGCTGGAATAACGGCAACATCAAGATTACTTTCTATCTCAAAAACAACTGTTATAAAAGGAATAAAAATAATGGCATCAAAGATTCATAAACCAATTATAAATGAGAAACATCCATATTATGAATTGGATGAAATGTGAGTTGTTTGGTCGTTTCTAAACAAAATGAGCCTTGGGTTATATATGCAATTAATAAATATATAAAACAAATTATAAATTTTATAGTTGGTAGAAGTGCAAAACGAAAGTTATCAGTCATTACAAAATTGGTATTACAACTCTATCCAAAACCAATATTTACTGATAAGTTAAGAACCTACAAAAAAACACTCCTTGTAAAAAGAAGTGTTTTACAATATTCAATTATGATTTCAGCCAAACCTCATAAGACTTGCTAAATCCACACCATCGATGATTCTCATCATATCCACGAGAACCCAATTCAAACCGAATTAGTTTCTCTAACGGAATTTTATAGAAAAGAATCCATCGTAAAATTTCCCCATCTATGGTTGCAACCTCTCCAAGAAGCTTTTCCATATGAGGTAAAGGATCTTTATCCATCTGTAACAAACGAATATCTTCATAACTCATATCAGCATAATCGTTGGGTAAGATTTCCAAAAATGGCATTTCCATTTCATTAGCAGTCGCTTCTTCTACTACAGCCCAGTCATTGTCAGGTCCATGTATCACCCCAAATTTAATCTTTGTTATGCGATATTTAAAGTTGAGCCATAAACAATGATGAATTGCTTTTTCTTTAGAAGAAAATAGGTCTAAAAAGAAGTTCTCATCTGTCATGACTTCTCTTTTGACTCTTTATGCAGTGCACGTCCATTTAAAGAAATCATATCTTCTTTAGAAGACTTGGTGTCTTTGCTTTTTTTACGAAGCAACTTCTGCGTGTTAAAGAGCGAGCGACATTTGATATTAAAAGCAGCGTAATTTACTGCTTCCTCTTTGTTTTTCAGACTTTTTACATAGCCCTCATACAAAGCTTCATTGGTTAACTGATGATCTTTGGCTTTTATGATTAAATCAAAGGCAATTGTAGCAATAGCATTTCCTTCCTTTTGAGGTTCTGAAAAATCAAACCCTAAAGAGGCTAATTTTTGCTGTTGCGCTTCATCCGCATATTTCAGTAAGACTGAAAGATCTTTGCGTTGTTCCTTTAAACGATTTACAATCGTTAGTTTCTCCTCTTTTAGAGTGTCCGATTTTACTTCCACTTCCTTTAGAAGTTGTTGATCTGTGGTGATGTTTTCAATCAATACATCAACAATACTTGTGTTTTCCATTTTATTTAGATTTGTGTGGCAATTGTGCCACGGATTAATATTCAATTTTTTTATTCATCGTTTTGAAGTAACCAAAGTGGATGAATGGTCATGTCTTTTCGTTTGAATTTCTTATCCAAAAGAATCTTTTCCAATTCAGCCTCTGCCTCTTTTTTGGTATCAAAGAAATGAGTAGGTTTGGTGGTAACTGCAGAGACATCTTCAGCTAACACATCCGATGTAAAAATTCCATAGACTTGTTTGGAGGTATTGGTTTTTAAGCGTAGTGAATGGTAATTAGCCTTGTCATAACCATACCAATGCTCCACAGGTTTGCTTGCCAAATAATGCAACTCTCTCTGATGACCGCTAAAAAATGAAGAAACTTCAGATTGAGAATATTTCATGAAGTTGTTCATGGCCTCTTCCATTTTTGCAATTGCTTAAGAAACAATATTCACATCAGATCCGGTAAGGTATAAAAGTTCCTCTTCAGACTTTTGTACTAAAGTTTCTCTTTTCCATGTTTTCGGAAATACCCAAAGCACAATTTCTATGATTTCATCTTTTGTAAGCTGTTGAACAACTTTAGGATTGATAGCACCTTCCTTGTCTTGAGCCATTAACTTGTCTGCTAATACTTCTAAATAAATGAGCAGACGTTTTTGTTCACGTAATTTCATAATTCAAAGTCTTTAGGTTCACAATGATTTTCAATAGTTGCCAATAAATGAGAGTAATCATTAGCGATAGCCTCATCAATAACTGCTTTGATTTCTTCTGTACTCCAGCCCTCTTTTCGGGCTTGTTTTCTAAAAGCCCCCATAATGGCTAAGGCATTTCCGTTGACCCCAATCAAATTGAGATTGATGGATTTTTCAATAATTTTCTTCATGATTATTTAGTTTTGTGTGCATCATGTACGGATTTATATTTCTTTTTATGTTTTTTTATGAAAGATTGTTCCTTGTTTTCAAGATTTCTCCTCTACTCTCATCAGTATTGCGTTTTGCCTAAAGAAAGCTGACCAAACGTTTACTCTTTCTTTTTCTAATAAATTCATTAGGAAAATCCATTTTTTAGGGTGAGTTCAAAAGGATGCTTTTTTTGACTATAAACATTTGATTATATGGGGTAATTGGCGGTTAAAACCTCCGTTTTTCGCCCTCTTGATTTTCCAGCAACTCCTTTTTTAGCAGAGAGTGGTTTGTCAAAGGTTTTGGTGTACCAGCCACTTTTTTTAGTATATGTATCAAGAATTTCAGATGGGTAGCTACTCAATAGAAACTTTCCTTTGATGTTTGATAAGGTTTCAAGAAGTTCTCTAAAGTCCTGCTCAGTATAGCCACTATAAAATGATTGGCAGGAATTAAAATAAGGAGGATCTACATAATGAAAAGCATCTGGATTGTCTCTGCTTTTAATGACTTTATTGGCATCATTATGTTCAATCTGTACATGCTCCAAACGCTGATAGATTTCTTGGTTAAATTTTATTTTCTTGTTATTGAGTTTCAGTACCTGCTTTCCATATTTATCATAACCCCAAGAACCGATTTGACAGGAGAACCCCATATTGGTTCCGATATAAAAGGCCCAGGCTTGTTGAAGTTTGCTAAACAAGTGAGGCATTTTATAAATGGTCAATGCTACTTTGTAGCTCGCTCTTGAAAATAAGGTCGCCTCTACTTTAGCTTTCAAATCCCCAAAATTGCTTTGAATCACCTGATAGAAGTTAACGACCATATTGTGGATATCATTGATGGTTTCTGATTCACTTTTTTCTTTAGCAAAGAAGATCGCACCACCTCCAAAAAAAGCTTCTGTATAAATCCGGTGTTTGGGAATGAGTGGCAGTATGTTGGTGACCATGTTTTGTTTGCCTCCATAATAGGAAATTGGGGTTTTTGACATATAAGTGGATGGTTAAAGATGGATAAAGAAGAATTACGAATTGCACCCAAAGGGAATTCGTAATTTTCAAATTTTAAATGGGTTGCTACAGTTCTCCATTGTCTGCAAAAGAGAAAAAGTTCTCAGAGGTTAAGATCAAATGATCCAACAGCTTGGCATCAAATAAGAGCAATCCTTGTTGTAACTTTTTGGTGATTTTACGATCTCTCTCAGAAGGAACTAATTTTCCAGAAGGGTGGTTATGTGCCACAATCAAATGAGAAGCATTTGTAAGTAAAGTCAGTTGTAAAATCTCTCGAACATTGACCATTACTCCAGAAATATCCCCCGACCCAATAGTGGAAATTCCAAGAACTCCATTGGCTCTAGATAAGAAGATGGTCCAAAAGAATTCTTTTACATCCAATACATAAGGATGGATATAATCTCTTAGAATCTCATTTGCATCCTGAGAAGAAGTAATGCTTCTCATGGAAGAAAATAAAGGACGTTTGTAATGAAGTTCTACTTCATTGCAACTCATCAATTGAGTTGATACATGTGTTGTTTTCATACGTATTAATTTTAAGGTGAATTAGCAGCTGCTTTTGTTAAAAAATAGATTTGCGATGTTTGAAAACAGTATGCTTGAAAAACCAAAAACAGCGGAGTTCAGCCTTTTGGTTTTTTGAACCAATTCTTGGTAATGGTTTTAGCAGAGAACGGTTGGGAAGGTTTTCCGTTGATCATGAGCCTTAAATAGATGTGAAAATTCTCAAGCGAGATAAAGTCACTGGCTGAAAAGACAGGATAGAATTCTTGTGCCATATATTTGGCATCTGCATAGGAAATTCTAAAACAAATAATGGTTCCGATGTTCCCTAAAACAGCTTCTTTAATCTTCACAGGAAGCTGATTCAAATACTGATGCGCCACAATAAATCCAATTTTAAATTTTCGGAGTTCGGCAAACATATTTACTAATGAAAGTGTGGTGAAATTGTGAAATTCATCCAGATAGATAAAGAAAGGTTTTCGGTTTTCTTCCTCAATTAAAGACCGATGAAATCCTGCTGCAGAAATCGAATTTAACAGTAAAGAACCTATTAGATGAGCCGCATCAACACCCAAAGTTCCTTTGGATAGATTAATTAAGAAGATTTTTTCAGTATCGATAATCGATTGGATAGAGAGTTGATGCGTATTGTCTACCAATATCTTTTTAACCATGGGAATGGCTAAAAAACTCCCGATTTTGTTTAAAACAGGCAAAACATCTGACTTTGAATATTTAGGGAATTGGTGTGTCCAGAATTGTTTGACTTCATCAGCAACAATATGTTGTTGGCACTGCAATCGAAAAGTGTCGTCCACAAGCAAACGAGTCACATCCGAAAAGGTGGCTTTTTCTTGATCCAACAACGTCATAAATACATTACGTAGAATATGTTCTAGTTTGATTCCCCAGGCCTGCTGTCCCCAAATTTTTTGAAAGGTCTCGATGATATGAGAAGCAATCAAATGACGATACTGATAGGCCACTTTGCGAAGGGGATTGTATCCCCATGTCAGATTGGGATTGGAAGTGTCTAAATACACACAGTCTTTCTGACGACTTTTGGGAATACTTTGATACACTTTTTTCACCAAATCGCCACTGACATCAAAAAGTGCCAAACCTCTGGAATGCAAAATATCTTGATGAATGAGGGTATCTAAAACGGTCGTTTTTCCACTTCCTGTTTTACCAAGCAAATACATCCCCACATAGCGATCCTTTTGATAGATGCCAAAAACATCCTTTTGGTTGCGAAAATCAGTTTGTGCAAAATAAGAAATATAAGGTTGAAATCGATGTGTCATACCCAAAACACTACTGTAATTTGTGTGGTTTTTGGAGTAATGCCAATTGGTATATCGTTGTATTACCAAAAAGCATAACTAGAGATTTAAATGCCTTCTGTTTAGATAGAGATATGATTACCTCTACTTGCAACATCAATTATTGCTTTGACCAATATTTATCAGAATGCGAATATACCAAGCGATTGAGTTCACATACGATGAATAGTTACCGAGATGTGATGAAAAACTTTCTAAAAGTAATGCCTGAAATCACCACTCCATTGGACTTGCATCCTTATCTTATTCATGAATTTTTTAAAAGACTAGGGAAAAGAGCAAAAAGAAATGATAAAGAACTCAAAGTATCTACCATTAGAACTTATTTTAACAAACTCAATGTATTTTTTAATTGGTTAGAAATGAATGATATCGTTGAAAAAGGTTCATTAACATCGAAAATTATCAAACCACCGAATCCTACATATCATGACGAAAAAGCACTCAGCAACGCGCAAGTCTCTAAAATTATTTCTACCATTGCACTTCAAAATATGGAAAATGATAGTCAGCTTAAAAGAGATTTGGCAATCATCAAAACACTTTTATATACAGGAATTCGAAAAGGAGAATTGTTAGGGCTTCGAGTCCAAGATGTAGATTTTATGCAAAAAAACCTTTTCATCAATAGAGACACTTCCAAGTCCAAAAAAAGCAGGTACATTCCTCTTCATTATTCTTTAAGAACCGCATTAAAATTTTACTTGCAAACACGCACCACAAAAAATACAACTTCTGAATATCTGTTTGTTTCTACCAAAAGAAATACGCCTTTAACACGACAGGGAATGAAGTATTGGGTAAAAAAATACAAGCGTTTATCTGGCGTAAACTTTCATTTACATCAGTTCCGACATACGTTTGCTTGTAACCTAGCCATTCAAGGCACAGCCATCATCAGTATTAAAAACTTATTAGGACATGCTACAACCCAAATGACGGAAAGGTATTTACGATCCATCAAAACGGAAGATGCACGCTCACACATTGATAGCCTTCTATAAAAGTATTGTGTAACATCCCTGATTCTGTTAAACTTTGGAAGTCGATATATTAATTAATTTAAGAATCATTGATTTTAAAAATAATTTCATTAATGTATCTATTTCTTGTACAAAAGAAACAAAAAAGCGTTGCTGACGGGGTTCAATGAAAAATATAATTTTTTCGACTCAATTCGGCTAAAACCCTTATAAAATAACGAATTAGCGGGTTTAAGATTGGACCCCATTCCTGATAATGACGAGGTCCTAGGTTCAAGTCCTAGCACGCGCACAAAATCCCCTTATTTCTCAACGTTTTGAGAGATTAAGGGGTTAAAAAATAGCCTTATTGGACCCCGTCCCTAAAATATAAGTCTCTAGACAACTCACAAATTCTCTTGTACAAGTAATCGATACCTTCAAACCACTATGACCATTGAATTTTTATTAGAAGATTTTTGCCATTACGCCAGATATATGAGAGGTGTGTCAAAAGAAACAGAATGCCGCTATCGAGAGAAAATCTCTTACTTCGCCAAAGCTTCCAAAATCACCCTTGTCAGCGACGTTTCATATAAAACCGTACAAAGCTTCTTCTTACACGGAAGAAGAGATAAGGGTTGGAAAATCAGCACCTACAGAACCTATTACATGACGTTGATTGTGTTCTTTCGGTGGTGTGTTAAAAACAATCATTTAGAGACGAATTATCTAAAAGATTTTGAATTACCAAAATTAGAGAAATCGCTCCCTAAAAAAATAAGAAAAGAGGAAGCATTGCGATTGTTAGAAATCGCCTATAATTATCCATACACTCAGAAATACCTGAAATATCGAAACCACGCTATCTTCTCTCTATTTTTATTTGCGGGACTTCGAAAGAGTGAAGTATTGCATTTGAAGTTGACAGATGTGGATATTGAAAACTTAAGTATTTTCATACGCATGGGAAAAGGCAATAAAGATCGCATCATTCCTATGGATACCAATTTGGCAAAAAGCTTGAATCGATATCTCATGGAGCGTAAGAAAAACGGTAAAACCTGTCCAGAATTTTTTACCAGTTTGAATCTCAACCAAGGATTTACCAATTCAGGATTGAAATTACTGACGAACAAATTAAAAGAAGCTTCTGGAATTTCTTTTACGATTCATAAGTTGAGACATACTTTTGCTACCTTGATGTTGGAGGGAGGCTGTGATATTTACAGTCTCTCTAAAATGATGGGACATAGTGATATCAAAACCACGACCATTTACTTATCGGCAAGTGCAGAGCATCTTCGAGGACAAATACGCAAGCATCCCTTAAACGCATTGGTTACTTAATTACCAAAAAGCAAAACTTTTATATCTAAAGGATCTCTAGCATACTTTTTTATATGCCCTATTATCATCATTCTACCCAAGTTCCCAATGAAATTTTCGATGAACACCTACCCTATTTGAACCAAACCCAGTTAAAAGTGTTGCTGGTGGTCATTCGTCAAACGTTAGGTTGGGTAAACCCAAAAACAAAGCAACGCAAAAGCAAAGATTGGATTAGTATTTCGTTTTTTTCTAAAAAAACACGATTAACCCATAAATCCATATCTCTGGCGATTTCTTCTTTGGTTTATAAAAATTTAATCGTTGCATTAGATAATAAGAATCAGGAGTTAAGGCATCCAAAAGACAGACGAGGAAAGAAACGTATTTATTATGCATATGCTCCTTTGTATAGAGCATTAAAAAGAAAGACCTGTGTAAAGAAGTTGAATGACTTGAGTATTTATCCACCTGATACAAAACAAACACAGACAAAAAGAAATACACCACCAGAAGAGGGCAGGTATTTTCGGCAGACAGATGCACAACGGTATCAAGCTATTTTACAGAAAACTAAGAAAGACTCCAGCGGATAATCATCGACAACCTTATGCACACTTCTTCAACATATTTTAGGCGAGAGCGATTTTTTTTGGTACTGGAGTACCAAAAAGCGTAACTCCAAGATAATAATTTCTAGAGCTAGTATACTAAAAGTCATAGGAGAGATTAACCCCTATGACTTTTATAGCAATTATGTATATTATCAATTACTTAAAACAAGCACGACGTAGTGCAAACTTAACCCTTCAAGATATGGCCTATCTTTTGGACATGGATTTTTCAAACCTATCCAAATATGAAACGGGTAAGAAGCAACCTCCTGCTCGTGTGATCATAGCGTATCACATTATTACAAAAACACCATTGAAAAAACTCTTCAAATATAGTCTGCTTGGTGTGATTGATGCAGTTTCTAGCAAAACGACCTCGCTCATCAGCCAACTAGAAGATGAATTGACAACTCCCAAACTCAAGAAAAGGATTCTTGGGTTGTATGAGGTGTTGAACAACATTGGATGTTTACAAGATGTGAGTGAAAAAGAGCATGACAGCGAATAGACAACAACGGATTACCTTAGCGATGTATCCCAATACCTTTGGGGTGGGTTTTGTCATCTGCGAAGGACCCAAAGAGATTTTAGACTATGGAATTAAAAAAGTACAGCCTATTTCTCATTATAAATACATGAAAAAAGTGAAATGGTTGTTTGAATACTGCAAACCTGACATTGTTTTACTATTGGATTATAAATCTCGAAAAATCTCCAATCGTCAAAAACGGATCATTGATGCTATTTTGCAATTAGCTCGTGCTCAAAACTTGCAATTGAAAACCTATTCTCGTTCTCAAATCAAACAAACCTTTTTGTCATTTCAAGCAAAAACGAAATATGAAATTGCGATGATTATTTTAAATTGGTATCCAGAGTTGAAGGAGAAAGCACCTCACAAAAGACTTCCTTGGATGGCGGAACATTATCAGATGGGATTGTTTGATGCTTTTGCTTTGATGTTGACGCATTATTATTTGGAGGAGTAATTTCTTATTTACGCTTATTCAAATCAATGATATACTCACAATAAGTAGTAAATAATAACAATAAAATTTGTAAATTTGAATGAAACACAACAATTATGAGCATTAAAGAAATAATTATAGGCAAGGTGAACTCCATTGATGACCCTGAAATTTTAAGCAGTATTTTAAGTTTGATTTCTACAGAATCAGAATTGGAAAAAGTGTACCAATTTTCTTCAGAAGAAAAAGTCTTTGTTGAGGAAGGTATAAAAGATGCGGATACTGGGAATATCTATAATCAAGAGAAATCAGAAAACATCATATCAAAATGGCTACAAGAGAAATCAGATGGACTCTTAGAGCATTAAAAGATAAAATGGCAATTTATGAATATTGGATTCATAAAAATCAATCTATTTCCTACCCAAAAAAATTAGAGAGCCTTTTTAATGAAGTGATGAACTTAACAGCTATTTTTCCTGAAGCTGGAATGAAAACAGAATTGGATGGAATTCGAATACGTACTGTAAAACACTATCAATTGGTGTATAGAATTACCAAATCTTCGATTGAAGTACTTACAGTCTGGGATAGTAGACGAAACCCAAAGAAATTGAAAATTTAAAAAACTTGAAACTCCAACAGAATATTTGTTGGAGTTTTTTATTTTTGAATACTTGAGGATTTCGAGGTTAAACTTTTTTGATAATTAATGCTTTAATTATTAGAATATATTGTCGTTTTTATTAACTTAAAATATTACTAAAATTTTGAAACTTTACTTTGAGGTTTTTCTCTTTGTTTATTGATAAAAAGAACACCATAAAAATGGAGTTCTTCGATTTTTTATTCAATTTCGTTAGGGGATTAAGGCTGTAGAAATTTCAATTAGGGGTAATTTATTATATAAGCTTACGTAGAATGAAATTCCCTTATAATACTCCTCCAATGTATTAGCTACTTCTTCGAATAAAGTAAGAAATTGAGGTTCTGTATGTAAATTAAAAACTTCAAAATTTAAGTTAACTAACTTATTCCAAGTTGACTCGTCTTGTATATGACAAGAAGGTCTATTTGAAATGGTATAGTTGGTATCTTCAAATTCGAGAGTAACTCTTTCTGTCAAATCAATTTCTAAAATTTTTCCAAACACAGTCTTACCGTATAAGTTTAAATCAAATGTGTTTACTATTAATAAATTTCCTTTGATAATTGCTTTCATTTTTATGATATTAATTGGTTATGTCAAAGGGTTAATTAGACCCTTTGACATAACCAATTAATATACTAAAGAACTTATTTACTTAACATACTAACCTATTTAAAATATTTGTCAAGTATAACTCTTAACTAAATCAATCAAGAATTTCAAATCAATTTTTTCTGTAGGAAGATGTTCTTGGTGAGATTTTGTTCTATTTAAAATAAAGTCTGCGTAGATATCATTATTATTCAATTGAAACCATCTTTTGGGTTCTGCTTTTTGAACTTCATTTGAAATATATTCCCAAAAAGAATATGGGGTTGTTGTCCCATTACTGACCATTGTGGAGTTAATTATTTTATCTTTTAAAAGAATTAGTCCAAATCCATGATACTTTGTATTTAATATTTTTTTCAAAACAGAAGCTAAATTGGGGTACTCAGGATTAGATATTGTTCCATAAAGTATTCTGAAAGGTTGCCCTATTTTAAAATTCTTTAGAACCTTGTCTTTTTCTTTTTGAACAGGGATGAGTGACATGTCTTCAATTTCAATAATTTGAATAATACCAAATTCAGTAGGAGTTTCTATTTTTGGATAATTTAAGTGTTTGATTTGCTGATCAATTTTAGCAAACGACATTTGAAATTGAAATTCTACCTGCCATAAATGCATCATAATAAATTTAGATATTTCTAAACCCCAACATCGATCCAAAGCATATGCTAGTTTATGGAGTACTAAATTTTGTTCAATCATTTTATTTTCTGTAACCCATTTTTTCGTTTTTAATAGTGTTTTATTTCCTGGATAAAAATTTCTTTTAGCTTTTCCTTTTAATTTATAAAATTCTTCATAATATTGATTGATAAAACTTTTAGAGATAAAATAATCAAAACTTCTTTTTACATATCCTTCTATTTTTTTAGATTCATTTTCAGAAATTTCATAGGATAACAATTTATTTTCATAAGTATAAATCATAGCAGTAATACAAGCACCTACAATTGCTCTTTTCCAATTTTCAGTTAAGTTTTTCTTGATATAATTATTTTCAACCTCATCAAAACCGACAATTAAAGGAATGTCATGTATTTTTTTAATAATATTTGCGAGGTTATAAGAGTGTGCACCTCCTGAAGAATCAATTTGATTTACTTCATCAAGTATAAATTGGATAGATTTCGGAATGGGTTTTATAAGATACCTATCGACAATAATTTGACTACAGGAATGAATGTTTCTTGAACCATCTTTTTCATGTTCATCAAAAAACTCTAATGCTGAAGCATCACCCTGTTCTTCTTTGTTAAAACCAAAAACTACTGAATTAGGCCAAATAACTTTAGCTAAAGTATCTTGTTCACTTGACATTAAAGTATGTTCAGCAAGTTCGATGTCTTTCATACTTGGAGGCAGAATTGCTCTAAAAAATAACTCTGCAAAATATTCGTCCAAGTGAGGGTTTTTATGAATAATTGTACGATGTAATAATCCAAGCTTAGAAGGGTTAAATTTTTTAGAACCTTTGCGTTTATCTTTATTGATTACTTTATAAATGTATTCAGCACTCGCAAAAGTAAGTGCATTTAACAATCCATGTTTTTTTTGAATATAATCATTAGATAATTGAATACGATTGATTTTTATGATTGTATTTCTCATATACGAGTGCTTTTAATTTTAAGTACTTTATTTAATGAAATAAATGTTGCATCATCAAGGGGCCAGTCTTGATGGGAATCTTTAAAAATAATTTTATTAAGAACATTGCTTCTAAATTCAGTTTTTCTATCACTAAAACCTGTTTGATTAAAAAGAGGTTTTTTGTCAAAAAAGAATTTTTGAAATTCATCATTCTTTTTAATTTGATTATCGACAAATCCGTCTGTAGCAATTAGAATATTTTCAAGATCAATTGTTTTTCCTGACTTTAAAAAATTTATGTTATTTTTTCTTAAAAAGAAATTGCTTGATTTCTCTACTAAATAATTTGTAAAATATTTACCTTGGCTTGAAGACAAGTTATAATGATAATTATTAATAAAAACATCTCCATCTCCATAATGGAATACTATATATTCACTTTCAGTGATCACAAAAGCAACAAAAGTCGAAGAGAATAAATTTGATAAGATAAGACTTCGCTCATTTTTCCATGGACTAAAAGAATTTAAGAGTCTTTTGTATTGTCTAAATAAAGAATTTTCATATTCTTCTTTGAATTCTTCTAGGTTTAATTTTTTTCTTTGGATGAGCCTTCTTACAATTTTCACTGTGAGATTGCACGCTATATGCGCTCCAACTTGATTCGAAGAAAAACCATCAATATTCTTCCCTCTAGTACATCCGTCGGCTACAACCCCAATAATTAAATTTTTACCTACGAAAACACTTCCTGAATCTTGATTTCCTAAACTGATCCTTTGATGTGAACTTCCTTGTTGAGACATTCCAAATAATTGAAATGGTAATTTTGTCATATTTTGGCAATCTGACTGATAATTTAATTGGTAATTAAAAAGAAAAGACATCTTAAATATTTATTTGAAACTGGTTTATGAAATGAATTAATTCCTTTGGGTCTTCTTTAGAATATCCCATTATATGCTCAATTCCTTCGACGTGTTTATATTTTTTAAATAAAATTTTTGGAATTATTTTTTGTTCATTCAAATAAAAATATTTCCGAATGCCGTTGGTGAAAACCTTTGTAAAATAATCTAGGACTCTTGGTTGAGATTCTGATAAGTAAAGAATCCTGTTTAATGTTGAGTAATAGAATTCGTTTCTGACTATATTTATATTTTTGGTAATTTCTTTCTCTATTCCAATTAAAATGCAGTCTAAGAGACAGATATTTTGTTGTTTCTTATAATAAGATTCTGTAGGTGGGTCCGTCTGATAAAAATAAGGATTGGACCCAATGATGAGCTCATAAAATATAATGCTTAACGAAAAGGTATCGCTATCTGTTGAATACACGAAAAATTTATTGTTTCCAAAACCGTCCATTTGAACCTTAGGATCTCTATATTCCTTTCTTTGAGAGTTGCTATAAAAAGTTCCTACTTGAGCAGAATCTATATCTACAATAACTGGTTTTAAATTGTTTGAAATTAGTATATTCTGAGGGTTTAAATCGCCAAGAATTATTCCTCCAGTATGGAGTACTTCTAGGTAGGTATATAATTCATCTATTATGTCTAAAAAATATTTTTCTGACTTATTTGAAGTTCTAAATGATTCTTTTTCAAGATCATAGCTGTATTTAGAAATTTGCTCATACCCTTTAAAATATTTCATTACAAACCCACAAAATTCTTTTGTATCAATATCGTAGATAGGAGTTTCAGGAAACGCGATTTGATTTTGAACCCCTCCAAAATCAAGTTGATTAAACTTTTGAATCAAGGATAATACTTTTTTTTCTTGGTAAGGAGTTCTTTTACTTGTACCATAAATTTTTGCGCATTTTTCTTCACCAATAGATTCGAAAAGAAAAATTTCTCCTTCAGCTCCAAACATATTCGTTGGTTTCAACGTTACAATTTTTTTATTTATTATAACTTTCATAAATTATGTATTTAAAGAATTACTTGAAAGCAGATTAAATGCTCTTCTTAGCGCTTGCTCATCATTTTGACTGACAGGGATAGATTCATTAAACCCTAATTCTTCTTGCAGTTTTTCAAGTGATTTTTCAGAAAACTGGTTGTTTGTTAAACCTATTAGAATTGCAGATTCAAGATGTTTTTGACCTATATTATTGTGACCCCTTAATGATTTAAAGTTTTGATGAATCTTATTTATTTGTTCTTTTTTGTATTTTTTGTAAACTTCTTGCTCATGCCATTTTTTATCAGAACCATAAAAATATTTTTCAGTACTTTTCACATAGGTATCTTCTCCATCTGTAATAACAATTAAAATTAGTTTATCTACTTCCATCCTTTCTTTTGATGGAATAATGTATTTACTAGATATGAGTCTGGTAGATTGTTCTATAGTGTCGTAAAGGGCTGTCATACCCTCTGGGTAATAGTTTTCTGGAGAAAGTGTTTTCACTTCATCCAAACCATTTTTATCTAATGTGACGGGAGCGTTTAAAGGATATATTTCGTGATTAAAAATGTATTGGCAAACTTTTAGATTTCTTTGTTGACAATCTCTACTTCCGCGAAGAGCATTGAGAGCATTCAAATGTGCTTTTTTTATAGAGTTTTGTAATTTTTTTATTGCTTGTATATAGTCAGAGGAGTTTGGATTATTGATGCTGGCTTGATTTTTTAGAAATGGCCATAACATTGAGGAGGATGCATCTATCAAAACAAGCACATAATATATCGGTCTTTGTCTAATAATTGTTTCATAATTTATTTCTTCAGAATTTTTTTCATGATAATAACTTTCTTTTGATTGTGGGATTAACGATTTAAATAAGTCGCTGAAAGTTTCTGGAATATTCTCTATATCTTTATATTTATATTCTCTTATTTCATTAAAGTATAATTTACAAACTTTTTTTAAAGACAAAAGAACTTGCTTTGCATCATCCTTGTCATTCTTAATATTTTTATATGTTTGATTCTTCCTAAGATCTTTAATCAACTTTATATTAAAATGTATGAACTTATAAGACTCTATTTTAGATGTTTGATAATTTTTTTTTGCTGCTTGTTTTTTCCCATGAAAAAAGGAGGTTTCAAAATCAGTTAAGTAGCTCCAGTGATTTCTGAAATCTTGAGAATCTTTTTTAACATTACAATCATATAAGCAAAAGTGTTGTAATAAGGCGGTAGTTGCTTCTCTACAATCGTTTACAACATCTTTTGGCTCTCTTTCTCTTCTCGATGCTGAATGGAGTTGCTCTAGTACTATAAGTTCGTAATCGCTTAATTTCATTTTATTATTATTTTATATGAAAAGTCATTTTATTTAACATCTTATGCTACCTTATTTTAATTCTAATCTTTCAACAATCCCATCCCATGTTTTTTTACGTATACCAATTGCATCATACATCTTAGATTTATTGCCCTTAAACATTTTGTAAACCTTTCTGTAATGAGCATCTTTTACATCTTTTATATTTAAAGAAAAAGACCTTCCTTCAGGATATTTAATTCTATTTGGTACCATATCTATGGTCACTAAACCATCTTGTTTTGAGTAGGTATAAAAACGTTCAATAAGGTTTTCTAGTTCTCTAAAATTTCCAGGAAATGGATGTAAGTCTAATTTTCGCTTGACTCCTTTATCAAATTGAATTCTCTTTCTTCTTCTTAGTTTTTTCTTCCACTTATCAATAAAAAACTCAAAATATTCTTCCCGTTCATGAGGTGGTAAATCAAAAAAAGATAATGTTTCGATTTCTGCGACAGCAAGACGATAATATAGATCTGCACGAAAAAAGCCTATTTCTGTCATTTCAAATAAATCTTTATTGGTAGCAGCAATTATGCGAACATCGACTTTTATAGGGTCGTAACTTCCTAATTTGTAAATCACTCCGTCTTGTAAAACTCTGAGTAATGTCTGTTGCATTTTTTTAGAGATATCTCCAATTTCATCCAAGAATAACGTGCCTTTATGGGTTTTTTGAAAAGCACCTGTCCTGTCAGTGTTTGCCCCAGTAAAAGCACCTTTGACATGACCAAATAGTTCACTTGCCAATAATTCATCATTCATTCCTGCACAATTAATGGCTAAAAAATTATCATTATCCCTAGAAGATTCTTTGCAAATATGATTTGCAATCCACTCTTTCCCTGTACCGGTCTTTCCTAAAATAAGAGTAGTAATAGGATATGGTGTTGCGATTTCCGTTGCCAAATCATAAATAGCTTGAACACTTTTGCTTTTAAAAATATCTTTTTCTTTTGCTGATTCTTTTTGTTCTTCTTCACGAATTGCTAAAGCAGAGCTGATGGATGGACTGATGGTAATATATTTTCTTTCATATGAATTTCCATTTCTAAATTTAGGTGGAACTGCTTGAAATAATTTCATTTTAGGAAATTCAAAACCTAAAAGATACCATACTGTTTGCATTGTAGGAGTCCCAGGAGAGATAAAGATTTCCACATCATGGTTACAATAATTTACCAATATTGGACGCATCGCTTTTAATATCTCTTCAACACTGATCACATTTTCAATTCCTAAAAAGACTGGAACAATTTCTTTTTGATGTTTTGTACTTAAGTGATTGGTTAAATGTGAAAAATAGGTATCTCCTTTTTCTTTACTAGAAGAACATAAAAACACATGTTTATCATAATCAAATGCATTTTTGTATAACTCGCAATGTGTCCCATTTTCATTAATACTGACTTTACGGTTGTCTATAGTTATAAAATCGTGCATTGCAGCTTGCCATGATATTAAAACTTTCATAAGGATGTTTTTTATGGGTACTTTTTACATTTATTTTTAAAAATTACCCATTGATTGGTTTTTTATACTTTGATTATCAGTCACTTGACATTGGAGGTAAAATTGGATACTAAAAAAGTATAAACGTTCATTGAATTTATTTTTTAGTATTTCTTTCTTGAATCCTATACAAATCATTGCTCAAAATTATAACTCCTCATCTAAGTAGAAGTGAGGAAATCCTCAACAAGCATTATTGAATTCTATAGCTTTTAGTAAGAGTTCTCTGAGAATTTTCAAAAGACTTTATAAAGGTTTATTAATAATCATTACCCTTTTTTTAAAGATGAAAAAGTTATTTTTTTTAGTTGCAATTATAGTTACAAACAGTTTTTTTATGAGCTGTACTCCTGAGTCCATTGAAGAAGAACTAAACTTAGAAGTTAAAGCCTCTGATTGTTGTGAGGAAGTTGGAACGATTCCGGATGACCCTGAAGAAGATTAATTTCTTCAAAATTATAAGCCTCCTTTAGGGGGCTTTTTCAATTCAAAAAAAATATCTCCGTTCTATTTGTTATTTTTACCTTTTCTATAAATTCGATTAAGCAACTTTTCTATATGAAATATTTAATTATAATTCTTTTTACTTTGCTTATCCTCTCGTTTGGTTGTCAGAAGAAATCCAAAGAGTATGAAAAAAAAGACAACTCTCTTAAGGACAGTATTTCGTTTCTATTAGAAAGTTCAAAAAATGCCAGTTTTAAAAAAGCAAAGCCGCTGTTAAAAAGTGCAATTACTTTATCCAAAGAATTGAATAACGATTCATTATATTTTAAGAGTATTAATAGACTAGCAGTATTAGAATTTAAAAACAAAGAATATACCCAGTTTAAAAATCAAAGTAATCATTTACTAAAAACAGCTTTTGAAAAAAAAGACACATTATACTTAGCGAAAAGCTGTTTTAATTTAGGGATTTACTATGGAAGAGTTAGTGAGATAGATACTGCATATTATTATTATAACGAATCAAAAAGGTATTATTTTGCTATTAATGATAGTTTAAAAGTAGGAAGTTGCCTCTTAAATATGTCAATTCTACAAATTGGCGTAGGTGATTATTATGGCAGTGAAAATACTATCCGTGAAGCCCTTTCTTTTCTAGAAAATCATGAGTATTCAAATACAACACGTTCTTTGTATAATAATTTTGGAATTACATCTTATGAATTAGAGCAATTTAAAGAAAGTCTTTATTGGTATGAAAAAGCTTTGGATTTAACAAAGATTGATCATGCAAAAGCAGTAATCTTGAATAACATTGGAATCATTCATAGGGATATGAAAAATTTCAAAAAAGCCAGTGGTTACTTTAAAGAAGGATTAAAACTTGACTTAAAAAATGAAGAGCCTATAAAAGCCATGCTCATAGATAATCTAGGGTATGTAAATTTTTTAGAAGGTCAGCCGAATGCTTTGCCAATAATGGAGAAAGCTTTTGAGATTAGAAAACAAATCAAAAGTTATCGAGGTCAGGTTGTGAGTAGCCTTCATTTAGGAGAATATTATATCCATAAAAAAGACACTACTACAGGTTTTAATTTTTTAACGACAGCGCTTGTTCAAGCAAAAGAAATAAAAGATTCCAAAAACGTTTTAAAAATATTAGAAAACCTTTCAAAGAATTCCTCGAATAGAAAATATGGATTTCAAGAAAAAATTATGAAAGATAGTATTCATAGGGCTGAAAGAAAGTACAAACATATTTTTGCAAAAATTAGATATCGGACTGAGCAAAAGGAAAATGAGTATGATTTTTTAGAAACTCAATTCATAAAACAAACATCCACTTTAAAAGAACAACAAAGAAAAAAAATACAATATGCTATTCTTTTTGGAATTTCCTTCTTATTACTTATCATCGGTTTTTATTTTTTTAGACAACGAAAAAAAATACATGAGCAACAATTACTCATTGAAAAATTGAAAGCTAGAGCAGAGGAAAAACAAGCGATTTCTATTCACTTGCATGATGCTATTGCAGGCGATATTCTTTTGGGGTTACAACAAAGCCAGAAATTAAAAAGTTCATTACAAACGCAAGAATTCAATATGCTTATTTCCATTTTTGAAAGAGCCTATGAAAAAGCCAGAAAAATTTCTCAAGATTTAAGCCAAATCTATTTTCAAAAAATAAGCTTTCCACAAAAAATCATCAATATGTGCGTTGAATATAGTTATCATAATGATTTCAATGTAAAGCAACAGAACATAGAGGTAATCCCATGGAATCAGCTTCATCAAGAAATTAAAAAAGCAGTTTATGGAATTCTTCAAGAAGCACTAACCAATGTTTTAAAACATGCAAAAGCTTCAGAGGTAATTTTTATCTTTGATAAAAAAGGTAAAACAATCATCATTACTATTATTGATAACGGGATTGGAATAGATTTAAATACAGGTAATGAAGGTATTGGAATTTTAAATATGCAAAAAAGAGTCTCAGATTTAAAAGGAACAATTGAGTTTAAAAACAATCAACCAAAAGGAACTCTGATAAGAGTAAAGATTCCAATGTTATATAAAGATGCCTAGAAAACTACATGTTTTATTGTTAGAAGACCATAGATTTATAAGCATTGGTGTAGAAGTTATCTTAAAAGAAAACTATAAAGACACACTGCTATTCAAAGCTGTAAGTGATGGGGATACAGCTTTGAAGTATTTACAAACTCATTCTGTAGATATTGTAATATTAGATTTGATTTTAAAATCTGATTTTGATACAAAACTAAAATCTGGAGATGAATTATTACGAATATTATACCATTGGGAAAAAAAACCAAAAACAATCATTCTATCCAAAATAGATAGCTTGGATGTGCTTAATTACTGTATAGAACAATTAGAAGCAGACGCTTATATTCTAAAGAGCAAAACAAGTGCAGATGAGATTATTCCGGCTATTGATGCTGTGTTAGAAAATGAATATTATTATTCTTATGGTGTTCGGAAATTGCTTAAATATCAATTTGGTCTTTTAGAGATGGACACTACAGATCGAATTATTTTGACACAATTAAGTAATGGACTGCATCAAAAAGAAATTGTTTTTGCATTAGAAAAAAAAGAGATTATCGTTTCTGTTTCTGCTGTTGAAAAAAGAATTAGAAAACTAAAATTGAAGTTTGAAGCTTCTACGACTTCACATCTTGTCGCCATTGCTATTCGCAAAGGAATTATTTAACCAACATTAAGTTGGGTCATTTTTGATCTTATTTTTCGTTTTTACCCAATACTATTTTTTTAACTCACTGAAAAATAGCAGTCTAATTGTGGTTGTTTGTTTGAAATACTATAAGGGAATTTAAACCTTATATATATGAAAACAAATGTCAAAGTAACAAAAACTCAGAAGCCATCTTTCACTAAAAACTTACAAAAAATGACAAGTCATAGAATTTCTTCTATGAGGGTCATCGACAAGGAAGGCTCTATCAAACTTTTATTTGATAAACCTTCCCGCAACTATGTGGTATTTAATCATTATGATTTAAGCTCCCATTATTCTTGTGATTTCTATTTGGCTAAACGTTTTTTTAATAGATGGATATCATTCTTGAATCCATAATCCATACCTCACTTAATGAAATTAAGTGAGGTTTTCTTAATTATAAATGATTTATAAAGTAAAAACTAAAAAATTAGAAAGATGAAAATTCAAAAAGCATTAGAATTCATTAACAAATTCTATCAAAGCAAGAGTCAATACAGGCTTCAAAAAAATGCAATGTTTAACCAATATAAAAAAACAAATTATGAAAAAAAATAAAACACTTAAGAACAGTAATTTCTTTCAAAAGGATGCAGATCAATTACTAGCAGAAAAGATTCCCGAAATACAGGAAGATATAAAAACTTTTGCACAGGATTTAGCCATTCAATCGAGACCAACAGCAAACGATTTGTCAGATTTATACCTCCCCAAAATAATCGGGTTTTATCAAGTACTCTTAGAATTAGTATTTAAATGTATAGGAGCACTATCAGTTTTGAACCAAACGCCTAAACAAATTTCTGCGGTATTTGAAAGAGAAAAGAAAGCATTACAAAAAAACTTAAATGGATATAACGAAAAAGCACGCATACTTCGAAAAGACCTGAAGGAATTAACGGATATCTCTCACATTATAGGGAAATGGAAGAAGTGGAGAATGGTTTTAATTGCATTGAGTATAGGGGAGGTTGCAGTAAATTTTAAGATTTTATTAATCGTGACCCCAAACCAGTTGACAGCATTGGTAGCCAGTTTGGGATTATGTACTGTACTATTCGTTATTGCACACAGCTACAAAGATGTCATCAATTATGCAAAAACGAAGCCTCAAAAATGGGCAGTCGGTATTGGAATTATTTTAGGCGTTTTGGCATTATTGTACAATCTAAATGTGATTCGAGTAAGCTACATCCAAAATTCAGAGGAAGTAAGTTCAGAGGTATCAGAGTGGAGCTTCGTGATCATCAATTTTGCCATGTTTGTTGCAGGAGCCATCATTGCTCTTTTATACAAACCTTTAAAGTCAGATGTTGCCAAAAACGTACAATTCAAAAAGGTGAAAAATGAATTGAAAGGAATCGAAGAAGAGATGCAGGAAATTCAAAATAGACTTACGGAGATTCCAAAAGAACTAGATCAGAAGTTGTTGGATATGGAGAATTTAAAATACATGGCACATCATTATCAGAACACGATTGTATCTCACTATCACTCTGGAGTAGCACTATTTAAATCCGAAAATCTATTTCGAAGAATTGACAAGGTACACCCCAAATCCTTTTCGGAAAAAGTACCCCCTTTAAGAACTTATGTCGAACAGGGACAGGTTCGTTCAGCAGAAAAAAAGAATCACAAATCTAAAAAGAAAAAGAAATGAAAAATATCATAAAAATAATAATTCTATGTACGATGATTGGGTGTGAGGAACACATCCCAATCACCCAACATTTAAGTGTCATTATCGACCTTACCGATACAAAAAATGAGAAACCTAAGGCCAAAGAGATTATCGATTATTTAGATAAATCTCATCCTAGTGATGGTTTGGGAATCACCTTATGCTATGTTTCAGAAACTAGATATACATCAAAATATCAATTCATTTTGCAACAGTCAGAAGTGGGTTGGTTCTCTAATGAAGATACACAGCGAAGAAAAAAGAAAAAACTCTTACAGCAGTTCAGAGATTCATTGAACCATCATAAACTAGAAGAAAGTCCCCGTTCTGAGATCTTTCGATTGGTCTGCAATGAATTGAACAACCTATCCAAAAAATCAGGGAAGAAGAAGTTATTACTCTACTCGGATTTAAAAGAAAATAGTTTTTTCTCTGTGTATCAACAAAGGGATATAATTAGGCTATTGAATCATCAAGATAGCGTAATGAAAGAGTTCCTATCGAGCGTATACTTATCAGATGATTTGTCTAACATTTCGTTGCAGATTATTTACAGTCCAAACCTCGAAGAAGATAAGATGTTCACGGCAATGGTGGAGCTTTATCAATCCATTTTCGAAAAAAGAGGAGTCCAAATTTATACTTCAAATGAAAAAAAGGTAGTGCTATAAATTATGAAAAAAAGACACATCGTATTCGGAACATTTAAAATAATTCTCAAAGCACTATGGAATGTATTGCTATTAGCCATTTATGGAACCTCAAAACTTGTTGAAATCATTGCAGGATTTCTAGGCAAGTTATCAGAAAAATTATTAACCAAGCACAATTAAAATTATGGTAAAAACAATTATAGACGTTTTTGTAGAATTTCTACAATCTCTATTTACTGGAATAGAAGGACTTTTTGAGGAGGATCATCAGCACGATGCTGAATTTGGAACAGCATCAAAGATCCTTTCAAAACGAAACAAAGGTTGGTGCATTGATGGAGTTCGATTTGTAGATATGGATACTACAAGAAGAAATTTAGCGGTGATTGCAGGATCTGGAATGGGAAAAACCCAAACCAATATTTTTCCACTGATTGCAAATTCAAAAAGCTCCATGGTTATCAATGATAATTCCTTTGAGTTGACCTCTACTATTCCATTTTTACAATCTCAAGGAGTTGAAACCATGGTTATGAACCTTACAAAAAAAGCAGGGGTTTACCTCAATCCATTAGATGGATGTAAAGGAGATTTAGCGGCCATTCGTAAAGTTGTAAAATCTCTGATGGGCACTGCCAATGACAAATCAGACTTCTTTAATTTGTCAGCAGAAGATTGTATTACTCTATTTGCACAACATATTTTAGAATCTGAAGCTAGGATTTATGGAAACCTTGGCAATGTCTATCGATTGATTTTAGAACTTCAAGCGAATCCTAAAGTCATCGAATACTATATGGCAGAAAAAGCATCTGAAGATGTGTGGCGAAAATTTTTAGCCTTATCTCAGAATTCAGAAAAAACCTTAAAATCAATTTTAGCGACTAGCTTATCAGTATTGTCTTGGTTAGGGGATAATAAAATGCTGGTTGACCTTACAGCAATTACCAATGTAGACTTTGAATCCTTCAGGAAAAAGCAAACGGTATTGTTTATCCAATCTCCCGCAAGTGATGCTGCTTTTTACGCAAAAATGGTAGCATTGATTTTTCAGACATTTTATCGATTTGCTTTTGCAAGTCTGCCTAAGGAAAATGACTTGGACATCAAAATGGTATTAGACGAATTCTCAAGTTTAATTCCAGGACTCCCTGATTATTCTCAAATCATCAGTAATAGTCGGAAATTTAAAATTCCACAGCTCATTATTTTACAAGACGAATCCTTGTTAAGTCCTTATGGGGAATTGAAAGATAACATCCTTGGGAACTGTTATCTAAAATGCTACTTCGGAGGGCAAACCAAGAAATCATTAGAATTAGAACGAATGTTGGGGAGTTACAGTTACAAAGACCAACAAAGTGAGCAATACAAAACCAGACCCTTAATGTATGCCTCTGAGATACAACAAATGAAAGACGAAGTGTTGGTTTTAGTAAGTGGGAAAAAACCTATTAAGACAAAAATTACTCCTGCTTATCAACAGCGAAGACTGAAAAAGTATTTAGCGATGGAACCTAAGGAAGAAGAAACCCCAATAGTTGAATATAGTATTCAATATATCGACCTACAACCCTACAAAGATCGTGTAGCAAATGAAAAGTAAAGGAAACGAATTTTGGTTATTTGGAATAGATGCTGTTGTGGAATTATCACAAAAAGGAGTGATTGCCTTTTTAGAAAACGCAAAGCAGTTTTCTCATAGAATTCACAGAAAGATTAAACAGCAGCAGAAGACACATCAAAAAAATAAAAAAAAGCGAAATCAAAATATTGAAATAGGAAAAGAACAAGATGCCACAGCTGCATTTGAACAATTGAAAGAGCAAAGGAAAAAAACAAGTTCACAAAATGTGGAAAGAATTCAACAATTATCGAGTAAAAATAAATCAAAAGAAAATAAAATCACCCATGAACCCGAACCATAAAAGTTATGAAATTAATCACAGAAGAATTAAAAGAACGATTTAAAGAAGTTGGAGATCAATCAAATTCAAAAAACCCATTAATAGTTGTAAAACTGTTTGATCCTGCAGGATCTGCGACTTGGTACGTAACAGAATATGATGCAGAAAGGAGAGTTGCTTTTGGATTTGTTACTGGATTGTATATGGATGAATGGGGATCTTTTTCCATTGACGAATTACAAGCCATTGAAAGACCCTATGGTTTGACTATTGAAAGAGATATTTATTTTGAAGAGCAACGCTATTTTGATGTATTTAAAGACCAAAAGCGAATTGCTGAATTGGCTAAAATTGAAAAAGATAAAAGTCAACAGAAAGAGGTAAATAAGAATCAAGAACAAATAGATGCACTAGAACAGGAATGAAACAGGAAGCCAAATCTTTTCAAAGTATGCATGAATATTTAGATACGCTATTCAAAAACATCCATCCAACGAAGGAACAAATTATACAAGCCAAGCAGGAATATCGAAAAAACTATCAGCAATATTATCAGAGAGAGTACCAAGCCAATCATATTCAAATTTCTTTTCGTGTGACCAAACTTCAATATAAAAATTTACAAGAAGTTGCTCAGTCAAAAAAATTGAAAGTAACCACGCTTGCCAAACAAAGTGTTTTAAAAGGAAAGGTAAATACCACGCTTCCGTTAAAAAGATTGATTCTTCAACTTATTGATGTGATTGAAGAATCGATTTATGAAAATTATAAACTAGATCTGGAGGAAGTTTTATCCATATTAAAAACTGTAGAAGAAAAGTTATGATTGTAAAAGCAATATCTCATAAAAGTCCTCATAGAGCTTCTATAAAAAAGCTAATAAACTATGTGTTTTCCGAAAAAAAGCAAAAGGACAACAAGCAAAATAGACCGAAGGTAATTGTTAAAAAAAATATTAGTGGATACAGCCCTGAAAAATGGGTAGATGCATTTTACAAAAATGACCAAAATAGAACTTTTGAGCATAAAAACAGAACCGTTTTACGTCATGAAATTGTTTCATTTTCAAAAGAAGACAATTCTAAACTCACAAAAGAGATATTGAAAGATCTTGGAAAATGGTATCTAAAACATCGAAGTGATTCATTAGGAGTTTGTGGGGTACATTGGGAAGAGGCAATTCATATGCATTTTGTAATTTCAGCAGTAAGCTTGGAAGGGAAGTCAACTAGAATTAGCAGAAAAGAATTTAAAAATTTTAAGGTTGAACTGCAAAACTATCAACAAGAGAAATATCCTCAACTCTCCAATTCTATTGTAAATCACTCAAAAAAAAAGAAGTGACTTTACAATTAACCCAGAAAGAACAACACATGAAAAGAAAAAGAGGGGTGCTTTCTGAAAAAGAAAAATTGAGTAAAATCATTCAAAAATTAGCTCAAAAATCATCTTCTTTAGAGATGTTATCTGAAAAAATTATTCAAAACAATGTAAAACCCTATTACCGAAATTATAAACTCACAGGAATCTATTTAAATAAACGAAAATTAAGATTGACTACTTTGGGAATTGACAAAGCAAAGCTGAAAGAATTAACCCTTGAACAGAAACGATTGGATTTATTAAAAAAACAACGTTATAATCAAGAGCAGGAAAAGAATTTAGAAAGATAATTAAAATAGTTACCAGTTATGAAAACAGCACAATTTTGGGAAATTATAGAAGCCTCCATTCAACAAAAAAATAGTATTGATAAAAACGAACAAGGCGATGCTTTGCTAGCTATTCTATCGAAATTGAATCATACACAAATACTTGGTTTTCATACCAAGTTAGAAGAATTAAAGAAATCATTAAATTCTCCAGAATTTAATAACGTCGCTTTTATGATGAAATATGGAGACAATAGAATGGCTTCCAGTGGTTTTAAAAATTGGGTGGTTGCATTAGGCAGGGAGCATTATGAGAAAGCAACATCCTCTCCTACTCATTTATTGACTTTAGAGGATTCGAAATTATTTGCGGGAGGCAGGGCGTATTTGAATGATTTGGATTTGGTTGCTTCAGTGGCTTATGACGAAGTTTCTAAAGAGGGAGACCCAGAGTGGTATACTTTTGTTCAAAACCACAGAAGGTTGCAACAATTGAATAAAAGTCAGGGAAATGAGATGGAATTAGATGAACTAGAACCGTAACAATTTAGTAAGTTGAAATAGAAAAAGACAGGATGTAAAATCATCTTGTCTTTTTTTTTGGATGAAAAAGGGTAATGCAAAAGGGAATCCCTTTGCCAAGATAGCAAGTTGTAAAAAATACTTTTTGTAGCAATTTGCAATCTTGCATCACGATGTCGCTAAAAGAAAACGCATTTTCGATTTACGTCATTGAGATTAAAAAATGTCCTAAAAGTCAAAACGATTTAGGACATTTTTCCGATAAAAGACATTTATTTAATTAAAAACCAAATAATTCAAAAACATTATCTTTAGCCTAAAAAAATATTAAAAATGCTAGAAAACGGTCAATTTTTACTTTTTGATTTAGAAAATATTCCTACAAAAAAATGGCCTAAATTAGATGCTTTTCCACTTAATATTAAATCATTAAATGAGCATATAGTAGAAAATATAATAAAAAGAGATTTAACAGATACAAGAAACTTCACAGTTATAACAGGTTTTACTTCGCTATCCTATCTTATCGATACTTTTGGAAATAATGATTACAATCATATTAAAAATGTTGTTGTAGCTCTGGGTTTTGAACCTAATGTTAGAGGAAGAAAACGCTATCATATTTGGCCATTAGAAAAAGAAATAAAAGAATATTGGTTAAAAGAGGGTTTATCAATTTTGTCTGGAGGCAGTGTTATTAATTTAATAGAAAAAATAAATGAAGGTTGGATCAAATTTTACTTTTACGACAAGTTGCATGCTAAAATATATTTATACGATAACACAGCTATTTTAGGTTCTTCAAATTTTAGTCTTAACGGACTCACAATTCAAAGGGAAGCTAATATTAGAATTAAAAGAGTAGACGAACCTTTAAAATATGATGATATTGAGTTAATAGCAAAAAATTTTATAGATGAATCTTTACCATATGATAAAATTACAGACCTACTTAAAGCCTTAATTCAAGAAGTAGATTGGAAAGATGCATTAGCTAGAGCAATGAGTGAAATACTTGAAGGAGCTTGGCTTGAAGAATATCATACATTAATGTCAAAACTGAATAATACGTCGTTATGGCCTACTCAGAAAAGAGGTTTAGCGCAAGCGATGACCATTTTACAAAAAAATAACAACGTATTAATTGCAGACCCAACTGGTGCTGGAAAAACAAAATTATGCTCTGCTATTATTTTAGCTTTAAAAAATTGGTTGTATGAAACGGGTAGAGGAAACAAAGACAACTCTTTAATAGTCTGTCCTCCATTAGTGATTGAAAAATGGCAAAATGAATTTAGTGATTTATCTACAGTTAATAATAATCAAATTTCTACAGGGATTCTAAGTAATGATAGAACTACTAAAAAAGAACGAGCAATAAAAAATTTACAACAAACAAGTATTTTAGCTATAGATGAGGCTCATAACTATCTTAATATTAATTCAAAAAGAAGTATTGCAATACGAAAAAATAATGCTGATTTTAAACTACTGATTACTGCCACTCCAATAAATAAAAAAATTGATGATTTATTAACGATTGTCGAATTATTAGATGTTGACAATCTCAATGATGAAAGTTTTTTATTGTTCAAAGAGTTAAAATCTCATCCAAATTTATGTAAAGAGGCAAATATAAAACAATTACGAAGTTTTATTAGTAGTTTTACCTTAAGAAGAACTAAAGAGGTCATTAACAATCAAATTGATTTTGAACCAGAAAAATATAAAAATGCACTTGGTGATATATGCAGGTTTCCCAAACAAATTTCTAAAATATATAATACGCACGAAACTGAAAAAGATATTGATATAGTTCATGAAATAAAAGAGTTGTGTGACAAAATAAAAGGGGTAACATATTTAAAATCAATTTCCAAACCAAAATATGAATTAAGTTCTGATGAAGATACTCAATCATATTTTAATCAGCGCTTAAATGCTTCTAAAGCACTTTCAATATATATGATACGTTCTAGGCTTCGTTCATCAAATATGGCATTATTAGAACATATTTTAGGTATTGAGGGAGTTAAAAACTTCAAAGATTTTCCTGTTTCAAAAAAACAAACGAATAAAATCAAGGTTACTGAAATAGATAATCTTATAAATAAAAACAAAATACCATCTATAAATCAGATTTTCAAACATGTAAAAAAACCAATATGGTTATTAGATGTAAGAGAATATTTAAAAGTTTGCAATGAGGAAAAAGACATATATATTCAAATAGCTGAATTAACAAAAAAGCTATCGGGAGAAAGAGAACTAGGTAAAGCAAAACACCTCATAGAACGTTCATTAAGAAACAAAAAAATTATAGCTTTTGATAGTTCAATTATTACATTAAACTATTTAAAATTTTTGATAAAAAATAGCAGTCCAAAAACCAATGTACTTGTTGCTACTGGTTCTAATAAAAGAGAAAGTGAGGAAGTGCTTAAGAAGTTTCATCTTAAATCTAATAATACAGATACTATTATAGCGCTATGTTCTGATAAAATGTCAGAAGGTGTAGATTTACAGTTAGCATCTAGTGCTACATTATTAGATTTACCAAGTGTTATTAGAATTGTAGAGCAACGCTTTGGTCACATAGATAGAATGGATACTTCCCATAAAGAAATAGAATTATTTTGGCCAAATGATTCTGATGCATTTTCATTAAAAGGGGATAAAAGACTTATTGAATTAAATCAAATTGTTTCAGACATGTGGGGTGCAAATTTTCAACCTCCAGAGGAATTAAAACATAAGCATTTTGTTTCTGCAGACAAAGGGATTAAAGAAATAATAAAAGAATACGAAAATTATATTTTAAATGATATTACTTGGGAAGGCATTGAAGATAGTTTTCAACCAATCCTTGATTTAAAAAACTCAAAAAAAGGTTTAATAAGTGAGTATGAGTACCAACAATACAAGGGTTCTGAAGCATCTGTAAAAACAAAAGTGAGTTTTCTTAAAACTTCTAAAGAGTGGTGTTTTTTTGCAATTAAAGGGAATGAAAATAGATCTCCTCAATGGTATTTTATTGAGCCAGGAAATGACGATAAAGAAATTTACACTGAATTTTCAGAAATATGTAATAAATTAAGACAGTACATTTCTAAAAAAAATGAACGCATTAAATGGAATGATAAATACCTCAAACGCTATTTACATATCTTACAAAATAAAGAAATTGAACTATTACCTCCAAAAAAAAGGAGAGCTTTAGAAGTTGCAGAACATGTTTTAAAAAAGAAATATAATTCTAAAAAAGAAGATTTAGATAAAAGAATGGTAATTAAAAAACTAATTGATTTATTCCATCCTAAAAAAAAAGCAATAGATTTTGAGGCTTATGCAGAATTATGGATAGATAAACTACAACCTTTCTTAGATGAAAAAAGATCAAGATATAAAACATCTAAAAGAGTCTATAATCTAAACAGTTTAAAAACTTCTGCAGAAATTAAAAAGATAAATTTCACCTTGGAGGAATTGAAAATTATTTTACACAATTTACCTATTTACGAGAAAGTAGATAGCAAAATAGCGTCATGTATTGTAGGTGTTCCTAATGAAGGGTAGTTTAAATTTTCTTATGAAAAGAAATTTATATAATTTTTAAATATTAGTAAAAAGGATTTAAATCCTATAAAACTTATGTATATTTGGTTTAATAACAGCTAATTAAGCTGGTTGTTAATGTTTTAACCCCATTAAAAGAGGAGTTATTTTAAATTACATAATATTTAAGACCAAAGGTTAATAAGTTAAGAATACAAAAAACAAGCTTTGATAAAGAATAAAAGAATAGGCCTTGCACTTTCAGGTGGAGGTTATAGAGCCACTATATACCATTTAGGTACATTAAAAAAATTAAAAGAACTTAAACTATTAGATCAAGTAAATGTAATTTCTACCAATTCTGGTGGTTCAATTACAGGTGCTGCATTCGGTTTGTATGGTGATAATTTTGAAAATTTTGAAAAAATAATTAGAAAAGGTGTCAAATCTAGTGTAATTAAAGGGGTTGTCACCTCTCCATTATTTTTGCTTTTAGGGGTCATAACTTTCATGTTTTTTTTAGCAATAATCTATTTTCTATTTACATCTATTGCTTGGTTAAGCCTATTACTATTTGTATTTTATTTTATGGCTTTTCTTCTTTTTCAATTTAAAATATTTCCTATCAGTTCTATAAATGAAAGGATTTATGATAAGTACTTTTTTCATAAGAAGTCCCTATCTGACCTTTCTAAAAATAAGACTTTTGCAATTAATGCAACAAATGTGGAAACAGGTACTTTATTTACTTTTTCACGTGAAAAAATGAATGATTCATCATACTCACATCCAAAGGATAAGGGTAAACCAATTATCTTTAAGCATAAAGATTTTCCAATTGCTCGAGCTGTGGCAGCATCAACATGTGTTCCTTTTGTTTTTTCTCCTGTTAAGATTGCAAAATCTTTTTATGTTAACAAAGACGATATTGAAAGAGCAAATCCTAGACTCATTGATGGTGGTATTTATGACAATCAAGGTGTACATAAAATTGCATTTCCAAATAGTACGTATAGCAGTGATATAATTATAGTAAGTGATGCTGGTAATGAACTTCCCTTTAAAAACTCATATAAAAATGTACTTCCACTTTTAATACGAACAACAGATATTTTTATGAATCGAATAAAGAATTTTCAAATGATTCAATTAATTTATAATAAATTTAATCATAAAGAAATAGCATATCAATCTTTAGGATGGGACGCTGAAAACTCATTAACAGAATTCATAAATAATATTAAAAATGGTTTCATTACTAAGGACGTAATTATTGCTCATAATATTTTACTATCTGACATTCAAAATAATAAATGGGATAAAATAAAAGAGGAATTAAGTATTAAAATTCAATATGATAATATTGTAAAAAATTTGAATTCAGAGAAGCAAACTAAAATTGCTCGAAGTGTTAGTACAAATCTAACATCTTTAAATGATAGTCAAATTTCTGCTTTGATTAATCACGCATCAATAATGACAGAATTACATGTAAAATTATACTGTCCATCATTATTTAAAAAATAGATATGAAAATAAAGCTTCTAAAGGCATTTAATGGTGATTCAATATTGATTACTTTCAATAATAATCAAAGCCAAAAAAACATATTAATTGATGGAGGAGTTGGAGACACATATAAGAGCAAATCAAATGTAAAAGGTGATCTATTTAGAGTAATTGAACAAATTAGAAAAGATAAGCAATTCATTGATCTCTTGGTTTTAACTCATTTTGATGATGACCATATTGGAGGGGTTTTGAGATGGCTAAACAAAGATAAAGAAGCTTTTAAACTTATAAAAAAGGTCTGGTTTAATTCAGGAAAAGAAATAGCTAAAAAGTTTGAAAGTAATGAAAATAAAGATTTAGATATTGAAATAATCGATGGTGCAGACGATTTTCACACAAGTACTAAACAAGGAATTAAATTTGAAAAGTATCTTAGAGACAATAATTTATGGGAAGGAAAAATTATTGAACAAGGCTCAGAATTTGACATTTTTGGCATACAATTCAAAGTTTTGTCACCGAACAAAGATAAATTAGATAAGCTTTTGAAGTTATATAAAAAGCAAAAGGATTATTTTACAAGTGGTAATGAATATGATTTCCAAACTTCTTTGAAGGATTTTATCAATGAAGAAAATCAACCTGGTTTTAAATTCAAAGAAGACAATAGTGTCGCTAATGGAAGCTCTATAGCTTTTATAATTGAATATAAGGCTCAGAGCTTTCTCTTCTTAGGAGATGCACATCCATCAGTAGTTATAGAAGGGTTGAATAAATTTGGCTACAAAAAAGATAATAGATTAAATGTTGAATTGATGAAAGTGTCTCATCACGGAAGTATGTATAACACTAACAAAGAACTTTTAGAAATTGTAAAAACTAATAAATACGTGATAAGTTCAAATGCAACAAAACACGGACTACCTAATAAGAGGGCAATTGCGAGAATTATCAATAATACCCCTGATGCTTTTATATACTTCAATTATAATTTAAAGGATGAAATTTTTTTTGATCAAGATTGGAAAGATTATCCTTCTTTTAAATCTAAAATGCAAAATGATTTTTAATGAATGAAAATGATTTAAAAAAGTATACCGTCATTTTAGATGAAGGTAGTGGTGTTTTATTTCAACCTTTAGATGAAACTAAAACATACATACTTTCAGCGAAACATGTTTATTATACACTTGTTCCAAATGAAAGTGGGCCAGATAAAAAAGAATTAAAAAAGAGTGTTAATTACTATCTGTCAGATAGTCAAAATGAACCGAATGAAATTGAAGTTATAAATAATGAAAATTATTTTGAACATTCTGATGAAAATGTAGATGCTGCTATTTTAATCTTAAATGAAAATTTAGGCTTTAATCAGATTTTTACTGATGAAAGAACAACTGATTTTAAAGATTTTAATTTAACAGGATATCCTGAAAATAAACGTAAAGCAAATGATAAATATGATAAACAACAGATAAGAGATTTAAATAGTTATAGCGATAGTTTAATAGCGTTAAGGTTAGTTGTTAATCATTTAGATCATGAACAAATAACTGGTTTTTCAGGAGGAGGAATTATAAAAACTAATGTAGATAGTTTATTATTAGCAGGAATTCAAAGTAAAACACCTATAGGTAACTGTAATGGAGAGATTGAAGTTGTACCAATTAAAAGGTTTGAAGAAATAGTGGATGCTAATAGTTTGTCAAAACTGCTCCCTAGTTATTTATCAAATACTAAACAACTAATAAACGTAATTACAAGCTTTGATCAAACTTTACCTACTTTAAAACCTAAACTACAAGTTGCTCTGAGGAGACAATTCCGAGAAGTTAAATTTGAATTAAAAGATATATATCAAAGTAATTATATAAGTAAATCATCGATCTCTTATTCAGGGTTAAAAAGTAAACAGTTTTGGGTCTCTTTTCTTGAGTATGCTTTAATAATTAGCTTAGTTGAAGAAGGTGATTTTAATGAGGAGTTATTTTTGCAAATGAATAAAAAAAGAAAGTTTATTTATTCCGACTCTGATAAAGATATTTATGATCTATACAGTGATATTTTATTGTATGCTTCGGATGACATTGATGATCAATGTCAAGTATTAATTGGAACAAAAAATCTTCCTACAACAGACAGAACAAGAAGGATGTCTACCTTTAAGGTACCACAAAATATTGCAAATGTTGATGATGATGAAACAATAGATAGAATAATTCTACGAAATAAAATTAAAGAAATCATACATCTTAAAGCTATAGAATTAGATTGTATAAATAAAAATGATGAATTTTTAGATCAATTTGAGTTAGATCAATTTGAAAATATTTTAACTGAAATAAAACGACTTGTATATGATTTTTTCACAAATTAAAATAACGAATCCTGACTTTGAGATTGAAAATTGTAGAGTGTATCACTATAAAAATGAAGATAGTTTCCAGTTAAATATATTTTTTATTGAAGCTGGTATAAACATTATAAATAACCAATGGAAAAGATATTCCAAAATGGTGGCTTTAAATTTCCAAAATTCCGAATATATGTCAAACAGTGAGTTTGATAGATGGAATTTTTATATTATTTACATCTTAAAGGACAGTATTTCAAAAGAACTTAAAACCCAAATTGAGAATGATAAATTCTCAAGTAGAAAAATTGTTGAAGACTCTTACGGTAAAGAATTTAATCCTGATGAGGCGAATCGTTTAATTGTAAAGCATATTACAAACACTGACCTGAAAGAAATTGTGGACGCTACTGAGCAAGTATCAATCTCAGAATATATTCCTAAAAACGGAGAACTATGGAAATTACTTATCAATGAAGAAAAAGTAATTGGAGATAGGGAAACTCAAAAAGAAATCGTTCAAAAAATAAACGCATTATGAAAATAAAAAGTGTCAAAATTACTGGCTTTAGAGCGTTTGAAAAAGAAGAAAATTCAACTTTTGATTTTACGAAAAATGGAGAAATAATGAATTTTGCTTCAATATACGCCCCAAATGGTTTTGGAAAAACTTCCTTTTATGATGCTGTTGAATGGGGTATAACACATAAAATCCAGCGTTTTGATAAAATGGTTGATTTTGAAAAAGTAAGAAAAGACAATGAAGCACCATTATTATTGAATAAGAATTCAGAAAATGGAAAAGTTATAGTTGAAACAAGTGAAGACTCTTTTGAAAATGTAATAAATAAACGTAAAAAGTATAGTTACAAAGCGAAGGCATACAATGAATATTTTAAGGATCAAATCTTAACCCAAGATTTAATAGATGCTTTTCTAAAAGAAGAGAAAGCCGAAGATAGGTACACAAAATTTCTTTCAATAGATAGTAATTTGAAAAAACAAGATTCTGCGTATAAGAAGATTATTCATTTACTAAAATATATTAAAGAGGAAAGGAAAGATTTAACGAATGAAAAAGAGGGAGAACAAAAAAAACTTCAAGGTGAGATTGATTTTGAACAAGAGTTTAAAAAATTTGATGAAATTAATGAAGTAATTATTTCACTTAACAAAGAAGGTGAAAACTTAAATATAATTGACCAAAAAACATTTAGTCAGACTTCTTATGATAATTTATCTAGACATGTTGAAGTTCGATTGTTATCATTGGAAGGCGAATTAACCAAAGCTAAATTACGTATTGATACAATTAGTTTAGCAAGAGATGGCGAACAAACTGAAGATAGTAAATTAAATGGTGGTGTGTTATCCTACTTTGAAAATAAAAATGAAATTAAAAAACTTGATGACCTATTTAAAGAATTAAACCAAGTAGTAAAATGGTTTGAAGAAAAAGAAAAAATTAATAATGAATCTAATGATAATGATGAAAATTTAAAAATTCAGCAAAACAAATTAGAAAAAACTCTCAAAATTGAGAGGCAGTTCGAAAGGTTTATAAGTATACAAAAAGAGATAGAGAGTATAAATAAGAATATTGTAGAGTATAAGAATTCATTACTTAAGACTGCACATGAGAAACTTATTATTGAAAAGGATAAAAATGACACATTAATTAAACTTAATGAAATAAAGACTTCTCAAGAGAATAATAGATTAAAACTAAACAATATACCAACTCAACAAAAGGAATTAGAATTATCTTCTCAGATTGTTTCTAATGCTCAAAAAACTATTGAAAATTTATCAAAATCAATTGATGCAGAAGAAAAGAAAATGATTGATTTAAAAATCATTTTAGATGAATTTGCATATTATGAAAATAAGATTAATGATGATATTGAAATTTTATCAGAATTTAAATTATTTGATGAGTATAAAGAGTTAATCACTAACTATATTCTAAAGGGAAAAAAACTAGAGAAATTAAAAAAAGATCATCAGGAAATTCAATTTAAAATCAATGATTTAAACAAGTTGAATAAAGAACTTAATAAATTTGTCGATTCAGGATTAGAATTAATAAATAAATCAAAAAGTTCAGATTGTCCTTTATGCAACTACAATTATGATTCGTTTGAAGAATTATCTAATAATATTTTATCTAACGAGTTATTAGGTATTCAAACACAGAAATATCTTAAACAGAAGACTGATAAAGAATTAGAAATAAATAACCTAACTTCGAAGTTATCTATTGATAAAGAAAAAATTGAAAAGAACTTTTTCAATACAAAACAACCATATTTGTCAGATTATAAGAATACGCAGAATGTAATAGAAAAATTAAATTCTGAGAGAAAGACCAATTTAGAAAAATTAGATAAGAGTCAATCAGTCTTAAATGACATTAGTTTATTATTAAAGGATTCAAAGACATTTGATGAATTGTCAATCAAAATACAAAATGATTTATCAAAAAATGATAAGAAGGTATCGGAATTAACTAATCAAATGAAAATATTTGAAACATCATTTATAGAGAAAGAAGCACTAATTAAATCAATTAAAGAAAAAATAGAAATTTCTGAACGTGAACTTTTGAAATATCAATCTTCTAATGATTATATGGAAGTTAAAGAATATTTTATTAATGAACTGAATTCTAATAGTATTGAAAAATCTATAATATCTAAAGATAAATCTGATAAGCAGTTAAACATTAATGATCTAAAAAGCAAAAAAGAAAGTCTAATCAAATTATTAGATGAGTTAAAGATAAAACTATCTAATTATACGTTATCTAAGGATGAATATATTAAGAAAACTCAAGAATTAAATAATGCTAAAAATTTAGTATTAAGAATTTATGACAATTACGAAAACTATATACAATCAGAGTTTGGTTTAATAATAAGTGATAAAGATAAATCTCAAATCGAAAAAGCATTTGTAAATTTAATAGACAATCAGAGGAAAGCTGAAAAACAAGCTGAAACTAAAATTCAAAAATATAAAACAGTTAGAATTTTAAATGATGCTTGCATAAAAGCAACAGAATCTAAAAAAGTACAAGACCAAATTAAAAATATCAATAAAAGCCTAAAAGAATTAGACAATGTTGAAAAAGTATTAAATACTGAAAAAGGCAATCTCAAATCACACCTAAAAAATTCAATTGAAGCTTATTTCTATACACCTTTAATTAACACAATTTATAAAAAAATTGATCCTCATCCAGATTATAAGGAGATTGAATTTGAATGTGATTTTTCCAAAGATAAACCTAGATTACAGATTTACACTACCTCTATTGATCAAGATGATAATCCTGTAAAATCAGTTCCTTCATTATATTTTAGTACAGCTCAAGTAAACATCTTAAGCTTAAGTATTTTCTTAGCACGTGCTTTAAAAACTAAAAATTCTAAAACACAAGACCCTGTAGATTGTATATTTATTGATGACCCAATTCAATCAATGGACAGTATAAACGTTTTATCTTTTATTGATTTATTTAGAGGTTTAACATTGTCATTAAACAAGCAGTTAATTGTTTCAACTCACGAAGAAAATTTTCATCTTTTACTACAAAAAAAAATACCTTCTGAGTTCTTTAAGTCAACATTTATAGAATTTGAGACTTTTGGAAGATTAAAAGAAAAAGTGAATTAATATTTTTATATCCATAAATACCTATTTATAGGTATTTTATTTAAGTCTTTCTTATTCTATTTTAGTAAAAAAAATAATTATGAAAATCAATAAAAACATTACTTTCTTTTTTCTAGCATTATTTACTTCCTCCTATTTAACATTTGGACAATCAAAAATTATTATTGATTTATCTAAAGATGGAAATAGGGAGGTTACTCAAGACATTGAAGCAAACAAAAAAATTGAGCTTTTGATAACTAATTTAGTGCCAGGTCGAGAATATCAAATAATCGTTCAAAAAAAGATAAGTGAATTTACCCCTTTACAATACAGAAATGATTTTAATTTTACTCCAAGTAAGGATTTAGCACCAACTGATTGTAATGATTTAAAGGCTAAATTAGAAGAATTAAAAACATCTCAAGAATCAGAGCTTTTTGAAAAAGTAAAAGAAACATCTGAATTAATTGAATCTATAGAGAAAAAGATTGAAGCTGATATGTCTAAAGATTTAGATTGTGAAACTCAAACTATAATAAAGGCAAGATCGATTATCTCACAAATTAATCTTAAAATTAATCAAACCTATACCTTACAAAAAGGTGAAGAATTACATGTAACGATTAATCGCAAAACTGATGATGGAAGTTTGAAAGAATGGAAATATGTTTATAAAACTCCAAGTCGTGGGAAATGGGTTACGTCTTATGGTTTTTCCTTTATAACGAATGTTTTTGACGAAGAAAAAGAATATTTTTCGAAAGCGAACGATACAGCTTTTGTTATCACTAGAAAAATTGGAAATAAAAAGTTAAATTTTGCTCCTTCAGTATTTTTTACTTGGATGCCTAGTAAGTGTTTAAATGAAAATTTTTCATTTAATTTCACAGGAGGTTTGGGGTTTGACTTAGAAGCTCCAACAGTGTTTTTAGGAGGAAGTGTATTCTATAATCAGAATTTAAGTTTAGTTTTAGGTCTTACGGCACATCAGCAGCATTATTTAAATGGTCAATATTCACCAAATGAAATTATTAATGAAAATTTAAGTAAAGAACAGTTACATGAAAAACTCTATACTATAAACCCTTTTTTCTCTCTTACATTTAGATTTAAGGAAAATCCAGAAAAAGAATTAAAAGAGGAATAATTTTTCTCTTTTAATAATTTTTAAGGGGTTCTAGGGTCTCCCTAGCAGGATCGCAATATGAAAAGAGCTTGTGAATTTCATATTGCGATCCTGTATTTCGAAAATATTTTTTTTGAAATTTTATAATTAGTTTGAATTTGCAAAGATTATGTCAAGTTTTTTTTCACCAGATTGGGAGAAGTTAGATAAAAAGATAGCAGAGTTAGAATCAAAAATTGGTTTTGCCTGCAATATATTTGGTTCATACAATAAATCCAAATGGAGTTCAATTCTGGACTTATGTAAAGAAATAAACGATGACTTTAAAAATATTAGATATCCTAAAAAAGAAGAAAGATCAATAGCTTGGCAGAAATTTTTTGATTTAAGACATAAGGCATATCAAGAAAAAAATAATCAAATTGCTAATTTATCTAAAAGTAGAAAAAGAGAACTTTATATTATGTTAAATCATTTAAAACATGATTGGTTAGCTGATTTTTTGATTGGCGAAATATTATCTTTTGGTTTTTTAAAAACCAAAGCTGAAGATATGAAATGGTCAGGAAAAAAACTAAACGAAGCTGGTGCTTATTTTAAAAGTGTCAAACACGAGATGACAAGAGAAGATAAAGCAGAGATTCATCAATTATTTGTTGATATTCGCTCAAATCATGATTTATTCTGGTTAAAGTACAAAAAAACTTCACAGGTTAATTATGAAAGTCGGAAAAAAGAAAATCAAAAAGCTTGGGAGGAGAAACAACGTGCTTGGGAAGAAAAAAAAGAAAAAGGTAGAAGAATCAAAAATAGCATAGAAAATAATTTATCAAAGAATAAAGATAAATTGAATAAAGCTATAGATGCTTTAGATAGAGTAAAAGATAGTAGAAGAAACCTACGAGATAAAATATCCGAATCCTACAGTGATAATTGGAAATCAAAGGCTGAAAACTGGCTGGATGAAATGGATAACAAAATAAGTGATATTGAATCATCAATTGATCGAATTAAAGACTGGATTTCAGAAGATAAAAACAAATTAGATAATTGGAGTTAGTAGTTTAAAGCTATTGACAAATTATTATTAATCTGCTATACTCCAATCAAATAATTATTAATGGGTTACCAAAAGATATCATTTTTAAGTGTCTTTTGGTAACCTATTAATAATATAAAAATGAATATTCTTATTACAATCGTACCAAATCCAAATATCCGTTATTTTGAAACCTCAATAAATTTAATTCAAATTTTTGAAGAATTAAAAGGAATAATAGAGTTTAAAATAAAAAATCATAAAGTTCGAGTTCAGAAGCAGCATAAATTTTCGTAGGATTTCATAGAGAAAGCTATACTGTCAAAAGTAAAAAGCCCTAATATAACCTATAAAAATATTACTGAAATAGAACTACAAGAGGGTTTTAAAAAAAATTATAATCAATTAAAGAAAGATTTAAATGAGTTGTTTATTTTAATAAATAGTAAATAAATTTAATCAAAATTTGAAAAGAGAAGTTAATCTTCTCTTTCTTTTTATTATAAATTAGCCTTGTTATTACTATTTACTAAAAAAACTATACCTCAAGTCCTAATTCTTTTGCCATTTTAATTGCTGTTTGTTCATAAGCTAACCAAGAAAGATTTCTTTTCAAATCTCCTTTGATAAGGAAAGTAATATCGTTTTCTTCACGATATTCTTCTTGTATCTCCATTATTTGAGTAGAATAAGTTTCAAAGTATGTATCGATATCAGATTCATAGATGAATGCATTAGCAATGCCTGTTGCATCTCCAATATTTTGAATTTCAATAAAGAAATTTTTACAATCAGTATCAAAGTTTAATGCTTCATAAGCAATCATTTGTTCAATTGATTTTTGCTTTTGATTAGCAATATCTTGTAATTTATTTTTTAGTTCAATGTTAGTCATAGTATTATATAAAGATTAACGAATAATACAGAAACTGACAAACCACAGTGGCTAATATTTTATGCAAGTAGGAATCTCGATAGAGAGCATTGCTTGCGGAAAAGATGCACTGAAGGGTAATGTTTTGGTTATTATTTGGAGTTTATATACTGCTATATATTTTAACAAAAAAAGCGATGTGTAAAAGGGAATTTCTTTGCAAAGATAGTAAGTTTAAAAAATTATTTTTTTAGCAACTTAGAATCTTGCATCCCTATTTCGCCAAATGAAAAAAAAATTTTTGACTAAAAATGAAGCAATATTATTATGGATTTAGATTATTAAAAAAATCCTAGAAGTCCCATATGATTTTTTAATTTTTCATAGAAAATCATTTTTGGACACTTATTTATGAAGAGCTTTGATTAGAAATTTTATAAATTTTAAAAAAATACTCTTTGAAATAATTATATAAAAAATGCTCAAAATATAATGCTTAAATTTTGAACATTTTTTCTATTAAGTTTTATTATTATGCTTTTTGTGAAAAATAACATATTAAGAATATGATAAATCTGCTTTTTTAAGATATAATTCACTAGCAATTTCATTCATAAGAGGTCGAATTTCCCGAATTAAACGCTTTTGTTTTGGATCTTTAATTGTGTTTTCTCTCAATGATTTAAATATAAAAACATCTAAAGGAATTTCCAATTGCTCACAAATTTTCTCTAATGTATCCATCTTAATAGATCTTTTTCCATGAATTACTTCAGAATAAAAAGAAGGTTTGATTTTGCATTTTTTTGAAAACTCTGATTTTGTTAATTGTACTTCTAGCCGAATAGATTCCAATGTTTTTGGTATATCTAACCTGCTTTCGAATTTCTCTTTAATTGAGTCCATATGTATTGATTTAAAGGTTACTATTTAATTAATTTCTATCATATTGTAGTATACAACGTATAAAAGTAAATACTAGCTACACTTGAATGAGAATTCAAGATGCAACTAGTACGATTTCTTTTTGATTAGTCAATTTTTTTCAATATTGTTCTAACCATTGCGTTAAAGTGCTTAGACGTCAACTCCGCGTCTCTTTGACCAAGTATCATCTCGGTTTGTAAAAAATGAGCTTGTTGCAAATAATGATTTATTTCCTTTTCCCACTCTGGATAGCTTATTTTAATTTTGTTCAAAACAGCAATCATCTTTTCGTACAAATTCGTACATTGTATTATCTCTTCCATATGCTTAATTTTAGTATGGATTAATAGAATTAATACAAATATAACAATATTTCACTAAATAGTGAAATAAATTCACTATTTGTTTTTCTAATTCTGTAATCTAGGAAAATTAGGAAAATGAATTTTACGATTTGTTTTGATATGTTGAAACAGGAGTTTATTTAGAATTTCTATAAATCAAGCGTGTCTAATCTAATAAGTAAGAATACTATTTTTGAAAGAGTAAATATTTATATAAACTTTTAAAAAAATAGTTAAGTATGTTTTAGCTATTTTAAAATCAATAGAATATTTCTTAAATTATTGTAAAACTTCAATTACCAAAATTGTAAAATCATTTGTACCTTTGAAATTAATTTAGTATACAACGAACAAACAGTTAATTTGGATAACTTAATATGATTGATTTTGATATAATAGAAAGTTTAGGTTTGGATAAAGCCATCTCTGTTATTTCAGAATCTAATCAGATTACTGAAAGTCAGTTAGTTGTGATTAACCAAGTTAGAGAAAAAAAATTTGGTATTGATAAAATTTATTTCAGTACTGATGAAAACCACAACAGTTATCCTGCCGTTTTTATAAAGAAAGTTCAAAAGTTTGATGATTTAGCACTTCGAGAAGTTGCCATTGCACAAAAAAAAATCTGGAACTTTAAAAAGGTAATTTTTCTTTACGTGTACTCAGAAACTGAGATTCGTATATATAATTGTGCTGAAAAACCACTTTTGATTAAATCCGATGATTTTGATTACAAAAAAGAGTTAAAAAAACTCGAAGTAGAATCTTATAAGTTCTCTGATAAAACCAAACTCAAACAGCTTCAAGTTTTTTTTTCCACCATTGCGATTGATACAGGCATTATATGGACGTTAGAAGAAGCTTTTGATATTAGAAAGAAGATAAGCCTTCAACGAAGGGTTGATAAATACCTTGTAGAGAGTCTTACTTATACTGCTAAGCAACTACAAGCAGAAGGATTAGAGATAAACCTTATCCACAAAATAATAATGCGTTCCTTATTTCTTTTGTATTTAGAGGATAGAGGAGCGACTGATGAAAAATTCTATTCAGAAATAAAAAAAGGGGCAAAGTCTTATTTCGACATTTTAGACGATGCAGATAAAACTTATTCTCTTTTTCAGAAATTAGAAGAATATTTCAATGGTAATGTTTTTACGGTAGATAAAAATGAATCAATCTCAAGAGAACATTTACAAATCATCAGAAAGTGTTTTATAAACGGTGTTGACAATTCCTTTCAGCAAAATCTTTTTGAAGATTTACGCTTATTCGATTTTAGTATTATTCAGATAGAATTATTGAGTGAAATATATGAGAATTTCCTTGCTGAAATAAACCCTACTTTAAAGCAGGATACAGGTACTTATTACACACCACCTTCCTTAGTTGAACTCATACTGAATGAGAAATTACCAATCTCTAGAACAGAAAAAGAATTTAATCTTAAGGTCTTGGACCCAACTTGTGGTTCGGGGATTTTTTTGGTTGAAAGTTTTAAACGTTTAGTCAAACGTCACGAAAATGCCAATTCAGAAAAGCTTACGGATTTTAATGAGCTGAAGAAGCTATTGACGGATAATATTTTTGGTATAGAGATACACCCTCAGTCAATCAAAGTAGCTGCTTTTAGTCTTTACTTGGCTTTGGTAGATAACTTGAATCCTAAGACAATTTGGCAAAATAAAGACTATCGTTTACCATATCTGATAAATGACCCTTCAGATGATACTCTAGTCGAACAAGGCAATAATTTGTTTCGTACAGATACTATAAAGGAGAATCCAGAAATAGAAAAAATCAATTTTGATTTAGTGTTGGGAAATCCACCGTTTGGAACTAAAAACCTGTCCCAATCTATTCGCGATTATAGCGATAAATTTAGTTTCGCTAAAGAAATGGTTCTTCCATTTTTACATAAGGCAACAACGTTCTCTGAAGATGGAGAAATCGCTTTAATTTTCAATACTAAAATACTAACAAATACCAAAATAACATATCAAAATTTTAGAAAGTGGCTTTTCAACGAGTGCTATGTTGAGAAGATATATAATTTTTCAATTTTAAGGAATGCCCCTAAAGACTTTGGCGGTCAATTATTTGGTTCGGCAACTGGACCAATCAGTATTGTTTTTTATAGAAAAAAACCACCAAAGAAAAAATCTGATACAATTGTCTATTATGCCCCTAAGACCTATATTAAATCCAATGTTATAGAAGGTGTTAGCATAGATGGTACAGATTTGAAATATCTTCCAAGAGAAGAATGTAAAAAGCCAACTTCAAAAATTTGGAAAATTGCAATGTGGGGTGGAATTGGGGATATAAATTTGATACGGAAGCTAAATGCTTCAGGCAGTCTCGAACAGTTTATTTCGGATGAAAAAATTGATAGAGGTTCTGGGTTGCAGTTTTTGAATAATTCCACTAAAAATCCTAAAGTAGATAACGAGATTCCAAATAGATACATTGCCCCAACTAATATTAGACGGTACATTTCACACTCATTTTCAGACTTGAATTCTGGGCTTACTCAGAGGTCAAAGGAAATATACGCTAAGCATTATGGTGTGCAACTAGATGATTTGCCTACAATTAATGTCTTTAGACGCGTGGGAGCTAAAAAAACTTATTTTGCACCACACATTTTAATTAAAGAAGGTCTTTCCAATTGGAAAATCTGTGCTTCGTATGAAGATGAAGCTTGTTCGTTTAATAGTAAAGTTTTGGGTCTTAGTCATACTGATTCAAAAGTGCTTAAAGGGTTAACTTGTTTTATAAATTCAAAACTTGCTTATTATTATCTTTTTTTATGTTCAGCATCTATCGGAATAGAAAGAGAAGAAATCAAACCTAATGAAGTTTATCGACTACCATTTTCCTTGTCTAAAAAGAACTTATATCATCTTGCTGATATTTACGACAGGATGATAATTGATGAGTCTAAAATTTTCAACACAAATACAAAAAAGTTTGAACAGGAGATTGATAGATATATATCTAAATGTTTTGACTTTTCAATGGACGAAAGTTTAATTGTAGACAATTTTGTAGAATTCACAATTCCATTATTAATCAAGAAATATCAATATGTTCTTGGTCCAACCAATAAAGATGAAATTCAAGCTTATGCCATTAAAGTTTCAAAGCATTTAAATGACTTTTCACAAAATCAGAACCTGTATGCTAATTGTACCGTCTATGAAAATATAAGTCATTTCTCACCTTTAATGATAATTAAAGTTGCCTTTGGAGATTCTGAAAAGGAAGTTTTAAAATCTACTGTGGATATACACGATTTATTACGGGACTTGGATAAAGAATTATGGCAAAAAAAAGCAACTAACATTTATTTCAGAAAAAAATTAAACTATAAGACAGGTAATGAGATTTTTATTGTTCGTCCCAATCAGAGGAGATTCTGGACTCAATCGATGGCGATTGAAGATGCTTCAGAATTAATACTGGAAATCCTTAATGAAGTATAATAAATGGGATTAAACAAAGTAATAGTTGCCAGCTTCAAAAGAGGCTTTGAAGAAAAATGCTTTCAGTTGATAACAGAATCTTATGTTTCAGCTATGGAAACCAAGGTAATCAAACTAAACTGGGATGAAAATGACATTACTTCGGAGTTGCACGAACACATCAAGGAAAATCCACTAAGATTAAAATGGAGTATCGTTACAAATGTTGAACAGCACTTACCAAAAGAAAGTATCAAAAAAGAAAAAGGTTTTGCAGCTAAATTACCCAGGATAGACCTTAGGTTGGCTATTATAAGTTCTGAGTTAGAGTATGAATACCATATGGAAGCCAAAAATCTTAAGGAAAAGGACTCTGGTTTAAAGCGACGTTATATTGATACTGGAATTAACAGTTTTGTTTCCAAGAAATATGAGAACGGATGCCTGCTTGGGTATGTCATAGAAGGAGCTTTACATAAGACTGTATACGGTATAAACAAGCTTCTAAAGAAAGACGATAGAGAGCCTGAATTTTTGAAACCCAAACCCTATCAATTACACGATAAGTATTACGAATCAGAGCACCCTGACGATATGGTAATAAGACATTTTATGTTTGATTTTACCACTTTAAATAGTGCCTAAGAATTTGATATATTGAGGCTTGCGTATAAAATAAATAGGATGGGGCATCGCATAAAATATTTGTAAAACTTGGATTTTAACCTGTTTATGAAACAGATGATAACATAGTCCTGCAATAACTAAGAATGTACAATGAAAAATTATTTAGGGCTTATTATTGCTGTCGAAGAATACAATGATTCCAAGAAAATATCAAAAGTAAAATTCGCTAATAATGATGCTAAACAATTTAGAGAAAGCCTGATAGATTTGGGTTGCGAAAAGAGTAATCTTGAATTGTTGGACGGTACAAAGACTACCAAAACCACCATTGAAAATAAAATAAGAAAACTCTCTCGAACTGCTAAGTCCTATGATACCATAGTTTTATATTATGCAGGACACGGGTTTTTCGTTGACGGTGTTAATAAAATATCTTGCGTTGATACTGAGCTGGACAGTCTCAAAAATACAACTATTTCAATTACCTCAATTATATCAGAACTTGAAAAAAGTGACTCAACTAGAATTATTGTCTTTTTAGATTGTTGTCATAGTGGTATAGAATTTAGTGAAATAGAAAGAAGTCCTATAACTGATTTTTCAACTGACGACCTAAAGTATATTTATAGAGATGCAGAACATTTAATTGTATTTGCTTCTTGTAAGAGTGATGAAAAATCACAAGCTGATATGGAACACAATCACGGTGTGTGGTCATACTATTTAATTCAGGCTTTACAAGGAAATGCAAAGGATATTTATACTGAAAACCTCTTGTTTAGCGACCAATTGCAAAAATACCTCAAACATCATACGGCAAAAAGAGTAAAGTTTATAACACCGGAAAAAAAGAATCAAACACCTGTTAAATTTGGTAAAGAAACGGATGAAAAATTTATTGTCGCAGATTTGACCAAACTTTTTGAAACTAGAAAAATCGAGGCAAGAGGAAAAGGTTTTAAGTTTAAAGAAGCGGTGTTTTCCTATTCCGAAGAAGACTATGTACGAAAACTTCCTGGTTTTAAAGATGGTAATAAGGCGCCAAAAAAAATCGATGATTATCACGAGAGTTGGATTCAAAAAATCGCTAAAGAACTCATTCGCGAAGAATTGGATGATGTTACAGAATTGTTGAGAAGAATTTTAAAATTGAAACTCAAAGACTTTCAAGAAACTGTAATCGAAAATGGATATGGTCAACTCTCAACGGTTTATTTCGACTATATTATCGGTGTAACCCAATCTAGAACTTCAGCAGATGAGTATGTGCTTACAAGAAGTATAGAAAACTTTAAAAATAGTGACACCATTGGCAGTGATAAGTTCAACAAGGCTTTTGAGGAAGACTTTGATACATTGACTTTAAGAATGGATAAAGACATAGATATCGAAGACTTGATTAATCATATTGAGGATATAGATAATCCAGGTATAATCGATGTGGATTACTCTACTAGCGATTTATCCAAGTGTACTGTAGAAATATCGGGATTTGAAGGCTCAATTCATTTTGAAATTGACGAAATACGAATTGTGGTCAACAAGAATACATCACCCAAGGTTTTAGTAGCATCTTTTCAAAATATATATAAGGAACTTGGAAACAGCGGCTATCTAAAACTAACTGATTAACCCCAAATCATTACTATAAAAAATATGGCTTAATGGCAGCTAATAAAATATGATACAATCAATTGAAGAAGGCAGAAAAGAAGACGGTAACAGGTCTATTGCCGATAAAATTAATAAAAGGTTACACGACTTAGATAAGACGGTAGAAAATAATAAGGGTAGATGGGCTTGGGAACTTCTTCAAAATGCTAAAGATAGTATAGCCGATTACCCTGACAGAAAAATATCAATCCAAATCGAGCATAATAATGATACCATAATCTTTAGGCACAATGGAATTTATTTTACAGAAAAGGATATACGTGGTATCATCAATCAAATATCCTCAAAGGAAACCGAAGAAGGAGAGACTAGTAAGAGAACAGGTAGATTTGGGACAGGTTTTTTAACCACTCATTTACTTTCTCGAAAGATTGATATTGAAGGAATTTTGGAAACTGATAGCCTTGAAACTTATAGATTCAAGTTTCCCCTAGATAGAAAGGGTAATTCAATGGCTCAGCTTATGCCTAAAGTCGAAAACGCTTGGACAGAATTTCAAAATTCAGTAAAACTTACCAGTTCCGATTATAATGAATATGCCTTTAATACATCTTTTACCTATCATCTAAATACAGATGAACAAAAAGAAATCGCCAAGGTAGGCGTAAATGAGTTTGTGAACTTGGTACCTTATGTTCTCACGTTCATATCTAAGATTGATAAAGTTGAAATTATAAATAATCTCGAAAATGAAAAGTTAACCTTTGCCAGTAAACAAAACATTGAATCAGAAAACCTTCAGGTTATTGATAAGATATATAATGGTCAAGCTTCGATAATTCATATTTTAAGGTCATCTTCAGATAGAACTTCAATTGCGGCTGAAGTACTAAAAAAAGACGAAGAATATTATCTTCAAAGCCTTGACAATATTCCAAGACTTTTTTGCGACTTTCCAATGATAGGAACTGAAGATTTCCATTTTCCTATGGTCGTGAATAGCTTTTATTTTAATCCTCTTACCGAACGAGACGGAATATGGCTTAAAAGAGATGATGATGAGGAAGTTCAGGAAAACAGAGAGATACTTTTAGAAGCTTTGGAATTGTACAAGAATCTTATGAATACGATTTCTGATAAACCCTATTTTAATCTATTTCAGATTTCAGATTCAAGAATGCCAGGAACATTAGAAAAGTTTTTTGACAGGGACTGGTATGATATAAATGTTCAAAAGCCATTAAGGGATATACTTTGGGAATCAACCATTGTTGAAATAGAAAACTCGAAAGAGAAATTCCCGTTGAAAGATATTTGGTTTCCACAAAAAAGTTATGCTTATGACGTTCAAGAACAACTATGGGAATTTACTTATAATCTTTTTCCGAAATCGGTTTGTAAAAAGAATCATATCCCTTTTTGGGTAGATATTGGTTGGAGTGACTGGCAAAAATTGGATTACACAGGTTTAGTTAAAGATGTCGCTAAACAAGAGTCCATTGAAGAATTATCCATAGCCCTAGAAAAATCTAAAGAAGACACATTTCAATGGTTCAATGACTTCGGTAACTTTATTATGGAAGTTGAAACAAATAATATTCTGTTTAATAAACATAAAGTTCTACCCAACTACAATGGAATTTTTTGTTTAAAAGAAGCTATTCATATTGATAAGATTAAAGACCCTAAGCTTATAGAAATTTTAGAGTTATTGGGAGAGGATTGGAAGAGTCTTTTATTGCATCCTAATGTAGGATTTGGAAAATATAAGTTTAAAACATTAAAGGATGTTGCAGATGAAATTTCAAATTTTTTAAAGCACTCAAAGAAGAAAAATGAGGATGAAATAAAAGCCATAAGCTTACTTTCAGAATGGTTCGAGGCGAATCCTAAAAATTCTAAAGAATACTTTTCATACTACTATGGTAAGCGAGCGGAACTTTTCATGAATACTATTTCAGATAAAGAAAGTCTTTACAAGGTAATGCGAAGTTCAACAGACCTTGAGCAATTATCAAATATGGCTGATGCAATAAATAAAGACCCAGATTTAATTGACAGATTCAATCAAGCTGAAGAGTTTTCAAATTTGTTGAAAGAGTATAACGTGACGAATATAGAAGAATTAAAGTCTGCCTTGGAAAATTCAAAAGGCCCTCAAATAAGAGCCGAAATTACCCAAGAAGATTTAGCTGGTCTTGGCGTAACCTCAATGGACGAATTGGAAGAAGCTTTAAAGGATAGAGATTTGGCAGCTTTATTTAATCATACTTCTAGACCCAATACTAATATGTTTTTATATGCCCAACAATTGATAGAACGCTCAAAACAAAATATCATCGAGTACTTAAAGAACCATAAAGATTATGATTGTACAGATATTGACGAATTGGCAACCACAGTCTTGGGAGGCATCAAGAAAAAGGGCGAAGATGTTCATATTGTAATAAGACCATCGGATAATGGACAAGTAATAGTCTTTTATTCTTCAGAGAAAGATACCTTAGATTACGCTAATGCAGAACTGTGGATTGATAATGGTAAGGACAATCCAAGACATTTAACTTTGGGTACTATTCTTAAAACAACAGGTATTAATAAAATCCCAGTATAATTATGGATTGGATTGAAGATGTGAAAAGAATAGTTGGCCAACCAGAGAGCAAAACCTTAGAATACAAGGCAGTATTGCCACCTTCTAGAAATGTAGCGCAAATACTTTGTTCTTTTGCTAATACAGAGGGTGGATTTCTCATTTTAGGTGTTACGGATGATTCGAAGATTAATGGTTTGAGCGAGGATTTTCACGCCAATACAATTACTCATAAAGCTCTGGATTTGTTAACCCCTAAGCCGAATATTGAATACCAGTATGTAAGTATTGAAGACAAAAAATTATATGCTATAAAAGTAGATAAATCTGATTCAATTATTTCTGTTGAAGGCAAAGTATACATCCGAAAAGAGGATAGAACAAAGCTGGCAGATCCTATTACTGTGAACTTTAATACGGGTGGTTATGAAAGAATAAAACAAATCAATTCTCATATAGAAGAGCTAAAGAGCGATGCTACCTATGCGAAAATTAGTTTTATAGAACACTATCAAAGTATTTTAAAGATTGTAGATGATTTAGGGGATATTTTATATCCTGAAAGTCCCGAAAATCCAACAACTAATCAAGAAGGTAAAATTCTTTGCAGAATTTTGTTTTCGTCTGTGGTTGATAACTTTGAAACCTACCTTTCAGACCTATTATACGAGATTTTTCTTGCCTATCCTGAAACCTTGAAGTCGCAACAAACTGTGACAATTGAAGAAGTACTTAATTGTTCTGACTTACAAGACTTTGTGAAATTTTGGGCAAAACAGAAAATAGGAAAACTTCAAAAAGGTAGTGTTCGGGGCTTCCTAAAAGATACCAAACAGATAAGAGACTTACAGGTTTTGGACAAAGATGAGCAAAACGAAATTGAAAAAATCTTGCAAATCAGACATCTGTACGCCCATCGTAACGGAATGGTGGACGAGAAATTCCTTCAGTTTTTTACAGGCAAATTTACAATTGGTTCTGAACACCAAATGGGCATAAAGAAAATATTCGAGAAATTAGATTATCTGACTGATGTGGTAAATAGAATAGACCGTAGCGCTATAGATAAGTACAAGTTATCATAAAAGAAGAATTGCTATATAAATTTGATAGCATTATTTTATAAATAACAGGTGCTTTAATTTTAATAAGAGTATGACCAAACTATTTTTCACGAATCTCTTTTAACTCCTCTAAACGCTTATTCATTTTAATTTCTTGATTTTTTTCTAGATTATCTTTTTCGATAACAGTATCAATCATTAGGTTTACTACTTTTTGATTATAATCACTTAAAGAATTGATTCTAGAGATTCTATGATCCAGTGTATTTTTTATAATAGCAGTATCCTTTAAAAGTTCGCTTACATTTACTTCTAAGGCATTAGCAATTTTCTCTAAAGTATCTATTGTGGGAGAAACTTTCATTCCTTCAATTCTACTGAATGTAGAAGCCAACATTCCAGAGATTTCTCCAACTTTTTGTTGACTATACCCTTTATTTTTTCGAATTCTTTTTAGATTTTCAGATAATACTTCTTGAATTGTTTTCAAAGTGTTCTATTTTTTCTCAAATATATAAAATAAATACATTTAACACATAAAAAATAACATAAATTCTTTTAATTATGCTTTTTATGTTTATATTTGCTTTATAATTATGTGTTATAAGCAATATAAAATAAAAAATCAGGTAAAAGAACCTTTAGAGCAATACAAAGCTTTAAAGACTAAATTAACATTTTATGCTCAATTAGAGTATGAACGCTATTTAATGAAAAAGAAGTGCAAAACGCTATAATCTACACACGAGTCTCAACAGATGAACAAGCCAATAAAGGGTATAGTCTTCCTCATCAAAAAAATGTATTAGAGGTATATTGTGCTCACAAGGATATCAATATTCTAAAGCACTTTAGAGAAGACTACTCTGCAAAAGACTTTGATAGACCCGCATTTAACCAACTTACTACCTATATCAAAGCAAACAGAAAATCCATTGATTATTTGCTCTTTACTAGATGGGATAGATTCAGTAGAAATCAAGAAGAAGCTTATAGAGTAATTAGGGAGTTTAAAAATATTGGAATCATTGTAAATTCAATTGAACAACCATTGGATTTGACTCAGCCAGACTCTAAAGTAATGTTAGCTGTATATCTAGTCATTCCAGAAGTCGAAAATGATAAAAATAGTATTCGAACAAAAGAGGGAATGCGAAGAGCGATGAAAGAAGGATGCTTTGCAGGAATTGCTCCTGTAGGATATAAAAACCATAGAAATTCAGAAGAGAAGTCCACATTGGAAATTAATAAAGAAATTGCACCATTAATTAAGAAAGCATTTATTGATTACTCAAAAGGAATACTATCATCAGAAGAAGTAAGAAAAAAATACTATAAACAAGGATTAAAAGTAAGTAAACAAGGTATGCTAAACATCCTCAAGAACCCAACCTATATGGGTAAGATACTCATAAAAGAATGGAAGAAAGAAGATGAAATGATAGTAGACGGATTGCATCCAAGTATCATAGACGAACATACCTTTCATAAAGTTCAAAGAAGATTCAAAGGTAAAATTATACAACCTATCCATAAGTTTAGTGAAATAGATGAAGAGCTACCTTTAAGAGGATATTTAGAGTGCAGAAATTGTGGGAGGTCTATAACAGGAAGCGCCTCAAAAGGCAGAAATGGAGTTCGTCATTTCTATTACCATTGCCAGCCAAAGTGCAAGGAGAGATATAAGGCAAAAGAAGTAAATGATTTGTTTGAAGATTTACTGAAAGAATTTCATATTAAAGAAGATGTCAAAAAACTTTATAGAGAAATATTAAATAAAGAATTTAAAGGAGATAAGGATAATAGGGAAGAGAGAGTTCGAGACATAAAGAAAGAGTTAAACACCTTAGAGTTAAGAAAAGAATCTGTTGAAGAAAAGTTTTTCGATAATGAAATTGATTTATCTACTTACAAATCTGTAAAGAGCAAAACACAGGAAAAGATAAACGATTTGAATGAGGAATTGGTTAGTCTTAATAAGTTAGAAAAAGACATTGATAAGTATTTAAAACTAGGAATTTCTTTCTTGCATGGAATCGATAAATTATACAAATCATCCCCAGCAAATATCAAAAAGAAAATTGTTGGTTCGATATTCCCTGAAAAACTGGTTTTTCTAAAAAACAAGTATCGAACCACTTCTATGAATGAACTCATTGCTATAATCCTTAGTAAACATAAGGGTTTCAGGAGACTGGAAATAAAAAAACCTCGCCAAAATGGCGAGGTGTCAAGGAAAGCTCCCCCTCTTGGACTCGAACCAAGGACCCTCTGATTAACAGTC